>Ga0209082_1000016_pt1 | contig 134032 bp, 102 predicted proteins | sample ColdCreekSource_FD_184127 | JGI IMG/M metagenome (GOLD analysis project Ga0209082, IMG submission 184127) | Groundwater microbial communities from Cold Creek, Nevada to study Microbial Dark Matter (Phase II) - Cold Creek Source (SPAdes) (version 3) | ecosystem: Environmental > Aquatic > Deep... | reverse complement strand
ACCTAACGGTCTTCAGAGAACATCACGGGACCTGGCCCGCGCGCTACCTAGACCTAGAGCCACGCGGGCGTTCTCCCATTTTCACTTGCCAGTGGTGAGCGGTCCGACGCTCATGAGGCTCCCTGTTCATTCTCTTGTTTCGCGCGGTTGCCTCTCGGTCTGCAAAAGCACCAACTTCATTGCGAAACTTGTGACCAATGGTCAGACGTCTACGGTCACGTGTGAGGTAGGGGCGAGTGGTTGCAGCTTTGGGCGGCAGGGATGCGCTAAGGTCTCTGTTAGAATCGAAGCGTGGCTCTGCACGATCGCGATTCGCTGCTGTCGGGACGGCTCGTATCGTCCTCGCCTGGAGCAGCTATCGGCGGTCGTTATGAGTTGCAGCGCGAGCTCGGTGGCGGTGGCATGGCCGTCGTGTACGAGGTCGTCGACCATCAGCACGGCCGACGCGTTGCGCTCAAACGATTGACCCAGCGCATGCAGGCCGAGCGGGACAAGCGTGCGCGTGCCCTGTTCGAACACGAGTACTACACGCTCGCGCAGCTGAGTCATCCGCGGATCGTGCAGGTCTATGACTACGGGCTCGACGAGCACGGGCCTTACTACACGATGGAGCTGTTAGACGGCGGCGACCTACAACGTTTGAGCCCTGCTGGTTACGAGCGTGTGGCGCAAAACGCTGCAGATGTTTGTTCGGCGTTGTCGCTGCTTCATTCGCGACGCTTGCTGCACCGCGATGTCAGCCCCCGAAATATTCGCTGCACCGACGATGGCACTGCCAAGTTGATCGACTTCGGTGTCATGACGCACGTGGGCCCAAGCAAAGATCTGGTGGGCACACCCGCGTACGCGGCGCCAGAGCTCGTGCACTTGCAGCCATTGGATGCGCGCACCGATCTGTATGCGCTCGGCGCGACGCTGTATTACGCGCTGACCGGGCGCAACGCTTATCCCGCGCGCGACTTTACCGATCTGCTGCAGCTGTGGCGCAAGCCGATCCGCAGGCCCTCGGAGCTCGCACCCGATATCCCCGAGGCGCTCGATCAGCTCGTCGTTGATCTGCTTCAGCTCGACCCCAAGGCGCGGCCTGTGAGCGCGACCGAGGTGCTGGAGCGCCTCGCTCCGCTCGATCTGCGGCCTTCCGCGCTCGGCGTACCGGTCGAGGCCCAAGCGTATCTGTCTACGCCCGCCTTTGTGGGCAGAGAGCCCGAGCTCTCGCGTGTGCGCTCGAACTTGCAGCGGGCGCGCGCTCGCCGCGGAGGTGCGACGCTGGTAGCTGCCGCGCCTGGCTTCGGTCGCTCGCGCTTCCTCGATGCGACGGTGCTCTCGGGCAAGCTGCAAGGGATGACCGTGCTACGCGCGTACGCCGAGGAATCCGAGCCGGGCGAATATCGTGCGGTGCGCGCGCTGCTCCTGCAGCTGCGAGCGGCGATGCCGGACGACGTGATGCGCGTGGCGGCGCCGCTGCTCCCGGTGCTCGGTCATATCGTGCCTGAGCTCGCGTGCGGCGCCGAGCTGCAGCTGCAGGCCTTTGAAGATCGCAGCGCGCTCCGCCCTCAGCTGCAGCACGCGTTGCGCCGGGTGTTGCGTGAGGTCAGCGTGAAGCAGCCGCTCTTGGTCGCGATCGACGACCTGCCGCTGCTCGACGAGCCTTCGATCGCCGCGATCGCGCTGCTCGCACGCGAAGTGAGCGACGTGGCAGTACAGATCGTCGCGACCGCGCCCGCGGACTTCGTGCCGGCCGTCGACTCGGCGTATCGACTCTACAGTGAGCTTGCGGTCCGCATCAGCTTGCACGCGCTGACCCACGAGCAGGCGCGCGCGCTGCTGGCTTCGGTGTTCGGCGAGGCGACGTACCTGGATAGCTTGGTGGACCAGCTGATGCAGCGCAGCGGGGGCAATCCACGCGACTTGATGCGGCTGTCGCAGCACCTCGTGGACCGCGGAATCGTGCGCTACCACGCGGGTGCGTGGACCCTGCCGGCGCGGCTCGACCCAAGCGACTTGCCAGCCAGCATCGCCCAAGTTCTGCATGCCACCGCGAGCGGCTTAGACTGCGCTGCGCGCGTGCTCGCGTGCACGTTTGCGCTCTGTCCCGACTACAGCTTCAGCTTCGACGAGTGCCGCGTGCTCTCGGGCGAGACGAATTCCGCCGTGCTCGCGCGTCGCCTCGGCCGCCTGGTGACCGCAGAGCTGCTGCGCAGCAGCGCAGAGCGTTATGCGCTCAACGACCGCGCGTACGTGCCTGTGCTCTTGTCGATGCTCGGCAAAGCGGAGACCGAGGCTGCACACGCGCGGCTCGCCGAAGCGCTCGGCATGCGCCCCGACGAAGCGTTTCGTGTGGCGCAGCACCTCTTGCGCGCAGGCCGACAAAAGGAGGCGCTGCATGTGTTCGTCGCGCACGCGATCGACTCGCACAATCTCACCGACAGCGATCCCGACGCGTTCTACAAGCTGCTGCGCTCGCTGCCGGAAGACTGGCTATCGACGTACGAAGAAGCCCTGTCGCTCGCAAATCAACTCAAGCTGCCCAAGGCGCAGCTGCACGCGTTGCGCATGCGCCTCGCGGGCATCGTCGGCTCGACTGGCATGCGCCCCACCGCGCATATCGCCGAGCTGATCGACGACCTCACGCAAGCCGCTGGGCTCAAGGACTACGCGAGGCTCGATCCTGCGCTCGCACCGGGTGAGCGTCTGAAGCAAGCGATGGGCATCGCTCGAGCGCGCTTCGATGCGACCAGCGAGCGTGAACGGCTGCTCGAACCGATCGAAGCCATCAGTGCGCTCGCCCGCAGCAGTATGACGGCCATGGGTATGTACGCGCCGGTGCTCGACATCGAAGGCGTGCGCGCGCTGCCCTCACTCGCGCCGGTGTCCCCGCTCTCGCCCAGACTGATGATCGCGGCACAGCTCAGCGAAGGCGTGTACGCGCGCTTGACCGGACAAATGGATCGTGCGCTCGCGATCTACAACATCGTATTGGCGCGCACTGCGCAGCCTGATCGTGGCGGCTTGAGCCTGTCGCAACATCGCTTCATGCGCATGATCGTGATGAGCGTGATCGCGATGATCGAGGCTTCGATGGGGCTCGAGTCGTGCTTGCGCTGGGCGGCGCAGCTCGAGAGCGATCCGCTTTCGCAGGTGAATGCGTTGCAGGTGCGCGTGCTTCATCGCTTGTGGCAGGGCGACTGCCTGCAAGCCGAGAGCGCGCAGCGTGAGGTCGACGCGCGCCGCATCGAGAGCGGTGCGCGGCAAAACCAAGAGAAAACGCACTTGCTCTGGCAGGTGATGGCGCACGCCGGCATGGAAGATCTCACGCGCTTGCGCCGCACGCTCGAAGAGATCAAGCGCATCGGTCAGGACTATCCTGGCTGGCGCCCGGTGATCAGTTACGCGACCGCGGAATACCAGCGCGCGCGGGGTGATCTGCGCCGCGCGATCGTCGAGCTGCAAGACATGCTGGCCACTGTGGCAGCGGGTGAACATCAGATCTGGCCGAACCTTGCGGCTGCGCACGTACGCGCGCTGGATGACGCGCGGCGCAGCGCAGACGCGGTGCAAGCAGGTCGGCGCTACTGCGACGAAGCTGCGCGCGCAGAGCTGGGTTTCAGCGCGCAATGCATCGCGCTGCCGCTCGCAGTCGCCGAAGCCAAGCTCGGTCTACCAGAAGCAGCCGAGCGCGCAGAGCGAGTGATCGAGCACTTCCGCGCTCTGGGCACCACGGGGCTCAGCATGGCGATGGCCTACGAAGCGCGCATTCGCGTCGCGATCGCGCAGGCTGATCTTGTTAGTTACGAACGTTATGTCCAGCTGTACGAGCAGGATTGTCTGGCATCGGGCGGTGAGGCGCTCGGGTCAAAGTTGCACAGACTCAAGCGTGAAGCTCAGCGGAAACAGCTGATTGCAGCGCCGCACTTGGAGTCACAGCTCTCACAACAAAGCATCAAGAGTAAGCTACTAACATGCAGCGGCGCGGCCGAACGTGCGCATGTCATGCTCGCGGTGTTAGCTGCGTCATGTGGCGGCAGTGAGGGGTTCTTGTATCTAGTGAGCGAGCGCGGACCGTCATGGGTCGCATCGGTCGGAGCGCGCGCAGCGCCGCCGGAAGCACTGGATCGCTTAGCGCGCGAGTTCATCGCAGCGCAGACTGTGAGCGAGCTCGACGTGACCGCCGATGTGCCGCCCGAAGAGGCGACGACTGAATGGACGACACTTGGCGAAGCCAGCTATCAGCCCATGTTGCTCAGCCATTACACGGACGCCGGCTCACACGTTGTGACTGGTTTGCTAGTGATGCTCGTCCATCCTGACAAAAAGTTCGTTCGGAGTGAGTTTGCTACGCAAATGAGCCGAGTCGCAGTAGAGATCGGCGACAGCGTTCCTGAACAAAACATAGATGCTGACGAATCCAACGATGAGGTGTAAGTCATCCTCCTGAGGGAGAGGGACGCATGCTCACGGTATTTGGCCGTCGCAATTCGGCTAACGTACAGAAAGTGATGTGGTTGATCGGCGAGCTCCGATTGCCCCATCGGCACGTGCCGAAAGGCGGCTCGTTCGGTGGCCTCGACACGCTCGAGTATCGCGCGATGAATCCGGCGGGGAAGGTACCGGTGATCGACGATCAAGGTGTCGTCGTGTGGGAGTCGCACGCGATCTTGCGTTATCTCGCGGCTCGTCACGGCGCTGAGTTGTTTTGGCCCGAGCAGCCAGCAAGGCGCGCGCGCATCGAGCCCTGGATGGATTGGTCGCAATCTAGCTTCAGCCAGACTTCCTGAATGGGGTGTTCTGGGGCTTGTACCGCACGCCCGAGCCGCAGCGCGATTGGCCTGCCATCCGTGTTGCGCTCGCGCGCTGCGAAGAGCACACGAAGATGTTGGACGCGACGCTCGCCCAGCGTCCGTTTCTCGCGGGGGATACACTCAGTCTCGCTGACATCAGCGTCGGCACGCTGATGTTTCGCTATTTCACCCTGGACATCGAGCGCCCGGCGCGGCCGTACGTGGAGGCTTGGTACCGCAGCCTGGAGGATCGCCCAGCGTATCGGCAGAACGTGATGGTTCCCTACGACGACCTGTTCGGCCGGCTCACATTCTAGGTATTATTCTCTCGCCTGCGCCCGTTCGGCCTCGTACAAAGTGAGACGCGTTACTTGTACGTAACAGGATCTCGCCATGTCCGGAGCCCACGACGCCCACGACGCCCAGCTTAAAGAGCTCTCAGAGCTCGAAGCACAAATCCGCCACCACGAAGTCCTGTATCGCGAGGGCAAAGCGGAGATCTCCGACGCGGTGTTCGATGACCTCGTGGATCGCTACAGCGAGCTCGCAGACGCGCTCGGCGTCACCGACGAGCAGCGTCCCGACAAGAAACCTGGCGACGATCACACCGAAGGTTTCGCACAGGTCGAGCATCTCGTGCCGATGCTCTCGCTAGAGAAGCTCACGCCGAACCGTCGCGACAGCAAGGGCGCCGCGGTGCCGATGAACGATCAGCTCAGCCAGTGGGTCGAGCGCCGCAAGCGTGACTTGGAGATGGGCGAGGGCGCGTCGCTCGGTCTGGTGGTCGAGCCGAAGATCGATGGCATCAGCGTCTCGCTCCTGTATGAGGGCGGCAAGCTGCGCCGCGCCGTGACGCGTGGCGACGGGCGCAAGGGCGACGACATCACCAAGCAGATCCAAAGCGCGCGCGCCGTGCCGCTGACCTTGCGTGATGCGCGCGGCAAGCTGGAAATACGCGGTGAGCTGTATTGGCCCCGCCCGGACTTCGATCGCTACAACCAGCAGCTGAGAGAGGCGGGCCACGAGACCATCGCCAATCCTCGCAACGGCTGCGCGGGGATGGTCAAGCGCAAGGAGCTCGCGGGTCTCGAGGCTGTGGGGATCAGGTCGTTTCTGTACAGCGTGCCGTGGGTGGAAGGCATCAGCTTGCCGCCGTCGCAGTCCGGCATCTTGAGCTGGCTCGCTGAAAACGGCGCGCCGGTGTACCTCGACATGATCGATGTCGTGCACAGCGGCGCTGATGCGATCGCAGCCTGCGAGGCGTTCGGCCAGCGCCGCTCTGGGCTGCCATTCGATACCGATGGTATGGTGATCAAGATCGACGAGCTGAAGTACTACGGCCGGCTCGGCGCGACTGGACATCACCCGCACTGGGGCATCGCTTACAAGTTTCCGCCCGAGCGCAAGCAGACTACGGTCCAGGATGTGGAGCTCGGTGTAGGCAAGACCGGCAAGATCACGCCAGTGGCGCTGCTTGCGCCGGTGTTCGTTGCGGGCACGACCGTGTCACGGGCCAGCTTGCACAACTTCGTCGAGGTCGCTCGCAAAGACGTGCGGATCGGCGACACGGTGATCGTCGAAAAGGCTGGCGACATCATCCCGCAGATCGTGGATGTGCTGCGCGAGCTGCGGCCGGACGACGCGCGCGAGATCACGCGCCCGGAGCGTTGTCCCGCGTGCGAAGCGGAGGTCGTGGTCGAAGAGATCTTCGTGCAGTGCCCGAATCCAGCGTGCCCTGCGCAGCGTCGCGAGCGGCTCGTGCACTTTGCGGGTCGCAGGCAAATGGCGATCGATGGGCTCGGTGAGTCGCTGATCGATCAGCTGATCGAAAAGCGCGATGTGACGCGGCCCGACGAGCTGTTCGAGCTGACGGTGGAGGATCTCGCGGAGCTCGAGCGCATGGGCAAAAAAAGCGCTCAAAACGTCGTGAAGTCGCTCGGCGAAGCGAAGTCGCGCGGGCTCGCCAAGGTGCTGAACGCGCTCGCGATCCGGCACATCGGTGAGACCACCAGTCAGGCGTTTGCCGATTACTTCGGTTCTGCCGAAGTGCTGCTCGACTTCGCGCGTCGCTATGTGGAAGGTGATCTGGCGGCGATCGCGGCGGTCGCGCCGGACAGCGGCACAGGTGCGATCGAAGGCCTCGGGCGCAAGACCGCAGACGCGATCTTCGCGGAGCTCGACTCCGCGCCGATCCGCGCGGTGTTCGAGGGCCTGACGCGCGCGGGCGTGAAGCTCAGCTCGGTGCGCGCGACGCGCGTCGAGCTTGCAGCCATCGCCGGTAAGTCGTTTGTGCTGACGGGCACGCTGCCGACGTTGAAGCGAGACGAAGCGGGCGATCGGATCAAGCTCGCAGGTGGCAAGATCTCAGGCTCGGTCTCGAAGAAGACCGACTTTTTAGTCGCTGGCGAAGAGGCGGGCAGCAAACTAGACAAAGCCAAGGAGCTCGGCGTAAGCGTGATCGATGAGGCTGAGCTCTTGCGGATGCTGGGTCAGGAGTAAGCGACTGTATAAGCTCCTCGCGCTGCTCAGTCTGACGGCGTGTGCGCTGCGCCCTGAAGCTGTCAGCAGCGCGCACGACGCCGCGTCCGCGGACGCGACAGAAGCACAGGTCGAGGTGTTGTTCGCGCGCAATCAGCACGGTGGACCCGAGTCGAGCTGTGATCGCCCGATGTGTCAGCGGCTCACCGAGCTGATCCGCGGCGCGCGCGAGAGCGTCGACTTCGCGATCTACGGCATTCGCAACCAAAACGCTGTGATCGATGCGCTGGTCGAAGCGCAAGTGCGCGGGGTGCGCGTGCGCGGCGTCGTCGACACCGAGGGTGAGCGCTGCGACAAGTTCTCGTACCTCGACACTGGCTTGCTGTGGCAGCGTTTGGCCGAGGGCAGCATCACTTGCGACCAAGGCCGCGGGCACAGCTACATCATGCACAACAAGTTCTTCGTCTTCGACGAAGAGCAGGTATGGACCGGCAGCACCAACATCAGCGACACCGAGTTGGGTGGTGAGTATTACGCCGATGCCGCGGTGCTGGTCCACGATCGCGCGCTCGCCGGGGTGTACACGCGCGAGCTCGAGGAGATGTTTGGCGGCAGCTTCCACACACAAAAAGTCGACGATACGGAGCATCACTTCGGTGCGCTGGAGTGTTACTTCTCGCCCTCCGACGACGCGCTGCAAAACGCGGTGTTGCCGCTGATCGCGGGCGCGAGCGAGACGCTCGAGATCTCCATGTTCTACTTCACGGATCCCAGCATTGCGGACGCGCTCGTCGCTGCCGCTGCGCGCGGCGTCGACGTGCGCATGGTGCTCGACGCGGGTGGAGCTGAGAATCGCTACTCGCGGCACAAGCAGCTGTGTGATGCGGGTGTGCCGGTGAAGATCGAGAACTGGGGTGGCAAACAACACGGCAAGTGGGCGGTCGCCGATGCAGCGCTGCCCGAACGCGCGCGCGTGGTCGTCGGCTCGTTCAACTGGACCGCGGCCGCGAACCAGCAGAACGACGAAAACACATTGCTGATCTCCAGCGCAGCCGTCGCGGAGCAGTTCGCCGTAGAGTTCGAGCGCCAATGGAGTGACCTGCCGGACGCGCTCGTATGCGCCAAGGTGGAAGCCGAAGGGTCATCATCATCTGACTGCAGCCCGGCGAACGATTGCTCGAGCGAATGCCGCACGGGTTCGTGCTGCGACGGCTTGGACAACGATCACGACGGTCGCATCGACGCGCAGGAAGAAGCGTGCGGGTGCGGCGACGGGTTAGACAATGACGCCGATGGCTACATCGATGGCGTCGACTTCGACTGTCAGCCCGAACGGGATTGATCTGCTACGCGAGCCGGGGCTTGTTGATCCACCACATCGTGTAGCCGGCGATCACCGACACAACCGGGATGATGAAGTCCCAGCCGAGCCAAGCACTGTTCACCGCGTGGCCGCGCAGCACGTCGATCAAGCGCACGAGCAGCGTCGCTGCCGCGTAGGTCGCGAAGCTCGCGGCGACTGCGCGCGCGCTGCGCGCCAGCGTTTCGACCACGCGTGAGGTGTTGGGCCAGATGTGCCAGAACAAGTGGTGCGCCCAGCTGAGCGCCGCGATGCCGAGCACGCCCAACGAGCCACCGACGCTCAGCGCCCACTCGCCGAGTGCCAAGCTGCCGCGCGCTGGAGCTTGTGCACGCAAGAGCCCGACGCTGATCGTGAGCAACCACGCGAACAGGCACGCGCTCGCGAACGCCGACAAGGTCCACAGGCGTGTGCGCAGGTGCTCGGGCGCGTGGTACGCACGCAGCAGCTTGCCGCGCCAGCCTTCCGGATAAGTCACCGGCACAGGGGCCAGCGACGCGCGGCTCAGGCGCTGAGAGGCACTCACGGGCGCCTGCGCGTCGAACTCAACCAGGGCAGCGTCGAAGTCTCGCATCGACGCGAAGCGCCGCTCTGGGAGCTTCTCCATGGCCTTTTGAACGATGCGCTCGAGGCCGGGTGGAATCTCCGGCGCAAGCGCAGTGGGAGCGGGCGGCGTGCGCGTGAGCACCGCGCCCAAAGTCGCGATCGGATCCGCTCGCTCGAACGGCGGCTTGCCGGTCAGCGACTCATACAGGATCGCGCCCACCGCATAGATGTCAGCGCGGAAGTCCACGCGCCTGCCGCGGGCTTGCTCGGGCGGCATATATGCGGGCGTGCCCATGACCATGCCGGTCTTGGTGAACGAAGCCGTCGCATCGCCGACCAGCGAAATGCCGAAGTCCAACACCTTCACCGTGCGCTGCTGACCTTCGCCGATGACGAACAAGTTTTCCGGCTTGATGTCGCGATGCACGATCTCTTTGTCGTGCGCCGCGATCAACGCTTGGCAGATCGGTCGACACAGCGCGACCGCTTCGTCGACGCTCAGCTTGCCGTGTTTCTCGAGATAATCGCCGAGCTGTTGTCCTTCGAGGAGCTCGGCCACGATGTACGGCCGACCGTCACCCAACTGATTGACATCGACGGCGCCGACGATGTTTGGGTGATGCAACGCACTGGTCGCTTCAGCCTCGCGCAAAAATCGTCCAACGACTTCGGGCTGCCTTGTTAGATCGCTGTGCAAGACTTTAACTGCAAAGCGCTTGCTGTAGAGCCGCGTATGACGGGCCTCGTACACGCGGCCCATGCCGCCTTCGCCGATCACTCGTATGAGCTCATATGTATCGCCGAGCACCGCACCGATCAGCTCGTCAATCTCGGGGCTCGTCACCTCGCGCAGGCGCGTCGCGTCCGTCGGGCAGACCAGAAAATGGCTCGGATAGTGTTGGCCGCACGCAGTGCATTGTTTGCGTAGCAGCGCGGGAAGCGAGCCAGAAGGCCGCAGAACGCTGCTCGTGCCCGAATGAGGCTCGGGGCTCTCGGCGTTGGAGTCTGGGACGCTCGTGCTCGGCTTTGTCACGTCAGGGCCTGCGTGCCGGAGCCGGTGTTAGGTGGCGCCGTGTGTCTGCGCGAGTTGTACCGCTTGTATGCGCTACGAACAATTGTCTCTGTGGTCTCAATGGTTAACAGCGTTCTCCGCACGCAAGAAGGCGCTGGTTTTGGGCCATACGAGGCGTTTCGCACTAGAAGCCGTAAGCTGGCTACGCTGTTCAGGTATCGACCTAGAGAGCCACTACTCGTTGGCCGCGCAACACATCTGACGGAAATCTCTGGCCCCGCCGCTGACGGCTGCGCGTCGCAAAGCTGTGCCAATTGCGGCGAAATTTGGCGGTTTGAAGAACTTGACGCACGCGTCACGATCCGCCAGAACTTGACGCAGTCGTCACGTTCTATGAGCACAGACCTCGAATACGCGAGCAAACGCGAGCAGACCAAAGCCCGCAACCGCGCCATCATCTTAGAAGCGGCGCGCAGCGTATTTGTCGATCTCGGGTACGACGCCGCGACCATCCGCGACATCGTTGCGCGCACGCAGCTCGCGCCAGGCACTTTTTACAACTACTTCCCGGACAAGCGTTCGGTGTTGGTCGCGCTGATGGCTGAAGCGAGCGCACTGGCCACTGAACGCGCGCGCGACGCTCGCAGCCGTGCAGGCTCCTTGGAAGAGCTGGTCTACTTCGGCTTTCGCGCGTACTTCGAATTCATTGCGAGCGACCCAACGATGTTCGAGCTGATGCGCCGCAACGCTTCGACGTTGCGCACGCTCGGCATCGACGAGACCGGCTTCGCGACCAGCATCGCGGAGCTGCGCGCGGACCTGCAAGCGGCGATCACGCGCGGGACATTGCCGACGATCAACCTGCGTTATGTGCCCAGCGCGGTCACAGCGATCGCGTTTGAGGTTGGCGCAGAGATGGCGACGAGTACTCCTCCCGATGTGGAGGGAGCGACTGAGTTTTGTGCACGGTTATGCCTCGGGGGAATCGAGCAGCTCAAGCGCACAGTGAGGAACAAGGAGAAGACATGAAGCGACTCGAACAGCGCGTGGCCGTGGTGACTGGAGCGGGCAGTGGCATCGGCAGGGCGACCAGCCTGCTCTTGGCGCAAAAGGGTTGCCAGTTGGCGATCGCCGACGTCAATGAAGAAGGCCTGCAAGAGACCGAACGCTTGCTGCGCGAGGCCGGCGCCAAGCTGAGCTCGCACACGGTAGACGTGTCGAATCGCGAGCGCATGCAGCGGTTCGCTGCCGACGTCGTCGCAGCTCACGGCGGCGTGAACATCATCGTCAATAACGCCGGTGTGTCCGTGAACTCGAAGTTCGTCGATCATACGATCGAAGACTTCGAGTGGCTGATGGGCATCAACTTCTGGGGCGTGGTGTACGGCTGCAAGTTCTTCCTGCCGCATTTGCTCTCGGCGGAGGAGGGCCACATCGTGAACATCTCGAGCGTGTTCGGTCTGGTCGGCGTGCCGCAGCAGACCTCGTATTGTTCGAGCAAGTTCGCCGTGCGCGGCTTCACAGAGTCGCTGCGCGCAGAGCTCAAGGACACGCGCGTGGGCATCACGACCGTGCACCCGGGTGGCATCGCGACCAACATCGCAGCGTCTAGCCGCGTGTCGGGCGACGACAAGCTGCGCGCTGGTCATCAGCGCGCGGTGAAGATGTTCCGCAAGATGATGGCGCCTGAGCGCGCTGCCGATCAGATCGTGCGCGGCATCCTGGCGAGCCGCCAGCGTGTCTTGATCACGCGTGAGAGCCACTTCCTCGATCTCGCCAAGCGTGTTGCCCCGACAGCCTCGAATGCGCTGATCGACTGGGGCTTCAAGCGCATGACGTGAGCTGAGCCAGGAGATTTGTTCGCCTAAGACGCCAAAAGAACGCCAAAGACAAATCAGCGGTTTAAACCCCTGATCCTCTTGTGGCGTCTTAGGCGTTCTTCCTGGCGTCTTAGGCGATTCCTCTCGGATCCCGGGCCGGGAGAAAAAACGCGTCACTCAGCGTTTAGTTAGGTCCGCAGGCGAGCCACTCGCTCAGCTTCTTGCGGTCCTCGTCGCTGGGCGCTGGATTACCTGCCGGCGGCATCATCTTGTTGGTCGCGTTGGGACCTGAGCCTGCGTATTGGTCGATGTGAGCGCGCATGACGTCGACGTCGGCGAGCGTGTCGAAGTTGTGATCGGCTGGCGCCATCTTGCGATCCTTCGAATCGACGCTGTGGCAGGTCAGACAGTAGTCTTCCATGAACTTCTTGCCGAAGTTCTCGTACGTCAGCGAGCCGCCGCCGTCCGGACAGGTCGTGCCCGTCATGTCGCCGATCACGCGGTCGTGCGAGTGCCCCTCGCTGCCGCCTTCGTCGTGTGAGTGCGCGCCGGCGTTCGAGTGCTCGTCATCGCCATGCGAGTGCCCCCCGTCCGCGGTCTTATCGTCATCGCAGCCTGCACCTGCGATGCACACACAGGCCAGCAGCCATCCAAGCTTGCGTGCAATGCCTTGTTTCGAAGCCATATTTTAGCCCACTCCCTGTCGTCTCTACGGTGGTGGCGCGGAAAGATGCGCCGAGCTTGGACGCTAGCAACTGGTCCGCAGCGGGCCATGCGGCGAGATGTCGCACGCTCGGTTTACGCATTGCACGTTTGCAAAACCGACAGGCGCTCCGCCCCGCGCACACCCTCAAGCGCGCGTGATTTGCTTGGCACACAACCCATATATGGGATCGAGGGTCAACGTGCCCGAGAAATGCAGCGCGGCACAGACCGCTTCGAGCTGCACGCGCTCGCCCACGGCGAGTCCCAAGCGTGCAGCCTCATCGGGCGCGACCGGCTCTCCATGCAATTCGTCATTCTCGAGCGCGCCTTCGTCGCCTGCGCGCAGGGCCGAAAAGGTGCTCTCCGAGACGATGCGGAGCGGCATTCGTATGCCCGCGCGCTCCAGCACCAGCCAGCGCAGCGCGGTGCCCTCGTCTGAACAGCCGGCGTAGCTCATGAAGCGTCGTGCTTCGAGCACGCCGCTGAAGCTACCGGCGGCAGGGTTGAGCGGCTCGCGCAGCAGCTCGGTGTCTAAGAGAAAGCGCTCGTCTGCGCTCGGATCATCGGTAAACAAAGACCGAACGCGCGCACAACCCAGCAATGGCACGCCGCACGAGCTCAGGACCATGGCGCGGCGCGTGACCACACGATTCATGTTCGAGGTTGTATCTCCCTTGGCTCGTCGCATCCAAACGTAGGCTGCGCGAGAAAGGCGATTTGACGGTGAAGCGACTTCTGACTCAGCCTCGTCTCTGGCCGATCAGACGCAGTGTGTGCTTGCGCGGGCACTCCGGTCCACAGGCTGCTGCGCTAGCGCGAAGCGCCTTCGCTGATCCAGTTTTGCACCGCGCAGATCACGCCGGGAGCGAGCGGCAAACCGTCTTTGGGCATGCGAACGCTCGGATCACTGGAGGTGAGCCGCGCCATCAGCGGGCTACACTCAGGATCGCCGCGGATAACGCGTGCTTTCCCGCCAATGCCCAGCAGCGCGTTGTACGCGGAGTTCGGGTCGGCGAGCGAGAGCCCACCTTGGTTTGCCGTCGAGCCGTGACAGGTCATGACGCCTGCCGCCGTCCCGCAGCTGCGATTGAACACGTTCTGATAGATCGTGTTGTAGTCGGTGCTCAGCGCGAGCTCGCAGGTATCCGGCAATGAAATGCATTCATCCGTTTGAGCACCGCAGCCGAATTCCCCAAGTCCTACGGCTAGGGCGGCCACCAAGAGTCTTGAGCTTGCCACGCACGCATCCATAAGAGCTCGCTTGGCTGTAGACGTGACGCAACGTCGAGTTGAACGTGACACAACTCGATCGCGCACAGCAAGCCATGAGCGGAGACGTGTGAACGCGCCCCTATCCGAGCTTGCGGTCTTTGCAGATCACAGACCTTGGCGCTGGATGGCCTTGTCGGCGACCTGACGTTTGGCCTCGGCCACGATGAAGTACTGCAGCAAGCGGCCATGGTAGTAGCGCAGCGTGAACGTGTCGGCGGATGGGGTCAGCGTGATGCCGACAGGGCCCGTCCACCATTGGAGCTGGTTCGCGCTGCTCGGTATCGGCTCGCCGTATTGCTCTTTGAGATCGCGGAGCGTCTCCTCGAGCGCGCTCTTTTCGAGTGTGTAGCCGAGCTCTGCGAGGCGCGGCTTACCATCTCCGATGTCGACGTTGCGCGCCCACGCGCCACGAAAGCCCGGCATGCGTCCGCCGGTTAGAGGACACGTGCGGGTGAACACTGGTTGCGCGTACGGGCCGCCGTCGGCGCAACCTGTCTTGGGAATGCTGAGGCCTGCAGCTTGCAGCTTCGACTGTGCGGATTGCGCGGTCTCGTAGCCCAGCTGCAACTGCCAAGGCGAGGCGACTTTACCCGCGGGGCTCGGCTCGCGACCCGGTGCTGAGCTGGGCAGTTGTGCGCGGTCCAGGGTCGGCTTGTGCGCGATGTACACGCGTGTTTCGGACTCTGAAGTTGTGAGCTGCACGGTCGTGTGCACCCAGCTCCAACCGGTGTCGTGCTGGTTCGTGTCGTCGGGTGGACCGAACTGGTTTTGGAACGTGCGGAGCAGCCACGTGTGTGCGTCGACGGCGTAGCGCATTTCGAGCTCGGCGAGCACCGGGCCGCTGCCGAGATCCACGAACGCCGCGCGCAGCGACTTCGCTTCGGTGCTCGGCTGGTCCCAGCACTGGCCTTGCAGGTTAGGGCTGTTGCACGCGCTGGCGTTGGAGAGCTCGATGCCCAGCTTCTTGGCGAGAATCTCGGGCGAATCGATGCCCGGTGCGACGCCAAAGGGACGCGGCTCGGCGAGCAGCCGATCGCCGGTGACGGGTGGGCGAGGGGCCTGGTGATCGAGCGGGAGCGCAGCTGTGGGCGGCGGCGTAGGGGCAGCAGCTGTTGGCTGCGGAAGCTCGCCCAGCGCCGGCAAACCCGGGCCAGGTGGGGCTGCCAAGTCAGCTTCTTCGGCGGGGCTCGCGCGCACATACAGCTGCAGCTCGAAGCGGCGGCCGAGGTTCAGCGCATGCGGCTGGATCTCGGCGATCCATACGTTCCCGCCCGCTGCGCAGCGATGCTGACCGAACAGCTGACGCTGGTCCGCGTCGACCAGGAGCGCGTGCACGGGATCCGGCACATCGTCGCTCGCCAAGCTGGCTGCGGGCCGCGCGGGCGCCGAGATCAAGGTAAAGCTGCCGCTGTGATTCTCGCACTCGAGCTTGAGCAGATCGAACGGCACGCGCAGCAGCTCCGGGCTGCCCGGCACGAGCCCTGCGGTGTAGATGATCCCGCCGTCGCCAGTGCGGCGCGTGCCAGGATGACGCTGGCGGATCAGCGCTTCTTCCAGCGCAGCTTGCGGGGAATTGGGCTCATGGCCGGCATGACGCGGCCGCCGCCCGCATGCGCTCGCGCTCAATGCCAGGAACAAACTGAGCACACAAAGCGCGAGCTGCAAGCTGTGTTTTGCCAACGGTTCGACTGCGTGGAAGCGGGTGTGCGCCGTGTGCATAGGACTTGCAGTGTTACAAGTCGGGGCTCACGGGCGCAACGTTGCGCGTGACTTACGTGCGCAAACGGCGCTCGATCTCGTACAGGCCGCGATGCGGCATGCGGCGGTAACCCGCCCAAGCCGCGGTCGCAAAGTGCCCGTCTTCCAGCAGCTCGCGCAGGCGCTCGGCGATCACGCTCGGATCGCGCTGCTTCAGCGCCGCACCGTTTTCGCGGGCGAAACGCCGGTTGTAGACCTCGTGGATACCAACTGGCTCGGAGAGCAAGAGCGGTAAGCCGAGGCCGGCGTAGAACACCAGCTCACTCGGCTTGGTCCACAAAACATCGGCGCTCGCGAGCAGCGCATCGAAACGCTCGAAGTAGTCTTCGGTGTCTTCTTCGAAGAGCACGTTCAGGCGTGTGCCCAAGAGCTCGTCCAAGTGGCTCTTCTCGATCTGCTGCTCGAAGCGGCGTTTTACATCGGGGCGGCTGCCAGCGACCAAGGTCAAGCGCAGCTCGCCCGAGCGCAGCATGCTGGACAGGCTGGGTAGAAAGCGCGCGGGCAGCTCGGATTGCGCGCCGGCGCCACCGACCGCGAACACGAGGTGTGGTGGACCGTCGGCGTTGGGGATAGCATCGAAGCCTTCGAGGTCGCGCTGGTATTGGCGCTGGAAGGTCTTGTTCGGATCGAGTCGCGCGAGCCGTCCGGCGAGATTTTGCCGGAGAATAGGCGCATCTTCGCCGCCGACCAGGCTGTGTGGCAGCGGAAAGCCGGTGAGCTGGATCTGCTCCTTGGGCACGCCATACGCGCGCAACCGGCGCACCACCCGGCCGCTCGGCGCGAAGTAGCAGATCTTGCTTGTCGCGGGGGTGATCGGTGCCCAGACCCGATTCACATCGGAGTCCGTGACCACGCAGAACACGCGGTCGTAGCCGTGGTAGTCGGCGAGGATCGCCGGCGAATAGAACGTAGTCAGGAGCGTGCGGTTGTGATCTTGAAGATACGCGACGAGCGTGCGACCGAGGCCGTCGCGCCCGGAGCGCTCGAGCAGCTTGACGCCGAACGTGGGGAACGAGAGGTCGCGGAGCGGGTGCAGCGGCGCGATGTGCGTGGCGGTGTTGAGCGCCGCTCGCAGCGGCGGGCCGATGAGCGGCAGCGATGACACACGTGAGACACGTTCGTACGCGCGCCGGATGCGCTCCCAACGCACGCGCTCTTCGGCGTCTGCGAGCGGCGGCCGGTCGGCGTGCAGCACCTCGCAGTGAAAGCGCTGCGCGAGCGAGCGCGCAGGTCGCATGTGGCCGTAGCCCATGTCGATGGCCACGACGGATACGTGGGGCGCGGTGTCGACGACAGGGGTGGATGAGGTCGCGGCGGTTGGGCTCGCCATGCAGGATCGACTCCTTCGGTCAGCGGGTTAGCGTCGGCAGTGTAGGGTGACTTTGTACGATATTCACAGCGTGAAGGCTCGTGACACACACGAGTCACATTGTCTCTCTCTCCACCCCGTACGCGTGCCCGTGCCCGTACTCGTTCCCGCCCCGCAAAAGCCCGAGGCACGGAAGAGCGCGTACGGGCACGTGTACGGGACGTTGTTGCAGCTGATGGCTGCGGGTGTAGGCCTAGGTCGCGTAGCGACCCCGCGTTACCATGCGCTATGCTCTTTCAGTCGCGCTTAGGGTCTGGCGCGTTGTGTCTCGGAGCGGCAGCAGTACGGTGACTTCGAGTTTTTTCCCGCCAGCAACGGAGTCCGACGGGGCTCGGTACGAGCTCGGCCGTGTCTTGGGCACCGGAAGTGCGGGCACCGTCTACCTCGCCATGGATCGTGACACCGGCGAGCAGGTGGCGCTCAAGAAGCTGATCCGCTTCGACACCAAGAGCGTGATGCGGCTTAAGCGCGAGTTTCGCTCGCTCGCCAACATGCATCACCCGAACCTCGTCAAGCTGTACGACCTAGGTCGCAGCGGCGACGCGTGGTTTCTGACCATGGAGTACTTGGACGGCGTCGATCTGCTGGCGCACCTCGGCGTCGGCACCGACGCGCTCGCGACCAATCACAGCGGCTACCAGATGCCGCCGATCGAGCGCGTGCTCTCGACATTCCACCAGCTGGCGCGTGGCGTGAATGCGCTGCACCAAGCCAAGCTGCTGCACCGTGACCTCAAGCCCACCAACGTGATGGTGACGGCCGGTCGCGTCGTGGCCCTCGACTTCGGCTTGGCGTGTGGGATCGAGGAAGAAGATCGGCTCGTGACGCACGACGGCACGATCTCAGGCACGCCGGCGTACATGCCGCCGGAGCAAGCGCTCGGGCAGACGCTGAGCGAAGTGTCCGACTGGTACGCGGTCGGCGTGATGCTCTATCAGGTGTTGTCTGGCCAGCTGCCGATCGATGGCAAGAACGCCAACGAGCTGTTACGCCGCAAGCTGGATCGCGACCCTGTGCCGCTGTCGCGCTTGAACGGTGCGGTCCCGGCGCGCTTGGAAGACCTGTGCATGCGGCTCTTGGCCCGCGAGCCTTCCGCGCGCCCGAGCGGAGACGAAGTGTTGAGCGTGCTCGCCGAGTACGAGCCAGATCAGCTGCAGCTCGAAGTGCACTCGATGCAAACCGAGCTCGGCATGCGCTCCGAGTCGCAGGTACGCACTGGCATGGTGCGCCTGTTCGGGCGCGACGCGCCGCTGCACGAGCTGCAGGGGGCGCTGGATCAGGCAGAGCGCGGGCAACCCGTAGTGGCGCACGTACGCGGCGCGTCGGGCACCGGTAAGACCGCGCTCGTCGAGTGTTTTCTGCAGCGCGTGACCGCGGACACGAGCGGCCTCGGGTTCGTCGAGACGCTCGTGCTGCGCAGTCGCTGTTACGAGCGCGAGGCCATGCCGTTCAAAGCGCTCGATGGCGTGATCGACGCGCTCGTGCGCTATCTATCGCAGCTCGACGACATCGACGTCGCACACGTGCTGCCGGAGTACGTTGCGGAGCTGGCCCAGCTGTTTCCCGCGCTCGATCGTTTGCGCGCGGTGCAACGCTTGTCCGCGAATGCGCGCACACGCAGCGACTCCGGACACGCGCGCACGCGCGCCGAGCAAGCGCTGCGTGAGCTGTTCATGCGGCTCGCGAGTCGGCGCACGTTGGTGTTGTGGATCGACGACCTGCAGTGGGGCGACATGGACAGCGCGCGCTTGCTCGAAGGCTGGCTGCCGCTGGTCCGAGATGCGTCGATCCTGTTTGTGTTCAGCTACCGCAGCGAGGAGCTGCAGACGAGCTCTTGCCTCAAGCTGCTCTTGGACAGCGGCAAGCGCCACCCGGAGCTCGCGCCCAAGCATGTGATCGAGCTGTCGCCGCTCACGGATCACGACATGGAGCGCTTGTGCGAGGAGCGTTTGCGCAAGTCCGGCGCGGTGTCGCCCGACTTGGTGCGGCGCATCGTGCAGGAGGCGCGCGGCAACCCGTTCTTGGCCTCGCAGCTCACGGCGCTCGCGCAGGCGCGCTTGGAAGGCACGGAGCCTGTGATGGGCGCCTTGTCGCTGGAAGCGCTGGTCGCAGAGAGCACCGCGCTGTTGTCGCCGCCTGCGCGCGACGTGCTCAACGTGCTCGCGATCGCGGGCCGTCCGGTGTCGAGCCCGATCGCGCTCCGCACCGCGGGTGTGACACGCGATGGCAACGCGCACCTGCACGCGCTCAAGACGCTGCGCTTGATCCGCACGCGTGAAGTCGGCGGTGAGCGGCGCATCGAGGTCTACCACGACCGTGTGCGCGAGAGCGTGAATTCGGTGCTGTCGAGCGAAGAGAGTATTCGCATCTACGATCGTTTGCTGCGCGAGCTTGAAGTCTGCGGGCAGATGGACGCCGACTGGATGCACAGCTTGGCGCTCGGTGCGGGCCAAAAGGTGCCCGCGCTGCGGTACGGCTTGATCGCCGCCGAGCGAGCCAGCACCGCGCTAGCGTTCGAGCGCGCGGCTGATCTCTATCAGGTGTGTATTACCCTGATGGAGCCTGCCGCCGTCAGCGGCGATCTCTGGTACAAGTACGCGATCTCGCTCGCGCGCTGTCGGCGCGGCAAGCAAGCAGCCGGTGCCTTCCTGTCAGCGGCAGAGCACGCGACGGGTGATGAGGCGTTGGCGCTGCGGCGCGTGGCGGCGATGCATCTGCTTCGCAGCGGCGAGTTCGAGCGCGGTGAAAAGCTAGTGGAGCAAGTGCTCGCTGCCTACGGTGAGTCGATTCCGGAGAGCGACGGGCAGCTGATCGCGGCGCTGGCTTGGGAGCGCGGTCGCTTGGCGCTGCGCGGCCAACGCTACACGCCGCGGCTCGAGGCCGCCGTGCCCAGCGAGCTGCGCGAGCGCGTGGATTTGTTTGCGACGCTGACTGTGGACACCATGGCGTACGACCCGCTGCGCGCAGCCCTGTTTCAAGCGCGCTGCATGCGCAGCGCCCTGACGGCTGCCGACGCGACCAGCGTCGCCCGTGCGCTGTGTCTGGCCGCGACCATGTCGTGTGTGAACGGTACGGAGAAAGCCGCGCAGCGCTCAGCGGCACTGCTCGCGGAAGCCGAGGAGCTGATCAAAGGTCAAGGCTCACGCTACCAACGTTACGTGCATGTTGCGCGTGCTGTGTGCGCTGCGCTGCTCGGTCACCCTGAAAAAGCTTTGGGCCCGGCCGAGGAGGCTGTTCGCTCGTACAAAGAAGACACGCGCGGCGATGAGCACGGCGAGTACTATCACTCGTTCACCGCGGTCGTGATCCGGATCAGCGCGTTCGCCACACTCGGCGACTACGACTCGTTCGTGAGCGAGCTGCAAGACTGCACCGAGCGCGCGCGCTCCACCGAAAATCACAGCGTGCGGCTGCACTTAGCTCTGCATCAGACGATCGCGGAGCAGCTCGCAGGGCAGGCCCAGCTGTCGATCGCCCGGCTCGACCAAGAGCGGCCGTCGCTGCCGAAGAAGCGCTTTGGTGTGCTGCACGCGATGCACATGGGTGCGGTCATGGTCGCGGCCTCCACAACCTCGGAGTACGCCTGGGCGCGTGCGCTCGTCGACGAATGGTGGCCGCGCTACGTGAAGTCGGTCGTGCACCGCAGCGCGTACCTCGGGATCCTTCTGCATACCGAGCACGCACGCATGTTGCTCAACGAGCGCGTGGCGAAAGGCGAGCTGCGTGACTTGAGCAAGCTGGTTGCAAGTGACTTGCGCGCGCTCGACGACAGCGCATTGCGCCTGCACGCGACCGGCGCCACCCGGGCTTTAAGAGCCCGAATTGAATACCTTCAGGGAGACTCCGGTCGCGCGATCGCATTGTTGCGCGAGGCTATCAGCGCGCAGGACGAGGCCGGGTTGCGCGCCGATGCCGCGGTCAGCCGCCGCGCGCTTGGCCGGCTCCTGCGAGATCAGCCCGGAAATTCCGCCGCCGAGGGCGTACAAATCAGTCAGATGGCCGAGTCCCAGCTGATGAAATGTGGAGTCCGAAACCCACACGAGTTCTGTGCGCGCTATTTCCCCGAGCTGAACCGGGCGGCCTCTGGTACGCGCCTCACTATTGGCGCCGAAGTCCGTGAAACTGGTTGACGATCTGGGCATTTTCGCGACAACTTGAGCATTGGCAGTGCGCGGCTCGCGCGGGACACGATGTCGGTTTGTCCTTGGCAAGCGCGAGCGCCGCGCAAAGCGCCACAACGCGAACAGTTGTCTGACGTGGACCCTCGCACTCATCTCGCGCCGGATTCCAGGCTGCCCGCCTGGTTCAAGGCCAGGTCGCGCGTGCGGCGTGCGCGAGTGTTATTCGCTTGTGGGCAAGCGATCGCAGCGCGCGGCGACTCTTCTGGCGCACAGCGTTCAGCGCGCTTGTATCAGCGCGCACTCGAGCTGCTAGGTGCGCCGAACGGAAGCGCGGGCACGATAAAATCGCTCGACCGAGTTTCAGCGCGTGACCAGCTTCGTTCAGAGCTGCGGCGACGAAGTGTGCTCGGCTGGCTGCGGGCGCGGCCCCGAGAATCGAAGCTAGTTGTGAGTGCGGGTGTGTTGTTGTTGGTGGCTTTCGCAGGGTTCCGCTGGCTGGAGCCTGACCTGGCTGAAGGCAAACGTTGGGAAGCGAGCAGCGCGTGGGGCGGGTTTCCGCGCGTCGGTGTGATGACGGGTGAGGCACCGATCGACGGTCGTTTCCACACCAACGACGAGCAAGATCCTTGGGTGCGGCTCGACTTGGGTGAAGCGCACCGCGTGCATGCGATTCGCGTCGAGAACCGGACCAACTGCTGCAAGGAGCGCGCGATCCCACTCGCGATCGAGCTCAGTGTCGACGGGGAAAACTGGAAGGTCGTCGGCTATCGGCGTGTGCTCTTCGACACAATCAGGCAACAGTTTGCTGCGGAGCAAGCTCGCTATGTGCGGCTGCGCGTCGATCGGCGTAGCCTGCTGCACCTGCGGCGGATATCGGTGTATTGAGTATGCGCATGCTTCGAGCGCTCCGGCACGCTTTGTTTACGCACGTGGAGCGCGCGCCGTGGCTATCGCTGATCATCACCGCTGCGTTCGGTTATGTGCAGCTGATAGGTCACACCGACCATGAGCTTTGGAAGGATGAGCTGCACTGTTACGGCGTTGGGCGTAGCGCCGATGGTCTATGGGATCTGCTCACGGGTGAGCGTCGCTACGACGGTCATCCGTTCCTCTGGTATTACATTCTGCATCTCGGCTCGCGTGTCCATCGTGGCTGGATGACGTTGCCAGTTGTGTCCACTGCGGTCGCGACCTTGGCTGCGTACGTGTGGTTTCGCTACGCGCGTGTGCCGCGGCTGTTGCGCTTCTTAGTGCTCGCTTCTTACTACTTCGTGTACGAGTACGGGGTGCTCTCGCGCAGCTACACGCTGGGCATGTTGTTTGTGTTCATATTTTGTGCGCTCTACCATCCGGTACGCATTCGCTACGTTCCACTCGCATTCAGCTTGTTCCTGATCGCAGCTACGAGCTTGTACGGCACGCTGATCGCGCTGGTGCTGGCGCTGTTTTTGTTCTCGCACGATCTCGGTTGGCTCGCGCCTGATGCGAGCTACGATCGTGTGCGCTTCGCGCTGCCTGTGCAGTGGCTCTTGGGCGCGGTGGTGTTTGTGCTTGGCATGCTGTTGGTCGCGGGCACGACTGTGCCGCCGTCCGATGCGATGTACGCGCCCTCGTGGCAGTTCGACTTCTCGTTCGAAGCGCTGCGCGGTGACTTCTTCAACTTCTGGGCGGCGCTGTTCCCTTACCGCACCTGGTACGAGTGGAATTGGCTGTACGTCGATTACTTGGGCAGCGGCTGGGGGCTCTCGCAGGGCCAGCTCGCCGCGCTCGGGCTGGGCTACTTTCTCCTGTGCGTGTTCGCGCTCCGGAAGTCGCCCAAACTTGCAGTGGGCTTTGCGCTCGGCGTGTTTCTCATGATGGCCGTGCAACACGGCATCTATCCTGCTGCGCTGCGCCATCGCGGCCACTATCTGATCTTGTTGCTCGCGTGTTTGTGGCTGCACGAGAGCGCGCGCCGCGGTCGTCCGCGCGCGTACTTGGGTTATGCGCTGATCGCGATCTCGGTCGCGGTGCAGATCCCCACGAGCTTCGCCGCGCTCCGCACCGACAAACAGCTGATCTTCTCGAACGCCCAGGCAGCCGCGCGCTTTCTGATCGCGAACAAGCTCGACCAGATGCCAGCCATCGGCTCGACCGACCATGCGACCTCACCGATCGCGATCATGCTCGACCGGCCCATGCTCTTCCAAGAATCGGGCGAGACGCACCAAGTGGTCTTGGAGCACAACCGCCGGCAAACGCCCAATGTCTACCAGATCATGACCTACGGCGCCGAGCTGGCGCGCACGCGCGGCAAAGCCCTCATGATCCTCAACTACGACAACCCGGTGGCCGTCCCGACCGGCTTCAGCCTCAAGCTCCTGTATCGAGGCTCGGCCGCGCTCATGTACGACGAGTCCTATCGGATCTATCAAATCGAGCGCAGAGAAGACGCAACTGAAAAACAGGCGGCCGCGCCCAGCGTGCCGCACCTCACGCCTTAGCGGCTGTCACTACGCGCCAGCGTCTTCGTCATCGACGGGCTCGGATGGCTCGCCACCGGCGCCCGCGCCGCCCTCAGCGCCTCCAGCGCCTGCGCCAGCTGCGGATGCTCCCGCTCCGCCTTCCGGCGAGGCAGAGCCGCCAGCGCCCCCGCTGCCTGCACCGCGCCCGCCAGGCCCACCACGCCCACCACGCCCACCCGGCCCGCCGCTGCCAGCTGCAGAGCGCCCGCCCGTCGCACCAACGCCGCCGCTGCCAGCGTCACGTCCTCCCGTGGGCTCCACCATCACGCCAGCATCGGACCCAGCGCGCGGGTCATCCGATCCACCAGCGCCGCCTTTGACACCAGCATCAGGCCGCGCGCCACTGCCCGCAGCCGCCGGCTGCAGCTTCTCGATCCCAAAAATCTGATTGCAAGCGCCGAGCAAACACACCAGCGCGACCGCGGCCGAGAACCGCACGCAGGTCAGAACCTGCCCTTTAGATCGACCGCAAGCGGAGCCACTGCGAGCGAAACACTCGAATCCGAGCTGCTCGGCGCGGTCAGCCACAACAGCGCAAACGTCGCGATCCCAGCGCCACCAGCGATAAAACCGACGGTCGAGATCTGACCGCTCTGCACGGCGTCTTCACTCAGACGCACGCTGCTGTCGCTGCAGTTGTTGGGGTACTTGAAGCCAGGCCCAGCGCACTGCGCTTTGGCTTCATCCATCGTCGAGCCCGCCTTGAGCCCAAACACCGTACCGGTCGCCACACCCGCGACGCCGAGAGCGGCAGCCACGATCGCAAACGCGCGCTGCACGCCGCCGCCGCTGGCTTCAGGCATTGGATAGTCGTCCGTGCGCGTGTTGATCGCGTCGCGATCGAAACCAGGCGCTGCCGCTGCAGAGCTGGGATCCTCCGCGAGAATCGGCACAGACACCGTCACGCGGTCCGAGCGCTCGCGCACGCTCACCTTGGTCGACCAGCTGCGCTTACCGGGTGCACTGGCTACGATCTGATGAGAGCCGGGATCGACCGGGATGGCTGTGCCGATCAGGGCGGTGTCGATACGCCGGCCATCGCGTGCCACCTCGATCTCCTGCCCCTTCCAGGTGATGACTGTCAAATAGGACAGGCTCGGCTGCAGGTCTTTGGCGCGGTCACGCGCGACGCGCTCGCGTTCGGCATCACTTGTCCGGCGGGCTGCAGCTGCGGTCTCGCGAAAAGTCGACCAAGCGCTCGCGGTGCGGCCGGTCTTCTCGTAGCAGTCGGCGAGCGTGAGCAGCGTGCCTGCGGCCGGGTCGAGCGCGCGGCTCTCTTCGAGCTTGGCGCAGGCAGTCGCGTAGTGGCGCTGATCGACGAGCCGTCGCGCTTCTTCTAACAGTCCCTGGGCGGCAGCCTTGTCCCCAGGCAAGAGCTGAGCGTGCAGCCGCGAGCTGCCGAATATGCAGGTGACACAGCACACAAGCAGAACTACACGCAGCATCAGCGGCCGGACTAGCGCAGTACGCATGCTGAAACAAGGTGCTGATGTAGTCGCAGCCGCGGATGGCAGCGGCCGTGTCGCTGGGTAGCGGGTGCGCCGCGCACCAGTGTCGGGCGCTTCACGTATCGGCTTGGAATTGCTGGAACTAGCGGATGGCACTCGCGCCGACACTGTCGACGGACCACGACGCCGTGGGCTGCGCGCCGCTCGCATCGTGATCGTCGATCTGCCGCACGAGAATTTCACTCACGCCTCACTGCTGCGTCTTCGAAACGCGGCCTACAACTCTACGACCACACCGAACAACAGATCCACAAACACGCCGTTGATGAAGCGCAGCGCTAGCTCACCGAAAGGCCGCACGGGGCTGTTGGTCTCGAGAAACACCCCCGTGATCACATTTAGCTTGAGACTCACATCCTCGTAGATCGCGAGACCTAAGCCGGGCCCGACGAACGGAATGAGCGGCGCACCGTCGATCCGAAAGAAGAACGGTAAGTCCACACCGAGCAGCTCGACGTCGTGTCCTTCGCGAAAAACGTGGGCAAAGCTCGGCCAGAGCGCGAGCTGCACAGCCGGCGACAGCTCGGCCAGTGGAAATAGCAGGTCTGCGCCTACGTGCACGTCACCCTGGTCGAGATTGAGGCCCACGTGGCCACCGACCGCGAACGCATGTGCAGTGCTGCTGGGCAGCCAGGCGAAAGCACAGAGCAGGCAGGCGAGAACCGTATTTTTCATAAGCATTGTCGAGCGCATCCTTCTTTCGGCCAAATCGCCACGCGACGGGGGATCGCGGGCGGGGTAGGTGCTTCCGCACACCTTCTTCAGTGACCGCAGCTGCGCCTTTCGGGTGGGCATTTCAGACGCTATGCTCCCGGCGTGAACGCCATTCATTTGTTCACGTTCCGGGGCATCCCCGTGTTCGTGAGCCCCTGGTATTTTTTGTTGCTCGTGATGTTTGGGTATCGCGACCCCGTGCAGGGGATCATTTGGGCGATCGCCATCACAGTGAGTTTGCTCGTGCACGAGTTCGGTCACGCGCTCGTGGCTCGGCGTCTGCGGCACGATCCTTCGATCATGTTGCACGGCTTCGGAGGCCTGACTTCACGCAGTCGGCGCGGCCGCGACGTGGATGAAGCGGCGATCGTCGCGATGGGTCCAGCCGCAGGCTTGGCCCTCGGCCTGATTGTCTTCGCAGTCTTTCAGTTTTTGATCCGCGTCGGGGCGGTCTCGCCCTACGTGCTCGCGCTCATCTACACGATGTTGCACGCGTGCGTGCTGTGGAACCTGCTCAACCTGCTGCCGCTCTGGCCGCTGGATGGTGGGCAGCTACTGCGCCTGGGCATGGGACGTTGGCTGTCGCCGTACATGACCGCGCGCGTCACGCACATCGTCTCGCTGGTGATGATCGCCTTTCTCGGCAGCGTCGCCTATCGCTTCGGGTATCTCAGCATGTTCACCGGCGTGATCTTGCTGATGCTCGGCATGCAGAACGTGCAGGGCTTGCAAGGCCAAGCGGGCAGCGAAGACGCAGCGCCGCGCCCGCGTACGAGCTCGCTGGCTTCTGAGCTGGTGTCAGGCGCGTCCGATGCGCTGCAAGAGGGCAACTACAAAGAGGCTGCGCGCCGCGCACATCAAGCCCGCGCGCAGGAAGGTCTATCTCCGGCTGCGATGGAGAAGGTCTGGGAGGTCTTGGGCCTCGCGACCGAGCAGCTCGGCGAGCACGAAGAGGCTCTCGCCTATTTACGTCGTGCACGACCCAATGAGCGCGTACGCTCCGCCACGCAACGCTGTCTCGCGGCGCTCGGCCGGACCGACGAGCTCGCGTCGATGGAGCAGCGCTGGACGACTGCGGTGAAGACAGTGCAGATGCGCGGGTACTTGATCGGTGCGCTGACCTTCATCGGCGCGGCCATCTTGTTCGTGTTCACCTCGCCGATCTTCGACATATTGTTCGGATGAGCGAGCACGATGCCTTCGCGCTTGCGGAGCGCGAGCTGCTCGCGTTGCAGCACAACTGGCAACGCGAGCAGCAGCACGTGCGCGAGCAGATCCGCGCCGAACGCTTGGCGCTCAGCCTGGCGGAGCGCGTGGAGCGTGGGTTCGCGCTGCGCGACTTGCTGGTCGACGACACGGATGCGAGCCCCGGTGGGCGCGTGCTCTTATGGGTGAAGCAAAGCAGCGGCGCGCTGTTCGAGGATCTGCGGATCTCACCGGGTGAGCCAGTGCGGCTGTGGTCGAAGGACCCGGAAGGCGAGGTTGTGGAACAGGCGGTGGTCGCGCGCCGCGAGCGCTCGCGACTCGGGCTCAGCGTCTGCGCGGACTACGCCGAGTTCTTGGATCACGGTGTGTTTGCGCTGGATCGCGAAGCGCCTGAGGTGAGCTTCGAGCGTGGTGCGCGCGCGGTGCGTGCGCTGCTCGAGGCCAAGCGTGACAGTCGGGCTGGGCGTCTGCGTGCGCTGATCTACGGGGGCAAGCAGCCGCAAGCGTTCGTGTCGCAGCCAATGGCGGCGGAGCAGTTGTGCGATCGTGGCTTGAACGAGGTGCAGCAGGAGGCGGTGCGCTTTGCGCTTGCAGCACCGGAGCTCGCGCTGATCCATGGGCCTCCGGGTACTGGCAAGACGCGCACGCTGGTCGAGCTGATCCGTCAGGCGGTTCGCCGCTCGGAGCGGCTGCTGGTGACGGCTGCGAGCCATGCGGCGGTCGACAACTTGGCAGAGCGCTTGATCGACGCCGGGGTGCCCGTGTTGCGACTCGGGCACCCGGCGCGTGTGTCCGAGCGCGTGGTAGCGAGCACGCTCGACGCGCGGCTCGATGCCAGTGATGCTCGTCAGCGCGCACGCAGGCTGATGGCAGAGGCGAGCGAGCTGCGTCGCCGCTTACAGCGACGGAGGGCCCGCGGTGGTCTCGACCCACGCGAAGCACGCGAGCTGCGCGATGAGGCCAAACGCACGCTGCGCGAGGCGCACAGCCAGCTCGACTTGGCGCGCGAGCTGATCTTTGCCGAGGCCAAGGTCGTATGCGTGACCGCGGTCGGGGCTGATCCGGCGCTGTTGCAGGGTTTTAAGTTCGATCGCGTGGTGCTCGACGAGGCCACGCAAGCGGTCGATCCGTGGGCGCTGTCTGGGCTGTTGTGCGCGGATCGCGCGGTGCTGGCAGGCGATCCGTGTCAGCTGCCGCCGACGGTCGTGGATGCTACCGCCGCGAAGAGCGGCCTCGCGACCAGCTTGTTCGAGCGGCTCGCCGCGCAGCACGGGGAGCGGCTCTTGCGTCTGTTGTCCGTGCAGTACCGCATGCACAGCGCGCTGATGGCGTTTCCATCGCTCAGCATGTACGCGGGGAAGCTAATCGCTGCGCCCGAAGCCAGCGAGCAGACGTTGCTGCAGCTCGGCGTCGCCGACGACGTGTTGCGCCCGGGGCCGCTCGTGTTTTTAGACACGGCGGGCAAGGGCTACAGCGAAGAGCGCAGCGAAGATGACCCGAGCACGAAGAATCCTGGGCAAGCGGAGCGCGTGGCGCTCGAGGTGCGGCGGGTGTTGGCGCGCGGCTTGGCGGCGACTGAGGTAGGCGTGATCACGCCGTACGACGCGCAGGTGCGAGTGCTTCGCGATTTGCTGCGAGACGCTTGCGCTGCGGGGCTCGAGGTCTCGAGCGTCGATGGCTTTCAGGGGCGCGAAAAAGAAGCGATCATCGTCGACCTTGTGCGCGGCAACGAACGCGGCGAGCTCGGCTTCCTGCGCGACACCCGGCGCATGAACGTAGCGCTCACTCGAGCCAAGCGTTTTCTACTGGTCGTTGGCGACAGCGCGACGCTCGCGGGCGACGACTATTACCGAGCATTCATGGACTCCGCCGACGCTGCAGGCGCCACATTGAGCGCCTGGAGCGACGAGGGAACCCTCGATTGAGCGCTCCGCGGAGGCGCCTTCACGCGCTGCGAGCGCGAGCACATGACGACCCCAACGTCAGCAAAGCGCTGTCGGCACGTCGCGCGCGGTGGAGGTCACGCAGCCTATACGCTCGCATCTTGCGCGGGTGCGATCAGCTCTCGTTCACGCTGGTTTTTCGGCGGCGAAGCGGAGCCGTGTGTAGTCGGCGCGCCAGATGCCGTCGGCACCTCGGAGCTGTGGTTCGAGCAGGTTGCGTGCTTCGCTCAACGCAGCTGAGGTTTGTTCGGGGGTGAGCCCAGCGAGCTGCGTTCTTGCAAAGGTGGCGAGCCAGCCTTCGACGCCGGTGGGCAGCGGCGTGGGGCGATCGAACAGCACGATGCTACGCACGCGGAAGCCTGCGCGCTCGAGCTTGCCCCCGTACTCTTCCGCGCTTGGGAAATACCAGGGATCGCGGGCGTTCGCGTCGATGCCGAATTTCGTGAGCGCTTTCGCGAGCGCAGCACGGATCTTGGCGACGCAGCCGTAGCCGCCCATCTCGGCTACGAAGCGTCCGCCTGGAACGAGCGCTTTGTGCACGCCGTGGAGCACCGCATCGGCGTCGCGCATCCAGTGCAGTGCTGCGTTGCTGAACACCGCGTCGAAGTCGCGGTCGAAGGTCAGCGCTTCACCGTTCACGACCAGCGCGTTCACGCCACGTGCGCGTGCGGCGGTGACCAGCTCTGCGCTCGCGTCGACACCGATCACATCGCAGCCCGCGGCTTGAAACGCCTCTGCAAGCGTGCCTTCGCCACAACCAAGGTCGAGGATGCGTTCGCCCGGCTGCGGGGCCAACAGCTCTACGACGCCAGCGCCCAGCGCGGACACGAACCCGGCATTGTGATTGTAAGAGCTCGGGTCCCATGTCTGCTTCGCGTCGGCCATTCGTCACTCCTGGTTAGTTAACCTTGGTTAACTATGTGCCACGGGTAACCAGTTCGCGCAAGCGCGGTGTGCATGGACGACACCTCTCCCACGTTCGACGGCTGTGGCCCTGCTAGAGCGAGCTTGCGTCGGCGCAGGGCCGACGCTGTGCGCCAGGCGCAGTTGCGAGACACGTTCGTGCTTCTCGTCTGCGCGTGGCGCCCACGGACGTGAACAAGATGCGAGCGAGACCCCAGGCCAGACCGAGCCCGTCGGCGCGGCGTGCAGAGCTGCGGGGGCTTGCGATGCAGGCGCAGCTACGAGCGTCGAAGCCGACTCCGAGGACGCGAGCGCGCCTGACGCTGATGGCGGCAGCGCAGCGCAAAGCGTCGACTACTCGTGCAGCACGGACGGCGATTGCGAAGTGAAGGACCTCGGCGGCTGCTGCGGCTACAATCCGCGCTGCGTCAATCGCCTGCGCGACGTCCCGGGGTTTGAGTGCCCACCGGGCGGGGCGTCCCCGTGCGGCTTCCTCGTCATCGACGCCTGTGTTTGCAGGGATCAGGTCTGCCGAAACGTGCAGGGCGATCGCGAGATCTGAGTCTGCTGGCGTGCAAGCGTGGGGGGTGGCCAGTGTTGTTGGCTTGCGCTTGGGTGCTTGTCCTGTCTATGTCGCAAACATGAACGTGTCCAGCTTGCTTGCTTCTTTGGGGCGAGATCGTTTGTCCATGACTAGCTTCAGCGCGCGCTGCGCGCTGTCTGAGCAGGTCGAGGCTTTGATGTTGGGGGAGCTTGATGCGGGGGTGCAGCGCGAAGCGACGCTGATTCTTGCGACCTTGGACGCAGCCGATCAGCGGATGTTCGCGCGGATCCGTGCTCGGCTGGCGCGTGGCATGTTCACGCGCGTTGGCATGGCTCGCAGCTTACAGCGGCATGTTGGGCAGGGGGGGGTGTCCGGTTACGCGCCGCTCGATTTGCTCCTGGCTGGGCTGTTCGATGCGGGTGAGCTGCCCGATGAGCTGCCGCAGACCTCGGAGATGGTCGCATATCAACCTGCGCCAGGAGGCGTGATCTTGTCGCTGATCGAGGAAGTGCGAGACGGTGACATCGTCTACGATCTCGGCTCGGGTCTCGGCCGCGTCGTGCTGTGCGTCGCGCTGCTGACGGCTGCACGCGCCAAAGGCGTCGAGTTTCAGCCCAACTTCTGCAGCTACGCGCGGCGCGCCGCGCAACATGTGAACGCCCACGCCGACTTCCTCGCGCTCGACGCCCGCGCAGCCAACCTGGACGACGGCACGCTCTTCTTCCTGTACACGCCATTTCGCGGCGCACTCCTACGAAGCGTGCTCGCGAAGCTGCACACCATCGCCACGCAGCGCGAAATCCGCGTCTGCACATTCGGCCCATGCACCGCCGAGGTCCACGCAGAGCCCTGGCTGCGCCTGCGCAGCAAAAGCCCCAGCCCCGACGAGCTCGCCATCTTCGACAGCGTGGGCCTTGCGACAGCGCGCTAACTGTCCAACCAAACGAGCTCGGCTGGGCCAGCAGATGTTACTCTAGCGGCAGCGGAGCGCTGCGCGGTCAGGCTCGACGCGCAGCATTTGAGGTGCGCGCTCGCGCGGTTGGGCACGCGAGTGATCAGTGCCCTGCGCAAGCGTGTCTTTCCCCAGCGAGCCGCGGCGCATTCGTGCACGCTGTACGCGCGGCGTGCGAGTGTTCCGTCACCAAGCGCTGCTCGGCACGCGAGCGGCAAGGCCGACGGCACGCACCGCGGCCACGTCAAACACGTCCAGCGCAACGAACCGTCGCGAGCTTCCGACGTGCATGAGGCGTGATGTTTTCTCGAACTATCGCCGCTGTTAGCTGCGAGGGTAAGCTGATGGCACGTCTGAGACGAGTAGGCCGTCTTTGAGCGTGACGATGCGGTCGCCCATGCGTGCGGCGTTGCGGTCGTGTGTGACCATCACGACGGTGGTCTTGTGGCGCTCGCACAGGTCGCGCAGCAGCTTCAGCACCGTCTGACCCGTCGCGCTGTCTAGGTTGCCGGTCGGCTCGTCCGCGAGCAGCAGGCGCGGATCGAGGATCAGCGCGCGCGCGATCGCGACCCGTTGCATCTCGCCGCCAGACAGCTGATGCATCTTGTGCTCTGCGCGCTGCGACAGACCGACCTCGCTCAGGATCTCGAGCGCGTGTTGGCGATCCTTGTCGTTGATCTTGCCTTCGAGCATGAGCGGCAACAGCACATTGTCGAGCGCGCTGAGCGTGGGCAGCAAGTTGAAGAACTGAAAGATCAGCCCGATTTTCCGCCGCCGGAACAGCGTCAAGGCATCGTCGGTCATGCTGCTGGTCTCGTGCCCGTCGATGCTGATCTCGCCTGTGGTCGGCGTGTCCAGCGCGCTCACCAGGTTGAGCAAGGTCGACTTACCGGAGCCGCTCGGTCCCATGATGCTGACGAACTCGCCAGGCGCGATGTACAGGTCGATGCCTTTCAGCGCCTCCACCCGATTCGCGCCCTCACCGTAGGTCTTTACCAGTCTACTCAATCGAATCATGGATAGCCGGCTCGACCCGCTGTACTGACGCAGCTTAGCATCCCTGGTCACGCATCCCGGGTGCAAAGTTGAAGGTTCTCTTCGTTCACAATCACTATCGAGTGCGCAGCGGCGAGGCGCTGGTATTCGAGCACGACCGTCGAGCGGCAGAGCTGGCGGGCCACGACGTGATCACCTACACCCGAGACAATCGCGAGCTGGACGACTCCGGACTTTTGCAGCGGCGCGCGCACAAGCTGGGCGTGGGACACGCAGCGCGACCTCAGCCGCTTGATCGAGCGCGAGCGGCCTGCGATAGCGCACTTCGTCAACACGTTGCCGTTGATCTCGCCAGCTGCGTTCTAGACCTGTCGTAAACACGCCGTACCCGTCGTCTACAACGTGCAGAACTATCGGCTGGCGTGCCCGGCAGCGACATTGCTGCGCAATGGCGCGATCTGCAAAGAATGCCAATGCCCCGAACACGGGCTGGCGCGCAGCGTCATCCACGCATGCTACCGCGGCTCGCGCGCTGCGAGTGCTGCAGTGGCTGTGGCGACCGCGCTTCACCGGAGCCTAGGCACGTTTGCGCACGCGGTCGATCGCTCCTTGGTACCGAGCCAGTTTCATGGCGCGAACGCTCGCGCGCTACGCGAACATCGAAGAACACAAGCTGATAGTCAAAGCGAATGCTGTCACGCCGGACCCCGGTGCTCAGGTCGTGCGCGGCGAGTACCTATTGTTCGTCGGACGCCTGACAGTCGAAAAAGGCATCCTGACACTGTTAGCTGCTTACGCACGTATGCACGATGCACCCGTGCTGCGGATCGTCGGCGAAGGGCCGCTTCATTCGCAGATCTTGCAGCGCTTGGCTACGGACCCGCGGCTTCAGCGTGTCGAGCTGATCGGTGCTCTGCCGCACGAGCAAGCCGTCGCGTGCATTCGCGAAGCACGTGCGCTGATCGTTCCGTCGCAGTGGTATGAGGGCGTTCCGCTCAGCTTGTTAGAAGCATTTGCGTGCGGTGTCCCGGTCGTCGCCGGTCGGATCGGATCGCTCGCGGAGGTCGTTGAGCAGGGAGATAACGGCCTTTTGTTCGAGGCTGGCGATGCAGCCGACTTGGCAAGAGTTATCGACTTGCTTTTGAATCAAGCGGAGCTTGCGAGCACGCTCGCTGCGCGAGGTCGCGAAAGCTACCTGGCGGCGCACACGTTGGGGCAGAATGCTCAGGTGCTTACAGCGATTTATAGAGATCTGAGTGAAGCGAGCTCAGTGCGGTGAAGGCGCGTGGCGCCTCCACCGATAGAGCGAGGTCATGCTATCCGGGCTCGGGCTAGATCACTGCGCGAACGAACACCTCAATGCGCCTTGCGGGTAGTACAGGGCGAAGTTGAAGCACATCTCGTTGCCTGTATCTTCACCGAAGTTCACGGTCTGAGCGGTGTCGTTCTCATACGTGCACGTGGTGACCAGCTTGTCGCCCTTGTTGAGCGTGATCGGCTCGTCGAGGTCGAACTGGCCTTGCTCTTCGAAGTTGAAGCTCTGATCGTGCATGACGATGGTCTCGCCGCCGGCGCGTTCCACCGTGAACTTCATGTGCTTGGCCATGCGGTGGCCGTGCGGGCTCGCGGTCAACAAGGTGACGGGCTCGTCGCCTGTGAGCGTGCAGGTGCCAGTGATATCGACACCGGTCGAGTGCGGTGGGATGTTGATCTGGAACGCGCCCAGCATCTGCGCCACGGTCGCCGTGTTCTTGCGGAAGTTATCCTTCTTGACCACGCACAGCTCGACGCCGCTGTTGTCGCGCTCTTCGGTCTCTGCGCCCAAGTTGTTGTAGTGCATGTCGAGACGGAGCTGTCCGCCCACGAGCAGCATGCCGATGTCTTCCTTCATCTGCGCGCCGTTCTTGCCAGGCGCCCAACCCACGAGGAACTCGCGGTTCGCGCCGTACAAGATCCAGTGGTGGAGAATGCGCACGTTGTCGCTGACGGTGCGCCAAGCGATCGCTTGCACGGCCTCATCGCCCCAGGGCGCGTCGGAATACACCTGCGGATGGATCTCTTCGCCCGGTGCGATCACGTATGGAGCGTCTTCGCTGCCTTCGGCGTGCGAGAGGATGCGATAGGTTGCATCGCAGTTATCCGGCCATTCGAAGTCGTCTGCGGTCGACGTCACTGCGACTGCACCGGTGTCAGACTCGGCTTGGCCACAGTTCAGGTCGTCGCCCGCTGCCGCGCCCGCTTCGACCCAAGAGTCGATGCCAGCCAGCTGTTCGGCGCTCAGCCGCTTTTGCGGAGGCATGGGGCGTTCTTCGTCGTGCACGCGCTCTTTGACGAGCTCGTAGACCTTACGGTTCTTATCGCTGACGGCTGGCTTGTGAAGATCTTCGAACGTCAGCAGCGACATCGGTGCGCCGGCGACTTTCTGTTCGTTGTGACACGACGTGCAGGCATCTTGCAGCGTTGTGCGCACGCCACACCAACCGGACTGGTCCTGTGAGGACTTCACTCCGTTTGATGTTTGAGCTTTGGTATCTCCAGTCTCAGCTGACTTGGTTTTTCCAGCGTCGCTCTCTGCGCCGCCGTCAGCTTCAGCTCCGGATGGATCGGGTTGCAAGACCTGATCGTTGCTGTCGCACGCTGTCGCGAGCACGTTGGCCGTGAGGATCAGAGCGATCCCAGCCTTTCGCAAAATACTACCCATCGCTTGCATACATCTCTACTCCGCTAGAGTCGCGAGCCAGCGGCATGGGCTGAGACAACCTGAGCCCGCTGCTGAATGTCGCGCGCACTAGCTACACGAAACTGACTCTCACTGCAGCTTTTTTAGCTGTGAGAATGAGCTTAGAAGCAGACTTGCTACGTGATTTGTGCACGTTTCATGCCCGTTTGTTGCGCTGCTGAGGAAAAATGCGCTGCCTGCTGCTATCGGCGGAGTTGGATACAACTGCGTCACAGATCAGACACGGTGTCGCTCGCTCATATCACGGGTTCCGCGACGCGCGTTTGCGCAGCGAATGGTCCTCGCTCCACGAATCCAAGTTATCACTGCAGCCGCCAACGGCGATGAGCACGTGTGAGGCAGCTGTGAGCAGCGAAGCGGTGACGGAATGCGCGTTGCAATATTGCAGTGACTGTTAGACGTGCTGCATGTGCGGTTGCGCTGCGGTATGTGTCGCGTGGTTCCGAGCGGCAGTGCGGTGGGATCGGTGGCTGTGTGCTGTCACGCTGCAGCCATTGGCGGCGAATGGGTGCTTGCTCCTTGGTCTCGTCACCTCGAAGGCCGTCACCCTGCTCGCGGCTGCTGATGGGTGGATAGCCTCACGGCGTCGTCTCCGAGTCACGCGCGAGGTCACGAACAGGGTTGCGTGCGCGTTCCCGATCACGTTTGCGTGGTTGGGGCTTGTGGGCATGCAGCCATGAGCGGCGAGAGTTGTGGTGGGGCACCGTGCTGCAGTGGGCATCGCCGGTGTGCGGGCTGCGCGGCGGGTGTTTAGGCCTCACGAGGTGATTGCTGTTCGATGGGCTTGTGTGCACCATGTCGCTGAGTCGGCTGTGCAGTGGCGCATCCGACGCTGCCCAAGGAGGGATGCGCCGTGAAGCCTGAGTTTCCGCTCGAAGGTGTACGAGTGCTCGACCTGTCTCGCGTGCTCGCGGGCCCTTACGCTGCGCGCATGCTCTCCGATCTGGGGGCGGACGTGGTCAAAGTCGAGCCTCCCGAGGGAGACGTCACGCGCGCCTGGGGCAAAGTCGTGGCCGGCCTCTCGGGCTACTACACGCAGCAGAACGTCGGCAAACGCAACATCAGCATCGACCTGCGCCGCCCTTCCGCGCCTGACTTGGTACGCGAGCTCGCCAGCCGCGCAGACATCGTGATCGAGAATTTTCGACCCGGCGTGTTGGCGTCGTACGGGCTGGCCTACGCAGATCTCAGCCGCGCGCATCCGCGCCTGATCATGTTGTCGATCAGCGGCTGGGGCCAACAAGGTCCTGACTCGGAGCGCGCTGCATATGCAGCGGTCGTGCACGCGGAGTCGGGCGTGATGGCGCGCCAGGGCAACATGTTTCGCTCGGGCCCGAAAGACGTGCCGGTGTCGATCGCAGACATGAACGCTGGTTTGCACGGCTTATCGGCTGTGCTCGCAGCGTTGTTCATGCGGGAGCGCACGGGTCGCGGGCAACACATCGACATCGCGATGACCGACACCATGCTCGCCACGGACGATCACGTGCACTTGGCGCTCGATGAAGAATCATTGCAGCGGCCGTTCGCGAGCGAGGTCTGGGAGACGGCGTTCGGGCACGTGGTGCTCGCGGGTGACTTTCGCTTCTTGTTCCGCGAGGCGGTCGCGCATTGCGGCCTGGTCGATCCTACGCCCCCAGGCGCGAGCTTGGAGGAGAAGATCGCTGTGCGCAGGCGCGCCTTCGGCGAGCTGCTCTCGAGCTTTCCCGACATGGCGAGCTTGGGCGCGGCGCTCGATCGCGCGAACATCGCGTGGGGCCAAGTGCTCACCACCTACGACGCGGTGAAGTCCGCGACCTCTCAGCACCGCAACACGGTCGCACAGACCGACGATCGCGCGGGCGGCGTGCGCCACGTCATCCAATCGCCCTATCGTTTCTCTGCCGCCAACAGCGGCCTACGCGGCCCGGCTCCCTTCCGCGGCGAGCACAACGCAAGCGTCTTGGCCGAATGGCTAAGCCGCAGCCCGGCAGACATCACGCAGCTAGAGAGCACCGGCATCCTAGTCGCCGAAACTCGCCGTTGAACGGCCAACTCTCGCTCTCCCGATGCAAGAGAAACCGCCGCAAGACGCCAAACAAAGCACCAGCAGACGCGACGAGAACTATGAAACTCTCATGGCGTTCTTAGGCGCCCCCGGCGCTTAAACTCTCGTCTTTGGATGGGCGAGCAACCGCCACGAGACGCCAAACCAGGCACCAGCAGACGCGACGAGAACTATAAACCTCTCATGGCGTTCTTAGGCGCCCCTGGCGTTCCCTGGCGCTTAAACTCTCGCTCTTCGGATGCGCGTTCTTAGGCGCTCCCCCGCGAACCTCTCGCTCTTCCGCGGCTGTCCTCGCTTGCAGCCGTTAGCTGCGAGCTGCGCTCATGGCGCGGCTCGCGTTGAGTTCGCCGCCGCCCAGCGGAGGGCGTTTTCCATGCGATCGTTGCCCCAGAACAGCTCGTCGCCGACTACGAAGCTTGGCGAACCGAAGATGCCGAGCGCTACTGCGCGTTCGCTGTTGGCGCGCAGGCGGGCTTTGACTTCAGGTGCTTCAGCGCGCTGCAACCATGCGTCCGGATCGGGAACCAGACCTTCCAAGCATTGCCGAACCACACTCGGATCAGCGATCTCCTGATCGTTTGCGAAGTTCGCCGTATACACGCTGCGCACGAACGCCGGCAAAAAGCTCTCGTCCTGTGCCGCGCAAGCGACGCGTGCGGGCAGCAATCCGTTGCGCGGAAACTGGCTGGGCTGCTGCAGTGGTAGCGCGAGCTCGTCACAGATGCGCGCGAGATCTCGCCACATGTACCGCCCTTTGACGGGGTAGATGTTGAACGGCGAATTGTCCCAGCCTTGAGCGCGGAAAATCGGCCCTAACAAAAACGGCCTATAAACCACCTCGCAGCGGTGCTCAGCCGCGACCTGCTCGACGCGCATGGCGGCGGGGTAGGAGTAGGTACTGGCAAACTCGAACCAGAGCTCGATCCGGGGGCGAGGGGCGTGAGACATGTGCCGACGATTTGTAGAGCAGAACGCACGCGTGCGATAGACGATCGGCAACGCGCCCAGTTCGAGCTATGCTCAGCATCTCGACTCGGCAGGAGAGTTTCGGCCATGGACGCACAGAGCGTGCAAACAAGCCTTCAGCCCAACGGTCCAGCGCCGCGCGGGCGCATGCAGACGTTGTACTTGCAGCTGCAGCTCCTGCTCGATCCGTTCAAGACCGTGCAGCGCCGCTTCGAGCGCTTCGGCAATGTCTATCGCGTCGCACAAGGCGCGCACGCGCTGTACGTCGCGCGCGAAGCTGAGCTCGCGCGCGAAGTGCTGATCAGCAATGCCAGCATGTTCGACAAACGCCACTCGGCCTTTCAGCGACTGTCGTTGCTGCTCGGAGATGCGCTGCTCACGAGCGACGGCGAGCGCTGGCGGCGACAGCGACGCATGGTGCAGCCTGCATTCGCGCGTGCGCGTTTGATCGAGTACAGCGCGGTCATGGCCGATGAAGCGGCCAAGCTGCTCGAGCGCCTGCCGCGCGGCAAGTCCGTGGATATCTCGCGCGAGATGAACGCGCTCACGCTACGGATCGTGACGCGCACGCTGTTTGGACTAGAGCTCGAAGAGAACGGTGAAACCGGTCAAGCCATGCGCGACCTCAATCGCTGGTTCGCGGTGCCGCCGCTGTTTTTGAGGTTGGTGCCTGGCGTGCAGAAGCGACTCGACCGTGCGATGACGATGCTCGACGAAAAGATCGTGCAGCTGATCGAGGTTAAGCGTGAGCAGCTCGCGCGCGAGCCAGAACGCTGCACTGATCTCTTATCGGCGTTGCTCGCTGCGCGCGATGAAGACGGCGGCGCGCTGTCGGCACGCGAGCTGCGCGATCAAATGCTGACGCTCTATCTCGCTGGTCACGAGACCACATCGCAAGCGCTGACGTTCACGTTTTACTTGCTGTCGCAGCATCCACACGCACAGGAGACGCTGCGTGCGGAGCTCGATCGCGTGTTGCAAGGCCGCACGCCCGGTTATGCGGACCTCGAGCACCTGCCGTACACGGAGCAAGTGGTCAAGGAAGCGCTGCGTTTGTATCCGCCGGCTGCGGTGATCCCGCGGCACGTCGCATCCGATACGACGCTCGGTCAGTATCCGGTGAAGCACGGCAGCGAGGTCGTGCTGTGGACGTACTTGATCCATCGCGATCCTCGCTATTACCCCGAGCCTGAGCGCTTCCTTCCCGAGCGCTTCGCACCCGACCAAGAAGGCTCGCGCCCCAAAGGCGCTTACCTCCCGTTTGGCGCGGGTCAGCGCGCGTGCATTGGCCAGGCGTTCGCGATGATCGAAGCGCAGCTGATCGTAGCAACGCTCGCCTCGAAGTTACGTTTCGAATACACCGGCACTGGCCCGTTACGCGTGCGCGCCGGAGTCACGATTTCTCCGCGGGGCGGCATGCCCATGCGCCTCCACTCGCGAACGGCCACTGTGCTTTTGTGAGGCGAGCTTTTGCGGACTGCCTCGCTGTATTGGTTCGGTACTTATGGCGTATGCGTTTGTGATCCGGGCTTGGGCTCGCAAGGTTGGCGCGAACGCGGGCGGGCGAATGCGGGTGGCGTTTGCGTGAACTGTGCGTGCACGAACGACTGGCTTTGTTTCCGCTGCGGTGATCGTCTGCGAAACAAGCGCGGCATGGCTACCGGATCAAACGCCTCGCAGGGGCCAAAGCGTTGGGGGTAGAGGGCGGATGTTTCCTAAGCTCGCATGCTCGCGCAGTTGGTTTTGCGGCCAACAGATGGCTCGGCCGAGCGGCCAGAACCCCTCCACAATACCGAATAATCGTAACTTCCTGGCATAACTGGCCGATTTTGTACCCTATTTTGGTACATTGGGACAGTTTGTTTCTTATTAGGTACGTGACCGCTCAGGAGTAGACCGGACCCGGAAATGAGCAGGAAACGAGCGTCGCATACATAAACCTCATCTGGCTCAAGGAGCTCGCTCGTATGCGCAAACTGTTTCTGCGTTACCCTAACTGGGCAAGGCCCGACACTTCGCCTCGCCTACAATCCGAGTCTCAAACCTCACTGCGCTCGTCAAAACGCAACGGGCCCAAGGCAGTGGGAACCTGGCTCGTGACCATGTACGCCGTGTGTACCGCGGCGTTGTTCGGGATGTCGACGGCCGCCTTTGCCGAAGACGCGCCGCCGCCAACAGCTGCAGAGCTGGCCACCCGCGTCGCTGACCTCGAGGCGTACATCAAGAATGCGGCGCCGACCGCGCTCACAGAGACACCAGGTCCTGGTCACAACGCTTGGTTGATGACCTCGTCCGCGCTCGTGTTGTTCATGACGCTGCCGGGCTTGGCGCTGTTTTACGGCGGCCTCGTGCGCCGCAAGAACATCCTGTCGGTGTGCGCGCAGTGCGCGTCGATGGCGGGCATCGTGAGTATCCTGTGGTGGGCCTTTGGCTACAGCATGGTGTTCTCGCCGGGTAACCCGATTATCGGTGGCTTCAGCATGGCGTTCCTCCAGGGCGTCGACTCCAAGCCGAACACCGCATACGCCGCGTGGGTCTCGCAAAACGTGTTCTCGATGTTCCAGATGATGTTCGCCATCATCACGCCCGCGCTCATCGTCGGCGCCATCGCAGAGCGCATGAAGTTCTCTGCCATCGTGCTGTTCCTGACCTTGTGGATGGTCGTGATCTACTTCCCCATGGCGCACATGGTCTGGGGTGCGGACGGCCTGATGAACGGCGTATGGAACGCCGACGCCAAGATCAAAGCGATCGACTTCGCAGGCGGCACCGTCGTCCACATGACGTCGGGTTGGTCCGCGCTGCTCTTGTGCTTGATGCTCGGTAAGCGTACCGGCTTCGGCAAGCAGGCTTTCGCACCGCACAGCTTGGCCTTCACCATGATCGGCACCGGCATGCTTTGGGTCGGTTGGTACGGCTTCAACGCCGGCAGCGCGGGTGGCTCGGACTCCATCGCGGCCGCGGCTTTCATCTCCACGACGCTCGCAGCGGCAGTCGCTGGCGCAGTCTGGCCGGCCATCGAGTGGATCGCGCACGGCAAACCCACGGTCCTCGGCTTCTGCTCGGGTGCGGTCGGTGGTCTGGTCGTGATCACGCCGGCAGCTGGCTTCGTGACGCCGACCAGCGCGGTGCTCATGGGCATCCTCGGCGGCGCAGTGCCTTACCTGGCCTGCACCAAGCTGAAGCAAATGCTGAAGTACGACGACGCCCTCGACACCTTTGGTGTGCACGGCGTCGGCGGTACGCTCGGCTCGATCCTCACCGGCTTCTTCGCCGACGAGGCCGTGAACCCGAACCTCACGACGAACCTCGCCAGCTACGTCGGCAAGACGCTGTGGGTAGAGCAGGTCAAAGCGACCGTGTTGACGCTCGCCATCTCGTTCGTGGGCACGTTCATCTTGGCGTCGATCGTCAAGTTGGTTATCGGTCTACGTCCGGGCGTCGAAGACGAGATCGCAGGTCTCGACTACACGGATCACGGCGAGTCGGGCTACCACTCGGAAGAGCAGGGCGCTCACGTCACCAGCATGATCTCGGGTGGCTCGGAATCTGAAGCACCTGCCACGCATCCGGTGGCGCTGTAGTCGGCCGCTGAGACCTTGAGTCACGAGGATGCGGGTCACTCCCCCGCATCCTGGAAGTAGCAGAACGGTTCTCCTAGCGATGACGAGTGCCGCCCACCAGCCCAGCTGGTGGGCGGCCGTTTTTCTGCGGGGTAGGCGACTGTCCTAGCCGGAGCCCGAGCCCGGTTCTTCCGATGGGCGCCCGTCTGTTGGCGCTGACGGCCGCTGATTCACTGCTCCGCTAAGTCAGCGAAATGACGTGCAACGAGATGCGGCACGGGTCGTGAAATACCCGGAGTCATGAAGAACGCAGCTCTCGCAAAAGCCCTCGAAGCAGCTCAACCCATCGACTTGGATCCCAGCGCGCTCCCGCGCATCGCCCCCACTCAGCAGCCAACACGCGTCGTGATCTCGCCGCCGCCGAGGGCTGCACCCCGCGGGTTGCTACACGCGCTATGGCTGCGATTGTTCGGTCCTCCAGCGATCGACCCACGCTACGACACCCGTGACTTCGGAGCGTTTCGTGCGTTCGCCGAGGTGGGCTCGGACTATCTACCGAGCAGCGGAACCTGGCCACCCCCTACTTCTGACCGGTCGTGAGGAGCCGATGCGCCTGCGCTATCGCTTCATGCGTTCCCGCGAGCACGAGCGTGTCGTCCTCGCGCAGCACCTCGCGACCGGTGGGGATCATCGCGCCTTCCGGCGCGCGCGCGATCGCGAGCACGGTCGCGCCAGTCGACCCGCGCACATCGAGCCCGACCAGGGTTTGACCGACAGCAGCGCAGCCAGCGCTCAGCTTCACTGGCTTCGGCGCGCCGAGCTCCGCCAGGAAGTGATCGACCTCGCCCGTCGCGGGAGTCGCGTGCTCCTCGGGATTCTGCAGCGCCGCCACCAGCAGCTGAGAGCCCGCGCGCACCTCGCCCTCGAGCGTCTGGGTCTGTTTGATCAGCGCGAGCGCAAACGCGCCTACCGCCACCGCCAACACGAACGCGCCCGAAGCGCCGCTCAAGAACGGCTGCGTCACAGCCAACAGCGGCACACCGGTGAGCACCAGCACCGCGATCACCAAGGTGATCTTCAGCGCGCGTCGACCCGCTGCACCGAGCTCAGGCCGCTGGGTCATGCGCGGCAGCGCAGCCTCGGTCAGGTTGGTCGCCAAGTGCCGCACCACACTCACGATGCCGAAGCACAGCGGCAGCCCCGCAGCGATCACCATGCCGATCACGAGCATGCGCGCGCGCTCCGGTCGCAGCCCCACCGCCTGTTCGATCACCGAGGAGATCGAACGCGTGAAGCGCGCAGTCCCGATGATCAACGCCGCAAGCATGATCAGGTCTGCAGCCAACAACCGCGCGTAGCGGCGCGTGCTGGCTTCAGCTTGCCCGCGCGCGGGCGCGCCGCGCATGCGCTCCACCCAGCCCGTGTACAGCACAGCAAAGGTCTCGAGGTTGTTTGGCAGGCGACGCTCCACCCAGCTCGCGACCGCCTCCGACCGCTTGATGAAGAACGGCGTGGTCAGCGTCGTGATCGCCGAGACGGCCACCACGGTCGGATACAGAAAATCACGCGTCGCCCCGAGTGTCTGCCCGAGCCCGGCGATGATGAACGAAAACTCACCGATCTGCGCGAGCGACATGCCAGCACGGATCGAGAGTCGCACGCCCGCGCCCGTGAAGAACGCGCCGATACTCACGCCCACAACCTTGCCGAAGATCACCACCAGCGACAGGACCACGATCGCTTGCCAGCGCTCGACCAGCACATGCGGGTCGATCAACATGCCGACCGACACGAAAAAGACCGCGGCGAACACGTCGCGCACCGGCTCCACAAGAGGCTCGATCTTGCGTGCTTGGCCCGACTCCGCGATCAGCGAGCCTGCCAAAAACGCGCCCAGCGCTACCGAGTAGCCAAACTTGTTCGCGAGCAGCGCGAGCGCAAAGCAAATGCCGATGCTGCCGACCAATGTCGTCTCGGGCCGATTCAACGCCACGATCGCGCGGATCGCGCGTGGGATCAGCAACAGGCCCAAGAACAAGGTGCCGCCGAGGAAAGCCAGCAAGCGCGCGCTCGACTTGCCCACGGTCAAGAGCGACAGCGTCTCGCTTTCGCCCATCGCCGTGAGGCCCGACATCAGCACGATCGCGATCAAGTCCTCGACGATCAGCACCGAGATCACGAGCTGCTTGAGGCGCTTGGTGACTGCCTGCTCGTGGAACGCTTTGGCGATGATGGTTGTGCTCGAGATCGCGAGCATCGCCCCGGTAAACAAGCTCTCGCGCGCGGTCCACCCGAACGCACGCGCCACCATGAAGCCGAGCCAGATCAGCACGCTGGTCTCGATCAGCGCGGTCAATCCGGCGGTGACGCCGACCTGGAGGAACTTGCGCAGGCTGAACTCTAGCCCGAGCGAGAACATCAACAGGATGACGCCCAGCTCAGACAGGGTGTGGATCGTGTCGCCGTTCGCGTAGACCGGGACCGGCAAGTGCGGCCCGACCAACATGCCTGCGAGCACATATCCCAGCACGACTGGCTGGTGCAGCCGCTGGAACAACACGGTCGTCACCGCGGCGACGCAAAGCACCAAGGCCAAAGCTGAGAGGAACTCGTGATGCTGCATGCCGGGCGGACGGGGAAGGCGATCGCGTGGTTTCGCGTCGTTCTCCCGCTATGTACCACGCTCAGCCGCTGCTCGGGGCCACTGTAGAGCTAGCTCAGACCCGCGGGGAGGCTCCGGCTGCCGCCAGCTCACGCAATCCGCCCGCGCGCTCCAGTGCGGCGAGCTCCACGAAACCGCCGACCGAACGCCCATCAATAAAGATTTGCGGAACCGTGCGCTGCCCGCTCTCGCGCACCAGCCAGTCACGCTTTTCTGAATCCTCGCTGACGTCGATTTCATCGAACGCGATGTTCAGGCGAGAAAGTAGCGCCTTCGCCCGCACACAGAAGCCACAGTAGTTGGTCGTATATACCTGTACTCGCTGAGTCATCTTGGCTTGCGCCTCCGGGCGCCTGTTTGAAACATGCGTCCGTGCGCGGCATTCGCAAGTCCTCGACGAGGCGGGGTGCTGCTTTCTATGAGGTATTACGCGAAGATGTCCGCGTTTTTGCGGTCGCGCCGAGTGGCTGGGCGGGGGCTGTCGCGCACGCGCACGGCTCACGTGGACGAGGATTTCTCACGTACACGTGGAAGTGGACAAGATCCGCGGGATTCGTGTTCGGCGTGCTTGCTGGCGTTGCTCTTGAGGGAAGCTGTGAGGAATCGCGAGGTTGTCACGCTCGGGATACGCGGAGGAAATGGCCGATCACCTACGTCACTCACAGATTGGTTGAAAGGTGGGTGCTGGCTTGCTGCGCATCGTGCGTACCTCAGAAGGTCTCGATCCCGTTCCCTCTACCGAGCCCGCGCCACGCGCGGACCCCGCGCTTTTCAGGCACGCGGTGGCCAATCACGTCCTGTACACGTGCGTGAAACGCGCGAAGCAGGTGGTTGCGGTCGATCTCTATCGTGCGATGGCGCACGCCGTGCGCGATCAGCTGGTGCAGCGCTGGCTGGACACGCAACAAACCCACGCGCGGCGCGACGTCAAACGCGTGTTCTATCTGTCGTCGGAGTTTCTGACCGGTCGCAGCCTCGGGCTGTGTCTTCTGAACCTCGGCCTCTATGGCGTGGCAGAGCGCGTCGCCGCTGAACGCGGCCTCGAGCTCGACGAGGTGCTGGAAAGTGAGGGCGATCCCGGCCTCGGCAATGGCGGCCTCGGTCGCCTGGCAGCCTGCTTCATGGATTCGCTGGCGACGCTGGACTTGCCGGCTGTGGGCTACGGCATTCGCTACGAGTACGGCATCTTCGAGCAGCACATCGAGAGCGGTCAGCAGGTCGAGCACGGGGACGCTTGGCTGCAATACGGCAACCCCTGGGAGCTGCCGCGCCACGAGCACATGCAGAGCGTGCAGCTCTACGGCGAGGTGCACACACGGCGCACCGACAGCGGCGAGCTGCGCTTCGACTGGGTGAACGGTAAGCGCATCGTGGGTGTGCCCTACGACTCGTTCATCGTCGGTCACGACACCGATACGGTAAACACCCTGCGGCTGTGGTCCGCGCGTGCGTCGCGGGACTTTGATCTCAACCTATTCAACCAGGGCGACTACACGCGCGCGGTCGAAGAGAAGATCGAAGTGGAGAACATCTCGAAGGTGCTCTACCCGAACGACGCGACCGAGCAGGGCAAGGAGCTCAGGCTCAAGCAGCAGTACTTCTTCGTGGCGTGCTCGATCGCCGACATCATCCGCGCCTTCAAAGAGAGCAAGAGCGCCTGGGAGCAGCTGCCCGATCACGCTGCGATCCAGCTGAACGACACGCACCCGGCTATCGCGATCGCCGAGCTGATGCGTGTGCTCGTGGACGTCGAGATGTTGGAGTGGGAGCGCGCCTGGTCGATCGCAGAGCGAACCTTCGGCTACACGAACCACACGCTCATGCCGGAGGCGCTCGAGCGCTGGCCGGTCAGCATCTTCGAGCGCGTGCTGCCTCGCCACATCCAGATCATCTACGAGATCAACCAGCGCTTCCTACACAAGGTGCAGCGGCGCTGGCCTGGTGAGGTCGAGCGCATGACGCGCATGTCGATCATCGAAGAAGGGCCCGTGCGGCAAGTCCGCATGGCGAACCTCGCGACCGTCGGCTCGCACAGCATCAATGGCGTGGCCAAGCTGCACAGCGATCTCGTCATGCGGGATCTCTTGCGAGATTTCTACGAGCTCTGGCCCGAGCGCTTCAACAACAAGACCAACGGCATCACGCCCCGCCGCTGGCTTCTGTACGCGAACCCCAGGCTTTCGCGCCTGATCACCCGGCGGCTCGGCCCGAGCTGGATGCCCTCGAACTTGGCCGCGCTCGCGAAGCTGCGCGACCATCAGGACGACCCGGCGCTGCTCGAGACGCTCTGGCAGATCAAGCTCGCCAATAAGCAGCGGCTCTACGATTTGATGCGTGAGCGGACGCGCCTGGAGCTCGACCCGAGCGCGCTCCTGATCGTGCAGGCCAAGCGCTTCCACGAATACAAGCGGCAGCTGCTCGCGACGCTCGCGATCATCGCGCACTACCTGAAGCTCAAGCACGACCCGAGTGCGGCATTCACGCCGCGTGTGTATTTGTTCGCGGGCAAAGCGGCGGCTGGCTATCACATGGCCAAGCTGCACATCCGGCTGATCAACGACGTGCAGGAGGTCATCAACGCCGACCCCGACACGCGCGACAAGCTGCGCGTAGCGTTCCTGCCCAACTATGGCGTCACGCTGGCGCAGAACATCATTCCTGCGGCCGACATCTCGCTGCAGATCTCGCAAGCCGGCAAGGAAGCCTCAGGCACCAGCAACATGAAGTTCGCGCTCAACGGCGCGCTCACGGTGGGCACGCTCGATGGCGCAAACATCGAGCTGCGCGAAGCTGCGGGCCCAGAAAACTTCTTCGCCTTTGGCATGACCGTCGACCAAGTCCAAGCGCTGCGCCCCGGCTACACGCCGAGTGCATTCATCGAACAGTGCGCGGAGCTGAAAGCCGCAGTCGCACTGCTCGACTCGGAATTCTTCTGCCTGGGCGATCGCTACCGCTATGGCGCGATCGTCGATCAGCTGCGCCACCACGATCCGTTCATGGTCTGCGCGGACTTCGAGGCCTATTTGCAAGCTGAAGCACAAGCGGCTGAGCTGTACACAAAGCGCGAAGAGTGGTCGCGCCAAGCACTGCACAACATCGTAGCGGGCAGCGCGTTCTCCAGCGACGCCACAGTCCAAGCCTACGCCGACGAAATCTGGTCCCTCGCCCCCTGCAAGGTCGAACGCGTCATCCACCCACGCTAGAGGCGCGTTCTCCCTCCGTACGCGGGGAGAAGGTGTGACACCACTCGAAGACACGTGAGAATTGAGCCGTAGCCCCAGCCCTGCTACACCACGGTCCCTCCTCCCAAGGTGCCGATTGCCCATGCAGGATCCAGGCTTCTTCACTCGCTTCATGCTCGCGTTTGCGTTGTTCTTCCGCGTGCTGTTCGACGCAGCGTTCGCCGGACGCGCGCTCCTGCTGCGATCGGGCTCGGACCCTGACGCGGACCACCACGATCACCAGCCGCAGCCCGCTCCGGCACCGCCAGCGCCCCCACAGCTGCACGAGGCGCCCGCAGAAGCCGCCCTTCAGCTGCTCGGCCTGCTCCAGCGCGAAGGCCGCCTGATGGACTTCCTGCAGGAAGACATGAGTGCATACACGGATGCGCAGGTGGGTGCGGCCGCACGCGTCGTGCACGACCAGTGCAAGCGCGCCCTCGACTCGCACCTGCAGCTCGAGCGCATTCGGAACGAAGAAGAGGGCAGCCGCGTGTCGGTCCCCAAAGGTTTTTCGCCCAGCGAGATCCGCTTGCTCGGCAACGTCTCGGGCGAGCCGCCTTTCAGCGGCGCGCTCACGCACGCAGGCTGGCGTGTGGCTCGCATCGAGCTTCCCAAGCTGAGCGACGGGCATGATGTACATATCATCGCTCCCGCTGAGGTTGAGCTGTGACCCCCACACCCCGAGGCGCGCGCCATGAGTGAACCGAAACATGCAGTCGGCATCGATCTCGGCACGACGCACTGCGCGGTCGCGAGCGTCGAGATCGCTACAAGCGATCGTGACACGCTCGTGCTGTCGGGCTTAGGCATTCCGCAGGTCGTGGCACCCGGTGAGGTGGAGACACGGCCGCTCTTGCCGTCGTTTTTGTACCTGCCCCACCCGAGCGAGCTTCCGCCTGCAGCGTTGACGCTGCCGTGGCCAGGGCACCCGACCGATCTGGTCGTCGGTGAAGCCGCACGCGCGCTCGGTACCAAAGTGGCTTTGCGCTTGGTATCGAGCGCGAAGAGCTGGCTGTGCCAGGGTTCGATCGACCGCCGTGCGCCGCTCTTGCCGCTCCACACCGCTGAGGACGTCCAGAAGCTCTCGCCGCTCGCCGCGACGGTGGAATACCTGAATCACATGCGAAACGCGTGGGACCACGACCACCCGGACGCACCGCTCGCGCAGCAGCTCCTGTCGATCGGTGTGCCCGCGTCGTTCGATCCCGCCGCGCGCGAGCTCACCGCCGAGGCCGCGCGCCTCGCAGGCCTCGACCAAGCCGTGTTGATCGAAGAGCCCCAAGCCGCGCTCTACAGCTGGCTGGGCGTGAATGGCGGTGCTTGGCGCGAGCAGGTCAAAGTCGGCGACGTGATCCTGGTGGTCGACGTCGGCGGAGGCACGAGCGACTTCTCGCTGATCAACGTGCGCGAGCGTGACGGCGATCTGGAGCTGGAGCGCATCGCGGTCGGCGAGCACATCCTGCTCGGCGGCGACAACATGGACCTCGCGCTCGCGTTCTATTTGAAGAGCGAGCTCGAAGCGAACGGCCAAAAGCTCGACAACGCTCAGCTCGCGACGCTCACGCAAGCCGCGCGCGCAGCCAAAGAAAGGCTGCTCAACCTGCCCGACGAGCAAGCCGCACCCGTGGTGCTACCCGGTCGCGGCAGCAAGCTCGTGGGTGGCGCACTCAAGACTGAGCTCAAGCGCAGCGATCTCGAGCGCGTGTTGCTCGAAGGCTTCTTCCCGATCGTTGAGGCCGCCGCGCGACCCGCTTCGCGTCCACGCGGCGCGCTCACACAGATCGGCCTGCCGTACGCGCAGGATCCCGCCATCACGCGGCACCTCGCAGCGTTCCTCGGTCGACAAGCCGGGGCGCTCGGCAACAACCAACAGTCGTTCGTGCGGCCCACTGCCGTGTTGTATAACGGCGGCGTGTTCAAGTCGGAGCTGCTGCGCGAGCGCATCCGTGGTGTGCTCGATGCGTGGCTGTCAGGCGCTGGTGCAGAGCCGGTCCGCGTGTTGCCAGGTGCCGATCTCGAAGCTGCAGTCGCACGCGGCGCCGCGTATTACGGCTGGGTGCGCTCCGGCAACGGCATCCGCATCCGCGGCGGCACAGCGATGGCGTATTACGTGGGCATCGAGTCGGCCATGCCGGCCGTTCCCGGCTTGCCTCCGCAGCTCACAGCGCTGTGCATTGCGCCCTTCGGCATGGAAGAAGGCACGGCGGCGGCCATGCCCCCGGCAGAGTTCGGCCTCGTCGTCGGCGAGCCCGTGCGCTTTCATTTCTTCGGCTCGTCCACACGCCGTGAAGACGCGGCGGGCAGCGTGCTCGAGCACTGGAGCGACAACGAGCTCACCGAGCTGCAAGACATCGAGGTCACCCTGGCGGCTGATCAACAGCGCCCGGGCGACGTGGTCAGCGTGCAGCTGCAAGCGGCAGTGACCGAGGTCGGCACGCTGCAGCTGGCGGCGGTCAACATCGCCAGCGGTCTACGCTGGAAGGTTGAGCTCGACACCCGTGATGCCACGGCAGGATGAGCGCGTGAGCACAGCGGCTCGCTACCTGGTCGGCATCGACCTCGGCACCAGCAACACTGCGCTCGCGTATGCGGAGCTGGTCGCCGCGCGCGCTGAGCGCCCGCGCATCGAGATCTTCCGCATCCCGCAACTGACGGCTCCAGGCGAGGCCGAAGCGCGCCAGCTCTTGCCGTCGTTTCGCTATCACGTCGGCGAATCCGAGCTGACCGACGCGGATCGCCAGCTCGGTCTACCCGACGCGTTGCCGGGCCTCACGTTGCCCGCGGGCATCGTCGGCAGCTTGGCGCAAGGGCTCGGCGGTCGCGTGCCCGGACGCCTCGTAGCGAGCGCAAAGAGCTGGTTGTGTCACGGCGGCGTGGAGCGTCGCGCGCCGATCTTGCCGTGGGGCGCGCCGGACGGCGTCTCGAAGATCTCCCCGGTCGACGCCAGCGCGGCCTATCTGGGGCACCTGCGTGTGTCGTGGGACTCAGCCCATCCGGAAGCGCCGCTCGCCCAGCAGGAGATCGTGCTGACCGTGCCGGCTTCGTTCGACGAAGGCGCACGCACGCTGACGCTAGAAGCGGCAAAGACCGCGGGCTTGCCTGCAGTGCGTCTGCTCGAAGAGCCGCAAGCCGCGCTCTACGACTTCATCGATCGCCAAGGTGGCGCAGGCAGTGGCCTCGAAGAAGCGCTCACGGGCGTGCAGCTCGTGTTAGTGCTCGACGTCGGCGGCGGCACGACCGACCTCACGCTTGTGCGCGTAGAGCTGCGCGAATCAGGCCTGCGCATGACGCGCATCGCGGTCGGCGATCACTTGATGCTCGGCGGCGACAACATGGATCACGCGCTCGCGCGCTTGTGCGAGCCCGCGCTGGCTGGCGCGGCAGATGCACGCTTGCCCGTGGGCCGCTTCGCGCAGCTGATCCAGCAGTGCCGCGCCGCGAAAGAACGCTTGCTCGCTGGTGATCCACCCGCGCAAGTGCAGATCAGCTTGCTCGGCGCAGGCTCGAGCATCATGCAGGGCAGCGTGAGCACGCAGCTCACGCAACACGACGCCGAGCGCGCCGTGGTCGACGGCTTCTTCCCTGTGGTCGATCGCGACGCCGAGCCCGCGGTGCGCCGTGGAGGCCTCGTGGAGTTCGGTCTGCCGTTCGCAGCGGACGCCGTGATCACGCGTCACATCGCAGCGTTCTTGAAGCGCCAGCGCCCGACGGTCGCTGAAGCCCTGGGCATGTCGCACGCGCAAGCCGACGCCGAGCCGCTGCGCCTGCAGCCCGACGCGGTGCTCTTGAACGGCGGTGTCTTCCGCAGCTATCAGCTGCAGAAGCGCATCCTCGATGTGCTCGGAAACTTCCGCGGTGGGCCGCTCAAGCAGCTCGACAACCCGGAGCCGGAGCTCGCTGTCGCGCGCGGCGCTGTCGCGTATTCGCTGGCACGTCGCGGCATCGGTCTGAAGATCGGTGGCGGCTCGGCGCGCAGCTACTACATGCTCGTGAAGGCACAAGACGGCACGGACCAAGCCGTGTGCGTACTGCCGCGCGGCGCAGAGGAGGGCGAAGCATTCCCGTTGCCCAACCGCAACTTCGCGCTACGCACGGGCCAACCGGTGCGCTTCCGCTTGCTCTCGAACAACAGCGAACAAGGGCATCGTCCGGGCCTGTTGATCACGCCGGACGAGGGCTACCAAGCGCTGCCCGACATCGCGGCGGTGATCGACGCCAAAGCGGATCAAGGTGCGCGCTCGGAGCTCGAAGTCGCGCTGGAAGCGCAGCTCACCGAGGTCGGCACGCTCGAGATGAGCTTGCTCTCCACCAGCGATCGCACGCGCCGCTACCAGCTCGAGTTTCAGCTGCGCGTGGACAGCGGCGCGGGCCCGAGCACGGCACCGGCGCGCATCACTCAGCTGCATTCGCGCTTCCCCGACGCGGTGTCGCTGCTGTCGGCGTATTACGGCAAAGCGGCGAAGGATCTCGCGGGCCGCAAGATCAACACGTTGCGCCAAGATCTCGAGAAGCTGCTCGGTGAGCGCGAGCGCTGGGACACGCCGCTCTTGCGCGAGCTGTTCGGGCAGCTGTTGGCGGCAGGCAAGCGCCGCCGTAGATCATCGGATCACGAGCGCCTCTGGTTTCACTTGAGCGGCTATTGTTTGCGCCCCGGCTTCGGCTACCCGGTTGACGCTTGGCGTGTCGATCAGCTTTGGGCGTATTATCCAGAGGGCGTGCAGTTCGCGCAGGATCCCGCGGTGTGGTCGCAGTTCTGGATCTTGTGGCGGCGCATCGCTGGCGGCCTCGATCAGCTGCAGCACGAGCGTTTGTACAACGACATTCGCCCCTACCTGGAGCCGCCCAACGCACGCGGGCAAAAGAAGCCGAAGGGTCCGCGCGCACAAGGACTCGAAGACATGGTCCGCTTAGCGGCCAGCTTGGAGCGCTTGTCCGGCGCACAGAAGCACGAGATCGGAACCTTCCTGCTCGCGCGCTTGGCCAAGGGCGAGCTCTCGCAAGCGAGCGTGTACTGGAGCCTCGGTCGACTCGGCGCGCGCGCACCGTTCTACGGAAGCGCACACACCGTCGCGTCGATCGAGACGGCGAGCGAGTGGCTCGAGCTGCTGCTCAGCCAGGACCTCAAGAAGACCGAACAAGCAGCCTTCGCGGTGGCCCAGCTCGCACGTCTCACAGGCGATCGCGCGCGAGACATCTCGCCCGAGCTGCGCGCACGCGCGGCAGAGCTGCTCGGCAAGACCCAAGGTCACGAGCCGTGGATCCGTTTGATCCTGGAAGGCGGCGAGCTCTCGGCGGCCGATGCATCCCAGGTGTTGGGGGAATCCCTGCCACCAGGCTTGCGCTTGATCGGCAATTGAGGCGCGTGGTTGATACCAGACGGTCTCAAAAATACGCCGTCGAGGGACGCGGGGCGCACCGCAACCTGCGTGTAGGCTTCTGTTCGATCGAGCGCTCTGGCAGACTCGCCCGCTGTGCTCATGGCTTCTCAGTACCGCCTGACAGTGCTTTCGATACTGCTGCTCACGCTCAGCGTGGCGCGCCTGGAAGCACAAGCGCTACCTACGACCGCGCCCAACGTGCTCGCGACCCGTGCGCCCGACGTCGAGTGGGGCATGTTGCCGGCGAAGCAAGTGACCGCGAGCAAGAGCGCGGGCGGTGCCTCGGAAGAGCCGGACCGTCGCGACGCGCGCGTGTCGGTCAGCGGACTCAAGGGCACGCTCAACCGCGACGATGTCCATCAGACCATGGACACCCGCAAGCGCGCGCTGAACAGCTGCGTGCAGCAAGCGCGTCGCGGCGCCGAGTTCGTGAGCGGGCCGCTGCAGTTCGCGTTCAAGGTCGACGGTCAGGGTCACGTGATCCAGGTGCGTCCGCTGGGTCCGAGCATCGGCCACTTCGCGTTGGAGCAATGCATCGTGCAAGTGCTCACCGAGACGCAGTTTCCAACCCCATCCGGCCGTGCCACCGCCGAGTTCACATGGGGCATGAACGTCGAAGGCGGGCGCGGCTCGAAGCTCAAGCAAGCACGCAATCGAGGCATTGCAGCGAGCGTGCGTAAGCACCGGCGTGTGCTCTGGGAACGCTGCGAAGTCCCGCGTCGTGCGCGTTATCGCGTGACTGCCTATGTGTCATCCAGCGGACAAGTGATCTCCGCCGGTGCGGTGACGAAGCCCGGTCCGTACGAAGAGAAGCTGCCGTGTCTGATCGAAGAGCTCAGCAAGCTGCAGCTGCCGAAGCAGAAGCAGCTGGCCAAGGTCCAGTTCGATCTGCGGTAAAAGGCCGGATTGGCAACGTTCAGCTACCGCCGAGCGACTTTCGCTGTAAGGTAGCCACGTGTTCCCGTATCGCGACGAAAACGAGACCGTTCGCACGCCGATCGTTACGTTCGCACTGATCGCCGCGAATGTGCTGGTGTGGCTGCTCTATCAAGGCGCCGGTGCCAGCGGTCCGTTAGAAGCATCCGTATGCAACTGGGGCCTCATCCCCGGCGAGCTGACCCTGCAAGCGACGCCGGGTGACGGCTTTCCGATGGGCGCCGGCATGGCGTGTTTGGTCGATCAGGGGCGCGAGCCGGTGCACGTTCTGAGCTCCATGTTTTTGCACGGCGGCTGGATGCACTTGCTCGGTAACATGTGGTTTCTCTGGTTATTCGGCAACAACGTCGAAGACTCGATGGGCCGCTTTCGGTTTGTGGTGTTCTATTTGTTGTCGGGTGCGATCGCAGCGCTCGCGCACGTGTTTACCGACTCTTCGTCGATCGTTCCTATGGTCGGAGCCTCCGGCGCCATCAGCGGCGTAATGGGCGCGTACATCATCTTGTACCCACGCGTGCGCGTGTACTGCTTCTTAGTCATCATCGTGTTTGTCACGACCATCGCTGTGCCCGCCTGGGTCATGCTCGGCTATTGGATGCTGCTCCAGCTGCTCGGCGGCCTGGCGCCCGCAGCTGGCGGCGGCGTGGCTTTCTGGGCTCATATCGGCGGGTTCGCCGCGGGCGTGCTGCTTATCAAGGCGTTCTCGCGACCTGAGTACATTCGCCAGCACCGCTCGCGCCACTGGCGCCCGTCGCGCCTGGGCATGGATCGCTCGCGCTGGGGCTGAGTCGCGCGCGGTTGCCGTGTTTCCAGTTGTGGCACACTATCGGGCGGAGGTCGGGAGCTGCGGAGCGAGTCCCGCGACCGCCGCTGTGATTGACATGAGCACGCCTATTCTCCCCCCTAAGACCACACCGTTGTCTGCGATCTTGCCTACGGAGCCCCTGCTCCTGATGGGCGCCGGGCCCGTCCCCATTCCGCAAGCCGTCGCCCAGGCTAACGGCATGATCATCAATCACCTCGGTCCGACCATGGACCGGGTGATCAAGAACGTGAAGCAGATGGCTGCGTACGCGTTTCAAACGCGCAGCGACAAAGTGCTGGGTCTCGCAGGTCCAGCGTCGGCCGCGATGGAGATGGCCGTCGCAAACCTGTGCTGGCCTGGACGCCGTGTGTTGTGCTTGAGCAACGGAACGTTCAGCGGTCGCCTCGGCGAGATGGCGCAGGGCGTGGGCGCGGAAGTGACCATGCTCGAAGCTTCGCCCGGCAAGCCGATCAGCTTGGCACAGGTGCGCGATGCATTCGCGCGCGCTGGTCGCTACGACGTCGTGACGATGGCGCACGGCGAAACGTCGTGCGGCGTCAAGACAGTCGATCTGCCCGAGATCTGTAAGTTCGCAAAGGAGCAGGGCGCACTCACGATCGTCGACACAGTCGTCACGCTGACTGCGATGCCTGTCTCGATGGACGAGTGGGGCATCGACGTGGGGCTCACCGGCGGACAAAAAGCGCTGAGCTCGATCCCTGGCGTCTCGCTGATCGCGTTCTCCGCCGATGCTTGGCGCACCGTTGAAAAGCACCCCACGCCGTTTCCACACTGGTGTTACGACGCGCTGCGCGCGCAGCGCTTCTGGGGCGAGCAGCAGTACCACTACACCGCGCCCGTCCCAGGTGTGCTCGCGCTCCACGAAGCGCTGCGCTTGGTCGCCGAAGAGACGCTCGAGAAGCGCTTTCGCCGGCATGAGATGAGCTCGCTCGCGCTGCAAGCAGGCTTGGAAGCGATGGGTTTGTCGCTGTACGCACCGCCCGAAATTCGGTTGAACAGCGTGATCGCAGTGCGCTTGCCGGACAACGTCGACAGCGCACGCGTACGCGAATACATGACCAAAGCGTTCCGCGTCGAGATCAGCGGTGCGTTCGGCTTGAACATCGTGCGCATCGGACAGATGGGCGAACAATGCCGTTCGCACAATCTATTCAAGACGCTCTACGCACTCGGCATGAGCTTCGCGCGCGAAGGCGCAAAGCTCGACGTCGCCTCGGGGATGGCCGCACTCGAATCTGGCCTCGCAGGTGATCGCGAAGAGTTCGTCGACTGAGGTGCATCGGAAAGCGGCCTCGGTCGTCGACCTGGTCGTCGACGGCCCGTGGACATGCGCGTACCGTTGTCGTCCTTGTCGACGACTCGAACAGTCGCGGCTGCACGTCAGGCGCTGAGCTCTTCGTCGTCGCTCATGCTCAAGTAGAGCTCGGTCAACAAGTCTTGTGGGGCGGCGTTCTCGGGTGTGTTCAAGTAGCGTTCGTAGCAAGGTCCCGTGCCGAGCTTTCGACCGCTCTTGACCAACCATTGGCCCATGAAGCGGCCCCACGCGTCGCCGAGTCGGTCGTAAGGTCCGTGGTGCGTGAAGCGTGCGTACACGCCGGCAGGGATCGTGACTTCGTGCAAGCCGCTTGGTTTCTCGCGCACGTGATCTGCTACGACGATACCGGCTTCCGAGCGCAGCTGAGCAGCAGGCACGGTCTCCGGATCGTCGTATTGGATCGCGACCATCTCGAGCCAATGCGCTGGCTCGAGCGTCGCTGCCGACAAGAGCTCATTCAAGCGTGAAAAGGCAGCGCCGATCATGTTGTAAGGGCCGCTGTGTGCGACTGCGAACACCTTTTTTGCAGGCATCTTTTGAACTGTCACATGCATGTTGGTTTCCTCCGTGTTGAAGCGAATGGCGTCAGTGCGCTCGACTGAAAAATGAACGCCCGAATGTGCGGATAAGGCGCTCGCAGAGGTTGCTGCCCAAACCGTCGGATTCTGGCGCGCGCGATCTCGAAACTCCGAAGGCGACAACCCGAACGCGCTGGCGAATGCACGTGTGAACGACTCGTGCGTTTCGTAGCCCGCTTCGAGCGCGATCCGAGTCACCGCCAGCTGCGACGTGGCTAAGCTGAAGCCCGCGCGCTCCAGGCGCAGACGGCGGTGCAGCTCACCTGGCGTCTCCCCCATCAAGCCGCGGAAGATGCGATGAAAGTGCAGCGGTGAAAGGTGTGCTTTACGCCCCAGCGAATCCAGGCTGAGCGCGTCGTCGAGCGAAGCGCGCACGTGCTCGATCGCCCGAGCCACCAGCTCTTCGTATTGTTTTCGCGTCTCGTTCTTCATCGCGGCCTAACCCTAACTGAGGCCTGCACGGCGGGCTTGACGCGCTTTGCGATTTTCAGCACTGCCGAAATGAGCGCACGGGAGAACTGACCTGCGCACGCATGCGTTCGCAAGCCAAGGAGACATGACCCGGCGCACAGGGCATGCAACACATCAGCGCATGCGACGTTTCGGGAACGCGATCTATCTTGCAGCCGCTCTCTTCGCAGCTTGTGGCGGCGAAGCTTCGTTACCAAGTGAGAGTATTGCCTCGGGCCAACAGCCCACGCTGCCAACAGTCGCTGCCGCTGTCGCGCCGACTACGGTGGCTGCGCCAGCGAGCGCTGGCCGTGCGGCCGTCGTCACGCCGCCTGCAAGCGCGCCCGCCAAAGCTGGCTCCAGCGCGAGCGGCGTCGCTCCCTCCGTGAGTGCGGTCCCAAGCGGTGCAGCGGGAATGGTCGCTGCTGCCGCAAGCGCGACCCCGGCAGTGCCCGTTGCAGGCGCAGCAGCTGGCAGCGCATCGGCCGCTCCCGTCGCTGCTGGCAGCGGTAGCGTCCAGGCGCCGATATCCGCAAAACCCATGGGTCCGCTCTTTCCCGCGAATGGTGCCGAGAACATCTGCGCGGACCTCAGCCTGCATCTACGTTTTGACACGACGCCGAGCTTGGGCTCCGGCAAGATCTCCGTGATCGAACAGGGTGGCAGCACGCCTGTTGCGAGCGTCGACGTCTCGACCGCGCGCGCGAACATCTCGCCGAACGGCGCGCAGCTCGTGTTCTTGCAGCCGGTGTTCGTCGTGGGCAACGAGGTGGTCGTGCAGCTGCCCGCGGCGCTCGCCTACGGCAAGCGCTACACCGTGAAGGTCGATGCGGGTGCAGTGCGGCCCGCGCCGGCAGCGGAGTGGAGCTTCAGCACGCGCGCCGCGCCGCCCACAGACATGTCCCAGCTACGCATCGCGCAGGATGGCACGGGCGACTTTTGTTCGGTGCAAACAGCACTCGCTGCAGCTCCGAGCGGCGCGACGGTCACGGTGGGTCAGGGCTACTACCACGAGCTCGTTCACGTCAGCGGCAAGTCCGGCGTCACGCTGCGCGGCGATGATCGCAAGGGCACGGTGATCCTCGGCGTGAACAACGACGGGTTGAACGGAGGCACAGCCAAGCGCGCGCTCGTGAACATCGAAAAGAGCAGCGATCTGATCATCGAGCGGCTCACGATCCACAACCTGACGGAGCAAGGTGGTTCCCAAGCAGAGGCGCTGCGCTTGAAGGATTGCGACAAGTGCGTGGTGCGCGACGCTGACATTCTCAGCCTCCAGGACACGCTGCTCTGGAACGGACGGATCTACGCCAAGGATCTGTACGTCGCGGGCAATGTCGATTTCATCTGGGGTACGGGCTCGGTGTTCTTCGATCACTGCGAGATCAAGACGGTCGGCCGCAAAGGTTATGTGCTGCAGTCGCGCAATGAGCCCGGTGCCTACGGCTACGTGTTCGTCGACTCCAAGATCACCGCGGACGCGGGCTTGACCGGCATCGTGCTCGCGCGCATCGACGCGGGTGAGTATCCGGGCAGTCACGTCGCGTTCATCGACTGCGAGATGGGCAGGCACATCGCGCCGGAGGGCTGGACGATCACAGGCGCAGGCGCAGGCTCCGCGCTGCGTTTCTGGGAGTATCAGAGCAAAGCGGAGGGCGGTGCGCCGCTGGACGTGAGCCGTCGCCACCCGAGCTCGAAGCAGATCAGCGCCGATGAAGCAGCGACAATGCGCGATCCGGCGCAGGTGCTCGATGGTTGGTCACCGCCCCAATAAACGCAGCCAGTGGCTGCGTGTGCGCGAGCGCTCACGAGATGGGTTGCGCACGAGCGAATGCGACACCAGGTACCAAAACCGCGGATACCAGGGTTTCCATGCAGCGATTGCTAACGATTTGATCGAAACGCGCTGCGCGTTTTTGCCTCGATCTGGCGCGCGCGCCGAGGTGTGAACATGTGTGAACTGAATTGCGAGCTGCAGGGTACTTGTCTGCGCGCCTCACACGCGATGTAGTTGTGCATGCGGCAGGCTTCCTGCATACCTCCACAGCTCACGGGCGTGTGCACTCGACCAAGAACAGAACATGGCTCAGAATAAGGATTCTGGTTCGTCTTTGGTTACGGTCCGCACGTGCCCGTGCTTACGACGTCGAAGTTTGATGTTTGAGCGCAAACGGCCGGTGAATCGCTGATGACCCAACCCACTGTTGCACGCGTGTTGATTTGGGTTGCCGCACTGGGCGTGGGCGGCGGAATGTGCAGCACCCAGGCTGCGCTCGCGGAATCGCGGGCGCTCCTTCCGATCATGGCGGAGCACGAGGATTCGTTGCCTCAGGAGGACGAGCCCGAGGTCGAGCCTGTCGAGGCAGCGACACCTGCGGAGCCGACGCGCAAGCCTGCGGCGCGCAAGCGCACCCCAGTGGCGACCAAATCGCCGGCTCGCGCAGCGCAGAAAGTCGGGCGTTCGAACGCGCCCGGCGGTCGTCAGCCGACCGCGGAGTATCGTCGCATTCGCGATGCATGGCACCTGCCGATTCCTGCGGAAGAGATCGAGCCCGTGCTCGAGGGCGCCCTGCAGCCGCTCGTGCTGGCGCCGATCGACGCGCACGGTGGTGAGCGAGTGACCTTGATACCCGCGACCGACAAGGGCGGGTTCTCTGGAGAGCAGCAGACATTGGCTGCGCGTGCGTTTTCGCCTCTTGGTCGCAAGAAGCCGCACCCGATCTCGCCACGTCTGCTCGATCTCGTCTATCGCGCGATGCTTCACTTCGATGCACCCCTGGTGCATCTGATCAGTGGTTATCGCGCCGACCGCGCGGGCAGCCGTCACACCCAGGGCCGTGCGATCGACATGGTGATCCCGGGCGTGACCAACGACGAGCTGGCTGCGTACGTCCGCCAGTTCGGTTTCGTAGGGGTTGGTGTGTATCCGAAGAGCGGCTTCGTGCACCTGGATGTGCGCGACACGAGCTTCTTCTGGGTCGATAACTCGCTGCCCAACGAACGCTGCCGGCCCGAGCCGACACTGCTCGGCGAAGCAAAGTCGATGGACTCTCACGCCCGCGATCGTGGCGAAGAGCCGAACAACTTCGTCCCGAACAACGACCGCGAAGACAAAGCGGCAGACAAAGCCTACAAGCGCCGCGCGCAACAGCGCCGCAAACTCGCCGCGCAACCTCCGCGCAGTCTGTAACGAGTTGTTCGCCGCGAGCCGATAGCGGCTCGCACGGGCAGCGCCCGCGTGCCTAGAACTTCTTCGAGAGCTGGATGTGGCCAAGGCCCAGTCTGAGCTGAGTGGCTTTGGCTTGGTCTTTGTTCTCGATGTCGGAGCTCAACAGGACGACGGTGCCTACCGTGGCCGTGAGCAGTGCGGCGCCGAGCAGAAAGTCAGTGACGAGCGCGTAGGTCTTCGCGCCGTCGGCGCGATCTTTGAGCTCCGATGAGCTGGTCTTGCGTTGCAGTGCTTCGCGGTATTCGACCGCGTCAGACTCAGCCAGATATGCGAACACGGCTCCGCCCGCCGCGAGCACGCCCGCTCCGATCGCGAGCCCGAGCAGCAGCGGCTTGCGTGTTCCCCCGCGGCGATAGACCGGCGGCGTTACGACCGGCCGCTCAGCGAGGGTGGAAGGGATCGGCTGCAGATGCAGAGTCACCGGCACATCTTCGCCGCCAGCAGCGTCCACGATCTGCGTGACCGGCGCATGCCCGGGTGCGCGACCGGTGATGCGGCGTCGGCCCGTGCTGACGTGCACAGGCGCTTGAATCGGTGTTCGACCGACCAGCACGTCGTCGACGAGCACCTCTGCGCCTTCCACGTTGCTCGTGAGGTGCACGTAGGCAATTCGGGCGCGCACCTTGGCGAGCTCGTCTTGTACGGACAGCTTGCGCGCTTCATCGAGCGCGTTGCGGCTCTCTTCGAGGTACTGACTCAGGTAGCGCTCCGCAGCGGGATAGTCGCGCAGATCGGCCGACACTTGGCCGAGGTTGTAGAGCAGCCGGAAGTTCGGAGCGGTGCTGTACGCGCGCTTGAACTCGATCAGCGCAGTCGCGAGATCGCCATCGCGATAGGAGTCGATGCCGCGCTGAAAATGCTGCCGCGCTTTCTCCACGTTCGCCGTGGCTGCAGCGGACGCGCTCGCGCCCGCAGGCGTCTCCCCTGTCGGCTTTTCGGCAGCTGCTTTTTCTGTCGCCGGCTTTTCGGCAGCTGGCTTTTCGACCGCGTGCTTGCTCGCGGCTTTGTCGGCAGCGCCCTTGTCAGACGCAGCGCTCTTGTCCGGGCTCGGCTTGCCCTCGCTGCTCTTGTCAGCAGCGGATTTGTCCGAGCTGGGCTTGCTCACCGCGGGCTTTTCAGCAGCCGCTTTGGGCGAGCTGCTGGCTTTGTCCGAGCTGGGCTTGGGCGCGTCGCCGCTGCCAGCTGCAGGTTGTGCGAGCGCTCGCGGACTCTGCGAGAGCAGGGCCAAGCACAACAGGGCGAACGCGAGGCTTGCGCGCCGTGGATGCATCATTTGTAAGGGTCCTCAGTGTCGATCCGCATCGCGCCGCCGCTACGCAGCTGGCGCATATCGCTGCCCATATTCGCATCACGCCCAGTCGTCCGAGCCTTGGCAGCAGGCACACGCTCGGCGGGAGCGCGTGCTGCAGCCTTGCTGGGCTCCGCTTCGGCAGCGGTCGAAAGATTCTGGGCGGCGGGCTTTGCTGAGCTCGCGGGTATGCTCTTCGCTGCGGGTGCCGCGGTCGCTCGCGTCTGCGAGGAGAGCTCAGACGTGCCGCCGACAGCTGCGGAGTCTCGCGCCTCGTTGTGATCTCGGCCGGCCGCAGTCTGTGCTGAGATGGCCTGTCCGATTACGCGTTCGCTGCGCTCGCGCGAGGTGCGAGTCGTACGCTCGCGCGGCTCGCGCATGCCTCCGTGCGCGGGTTCGCGGCTCGCAGGCTCACGGGCTGGCTCGTGCGCCTCGGCGGAGCTGGGCGCCGAAGCCTCGCGCCCCGCGGGCTTAGGCGGCGGCACGAGCGCTTCGCTTGCGGCTGTGGCGCTCGGCGTTGTCGACACGGTGGGTGTTGTGGCAGGGGAAGCGCTGGTCTCGGTCGAGCGAGGCGCAACGTCGAGCGCGGCGCCGGAGCGAAGCTGGGGAGCCGCTGAGGGTTCTGTGGCCTTGCGACTGAGCTGATAGGTGAGGCCAAACACGGCGCCCGCGACGATCACGAGCACCGCCGCGCTGCTCAAGCGAGATGGCTGCTTCATCTCCGCAGCGGCACGCCGCAGGTTCGCCGCATGCACCGATTCATCTGCCTGCGTGAGCTTCGGCGCGCCGTGCTGGGTGTGCACCGAATCTTGTCGCGCTGCTGTTGGCTGCGGGAGCACGTGTGCGGGGCTGATGCCAGAAGCGCTCGAGTGCTCTACGCGCGGTGACATCCCGGACTCGCGGTCGAACAGCTCGCGGGGCAACGCCGCGATCGTCGACTGGCTCGCGCCAGCATCGACCATGGCGCGCTCGATGATGCGCTGACGCACGACCCGCTCGTCGCTAAAGCGCACGCGCATGAGCTCCGCGATCTGCTTGGCCTGGATGTGCTCGCCCTGAAGAGCCAACCACTCTTGCAAACGCGCGCGCAGCGCGTCCGCGCTCTCCACACGCTCGAGCGGATCGATCGCGAGCGCGTGATCGCAGATCTCCGCGAGCAACGGATCCACATCGGGCGTGACCTGCGCGATTCTTGGCTCTAAGCCCTGCGTGCGCACACGAAACGCATCGACCGTCGGCTTCGGCACGCCAAAGCGCCTGCCAGCGATCGCTTCCCATAACATCACGCCCACCGCGAACACGTCGCAGCGCCCATCGACAGGTCGCCCGAATAGCTGCTCGGGCGCTGCGTACGCAAACTTGCCCTTGAACACGCCCGGGCTCGTGATGTTGCTGCCGTTGTTGGCTTTCGCCACACCGAAGTCGACGACTTTCACTTGCCCGTGGTGCGTGACGAACACGTTCTGCGGGCTCACGTCGCGGTGCACCACATGCAAGCGCGTGCCGTCGTAGTCCGTGAGATCGTGTGCGTACTGCAAACCTTGAAGCACCTCACACAAGATGTAGACGTGCAGCTCGAGCGGGACGCCATGATCGATCAACGTCGAGAGCGGCTGCCCGTCGAGGTACTCCATCGCGAGGAAGTAGCGACCCCCTGCTTCGCCGGCTTCGAACGTCTGCAGCACATTCGGATGATCCAAGCGTGCTGCCAGCTGCGCTTCATCCATGAACATGCTGAGCGAGCTCTCTCGCCACGGCAGATCATGCCGGAGCTCCTTCACGACCAGCAGCTTGCGAAACGAGCCCAAGCCGCTGGCAAGCGCGAGATACACCGTGCCCATGCCACCTTGGCCGAGCTTCGCGACCAGACGGTACTTGCCCAGCTGCTGCTCGTGCGGTGCGAGATCTACGCTGAGGTGGGGCTGCTTCATGAGAGTACCTAGCCGCTAGAAGTACATATCGACGAAGGTGAACGTGTTTGCGCGCACAGCAACGTTGAAAGAGCCAAGCTCCGGGCCGCCCACGCCGTAGCGTGCAGTGAACGTAACGAAGCCAGGCTCCACGTTCATGAAGCCGCCGTCGGCGACATTGTTTACAGGATCGAGGGAGCTCACAGACGCAGCGCTGTTTGGCACGTGATTCACAATGTAGAACGGACGTACGTTGCCGACATCCGACTCGAAGTGCACGCCGCCGACTGGCTTGCCTTGGCAGTCGAAAGCTTCGAGCAACGCCACACCTTTGGTGTCATCGATCTCAGCGTTGTCGAGCATTGCAAAGGTCATGAATGTCTGCGGTGAAGACAGCTGTAGGTCGCGATCGACTGTGTTTTTCTCGATAGGTTTGGTCAGGTACGAGAGCGCGGGCATCGCGTCGCTCAGCACCTCGAAGAAACCCAAGAACCCGCGTGGCAACTCGAACACCACCACACCCGTGTCCTGCGCGATGCTCATCGGCATGATCGGATTCGTGCATTTGACGTCGTTGCCCCAGCAGGCCTTTGCGGCGATGTTCGCCGGCGGCAAGCGCATCACGTACTCGATGACTCTGAACGAATAGAGCACGTTGGCGGCATCGATCGGCGGAGCTTCCTGCGGTCGACACGCGAACATATCCGCGACCTCTTGGCTCACACAGGTGCCGCGCATGCAACGTGGCGTGGCGGATGAACAGTCTGTCTCTCGCACGCAGCGGTCGTTGCGGCGCATGCCGTCCTGAACATTGCCGACCATCTGCGCTGGAGCAGTGATGCAGACATTTTCGGAGCAGGTATCTCCAAGTTGCCTGTCTCGACACTGCATGTCGGTTTCGCACTGGTGACCCGAAACGTCAATCAGGGCCGAGCAGGCGCCGAGCTGAAGGAGCGCCATCCAGATCAACCAAATTGCGGGGCTGCGCGCGGTCTGCGACATCTGACTCTGTAAGACGAAGTTTGAGCTACCGGTCGACACCCAATGCGAGTGGGTGCAGCTGGTGGTTCGCGCCGAAGCTCCCCGCTTCCCCTTAGTCACCTCGCGCCAGCTACCAACCGCAGCGACTCTACCACGGTCACACACGCTTGCGCCGCCAGTCTTGAGTAGTTTGTTTGGTGCGGGAAAAACCGGCCGCTAGGCTGAAGCTGATGGCTTCCGGCGCGTCACCCTCTTTGGATAGATTGGCGACGATGCGATTGCCTGGTGCTACAAGGGCTGGAAACTGCCGAAAGCGGAGCGCTAAGCCATGGAAGAGGTCTTCATTGTCAGTGCATGCCGAACCGCTATCGGCGGATTCGGTGGCGTCACCAAAGATGTGTCGCTGACGGCGCTCGGCGCGGCTGCCATCGCGGAGGCTGTGCGGCGCGCGCGCGTCGAGCCCACACACATCGCTGAAGTCATCATGGGTTGCGTGATCCAAGCGGGTAACGATGTTTGTCCCGCGCGCGTGTCCGCGCTGCAGAGTGGGCTGCACGAATCGATTCCGGCATTCACGGTGAACAAAGCGTGTGGCTCCGGTATGAAAGCTGCTGCGCTCGGCGCACAAGCGATCGCGATCGGCGACGCAGAGGTGATCGTGGCAGGCGGCATGGAGAGCATGAATCGCGTGCCGTATGCGCTCGATCGCGCGCGCTCTGGCTATCGCTTGGGTCACGGTGAGCTGCGCGATCTGCTGGTCAACGGTTTGACCTGCCCGATCACGAACGTGCACATGGGCGTGACGGCGGAGAATGTCGCAGAGCGTCTCGGCATCGGTCGCCCAGAGCAGGACGAATACGCCGCAGGCAGCTACGCCAAAGCGGTGGCTGCGCAAGCGAGCGGGAAGTTTGCGCGTGAGATCTTCGCGCTCGAGATCCCGCAGCCAAGAACGCAGGCGCTGAGCTTCGATCGCGACGAGGATGTGCGGGAAACTCCGCTCGAGACACTTGCCAAGCTGCGCGCCGCGTTCAAGAAAGATGGCACTGTGACGGCGGGCAATTCATCGAACATCAACGACGGCGCTGCGGCGCTCGTGCTCGCGTCTGGTCGCTACGTGAAAGAACACAAGCTCACGCCGCTCGCGCGTGTGATCGGTGCAGCGTCGGCCGGTCTCGATCCGAGCGTAATGGGGCTCGGCCCAGCGCGCGCGATTCCTCGGCTCCTGCAGAAGCTCGGCTGGCGCTACGATTCGGTCGACCTGTGGGAGCTCAACGAGGCGTTCGCCGCGCAAGCGCTGGGCGTGTTGCGCGAGCTGTCTGAGATCGAGCGCACGCGCGTGAATGTGAACGGTGGCGCGATCGCGCTCGGCCATCCGGTGGGCGCTTCGGGTGCGCGCATTCTCGCTACGCTGATCTACGCCCTACAAGATCGTGGCCTGCGGCGCGGTGTAGGCTCGCTGTGCATCGGGACAGGCATGGGTATCGCTATGGGCATCGAGCTCTGCACATGAAGTTCTGCAACGCATGCGGCGCGGGCGTCGAGCGCCGAATTCCGCCCGGCGAGGACCGGGAACGTTGGGTGTGCTCCCAGTGCGGGACCATCCACTACGAAAACCCGCGCATGGTGGTGGGCTGCATCGTCGAGGAGGGCGAGAACATCCTGCTCTGCAAGCGCGCGATCGAGCCGCGCTATGGCTATTGGACGTTGCCGGCCGGGTTCCTCGAGCTCGGCGAGAGCACGATCCAAGGGGCGGTGCGTGAGACGCTCGAAGAAGCCGGCGCGCGCGTGCAGGTCACTGCGCCGTACGCGCACTTCGACATTCCGCTGATCGGGCAGGCCTACATGTTCTACCGGGCCCGTATGTTGTCGCCGGAGTTTTCTGCGGGCACCGAGAGCTTGGAGGTCAAGCTCGTGCCTCGATCCGAGATCCCCTGGGACCAGCTGGCGTTCCAAGCGGTCCGCGTGGCGCTCGAGCTGTATCGCGAGGACACGGCGCGCGGCCGCTTCCGCACGCACCACGGCATCATCATGCGCCAGCCCGAAGGAGGCTATGCCTTCCTCGAGCACTTAGCGCACGACCTCAGCTGATCGGTGCCTTGATTGGATGCGGCGCTGCGTGTGGCTCGCGTGAAGGCCGCGCGCGCCACCTCGATGGGCAAGCGGGCCAGCGCGCGGGTTACTTCAAGCGGTAGGTGATCATTCCGTGGGTCAAGTCGTAGGGCGAAAGCGCTACCGTGACGCGATCGCCGAGAATCACACGAATGCGGTTCTTGCGCATGCGACCGCTGAGCTGCGCGCGTACGATCGGACCGGCGTCCGTCTTCACTTCGAATTGCCCGCCGGCGAAGACGTTGGTTACGATGCCGTCGAGCTGTACATGATCATCGCGACTCAGAATGGACTCCTTGGGAACGCCCCGGTTTCTTTGGGGCGTGTAGTCATAAAGGTTTCCGCTCTGCCTTTCAACCTTAGCAGACGCTTCCGACGACCCTGAACGACGACTATTTCGAGGCGAGCGCCGCTTCGATCAAGGGCGCGACCGCGTCGAACTCTGTGGGGTTGGGTGCGCGCTGCTGATTGATGAACATGGTCGGGGTGCCATCGACCTTGGCGTCGCGTGCGAGCGCGACGTCCGTGTCGATTTGCCCATCGAGGGCCCCGTCGTCGAGGCCGCGCTTGAAAGCAGCCAGATCGAGCCCGACTTCCTGTGCGTAGCTCTCCAAGCTCTTGCGATCGAGCGAGCCTTGCTTCTGGAACAAACGGTCGTGATACGGCCAGAACTTGCCTTGCGCGTGGGCCGCGAGCGACGCCTTTGCAGCGCTGTGTGCGTTTTGATGGAATGACAGCGGGAACTGACGAAATACAAAGCGCACCTTGTCGCCGTACTTGTCGCGGATCTGTTTGACCGTCTCACTGGCTTGGGCGCAGTAGGGGCACTGAAAGTCACTGAACTCGACGATCGTGACCTTGGCAGTTTCGGGGCCAAACGCAGGCGGACTGCCCGCGAGCAGCGCGCGCCACTGATCGTCGTTCAAGGGTTGCGAGCGCGCCTCGCGCTCCTGCAGCTGCGCCAGCAGCTCGGGGTAGTGTTGGAGCAAGGTGCGACATTGACCGGGCGGTACCTCCGGCAGGTCGCGCTTCACCTCTTCACAGGTCACGCTCTGCTCGCCGAGCGCGCCACACAGCCGCGCGGTCAGCGCCTCACAATCTTTGCGTAGCTCAGCGACGCGCGCGAGCGACTGATCGATCTGCGCGAGCGCAGCACTGCAAGCGGTGTCCGGAAGCCACTCACGCACGCTGTGCAGCGCACGACAAGGCTCAGTCTTATCACCGAGCGCTTCGCACAGGCGCTTGGTGTAGGCCTCACAAGGCGGCGTCTGCGCCTGTGCTGGAGTTTGCGGCGCTGCAGCCGCAGAAGTGCTGCCGCTGCTGGCACAGCCTGTCACGCTCAAAAGAGCACAGAAGAGCAGGGCACCGGAGTGGGTAGAAAGCGGCATAAAGCTCCGTGGGCGTACGCGAAAGGCCGACAGCCTGCCCCCCTACGCCAAGCGATGCAAGTCAATCCCCAAGTTTCCCTCACTCCCACCAGCGCGTGAGCGATCCTTGCAGCCAACAGCTGCATCACCCGCCGCTCGCCAAGAACTCCGAAAACCGACTTAAGATCACCGCCGCCCCATCGGCAAGCGCCCGCTCCACCCCAGCCCCGAGCGGCCCGATCGTCAGCAACCCCGCGAGCGGCTCCTCTGATCGAATCCGCGTCTTCCCCGCAAGCCCTGCCAGATCCGAGAAGAAGAAAGAGTGCTCCCCACGGAGCAACCCCTTCGGTCCCCCGCGCCAGCAAATCTCTACGCCCTCGCGCACCCGGATCACATCCAGCTTCAACTGAAGCAGCCCTTTGGGCCCGACCGACACCTTGACCTTGTCGCCCACCCTGAGCGCCCGGGCGGGGCCCGCCACCGGCCGGAAGTCCGCAGGCATCCACCGATCCCAGTGGGCGTAGTCGATGAACTTCGAAAAGGCGACGTCGCGGGGGGCGTCTACGGTGAGCTCGGCAACAGCGATGGCGGTCATAGTTTCGCTTTGTTAGCGGCCATGAAGCGCCGCGGCTAGCCCGGAGCATCCGGGAATTGCCTTTTAACTTCGGCGCGATTGATACCCGCGCGCGCGGGATTGGCAAGCCTTCGGGCATACCCACGGCGGCTCCGACCCGCTATAGGGTCCGCGCGCCTCGTGACCAGCGTAGGCCTCCGTGACTACTGAGGGGGCCGCCGTGGCACGAGGGGCAGCGCGGGTGATAATCTGCGCTTTCGCAGCTCATTCGGAGATCAAGCTCGTCCATGTCGTCCATGTCGACCACCACGCCCTCTCGCTTGCGCCAATCGCCGCGCGCTATCGCTGTGATGCTGATGTGCTTGGCCGTGTACACGGCGCTCGATCTCTGGAGCAAAGACTGGGCGATGCAGAACTTGTCGCGCGAGCGTGTGGGCGAAAAGCCCGCGCTGTGCATTCCGTCGGAGCACGGCTACACGCCGTTTCAGCGCTTGCCGCTGCCGGCCAAGCCGTTCATCGAGGGCGTGTTGAACCTGCATTACGCCGAGAACTGTGGCGCTGCGTTCAGCATGTTGCGCACGGCGCCACCGATGGTGCGTGGGCTTGTGTTCGGCGTGGCGAACATGATCGCTTTGATCGCGCTGTTCGTGATGTTCTTTCGCGTGGCAGGTGGTCCCGCGTTCGCGGCAGCAGTGCCGCTGATAGCTTCGGGCGCGATCGGCAACATCAGTGATCGCGTGCGCCATGGCTTTGTCGTGGATTTTTTTCAGGTTGACCCCAAGTTGTTCTCCTATCCAGTCTTCAACGTGGCGGATATTGCGATCGCGATCGGCGTGGGTTTGTTGGTAATCGACAATTTGCGCAGACCAACAACTGCACAGCAGCCTCAGAGCACATCGCCTGCCAAAGTTTGAACTCGTTAGGAAAAGCAAAGTCTAAACGCTAACTAAGCGCAGCGCGTGCGCAGTTTGCACGTTGGAAACAGCGCGCTTCCGGCCGGTAATTTTCGTCGCGGAAAAGGCAGCGAAACATCGGTGAGGCACTCTAATACCGAGATGCCACACATGAAGGTCCGCGCAGCGCGCGAAGTATCCGCAGCTGCGAGCGGCCTTAGCGTTTAATCCCATGAAACAGGAGCAGTTGATCGTTGTGGGCGCCGGTATGGTCGCCCAGCGCTTTTGTGACCGCTTGTTAGAGCTGGATCAAGCTCGGCGTTTTCGCGTCGTGGTGTTCGGTGAAGAGAAGTACGCGCCGTATGACCGTGTAAACCTCGCGAGTTACTACGACCTGCGCGATCCGAAGCAAATGCGACTCGGAAGCGCGCATTTGTACGGGACAGACTCTTCGATCAACTGGCAGTTGGGGCAGCAGGTCTCAACGATCGACGTGCAAGCTCACACGATTACAGCAGGCGATGCGACGCACAGCTATCGACACTTGGTGATGGCCACCGGGTGTAGGCCGACGCTGCCAGCGCTCCCCGGCGTGAACAAGCCTGGCGTCTTCGTCTACCGAGACATCGCTGATCTCATGAAGATCGAAGCGTATGCGCGCGGTCGACGTCAGGTATTGGTGCTCGGCGGTGGCTTGCTCGGGCTCGAATGTGCGCATTCGCTGCTCTCGCTCGGGCTCAAAGTGGTCGTGGTCGAGAGCGCTCCGCGCCTCTTGCCCAAGCAAATGGACGACGCTGGCGCGAAGTTATTGCGCGAGAAGGTCGAAGCGCTCGGAATCAAGACGTTTGTGGGCCGGAGCGCACAGGCGATCGAAGGCGACGCAGCTTGCTCGGGTGTGCGCTTCAGCGACGACACGCTGATCGCTGCGGACATGATCATCGTGGCTGCGGGCGTGACGCCGCGCGACGAGCTCGCGCGCGACGCGGGCCTGATGCTCGGCGCGCGCGGTGGAGTGGTGGTGGACGACGGCATGGCGACAAGCGACCCGTCGATCTACGCGATCGGTGAGGTCGCGCAGCATCGCGGTGTTTGCTATGGGCTCGTGGCGCCCTGTTACGAGATGGCCGATGTGCTCGCGCGCAGGCTGGTGGGGCAAGAGGCGAGCTTCGTCGGCGCGCCGCAGTCCACCAAGCTAAAGCGCTTCAGCTTCGATGTCGCAGTCGTGGGCGATCCGTTCAGCACCCTCGAAGAGACCAAAGAGGTGGTGCTGCACGACATGCTGAACGGCGTGTACAAGCGGCTGGTCGTGAGCGCGGACAAGAAGCGCTTGCTGGGCGCATGCATGGTCGGTGATGCCAGCGAATACGCGACGCTCGCAGCGTATTGCCGCAGCCGCCAACAGCTGCCGGAGCATGCCGAAGAGTTGATCACGGGCGCCAAGGGCGATGCCGGTGCCGCGCGCGATTCGGGCAGCTACGTGTGCGCTTGCAACAACGTGAGCCGCGCGGCGGTGTGCGCGAAGATCCGCGAAGGCGTCGTGAGCGTAGGGGCGCTCAAGACAGCCACAGGCGCTGGCACGGGCTGCGGCGGCTGCACGCCGATCGTTCAAGACATTCTCAACCAAGAGCTGGCTGCCGCGGGTGAGCCGGTGCTTTTGCACATCTGCGAGCACTTACCGTTCACGCGCCAGGAGCTGTACGAGATCGTCGCCGTGCGCGGCTACCGCAGCTTCCGCGAGATCATCGAGAAGATCGGGCGTGGGAGCGGTTGTGAGGTGTGTAAGCCGGCCCTGGCATCGGTCTTGGCGAGCGTGCACAACGAGCCGATCCTCAACCACGAGACCTTGCAAGATACCAACGACCGCTACTTGGCCAACTTGCAACGCGGTGGTGTGTACTCGGTGGTGCCGCGCATTCCCGGGGGTGAGATCACGCCCGAGAAGTTGATCGCGTTGGGTCAGGTCGCGCGCAAGTACGGGCTGTACACGAAGATCACCGGTGGTCAGCGCATCGATCTGTTTGGCGCGCAGCTCAACCAGCTGCCCGACATCTGGCAGGAGCTGATCGAAGCGGGCTTCGAGAGCGGTCACGCGTACGGCAAAGCGGTGCGAACCGTGAAGAGCTGCGTCGGCAGCACATGGTGCCGCTACGGCGTGCAGGACTCGATGGCGTTCGCGATCATGGTCGAGCAGCGCTACAAGGGTATCCGCGCGCCGCACAAGCTGAAGAGCGCCGTCAGTGGCTGCATGCGTGAGTGCGCCGAGGTGCAGAGCAAAGACTTCGGCGTGATCGCGACCGAGCGCGGTTGGAACTTGTACGTGTGCGGCAACGGCGGCGCCAAACCGCGCCACGCCGAGCTGTTGGCCGTCGATCTCGACTCCGACGCTTGCTTGCGCCTGATCGATCGCTTCTTGATGTTCTACATCCGCACGGCCGACAAGCTCACGCGCACGTCGACGTGGCTCGACAAGATGGAGGGCGGTATCGCGCACCTCAAAGACGTGCTCGTGAAAGACAGCCTGGGCCTGTGCGCCGAGCTCGAGCGCGAGATGCGTAAGGTCGTCGACAGCTACCGCTGCGAGTGGGCTGCGGTCGTGAATGATCCGACGCGGCGCGCGCGCTTTCAGCACTTCGCGAACTCGGCCGAGAACGACTCGAGCCTGATCTGGGTCGAAGAGCGTAAGCAGCGCCGTCCTGCAGATTGGCCGACGCAAGCGCGCTTGGGCGCGGGCGCTTCCAAGCTGCGGCTGCCGACGTTGCAGAAGCGTTGGGTGCCGCTCGTAGATGCGGACGCTGTGCCACCCGACGGCGGCATCGCCGTGAAGTACGGGCGCGTGCAGCTCGCAGTGTTCAACTTCGCATCGCGCGGGCAGTGGTATGCGACGCAGAACATGTGCCCGCACAAACAGGACATGGTGCTCGCGCGCGGCATCATCGGCGACCACAAAGGCCAACCGAAGGTCGCTTGCCCCCAACACAAGAAGACGTTTGCGCTCGACACGGGTGAGAGCCTGAGTGGTGATCCGTACCGGATCGCCAGCTTCCCCGTGCAGGTCAATCGCGGCATCGTGTACGTCGAGCTGCCCGCCGCAGAATCACTGGAAACACAGCTGTGTCGTCGTGGCGCGAGCTGCCAGCCCAACGAGCTGACGGAGTAAGTCACTTGGAGAGAGCTACCCCCATCATTCGTCTGCCGCTGCTCGACAATTACCTGCGTGAGCAGAGTGATCTGTCTGCCGTCGAGCGTTTCTCGAGACATCACGACCAAGCGGTGAGTCGTCCGAGCGAGAGCAAGGCGAAGACCGTGGAGGAGGAGCGCGTCTACCGCGAGCTGATCCCGCTGAGCATGCCCGGTAAGGGCGAGCAGTTCTCATTTCACGTCGACCTCGATCGCTGCACGGGCTGCAAAGCTTGTGTCACTGCGTGTCACAGCATGAATGGTCTCGACGAGAACGAGACTTGGCGTTTTGTGGGCGTGCTGCATGGCGGCACGCCTGCAGCGCCGGTGCAGCAAACAGTCACGACCGCGTGTCATCACTGCGTAGATCCCGCGTGTATGAGCGGTTGTCCGGTCGAGGCTTATGTCAAAGATCCGGTCACCGGCATCGTCAAACACTTGGACGATCAGTGCATCGGTTGTCAGTACTGCACGTTGACCTGTCCTTACGAAGTGCCGCAGTACAATAAGAAGCTGGGCATCGTGCGTAAGTGCGATATGTGCAGCGATCGCTTGGCTGCAGGTGAAGCGCCTGCCTGCGTGCAAGCTTGTCCGAACGAAGCGATCTCGATCCGGATCGTCTCGCAAGACGCAGTGCTCGACGACGGTCAGGCCGACACGTTCTTGCCTGGTGCACCTTCGCCGGGCATCACGGCGCCGACCACTGTATATCGCTCCAATAAGCCGTTGCCGCGCAACACGCTGCCGGCGGACTTCTATTCAGTGCGGCCTTCGCATCAGCACCGGCCGCTGGTGATCATGTTGGTGCTGACCCAGCTCTCGGTCGGCGCGTTCTCGATGGACCGCGTGCTGCATAGTTTGTTGCCGCCCGCTGCCGTGGCTGCGCTTTTGCCGGTGCAGGCTTTGATCGCGCTGGTGGTGGGGCTCTTGGCGCTGGTCGCGAGCACCGCGCACTTGGGTCGGCCGCTCTATGCATTTCGTGCGTTCCTGGGGCTCAAGACTTCTTGGATGAGTCGCGAGATCGTCGCGTTCGGGGCGTTCGCTGGTGCCGCGATGTTCTACGCAGCCCTGGTCTGGCGCGAGCCGATCGCGGACTTGGTGGGTGTGCCGCACCTGCCCGAGCCACTGGCGCGGATGCTGGAGCCCGCGACGTCGATCTTTGTCGTGGTGACAGGTCTGCTCGGCGTGTTCTGCTCCGTGATGATCTATCACGTGACGTTGCGGCGCTTCTGGCTCGGTTGGAACACCGCCTTGAAGTTCCTTGGCACTACGCTGCTGCTCGGTGTCGCGACGTCGGTCACAGTGAGCGCGCTTTGTGGACTGACGCAGCCGGACCTGTGGCCGATGCTGAGCCCCACGCTGACGGTGCTGCTCAAGACGGTCATGGTCAGCGCGGCGTTCAAGCTCGGGCACGAGCTGTCGCTGCTCATGCACCTCGGGGCCAAGCAGCACCATGATCTCAAGCGCTCGGCGCTGTTGCTTACGAACGATCTGAAGGGGCCTGCGGTGCTGCGGTTGATCTGTGGTGTCGGGTTTGGGCTGTTCTTGCCGTTCTTGACGCTGCTCGCGATGGATCCTTACACGCCTAGCACGGGCGTGTTTGTGATGACGTTCTTGAGCTGGCTTGGGCTGTTGCTCGGTGAGCTGCTGGAGCGTTCGTTGTTTTTCGCAGCGGTCAGTGCTCCGCGCATGCCCGGCGCATTCTCCTGAAGCCAGCTCTGAGCTCCCAGGCGCTGGCTAATCGCAGAGGTCCAAGACGACCCACGCGGTTGCGACGAGAGGGCGGTCTGGCTGCTATCGTGTAGGCATGGTGGCCGTGCCTCGTGTCTATCTCCTGTCGCCGGCGCGCACGGGCAGCGTGCGCGCGCTGCAGCTGCTCGAATCGGACTCGCCGCTCGGTGTCGCGTTGCGTAGCCGAGAAGGGGCGCCGATCGGCGAGGTGTTCGCGTGGCTGAGCAGCCTGTATTTCCGCGGCAAGCTCGCTTATGCGTCGCGCTTTGGGGCGAGCGAGCTGAGCGCGCCCGGTGCGTTGGTGATCACACCGGGCCATGGTTTGTGCCGGCCCAGCACGCGCGTGCGTGCGGCCGATCTTGTGGCCATGGGCCAGATCGAGGTCGACGCGGAGAACCCAACGTTCGTGCAGCCGCTGCTGCGCGACGCGGGGCGCTTGGTGAAGAGCGCACCCGGCGACGCGGGTTTTGTGCTGCTCGGGAGCATCGCGACGCCCAAGTATGTCGAGCCGCTGCTTTCCGTGCTGGGAGAGCGCTTGCTGTTCCCCCAGGAGTTCGTGGGCCGCGGCGACATGAGTCGGGGCGGCTTGCTGCTCAGAGCGGCGCGCGAAGGCAACCAACTCGACTACGCGCCCGTGCAAAGCGCAGTACGAAATGGCCCCCGCGCGCGCCGCATCGCCCTGATGTGAATCAGCGCTGTTGGCCCGGCGGCGGGCCGGGTGGGTGGTCGGGGAGGCAGAGCAGTCTCGCCTCATCGCGGGCTGAGACACATTTGCCCTCGATGGTCCGGTCACCGAGGTCAACCTCGCAGACGTCGTCTTCCTGAAGGTCGTTGCACGCGCTGAAGGCAGCCTCCGGCGGTTTGCGAGGCTGACCGGGAGGGCCATTGCCGGGGCGCCCATCGGGCTGCGGTCGGCCCTGCGCCATGACGCCGCCAGCGCCTAACGACGCGGCGCAAAGCACCAAGAACAAGTAGTTACGGCCGATTACTCGCATGTCTTGTCTCCTAGCAAATGTGTGCGACATCGCACGCGACCTTCAACATGCGGTACCCGTCTTACTCCGGTTTTGCGTAACTGTGTCAGACTGTGAACGGCGCAGATGTGAGCCACTCCGAGCTTTGTAACGGACTGTTTCAAAGGCAGCGCGCGGCGCAGTCCTGACTACTCTCCAGTTCTAGGATGCTCATGGCCAGTCATCACACACTGCCGCTCGACGCTGCGCGATCCCACGCTATGCATGCTGTACTGATCGAGGACGACGAGCGCCTGGCACGCTTAACCAAGCGCTATTTGGAAGGACATGAGGTTGTCGTCGATTGGTTCGCGGACGGCCGTTCGGGCCTCGAGCATGTGCTGCGCGCGCGGCCCGACATCGTGCTGTTGGATCTGCAGCTTCCGCAGCTGGATGGCATCGCAGTTTGCCGCGAGCTCCGCTCTCGCAGCGACGTGCCGATCCTGATGATCACCGCACGCGTCGAAGAGGCTGACCGCGTGCTCGGGCTCGAGCTCGGTGCGGACGACTACATGCCGAAGCCATTTTCGTCGCGTGAGCTGCTCGCGCGCATGCGCGCTCAAGTGCGGCGCGCGCGCGGACACGTCGGACCGGACACGGCTTCGATCGCCGTGGGCTCGTTGGTGCTAGAGCCTGCGACGCTGGTCGCATTGCTGGACGGTCGTCCGCTTACGCTCACCACGCACGAGTTCAACTTGTTGCGCGCGCTCGCGGAACGTGCCGGTCGCGTGCTCAGTCGCGAGCAGCTCTTGTACGCACTGCGCGGCAACGCGGAAGACACCTTCGATCGTTCGATCGATGTACAGATCTCTCGGCTGCGCCAGAAGCTGGGCGACGACTCGCGCAATCCGCGTCTGCTCAAGACTGTGCGGGGTGTTGGCTACATGCTGGCGATGGAAAACCCGCCGTGAAATGGCTCACGCGGCTCCTGCCGCGCATCTATCTCGTGAGCGTGCTGCAGCTGCTCGCGATCGCCGGTCTGACGATCGTCGTTGGTTGGCTCACCTTTGGATCGTTTCGCCCGTCCGACTACGAGCAGCGCGTGCAGTACGTCGTGGACACTGTGTCAGCCCACCTGGGCTCGCCGGATGACGTGACGCGCGAGCTAGAGCGCGCCAAAGCGCAGATGCGCATGCAGGTCACGCTCTACGCGCAAGACGGAAGTGTCTTGGCGAGCAACGTCCAGCCTCCGCTCGTGTACACGCCTGCGCCTCGGCGCAGACCTCCGCCACCTGTTCCGTTCATGGCTCCGCCGGAGCGGCCGATCATGCGCCGGCCGCTAACCAGCGCGCTCGCGCCTGGTGGTTACGCGGTGATCCGGCCGCCGCCGCCGCGCGAGCCGCCGAGTGGACCTGGGCTGTGGGCGCTCGGCAGCGCGCTGTGCGCGATCGCAATCGCGTCTCTGCTGCTCGCGCGCTCGCTCGCGCGTCCGATCTCGCAGCTGCGAGCGGCAGCGAAGCGCTTTGGCTCTGGTGAGCTCGACGCACGCGCGGGCTTGATGCGCCACGACGAGTTCGGTGAGCTGTCGCAGGCATTCGACGAGATGGCCGATCGTGTGACGCAGCTGATCCGCTCGCGGCAGGAGCTGTTAGCGGATGTTTCGCACGAGCTGCGCACGCCGCTCGCGCGCATCCGCGTCGCGCTCGATCTCGCGGCCGATGGCACGGGTGATATCGAGCTGCAGCGCGAGGCGCTGAGTGAGATCGCAGAGGACTGTGCTGAGCTAGAGCGCTTGATCGCTGACGTGCTGCAGGCCGCGCGCTTGGATCTGACTGGGCGGCCCGCACAGGTCGTCGCGCAGCGGCTGCATGTAGAAGAATACGATCCGGTGAGTCTGGTGCAGCGAGTGGCTGAGCGTTTCCGCACGGAGCATCCCGCGCGTGAGCTCGTGCTGCGCTGCGGTGATGAGCTGCCCGCGTTGAATGGTGATGTGATGCTGCTGCGCCGTGCGCTGCATAACTTGCTCGACAACGCGCAGAAGTATTCGACGGCGCCGGCGCTGATCATGTTGTCCGCTGAGCGCGTCGCGGGTGAGCTGACGGTGCGGGTGGAGGATCAGGGTATCGGCATCGCGGCCGAGGATTTGCCGCGGATCGGGTCGCCGTTCTTTCGTACGGATCGCAGTCGCAATCGGCGCACGGGTGGCATTGGGTTGGGGCTGTCGTTGTCCCGGAAAATCGTGGAGGCGCACGGCGGTAGCTTGGTCGTGGAGAGCGCTCCGGACCGAGGGACGCAGGTTACGCTCCGGTTGCCGATCGGGAGCGCGGTGCCGCATGGGGTGCCTGCCCCAGTGCACAGTTAGCCGGTCGTTGCGGGGTTCAGGGGCGGAGGGCAGTCTCCACGCGGGCTGCGCGGCGCAGGGCCGAGCGGATCAAGCGGACTAGCTCGCCGATGGTCCGCAGCTCCGCGAGCCTGGCATGGTCGTGTAGCTCAACGCCGGCGCGTTGCTCGATTTCGTGCGCCAGCATCTCCAGCTCTTGGCCCGAGACGCCCCAGTCGCGATTCAGATCGTGGTGCGCGAGCACTTGGCCCGGGTGCACTTCGAAATACTCTCCAAACGTGTCGCAGACGGCTCGATAGGCGTCATCGCGTTCCATGGCTGACTCCTCGCGTGTGGTTTTGCTTGTGCCTGCGATAACGCTGATACGCCCCCAACGCTTCCGTCTGAAACACTCGGCAACACAGCGGCCAGTCGCCGCTGGAGCGGGCTCGCGCGGCGCAAAGTGTTCACTCGCTAACATTTCGCGAATCGTTCGCGAGATCGGCCTGCGCGACGTTTAGGAGTCGCTAATTCCGCAAACATCCGCGCTGTAGTTGCCTTGTAATGCATGGAAAGAACTGACTGCACGTGTTGGAAGTGTCGGCTTTCGTGGTAGCAGGGGAGCGTTCTTTGCGGTCAGCCAACGCGCTGTGTTTGGTTGTCCAGTGCACGAAAAGCGCGCAGCACAGCGGGCGCGCGACCTTCTTGGAGCTGCCGTGTGCAATGTCGCTTGCGACTTTGTGATAGCGAGCGGCGCACGTGAGCGGAGTCGAGGGGATGCTTATGCGGCGTGCGATGTCGGTAGCGCCTGTCAGCGTGATCTTCACATGGCTGACACTCAGCGGCTGTCACGAGCTGCTGGGTTTGAGTGATTTCGATGTGCAGGACGAGCTCGCACTGAGCGGTGCGCCGGCGTACGTTTGCCGCGCGCACAGTGATTGCCCCGGCCCCACCGGCCGCGCGAATGCGACCTTTTGCACGAGCGAGCGTCGCTGCGCTCAGCTGCAGAGCGAAGACTGCGGCCCGCTCGCTGGTGCCGAGCTCGATCCCCATGCGCTCGTGATCGGATCGATGTTTGCGATCTCTGGACCGGATGCACCGGTCGAGCTCGCGCGGCAGCGCGCCGTCCAGCTGGCCGTCGAGGAGATCAATGAACGCGGCGGCATTCCCGCGCGCGGCCGCGCTGAGCCGCGCAGCTTGCTCTTGATCGGCTGTGACTCGAGCGTGAGCGTGGATCGCGCAGCGACGCAGCTCGCTGCTTTGGATGCGCGCGCGATCATCGGTCTGACGGACAGCGAGCAGCTCTTGCAAGTGGTGCGCGTCCACGCGATCGCGGCGAGCATGGTCACGCTCAGTACGGCGATCGCGCCCGACAGCGTGAACTCGCTGCTGGATGCGGATCTCGCGTGGTTGATGGCGCTCACTGTGGAGCAGCGCATCCCGCTGCTCGAGACCATGTTGCGCAGCTTGCAGGAGCACTTGCGCGTGGAGCGCGCGGCGCCGCTGCGGCTCGCGCTGATGTTCCGCTACGACGGTGCAGGTCGCGCGGGTCTGGCCGCGCTGCGCGAGCACGAGCTCGATGGCATCCAGCTCGGTGCGCCCGAACAGCACGCCGGCCGGATTCGCGTTGATCGCTATCCCGACAACGCGGAAGCTGCGCAGGCGTTGGTTTCAACGTATCGGAGCTTTGCGCCGGACATCATCGTGATGCTGGGTCGCGGCGACGACGCGAGCGGGTTCATGAATCCGCTCGAGCAGTCGTACGAGCGCGACGGCGAGACGGTTCGCCCTCATTATCTGCTGACTGAAGCCTCACAGGGGTCTTCTCTGATCGATCTCGCGCACCTCTTGCCGAGCTTGCGCGAGCGTGTTCACGGTGTAGGCGCTGCGGTCCCGGAGAGCAGCCAGCCAACGTGGGAGGCTTTCCAGCGCCGATATTTCACGCGCTGGAACGACGTCCAGGCGGCAGCGCCGCGCGTAGCTGCAGCCTACGACGCGGTCTACGGGCTCGCGTACGCGATCGCTTCGATCGAGGCCGAGCACGAGGTCGGTGGGCGCATCGCGCAAGCGCTGCATTGGCTCGAAGCGCCCGAGCAGACGGCGGCGCCAGTCTTCGAAGTGGGGCCGGATTCGCTCGCGATGAGCTTCAGCCGCTTGATCGGCAGCGAGCGTATCGGCGTGTACGGGGCGTCGGGCGAGCTGCATTGGGACGGGCTCGGCGCATTGCCTTCGGGTGCGCTCGAGGTCTGGTGTTTGGAAGCTAGCAGCGGCGCGATCCGCTTCGGCAGCGCGCCGCTGGCCTACAACGTTGCGAGCCAGCGCTACGAAGCACGCGCTGCGAGCTGCGACGCTTGGCTCAAACCACTCAGCGAGCTCGATGGGCTGATCGACCGCGCCCCCGCCCCGATGGGTGCGCGCGCAGCGTCCGAGCCTCCCGCGCGACCCAGTGAGCCGCCCGCAGAAACAGGCGCTGCAGGGGCGGGCGCACTTCCCGCGGCGCAAGCCGGTGCGGGCGGCAGTGCCGTGATGCCGAGTGATTCGCCCGGTCCGACCGAGATACCCGTCGATGCCAAGCGGAGCTTGGTGTGTGGGGCGAAGAGCTGCGAGGCCGATCGCGAACAGTGCTGCGTCGCGATGCTGCGACCGCTCGGTGTGCCGGTCGAGGCAGATCTCAGCTGCCAGCCGCGTAGCGCTGCTGTGCCTGTCATGGCCGGTATGGCGGGTGCGGCTGCTACCGCGGCGTGCGCGCTCAGCTTGCAGTGCACGAGCGACACGGATTGTTCGGGCGAGACTGTCTGCTGCATGAGCTCACAGCTCGCGAGCTGCAAGCCGCAAGCGGCGTGCGATGCCGAGCTCGGACGCCGCCTCGCATGCAGTCAGCCGTCGGAGTGTCGGGAAGGGCAGAAATGCTGTCTGCACATGGACAGCGCGGCGGGGACATTTGCGCGCAGCGCCTGCGAAGCGACCTGCGATCTCGCGAACGGTGGCGTGCGTTTGTGCGCGGCCAATACGGATTGCCAAGACGACCCGACCGCTGACACGTGCACGCCGAGCTCGCTTCTGCCAGCCGTGCGCGCGTGCTGGCCAGCGTTGTGAGCAGCACGGCCTGCGTCGGACCGCAGGTATGGTCACATCTCGGCCGACATTGCGTGCTCGACGGCGCGCCGGAGGTGCACGTAGACTCTCGGCGTGCCTGATGCTTGGTCGGTCGATCCGCCTCTGGTTTGGGGCCTGTTTTCCCGGGGCCTCGGGCTTGTGTACCTCATTTCGTTTGCCTCGCTTTCGTTGCAGGTCATTCCGTCGGTCGGCAGCGGCTCGGGCATCGCAAGCGTGTCAGAGCGCTTGGTCCGCTTGCGCCACGACTTCCCCGATGTGCGACGGCACGTGTGGTTTCCGACGCTGCTCTGGCTGAACAGCAGCGACTTCATGCTGCGCGCGTTGATCGGCGTCGGGCTCGCCGCTGCTGGCTGCGTCGTGTACGGCGGGCCGTGGAGCCCTTGGGCGCTCGCGATTTGCTACGTCTGCTATCTGTCGCTCGACTTTGCGATGGCGCTGATCTTCCCGTGGGACTGCTTGTTGTTCGAGGCCACGTTGCTCGGGCTGTTTCTGCCGGCGACGCTGCCGTTCCCTGAGCTCGCTGCGGTTGGCAGTGCGGCGCCCGCGCTGACATGGGCGTATCGCTTGCTCCTCTTCCGCGTGATGTTCGGCTTCGGCAAGCAGAAGTTCACGGGCAGTCGCAAGCAGGATCTGGCTTATCTGAAGGGGTTTTTGACCAATCAGCCGCTGCTGTCTCCGCTCGGATGGCTGGCGCAGAAGCTGCCGCTCTCGTATCTGCGTGCTGCGGTGATCGGCATGTTTATCGTGGAGATCCCGCTGCCGTTTCTCGCGTTCGTGCCCGGTTGGCCGAGCTACCTGTTTGGGCTTGCCACGGTGCTGCTGATGATCGGCATTCAGCTCGCGGGCAGCTTCGGCTACTTCAGCTTGGTCACGATCATCGGCTGCATTCCGTTGCTCGATTCGGTTACGCCGGGGCAGCTGGTGGTGTCGCAGATGTTCAGCTGGGGGCAACCAGCGCTCGCCAACGCCTACGTGATCGTCCATACGCTCGCCGCGCTGTGCGTGCTGCCATGGAATAGCTGGCTCGGTCAGAGCTGGATGTTGTGGTCGGCGTGGTACCAGCTGCCGCGCTGGGTGCTCATTCCGCTGGGGTTCTTTCAGTGGATGCATCCGTTTCGTTGGCTGCATCCGTACGGCGTCTTTCCGCCCAACAATCAGCCGAGCGCGAAGGTCGCTCTGCTGTTAGAGGTAAGCTGGGATCTCGCGCAGTGGCACGAGGTCGAGTTCAAGTACGCGCCGAGCCACGAGCGCTCTAAGCCGTACTTCATCGCGCCGCACCATCCGCGTGGCGATCAAGCGGTGATATACGACACCTTCGGGCTGAATCCCTCGAGCTTGGTGAGCGCCATGTTGGGGCCTTGGGATCCGAGCTTCTACGCCATGCGCTTGCCGGCGGTGTGTTTTTGCGAGCAGATTCTGGCCGGCGACGCGCCACCGCTCAAGGTCGCGGCGCCTGCCGAGCTGCAAGGTACGACGCCATTGGCTGCACGCATCACGACCGTGCTGCTCGAGCCGGTGAGCCTGGAAGAGCGCGCGAGCACGGGGCGCTACTGGAAGCGCACGTACATCGGTCCGCATGTCCCAGCACGCGAGCACGATCCGTTGTTTTGGAGCGACTGTTTCGGCGAAGCCGAGCTGTGGCACTTCGAGGCTATCTTCTGGCGCAGGCGTTCCTATTTGGCGCCGCTGATGGATCGTGCGCGCGAAGGCTCGATCGATCCGATGGCGCTGGCGTGCTTGCGCGCGCCGCTCTCAGAGGCGGACGTCGAGCGCTTCTGGGACCTGTTTGTTCCGCTTGTGCCGCTCCACGTGCGCCAAAGCTTGGACAACTTGCCTGAGCTCGTGAAGACGCTCGAGAACAAGTTCTCCAGACAGGAACGCCGCACGTTCTATCGCTTGCTGAACCGGCTCGCGCTGGTGCTGGTCGCACGGCTGGAGCCGCTGTACCTGCACCACGGTGCTAAGCCGCAGATCCCCGTGCCCACGTACTTTCATCTGTGGATGCTGGCGCATCACATCGTGTGCAGCGGCAAATCAGCTTATCTAGCCGCGATCGCGGAGCCGCTTTCGGTCGTCGAGCACTTGCCAGCGCTCACGGATCACACAGGTTTGTTTGCGATGGGCCTGTTCCGCTACGAGGAGGTTGTCTTCGAGGCGCAGAAGCTCCGCTTGATCGAAGCGTTCCAGTTTCCGCACGATCCCGTGCAGAAGCGCGCGAACTTGGAGTTGCTCAGGAGCCGAGATTTCTCGAACCTGCCCAAGTTGCAGGCGGCGCTGTTCCGGCTGACGCTGCGCATCTCTGGCTTCTTCAACGTCGCGGCAACACTGCGTGACAGTTTTCAAGGCCCAGTGTTCGACCGCGGCTATCCCGAGCTGTATCCGAGCTTCGAGGAGCTTTCGAGTGGTGAGGTGGTCGTGACGTCGTACGGCGTTGTCACGCCCGAAACTCCGCTCGCCTCGGACCTCAAATCGCTGCCAGCGTGACTCAATCCTTGGAGTATTGCCGTTGTGACCGACGGCAAGTAGTCTGACTGTTACCTGCTTACTGCCGGAACATGGTCGCGTGAAGCGCCGTAGAACAGTGCTCTCCACGTGCGCGTTGCTTGCAGCTCTCAGCTGCGGGTGCGGGCTGCTCGGCTCTAGCCGGTCGTCATATCCAGACCGCACCGAAACGACGTTGCCTGTCACGGAGACTTCGCCCGCCGAGGGTGCGGATACCGCGACGCTCACAGTCGAGCCCGACGTGCCGGAGCCCGGCGCGCTCGCGATCACACGCGCGGCCGATCCCGTTGAAGAGTCTGCCGAGGAGCTGAGTTATCCGCCGCTCGAGGAAGCGGGTGGGGCTGTCGCTGCGGGTGAAGAGGCGACGCTTGATGAAGTGCAGGCGCCGGCCGAGCAGGCGTACGACGCGGTGTACAGCGAGGAGGACGTCCAGCGCTGGACGGAAGAGGAGTCGGACTTGGCCGGCCCGCTCGCGCTGTTCAGCGCGGTGGTGCTGCAGCGCGTGCGCGACTACCCGAAGTGGCGCGTCAAGTTCGATCAGCAGCTCGAAGGGCGCAAGCAAGCGGGCTTCGCTGCGCAGGGTGTCATGCGCGGGGTCGATGATCAGCGCATGGTGGGTGTGTGGTTGGCCGTGACGGATGTGACTGATGCGAAGACCTTCTTCGCACAGGCTTGGCGCAGGCTCGGCGTCAAAGCGCGCGTGAAGTTGTCGCGTAACTTAGCGGCGGAGATTCCGCCGGATCGCGCGGGGCTGAGCGCTGCGATCGTGACGCTCAAGCTCGAGGAGCTCGCGTACTTTCGCACCGCGTTCGACGCTACGGCAGAGTCGCGTGCGGCTGCGGGGTTGGTGGGGTATTCGCTTGGGCAGGATGTCGACGATGAGCGGATCGTGTACGCGTATCTGCAGAGTGAAGAGCCTGAAGCGCTGAAGCGCTATTTGAGCTCGCGGGAGACTCGGCGCGTTTGGAAGGATGCTGGGGTGCTGCAGATTCAGAGCATCACGCTCGTGCGCGAGGGTGAGCTCATGCGCTGCCGCTGATGGCGGCCTCCGATCTTCGTCGTCGAGGTCGTCGTTCGCCTGAGGGATTCAGAGAACGACGACCATCACGACTACGCTCACGCTCACGTTTAGGAGAGGCGATCGGCGGCGTATAGGCTGAATGCGCGTAGCGTTAGCTTGGCGAGCGAGTCGTCGAGCAGCGGCGCTAGCTTCTGCCAGCTGGTTTCGCACAGATCGCGCGCTTCTGCGCGACAGGCTTCGATGGCGCCGCTGCTCTCGAGTAGGGTGCTTACGCGTTCGATTTGGGCAGGGGCTTGAGGCTGCGTGCGCAAGGTCTCGAACAACCAGCGTCGTTCGGCGATCGGTAGGCGTGTCATGCTGCGTGCGATCGGGAACGTGATGTGCGTAGGCGCCTGCTCACGCTGGAGCAGCGTCTCGTCGACGATCGTGAACGCGAGCCCGACCTCCTCGAAGAAGCGCCCGAGCGCCTCGACTTGTTGCGTCGAGCCGCCGCCCGCGATCGCGCCGATGCGCGCCAAGCAACCGGCGGGCACACCGGCTTTGAGTCGATGCACTGCGCGCACGCGGCTGACCAAGGTCTCCGCGGCTTCGTCGCTCTCGATCGCGCGTTGCATCAGCGGCACAAAGCCATCGAGGTCGAGCGCTTGACCGGCGTGGGCCGCGCGCAGTCCGTCGAAGTAGAGCTCGTAGAGCGCGACCACTTGGCGATCGGACAAGTTGCCATCACGCAGCACCGGCGCGCCTAGAAAGAACGCTGCCGTGCCTGAGTTGATCGCTTGCGCTTCTCCGTAGAGCAGATGCGCAGCTGGACCGCCACGACGCTCGCGCGCCTTGTTCTCGACGTCTTCGAGGATATGCGCGCCGGTTTGCAGGAGCTCCGGTACGGCGATCCACTGGCTGAGCTCGCGCGAGCTCCCGCCCACGACTTCGATGCAAGCTTGCATCGCGTAGCAGCGCCAGGCTTCACCGCCGCGATCCGACACCGTTCGGATCGGCTGCAAATGCGCGCGCGCGTACTGCTCGAGATCGACGCCATGCATGTAGTGCGATTTGTCGGGCGTAGTCAGGAGATACGCCGCCTGCGCTAGCTCCGGATGATCCGGCACGAGCGCTTGCACCCGTTGCCGCACGAGCTTTTCGACCTGCTGCAGAAGCCCAGGCATGTCCTCGGTCATGCCGAGCCCGCTGCGCTCTACGAAGCCGACGCCGGTGAGCGCACGACCCGCGCGCGTTCCAGTCACCTCGACGCGACCCTCGTAAAACGAGCTCTTCGCGATCAAGGTGTGGACCTCTTGATCTGCAAACGACGCGCGCACATCGAGCTCGAGCTGAGCGCCCGGGATGTGCAGCCGAAAGCGGATCGGATACTCGACGAACGTCTGCGAGCTCTGCCACCACTCCGTGGGCTCGAGCTTGGCATCGCTGAAGCGCCGAGCTTCGCCGTTTGGCTCGATGATCAGCGCGTGCTCGCCCACGCTCTTGCCTGAAGCTATCAGCTGCTCGGGGTAATACGTCAGCTCGCTGCCGTCGCTGAACTGCGCCGAGATCCAGTTCCAACCGATCTGACGCGCTTGCCAGCGCGAGCGCCGCTCTTGTTGCAGCTTCTCGCACGCGGCTTTGCCGAGCGCGGCTTCTGCCACGGGATCGGGATCGTCGACCACACCGCTGCCAAACTCGTGATCGTACCAACCTTGGCCTTCAGTCAGCTTGTGACCGACGCCTTGGTGGAAGATCTGCCCAGACACTTCGCAGCGCGGCACGAAGTAATAAAACATGGCTTCGTCGTCGGGCCCGCGCACCACGCCGTTGTCGCCGTGACGCACGGCGGCCTTCTTCGGCACGATGCGCAGCTGACAACCGATCGCGCGCCGCTTGTCGAACAGCTGCAGCTCGTAGCTGCCGTCGCTGTGCTTGCGCAAGCGATCGCCGGCGAAGTCGAGATCGAGCGTGTGCTGACTCACCACGACTGGTCCATCGAAGACGACGTCGGGTTCCGGTACTTCACCGCGCTCCAAGATCTCAGCGAGCGCTCGGTTAAGACGTTCGTCGCGTGCACCGAGTCCGGCGCGAATGCGACGCAGTCCCTCCTGCGCTGCGCCTGGATCAACGCGCGAGACAAAGGCGCCGCGTTGCCCTGCGAGATCGTAGATCCCCCATGTGAGAGAATGGGCGTAACGCGGCGCACGTGTCTTCGGCTCGTAGCCGATGACTTTGCGAAAAAATGCGGCGAAATACGCGAAGCGCCGCTTGTCTTCGGCGATGCAGTGGCCGTTTGTGTACCACCACTCAGTAGTGGAAGAGGCGTGCGGGCGGTCGTGGATGTCGAGATCAATGGCCCCGTCTGCGGGCCAATCGGGAGTTTCTTGCTTCACTTCGGTCGCCTCATCGCGCTCCCTAAATAAGGTGCTAGCAGTCGCCGGAGAAGAGTGTCAACAGTCGTGCGCTGCGCTCGCGCGTACTCTGTACGCGGTGCGGGTACGCACACGCGCGATGGTTCGAAGCGCGCATGACAAGCGCGCTGTGCGTGTTGCCAACAACTCCGCACGCTGACTTCGGTTCCGATGAAGGAACTGTGGTTTGCGCTCGGCATCGGCCTAGGGATTTGCAATCGCGGCCGCCGCCGTGAGCTGCAGTTTGCCATGTCGGATCGACGCTCGCGTTACGAGGTGTTCTGCCCTAGGCGCTCCTGCGGGCTGCGCAGTACCCGACACGGTGTCGGAAAGGGGTAACCCATTGACGTCCGTCACATGACCCAGAATGAGCCGCAGAATGCGTTTCAAGACACAGTCTTGTTCGTAGAGGTTCATAACGCCTTCCCCGGGGCGGACATTGGTGACTAGAGTCCTACGGAACTTGAGGAGATTTCCAAAAATGGTGAGGCGGCCAGATAAATTAGCCAAAATCCAGAGCTCGAAGCTGTCGCAGCGCGTCTGTGAAGTCGGTGTGGGCCTGATTTTGATATGTGCTGCGGCTTGCGGCACACCCCAGGGTACGAGCACGTCGGAGGGCGCACCCGTCAATCCGGCGGTGCCCGGTACGTCCAGCGCTGCTGCACCGGCGCAAAGCGCGCCGGCAGGCACTGCGGCCGCTCCGAGCCAAGGCTCGACTGCTGCTGCTACGACACCCACAACCACGCCCGCGGCCGGTGCCGCAGGTGCCCCGTCGACGGCAGCGACGACCCCGGCAGTCACACCCCTACCAGGAACCGCTCAGCCGACCACGCCCGGCGCGGCGCCCGGCACGACGGGAACCACTCCGGCAACGACGCCGGCTGCTGGCCACACGAAGCCGACCACGAGCCCCGAGTGCGGCCTGAAAACGCAGTACGCAGGCGACGATTACTGCATTAACAAGCCGGACCCCGAGAAGGGCTGGCAGCTGCACATCGGCCCCGACAACTACGACAACGTCGATCCCAAGTACCTGCTGCAGCCGGGTGAGGAGATCACGAACAACTTCACCGCGCCGGTGACGGTCGATCGCAAGCGGTACTTCTACTACCGCCAGTTCCGTATGCGCCCGGGCGCGCACCACAACATCATCACGGCCACCGCCGGTGGGATGATGATGAATCCGTTCGGTGAGGTGGGTGGTCGCCGAGTCGGCACCACGAACCACTTGATCGAAGACAACCCGGTCGGCGGCGTGATCGCGCCGGAGAACAAGGGCGTGGGCATTCCGCTCGAGCCAGGCACCAGCATCAACGTCAGCCTGCACTCGATCAACACGACGGATAAGCCGCAGCTGCGCGAGATCTGGGTCAACTTCATGTACCGCCCGGACGAGGAAGTGACCGAAGAGGTCGAGCAGATGTTCCAGACCGGCGATGTCACTTTCCAAGTGCAGCCGCGCGAGGAAGTGGTGCTCGGACCGTACTCGTGTCCGATCGAGGGCGATGGCCGCATGCTCTGGTTCTACGGGCATCGTCACGCCAACAACGTCCGTTTCAGCGTTTGGCGCGTGCGCGACGGCAAGAAGGACCTGTTCTACGAGGGTCGCAACTGGGAAGAACCGATGGTGCTCGAGTACTCGAGCACGGTGATGAATCCCGTGCCTGACACCGCGAAGATGATCGAGGGCGGCATGAGCGGCATCCTCGACTTCAAGACGGGCGACTCGATCGAGTGGGAGTGCCAGATCGTCAATAAGACTGACCAGGTGCTGGGCTTCTCGAACAACACCTACACGGGCGAAATGTGCATCATGGATGCCGAGCTAGTGGGCGCTAACTGCGCGCGTGGCGGCGGCCTTGGCGGTCTGTGAGCTACGAGAATAAATAGCGGCCTGCGCAAAAGGCTGCTTTCAGAGATGAGGCCTGGTCTGCACGTGTGGACCGGGCCTTTTCGTCTTTTGACCCGATCCGCATGTTCTGGCCTCACGTGTGTGAGGTGGACAACCTGCGTTTCATCATCGCCAGCGTCTGGTTTGGGCTCGTGCTCGCCAGCGGTAGTTGTGGCGGGGACTCGCCATCTCCGAATGGAGAGCGGCGTACGGGGGAATCGGGCCAAGAGGTCGGCGGCGGTTCCTCGTTATCCGGAAGTACAGGCGTGCCTGGCAAGAGCAGCGGGGCGAACGCCGACATGACGGTGATCACGCGCAGCAACGCGTCGGGCTCAGGTGTTGGGCCGATCCCTGCCGGCTGCGGCAACAGCGATCGCGGAAAAGACGAAGCCTGTGACGATGGCAACACGGTGAGCGGCGATGGCTGTGCGGCCGATTGCCTCGGCATCGAGGACGGGTACGCATGTCCGCCCGGCAAGGCGTGCCGGATGATCGCGCGCTGTGGCGATGGGATCTTGGCGGCCTCGGAAGCTTGTGACGACGGCAATGTGGATGCAGCTGATGGCTGCTCGCCGCGCTGCAAAGTCGAGCAAGGCTACGGGTGCTCGGGCGATCCAAGTCAGTGCGTCAAGACGGTCTGCGGCGATAGCAAAGTCGAAGGCACCGAAGCGTGTGACGACGGCAGTCACTTTCCGTTCGATGGTTGTTCTTCGGGTTGTCAGGTCGAGCCGACGTGTGCAGGCGATGCGTGCACGTCGAAGTGCGGCGATGGTTTGATCCTCAACGAAGACTGCGACGACGGAAATACGAAAGACGGCGATGGTTGTTCTGCGAGCTGCAAGGTCGAAGCGGGTTTCACCTGCACGAGTGAAACCGCCTGCAGCATGCAAGACGGCGCGTGCGTGATGCGTGTGCCGGCGATCTTCCGCGACTTCAACGAGCAGCACTCCGACTTCGGTGTGGGCTGCGGTCAGCTGGTTAAGGGCGTCGTGCAAGAGCGCTTGAACGCGCAAGGTAAACCGGTGCTGGCCAATGGCGGCAGCGCTTGCATCATGTCAGCGGACTCGTTCGCCGAGTGGTACACAGACGGCGATAACAACGCGAGCGTCGCGGGTGAGATCGCGTTGTACGACAACGGCCGCGGTGGCTTCGTCAATCGCTACGGCGCGATGGGCGAGCAGTGGATGGGCCCGCAGATCTTCAGCAATACGGTGTTCGGCGGGAACATCGGTGAAGGCTGCACGATGTGTCAGCCATCTGCGACCGGGCAGTGTTTCGACCCGTGCACGCCGTGGAACAGCATGAACCAAGCATGTTGCTCCGACGTGATGCAGATGAGCTACGACGGGAGTCCGTTGTTTTTCCCGATCGATGACGCGAGCGATGCGCTTCAGGACATGCGCTACCGCGCGAAGATCCCCGAGCAGTACGGCTACAACGGCTGGCCTTGGGAAGACATGGTTTTCCCGGCCGCGCCCAAGCACAACTTCCATTTCACCACTGAGGTTGTGTATTGGTTCAAGTACAGTCCGCAGACGCTGGCTGTTCTCGACTTCAACGGCGACGACGATGTGTGGGTTTTCGTGAACGGGCGCTTGGCTGTGGACCTCGGCGGACCGCACGTGCCGTCGCCTGGAACAGTGACGATCAGCGCGCAGAGCGCACGCACGTTCGATCTGACTGAAGGTAACGTGTACGAGATGCGCGTGTTCCATGCGGAGCGTAAGGTCGAAGGCTCATCGTTCAAGCTTACGCTGTCGGGTTTCGAGACGGGCCGAAGCGAATGCACGCCGATCTGCGGTGATGGCATCGTCACACTCGGCGAAGAGTGCGACGACGGAGTGAATGATGGCGGCTATGAAGAATGCGCCGAAGGCTGCGTGCTCGGCCCCAGCTGCGGCGATGGCGAAATGCAAGAAGGCGAAGACTGCGACGACGGCAACCGCCGCGACGGCGACGCCTGCGGCTCCTCCTGCCGAAACCTCGTGCTGTTGTAGGCGATAGCCGCTGGGCTCATCATCACCCCGATGACACTCAGCGGCCGCACACTCGTATTCGCTGTTCAAGTGTTCCATTGACGATCGAGGGGTCGCGAGTGTCGGTGGTACTCTCACCACGCTGCATCCTCCGCGGAACGGGAACGCGCTTTGCCCATTCACCAACGCGCATGAACCATGCCTCGATAGTTTCGAGTTGGTCTGCGTTCATCGGCGTCGCGTAGCGCGATCTCCCCTCAAACACCCGTGCCCGATTAGCTCGCAGTTATTGGAGTCGTCGCTTGCCACATCCAGCAGGCGACGGCCGGAGCTCGAGACTTGATGCGTTAGAGCAGCTGTGAACTGCGACACACGCCGCACAGGGTCTCGCGCTGCCGCTTGGACAGCCAGGTCGGAAGTCTTCGAGGTCGTGATTGACATCCATCGACAGCGATTCCACTTTTGAGGCTCTTGCATGACTGATCTGGCCTCATACTAATATGGGACGCGAAGTCTCCGATTAGGATTTGGTCACGGCAACACATAGTGAGCGGAGTCAACACATGCGCGACGCATCAAGCTTCGCAGCGACGATCGCAAATGCTCATGATGCATTCGACTTGCTGCAAAGTGCGGGCCCTGCGTCGCTCGAGGCTGTGCATCCGACCACGACCAACCAAGCGGAAGTGCGCGAGCGCTTGGTCGAGAGTCTGCGGCGAGTGATCTCTCCAAAAGGGCTAGCGACGGCGGTCAGCTTGGGCAATGACCAATTAGCAGAACTCTCTCGACAATCGGCGGACGCGGCTTCCCAGCACGGCGTTCCATTCGCCGCGGAGGCGTTGCTAGCGGCGTTTGATGAGGGCTTTGGACCGAACATTTCCCGCGTTTTTGAGGCACGGAACAGCATAGAACTTCAAGCCGGCAGCGTCTTCCCATTGCCGGGCCACGAACTCGAGTTGTTGTTCGGAGATCGGCGCTTCACGCCACGCCAGTCCAGCCGCAACCACATCGATCGCCGACGCAAGCACCTTGATGTCATGATTCCAACTCAGTATCGCGTGCGCTTGGATTTCGGACGCCCTGCACTGCTAGGTGCGTTCTTTGGAAGCCCAATCGTCGCGGCAGTCTTCCCGAACTGCCACCCGAATGAGTTCGTGTGCACGCCGGATGCAAATCGCAATCGATTCTTCGACCTGCGTCCAAAGAACCTCTCAGCCCAACAGCTCGGGGTCGCGCGCCTACTCGAGCGGGCGTGTGCTGAGCACGCCGCGATCGCAGTGCTTCCCGAACTATCGGTAACGCCGGACATCGCGCGCACATCAGCACAGCACCTCCGCGCAAGTGGCTCATCCATCGTGTTTGCTAGCGGTAGCTACCACACCGACTGTCCTGATGCTGGACGCGTAAATCGCTTGGAGCTTCATTCGCGCGGCGCCGCAGCGCCCGCGCTGCACGACAAGTTCAGCCCCTTCCTTCTCAAAGAATGGGAGGGTTCCAGCTACGACCCACCTTTGCGCGAAGACATCGCTACCCGACCGACGATGACCTTTCATTGGTCGCAGGGCTGGAGTGTGATCACGCTGATCTGCAAGGATTTTCTGGACGACGAAACGCTCCGGCTTTTGGCCTTGCTGCGTCCAAATCTAGTGTTCGTGTCTGCCTTCTCGCTCGAAACAGCACTCTTCCGTGGCTTTGCTCAGGAAATCGCGCTCAAGTCTCAGGCGATTGTTGTTGTAGCCAATTTCGGAACAGGCGAGGGATGTCTGGGCGCAATTGCTGCGATGCCTGTGAAGGATCCAGACGACGTCAACCAGCCCCTCACGCGTACAAAAGATTCCAGTGTAGTCGCCAATAAAATCGCCCTATTGGACCTCCGGCAGCCCAAAATCTTCTGGAGAATCAAATAGATATTGACGACAGGCAGGTTTGTTGACAGATTGTTGACGTAGGGCTGTCGACGCCGTAGGGTAGGCGCCAATGGACCAACTATGACGATCAAGCGGATTCTTGAAGCCATCCGGCGTTCGGCCGAGTCGTCTCATGCATGGCGTAGCGCGGCTCTCGACGTTGGCACTTTACTGGCCAACTGTAGCGCAGCGGATCTTGACGAATTGTTGAGCGCATTCCCTGAGCTTGCAGACGACACAACGAATGAATGGGTTCGCGGTGCGCGGCAGATGTTGATCGATGTCGTGTCGGGTGTCGCGCAGGAGCGTATGGCGGCTCGTGATGGCGAGATCGCTAATGCGCGCTTGCGTTCGAAGGTCGGAGCCAACAAACGCTGGATCGATGTTGCCAGACAGATCGCCGCGGCAGACGACGGTGTGGCGCGTCACAAAGACTTGGCGTTTCAGCTCGAGATGGACAAAGGTCAGCTCACCAAGATTTTGGACGCTATGTTAGAGGCCGAGCTGCTAGTGCCGGTGCCAGTGGTCAAAGGTGACGATCAGCGCTTGAGGCTATGCGTGCTCTCTAGAGCAGGCAGAACTCTTGCGGAGCAACTGCACACACCGCAACCTGCTGCCGTCGTCTCTCAGCAGATCAACTCCTTCCGGCCGAGTCACGAGCACTCTGCGCAGACGCGCGTGCGCTACCGCGCAAAAATGCGTGTGGATACTTTTGAAGCATTTTCTGCACCCGCACCTAAAGCCGGCCGACGGCTGGAACGCCCGTAATGGCTAAGCATATTTGGTCCGTGCTTTGCGAACGCGTGTTGCAGGACGTCGATGGACAGCAGTTGAGTCTAATTGGCGTGGCCGAAGAACTCAGCATCGCAGAGGAGTTCGCTTCCGAATCAACTGCAGCACTCGCTGTCAATCTCGCGGTTGCCAGCTACTGGGTTCGAGAGCAGAGCGACGTAGAGGAGCGCGGCTACGTAAGAGTCGATGTTCGCTGTCCGGACGCATCGGTCATCGTCGGTCGCGAGCTGTCGGTGCTCCTCGATCGAGATTGGCGCGCGCAGACCGTTGGTCGCATCGGGAGCCTGCCAGTGCGCGGCGCCGGCCGGTATGAGTTTCGTATACATCATCGTCGCGATGCGAACTGCGAATGGCAGCTATGTGCAGAGCTTCCTCTCGAGCTGCGCGTGGATGACATCGAGCAGTAGGCACAAAACGCACTGCGCGTTCAACGGCCGTTCTAGATCTCCACGAATATACCCATAGTGCACGCCGATCTTCGGCGACGGAACCGTCACGCTCGGGGGAGAGTGCGACGATGGGGCCAACGATGCTCTGAAGAATGCGCCGAAGGCTGCGTGCTTACCGCAGCTGCGGCGACGGCGGGCGAGACTGCGATGACGGCAACCGAGGCGACGGCGACGCCTGCCGCTCCTCCTGCCGAAACCTCGTGCTTTTGTGAGCTTTGTAACTGATCGGTGCAGCTGATGGCTGCACCGATCAGGCTATAGGTAGGGCGAGGAGCTCGTTTATTAGTTGGGCTACGCTTTTTACTCGGGGGAGGTCGGGGCGCGCTTTGTAGTTGTCTAGTGTGTCTACTAGGGCTGCGTGCATGCCTGCTGCGTTGGCGCCTGTTAGGTCGATTTCAGGGAGGTCGCCTGCGTAGATGGCGTTTTCGGGCGCTATGTTGCCCATGCGTTCTAGTGCGATTTGGAAGATGCGCGGGTCGGGCTTGGCGACGCCTTCTAGGTGGGAGTCGACCACTACTTCGAACCAGTGGAGTACGCTGATGCGTTCGAAGACTGATTGGAGGCGGCCTTCGGAGTTGGACACTACACCGAGGCGAATGCCGGCTTCGCGGGCGCGGCCGAGCGCTGCAGGCAGCTCGGGTGGGACGCTGCGCCAGAAGTAGAAGTCTTCGTGGATCGCGCGCAGCGGTGCAAGGAGGCCTTCGGCGCGTCCAGGGGGGATGCCGGCTTCGAGTAGCAGTGAGCGTACGAGCACGAACCAGCCGTGTTCGTGCTGGGCTTTTTCGCGCACAACCGTTTGGTACGCACTTTTGGCGAGCGGCATCGCGCGCTCGAGTTGCCCGACTGCGACGTGCTCGCCGAGCCCCGCCAGCGCGGCAGCGAGTGCGCTGTAGTCCATGAACAAGATGGTGTCTCCGGCGTCGAGCAGGAGTGCTTGGGGGCGAGTTTTGAGACTTTCGGGCAACATGGGCTACTTGCTTCAGAGCGTACCGCGGAGACCTACGTAGATATGATCCAGATTGTGGAAGATGCCACCCACGGAGAGGATCGGTGTGACGAACGTGGTGGGCGGGCGCTGGCCGTCGATGATGAACGCACCGACCTCTAGCTCGAGCCAGGAGAACACGCCGTACGCGATGCGTGGTGTGAGCAGCAGCGTAGGTCCGCTGATCCACGCAGCGCCCAGCTGCAGCTGCAAGCCGAACTCCGCCGAGTAGCCGAGCAGTGCGGCGGCGCCGCGGTAGAGCCGACCGTCTTCCAGTGCCATCCAGCCGCGCTTGGGATCGTCTGGGAGCTGAACCGCGATCGCCGCGAACATCTCGGTGGTGAAGAGCCAGGTCGTGCCTTGCACCCACTCGACGCGGGCGCCGCCCTGGACCATGTCGGCGAAGCCGGGCACCGGGACCGAGTAGGGATCCTCGGGGTATGCCGTGCCGACCGCATAGAGCGTGCGGCGAAATTGATAGGCGAGCTCGAAGCCGAGTGAGAACGGCGCGAGATCGATCGCGGCATCGAGCGCGAGCAAGAAATAGCGGTTGTATTCGACGCGCAGCGGCTCGGCGTCGAACTCGCTGCTGGCTTCTTCAGGGCGCGTGAGCGCGTTGACCGCAGCATCGCTCAGGCGCAACGCAGGCAGGCGCTCGAGCGCTGTGGCTGCGGTGAACGCGAGCTCGCCGAACAGGCCGTGTGCAGTGGCACGCAGCGCGCCTTGCGGGTACATCGGCGTCGGCTGCGGCGCAAACGCCGAGAGTGTGCTCTGCGCGATCTGATCGCGCGCGCTGCGTAGCAAGCGCTCCCGGAGCGTGTTCTGAAACTGATCGACCGGCAGGATGTCTTGCAGGCCCGTGAACGCCGCGTCGAAGTCGGCCTGCCGCGCGGGGAAGATCGCGTAGTCGCTCTCGATCACGTTGAACAAGTGCGGCATGAAGAACGGCACATACACCGCGCGCAGCGACAGCCAGCTCGCCGGATCGTAGTCGATGAGCAGCGCCAGCTGCCCGACTTCGGTCGTGCCCGGGATGCTCGAAGGCCCGCTGCGAAAGTCATTCACAGCCAGAACGTTCGTCGCTGAGAACACGTCGAAGCGCCCGAGCGCGAGCGTCTGGTAGCCTGCACGCACGTGCAAGCCGTCGGCGATGGATGCGTCGATGTAACCGGCGGTCGGGATGATGCCGAGCTCGTAGCGCTTCGCTGAAGCGTCGGGCACGTCGAGCGCGAGTGCAGCATAGTGATAGCGAGCCACCATGCCGAGCCCGAAGCGCAAGCTGTCGGAGCGGCGCAGCGTAGCATCGAGAATCAACGCGCCTGTGCCCTCCCAGATCTCTTCGCGCGGGTCGTCTTCTTTCAGATCGCGATTGCTGCGGATGTGCAGCGTGAGGTGCAGCTCCGACACCGGTGCGGACGAGTCGCCCGTGCTGAATCCGCTGGAGCTGCTGCTGGTAGCGGCGGAGCTGAGCTCAGGATCTGAGATCACTTCGTCGCCGCCGCTGTCACTCGCGGAGCTCGATCGCGTGCCTGCGAGCTCGGGGTCTTCGATCACCTCTTCGCCGCTGCTCTGGGCACGGGCGTAGGGGGCTGTGACCACGAGCGCGAGGCTCAGCCAGACTGCCAGACAGCCGCGCGATCGATGCATTCATGGAGCAAGGTAAAGGAACAGAACTGCTTCGAAAACGCTGTCGCTGTAGCCCTGAGTGAACGGCCTCGTACATGCACGCAACTCGGAGTACTGTAACGGCGATGCTGCGCTGCAACATTTGCCAAAGCACGTGCGATTCGCCCGAAGAGACGTCCGTTCGAAGCAACGTCCGCAAGTTCCAAAGCGAGCAGTTCCGCATCTGGCGTTGTCCCACCTGCTCGAGCATCCACGCCAAGGACGAGGTGGACTTGGGGCACTACTACGCCTCGTACCCCTTTCATAACTTGGGCGAGCAGCGCGACACGGACGGCCTCCTGCAGGCCATGTACAAGAACCAACTGCGGCGCTTGCGGGACGCTGGGCTGCGCCCGGAGCACAAAGTGCTCGACTACGGCTGCGGCGGCGGGGCGTTCGTGAAGTTTCTGCGCGCGGCAGGCTACGAACAGGTGCTGGGCTTCGACGAGTACTCGGATGAGTTTGGCGATCGCGCGGTCCTGAACGACTGCTACGACGTGATTCTCTCGCAGGACGTGCTGGAGCACGTCGCAGAGCCTTGGGACTTCCTGCGCGAGATCTCGGGCCTGCTCGGGCCCTCTGCGATCGTGATGATCGGCACGCCGAACGCTGACGCGCTCAGCCTGAGCGACCCGGAGTCGAGCGTGCACGCGCTGCATCAGCCTTATCACCGGCACATCTTCAGCAAGCGCATGCTCTTGTCGCTCGGTGAGAAGCTCGGTTGGGAGCTCGTGCGCTACTACCCCAGCATGTACTCGAACACGCCCTTGCCGTTCGTGAACCAGCGCTATTTGCTGCATTACTTCAAGGCTGGCGACAACACGCTCGACATCGTGACCGAGCCAGTGCGCGTGTCGAATCCAAAGCTATACACACCAGCCGCGTTTTTCTGGGGCTTCTTCGGCTATTTCTTTCCGCCCGAGACCGACGTGGCTGTGGTGTATCGTAAGTCCTGATCCTCCGATCGAAGAGGCATTCCATGAGCGAACCGAAAGCACTCACAGTACATGAGATCGAGACGCGCTTGGGTGACGTCCAAGGCTGGCGTGTCCATGAGGGCAAGCTGCGCCGCGAGCTCAAATTCCCTTCGTTTGTCGAAGCCTTTGGGTTTCTGACCTCGCTCGCGATCATCGCGGAGCGCATGAACCACCATCCCGAAATCTACAACGTGTACAACCGCGTGACCTTGGACTTGGTGACGCACGATGCCAACGGCATCAGCAAGCTCGACTTCGAGCTCGCCGCAGCGGCAAACAAGCTCAGCGTGGCCGCCACTGGTTGAAGGTCGCTTCGATCTCGCCCAGCACTGCAGGATCGTCGATCGTGGCTGGCGTCGTGAACGGCTTATGATCGGCGATTTTGCGCATGGTCGCGCGAAGGATCTTCCCGGACCGTGTCTTCGGTAAGCGCTTCACGACCAGCGCGGTCTTGAATGCAGCGACCGGGCCGATCGCATTGCGCACGTGCTCGACGACCTCTTTGGCTACTTGCTCGGGGGATTTCTGCACGCCGTCGCGCAGCACGAGTAGGCCCACTGGGACCTCGCCTTTGAGCTCGTCCGCGATGCCGATCACCGCGCACTCTGCGACGTCGGGGTGATTCGCGAGCGCTTCTTCCATGGCGCCGGTCGAGAGCCGATGCCCTGCGACGTTGATGATGTCATCGGTGCGGGCCATCACGTACACGTAGCCATCCGCGTCGATGTAGCCCGCGTCGGCGGTCTTGTAGCAGCCCGGGAACTCTTCCAGGTAGGCCTGTTTGTAGCGCTCGTCCGCGTTCCAGAGCGTGGGTGCCGCTCCTGGCGGCAGAGGCAGCTGCACGACCAGCGCGCCTGTTGTGCCGGCGCTGACAAGTTTACCCGCTTCGTCGACGACGCGCAGATCCCAGCCGGGCGCGGCTTTCGTAGGCGAGCCGAGCTTGAATGGTAGCTGCTCGATGCCGAGACAGTTGGCCGCGATCGCCCAACCGGTTTCGGTCTGCCACCAGTGATCGACGACCGGAATACCCAGGTGCTTTCCCGCCCATTGCAAGGTCGCGGGATCCGAGCGCTCGCCGGCCAAGAACAATGCACGCAGCTGCGAGAGATCGTAGCGCTTGATGTGCTCGCCCTCGGGATCTTCCTTTTTGATCGCGCGAAACGCAGTGGGCGCGGTGAAGAAGGTCCTCACGTTGTGCTGGGAGCACACGCGCCAGAATGCACCGGGGTCGGGCGTGCCCACCGGCTTGCCCTCGTAGACAATGGTGGTGTTGCCGTGCAGGAGCGGCGCGTAGACGATGTAGCTGTGGCCGACGACCCAACCCACGTCGGATGCGGCCCAAAACACTTCGCCGGGCTGTGCGCCGTACACGTTGCGCATCGACCAATGCAGCGCGACCGCGTGTCCGCCGTTGTCTCGAACGATGCCTTTCGGCTGACCGGTCGTGCCCGAGGTGTAGAGGATGTACAGCGGATCGGTCGCGTCGACCGGCACGCACTCGGCGGGCGTGGCGCGCGCGAGCGCGTCGTCCCAACTCACGTCGCGTGCAGCTGTGAGCGGCACAACCAGCTCCGGCCGCTGCTTGATCAAGACTGCACGCGGCACGTGACGGGCCAGACCGAGCGCGGCGTCGATCAGCGGCTTGTACTCGACCAAGCGCTTGGGCTCGAGCCCACAGCTCGCTGTGACCACCAGACTCGGCTTAGCGTCGTCGATGCGCGTAGCGAGCTCGGGTGCTGCGAAGCCTCCGAATACGACCGAGTGGACAGCGCCAATGTGTGCACAAGCGAGCATGGCGATGACCGCTTCGGGAATCATCGGCATGTAGATGAGCACGCGGTCACCTTTCTGCACGCCGAGGCCGCGAAGCGCGCCCGCGCAGCGTGCAGTGAGGTCTTGCAGCGCTGCGTAGCTGATGCGCTCAACCTGGCCCGTGAGCGGACTGTCATAGATCAGCGCGGCTTGTTCGCCGCGACCGCGCTCGACGTGCCGATCCACTGCGTTGTAGCAAGTGTTCAGCTTGCCCCCACGAAACCAGCGTGCGATCGGCTGTGCTGCCTTGTCGAGCACCTTCTGCGGTCGCTCGTACCAGTCGATCCCGGAAGCCGCCTCGCCCCAGAAGCCTTCAGGATCTCGCAGCGATCGAGCGTGCAGTTCGGATAGGGTCATGTAGCGATTTGTAGCGCTGAACTGTCCCTGAGGTAAATGTGGTAGCCTCGAGCAGCTTGTTAAGTACGACTCTCCAGCGCTGGCTCGCAGGGTTTATCGAGCGTCCGCGCGCACCACTTCGCATCGCGGCATTGGCAGTCTTGTTGCTGCTGCCGTGCATCGCGACTGGGCTCGCGCTCGATGACTACGTGCTCGCGCTGAAGTCGGAGCCTGTGACGCGCATGGCTGCACTGCCGAGTGAGCCTCTGAGCTTGTTCACGTTTACCACCGGCGATCCGGCGCAAAACGCGCGGCTGATGGACGAGGCGGCGCTCTTGCCCTGGTGGAGCGAGCCGAAGCACCTGAATGCGTTTCTCCGGCCACTGTCGGCGCTCACGCACGTGCTCGACTTTCGTGCTTGGCCGGACTTGCCGTGGCTGATGCACCTGCACTCGATCGCTTGGTATGCGCTGCTGATCTTGGTGCTCGGCTCTGTGTATCGAGCGCTCGAGCCCTCGGGCACGGTGGCTTGTGGCTTAGCGCTGCTCATCTACGCGGTCGATGATGCGCACGGCGCAACGGTCGGGTGGATCGCCAACCGCAATGCGCTGTTGTCGGTGGCGCTCGCGCTGCCTTCGCTCACTGCACACCATCGCGCGGTGACGTTCAAGCAACCGGGTTTGATCGCGCCACTCTGGCTGGCGCTCGGATTGTTCGCAGGGGAGAGCGCGTTCTGCGTGCTCGGCTACCTGTGCGCGTACGCGTTGCACATGGATCCACGTAGCCGCCGTCAGCGGCTGCTGTCGCTCGTTCCGTACGTGCTCTTGTTCATCGGCCACCGCGTGCTGTACCGCGTGCTCGGCCTCGGATCGTTTGGCTCTGCCGCGTACCACGAGCCGCTGCGCGAGCCGCTCGAATACCTGCTCACGCTCGCTTACAACTTGCCCGTGCTGGTGTCGGCGCAGCTGTTTTTGCCGCTCGCGGACCTCGGTTTCTGGAGCGACGCGAGCGTGCGCGTGCCGCTATGGATCTTGTCGGTGCTGAGCCTCGCGGCGTGCGCCCATTTCGCTGCGCCGCTGTGGCGTCGCGAGCGTGTGCTACGCTTTTGGACCACGGGCATGCTGCTCGCAGCGGCGATCGTCAGCGCATCGTTGCCGGGCGAGCGGCTGTTGCTCGCGGTGGGTTTCGGCGCGGCTCCCTTGATCGCGCGTTTACTCTTGGAAGCGCGGATCCTATCGCCGGAAATCTCGCTGCCGCACAGCGCTTGGCGTGGCTACATCTCCGCGCTGATCGCGCTGCATCTGATCGTGGCGCCGCTGCTCATGCCTGTGCGCGCCAGCATGTATCATGTCGTCGCTTCGGTATCTGCTCGGCTCGATCGCAGCTTGGGCGCAGATCCTAGCATTCGCGATCAGACGGTCGTGGTGCTGAACGCGCCGCTGAACATCTTCCTCAGCTATTTGCAGATCGCGCGCGCCTGGCGCGATGAGCCGCGGCCCGGGCATCTGTATTGGCTGAGCACGGCCAGCTCCGACACGCACGTGACGCGCACTGCTGCTGACGAGCTGACCATCGAGCAAACAGAGGGGTTTTTGTTCCGCCCGGAAGACACACACTACCGAGCTGACTTGCGCTCGCTCCGCAGCTCGGCTGTTATCGAGCGGCCTGGGATGCGAATTCAGATCTTAGAGAATAAACCCGACGGCCGACCCGCGCGCGTGCGCTTTCAGTTCGCTGCGCCGCTCGAAGCGGCACAATACGACCTGCGTGTGTTTCGCGGCGGTGAGCTCGTGCCGTTCTTGCCAGGTGCGGTCGGTCGGCGTGTGACTTTGCCGGCCGAGGACTTTGGGCAGGTGCTGCTGAGCGAGGTGATGCGGTGGTGATGCGCCTCTTGCGCCGCGCGCTCGAGGCGAGGCACGCGGACTTGTACATCGTCGCGCTGGGCTTTGTGATGCTGCTGGCTTCGCTCGATACCGGGCTAGCAGCGGACGACTTTCTACACGCGATCATGCTGGATCGGCCGTGTCCGCTGCCGGGGTTCGCGCGCGCGCCGCTCGACATCTTTCGCTTCTGCGATCCGCGTGAGTTCGCGAAGCTGTTCGAGCAGGGTGTGTTCAGCTGGTGGGACGATCCTGAAGCGCGGCTGGCGTTCTTGCGGCCGGTGAGCGCGCTGACGCATGTGCTCGACCACGAGCTGTTTCGCTTGAACGGACCGCTCTTGCACTTGCACAGCGCGCTCTGGGGCCTCGTGCTGTTGCTCGGCGTGCGGGCGCTCTATCAAACACTCGCCGCTGACCGCTTCGTCGCGAACCTCGCGCTCGCGTTCTACGCGCTGGACGACGCACGCGGCTGGCTCGTGTCTTGGGTGGCCGCGCGCAACGCAGCGGTCGCGACTGCGCTGTCCGTGTGGACGCTGTACGTGCACCACGCAGGCCGCAGCGGACGGCTGCGGGGCGCGGCGCTCTGGGGGCCGCTCTTGTGTCTAGGCGCGCTGCTTGCCGGCGAGGGCTCGGTGGCGCTGTACGGCTACTTGTTTGCGTACGCGGTGTTCATCGACCGTGGCGCCGGACGGGCTCGGCTCCTGTCGCTCGCGCCGTACGGGGTGATCATCGTGGTTTGGCGCGTGACCTATCGCGTGCTCGGCTACGGAGCCTACGGCTCCAGCCTGTACCACGACCCGCAGGCGGACCCGCTCGCTTTTGCGGTCGCGTGGTTGTCGAACACGCCGCTGCTGTTGGCTGCACAGCTCGGCAGCTTGTGGTCCGACGTCTCGATGTTGCTGTTCGTCGTGCCCACGCTGGAGCTCGCGTTCTACCTCGGCAGTCTTTTGTTTGTGGTCGGCGCGGCTTGGCTGCTGTGGCCGGGCGTCAAAGCAGAGCCGCTTTCGCGCTACGCCGCACTCGGCATGTTCGCTGCGACCATACCGGCAGTCTCTGTCACGCCGCCGATGGATCGGTTGCTCACCTGGATCGCCATCGGCGGTAGCCTGCTGCTCGCACAGCTGTTTGCGCCTTTGCTGCGCGATCCGAGCGCGGAGCGTGGCGTGCGTAAGCTTGTGATGGTGGGCCTGCTCGGCATCAACGTGATCAGCATGTTGTTTGTGCCGTCGCGCGCGCGCGGCAACTTGGTCATGCGCGATTCATTGATGCGCGCTGAAGCTGCGGTTCCGCGCGACGAGAGCGTGACGGGCAAGACGCTCGTGTACTTCAATCCACCGCTCTTGCCTTATGCCGCGTACTTGCCGATCGAGCGCGCTGCCACAGGCGTTCCGCGCCCGCGCTTGCAGCACATCATCAGCAGCGCACTGACTGAGATCACTGTCGAGCGGATCGACGCTTACAGCCTAAGCCTGCGCCAGAACGGCGGTTTCATCGGGGATCCCATCTCTCGGCTGATGTGGAGCAAACACCGATCGTTCGAGATCGGTGAGCGCATCAAACAGTCAGATATGATCCTGACTGTCGATGAGCTCACCGAGGATGGGCGCCCCCTCGCTATCCGCATACAGTTTGCGCTTGTGCTCGAGGACCCGAGCTTTCTGTGGGTGCAGTGGCAAGGCACTCGCTCGGAGCTGTTTGTTCCGCCCGCGGTGGGTCAACACGTCGTGCTACCCGCCGCGGACTACATTCAGAGCGTGCTCGGCAAGCCGCTGCCGATCCAGATGCGCCGGTAGTGCTCAATGTTTGAGTGTTCGCAGCGCTTGCAGCTTCTCCCACGACGCGGGTCGCGCTGAGTACGTATTTTCACTGGGTGCGACATCGGGTCTGGTCGGTTGCTCGAGCCACGTCTCGAACAGTCCAGAGAGGTCGACCTTCGAGATCTCTTCGGCGAGCGCGCGCAGCTCAGCCGTTGTGCCATTTCCGAAGTGCTTCTTCGCTGCCCAGGTCGGCAGCAGCTCGAAGAACGCTTCGTCGCCGATCGTGACGCGCAGCTGTTGCAGCGTCATCGCTCCACGGGCGTAGACTGGCCAGGTGAATAGCTCATCGAACTTCGAGCCTGGATCTGTGCCTACGGCTTCAGGGCAGCTCGCGAGGTCCTCGCAGCGCAGCAGCAAGTCTGGCAATACGGGCGTGACAGTTGCCGTTGCTGCTGATGGCGGCGAGGGTGTTGGAGCAGGGAGCTGCGCGCACGCCACGGCGCCGAAGCACGCGACGACCACCACCACGACTTGCGCTGACCGAGCCCGAGTCCGACTCATGCCAAGCGCAGCTTAGCGCGGCGCTTCAGGCAACGCACCCGCGTGTTACGGCGACCAACCCAACCAGCTCTGCGCGGAGCCGAGTGCGGTGAGCTCGGGGCTGCCGTCCGTCAGCTGCCTGCCGTCGAACATCAGGGGCTCACCGCCTTGTAACTTAGTGTTTTGGTACTCGTACCAAGCATTCCCTTGAGCGCGCTTCCAGCCGAGGATGTGGGAGTCGATCTTGCATTTCACAAAGGCGATTTTTCCGGGCTCGGAGCCGTCGTGGTACTGGGCTAGGTAGGTCTTCTCGACCGAGTCGCTGTCCTTGGTCACGCTGCAGTTGACCAAGCCGAAGCCTTTGGTGCTGCGCGTGACGACAAAGGCGTGGCCCGAGGTGCGCGACGCGAGCTCGCAGCCGTCGCAATAGAACGCGCCGTGACCCCAAAGCGGATCGGTGCTGCCCGAGATCTTGCCGCCTTCCATGTAGGCGGAGCCATCGACACGCAACGTGTCCTGGTGGCTTCGCAAGTGCACGTTCTTGAGGACCACCTTCTGGCTAGCTTCGGCGACGAACAGCGCTTCTGCTTGCTGTCCGTTGCTGTCTTTGAGGTAGGTGTTGAAGATAGTCAGGTTCTCGAATGTGACGTTACTGCCTGTGACCACGATGCCCTCGCGGCTGTTGCTGTTCATGGTCGCGGCGTTCTTGTGCGAGAAGATGGACTTGTCGAGACCCGCGCCGACAAAGTGGACCTGACTGTCAGCCATCCTGATAATGCCGGGATAGACGCCTGGCCCGACGTTGACCATCCTGGTGGTGCTTGCGGTGTTCGGCAACGCTTCGAGCACGCTCTCTACCGAGCAGAAGTCCCCGCCGCCATCGGCTGCCAATGTGTACATGCTGGCAGCGGCCGGTGCTGCAGCGCGTACGGTGAACTTCCAGTTGTCTGACTGTTTGACGGCGAACTTGCTGCCGAGCTCGTCGCTGATCATGCCCTCGTCGACTGTGACGTAATAAGTCTTGCCGTAGTCGAGCCTAGTTTTGGGTTGGAACACGACAGTGTTGTAGACGATGTCAAGCGCCTCGGTCCTAAAGCTCTTTCCGCCAGCAGAGCGCATGACGAGGGCGCTGTAGTAGAGCTCGCCGTCCGGGGTCGCGGTGACGCTGTCGAACACTGCGCCCGAGTCGTCGAGGATCTGGATCTTGCCCCCCGCTTTGAGCGTCGGCTTGCGGTTGAACTGGATGCTCACAGAAGCGTCCGCACAGGCATCCGTTCTTTCTTTCGATGGATAGAACGCCACGGCTGTGAGCGGCGCAGTGGGGTCGACCTCTTGTGCGCCGCTCGCGCCAGCGGCTCCCGTCGGCCCGCCCGCGGCCCCTGCGCTCGGAGCTCCGGCACTGCTACTCACGGCCGGGCTGCCTGCGGCCCCAGCACTGCTGGGAGAGCCCGCGCTGGCGCTCGTGCTCGATGCACCAGCGCTGCTGGCCATGCTCCGCGTGCCCGCGCTCGCGCCGGCTGGAGCGACTTGGCTGGGAGCCACCGCGCTGCCTGGCACGCCCGCGGAGGCGCCGACGACGGAGCCGCCAACGGCTGCAGTGCTGGCCGTGGAGGGCTGCGTGCTTTGGTCGGGCGCGGGTGCGGTGGCCGCGCAGCCTGCAATCAGAAAAGACAGTGCCGAGTTCCGTACGCCGAGACGAAGCATGGCGCACCGTAACTCGGAACGCTGAGCCGCTGCACGCGAAGGTGATCGCGCCGCGCGAAGTGGTTTACATCGAGCTGCATCGCAGGCCGCGACGAGGCCGAAAATGTCCGGGTTCGGTGTCGCGCAGAAACGTGCGCTCGGCGGGCTAGATTTCTGCATTTCGACACGCCGACCTCTCTCGCGGGCGGACCTTCCCATGTTGGCATTGGGCCTCGGATAGCCGCCAACGGCTGCGTGCTTCGAAGGGGCGCAAGCGCCTCGCTGAGGTGGGTTTGATGCAGGCCTACGCAGCAGCGCTCGCGAGCCGATTCCTGAGGGTGGCGAAGCCTAGAGCGCGCACATCGCCGTGCATCCCTCAGGCAGGTTCTTGTACGTGTCGAATCGCATCGAGGGCACAGAGCGCGGTACGGAGAACAGCTTGGGTGTTCGCGCTGGGCCCGGACGGCAAACCAACAGCCGTGCCCGATGGCTTTGTCACGGAGGGGGTGAACACTCCGCGCGACTTTGGGAAAGCGCGAGCTACGCGGCGACCTCTCGGATCAGCGAGCGCACCTTACTGACTACTTCTTCCGGCACGTCTTTCATGCCGTGATCTTTGCGCGCGTGCTCCGGTTAGGGCCTGGCTTGCGTTGGGGATCTCTTCAGACGCTGAGCGGGTCCGTGGAGGAGGGTTGGTTGCGGTGTAGGAGACGGTGTTTGTTGTGGCGCAGAGCCCCTTGTGCGGCCAGCTTGAGTAGGATGCGCGGGGGAAGGAGCTTGTCGGGCGGGAGCCGGCGGGTGACTACGCTGGCGAAGCGGCGTGCGTACGCTGGGTGGGTCAGCACGTAGCGGAGCACAGTGCGGGCGACGGCGGGTGGTGGGACGCTGTAGATCTCGCGTTTCACGCGGTCCATCGTGGCGTCGAACATGGGCTTGAGCGCGGCCCATGCGCGTGACTCGTAGCGCGTGAGCGCAGCTTGCCAGGTTTGACCTTGCTGCCAATCGATCAAGGCTTCGGCGAGCAGCTTTGCACCTAACAAAGCGTCGTAGATGCCCTGTGCATCGAGCGAGTCTTTCTGATGGTAAGCATCGCCCACCAACACCCAGCCCGGGCCGAATGCCTGACGAAACTTATTGCCCATGTGTTTGATGCCTGACAGTGGGCTGACTTGGGTTGCGTCACGCAGCCTGCGCTGCACGAGCGGGCGCGCACGCAGCAAGTGGTTGTACACTTCCTGCGGCGTGCCGAGCTCGGCGAGGTAGCGATCACTGCGCCCTTGGGCCACGACCATGGTCTCGCCATCGGCGCTGGGCATGAACACGAAGCTGAAGCCGTCGCACGACGCATGGATGTGGGCAGCGTCTGAGACGCCGGGCGCGTAATCCAGAACACCTCGCCAGTGCGCGTAGTACAGGCTGGTCTCGACGTCCGTACGATTGACGAGCACCGGCGCGGCCACGGCGTGGGCCACCGGGCTGTACCGCCCATCCGCGCCCACGACCGCGCGCGCTCTGACCGTCAGATCTTTGCGCTCGTGGACCAGACGCACCTCGTGCAGCTCGCCAGGACGTGAAAGCTCCACACCGGCAAAACGCGTGGCGCTCTGTGCGGTGACAGTGGGAGAGCGCGCGAGCGCATTCCACAGACAAGCATCAAGCTTCGCGCGATCGATCGCATAGCAGTAGTTGCGACCTGCGATCGGCTCATCGAAATGAAGCTCGGTGCGGAAGTAGCGCGCGAACTCGAGATTGAAGCGTCGTAGCTTCGGCGTAGCAGCGGCGTATTCGCGCTCAGCGAGCTGTAGCTCGTCGAGCAGCTCGAGGGTGTGCGGCAGCACGAACGCTGCTGAGACCGCGGGCCGGCTCGGGAAGCTCGCCTGATCGACGATCAACACTTGCATGCCCGCGGCGCCGAGCCGCAGGGCCAAGCTGGCGCCGGCCGGTCGGCCACCCACGATCACGACATCGTATGTGCGCATCGCGGCAAGGTATCGAGACCTGACGCAAGTTTCAAACAGTCAGGGACGCGAGCGCTGCTGCAGCCGATCGCGCATGTACGCTTCGCCGCGCTCGGCGAGCATTCCGAACACTTGTGTCCACGGATCGCGATGCGCTTGCTCCCAGGATGCGAGCGTCGCGCCGGTCATCCCGGCAGGCGCTCGGCGGCCTTGCAACAGCGCTTTCAATAGGCGTCGCGGCGCAACACCCTGGTGCCAGACGCGCTCAGTCGGTGGCACGCTGTCCGCCGGCTGCTGGCCCAGCGCCAGCTGGCAACCCAAGTCGATGAAGTTCACGCCCGCCCAGACCGAATACATCAAGCTGCCCCAGACGCGCGGATTGCATTCGAGCACGTACAGCTCGCCGGTCTGACCGTCGATGCGCATGTCGAAGTGCGCGAGCCCATGAAACTGCGTGGCGGCAACGATCGCAGCGGCCACATCGAACATGTGATCGTCCAGCACGAAGCGCTTCACGTCGTGCGTCTCCGTGTGCTGGATCGTGTACGCGATGATCCGGCCGTGCTCGGCGAGCACGCTCACATCGACGTCATGGCCGATGATCAGCTGCTGCGCGATGTAGCGCCTGCCGCTGACAGCTTCCGACAACGCGGCGAGCTCGTCGCTGGACTCACAAATGTGGATGCCTTCGCCACCCTCGCTGCCCGAGGGCTTCACGATGATCGGGAAAGGCAGCGTCAGTGCGTGCGGACCGAGCAGCTCGGTCCGCGGGGAGGGCAGCCCCTCGCGCGTGAGCAGCCGGTGAAAGCTCCACTTGTCGTGGAGCAGCTGAAGCACGTCGTGGCGCGCGACAGGGAAGCACGGCAGCGCATCCTCTTTGAGCTTCGACAAGCCCAGCGTCGAGCGCAGATCTCCGGGGATCACCACGTCGATCGCATGGTCGCGCACGTACTCTTGCAAGAGCTGCAGCCCTTCGCTGCTGAGGTTCTCGAAGTCCAGCGCGGACGGCGCAACGTGGAGGTAGCTCCTGCAGTAGCGTGAGAAGCGCACGCGCGGCGCGTACCAATGGCTGAGCACGTCTGCTTGATGGCGCGCTGCACCGAGTGCCGAAACGACACTCAACCCAAAGACCGTGTTGTTACCGATGACGAGCGCACGCATAAGTCGCTGAGGGACCGGATGTTACCCCTGGTCCATCAGATCGACTAGTTAGTGTCACACGTGTTGTGTCCCGTATTCTTACTTTGTGTCACACGCAGGTGGAACGTCTCGATGATGCGAGGGTGTACGCGGTCTAGATCGCGCGCCGGTCGATCGAAGCCGATCACATAACCAGTCAGGCGATCCCGCTCCAGCTTGATGCGCACGAAGTGACGATATTGGTCGGCGCATGCAGCGCCACCAGCTTCGTTATTGTGCGCGCCGAAGCTCATCGCGACTGCGAGGTAATAGCCGAACCAGATGCACGCGAACGTGCCCCCAGCCACAAAGGCCAAGCTCGCGCTATAGCCATTGACGCTGCGTAGCACCGGCGCACACAGCGCGAGCGTGGTGGCGGCAAGTCCCGCCAGCAACCACATGCCGAGTATGAGCCACGCAGAGCTCCACCTGCGGTGCAGCAAGAACGTCGCGATGCCCAAGAGCGTGGCCACACCAGCGCTGAGCAGCCAGGTCCACGTGTTCCCGTAGGTCGCGATCGCGAGCGGCAGCCACAGCTGCAGCTGCCCGAACAGCGCGCCGAGCGCGAGATAGCCGAGCTGCTTGCGCAGCCCTCGGCCGCTGCCCTGCATAAACGCCGCGACCATCGGAGCAAATGCCACCAACAGCACGGCGTTGAGCGCGCAGAAGTCCGTGACGAAAGCCGCGACGTTGTTCACGCCGTAGCTGAGCAGACCAAACACGCCGCTGCCGATTGCGTACGCAAAGGCGATCCAGCGCGGCACCGAGTCGACAGCGTGCATCAGCCGAACCTTGGCCTGCTTGGCCAAGGTCGCGAGGTAATTCGCGACCCAGAGCAGCGTGAGCGGCACCGGCGCAAGGTAGGCGAACACCAAGAAGTTCGCGAGAAACGGCCGCAGCGGCTCGATCGCTGCGTTCGACACGAGGTAATACGTGAGGCCCATCGTGCACAAGCTGAGCAGCGCCGTCGCGCACAGCGGCGCGTAGCGGGTCACGTACACGCGTTCGCGCCTGGTCTCTTCGCGCGTAGTGGCCAGCCCAAACAGCTTGGGGCTTTGAATGCTTGCCCAAACGATCACTGTCAGCAGCGTCAGCAGCGTGAGCCACTCCGAGGTCAGCAGTTTGGAGCGGTAGTGCTGCGGGCCGCTGCCTTTGCGGTCGAGCACGCGATCCAAGTTCTGTGCGACAGGAGAGTCGAGCTCCCAGCTGCTTCCGGGTGGTCGCGCTTGTTCGAGGTCCCAGTGTTGCTGGAGATCCGGCGAGAGCGCGACGCCGAGATAAATCAAGAGCGCAAACACACCGCCGAGCAGAAACACACCGCCGCCGCGCAAGATGCGCCAGGGACAGAGGAGTCGCGAGGTGATCAGGTTGCGAGATGTCTGCGGATCGGGGTACAGCTTCGCCGCTCTCGGCGGCCAAGGTTTCTCGGCTTCGAAGTGTGAGGTGTGCGTGGGATGAACGAACGCGCTGCCGCCACCAGCGACGACCGAAGCGTAGTTGGGATGTGCTGGATCGGCGTAGCGCGCGTAGTGATGCACGTCACCTGACAGATCCAAGTGCAGCTGCTCGGGCTCGGGAAACGCTGGCGCTTGCTCCGCAAACGGTCGTGGCAGGCGCAAGTCGGCGAATGCTTGGGTCGCGCCGGGCACAGTGCTCTCGAACACCGTGGTCGGCTCGGGCGTCGCGACGATCAGGCGCTCGCGCCCGTGCTTCGCGAGGCAACGGCGCATGAACTGGCGTTGGCGCCGGTCCAGCTTTCCTCCCTGACTGTCCAGGCCGAGAAACAAGAAGTCGAAGGGCAAACGCAGCGCGACGAAGCTCGCGCGTTGCTTGCGCCGGTAGTCGGCGAGTGGCAAGAGCGGGCTGCCGGGCGCACGAAACAAGCGATTGAAGCCGATCAGCGAGTCGTAATAGTCGTGGTTGCCGGGCACGCCGAACGCGTAGCGTGTCTCTGGTTGCCCCTCCTGCTCGCGCTGGAGCTTCTCCCACAGTGCCCAGGCAAACGGCGTGCACACATGCTTTTCGATCGTCGCGGTGTCCGCCACGTGATAGGCGGTGTCGCCGCCGAAGAACACGAAGCGCCCGCGCGGTAAGCGCTCTGCACCAGGCGCGCCAGTCAGGCTGACAGTCGTTTCGTCAGCATATACATACAGATCTGACAGCAGCAGGCTCGCGGTGTCGAACATCGAGAGCTGGCCATCTCCCGTATCCGCCACGTAGTCGAACCAGAAGCCACCTTCGTCGCACGGCATGTCGCTGAGATCATCGAGCTCGGCGTCCATCCAGTCGCGGTGATCGAGCTCGTCGCCGAACGCGCTGTACAGCGCGATCGAGCGCATGCTGACCAGCAGATCGCGCCCGAATAGCCAACGCACGGGCGCATGGAAGAAGCGCGCCTGTTCGCCGCCAAACATTAGCCAACGCAGGCCTTCGGCGGGATGTGCGCGGAACAGCTGCCAAAAGCTCGCGAATGCCGGCTTTGGCCCCGGCTGCAGCACTTGGCGCGCGTGCTGCTGCGCGTTGTCGGGCGTCGAGTCTGCAGCCCACGGCTGCGGGTGAGGCCCGCTTTCGGCCGTGGCTTCGGCGTGCGTGGTCGGATCGGTTTGGTTCTTCGGTGAGCTCATCCAAACCTCGGCAAGCTAGGCGCGGAGCGTAGCACGCTCGGCGCGAGCGCCCTGAACCGGTCAGGGCACTTAAGCTTAGCCTCGGCCGTACGGCTCGGCTGTGCGCTCCGCCACACGTGCGCCTTCTGGCTGCTCCCAGCGATGCCCGCTGACCGCTGGCGCCGCGTCTGATGGGCGCGCGGACTTAGGATCGATCACGAGTGTGCGCGTGGGCATGGCAAAGGTGGCGTCGTTCTGCTCGACGATCTTCATCAGCCCGAGCAAGATGTCTTGACGTAGCTTGGTGTACTCGTCGAAGTCGGCCGTGTTGAAGAAGCAGCCCGCTTCGATCACGAGCGCTGATTCACCGAGCGTCGTAAAGCGCACCGCGCGACCATCGGGCCAAATCTTCGGGCTCTGCGCGAGCAGCTCATCGAACTCGGTGATGATCGCGCGCATTTGGCTCTCGCTTGTCGCGTAGGTCAACCCAAACGTGAAGTTCATGCGGACGCGATCGCGCGCGGCGAACGTCTCGATCCGCATCTCTGAGAGCTTGCCGTTCGGGATCGTGATCATGGTGCGGTCGAGCGAGCGGATGCGCGTCGAGCGCATGCCGATCATCTCCACCGTGCCGAGCACGCCGTCGACGCGCACGAAGTCGCCCTCGCGAAACGGCTGGTCGACCGCGATCGTAAACGCGCCGATCAGGTTCTCGAGGCTCTTCTGGGCAGACAACGCCACCGCGATGCCGCCGACACCGAGACCGGCGAGCAGCGTGGTCACGGGATAGCCGAGCTCGGAGAACAGCGCGATCAACGCGAACGCTGCGACCACCATCTTGCCGAAGCGCGAAGCGAACACCAAGGTCGCGCGCGTGCTCGCCGAGCTGTGGCCCCACTGCGCACGCGCCAAGAGCTGCTCCGTGACGTCGACGCTGCGCGCGAGGCCCCAGAAGAAGTTGGCGATGAACACAGCGCGCAGCGCGCGTAAGGCAAACGTATGCGCTGGCGCATACAAGCCGAGTAGCGGCAAGAGCAGATAACCGAAGCCCACGGCAAACGCGATCGACAGCGGGCTGCTGATGCGCTCGACGAGCGCGTCGTCCCACTGCCCGGAGGTGCGGCGCACGAGCGGTTGCACCAGCCTGCGGCTCAAGCGGCTGAGCGCGATGCCTGCGATCGTGATCAGGAACAAATAACCGGGGATCGCGACCCACTGACCGTAGAGCGTGGACTTCGGGCCCATGCGCAAGAGCGGCTCGGGCATCAGATCAAGCAGCAAGCGGTTCGGGAGGTGCTGGTAGAAGTCGTCGATGCGCTCGACGGTCAGCTTCGAAAACAGCCAGCGCCCATCCGCACCGCCGCGGCGCACCAGGCGCACAGGCGCGGTGAGTGAGCGATCGATCGGCAAGCGCGCGATCTCGTCCACGCTCGCCGGCAGGCCGTCTCCGGTCGTGCCGTTGGCAGCGGCGGAGACCTTGTTCATGTCGATCCAGCGCAGCTGATCCAAGGTCAACCGCAGGCGCTTCGCGAGCTCGGGCGCACGAGCCGACTCGATGTCGGACGGCATGTCGAACAGCTTGGCCGCGGCCTCGTAGTCGCCGCGCCGTGACAGCTCGAAGAAGCGGGTGAGTGCGGCTCTGGGCGTCGCGATCAGCGTCTCGACCGCGTCCTCCTCGGCTTGGGTTTCCGGGGGAGTTTCGGGTGTTTGAGCGTGGACGTGCGGTGCAGCCGTCAGCAGCAGGCCGAGGCTGACGGCGGCCAAGGTGCGGCGATATGACGAAAGTGTGACAGTGGCATCACCGGGAGCTGAACCGTGCTGACTACCTTCGGCCGCCGCAACAGGCGCTGTGCGCCGCGGCACCTTTCGAAAGGCAAACTTGTTCCAGTGCGTCGTACCCATCGTTTGCTTCTTCCTGGTGCACTCCACCGCTACGCGTCGCACGTTATGTTCCGCCTTTCTAAGGGCTGGGAGCGGACTTTTTACCTGCTCACGTACGTTTTTCAGGGCTCGTCTTCTCTCGTGCCCAGAGCCTATGCGCATGTGCACCGCGCGCACCACGCCTACAGCGACGCCGTGAGGTTCGGCAATGTGTTTCAAAACAACCACCATCGCCATGGGCTCTCTCCGAATTTCCTGCAGCGAGATCCCTCGTATCTGTTCCTCCGCACCCTGGCGCTGTACGGGACTGCCAGTGGCCAGCTGGCGGCCGAGGAAGCTCAGGAATCTCGGCAAGTTCCGTCTCCTGTTGCCGAGCCGACCGTCGGGCTTTAGCGTGTAGCCTATGGCCCTGGTCTCTGGCTCAGACGACTACAATCGCGGCTTTCGTCGCATCGTCGTCTCGTTGATCAGTCTCGTGATCGTGCCGACCGCACTGCTCCTGGTCATCGGCACGGTGATGCTCGTGTTCTACGACTTGCGGGCGAACTTGGTGTTCGGCTTGTTAGTCATGACACTGGTCGTGTGTTTGATCGTTGGCGTGGTGCTTGCGCTGGTGTTCCTGCGCAAAGAGGCCAACCTGTCGCGCTTGCAGCTGGACTTCGTGTCGAAGGTCAGCCATGAGCTGCGGACACCGCTGACCTCGATCCGCATGTTTGTCGAGACTTTGCGCTACGAGCACGAGCCCGCGCGCGTCGCGACCTGTCTCGATGTGCTGCAGCGCGAGACCGAGCGCTTGAGCGGTCGCATCGAGCGGCTGCTCGACTGGGGTCGCATGGAAGCGGGCAAGCGCGTCTACGAGCTGCAGCGCGAAGACGTGGAGCCGGTGATATCCACTACGCTCGAGCACTTTCGCAGCGTGTACATGGGCCAAGACCGCACGATCAATCTGGAGCTGCCGGGCGACATGCCGCCCATCCTCGCGGATCGCGGCGCGCTGGAAGACGCGCTGCTCAACTTGCTCGCGAACGCGCACAAGTACAGCCCGCTGGAGCAACCGATCACTGTTCGCACGTTCCATGATCGTCAATACGTGTATGTTGCGGTCGAAGACCACGGCATCGGGATCGCACGCAACGAGCACAAGCGTGTGTTCGACAAATTCTATCGCTCGGATGATCGCTTGTCGCGCAGCATCGAGGGCTCGGGCTTGGGCCTCGCGATCGTGCAGCACGTAGCGACGGGCCATCGCGGCAAGATCACCTTGCGCAGCGCACCCGGCCGCGGCAGCACATTCACGCTGTCGATCCCGATCGCAACACCCCAAACCGAATCGGAAAGAGCACACAGCTCGCGCCCACCGCGCAGCACTGCTGAGGAAGCTTGAACGCTCAAAGTAAGCGCATTTTGTTGGTCGAAGACGACCCATCCATTGTCCTCGGCCTGCGCATGAACCTGGAGCGTGAAGGCTACAGCGTAGAGCTTGCCGAAGACGGGGAGCAGGGTCTCACGCGCGCGCGCACTGGCGAGTTCGACTTGGTGATCTTGGACATCATGCTGCCGAAGCTCAACGGCTACGAAGTGCTGGATGCTTTGCGCAAGCAGCAATCGCGCACGCCGGTGCTCCTGCTGAGCGCGCGTTCGTCTGAGATGGACAAAGTCATGGGCCTCGATCTCGGCGCCGACGATTACGTTCCGAAGCCGTTCTCAGTTGCCGAGCTGCTCGCGCGCGTGCGTGCAGCGCTGCGCCGCAATGTGGTGCAGACGGCAGACGAACGCTGGCAGATGGGCGACGTTGAAGTCGATCCCGCGCGCCACATCGTGCGTAAAGCGAGCCAAGAGGTCGAGCTCACCGCCAAAGAGTTCGAGGTGCTGCAGCTGCTGAAAAACGCGCACGGCCGCGTGCTGAGTCGCCAGGCCATCTTCGACCACGTCTGGGGCGACTCTCACCACGGTACGCTGCGCACCATCGACAACTTCGTCTCGCAGCTGCGGAGCAAGCTCGAAGCTGACCCCGCAGCTCCCCGGCATCTGCTGACAGTTCGCGGCGTGGGTTACCGCCTCGATTTGAGCGGCGGTGGTGAGTAAGCCCTTGCCCCTTGCTTCGTTAACGGATCGCAGTCTGCAGCATCGAGATCATCGTCGGACCGAGATCAGGACGTGCGACGTAATCTCCGTGGGCGGGGATCATGACGGTGGGTGAGCTGCTCTGGAGCTCGCGCACCAAAAAATCGCGCAGGGCTGCGCGGTCGCTCGAGAAGAACTTGAAGAAGATGCCGAACACGCGAAAGCCGGGCGCGGACTTGGTGAGCTTGAACACCAAACGAAACAGCGGATTCCAGGGTAGCTTGGGGATGTTTGCGAAGAAGTCGCCCACATACAAGAGCGGTCCGCGCTCGCTCTGGATGCGCACGAGCACGTCGCCTACCTTGCAGCCGTCGGCGGCGATGATCTCGACCTTGTCTGACAGCTTTGGCAGCAGCTGCGAGAGCGGCTTCAGCGCCACAGGTTGCTTGCTCTTCTGCTGAATGCGCTGCAGCGCAGGCTCGGTTGCGTAAGCGGTCGCGTTTGGGAAGCGTTGGCAAAAGCTCGCCAGCCCCAAGTAGTGCGCGCCATTGTTTGCGAGCAGAGCGCTCACGTCGCCCACACTCGCGAGCTCATCCAGCTCACGCGCGGAGAGAGCTGTAGGCGGGCTCACCACCAGGAACGTCCCGTCGTCGAGCCGCACCGCGACAGCATTCGCGGTGCCAGGCCCAAAGCTATACTCGCGCACGAGCACAAGCGGCTCGGCAGCAATCTGAGTCCAACCAGCGATCGGGCTATTCATCCGCGCAGTCTATCACGAGCCGACCTCTGCCCGCCACAGCCGGACGCGCCCGCAGTGATGAGCGCAGCGGGCGCGCGTTAGCGTGTGGAGGCGTAGCCGCTGATGGCTGCGCAGAGTGTCGCCAGGTCTTCGGCGTTCATAATGTATGGAGGCATGACGTAGACGAGCTTGCCGAAGGGGCGGACCCATACGCCGTTCGCGACGAAGTAGCGTTGGGCGTCAGCCATCACGACCGGCTCACGCAGCTCGACTACACCGATCGCGCCGAGCACGCGTACGTCTGCGACCGCAGCGAGGTCTCTGCACGGAGCTAGACCTTCACGCAGACCTTGCTCGAGTCGCGCTACATGCGTGCTCCATGGCTCCGGGCCAGCGAGCAGCGCGAGGTTCGCGTTCGCGACCGCACATGCGAGCGGGTTGGCCATGAACGTGGGCCCGTGCATGAACGTTCCGCCCGCAGGTCCGCTCGAGATGCCATCCGCGACGCGGTCGTTCGCGAGTGTCGCTGCCAGCGTCATGTAGCCGCCTGTCAGCGCTTTGCCGACGCACATGATGTCCGGCTCGATGCCCGCGTGCTCGCAGCCGAACAGCTTGCCGCTGCGCCCGAAGCCCGTCGCGATCTCATCGCAGATCAACAGCACGCCATGCGCATCACACGCGGCGCGCAGCCGAGCGAGATATTGCGGGTGGTAGAACCACATGCCACCTGCGCCTTGCACGATCGGCTCGATGATCACCGCGGCCAGCGTGTCCGCGTGCTGCTCAACGAGCTCTTCCAGCGCGCGCACGCCCCCGTCGTCCCACGCCGCACCGAACGCAGGCGACGGCCGCGGCGCAAACAACTGCTGCGCCAGCGCGCCCTCGAACAGCGTGTGCATGCCCGTCACCGGATCGCAGACGCTCATGGCTGCGAACGTATCGCCATGGTAGCCGCCGCGCACCGCAAGCAGGCGCTGCTTCCGCGGCTTGCCGAGCGCGTACCAGTACTGCACGGCCATCTTGATCGCGACCTCGACCGACACAGAGCCGGAGTCGCAAAAGAACACGCGCGTGAGACTCGGTGGTGTCAGCGCGACCAAGCGTTGCCCGAGCTCGATCGCAGGCTCGTGTGTGAGCCCGCCGAACATCACGTGCGCCACACGCTCCAGCTGATCGCGCACCGCTTGGTTGAGGGTCGGGTGGTTGTAGCCGTGCAGCACCGACCACCACGAAGCCATCCCATCGATCAGCTGCGTACCATCCGCCAGCTCGATGCGTACCCCGCGCGCGCTGCGCACCGGATACACGGGCAGCGGCTCACGCATCGAGGTGTACGGATGCCAGAGATGATCGCGATCGAAGGCCAGATCGAAATTCGCTGTGTTTTTCATGGCAGAACCGCTCTCATCCATGCGACGGGAATCGAGACCTACCGCGGAGCGCACAGAACGTCTAGCCGCGGTCGGCAGCAGCCCAAACCCCCCAACCCACTTGAGGTGAGCGCGCCTCGCTTGCTCTTTGCCCCGCTCGCAGCGTTCTCCTCGTCCTCGAAGTACGCGTCGTCGTCCGGCCTTGCGAGCGAGGCCCCACAGGGATTTGCTTCGCGGCACAAATCCACGGCACAAATCCACGCTCACCTCAAGCGGTTTTGGGGGGTAGCTGCTCCGCTCGGGCGGTGATATGGGGGAGTAATCAAGAACCGCTACGGATATCCTGAACCTCGAAAAGCCTCGTAATATGCCCACTGCCGAAACTCTGACGCGTCTACTCACCTCCAAATCTGCTCTCGCCGAGTCCAAGATCGACCGCGCCGCGCATGCACCGCTCGCCGCGGGGGAGGCTCTGCTCAAGGTGGATCGCGTCGCCATCACTACCAACAACGTGACGTACGCCGTGTTCGGCGACGCGATGCAATATTGGAGCTTCTTTCCGACCGGCCAGGACGGCTGGGGGCACATGCCGGTGTGGGGCTTCGCCGATGTCGTCGAGAGCACAGTCCCGGGGCTCGAGCCGGGTGAGCGCTTCTACGGGTACTTTCCCATCGCCAGTCATCTGCGTGTGTCGCCCGCGCGCGTGTCGGCGCGTGGCTTCTACGATGGTGCGGAACATCGCCTGTCCTTGGTCTCCGCGTACAACCACTACACGCGCTGCGCGAGCGATCCGTACTACGACAAGGAGTACGAGAACTATCAGATGCTCACGCGCCCGCTGATCATCACCTCGTTCTTCGCGGCTGACTTCCTCACCGACAACAACTTCTTCGGCGCGCAGCAGCTGCTCGTGTCGAGCGCATCGAGCAAGACCGCCTATGGCACCGCCTTTTGTCTGCAGGGCACGAGCGGTGTCGAGCTCGTAGGTCTCACCTCCGCGCGCAACAAAGCCTTCACTGAAGCTCTTGGCTGCTACCAGCGCGTGATCACCTACGAAGAGCTCGAGCAGCAGCCCGCGAGCACGCGCACGGTCTACTTGGATTTCGCGGGCGACACCTCGTTGCGCGAGCGCGTCCATCGTCACTTCGGCGAAGCGCTGGTCTACGACTGCGTCGCGGGCTCAGCCCAGAACACTGATCCCAGCCACTTGCGCGTCCCCGGGCTGCCCGGGCCGGAGCCCAAGCTCTACTTCGCGCCGGTGCAGATCGCCAAGCGCAACAAAGACTGGGGCCACGACCAAGTGAACAAGCGCTTCGGCGAAGCCCAGCGTGCATTCATCCAGCGCGTCGCTGATCCCGAAAAACCATGGATGAAGCTGGTCGAGCACCATGGCGTCGAAGGCGCGGCCTCTCTGATCCAAAACATGGTCGCGGGCAAGATAAACCCAAGCGACGGCCACGTAGTCGCGTTGTAGTGTTCGGTGAGCGTGCCCGCCCTCGAGCTTTGCTCCGGTGCAGCACGCTCACTTTTAGTATCGACCGACCCATGAGCACGACTTCTGACCGGGGGCTGATGGGCCTGTGGCTTGGTGCTGTGGCAGTGGGGCTGTTTGCGTTATTCGTACAGTTCGCGGCGAATGTGTACTTGATCACGTATGAGGATCACTACACGGCGGCGCTTGGGCCCTTCTGGTCGTTGCGTTCCATGACGCTCGACCAGAAGGTTGCCTTCATCGTGGGTATGTTCATCGCGCCGCTGTTCTTGCTTTGTGCAGCGGGGATGTTGGCGCTAGCCATCAAGCGAACGTTCGGCCGTCGCTAGCTTCAGTTGCGCGAGAACGTTGTCTGCAAGATGCTCGTCGCGTTGCTGCCGCTCATGTTGATGCTCTCGGTTGGCCGCAGCGTGAGCGTATCGCCCTTCACGCAGTAACCGAGCTGTTCGCCCACGAGCTGTACGCGATTGCCGCGGATTGTAAACTCGCCGGTTTGGCTCAATGTCGACGTCAGCGATGCGCTGCATTCGCAGCCGTTCTTCTCGCCGTCTGCATCCGCACACACAAGCGTCGCGCCGTTCTGCAAGGTCGCGCCCATGTCCGTGCACTTCTTACCGTCGCGGCAGCTCTCCGGGAGCTTGAGGATCATCTCAGCGTTGATCTCGTAGCTCCGCGTGAACACATCGTCCTCGAACGTGATGCTGCCGTCCGACATGCGCGCGTGCAGCTCGGCGGTGGCTTCGTCGCAGAACCCGATGTCCGGCTGCTCGAGCACGATGAAGCAGGCGTCCTCCAGCTTCCAGCTGCCTTCGAGCTTGCCACCGCAAGCGTCGAAGTCCCCGCACATCGGGCCATCCCCGTTCGCGTCGTCGGAGTCGCCGCAGGCGAAGCCGCCTAGGCTCAGAATGATTGTAAGGAAAACAAGTCGCGTGCTTCTCATGAGGTCTCCACAGCGGCACCAAAACAGCCGAGAGAATGAGGGCAAGCGCGTGACAAACGCAAGACGCTTGGCCAGCGCTGGTGAGGCCCCACGCACGTTTTGACGCCATTTTTTCATCTCCAAACCGTGCCCGTGCCTGTACGCGTCACCCTTTCCCGAACGAGCCACCCCCCGGCACGAGGCCGCAACGTTCTAGTGACGTTTGACCCCTGCAGCCAGCAGCGGCGCAGCCCACTGTTAGTTTGGTCCCACGCTGCCGCCCGTATGAACACGCGCAGCGCCATCACACACATGCAAAATCCATCTCCTGTCATCGCACGCATCTACGACCGTATCGCTGAGCGCTACGACTTGCAGTGGAGTAGGCACGTGCGCAGGCCTCAGCAGCGTTTGACGCGCGGGCTGATGCTGCAACCCGGCATGCGCTCTGCGGACCTGGGTTGTGGCACAGGTGTCGACACGCTCGAGATGTCGCGCCTGAGCGCGCCTGGTGAAGTGATCGCGGTCGACTGCTCGCAAGGCATGTTGGACACAGTGCGGCGTCGCGCGGTAGCGGAGTCGCTTCCGATCACGACGTGTCTACAGGGCGCGGAGGAGTTCATCGCGGCCGCGCCACGCGCCAGCTTCGACGCTGTCACTCTGCGCTTTTGCTTGGGCTACTTCGATTGGCCAACGGTGTTGTCATGTTTGCCCAGCATGCTGTGCAGCGGTGGCAGACTCGGCATCCTCACCATTCTGTCGAGCAGCGCGCCGCAAGCCTACGAGACCTACCGCGAGATGATCGGCGACCTCGGGCTGCCCGAGTTTGGGCTCACCGCGCTCGATTCGGTCGAACAGGTGACACAAGGCCTCGAACAAGCTGGCTGCGAAGTGGAAGACGCGTGGATCGAGTCCTTTCGCTTGGTATTCGACACCGGTGCGGAGCTTGCCGAGTGGTTGCGTGAGAGTGGCATTGCCACAGCCAAGAACATGCCGCCTGCGTCCAATGAGCTGCTCGATCTTGTCTGGTCGTACTTCGGGGAACGCGTCGAAGCGCAGCGGGTCGGGAACATCGTGCCGCTCGACTTCGAGATCGCTGGTGTAATCGCCCGCATCTAGATTCCGTACACGTGCCCGTGCCCGTGCCCGTACACGATCTCCCGTGAGATCGCGGGAAGGAGACACGCGTACGGGCACGGGCACGGGCACGCGTACGGGCTTGAGTGTCACTTCGGAGAAGCATGCGCGTTGCTCGAGCTTCAGCAGAAAGGCACCGAGAGGTCACCCAAGCGTACGCGGATCGGGCGAACGCCACGCGACAACTGGCACTCATGCAGCGAACGTCAAGATGCTCAATCGCGCCCAAGACACAACACAACACTAAGCAGGTGTCATCATGACCATGCAGCGTCTAGCACTCGTGACAGACGCATGGCACCCGCAGACCAACGGGGTTGTGAACACGCTGTCGCGCTTGGTGAAACATCTGCGCGGGCAGGGCACAGAAGTGTTGGTGATCTCGCCAGACGAGCACCGCACCATCGCCATGCCTTGTTATCCAGAGATCCGCTTGGCGGTCGATCCCTGGCGCGCGATGGATCGCATGCGTGCGTTTCAGCCGGACGCGGTGCACATCGCGACCGAAGGCCCGCTGGGCTTCTGGGCGAGCCAGTGGTTCCGCCGCCGTGGGTTGCGCTTCACCACCAGCTTCCACACGCGCTTCCCTGAGTACCTGCGCGCACGCTTCCCGATCCCGCTGGCCTTTAGCTACGCGATCGAGCGCTGGTTCCACGGGCGCGCAGAACAAACGCTGGTCGGCACCAAGTCGCTGATCCGCGAGCTGCGCGAGAAGGGCGTAGGCAAGAAGCTCTTGCACTGGCCGCGCGGCGTAGACACGGAGATCTTCCATCCTACGCATCGCAGCCTCAGCGTCTATGAAGGCTTGCCGCGACCGATCTGGCTGTACGTTGGCCGCGTGGCTTACGAGAAGAGCCTGGAAGACTTCCTCGCGCTTCCCCTCACGGGCAGCAAGGTCATCGTCGGCGACGGCCCATCGCGCGCCGAGCTGCAAGCGCGCTTTCCCGACGCGATCTGGCGCGGCTATCGCTTCGGCAACGAGCTCGCCGAGCACTACGCGAGCGCCGATTGCTTCGTGTTCCCCTCGCGCACCGAGACCTTCGGCAACGTGCTGCTCGAAGCGCTCGCATCAGGCTTGCCTGTTGCTTCCGTGCCCGCACCGGGACCGGTCGACCTGATCGACGAAGGCTTGAACGGCGCGATCGACGACAACTTGTTCGCAGCGTGCCAGCGTGCGCTTGGATGCGATCGCGACCGCGCGCGCGGCAGCAGCCAACGCTACACCCTGCGCGCAAGCCACCAAACCTTCGCCTCACACCTCGTGCCGATCAGCCATCGCCTACCGGCCCAAGTGCCACCGCTGCAAGCCGAAGCCGTCTAGCTGGGCAGCTGCAGCAGCGGCTGGCCCATGCGGACGTTGCTGCTCGGCTGGATGCCGTTCGCGAGCGTGAAGCCGCGGGGGGCGAACAGCACGACCGTGGAGCCGTGCTGGAAGTAACCGAGCTCTTGCCCTTTTGTAGCTTCTGCATGGCAGGGCAGCTCGTTCGGACCGGGGTGCTTCAGGTGCAGCAGCACATCGAGGAAGTGCAGCCGGATGCTCGCGACCAGGATCGCCGCGACCGGCACGATCGCGAGCAGGTGACCGCTGGGTCGCAGCCGCGTTCGCATGATCGCACGCTCGTTCTTGCAGTACAGCTTCGGCACACGCTGCAGCGTCGCAGGATGCGTGTTCCAAGTGTCACCTGCCACGTACGTAACATGCTCGATCGTGCTGTCGCACGGCGCGTGCAGCCGGTGGTACATGGCTGAGGTTAGCCGTAGGGTGACATAACAGCCGTCGCGGAACTGCTCCGCGAACGCGGGATCGACCAACAGCTCGCTGAGGTCATAGGTCGATCCTTTGACCTGATACAGGCGCGTGCCTTCGACCTGACCACACATCACCACGATTCCGTCACACGGGCTCGTGACAACGGCGGGGTCGGGATCGATCGGCCGCGCGTCAGGCGCCAGCTCGCGAATAAAGCAGGCGTGCAAGCTCGCGAAATCCTGCGTGGCCGCGTCGCTAAGGTCTAGATCGGTGAACATGCGCCAGGTCGCGAGCGACACGTCTCGCACGAGCGGCTGCTCGATCTGACTGAACCAACCAAACCAACGCGTGACCAGCCGCCTCGGCAGAAGTCGATTGGTCACAATGAAGTTGAGCGCTTCGTGCTGACCGAGGCCCCGCAGCAAGCTACGGAGGCGCTCCAAGGTCACCTGGTTGACACCTGTCGAGGCTAACGTCGAACGAACAGTCATGTCGAATACACCTTCTCGTCTTTGGGCTCGAACACCGATTGGGCGCGTGCAGGCACGCTTGCTCTTATCACGTGCCAAACATCCCTCGTTGCGCGGACATTCGAACATGTCGCGCGTCGCCGCACGCTTCGTGCCCGCGTTTACTTACACCGAAGCGCAGTTCTTCCGCACAGACGCCGCATCCGAGGCCGTAGTCGCCAAGCGCCGCGCAGGCTTCAGCCAGCTCGCCTCGCTCTTGCAAACACGTCACGCACAGAGCCTCGCGCTCACCGCCGAAGCCAAGCCGCGCTTGTCCGATCTGCAGTTCACCTCGGCGTACCGCGTGCCGCCGCCGTACAGCGCGTACGTGCAGGAGCACCTGAAGGTTGGTGCTTTTGTCGAGCGCTCGCACGGCGTGAAGCTTGTCGATGTCGATGGTCAAGAGTTGTACGACCTGACGGGGAGCTACGGCGTGAACTTGCTGGGTTACGACGCGTACAAGGAGTGTCTTGCGCAAGCGACCGCGCGCGCGCAAGCGCTCGGCCCGGTCCTCGGCAGCTACCATCCGATCTTGCTGTCGAACGTCAAGCGCCTTTGTCAGATCAGTGGACAAGACGAAGTGTCCTTTCACATGTCTGGCACAGAAGCGGTGATGCAAGCGGTCCGTTTGGCGCGCTATCACTCGCGGCGCACGCACTTGGTTCGCTTCTGCGGCGCATACCACGGCTTCTGGGGCGACGTGCAGCCGGGCGCGGGCAACCCCGTGCCAGCACACGAGACTTACACTCTCAAAGACATGAGCGAGACCACGCTCGAGGTGCTGCGTACACGCGACGACATCGCATGTGTGCTCGTGAATCCACTGCAAGCGCTGCACCCGAATCGCAACGCACCGGGCGACTCCGGCTTGTTCGACAGCTCGCGCAGCGCTGGCTACGACCGCGCGGCGTATACGCGCTGGCTCAAGCAGCTGCGCGCCGTGTGCAGCGAGCGCGGCATCGCATTGATCTTCGATGAGGTGTTCGTCGGCTTTCGGCTCGCGCAAGGCGGAGCACAAGAGTACTTCGGCGTGCGCGCGGACCTCGTCACGTACGGCAAGACCTTGGGCGGAGGCTTGCCGGTCGGCGTCGTGTGCGGCGCGAGCCAGTGGATGAAACGCTACGACGACGCGCATCCCGCAGACATCTGCTTCTCACGTGGCACGTTCAACTCGCATCCGTACGTGATGGCTGCGATGGACGCTTTTCTGACGCGCATAGAAGGTGACGCAGCACATTACGAGGGTCTCGAAGAGCGCTGGAACCAACACGCCAACAAGTTCAACACACGCTTCGCCGTCGAGGGCTTACCGTTGCGCGTGCACAACCTGTCGTCGATCTGGATGCTCTGCTACACGCAGCCCTCGCGCTACAACTGGTTGCTCCAGTACTACCTGCGCGCCCACGGCATCGCCCTCAGTTGGGTCGGCACCGGGCGCATCGTGTGGAGCCTGAACTACAGCGCAGACGACGTCGAAGCCGTGCTCGCTCGCTTCGTCGCAGCAGCCCGACAGATGCAAGACGACGGCTTCTTCTGGACGGACCCGGCGCTGACGAACGCAGCCATTCAGCGCCAGGTCGCACGCGACGTTATCGGGAGCTACCTCTTTCCAGCGCGTCAAACTCCTCCAGAGTCTCCGAAGCATGCGCCTCATCCAGCAGCTCCCCGCGCATTACAAGCAACGGCGCTCGATGGTAGAGCTTGATGTCGTGGAACGGGTCCGTGAGGATCTTCACGGCCCACACGATCCCGGTCTGAAAATCGCGGATAAACCATAGCTGCACTACGCGGAACAGGAGCGCGCCGGCACCCAGCCACAACCAGAGCGTGGCGGTGCGCTCCATGAAGCTGCCAAAGCCCGGACGCGGCTCGAACTGACCGAGCAGCGTGGGATCGATCAACAAGAGCAGCGGCGAAACTGCCCACAGGCTCAGCAAAACCTGTTTGCGGCGTAGGTTGTAGCCAACCTTGATCTGCTCCTTGTACTCGTGCGTGGCCTTGTTCACGTCGTCGTAGCCCTTCGGCTCGAAGAAGAAGTGCCCGACCTGACGCGACACCATCGCGCAGAACCAGCCCATCACGGCTGCAGCCACCGGGCTCGTGAAGACCAGCACGTAGCTGCTCAGAAAGCACAGTGCACTCACGACGTGCAGGGATTGGTTGATGGTGCTGTGGTGGTAGTAGCGATGATCGTCCCAGCGCTGCTCTTCGAGCGCTTGCAGAAAGTCGTGCATGAAGGTCCCTCGATGGCTCGCGGTTGCCGGCCGCGATGTTTGGAGCTGTGCGCGTTGCGCGCGACTTGGCAGTTGTCCACGGAGCCTACCGGCTCGACAAGAGGCGTTGCATGGGTGTCATCAAGAGTTCGAACGGCCGTCCCAAAATCGACATGCGACAACACCAGCGGCGCACTCGAACGTACATGCTGAGCGCCAAACAGTTAGCTAACGTTGGTCGTTTGTCACACAACGCGGCCGCGCCGTTGTCACTTGCTGAGCAGTAGTCGGAGCGGATCGAGCAGGTGGCCTGCGATGCGCTCATGTCCTTCAGGCGTCGGATGAACGCCATCGGGAAGTGTTAGTTCCCTGCGCCCAGCCACACCCTGCAGGAACGGAACAAACGACACAGATAGCTCAGCCGCGATGCGCGGATAGATTGCCGCCAGCTCATGTGCGTACGCGACGTCGCCAGCACTGCGATCCGGCTCGCCGCTCACACCTAACAAGAGCACTTGCGCGCCGGCGGCTTTCACCTTGGTCAGGATCGCGCGCAAGTTGGCCTCTACCTCGCGCACCGGCACCGCTTGGCTCTTGTCGTTCTCGCCCAGCTCGACCAGCACGACGTTTGGCTTCTGCCGTAGCAGCCAATCGACCCGCCGCAGGCCATCCGCTGTGGTGTCGTCGCGCACACTGGCGTTGATCAGCACGATGTTCTTCCCCAGCGCGCGCAGCTCACGCTCGACCACGCTCGGAAACGCCTGCGGCTCGCTCAGGAACTGACCCGCGCCGATGCTGTCGCCGAGGACCGCGACCTTGGGCAAGCCAGCGCGCTTGACCGCGAGATCGGGCACGTTCGGCTCGCTCGTTTGCGCGTTAGTCGACTCGATTTGTAGCGTATTGCGCGACGTCTCGGTGTCGGCGCACGCGTCAGAGAGCAGGCACGCCAGTATGACTGTCTGTGTCACAGTACGCAGTCTGTTGTGTTTCTGGCGTGCCACGTTGGATCCAGTCAGACTTCTGTCAGGACCTCGATCGTCGGCGCCTTGCCGAGCAACCCGGAAAGCTCCGCAAAAGCTGCGCGAAAATGCGGCGTATTGCCATGCGTGTCGAGCGCGGCCTGATCGGCATAACGTTCGATCACAACTATCTCATCCGGCGTCTGACTCTTGCAGAGTTGGTAAAGCTTACAGCCAGGTTCTTGGGCACGGACGTGTTCGCCTAACGTGCGCATGACATTTTCGAGCGCAGTACCTTGTCCTGCTTTGGCGGTTAGTCGGGCGATGACAGCGATCATGATTCGTGCTCCTTTTGCGGCAAAAGAGTGTCAGCCGCGCTCGCAGCATGCACGCTCGGGGCCCCGCAGTCACCCACCAAACTAGCGCGCAAAGGAAGCTAAGCCTGCCGCTCAGAGACGCAACGCGATACACCAGACGCGCGCTGTTTGAGTTAGGGTACGCGGCGAACGCACGAAAGACCGAGGGGAACATGGAGCTGAGAAACCGAACGATCGCAGTCACAGGCGCGAGTGGCATGCTCGGCGCTTATATCTGTCGAGCGCTGTTCGAAGCCGGAGCGCGCGTGCGCGGCGTGGTCCGCAACCCACAAAAAGCAGCGTTTCTCGCGCAGTACGGCGTCGAGCTCGCCGAAGCCACACTCGAGAACCGCGGTGCGCTCAGCACCGCCTTTCGCGGCTGTGATGCTGTGGTCTCGAACGCTGCCCTGTACAACATCACGGACGTGCGCTGGGCGGCCAACTACCGCGCTAACAAGGAAGGCACCGAGAACGTCTATGAAGCCATCGGCGACGCGGGCGTACGCCGGGCAGTGCACATCAGCACGTTTGGCGTGTACCGCTGGTCCCCCAAGCCGGATGTGATTCGAGAAGACTCGCCTGTCATCGACGGTGAGCGGCGCGAAGGCGGAGCCTACCGCGCGACCAAGCAGCTGAGCGAGGCGCTCGCGTTTGCGATCAGCGACAAACGCGGCATCTCAACCACCGCGCTCAGGCCAGCCGGCATCTACGGAGCGCGCGACAAAAACCTCTCCCCGTGGCTGACACGCTTGATGCGCTTGCCTTTAGCACCCGCGCCGCGCTTGCACTTTCCGTTCGTGTACGCGGGCGACGTCGCGCAAGCCATCGTCGGTACGCTCCGCAACGATGCGACCTCCGGCAAGGCCTACTTGGTCGCCGGTCGCGACGGCACAGTGGAGGAGTTCTTTCGCGCATGGAAAGCGGTCACGGGCGCGCGTACTTCTTTTTTCTCCGTGCCGTTCGGGCGCGGGCTGCGCGTGGACACCTCGGCCGCGCAGCGCGACATCGGCTTCGAGAACGTGCCCTACGAGCTCGGCATCCAAAAAATGCTGGAGGACGAGCGCAGCTTCAGCCAGACGCTCTCTTAGGGAAGCAGCTCTTCGAGCGTGCGCGTCAGCTCATCGACCGCCACGGGCTTCTCCAAACAACGGTAGAAGCCCGCTCCGCGCATGCGGTGGGGGTCTTGCAGCGCGGTCGCTGCGCTCAGCGCGATCACTGGGATGTCGCGCGTCTGCGGCCAATCTGCGAGCTGCAGCGTCGCATCGACGCCGTTCATGCCTGGCAAGTTGAGGTCCATGATCACGACGCGCGGTCGCAGCTCACGCACCAAGGCCAAGCCGATCTCCGCCGACGGAGCCGTCACGAGGTCGACGCGCTTATAGTCCGCGAAGAACTCTTCCATGAACGAGACATTCGAAGGGTTGTCTTCGATGTACACGACAGTCGCGCGCGGCTCGACCCGAGGACGCGGTAGATCGAACACCGGTTCCGGCTGTGCGACGCGTTCGATCGGTAATGCAGCCGTGCGCGGCAGTGTCAGATCGATCCAAAATACGGAGCCTTGTCCGAGCTGACTGGTGAAGCCCACGCTGCCGCGCATCAGCTCCGCTAGACGCTTGCTGAGCGCCAGGCCAATGCCCGTGCCTTCGATCGGCCCCGTCTCCTGTCCCGCGCGCTGGAAGGGCTGAAACAGCTTGGCTTGTTGGTTGACGGCGATGCCCACGCCGTTGTCCTCAACCAACACCCGCACGGCGTGCGGCAGCATGCGCGCGCTGATGGTCACGCTCCCGTTCAAGCGCCCGTATTTGATCGCGTTCGAACCAAAGTTCATCAGGATCTGCTTGAGCCGCGTGCGATCGGCGAGCACCTCGGGCAGCGGCGCCTTCGGCGTGTGCAGCTGCAGCGTGATGCCCTGTTGCTGCGCGAGCGGATCGAGCGTGCTCGTGACCTCGGCCAGCACGCCTGACAACGCCACCGGCGTGAGCGACACACACACACGACCGGCCTCGATGCTCGCCAGATCGAGGACGTCATCGATCAAGTGCAAGAGGTGCTCGCCCGAGGCCAACACGTGGCCGATGCGCTCGTGCTGACGATCCGAGAGCGGCGCTTTGCGATCGCGCTTCAAGAGCTGTGCGAAGCCCAAGATCGCGTTGAGTGGCGTTCGCAGCTCGTGACTCATCGACGCAAGGAACTCGCTCTTCGCGCGGCTCGCCGCCTCCGCGAGCGCGTGCGCGCTCTGCAGCTGTTCGCTGCGCTCGACATCCGCGGTGATGTCCGAGACAGTCGTCACGCGCCCACCGTTCGTCGTCGTGCGCTCGGTGATCCGCAGCTTGCGCCCATCGGAGGTCGTCGCGTCGAGCGAAAAGCGCAAGCCCGCCGTGCACTCACGCCAGCGCGCGATGAACACCTCGGCCGGTTCGCCGGACAAGCGGATCAAGCCTGCATGCGCGCAGCGCTCCATCAGCTCTGCGCCCACGCAATTCTCGAGCGTGCCGGGCACCACCGCACCAAACAACAGACGATAGCTGCTGTTGCACAACACCAAGCGGTCGTGGAGATCGAAGATCGCGAACGCACCTTGAATGCTCTCGACCGCGTTGAGCAAGTGCGTCTGGATGCGGCCGAGCTCCTGCTCCCTCTGCTTGCGCGCGCTGATGTCGCGGATGCTCGCGCTCGTCAACAAACCACCCGCAGTGTGGATCGGGCTCAAGCTGATCTCGATCGAGAACTCGCTGGCGTCCTTGCGCAGACCGTACAGCTCCCGACCTGTGTCCATCGGACGCACGCTGGGCGCGTGGCTGTAGCGCTCGCGATGACCCAAGTGCGAGCGCCGATAGCGCTCGGGCACGAGCAGCTCGATGTCTTGACCGAGCGCTTCGGCGCGCGCGTAGCCAAACAAACGCTCGGCGAACAAGTTGAAGAACACGATGCGCCCGCGCGCGTCGATCACGACCAGCGCATCGGGCGCGCCGTCTAAGAGCTGGCGAATGAGCTGCGAGGCGGGCTCGCCGCTGATCGCGACGAGGTCAGCACCCACGGCTGAACCCCGCGCGCAGCTGCGCCTCTGGCCAGCTTTGGCCTTTCGTGTTCACCCACACCGGGCAACGAAGCCCCGGACAGGGCGCTGTGTCAAGTCTGCACGCCGGTCGTTTTTGCCACGCCGTCCGGGACGTTCTATCGTAGTGCGATGCCTTACCAACCCAGTTCTTCTCTGGCTCAGCTCTTGCTGCTGGCAGCGCCATGAACCGCGCCAGCGACTTACATCCGCCCTCCACGATAACGCTTCGACGCATCGCCGGTCCGCCGCTCACAGCGACCTTGGCTTGGCTGACGGCGTTCTGCATCGCGCTGTCGATGAATGGGCTGAGCGGTACCTGTCGGGCGGAGGATGCACCATCGATCGTCGGGTACGCATTCGAAGGTCTCGGCACTGGCGCTGCGATGGGTTTGGGCGTCGGGTATTTGTCCACTGGACCGGAGTGGGAGTCGGGTGAGTGGAAGAACCTGGTCTACGGAACAGCCATCGGTGCGCTGTCCGGAATGGGCGTGGGGTTGCTGCTCGGGATCATCGACGCGGGCACGAGCAGAGGCCGTGGCGTCGGCTTCTACATGGTTCGTGACAGCAACTACGGCGTGTCCGTGGGCTTCGTCGTAGGCGGCATCATAGGTCTTTTACAGTGGATGGGCGATGACGGAAGCGGCAAGGATGTTTTGCTCGGTCTTGCCTGGGGCACGGTGATCGGTGGCGGTGCAGGCTTCCTCGTCGGCATCCTCGAAGGCGCGTTGCGGAGCGGCAACTCCAGCAGCGGCGATCCCGCGGCTACCGAGCTTGGCGCGAACAAGCGTATGCGCTTGGGCGTCGCATTCACACCGAACGAACGCGGCGGCGTAGGCACACCGTATCCGACGATCTCCGGTCGTTTCTAAGCTGCGCGCGCGCAAGGGCCGGTTCAGCCGATGTTCAGAATCTAGACTGAACGGCCCTCACACTTTGATCTAACAGTCCCGATGTCGAGCCCGTTCTGATTGTCAGGGATCGGAACTGAGGGCAGTCCCGAGAAACCACACTCCGGGCCTCGTCGCAGCACTTGCTAAAAGTGTTTGTCCGGCTTCGCAACAGTTGCGTCCGCCGCGTGCATTCACTACGGGTGCGTTTGACTGGAACGGGTGTGCTCTTGTCCTATTTTCCGGAAGTTTTGCGGGTGTCGAGTCTCAAAGTACAGCGGGTGGCTGTACGGCTCCGGAGTGGGCTCATTCTGTTCAGCTGGTTGTGGCTGCTGGCGAGCCATGTGGGCGCGCAGGCGAGCGGCATTGTGCTCGTGAGTGATCCTGACGTGCCGGCTGGCATCACGCGCAGCGTGAAGCGCAGGCTGGGCCAAGTCTCGGATGTGTCGGATCAGAAGCAGTGGGGATCGGACGCGAGCGATGCCGGATTCTCCAAGATCGCCAAGCGAGCCGGCGCTGCGTTGGTTGTGTACCTGCGCCTGGCCGACGAGCGCGAGCTCCAAGCGGAGCTTCGACAGGGCGCGAGCGGCGCAGTTGTCTCGACCCGCGCGCTCGCCCTGCAAGGCAAGCGCTTCAAGCAGCCCGCTCGCGCGTTGCAGCAACTGGTCGCAGCCGCCCGCGAGCAACTCTCTCAGGGCGGGTCGAGGTCGAATGAACCCGCCGCCGCTGACGATGCGCTCGAAGAGGAAGAGCCCGAGGCGCCCGCCGCCGAGGCGCGTGTCGAAGCCTCCGCTCCGGCTGAATCGTCCACAGTCATGGCCTCTGGCGACGGGGAGCAGGTCATGGACGATCCCGAGCTCAGCGCTCGCCTGTCTTCGCGCAGCGACGAGTCGGACGGAGGTCCGCGTCAGGGCCTCTCCCTGCAGGCCAGCGTCGGGGTCGGACCGGGCGTGCACGGGCTGCGCGTGCCGACACCCACGGAAGTGGGCGGCTTCGGGGAGGTCGATACGGGGCTCGCACCGGCCGCCTCACTCGCGGCTGCAGCCCAGCTCGGCCTGGGGCAATGGCTCTTGAGCGCCGAAGCGCAGTACCGAACGTTCTTCGCGGGCGCGCCATATCAAACGCAGCCGGAGACGATGAACGGCGTGATGGCGCAGTCGATCAGCTCTCCGCTCACCTCGCACAGCTTCATCATCGGCGCGAGCCCGGGCTACCGCTTCGGCGGCCGCAACAGCGTCGCGCTCGTGCTGCTCATGGGTTGGACCTATCGCAGCTTGCAAGCCTCGAACGCGACGCTACCGGGGTCCAGCTTGCGAGGGTTTGTCGTGCGACCAGCGCTGCACATTCCGTTCGGAGATGGCGTGTTCAACCTGCGCGTCGCACCGGAGCTGATCGTCGTGCAGTCGAGCGAGACCAACGCGCTCGGCTTCATGTCGACCCAAGCGAGTGGCGGCACCGGTTGGGGTGCGGAAGTCTCGGTGGATGTTCGGCTCGCCAAGCTGCTCGGCGCAGGCTTGCAGTACAGGCGCTCGCGTGTATCCGCGACGCGCAGCTCTGGCGAGCCAGCGATCGACGAAGAGTGGTACGTCGCGGTTCAGGCAGTGCTTTCGCTCTGACCGAGCGTTTTGTCCTTCGCCTTGCTGTCTTCCAGCACGAGGTCGAGCAGCTTTTCGATCGTGGCGCTCATGTCGCCAACAAACAGCGGACGGTCCTGCTCGAGCGACTCCGGTGCGTCCGGATCGAAGGGCAGGGCTTGCGGGTCGATGATCGCCAACGCGGCGCGCTCCGACTCAGTCGGCGAAGGGTTGTGACGCAACCGGCACGGACAACCGACCTCGCCGCGCGCAGCGGCATCGGCCAAGCCGTCCAAGTGCTCGACCAAGCCATCCAACATGTGCACATCGGGTCCGCCGGTGTGCTCGCCGAGCAAGGTCGCACGAATCTGCGAGATCGAGCGACCGAGCTCATCGAGCGGGGAGTCAGTCTCCACGCTGAGGTTGAGCTCAGTGTCCACGGACATGCTGCGATTGGTGCAGTTGGCCGACCCAACCGTCATCATGCGGTCGTCCACGATCATCAGCTTCGAATGGATGTACGTCGCTTGCTCGGGCGTCTCGCCGGGCTGGCACTCCGGCAGCGTGTAATAGATGCCGACGTGGTGTCCGGTCTCGGCCGCGGCGGCGCGAATGCGCGCGAGCTCTTTGGCTTGCGCGAGCCCGACGGCCGCCTGCTCTTTGAGCGTCTCGGCCTTCATGTTCAAGATCATCACGACTTCGAGCGTGCTGCGATTTGGCTCACGCAAGCGCGCCTCCAGGGCTTCCGAGATCGCGTGCGAGCTGAAGTACTGCGTCTCTAGGTAGATCAGCTTCTCTGCGGCAGCGAACGCCGCAACGTACAGGTCGCGGATCTCTTGGCACATGTTCGTACCGTCCGGCGAGCCATGTGGATCCGTGCGGTGCAGCGTGATCTGCTTACTCGCGATCGGCAGAAACTCGTCGACCTTGGGCAGCGGATCGGGCGCGGGCTTGTCGAGGAAGGTCAGCTCGTCGCCACCCGCGCGGCGCCAGCGGTCGCGAAACAGCTCGATCAGCGCTCCAGCCACGCTTCGGCTGCGCACGAAAGCCTGAATGTCGTGGAACGGCTTGTGCGGCTCACCGCGGCTCATGCGCAGGGGGTTTTTGTTCTTATGCGACGTGTTGTCCCAGCGGTGGTCGCACAGATCCAAGCCGCCGAGGAACACGAGCTCCTCGTCGATCAACGCGATCTTCTGGTGGTGCGATCCGTTCGAGACGTGGCTCGCGTCGAACATGAACAGGATGTTCTTGTGCGTGCGCCACTGGAACACCAGCTTCTGCATCCACTCGCGCTCTGCGGCGAACACCACGTGGAAGTCCCACGCCAGAATGCGGATCTGTAGATCCGGCTGCTGCTCGCACAAGTAGTTCAAGAACTTGATCAAGTTGACGGGCCCGGGCGCTTGCTCAGCGTCCTCGCCGCGCAGCAGCGCGACGTCGCTGTCGAACTGCCAGCCCGCCAGCAAGATGCTGCGTTTGGCGCCGAGCGCAGCGCGATAGAACTGCCGGTAGTAGACTTCGGCGTCGACCAGAAGGCCCACTTCGTCGACCTCGGCTCGACGCCAAGTCACGTTGTCGGTGTCTACGATGAACTTCATGACAGTTTATATACGCCGTCTCTGCATTTCGCGTGCCGGGATGCGGAGCATCGTGTGTGCCTGCGTGTAAGAGTCCGCGCCTTTTTACGGCGGCTGGGCGCCTCAGTGTGGCGAATCTGAAGCGCAGTTAGGTACTGAGCTTCTCTAGAAACATCGTTGTCCTCTACGATCTCGAGTCCTGGAGGCCTCGTTGAGACGCTCACAAACGTTGCGTGCCGCTCGAGTGCTCACGACATGGCTTGTTTTCGCTCAGGTCGCGGCCGCGCAAGCCCAGCAACCCCCAGAAGAACCTCCGCCGCAGTCCGCTGAGTCGATGGCGCGCGCGACCACCAAAGACGAAGACATGACTGACCAGCAGGCGCGCAGTCACTTCCGGCTGGGTCGAGAATATTATCAGCAA
>Ga0209082_1000015_pt1 | contig 134935 bp, 107 predicted proteins | sample ColdCreekSource_FD_184127 | JGI IMG/M metagenome (GOLD analysis project Ga0209082, IMG submission 184127) | Groundwater microbial communities from Cold Creek, Nevada to study Microbial Dark Matter (Phase II) - Cold Creek Source (SPAdes) (version 3) | ecosystem: Environmental > Aquatic > Deep... | reverse complement strand
TGCGCCGCGCTACGAAGAGCCCGAGCTCGACGACGAGCTGCCCCCCGGCGTCGCACCGCGTGGAACGCAGCAGGCGCGCGACGACGAGAGCGAAAACGAAGCGCTCGCGATGGAGACGCACGCTGATTCCGACGAGTCCACGGCGCAGCGGCCTTCGGCGCTCGACATCACAGTCGGCGCACGCATTGGCACGCGCAGCTTCGGCTACAACGATTCGCTGCCCGGCCTGCGCGGCTACAGCTTGTTGCCGAGCCCGAGTCTGGCGTTGCTCGGCCACTGGTATCCTGCGGCGCATTTCGGCGCCGGCGCGCTCGCGCACCTGGGTCTCGATGTGCGCGCCGAGATGCTCGTGGGCGTCTCGTCCGAGAACGACGAGAAGCAGAAGTTTTCGACCAGCTCACACGCGCTCGGCCTCGGCCTGCGCGGCCGCATTCCGCTCGACAAGGTCGAGCTGGGCGTCATCGGTGGCTGGGGCCAACATGGCTTCAATGTCGCCGACAACGGCGACATGGATCCGGACGTACCGGACATCAAGTACTCGTTCCTGCGCCTCGGAGCGGACGGCAAGTATCAGTTCAATCGTGCGATCGCGGTGCAGCTGAGGGCGGCATTCCTGTACGGCCTGTCGCTCGGCGAGATCTCGTCGCCCGCTTGGTTTCCGCACGCGTCCGGCAACGGCATCGAGGCGGAAGCGAGCTTTCAGCTCGGCGTGTCCAAGCTCCTCGCGTTCGAGCTGGCGCTGGGCATGCAACGCTACTTCATGTCGCTCAATCCCGAAGCAGGCGACCCGGGCGTCAACCCTCAGACGCTGCGCGTCGCAGGTGGCGCGCTGGACAAGTACTTCTTCAGCCGACTCGGGCTGATCATTCGGCCGTAGCCGGATCGCTCGCCCAGTGCGCTCGGAATACATTGCGGAGCACGCGCTCTGCGAGCTTGCCGTGCGGGGAGAAGCCCCAGCTGGCTTCTTGTGAAACGTCGTCGAGGTGGGCGTAGTAGCGCCACACGAACACCCCGGCGAGCCAAGGCTTGGTCGCAGACGCGCCCATCAAGGCAGCAAGCGCGCGCGCTTGCTCCCACTCGTCCACGCGCACGTCCTGCATGATGTCGGGCCAGAGCCACGGCTCCACTGCAGCGTCGGGGCGCGTGGTGTAACCGATCTCCACGAAGAGCACGGGCTTCCTAACCAGGTCGCCCAGCGTGCGCGCGCGTTCGAGCGCTGCTTCAGCGCCTCGAGCGTACTCCTCGTAGCTGGCCTGGTTATGATGCGCGAGCGGATAGAAGGCGTTGATCCCGACGTAGTCGAGCTGCTCCCAGAACAGCACGTTGTCGGCTTCGTCCCAGTTGGCCGAGTAGGTGAGCTCACCCGGAAACACTTTGCGAACAGCGTGGATCAGCTCGAGCCAATACGCGCCGAAGCGTCCCGACCACGACTTGCACTCGACACCGATCGAGAAGATGTCGGCGTCAGCCGCAGCTGCAACCTCTGCCCAGTGCAGCACGAAGCGGCGATATTGCGCCTGGTACGCGGCCCATGCTGCAGGCGAGCCTGGATCGATCTCACCACGCCAGCCGCTCGTCTCGACCCAGAGATGCGGAATCAGCAACACCCGTAGGCCACGCGCTTTCGCCGCGCGCGCGAGACGCAGAATGCCCGCGCGGTTGTCTTCCACCTTCCATTCGAAGTCGAGCTCGATGCGCGTGCTGGACAAGCTCCAGATCCGACCGAATGGCGTGATCGAGATGGCGTTTGCACCGAGCCGCACCAGCTCGTCGAGCAGCGCTTCGCTGGCATCGCTGCCGTAGCCGAGCTCCGGATGTTGCGACGACTCGATGGGTCCGATGGTGATGCCGCGCAGCGCGGGCTGCGGCGCGTGTGCGCTCGCAATCTGCACGAAGCACAAAACGCAGCAGATCCAGCAAAACCTCGTGAACACGGCCTGCGTATACCCGTTCAGTCGCCGCGACGCTACTTGCTCGCTTTGCGACGCAGCTCGATCTCGATCAGGTTGTCCGCGGCATCGAAGTACACGCTTGCAGCCGGTGCTCGCTCGTAGTCTCGGTGCGTGGCGCTCACCGTGCCGAACAAGACTCCGTCGCTCACGCTGACATCGAGCGTGAAACGCCCATCGCTGTCGGTCGATGTTTCAGCGCGGTCCAGCGCATCCGAAGTGAGCTCGACCAGCGCTTCCGCGATGCCGTTTCCTGACTGCGCATCGAGCACGCGGCCGCTGATCGCCCGCTGCGACGTGCTGCTCTCGGAAGAATCGCCGCAACCCCAAAACAGGGGCAGGCACAACACCATCAGCCACCGCGAAAAGCGCGCAGAACGCATCGTTTGACGATAGCTAAGCGCGTGAGCAGCCTCAACGAGGGTTAATCACATCGACGATGCGGGACTCGCTCCGCAAGCTCCGCAAGCTCCGCAAGCTCCGCGACTCCCGACACCTCCGAGGGTTGCCCCGACAGCAGCAGACACCGTAGGGTTACTCGGGTGTCAGGAGCATCCAACAAGAACGGCTTCGCGCTCGGAGCCACCCGTGAGCTGCTGCTGCCTGCGATGGTGGTCGTGGGCTTTATTCTCTACTACTTCGGCGAGCAGCCGATGTGGGTGGTGTTCATGGTGGCAGCGCCGTTTGTCGCGCTGTACGCGCTCGCGCCGCTGTGGGCTGCACGCTCGCTGGCCGCCTTTGACCGAGACAGCGTGCGCATCTTGGCGCAACGCGACCCCGCTCGGCTCCGCGCACGCTACGCTCGCGCGCTCGGCATGCGACTGTTCGCGCCGCCTGCAGAGCTGGCGGAGCGCAAGGCGATGGTCATGCTCGAGTGCGGGGCTTTTCGCGCGGCGCAGGCTGCTTTTCGCGATGCGATCGAGGAGCTCGGATCCGCCGCATCAGACCGGGTAGTGCTGGGTGCCGCGCACGCGAGCTTTGCTGCCGGAGATCACGGCAACGCGATCGTGTACTACCGACGCGTGCTGAAGGGTGTCGGCGCGCTGCCCGGCGTGGAGCGTAAGCTGGCTCTCGCGTTGGTTCGGCACGGCGAGGATCTCAGCACCGCCGTGGAGATTCTAGAGCGCACGCTCAACGAGGTCAGCGCGGGTGAAGCGCGCCAAGAGCTGTTGCTCACCCGCGCGCTGGCACACGCCAAGCTCGGCGACGCCGCGCTCGCACAAGTCGCGCTGACGAGCGCGCTCGATCAGTGCGAGGTCAAAGGCGACGCCGCCAAGGACCTGCACATCGAGGTGAAACAGCGCATCGAAGCGGCGGACAAACACAAGCGTCACGCGTACTGAGTGTGGTGACCGTCAGCCGCCGGCTTTACGGAGCTCGGTCAGCACCAGCTTCGCGACTGCCTTGAGCGTGTCGAACACACCTGTGCCCGTGGTCGCGACGCCTTCGAAGTCCGGCACGTTGTTCGGGTTCAGCATCTGCCGCAGCTCTTCCATGGGCGCGATGCCGGGCATGTCGCGCTTGTTGTATTGGAGGCAGAACGGAATGCTGTCGAGCGAGTATCCCTGCTCCGCCAAGTTGCCGCGCAAGTTCTCCATCGACTCGAGATTCGCTTCCATACGCGCGATCTGCGAGTCGGCTACGAACACCACGCCGTCGACGCCCTTCAAGATCAGTTTACGACTCGCATCATAGAAGACCTGACCAGGCACCGTGTACAGGTGAAAGCGCGTCTTGAAACCACGGATCTCACCGAGCGCGAGCGGTAGAAAATCGAAGAACAACGTGCGCTCGGTCTCGGTCGCGAGCGAGATCATCTTGCCGCGCGCGCCGGGATTCGTCTTGTTGTAGATGTACTGGAGGTTCGCCGTCTTACCGCACAGGCCAGGCCCGTAATAAACGAGCTTGCAGTTAATTTCACGCGAGAGGTAGTTGATAAAAGACATGCGACCTTTGCCAGTCAGTCGTTGAAGAGGTTATCGATGTCGTCGTCCGTGATTTCGGCAAACGGCGTCTGGCCGCTTCCTTGAGCTTTTTCTGCGAGCACTCGGAAGATGTCACCGAGCCCTTCACAGGCTTTCTTCACGCGCAGTCTCACCAGCCCGAGGCTGGTCTTCTTGTCGAAGATGACGACGAGAATCACGCGATTGTCCACGAGCTGAATGTGGATGTTCGCGTGCTCGCCTTCATGAAACTGCGTGGTGAACTCACGCTCTCGGATCAGCTTTGCCATGCCGCCCGTGGCTGCAATATTGCCAGCCGTGAGCGAAGCCAAGGACGTAGTGTCGATATTGTCCGACTCGCCGGACGCAGCGATCAGCTGGCCGTTCTTGTCGATGATGAACACGACGCTCGCATTAGAGGAGCGGACTAGGTTGTCCACGATCGCTTGGATCTGGTGGAACTCCTCTGCGAACATCACCATTTGCGGTTCTGGCATCCACTCCTCCGCGCGCCGTGCGCACAGGTCGACAGTGGCGACCTGTGTTTGGTATCAAAGCGTGTCTTGTGCAGCAAGGATCTCGTCGAGACTGCGGCGGCGCGCGCCCCGCACGAATCTCATCGTGTTCGTTCACCATCATATCGAACCGAGATCGTTGTCACAATTACGATGCGCACGACGCGCGCTTCAGCATCAATTGTTGGCGTACCCCGCGCTACATCGTCGGCGAGTGCATGACGCGTAGTCTTGACGTTCGAACGCGTCGCTAACACTCACTCGATGTGTGAGTACATCGCGCATCGATTCCGTGCCCGTGCCCGTACGCGACGCCTCGCACGTACGGGCACGCGCACGGGCACGGGCACGCGTACGGGGAACACTGCGACTGCTTGCGGCTCCGCACATGGGTCCCACCACGCGGATAGATTGCCTGTTCCTCCCACGCTCGACTATGGTTACGCGCCTCGACTCATGGAGATTTGCATGTGTGACAAAGACCGCGGACTCGTTGCGCCACAAAGACGGCCTCGGCTAGGACGACGCCAAGCTTTCGGAGGCGTGATTGTGTCGCTTGCGCTCGCGCTCGGCCTGGTCAGCTCGCCCGCCTGCGGCAGCAAGGCCCCCGAGATCGTCGCAGGCAAGATGCCTGAGGGCGGCAATTTTCACGGCGTCTACTTCTCGCCCCAGTACGGCGAGATGAACGTGGTTCAGAACGGCAGCGCAGTCATCGGTGAGTACAAGCAGGAGATGCGCACGGGCAGGATCCAGGGCGAGGCGACGGGCGACCTGATGAAGTTCGAGTGGATCGAGCGCAAATCATTGGTCAGCAATCGCGCCCAAGAGACGCGCGGCCATGGCTACTTTCGCTACGTCGTCGACCCGGCCAATGGCGACCACATCCTGAGGGGCGAGTGGGGCCTGGGCGACGCTCAGCTCGGCGGTGGTCCTTGGAATGCGTACAAGGCCAAGAACAAAGAGCCGAAGCTCTCGCAGGAGACCAGCGGGGGTGAGAGCGGCGGTGGCAACGAGGGTGGCGACAGCTCCTCGGAGTCGAGTGAGGAGTCGGACGAGCTGTTTTGAGCGGTCGCGACTCGCTGACGAGTATGAGTGGCTAGGGATCCGCGCCAGCTGTCTGACGGCGGCGCGGACGCCCAGCACGCAGCAGGAACACGAAGATCGCGCTGGCGATGCCGAGCGCAAACAGCAGCTTGCTCGCATAGGTGAGCGCCGGTGGATGCATCTGGCTGACGCTGGCTTCCACCGCACCGGCGATCGCGAGCAAGGGCAGGGCGCCGAGCATGAGCTGCGTAGCCTCGCGCGCTTCGGCGGCCACTGCGCTCACGCGCGCGCGGCGGCCGGGCAGCCAGAGCCCGCGGGCGATCATAAAACCAGCGCCTCCTGCAATGCACACGACGGTCAGCTCGGTGATGCCGTGCGGAAGTATCCACGCCCAAAAGAACAGGTCCTGACCCTCTGCGTGGTACTGCATCGCGAGCGCGCCCAGCGGCACGCCGTTGAAGAACAGCAGCGACAGCGTTCCGAGCCCGAACGTAAGCCCGAGGGCGAAGACCAGCAGCGACACGTCCATGTTGTGCGTGAACAGCCAACCGGAGAACGCCGCCGCGTCGTCACCTAGCGATCGAGCCGCGCTCTCGGCCTCGCGATGCACGCGTTCGGAGGGAGTAAACGCCTGATGATCAGGCGGGATCAGCGCGCCCAGCGCGAACGGATCGCGCGCCACACACAGCGCTCCAGTCAGCCCGCCCGCAAGCATGATCGCCGCGGCCAGCGCGATCAGCCGTCCTTCGCGGCGAAACCTCCGTGGAAACTCCAACGCGAAGAAGCGCCGCAAGCTGCTGCGCCGCGCAGGTGCATGGGCGTGCATGACCGAATACGCGCGCGCTACGAGCTGATTGAGGTAAGTGAGCAGCGTCGCCTGCAGCGGCAAGCTGCGGGCCAACACCAGATCGCTCGAGACACGCCGATATAAACGCGCGAAGTGTCTCGCCTCGGGCAGCGAGAGCTTGCTCAAGCCATCGCGCTCGATCTGGCCGAGCACGGCCTCGAGCCGGTTCCAGTCAGGGCTGCGCTGCGCCACATAGCGATTGACGTCCAGATCGCCCATCGCCCGATTATCGCGCAAAGCGGGGGTATAATGGGGAACCTCCCGGCATCCGAGGTCAGTCTGCATGCGCGATGTTCACACCGTACGCACGCCTGAAAACGTGGCCTTCGAGCACGAGCTCGCCGGGCTCACGGCGCGCGCGCTCGGCGTGCTGATCGACATCCTGGTGATGTCCACGCTGGTGGGGCTTGCGGCGCTGACATGTGCGGCGTTTGGCGTGGTGCTCGCTGGCTTCGCGCGCGCCCTGTATTTCGTGGCGCTGTTCGCGATCCAGTGGGGGTATGCGGTGGTGCTCGAGTGGCGCTGGCACGGGCAGACTGTCGGCAAACGCGTCGTCGGCACGCGCGTGCTCACGCGTCACGGCCTGGAGATCAGCTTCGGGCAGGCGGCGCTCCGAAATCTCATGCGCATCGTCGACATTCTGCCCGGTGGGTATTTGCTCGGGGGGGTGAGCGCGCTGCTCGATGCGCGCGGCAGACGCTTGGGCGACATCGCGGCAGACACGCTCGTCGTGCGTGTGCAGCGTGGCGCGCGCTTGAAGGACATCCTGGGCGAGCAGGAGCGTGCAAGCCTGCTGCCGCCGGGTGACGCATGGCAAAGCGCCGCGCGTGCGCTCACGGCTCCGGAGCGTGACGCGCTGCTGAGCTTGATCGCACGCCGCGAAGGGCTGCCGCTCGACGTGCGCCACGACTTATTCGCGAAACTAGCGCGCCATCTCGAAGCGCGCCTCGGCCTTTCGCGAGCGGAATATCTCTCTGACGAGCGCTTCCTGCTAAATCTCGCAGCAGTGGTCGCTCCGCCACTCGCCAGCAAGCGGCCAGCGCAGACACACTGAACCCAGTACAGCGAACACAGCCATGACGAAACAGATCTCGATCGGTTACCACGGGCACTGCTTCGACGGCATGGCCTCGGCTGCGCTGCTCACACAGCTCTTGCGACACCAGCTCGGCGGTGAGCTGAAGTTCCGCTACTTCGGGCTCGACCATCAGCCGGGTGGCTCGCACGTGCCCGACAAGAGCTTGGACGGCGAGCTCAACGCCGTCGTGGATTTCCGCTACAGCACGTCCGACAAGCTGCACTGGTGGTTCGATCACCATCTGACTGGGTTGGTCGGCGACGCAGAGCACGAGCACTTCGCGCGCGATCGTTCGGGCACCAAGTTCTACGATCCGCACTACGGTTCGTGCACCAAGCTGATCGCAGACACCGCGCGCGAGCGCTTCGCGCTGGACTTGAGCGCAGCGAGCGAGCTGATCCACTGGGCGCACTTGATCGACACCGCAGGTTTCCCCGATGCGGAGACAGCAGTAGCGCTCGCTGCCCCTGCACTTCAGTTGATGACAGTGATCGAATCGCACGGCAACGACGCGTTCATCGTGCCGCGCATCGAGCGCTTAGCGGCGGGCGAGCCGCTGCACGTGATCGCTGAAGATCCGAGCGTCGAAGCGTTGTTCAAGCCACTGCATGCGCGGCACCAGCAAAACTGCGAAGTGATCAAAGAACGTGCGGTGCTGCGCGACGGAGTCGTGTTCTTCGATCTCTCGGGCGTAGGAGACGACCGCTACAACAAGTTCATCCCGTATTGGTTGTTCCCCGAGTCACGCTACTGCGTGGCTGTCACTGTCGGCCCAGCGCGAGCCAAAGTGTCGGTGGGCTCTAACCCTTGGGCACCCGTTCCACGGACGCACGACATCTCAGCGATTTGCGCGCGTTTTGGCGGCGGTGGTCACGCTGTTGTCGGAGCTGTCAGCTTGGCTGCGAGTGAGGTGGACAAGGCTCGCAGCATCGCAACTGACATCGTTTCCGAGCTAACTCTCGGATAAGGCGCGCTCAGTTGATTGAAACTCGCGGCACGCTGCGGCGGTAGCTCGTGTGTTCATCGCCAGCGAACAGGATCGAACAGTTCGTGCGCTCTGACTCGCGTATACGCGAACAGAGCTCGGCGAGGTCGTCATCCGCATCCACAACCAGACCCTCAGTGGCGCGACCGGTAGCTTCGTCGAACTGACATTCGTCCATAGCAATCCAGCGACCGCGGAACTCATCGTTCCTGCAGATCTCTTCCCACGTCATGCGGTGCATTTCGGATCTCCGATGCCTCGTTTCCGTGTGCATGTCTTGGCCTCAACGCTCCGGCTGGCCCGGTCGAGACATCCTAACGGCGTGCATCTCACCGTTCAGTTGCGTGGCAGCGCGCAACGTGGCGGCGTAACGGCGTAACCCCGCAGCGACTCTCGATTTTCTTGCAATAGCCTTGGAAAATCCAAACGCAAACTTAGGGCGCTTCGCTCTGTGCTCCGCCTGTAGGCGCTTACTTACCGCTCGGCTAAAGCGCGGGCGCTGACCTCGCGTCAGTTATCGACCAGTCTCGCTCACCACTCTGGGCAGCGCAAGTGCTTCGTGGCGTGAATGTGGGAGCACCTGTGTCATAGTCCCACGAAAGTACATAAGTTGCACTGGAACGGTGTCCATGTGCCATTCGGTCGCGAGTATTAGCCAAGTTTCGATCCACGCAAGTGCTCTCCACACCAATTGCGTCGCAGTTGCGGGGTTGCCCGCAGTATGCAAGCATTCTCGCCTACTTATCGCGTAAGTCGGAGTCGTTCCATTGCTTACTCGGTCCCGCCGTTGTTTCGATAGGCGTGTCCGCCGTGCCACAGATGCACATGCAGAGTGCAAATCGGCACGTGCGCGCACGCGCAGCTCCATATGGTTGTGGGGGAAGGCTCGCGCCTTTCTGTGCACGCTTCATATCAGTACGTTCCTCGCGATCTCCGCGTGCGCCGAGTCGACGATGGGCGAAGAGCTTCAGCCGCCCACCGATGCCGGCGATGTTGGTGACGGCGTACATGTGCGCTTCGATCTGAGCGACGGGAAGTTGCCGTTCGGCGCGGTGCCTTGGCCGGACGATCTGTATCTGCAGGATGCACGTTTGGCCTTGGGCAGCCTGCCCGACAGCACGATGCCGACCGACTATGCGCGCGTGCTTCACGGCTCATTGCCGGAGCTCGACGGTTACGGCGTCGCGACGCCGATCTATTTCTTTCTGGATGGCGCCATCGACGGGGACACGCTGCCGCATAGCGCGGTCGAGTCCGAGGGCGTTCGCGCAGGCGTTTTCTTGATCGACGCCGACACCGCATCGCCGGATGCATTCGAGCGTGTGCGCGTCGAAACGCATTGGTCGCCCGAGCTGAGCCGCTTGGAGCTGCGCCCGGCGCTCGGCCATCCGCTGACGCCGGGTCGTCGTTATGCGGCGATCGTGACGCGCAAGGTGAAGGACAAGCGCGGTCAACCGCTGCAGCCCGCGCCGAAGTTTGCTGCGGTTCGCGACGCGACCTCGACGTTGAGCGATCCGGCACTGCAGCGCGCGCGCGCCAGCTACGCACCTGTGCTCGAGACGCTCGACAAGTCGGGCATGCTGCCGCGCGCAGACGTAGTCGCGATGGCGGTGTTCCGCGTCCAGACGGCCAACGAGGATCTCGCGGATGCACGCACCTTGGTGCGGTCGCGCGAGGCCCCGAGCGCGAGCAACGTCGAAGCCTTCGTCGAAGAAGAGCTCGACGCAGTGTTCGGTGATCCGGAGAAGGACGCCGCCGCTGTGCCGCACGACCATCTCGACGCGATCATCCAGGGCACGCTGTCCTCGCCCAATCTGCTCTCGAAGACAGCCAAGACGCATGGCGCATGGGTGCGTGAAGACGGAGCGCTGGAGGTCAAGCGCCCTGAAGAAGAGGTGCCCTTCACGCTGTTTCTGCCGAAGGGCGACGGGACCGGCGGATCGACGCCGCTCGTGATCTATCAGCATGCGCTCGGCCATGAACGCAGCGATGCCGTGCACGTCGCTGATGGGCTTGCAGCGCGCAACATCGCTGTGATCGCGATCGACGCACCGTTTCAAGGCATGCGCGCCAAGTCTGGGGAAGGTGGCAGCGTCGACATGCGCAACCGCTTCACCGGCGTGACGGAGCCGGATCGATTCGGCGATGTCGACGGAGACTTCTACGGTCAACGCGACATGCAAGCGCTGTTGATCGAGTTCCATCCGTTCTACATCCGTGATGCCTTGCGACAGGGCGTTGTCGACCTGATGAGCCTGGTGCGCTTTTTGGAGAGCGAGCAGCTGCCTGGTCTGCTCGCGCGCGTAGGACTCTCGCGCACAATGGACATCCGGCGTCTCGGCTTCGTCGGTGAAGACATCGGCGCGACCATGGGCATCATGCTCGCGTCGTTCGAGCCGCGGCTGCAGGCGCTGACTTTGGTGGGCGCAAGCGCCTTTGTGGCGCAAGGCTTCTGGCTCGCAGCTGGAGAGCAACCGCTGTTCGAGACGCTCGCGGGCTGGCTCGGTCGCAGCGCCGTTGGCATCGATTACGACAGCGATACGCCGTTCCTCTGGCCGGAGCTCGCCCTGTTCGAGACGCTGTTGGGGCGCGCTGAGCCGCTCGCGTACGCGACGTTGTTGCGGCGCCAGCCGGTAAACGTGCTGCTGATGATGGCGAGGGATGACGAGGTGGTCGCAAACCTGGCGACCGAGTCGCTTGCCGTGTCGTTGGGCGCCCAAATCCTGAGCGGCGAAGCGCGCTCCGTGGGCGAGCTCGAGAGGCATCCCTCGGCTGCGGGCGACACTGTCTACGGCAACGTGCCGATCATGGGTGGAGAAGTGACGCGGCTCGTGCGCGCGTACGATCCAGCCGATCATCGCGTGCTGCACACAGATCGCGGGCAGCGAGACTACCAGACGCCCGTGCGTCCTCCGTTCGTGTCGCTGGACGCGACCGAGCCGTTCGACAATCCGCGCAAGGCTGCGCAACAGGACCTCGAACAGTACTTCGCGTCCTTCTTCAAGTGCGTGACCGGCAACTCATCCACGGTTGCACTGCCTTGCAGCGCAGAAGTCGTCGCTCCGTGATCAGGTCGGCGCTGGCGTGGGCTCGGTCGCTTCGGACTGCGCCTCTGTCAGCGGCGTAACCAAGCTGAGCGCGCCGCCGATAGCTGCGAGGATGAGGTACGCTGCCAGGATCTCTAGCGACGCCAGCAGCGCTTGCTCACGCGTTACGCCCAGCGCGCCGTAGAACGCCACCATCAGCGAATCGCGCGTGCCCGCGCCTGCGACAGTCAGCGGAAAAAACACCGCGGCAAAGGCGAGCGGTGAGATCACGAGCGAGTCGAGCACCGTGACCTGCGGGGCGAGCGGACGCACAGTCATGTGGCCCATCAGCCCGACCATGGTCTGGTTCGCGAGCGACATGAACAGCGCCAGCACGAACGCGCCGGGGCGCTTGATCTCCGGCAGCTCTGCGGCGCGCTGAGCGAGTAAGCGAGGTAAGCGCGGCGCGAGCTTGCGGCCGATCGCGATGCCGGTCAGAGATCCGACGCAGCCCAACACGCCGATCGCGAGCATCCAGGGTGCGAGCTGCAGACCGCTCACCGGATGGAACGAGAGCACGCTGACTACGAGCAGGATCAGCGCGAGCAGGCCGAACACACGCTCGACCAGCACGACGACGAGCCCCGCGCTCATGCCCTGAGGGCCGAATGCGTGCCGCGAGACGATGCCGCGCAGCACATCGCCTCCAACCGCGCCCGGCATCATGTTGTAGAACAGCCCGATCAGCTGCAGCCGATACAGGTACGTGATCGGCGGCGTGCGCTGCGCGCCGTAGCTCGTCATCAACAAGCTCCAACGCAGCGTTCCCGCGAGGATCACCCCAAGCAATACGAACACTGCAGCTGGCAGCGTCCAGAGCGGTGCGTCTTGGAACGTGCGCGCGAGCGCTGCAGGGTCAGAGATATGGAAGAGGTAACCGAATGCACCGACGGTCAGAGCGACCTGCACGAGCACCAGTACGCGCTGCTTGCGGCTCTTGGGTTTCGCCGTTGTCCCGTGGGGATTCAAAGCGGGCTCAAATGCGCTGTTCCAAGCGGGTGCGTCGCGACCGGCGCCGTCCCGAGGACGTCAGTGGGTCTGCTCATCCAGAAGCTTCTGGTACGCCGCAGCGTCCAACAGCTTGTCGTAGTCTGCAGGCACGTCGGGCGCGATCAGCAACATCCAGCCCTTTTCGTACGGCGTTTCATTCACGCGCTCCGGATGATCGTTGAGCTCGGCGTTGACTTCGAGCACGGTGCCACTGAGCGGCGCGAACAGCTCGCTCACGGCTTTCACTGACTCGATGTCGCCGAAGTGCGCGCCCGCCTTGAGCTTGGTGCCGACGGCCGGCAGATCGACCAGGGTCACGTCCCCGAGCTGCTCCACGGCGAATTCGGTGATGCCGACGCGGATACCTTGCGCCTCGCGGCGCGCCCACTCGTGGTCTTTGGTGTATTTCAGATCAGCAGGGTAGTTCGGCATAAGGTCCCATCACGAACGTTTGTAGAAAGGCGTCGGGCAGACGCGGGCTTCGATCGGCTTGTCTCGGATCAAGATCTCGAGGCGCGTGCCGAGCTCAGCCAGCTCGACCGGAACATACCCGAGTCCGATGTTCTTTCCGACAGAGAGTCCTGGGGCGCCGCTGGTCACGTGACCGACCGTGGCGAGCTCACCAGCGTGCGCGCTAGCGATCGCATGGCCGTGGCGTGCGATGCCGCGCCCGACCATCTCGAAACCCACCAGCTTGCGCGTCAGGCCCCGATCACGCTGCTGGAGCAGCGCTTCGCGACCCAGAAAGCTCGGCTTGGCGAACTTGACCACCCAGCTCAGTCCCGCCTCGAGCGGCGTCGTCGTTTCGTCGATCTCGTTGCCATAGAGCGCGAGCCGCGCCTCGAGGCGCAAGGTATCGCGAGCGGCGAGACCGATCGGTTTGATCCCGAGCTTAGCACCGCCGTCCATGAGCGATTGCCACAAGCTCGCGGCTCGATCCGACGCGCAGAACAGCTCATAGCCGTCCTCTCCGGTGTAGCCGGTGCGTGCAGCCAGGATTTCAACGCCTGCGAGGGTGCCGCGAACGACACCGAAGCGCGGCAGCGCGCTGAGCTCGACAGCGCCCAAGATCTGCACGAGCTCTGCGGCGCGTGGCCCTTGCAGCGCGAGCAGAGCGGTAGTGTCCGAGCGATTCGAGTACTCGGTCTGTCCATGACCATGACCACGTGGCGTATGCTCGCTGAAGTGCGCGTGCATCTTGTCTAGGTTGGCCGCGTTGCACACCACGAGGAACTGCTCGGGCTCCACGCGATACACGATCAAGTCGTCCAAGATCGTGCCCGCTGCGTTACACGCGACCGTGTAGAGTGCGCGCCCCGGCGCGAGCTTTCCGATGTCGTTGCTGATCAGCTCGTTCAAACAAGCCGCGGCACCTGGGCCTTCGAGATACAGCTCGCCCATGTGCGAGACGTCGAACAGCCCCAGCGCGTTGCGCGTCGCATGGTGCTCCTCGGTGACGCCGCTGTACTGGACGGGCATCTCCCAGCCCGCGTACTCGACCAGGCGGGCGCCCAATGCGCGATGTGAATCGTAGAGCGGAGTTCGGCGCAGCTGGGTCGACACGCGGCGACCTTAGCCGTGCGTGCTGCGCGATTCAAGCCGTAGGATCGTCCGGGATGTGGGGAACAACTGCTGAAGGTGGGAGCCGATGCTGGGGCATGGAAATGCTCGAGCTTTATCGCGCTGGCCAGCTTGTAGCTCGCTACGCACTCGGCGCGCGGACCCTCGAAATCGGCCGCGCCTGGAACTGTGATGTCGCCATAGAAGATCCTGAGCTGGCGGAGCGGCACTTCTTGTTGCTCAGGCGCCGCGGCAACGTGATCGCGTTCGATGTCTCGGCAGGTAGGCGCCAACGCGTGGTGGAATATCCGCTGCCGCTGGGCCGTGCCGTCCCGCTCGGCCGCGATCACGAGCTGCGCTGCGTTGCGCAGGTGCATGTTGCAAAGTCGCTCGGCGATGCTGGCACCGACGTGTTGGCGTACCCGAGCTGTGTGCCGTCGCAGCTGCAAGTCGTGATCGGCCGTGCGAGTGATGCGCGGCGCGTTCAACTGGCTGATCTGCCTGTGCACTTCGGCCGCTCTACGGACAACGACGTGCGCTTGAGCGATAGCGCAGTGAGCGAGCGTCACCTGCGTTTGGAGCCGTGCGAAGCAGGTTTGCTCGCGCGCGACCTCGGGAGTAAGAACGGCACGTTCGTAAACGGTGTGCGCGTGCACTCTGCGCTCGTGACCGAAGGCACTCGCATTCGCATCGGCCGCACGGAGCTCCAGCTGGTCGCACATCAAGACGACGACGGGTGTTCGGCGCCGCGCATGGTGGCCGAGTCATCGTCCATGCTCGAGGTGCTCGGTGAAGTGCGGCGCGTGGCGAGCTTGGTCTGGCCCGTGTTGATCGTCGGTGAGAGCGGCACAGGTAAAGAAGGCATCGCGCTCGCGCTGCACGAGCGCAGCGAGCGTCGCGGCCAGCCGTTTGTCGCCGTGAACGCGGGCGGGCTCACACGCGAGCTGGTCGAATCGCAGTTGTTCGGGCACGAGCGTGGCGCGTTCACCGGCGCAGCCAACCGGCACCGCGGCGTGTTCGAGCAAGCGCAGGGAGGCACATTGTTTTTGGACGAAGTCGGCGAGCTGCCGCTCGAGCAACAAGCGCGTTTACTGCGTGTGCTGGAGACCGGTGAGATCCGCCGCGTCGGCAGCGAGCTCCCGGTGCGCGTGGATGTGCGATTGGTTTGTGCGACGCACCGCGACCTGCGGCTGATGGTGGCGGACGGCACGTTCCGCCAAGATCTGTTCTACCGGATCGCGCGCGTTGTGCTTCAGGTGCCGTCATTGCGAGTACGCCCGGAAGACCTGCGCGCGCTGGTCAAGCGCTTCTTGAGTGAGATCGCGCGCGAGCTCGGTCCGCGGGAGCTGGCGCGCGACGCACTGCAACGTCTGCTCACGCATGAGTGGCCAGGCAACGTGCGCGAGCTTCGCAACGTGCTGAGCGCGGCGGCCACTAGCAGCTCTGGTTGCATAGAGCTGGGCGATATCGAACGGGCGCTGGCGCGCGTCGGTGGAGGGAGTGGCGTGCGCGAAGTGACTTCTGAGATGATTCGGCGCGCGTTGGACGAGTGCTCCGGCAATCAGGCGGCCGCTGCGCGTGCGCTCGGCATTCCGCGCTCGACGCTGCGAGATCGGCTGCGTCAGATGGAGCTGGCGAGCGTGCTCGACGAAGTTTCTTAGTGCAGGGCATCCGGATGACGGCTGCGCGCTTTGCAGGCATCGCGCAGCTCGGTCGGCAGATCCACTGCGTCCAAGATGCGCTTTTTGTCTTGGTCGCGCAGCAGTGGCGCGAGCTGCAGCGCGATGTCGAGCGGCGTGTAGGGGTTGAGCGCGATCGCGACCTTCACCGGATAGCGCACGATCCAACGCGAGCAGCGGAACACCTCGCGCAACACCTCGCCCGCGACTGGTCGGCGCGCGCACAGGCGCACCACGTCGGTCTCCGTCAAGCGCGGGTTCAGCAGCAAGATCTTCATCACGTCGGGATGGGGATCGCGGATTACGCGGGCGATCCAATCACGATCGTTGCGCCGCGCGAGGCTCTTGCGCTCACCCAACGTGACCGGGCGGCCCATGCCGAAGTCCGGCACGCGCTGCGCGTCCTCGGCGAGCGGACCGGGACTGTCAGACAGGCTGCGCGCCAGCTGTCGTTCTTCACGCGCCATGAGCAATGCCGCAGCCTGACGGCGCAGCGGCTCACAGCTCGGGTGCGCGAGCGCGAGCGACAACGACCCGAGCAGCGTGCGATGGCGAGCGCTGCGTGTCTCCGCGTACGCGTGCGCAACGACCAGCAGCTCCACTACTTGATCGATCGTCAGCTCTAACAGTGTGTGCCGGAGGTATGTGGTGCGTACGGAGGCGTCGCTGATGCTGCTCAAGCAGCGAGCGAGCCGATCCGTTTGTTCCTCCGCCCACGTCATGACTGCTACTTGATGGTGCAGTTCTCAGCCCAGTTGGCAACCTACGGCGGGTTGGTGCCATTGTCGCCAAATGGGGTCGCAACTCTGACACGTGCCAAGTCCCGCGGAGCGTGCCCGGAATAGAATCCAGGGGTAGGCTGTTGCGGAAACAAGCAGGCTCTCATGTCTTGGCTAAAACCCAGAAAAAGCGCAAAGCAGCGCGAGTTTGAGGCGGAGGCGTTGGTCCACCTCGACAGCCTATATGCGCATGCCTTACGGCTTACGCGCTCTCCATCGGATGCGGAGGACCTCGTCCAAGACACATTCGTGCGCGCGCTCCGTTTTTACGAGCGATTCGAGCGCGGGACGAACTTGAAGGCGTGGCTGCTGCGCATTCAGTTCAACAGCTTCGTCAATAAGTACCGGCGCAACGTTAAAGAGGTGTCGGCGGGTGAGGCAATGAGCCACGAGCCGGCGACTGAGTCCACGTTGGGAAGAGGACCGCTGCAAGCGCTGTTAGACCCACACGGCGCGGCCATCGCGCCGCTGTTGGCGCAAGAAATCCAGGCGGCGCTCGCCAAACTGCCGGAGGATCATCAGACCGTGGTGATTTTGGCCGACGTCGAAGAGCTCAGTTACAAGGAAATCGCTGAAGTCATCGGCTGCCCCATCGGCACCGTCATGTCGCGACTGCATCGTGCGCGAAAAGCGCTCCAGGAACGACTGTCTGATCAGGCTGAAGCACTCGGCTTGTTTGCCGCGCACGCTGCAAATCAAGACGCCACCGCTCAGCAAGAAGCACAACCGATCATGCTCGCGAAGTATCGTCGCGAGAGGAGTCAGGCGTAATGGACTGTCGCGTAGTCCAAAGACATTTGTCAGCGTTTGTCGACAGCGAGCTGGAACCTACCGCCGAGCTGGAGCTCGAGGCTCACCTCGTGGGCTGTTCTCCGTGCGCATCGCAACGTACGTTCGTCGGTTCGCTGAAGCTGGAGATCCACAGACAACTCGCCCCGGCGACTGCGCCAGCGCATCTGCGCGCGCGCATCGAAGAGGCTTTATCTACCGTTCCGATCGAGATCAACGCCGAAGCACGACCGACCAGTCATGTCTGGGCCACGGCGCTCAGCGTCGCGGCTTCGGTGTTGCTGGTGTTGGGCGCGGTGGTCAACACGGATCGCGGTCCGACGAAGTCGCTCGCGAGCGTTGTGAACACCAACCCGATGGACGTCGTGCGTGAGGTCGTAGACCGGCACAAGGATCATCTGCCCGTCGAGATTTCAACGGCGGCTCCCGAGCAAGCGACCAGCTGGTTCCGCGACAAGGTCGCGTTCCGCGTGCGCGGTGTGGAGTTCGCAGAACCGCGCGTGCACTTCGAAGGCGCACGCATGGCGCAGGTCGGCAATAACCTCGCTGCACGACTCTACTACCGCGTCGGCGACAGTCAGCTGACGGTGGTTGCGTTCAAGCCGACGCACCCGATCGACCAGGTGCTGAGCTCCGATAATGGTGTGATGAAGATCAGCGTGTCTGGTCGTGAAGTTCCGTACCGCAAGCTACAGGGCTACACGGTCCCGATCATGCAGGACGATGGTGTCGTCTACGCGTTCACGGGAGACCTGGATGAACGCCTGCTCCTTCAGCTGGTCGCGACAGCGCGTTTTCCGCACTAGCGACCTTGTGCACTGATGTTTGATGACTGACGTAGATCGCTGACTACGGCCTCACGGCCCAGCACAGCGAGTGTGCACGCCTGTTTCCGTGCGAGTTCGTCTGGCTCCGTTGACACCCCCGAATCCGGGCACCTATCCTCGAATTTCGATAGGTTGAGTCTGTGCCGCGTGTTTGGGCACCGGAGGAACCGGATGAGTCAGCGCGTTCTGGTTTTCGAAAGTGACGCCGCGTTCGCGAAGGAAGTAAAGCAGAATCTTGAACGCATGGGCCTCGACGTGGACGTCGCTGTGGACGGACCCGCGGGCTTGGAATTGGCGTCGGCGCATCCTCCGTCTTTGATTCTGCTGACGATCGAGCTTCCCGGCATGAATGGCTTTTTGGTCTGCAAGAAGATCAAGAAGATGACGGAGCTCGAGCACGTGCCGCTCGTGATCATGTCGAGCGAAGTCGATCAAGAGACCTTCGAGCAGCACAAGAAGCTGCGCACACGCGCGGACGAGTACGTACGCAAGCCCATCGCATTCGCTGATTTACTCGACCGGATCCGTACGTTCGTGCCAGCGAGCGCTGAGGCAGACAGCTCGATGAGCGAGGCCGAAGCGGCCGCAATCGACATCGAAGAGGCGTTCTCCGTCTCGGATGAAGACGTGGTCGTCGTCTCCGATGACACGAGTGAAGCAAGCGGCGTGGTCGAAGCACAAGCTGAAGACGCAGCGCTCGCCGCGCAGGCAGGGGGTGACTCTGACGTGGTCGAAGCACAGCAGCTCGACGTCACACACGACGCTGAGCTCGATGCTGTGGCAGATTCCGCGCTCGACGCCATGGCAGCAGAGGCTGCCGTCGAGTCGGCGGCGAAGTCGGTCGCGCCGAGGCGCCAGTCTTCGATGCCTGCGAGCTTGTTGTCTTCTCCGCCAATGGCTGCCAACGGTTCGCATTCGGCGCCGCCGATGGCTGCGAACGGATCGCTGTCGGTGCCGCCTTCGTCGCGCGCACCATCATGGCGACCGCACGCGGAAGAAGTGGGCGCGAGCATGGACGGCAACTCGACCGGTCGCATCTCGCTGCGGCCGTTGATGCGTACGTCGGCGCCTCCCGTCGGGGAATCTGCCGCTCAAGCCGCTGCGCACGCGGCGGAGATCGAGCGCTACCGTCGCGAGCTGATCGCTGCGGAGGAGAAGGTTCAAGCGTCGGAGCGGCGCGCGTCGGCGGCCGAGCAACGTGCGGGGAGCGCCGAGCGTTCGTTGGACGCGGCGAAGCGCACCGGCGGTGCATCGAGCCGTGAGCTGCTCGATCTGCGCGAGCAGCTGAACCGCAAAGATCGAGAGTTGCTCGAGCTGCGCGATCAAGTCACTGCGCGCGACAAGCAGATGATCGAGGTGAGCGACCGCGGTTTGGCTGTGGAGCGTGAGCTGCAGGACACCAGAGAAAAGGGCTCGGACTTGCAGCGTGAGCTGGAGAAGAAGTCGGAGCTGGTGGTTGCGCTGACCGCGGACAAAGAAGCCGCGCGCAAGCGCGTCGAGGATGCTAAAGCGCGCGCAGAGCGCAACGAGCTCAAGGTGCGCGACCTCAGCACCGCGCTGGACGAGCTGCGCATGGCGCGTCAAGCAGACGCCGAGGAACGCGACGCGCTGCACACGCAGGAAGTCGAGCGCTTGCGGACCGAGCACAGCTCGGCGCTCTCGCAGATGCGCGGTGAGCACGCGGCTCAGATCGAGACACTCGAACAGAAGCACTCGTCGCAAGAGTCGGCGCTCCAGCAGGGCTACGAGTCGAAGGTCACCGACCTGAAGCACGAGCATGCAGGTCACTTGGCGGCGGTACGACAGGAGCACGTGAGCGACCGCGAGGCCGCGCAGCAAAAGCATGAAGGTGAGCGCACGGCGCTCGAGCTTCAGCATGCGAGCCTGCTCGAGCAGACGCGGCGCGAGCACGCGGGGCAAACCGAGTCGCTCAAGTCGGAACATGCCGATGCCATCGCGTCGGCGCGGCGCGAGCACGCTTCGCAGACCCAAAATTTGAAGTCAGAGCACGCGAGCCTGCTCGAGCAAACGCAGCGCGAGCACGCTTCGCAGAACGATGCGCGGGACGCTGAGCACGCCTCATTGATCGAAGCGCTGAAGACCGAGCACAGCGACGCGAACGCCAAGGCGCGCCGTGAGCACAATGCACAGCTAGAAAAGGCGCGCAGCGAGCACGCCGAGCTGCTCGCTGAAACAGGTCGCGAGCATGCGTCGCAGGTCGAGACGCTGAAGCAGGAGCACCAGGCGAGCGCGGAGAGCGCCGCGCAGGAGCATGCTTCACAGATCGCTGCGCTGAGGCACGAGCACCAGCAGAGCACCGAGAACGCTGCGCGCGAGCATGCGTCGCAGGTCGATGCTCTGAACCAAGTGCACGAGGCGCGGCTGACGGCTGCACAACGCGACCACAGCTCTGCGCTCGAATCGCTCGAGCAGCGGCACGCCGCTGAGCTGGAGAAGAACCAGCGCGAGCACGGCGCGCAGATCGCGAGTCTAACAGAGCGCAGCGCCGCCGAGGTTGCAGCGCTCAAGGAGCAGCACGCGGACGAAGCGGAGGAGCAGCGGCAGGCTCACGCGGGCGAGATCGAGCGGCTCAAGCAAGCGCACGCCTCGCAGCAAGCGGCGCTTCAGCAGGAACACGAACGCCGCGTCGAAGCGCTCACTGAAAGTCACGCGCAGGAGCTGGCAGCGCGTGCGCAGGCGCACGCGGACGAGCTCAGCAAGCTGGAAGAGCAGCATCGGAACGCGCTCGCGGCGCAGAAGCGCGCGCACGAGGACGAGCTGGAAGAGCTACGCGAAGAGCATATTGCCGCCTTCAAGACGGCGGCTGACCGCGCCGAGCAGGTGCGGCTCAGCGCGCTCGAAGCGCAGCAAAACGAGCTCAACGCGCAGCACGCACAGAGCTTGGAAGAGACGCAGCTGCAGCTGCGAGGCGAGCACGCTGCCGAGACTGAAGGCCTGAATCGCAAGCACACCCATGAGGTCGGTGACCTGACCGAGAAGCACCGCCAAGCGGTCGGTCTGCTCAACCGATCGGTCTCCGACCTCGAGTCGCGCTACGCGCTCTTGGAGGAGCAGTACGAAGAGACCGTAAAGTCTCGCCAACATGTCGAGGAACGCCTGCGCAACGTGAGCGGCGAGCGCGACGAGCTAACGCAACGCAGCAGCGACCTCGGGATGCAGCTCGGCCACGCCCAGGCGCGCTCCGACCGCGACCGTGAGCTGCTCGACCGTGCGCGCAAAGCGGTGGCTATCGGCTTGGGCCTCTTAGAAGAGCAGAAGCACGACCCGATCGCTTAGGTATTCGGGGCCCGAGGGTAGGGTGCGGTGCGCTCGACGCTCGGTGTTCCCGCTGCTACACCGCGGGGCATGGAACAAAAGTCTCCGCGCACGTTGATCGTCGAGCTTTGCCGGTCGTTCTACGACCACGGCTGGGTCTCGGGGACAGGCGGCGGCATCAGCATCCGCGAGGGTGACCGCGTGTACATGGCACCGAGCGGCGTTCAAAAGGAACGCATCCTCGAGCAGGACCTGTACGTGTTGGACAAGCAAGGCGAGATCCTCGAGCGTCCCGCTGATCCGCAGCTTAAGCCGAGCGCTTGTTCACCGCTGTTTTTCAACGCGTTCCGGCTGCGGAACGCAGGCGCGGTGATCCACAGCCACGCCATGCCCGCGATCTTGGCGACGCTGCTCTACGACAAGGCGTTCGAGTGCACCGAGATCGAGATGATCAAAGGCATCGACGGCTACGGCTACTACGACAAGCTCGTCGTTCCGATCATCGAGAACACCGCGCACGAGTGCGACCTCGCGGACAGCATGGCGCAAGCGATCGAGGCTTATCCGAAGTCGCACGCGGTGCTGGTGCGCCGGCACGGCGTGTACATCTGGGGCCGAGACTGGGTCCAGGCCAAGACGCACGCCGAGTGTTACCACTACCTGTTCGACGTCGCGGGCCAGATGTCCCGGCTCGGGTTGGGGCTACCCAACCAGTCGACGCGCTGACCCGTCACGGGCAGAGCATGCAGCCGAGGTTGACGGCGAGCTGGGCGCAACGTTCGGTCCACTCGCCGGTGCAGCAAGTCTGGTCGCCGTTCTGCCCGTTCCCGCAGACGCACTCTTCGATGTAGCTGTTGTCGCAGCCGGCCTCGTTCGTGCCGGAGCAACAAGCGCCGCCGTTGCAGTCGGGGTCCTCGAACTGGCAGCCGCAGTCGCACTTGCCGTCGTTGCGGAGGTCCGCACTGCAGTTGTCCGCTGGCTCGCCCGAGTCACCGCACCAGCGCGCCGCTTTGTGCTCGCCGAGCGATTGGCACATGTACGGGCTGCAGAGTGAGCAGGCCGGATCGTCGTAGCCGCAGCCGCAGTGGCAAACCAGATCGGTCTTCCACTCTTCCCGGCACAAGTCGGTCGCACCGCAGAAGCTCGACAGGCACTGCTTGTTGTACAGCGGTGCGACGTCTTCTTCGTCGCCTCGCGGCACGCACTTGCCAGCGCGGCACTCGGTGTTCGAAGCGCACGCTTGCCAGCAAGGCTCGCCTTCACGCACGGCGTCGCCGATGCACTCGCCATCACCGTCGCACTTATCAGAGGCGGTACACTCACTGAAGTCGTCGCACTGCGCGCCGGCAGCAACCGATGCGCCGGGGATGCAACCGTAGCCAAACTCATCGCGGTCGCCGCACACGTCGGGCTCGTCGTCGGTGCCGGTGCAACTGTTGAAGTCAGTGCAGCTCGTGCCCGCTGGCGCTTCCTCGCCGCGGCAGCGCTCGGCCGGATCGTCGGTGCAGCGATCATTCGTCGTGCAGGCGTTCGCGTCGTCGCAGGAGTTGCTGACGCGGTTCGGACCGAACGCGCAGCCACCCGTTTCCGGATTACACACGCCGTCGCTGCAGTCGTCGTTCAACGCTGAGCAATCGAGGTCAGCGCCTGCGCATGTGCCGTCTGTGCAGCGGTCGCCAAATGTGCACGGATTGCCGTCGAAACACGCCGTCCCGTTGGCTGCACCTCGACACGGCTCCGTCTCTGAAGGTGCGGCATCCCCGGTGGCTGCATCCGCAGACGCATCGCCCTGACCGACTCGGGCATCGGGGTCGTCTTTCGCCCCGGCGTCGCCGATTTTGAACTTCCCAAAGTCATCGAGCCAAATACAGCCTGCGCTGCTGCTCGTCGCGAAACCGAATACGATGAGCGCACAAAGCGTGCTGAGGCGTGTACCTGCTGATCGGCTTGCGGACTTTGAGCTAAGCATACGTTTTACCGAGCGGCAGGATACGTGGCGTCGTCCCGTGAATCCAGCGTGTTCGGGCAATGCGGTGCCGCTGAGGTCAACGTTCGGCGCCCACTGAGCGTGCTTTCGCGACCCAGATCTGCCACAACAGCCTCCGCACATCGCAGAACCCCGTTTTGCTATCGCGAGCTCACACCCGCCGCCATCAGCGTCTGCTGCCGAGCTCCACGATCCACGATGTACACGATGTAGAGGTACAGCACAGATGCTTTATCCGGTTACCCATCCGCTCCGTCTCCTGCAAGGCATCGGCCTGATCGAGGCCGAATCTGGGGCCACGCTTACGAAGCAGCTCGAAGGCCACGCGGCGGCGGATCCGAACAAAGTGTTTCTGATCTTCGAAGATCAGCGCTTCACCTACGGCGAGGCGAACGCGCTGATCAACCAGCACGCCCATAGCTACCGAGCGCTAGGGGTCGGTCATGGCGACGTGGTGGCGCTGCTCTTGGAGAATCGCCCGGCGTTTCTCTGGCACCTGTTTGGCCTGCAGAAGAACGGTGCGATCGGCAGCTTGATCAACACGCACCTCGTGGGCGAGTCGCTCGCGCACGCGATCCAGATCTGTCGTCCGCGTCACGTGGTGGTCGGCTCCGAAATGTGGGCGGCGTTCGAGCACGTGCGCGCGCGCTTGCCGGAGGTCGGTGAGGGCATGGTGGATGTCGATCACGCCGGCCCTGTGGCGAGCGCCGCAGATGCTGCGGTTTGGAGTGAGCGCTTGCAGCACGCGTCGCGCAGCAACCCAACGCCCAACGCGCGCATCACGCTCGCCGATCAAGCCGCGTACATCTACACGAGTGGCACGACCGGCTTGCCAAAGGCTGCCGTGGTTCGCCACAGTCGCTTCTTCCGTGCGGGCGCCGTCTGGGCGGGCTTGGCGTACCGCTATCGGCCTGACGACGTGCTGTACAACTGCCTGCCGCTTTACCACGCCAACGGCCTGCTGCTCGCGACCGGCAGCGTTGTCACTGCAGGCGTGACCATGGTGCTCGCGCGCAAGTTCTCGCGAAAGCACTTCTGGGACGACGTGCGCAGGACTGACGCGACGGGCTTCATCTACATCGGCGAGCTCTGCCGCTACCTGATGAACAACCCCGAGTCGCCGCAGGATCGCCAGCACAAGGTGCGGGTGATCTCGGGCAACGGCTTGCGACCCGACATCTGGCGCTCGTTCAAAGAGCGCTTCGGGATCGAGCGCATCGCCGAGTTCTATGGCTCGACTGAGGGCAACGCGATCACCGTCAACGCGCTCAACATCGAGGGCTCGGTCGGCGTGAAGCTGCCGGGCATGACCATCGTGCGCTGGAACGATCAAGCCGATGACTTCGCCCGCGACGAGCGCGGTCGCTTGATCAAGGCCAAGGTCGGAGAAGCCGGCGTGTTGATCGGTGAGATTCGGCGGCGCGCGGAGTTCGACGGCTACCACGACCGCGAAGCGAGCGAGCGAAAGGTGGTGCGCGATGCATTCAAGCCGGGCGACGCGTACTTCAACACCGGTGACTTGATGCGCGAAGACCGCTTCAGGCAGCTGTACTTCGTCGATCGACTCGGCGACACGTTCCGCTGGAAGGGCGAGAACGTTGCGACCTCGGAAGTGCAGGAGCAGCTCGCGACGTTCCCCACGGTCCAAGAGGCGAACGTGTACGGCGTCAATGTGCCGGGTGTCGAAGGGCGCGCCGGCATGGCTGCGCTCGTACTGCGGGACGGCGAGCCACTCGATGTCGACGCCTTGCGCGAGCACGTCACTCGAGGGCTGCCCCCGTTCGCAAGACCCGTGTTCTTACGGGTGCTGCGTGAGCTCAACACCACGTCGACCTTCAAGCTGAAGAAGGGCGACTTGCAGACGCAAGGCTTCGATCCTCGGCGAACCTCGGACGCGCTCTACGTGTTTCATACGCAGAAGGGCAAGTACTCCCCACTTACCCCTGAGCTCTTCGATCAAATCAGTGCCGGTAACGTAGCGCTTTGAGCGCGCAGCGCCGGCCGTCGCGATGGTGACAGGCCCCCCGGCGCTGCTGAGCCGATGGGATCCGCTGATCCCATCCGTCCCGTCTCAGGCAAACTTCAAGCGATCACTTTTTCGGTTAAGGCGACAAACTGGCCCGACTCGCCCGACGGGACGTAGCAGAGGTAGCGCAGGATCATGTCGGTCAGGTCCGAGCGCAGAGCAGGGTCGTTCGTGCCTTCGGAGTCGCCCTCGATCGCGGCGCGGATGACGCTCGGCACGGCGTTGATCAAGAGGAACACCGCGCGGTCGATGTTCTGGTGGCGAATCTGGTGGCGGAGCGACTGCAGGTGCCGGCGGATCACGTCGGCCAAGGTCTGCTCGAACTCGTAGATGCGGCGGAGGTCCCCAATCTTGGGTACTTCCTGACAGAGCACGTGGTGCAGCTTCGGGTCCACGCGGTAAGCGGCGATCAGGGCGCGTACCAAGGTGTCAGCGCTGCTATGCAGGTCGGACGGCTCATGGTCCGTGTCCAAGATTCGGGTCACGGCGTCCATCATGCGGTCGACGTGCGTCTCGACGAGCGCGGCAACCAAGGCCTCTTTGCTCGGGAAGTACTGGTAGAGCGAACCGATGCTCACGCCGGCGGCCTGCGCGATGCGATTGGTGCTGGCGCGGTCGTAGCCGTCTTCGACGAGCACGCGCGCGGTGGCTTGGATGATTGCGTCGACCGTGGCTTGCGCACGTGCCTGGCGGGGCCGGCGGCGGGGAAGCATTGTTGGAATGGCTCGCATGAAGTGCACCCTTTTGGGATCGGGCCGGCATGGTTGGGTCACGCTCGGCGTTTCATTCTGTCTGTCGTTTGAGCCTCGAGCTTTTTTCGAGCTTCCACACAGGTTGAGTGAAAGTTCGCAAAAAAAACCACTCGCCCAAGGTTCAGGGTGGATGACAACGGCGGTGTTTACTCAAACCCAGGCCAGGTGAGCGCTGCTTCCTTCGCAGCTGGTAGTTGCAAGCCCAACGGGTAGCTGCATGCGAGACCAGCGTGGATGGCAGCGGCACGATGGTTGCCGCTCTCGCGTATGCCGCCGAACGGCAAGCGACTGCTGGCGCCTGCAGACGCGCGATTCCACTGCAAAACGCCCACGCGCAGCGCATCGACCGCGCGCTCGAAGCGCTCGCGCGATGCCGTGAATACGGACGCAGTCAGCCCCGACCATCCGCGATTCGCCACGACCATGGCAGCGTCGATGTCATCGACGATGTAGACCGCGAGGTCGGGACCGAACAACTCCGCCTCAGTGTATTCGGGCACGAGCGCCACAGCGCTCGGCGCGAGATGCAGACCCGGGCTGACGTAATGACCGGGATGGCCCGCGCTGAGCTCGCCACCTGGTAGCAGCGCTTGAAAGCCGTGGTTTCGAGCAGCGCGCTGAGCTGCGATCAAGCGCTGGCGCGCGGCGTCCGAGATCACGGGACCCATGAACACCGGGCTCGCAGGGTTGAGCGGATAACCGACCTTGAGTCCGCGCGCTAGCTGGACGATGCGGTCGATCAATGGGCCTGCGACGGCGGCAGTGACGATCAAGCGCGAGCTCGCTGTGCAGCGCTGGCCTGCCGTGACATACGCAGAGAATGTGATGGCCCGCGCGGTGCGTTCGACGTCGCAGTCGTCGAGCGCGACCGAAGCATTCTTGCCGCCGAGCTCGAGCGCGACCAGCCGGTCGAGCCGGTCGGTTTGAGCAGCCAAGATGCGCCGCCCGACCGCGGACGAGCCCGTGAACAGCACGCCGTCGATCTCAGAATGCGAAGCGAGAACCTGACCGTGCTCGCCCGGGCCTTGCACGACATTGACGACGCCTGCCGGGAAGCCGGCTTCGTCGAAACAGCGCGCCATCCACACGGCTGCGCTCGGCGTCCGCTCACTCGCTTTGTGCACCACGCAGTTGCCGAGCAAGAGCGCGGGCACGATCTGTCCGTTAGGAAGATGGCCGGGGAAGTTGAATGGCCCAATCACGGCGACGACGCCGAGCGGCCGATGCCTGATTTCACCCGGGAGATCCGGCAAATTTTCCGTGTCAGTGAAACGTCTTCCTTCACCCAGTGTCAGGTCGACTTTGGCGATCATCGCGTCGACCTCGGTGAGCGCCTCCCACTGCGGCTTGCCGACCTCGCGCGAAATGGTCAGGGCGATCGCGCTGCGATGCTCGCGCAGGCGCGCCTGATAACGACGCAACAGCTCCGCGCGCGCGTCGATCGAAAGCCTGCGCCAGCTCGGCCAGGCGCGGCGTGCTCCGGCGATGGCCGCTTCGAGCGCGGCGCGGGCGTACGGATGGACGGCGCACACGACGCGCGTGTCGGCCGGGCTCCTGATCTCGAGCTCCCCGTCTGGGTGCTCCGGAGTATGGAACGCGGCGTCGTAGTAATCCCCGGGGCGCAGCATGGTGTCGAAGTCCACGACGTCTCCTTTGAGGATGCGACTTGGACGGATCGTACCAGCAGTACCAGCAGGCGCGCGATCAGAGCGCCAGACGCGCGCGCACCTGATCGAGGATCTCCGTCCAACTGGCCGACACATCCTGCGCCAGGCGCGTCAGCTCACGCTGCACGATCGGCGCATCGTTTGGCTGCATGGCGAGCCGCGGACGCGACGACAAGATCCACTGTAGTCGATCGGCGACGAACGCTGGATCTGTGTACGCCTCCGGGATCGGCGCGCGCCGCAAGCGCTCGAGACCTTTGTGCATGCGCGCTTGCTCGTCAGGGTCGACGAGCACGCTCTCGCTCAGCCGCTCGTCCACGGCCAGGGTCAGGGCTTGCGTGTAGACGGCGCGTGCGTCGCGCTGCTTGCTCAAGAGGCCATCCAGGAGAAGCTCGGTGCCGACGTGGCCGACCGCGCGCGATGTTCCGCGCCCGACACCTTGCGCTGTAAGGGCATCGACGGTCTGAGAGCACAAGGCGACGAAGCGATCGCAGCCATGGAATGCGGCGTCGGTACGGTGATGAAACTCGATGCCCGCGGAGAGCTCCGCGATCTTCGCGTCCTCTGCACGAGAGGCGCGGATCCCCAGCATGCCGCACAGATCCGGCAGCATCGCGCCGAGCACGAACCGGGCGTCATCCGAGCGCCACAAGCCAACCACTGCGTGACCGAAGAAGTTCATGATTCAACAACCAGCGCCCCGTAGGACGGGGACTCACTCAATCTAGGACGATTTATCTTTCCAAGCCGTGTCGATCGCGGAAAATTCGGGCCTGAACGGGTGTGCGCCGTGTACGCGGAAGATGCGAGTCGTGTCTGCCCGCGCTGACGCCGCGCTCCTCCTGTTGGGGTCAGGGGCAAGTTGCTCAGCGACCGCGTCACGGTTACAACGGACCGCTCCTTCCGCCTGAGCGCATGAATTTTAACTCACTCGACTATTTTCTTTTTCTAGCGCTGGTTCTAGGCGGTTTCTGGCTCGCAGCCCGTTCTGCCTTCCGCTTTGTGCTGCTCCTGGTCGCGTCATGCATCTTCTACATGGCGTGGAACCCGGGTTATCTGATCTTCGTCCTGCTCTCGATCTGCATCGATTATTTGGCAGCGACAGGGATGATGTCATCCCCCGATCTACAGAGCAGGCGCGCTTGGTTGGCACTCAGTTTGACCACCAACCTCGGTCTGCTCGGTACCTTCAAGTACTTCAACTTCTTCAGCACATCTGTCGCTGACACATTGAACGTGTTTGGGCTGCACATCAGCCCACCGCACCTCGACGTGCTCTTGCCCGTGGGCATTTCGTTCTACACGTTCGAGAGCCTCAGCTACACGATCGACGTGTATCGCGGCACGTTGCCGCCAGCGCGTTCGTTCTCGCGCTTCGCGTGCTTCATCACGTTTTTTCCGCACCTCGTCGCAGGCCCGATCGTTCGCGCAGCAGATTTTCTGCCGCAGCTCGACAAGACGCCGCGCTTGAACGCGAAAGACGTGGGCGAGGGCATGTTCTTGATCGCGACCGGGCTGATCAAGAAGGTGATCTTCGCGGATTACCTCGCGGTGAATCTGATCGACCGCGTGTTCGATGATCCGAGCGCGTATTCATCGGCCGAGGTCATGGTCGGCCTGTACGCGTACACCCTGCAGATTTTCTGCGATTTCTCGGGCTACACCGACGTCGCACGCGGCTCGGGCATGTTGTTCGGCTTGCAGCTACCGGAAAATTTCGATCGGCCGTACCTCGCGAAGAGCCCCGCCGAGTTCTGGCGTCGCTGGCACATGACCTTGTCGACCTGGTTGCGGGACTACCTGTACTTCCCTTTGGGAGGCTCCAAAGTCCCGCCTGCCCGCGCGTACTTCAATCTGTTCCTCACGGTCGCGCTCGTGGGCCTGTGGCACGGCGCTGCGTGGACGTTCGTCCTGTACGGTGTCATCCACGGGTCGGCCATGGTCGTACATCGGTTTTTCCACAGGCGCTCTAAGCGCTCGGAATTCTCGGTCGACCCTGCAGCGCTGACTGTGCTCAAGATCTTTGGGACGCTACACTTCGTGGTGTTGTCGCGCATTTTCTTCCGCGCGAGCAGCTTCGAGAACGCCAAGGAGGTGATGCGACAGCTGACCGAAGGCAGTACGGACGTGTTTCACATCACGGGCTCGGTCTGGGCGCTGTTGTTGTTTGGTTACTTTGCGCACTTCACGCCCAAAGGGCTCTTCGAGGGTATCCGCCAAGGCTTCGTTCGGTTACCTGCGCCCGCTCAAGGCGCAGTGCTGGCCGGCGTCGCAGGCGCTCTGATGCTCGTGGCTACTGAGAATGTTGTCCCCTACATCTATTTCCAGTTCTGACTCCCGTCGGCCAGTGGATGCTCCTCCTGGGGATGAAGGCCGTCCGGGGATGGATCTCGCGCCCGGCTTGCGCCGACTCGCTGGCATCACGCTGACGCTGATCGTAATCGCGAGCGTGACGTACTTCGTCCCGAGCTTCGAGCGCGTGCGTCCATGGGTCGCAGGTGAAGGGGTTCCTGTCGTCCGCTTGTTCACCGGCCAGCAGAAGCACGCAGAGCTGCCTGACTTTCAAGGCAGCGCCGCTGCCGCGCTCGCCAATCCCGAGCCACCGGATGACTTCGTGCCGGAGCTTCCTCCTGAGCTTCAGGAGACGGCGCCCATGCCGACGCCCGGCAACGACAGCAGCAATACGCCGGATCGACCGTCACCCGCTGCCGCCGCTGCGGCTGCAGCCCCCGCTACGTCGCCTGCAGCCAAGAGCGGCGATGCCCCACGTGCACAAAGCCAGGCTCATGTCGCCCCCAAAGAAAAAGAGCCGCATCCGCCGAGCAACGTGAAGCCGATCGAGCACGTGGAGAACTTGTCCGCGTTCTTCGCTGCGCTCGCGCGCACGAGCAAAGGCGAGGCCAAAGCGATCACGCGCATCTCGCACTACGGTGACTCGTCAGTCGCTGCGGATGCCATCACGTCTACCGCGCGCCGCCGCTTGCAGCAGCGCTTCGGCGATTCCGGTCACGGCTTCATGCTGACCGCGAAGAGCAACATGTTCTACGGCCACCGCGATATCGCTCACAACGAGAGCAGCGGCTGGCAGCTCGCGTCGATTGTGCGCAAGCAACTGAAGACCGGTGAGTACGGCTACGGCGGCATCGTCTCGACTGGTCAACCCGGTCAGTTCACGCAGTTCGGAACTTCCAACAAGGGACCGATCGGCCGCGGCGTCACGCGTTTCGAGGTCTTCTATCAGAAGTACCCCGAAGGCGGCGAGATGGGCTTGAGCGTCGACGAAGGCGAAGAGCGCGTGGTCCAGACGCAAGGCGATCTTCAAGATGCTTGGGAAGTCGTCAACGTTCCGGACGGCGAGCATTCGCTGACTGTCAAAGCACGCGGCCAAATCCGCATGTACGGCGCGTCGCTAGAGCGCAACGTTCCCGGCGTCGTCTACGACGCGCTCGGCTTGGTGGGCGCGCGCGCAGTGCACTTGCTCGACGCGGATCCGAAGCACATCGCGGGTCAGGTCCGTCATCGCGACCCTGACTTGCTGGTGCTCGGCTTCGGCGGCAACGAAGCGGGCAACGACAAGATGAGCATGCAGAGCTACGCGACGACGCTGACCAAAGTCATCAAGCTGATGCGCGCGGGCAAGCCGCAGATGTCGTGCATGTTGTTTGGCCCGCTCGATCAGGGCGAGCGCAACGCGCGCGGCGACATCCAAACTTTGGCGCCGCTGCCGGGCATCGTCGATGTGCAGCGTCAGGTCTCGAAAGAGCAGGGCTGCGCGTTCTTCGATACCTACAAAGCGATGGGCGGCTACGGCGCGGTCGGTCGCTGGTACAACGCGCGGCCTCGCTTGTTCGGACCCGATCTGCGTCACGCTACGCCGACCGGCTACGCGATCATCGGCGATATGTACTACCAGTCCTTGATGAAGAGCTTCGCGGACTACCTCGCCGCGCCCCACTGACCGGTCGCTCTTCCGTTGGCGGTGCGCCAGCATCGGGTGCGAGCGTTTCGACACCGGCGTCTGTGCGCTCGTCTGATGGCGCCTCGCGGACGTCGCCGCCGATCAACGCGGGCGGCTGGTCGTAGCGCTCCATCAATGCGTCGTGGAGCACGTTGCCCATCACTTGATAGCCGCGGTTTGTGAAGTGCACGTGATCGCTCGCGCCGTACGGCGGCTCGCCGTCGCACCAATCGAGCATACCCAGCGGTCCGCCCATCAACTTCACGACATCGAAGAACGCGCAGCCAAACTCGAACGCCACCTCGCGCTGTGTCGCCACGACCTCTGCGGTGCGCGGGCGCTCGACGTACTGGCCATCTTCGAGTCGCACTGGTCGGTCACTCGGCCCGATCAGCAAGCACGAGGCGTCAGGTATTGCGAGGCGCATTCGCGTGATCACCTTGCGCAAGCGCGCGGCGTAGTCGTCGATCGCGTGATCGTCGTCACCGGACTCGTTGGTCCCGTACGCGAGGATCACGAGGTTGGGCTTGCGACGCTGCATGTGCTCGCGCTGCAGCGCGTCGTCCCAGAGCAGCTGTGTGGTCGCGCGTGCGCCCGGTATGCCGAGCGTGTCGATCACCACGCCGGGATTGTTGCGCTCCAGCGACATGCCGAAGATGCGAATCGGGCTTTCGCTGCGCGCGGTCAGCTCGATGCGATGGTGCTCGTCGGGGACCGACCAGCGCTTGTACGCCGGGCCCGCTTTGCCCGCCGTGGAGATCTCCGTGGCTTTGCCGTCGATCGAGATCTTGAAGCGGCCACCGCCCGGTTGCTTCCAATAGAACAGCTCCAGCTCCGACGCGTAACCGGGGAGATCGCCGTGAGGCCGCGTCGTGAATACCGAACGAGCGCGCTTGCTGCTCGGCTCCAGGTATTGGCCCGCGAGCCCGTAGTGGCCGCCGTCCGTCGTGGAAGTCTTGACGTGCGTGCCGGACCACCCGACCGAGGTCTCGAAACGAATGCCCGGGATGCTGTAGTACTTCTGCGGCTTGGCTGGCATCACGAAGCCGGTGCCACCGTCGCCGAAGCGCGCTTGCAGGCGCTGGCGAAGCGCGTCGGGGTAGACGTCTGCGGCCGTATGCGACGCGCCGTAGATCAGAATGCGCGCCTGCCCACGCCTGGCTTCGGCTTCGCGCAGCGCGTCGTAGAAACGCTCGAGCGCGATGCCCGAGCGATCCTCGAGTGTGATCGGCACGAACGTCGGCGGATGCGGCGGCCGTACCTCGCGCTTGGTCTGATGATCGCTGCGCGCAGCCTGAACAGAATCCTGCCGGCCTACGGAGTCAGTGTTCGGGTTCGAGCAGGACGCCGCTGGAACGCAGGCGCCTGCCAGGCTGGTGAAGAGATAAGCTGCGTTGAGGAGCTTGTTCACGCCTCGGTCCACGCCGACAGATACGAGGAAGAGCACCGCTCATGGAGCGACGGTCCGACGGACCGAAGGTCCAGCGAGCTCAGCGGCCTGAGCCGCCGCTCCCGCTTCGCATCGCACCGGGCATCGCACCCGTGCCGGCTCCACCGCCAGGCGCGGGCGTCTTGTCCTGACACATCGAGAAGTTGAATGTGCACGCCGGCTTCGCGTTGCAGAGCAAGACGCCGGGACCGCGGTTCACCGCCATACAGTCCATGCCTTGGACCTGGCACTGCGTGCTGACGTCCGGGCCGCAGTCGCACTGCTCGCCCTTCATCACGTCCACGGTGTTGTTACCGCAGCTGGGCGGTTCAACCTCCATGATCGGTTCAACAATCACAGGGGGCTGGGAGGGGGAACCTTCAGCGCAACCGAGCACACTGAGGCAGGCCAATGTCGTCCAGAACTTCGTCATCGAGCGCATACTGCTCCTCCAGTCCTACCGCACCGCGTTCACGTCTGCCAATGGCGGAGGACTCCTCGCCTAGGAACCTGATGCTGCGGGCAGGGCTAATGTCAGACGATGTCTGGCTTTCTGGCAAGAGGCGTTGAGCATTAACGGTACAGTTTGTAGCTCTCCGTCCACGTATTGGAGCGTTTTGGCCGTTTCATCAACGCTTTCATAAGTTAAGGTTGAAAGCGCGTGGTCGAGACCCGTGCTCGACCGAGATCGAGGGACCGTGCGCATCGTCTATATCGACATCGATACGTTGAGAGCCGATCACGTAGGGTTCCTAGGCTACGGACGGCTCACGACGCCCAATCTGGACCGATTGGCCGCGAGCTCGGTCGTGTTTCAGAAGTGCTACGCTTCCGACGTGCCGTGTCTCCCCAGTCGGACGGCGCTGTTCAGCGGTCGTTTCGGCACCAGCACTGGTGTGGTCAGCCATGGTGGCACCGCGGCAGATCCAATCGTGGAGGGACCGAGCCGCGGGTTCTTCTCCCAGCTCGGCAAGAGCGCGTGGCCGGCGCTGCTGCGCAAGCAGGGTTTGCGCACCGCGTCGATCTCCTCGTTCGTAGCGAGACACAGCGCGCACCACTTCTGCGCTGGGTTCGACGAGCTGATCAGCCCGGGCAAGTTGGGCCTCGAAAACGCCGACGAGGTGTGCGCGCTGGCCAGCGACTGGATCGCGCGACATCGCGACGTGCCCGCTTGGTTTCTGCACGTTCATCTGTGGGATCCGCATACGCCCTACCGTGCGCCCGAGAGCTTCGGTGCACCGTTCGCCTCGGCAGCGCTGCCGAGCTGGCTGACTGACGAGGTTCGTGCTCGCCACTACGCTGGCTTTGGTCCGCATTCGGCGCAGGAAGCTGTGGGCTTCAACACCGACTATCCATACGGGGTGTACCCGCGACAGCCACGCCACGTGCCTTCCATGCACGAGGTGCGGGCGATGTTCGATGGCTACGACTCGGGCGTGCGCTTTGCTGACGAGCAGCTAGGAAAGCTGTTCGGACGTTTGCGCGAGCTGGGCTTGGACGAAAACACTGCGATTGTCGTTTCCGCGGACCATGGCGAGACGCTCGGGGAACTCAATGTCTATGGGGATCATCACACCGCGGACGAGCACACCGCCCACGTGCCGTGTCTGTTGCGTTGGCCAGGACTCGCGCCGCGAAAGTTTCAATCGCTCTGCTATCAGGTAGATGTGGCCGCAACGCTCGTAGATCTGCTCGGGGGCAGCGTGCCTGCGCATTGGGATGGTCACAGCTTGGCGACCGCGCTGCGTGCGGGATCCGATGTCGGCAGAGAAGCTTTGGTGATCACGCAAGGCGCTTGGACGTGTCAGCGTGCAGTCCGTTGGGATCGCTGGATCGCGATCTCCACGCTCCACGACGGCTTCCACGACTTCCCAGCATGGATGTTGTTCGACTTGGTCTCTGATCCCCACGAGCAGCACAACCTGGCCGATGCTCGGCCTGACCTGGTGGAGGAGGCTCGGGCCACGCTCGAGCATTGGGAGACTGCAGCGATTCAACGCAATCCTCAGGGCAGGGACCCTCTGCAGACCGTGCTCGCCGAAGGTGGGCCTTTCCACACGCGGGGCCGATTGCCCGCGTACTTGGAGCGGCTACGCGCGACGGGGCGCCGTCAGCACGCCGATCGGTTGGCTTCCAAGCATCCGGGTGAGCTCACGGCATGAAGTGGTGGCTCTTTGTCTGTGTGTGGATCGTGAGCGCCAGCGCCTGCAGCGTGTTGGTCGATCCGAGCGTGCTCAGCATCAAGTGCGAGGTCACGCCCGGTCGCGCCAGCGAAGACCCGTGTTTGTCGGCGGGCATGCACTGTGTCGCTTCGGAGTGCCGCGCATGCGAGGACGACACCTCCGAAAAATGTAACGGCGTCGACGACGACTGCGATGGTTTTGTCGACGAAGGGCACGACGACGACAACGATGGCTTCACGTGGTGCGGTGGCGGTTATCCCGAGCTGCGCGACTGCGCTCCCGATGACGTCGCGATTCATCCTGCAGGTCAGGCGAGCCCTGATAACCCGCCGATCGCAGCACCGAAGGAGCGCTGCGACGGCAAGGACAACGACTGCGACTCCAAGGTGGACGAAGGCGCAGAGTGCTCCGGCAGCCAGCGGAACTGCTCCAGTGACAACGACTGCATGGGCCAGTTGGTGTGTGATGTGAGCACGCGCATCTGCATCGAGCCGCGCACGGTCGGCAGTGTTTGCACCGACGACTCGCAATGTGCGGGCGGCTTCTGCTTGAAGAAGGGGCAATACGACCTCGACGTCGAGCTCTCGGGCAATCGTTGTGCGAGCGCATGTTGCGTGGATACCGACTGCGGCGCGGGCTCGGTCTGCGTCGAGGGACAGACGGGCGTGCGCGTGTGCCTGCCGGCGAACATCGCGGGGCGTGGCGCGGCGGCGCTGGGCGCAGGCTGCGACAGTGACTCGATGTGCAGCTCGGGCTTGTGCGTGGTCGGCCGCTGCGGGAAGCGCTGCAGCTCGGACGCAGCCTGCGGCGACGCGATCTGCAGCTTGTCACTGGGCAGCCTGCGCGAGTCGCGGCGCTGGAGCTGCGTGGATGACGACGAGGTGCTCGGGCGGGAAGGCACGGGCGGCTTGTGCGCGGCGATCGACCCCACGGGCTGTCGCTCAGGGTTGTGCACGGATGGCAGCTGCGCGAATGCCTGCGGGCGCGACACCGACTGCGCGTCCGACTCGATGTGCGTGATCGGAGCGGTGCGGGCGTTTCTCGGTCCTTCAGCGCCGGTCTCCTACTGCGTACCTCGCGCGAGCTCGTCGGATGGCCCGCGCTTGTGTTGTACCAACAGTGATTGCGGTTCAGGAAAGCTATGCGCCCCCGTGTCGTCCGACTCGCGCATGTGGTCGATGGCGTGTCGCTGAGCCATTCTTGATTCAGAGGCAACCTCGTGTCCCTAGAATGGGTCTTGTTGTGATAGTCGGTTTACGTACGGTGCTGCGAATGTACGGATACGCATGGGCTCTGCTGAGCGTGCTGGTGTTCTGGTCGTCGACTACGGAAGCGCAGGCGAAAGTGCGTGGGCAGCTAGAGATCCAGCGCAGCAGTGACGTGTGCAGCGCGCTCGACGAAGCGGAGTGCTGTGTGCAGATGCTCGCGATCGCGGTGTTTCGTGCGACCGGCGACCAGGTCCCGAAGAAGGCCAAGGGGCCTGTGCGCCTGAGCTGCCAGGATCCGAATCGAACCATCCCTGAGAACGCCTGTCGTCTAATCGCGATGGGTCGCGGCTTGAACGCGCAGGACGCGGCCGATGCGTGCGCGCCTGCAGGGTTGGTGAAGCGTTGTACGAGCGACGCTCCGTGCCGACAGTGCATGGAAGACCTCGATCGCTTGGCGTGGAAGGGCGCGGCTCGCGCTTGCTACGCGCTCACGTATTTACCGAAGGTCACGCCGGGTACGCGGGTCGTGACGATCGGTCGACGCAAGTAGTCGCGCAGCGCTGAACATCCAAGCTCTGCAGCGATGAAGCGATGTGGCGCCCTGGTGTGCCTCATCGGGCCGGCTGTGGCCCGCGTGTCCCTGCTGCAATGCGACTCGGCCGTCGGTACGCGGAGTGCAAGGGGCTTGCCGCACAGATGTCCGCCGATCGCCTTGCAACTGTAAACACACGATACCGGGTCGTAATCGATCGGGATGACTGCGAGTCGTCACAATTACAACGTTTTTCTTGCGACCACGCAGGCACAACGGCAGTCTTCTTACGTCATCCACCCCTGTGCGATGACTTCTCTTGCCTGGAGCCAGCATGACCCAAGCGTTCAGCACTTCTTTGAGTTGTCGGTACAGGGCTTGGCTGCGTAATCACTTCGCCATCGCGTTGTATGCCCTGGTGGTGAGCATTGCGCTCGGTGCGATGGCCCCCGCCAAGAGCCGCGCTGCGATGCCGGACGCTGACATCTACTTCGATTACGGCTTCAAAGGGTTCACGCTCGGAGCTGAGCTTGGTTTATCGGTGGGCTATTTGTCCGCTGGCCGCTTTGAACAGGATGAGTGGCGCAAGCTGGTGATCGGCGCAGGCGTTGGTGCATTGGCTGGCATCGCCACCGGCATCCTCATCGCCATCGCCGATGTTACGAGTGGCAGCGTTCCAGTCGGCTATTACGTCTTGCGCGACGCCGGGTATGGCACTTGGATAGGTGCAGCGGTCGGGGCACTCGTCGGCGTGTTGCTGTGGATAGACGACGGCGGCACACGAGATGTCCTGCAAGGTGCGGCTTACGGCTCGTTGTTCGGCGCGGTCGCGGGCATGGCGTTCGGCATCATCGAAGGCAAGAACAGCGCGCCGCCCTCGCGGCGTTACTACGATGACGACTGGCGCTACTCGTTTGCACCGGTGCCCGGTGGCGGCGTCGCGGGCATGGTCGCGAAGCGCTTCTGAGGAAGTGCTTTGCGCAGGAATTTGTCTGCTCGGTAGTGTCATGTAGGATTGTGCCTCCAGCTTAGGAGGCACTGAATGTCACGAACGACGGCGCAGCGAAGAGCAGTACGGCGTGCAGCTCCAACCCGTTGTCAGGTCGTTGAGCTGGCAGGGTTCTCGTTACTGGGCGAACAAGTCATCGATCTTTCGGCGCGCGGCATGTTGGTCGAGTGCACGCGCAAGGCTCGAGTCGGTGACGAAGTTCAAGTGAGCTTTCGCGTGCCGGGGCCTGCGAACGACGAGCTGTGGTTCGACGCAGAAGCTGTGGTCGCGCGGGTCGTCGCCGGTCAGCGCTGGTGCGACGACGGGCTTGGCGCTGGCATCGAGTTCACGTACTTCGAGAAGAGCTGCCGACACGAGCTGCTGAGCCGGCTGGTAGGGTATCCGCTGCCTTTGCCAAAGATTCGCGGAGCTTGGGCCTCGACCATCAGCACAGCTGGAGTGCCGCGCGGCTTATTCGGCTAACTCTCTCTCAGTCCGTGCCCGTACGCGTACGCGTACGCGTACGCGACCTCCCGTCTCCCCGCGGATACATTGCCGTGCTTGTACTCGGCACGGGGTAGTTGTGTACGCGTACGGGCACGGGCACGTGTACGAGAGATTGTTGTTACCTGAACATGTGTTGAGTATCTGAGCACGATCTGTTACGCAGATCGCATGGCTCGTGGCTCTGCCAGTGTTTCATGGCTTCGGGGAGTCACGCCGGATGTCCCGACGTCTTCCCCGCGCTTTTGCATGAGCGAAGTCTCGGGGCGCCTCGTGGAGCTGTCTGGTTCCGGGGCGTCCGCCGTCCTGACCGCTGCCACCAAGCTGATCTTGGACGCACAGCGATTGCTGGAGCCGGTGGCTTGGGTGAGCACGGACGAGAGCTCGTTCTTCCCACCTGACCTCGCGCAAAGCGGGGTCGACTTGTCTGCGCTGGTCGTCGTGCGCATTCCGACCGCGGAGGCCACGCGGCCCATCGTCAGCATGCTGGCTGTCGCTGCCGAGCGGCTCTTGCGCTCGGGCGCGTTTGGTCTCGTGCTGATCGACTTCGGCAGTGCGAACCCTGCGCGCAGAGAACCTGCGCTCAACCAGTCGCTGCAGAGTCGGCTGCTCGGGCTGGCGCAGCGCCATCAAGCGGCCGTGTTGTTCATGACCGAAAAAGCCGAGGAGTCCGCTTCGCTCGGCTCGCTGATCTCACTGCGCGCGCACGTCGGCAGGACTTGGCTGGGTCGCGAGCGCTTCGTGTGTGAGCTGCGCGTGCGCAAAGACAAACGTCGCGGCCCGATTTGGTCGGAACGGGAGGAATGCCGTGGACCGCTGGGCTTGCGTTAGCGTACCGGCGCTGCCGCTGCAGATCGTGGCGCGCAGCAAGCCCGAGTGGCGCTCGCTGCCCACGGTCGTGGTGAGCGAGGACAAGCCGCAGGGCAAGGTGCAGTGGGCCAACACGGCCGCGTTGCAGTCCGGCGTGTTGCCGGGCCAGAGCTACGCGCTCGCGCTGTCGCTTTGCAACGGTTTACGCGCGTGCGTCGTGCCGCCCGATGAGGTCGCGCGCGTGACCGAAGAGCTAAAGGCTGCGCTCTGGTGTTACTCGCCAGCCGTCGAGGTGGGCGAAGAAGCTGGCGTGTTTTGGCTCGATGCTTCGGGGCTCGGGCGCTTGTACACGTCGCTCGTGAGCTGGTCGGACACGTTGCGCGAGCGGCTGATGAAGCTCGGCTTCGCGACGTGCATCGTGGTGGGTTTTTCGCGCTTCGGCAGCTATGCGTTGGCGCGTGCGAGCAGGCAATCACTCGTGCTGACTTCGGGCGCGGACGAGCGTACGCGTGTGGAGCGTGTGCCTTTGGCGCGGCTCGACATCGAGCCCCAGTTTCGTGATGTCTTGAGCAAGCTCGGCATCCACACCATCGCAGCGCTCTTGAGCTTGCCGGCATCGGGCTTGTTGCGTCGCTTCGGGCAGACTGCGGCGCGCTTACACGCCATGGCCGCGGGAGAGTTTGCTGCGCTAAAGGCGGAGGAGTGGCTCGCGCCGCTCATCGTGCGCAGCCTACTCGATGCCGCTGAGAGCGACAGCACGCGGCTCTTGTTCGTGATCAAGCGCATGCTCGCGGAGCTGCTCAGTAAGCTCGTGGTGCGGGCAGAGGCGCTCGCAGGCTTGCAGATTCGCTTCGTGCTCGATCGCAAGCAGGGCAAGGTCGAAACCGAGCCGCTGCGCCCGGCTGTGCCGACCTTGGACGGCATGTTGATCTTGGATTTGGTGCGCTTGCGCTTGGAGTCTTGGCAGCTCGAGCACGGGGTGATCGAGGTCGAGCTGGAAGCGACGGGCGTGCCGTCGAGCAGTGAGCAGCTGCGGGTGTTTGCCGAGCAGCCGCGCCGCGACTTGGGTGCGGCTGATCGAGCGATCGCGCGGCTGCGCGCGGAGTTTGGGCCGGATTCGGTGGTGCACGCGCAGCTGTGTGATGGGCACTTGCCAGAAGCCTGCTTTCGTTGGCAGCCGATGGCGGCGCTCAAACCTGCAGCTGTGAACGGCGAAGATTGGGAGCCATCAGCTGCGGTCGAAGATGAGCCAGAAGAAAAAGGCGTCGCGCGCACGCTTGCGCTGCGTCCGCTCGTTCGGCGCTTCTTTCGCAAACCTTTGCAGCTGTCAGCGCCGGCGCGCCAGCTGCGCAATGACGGCTGGTTGATCCGCGGGCCCGAGCCAGGACCGGTCACACACACCGCGGGCCCGTTTTTGGTGAATGGCGGCTGGTGGCTGCGTGAAATCCAGCGCGAATACCAGTTCGTGATGACGCGGCGCGAAGATCTGTACTGGGTTTATCAGGACCGGCGCAGAAGGCGCTGGTTTTTGCATGGTTTGGTGCAGTGATGCGGCGCTGTGCTCCGCTCTGGTGCAAGAGCAACTATTCGTTCTTGGAAGGTGCGAGCCATCCCGAGGAGCTCGTGGAGGAAGCGCTGCGCCTGGGCTACTCCGCCATCGGCGTCACGGATCGCGATGGCGTGTACGGCAGCGTGCGCGCGCATCTCGCAGCGCAAGAGCAGGGCGTGCGCTTGATCATCGGCTCCGAGATCACGATCACAGACGGCAGCACGATCGTGCTGCTCGCGCAGGATCGCGCGGGTTACGCGAACTTGTGCCGGTTGATCACCCGCGGTCGATTGCGCCACGAGAAGGGGCAGAGCAGCGTGAGCTACGCCGAGGTGGCCGAGCACGCACCGGGTCTCGTGGCGTTGTGGGGTGGTGATCGCAGCTCGCTCGTGTCTCGCACCAAGTTCGACGCCGAGGCCGCTGGCAACTTGCGTGATGCGTTCGGGGATCGGCTGTACGGGATGCTCGCGCGGCACAAGCGCGAGCAAGAGCCGCTGCAAGAGGCCATCCTGCGCGAGCGCGCACGTCAGCTCGGACTGCCGCTGGTGGCTGCGAGCGAGGTGCTCTATCACATCGCGGAGCGCAGGCGACTCCAAGATGTGCTCGCCTGCATTCGCGAGGGTGTCGTGCTCAGCGCCGCACACACTTTGCTCAAGCCCAATGCAGAGCACGTGCTCAAGAGCCCGCACGCGCTCGCGGCGTTGTTCGAAGACGACATCGCCGCGCTCGATCGCAGCGCTGAGATCGCAGCGCGTTGCAAGTTCAGCTTGTCGGAGCTGCGCTATCGCTATCCGTCGGAGAAGCTGCCTGACGGCACCACATCGATCGAATGGCTGCGTTCGCTCGCGGCGACTGGCGCACGTGAGCGCTACGCGGGCTCGCTGCCGCCCGCTGTACGCGAGCAGCTCGACAAAGAGCTCACGATCATCGAGAAGCTCGACTACGCGGGCTACTTCTTGACGATGTGGGAGATCGTCCAGTTCTGCCGCGTGCAGGGCATCTTGTGCCAAGGCCGTGGCTCTGCGGCCAACTCGGTCGTGTGCTTTTGCTTGGGCATCACCGCGATCGATCCCGTGCGCATGGGCCTTTTATTCGAGCGCTTTTTGTCGATGGAGCGCGCCGAGCCGCCCGACATCGACTTGGACATCGAGCATGAGCGGCGCGAAGAAGTGATCCAGCACGTGTATGCGAAGTACGGGCGCACGCACGCGGCCATGGTCGCCAACGTGATCCGCTACCGCGCGCGCTCGGCCGTGCGCGATGTCGGCAAAGCGCTCGGGCTCGCGCCCACCTCGCTCGACCGGCTTGCGAAGCTCTTGTCGCACTGGGACCACGCCGACAGCAGCAGCCTGCGCAACGCGGGCTTCGATCCCGAAGTGCCGGTGCACGCACATTTGCTCGACCTGACCGAGCAGATCTTGGACTTCCCGCGCCATCTCTCGATCCATCCTGGTGGTTTTTTGCTGGGCCACGAGCCGGTGTCGGATCTCGTGCCGATCGAAAACGGCGCCATGGAAAACCGCACGGTGATCCAGTGGGACAAAGACGACGTCGAAGCCATCGGCTTGTTCAAGGTCGATCTGCTCGGGCTCGGCGCGCTGTACCAGCTGCACTTGTGCTTCGAGCTGCTGCGCGAGCACACCGGCGTGGAGCTGTCGATGGCCACGATTCCGCCGCGCGACAAGCGCACCTTCGACCTGATCTGCCAGGGCGATACCGTCGGCGTATTTCAGATCGAGAGCCGCGCCCAGATGGCCATGTTGCCGCGTTTACGGCCGGAGAACTTCTACGACTTGGTGATCGAGGTCAGCATCGTGCGGCCGGGACCGATCACCGGCGGCATGGTGCATCCGTATCTGCGTCGGCGCAGCGGACAGGAAGAGGTCACGTACCCGCATGCGAGCTTGGAGCCTGTGCTCAAAAAGACGCTGGGTGTGCCGCTCTTTCAAGAGCAGGTGATGCGCTTGGCGATCGTGGCTGCGGATTATTCACCCGGTGAAGCCGATCAGCTGCGCCGCGACATGGCCGCGTGGCGACGCACGGGTCGCATCGAAGCGCATCGCGAGCGCTTGATCTCGCGCATGCAGCAAAAAGGCATCTCGCTCGAGTTTGCGGAGCGCGTGTTCAAGCAGATCTTGGGTTTTGGTGAGTATGGTTTTCCGGAGAGTCACGCAGCGAGCTTCGCGCTGATCGCGTACGCCACGGCGTTTCTGCGCACGCATTATCCGTCGGAGTTCACCTGTTCGATCTTGAACGCACAGCCCATGGGCTTTTACGCGCCGGCGACGATCGTGGATGACGCGAAGCGTCACGGTGTTCAGATCTTGCCGATCGATGTGTGTGCCAGCAGCTGGCAATGCACGCTCGTGCGTGTGCCAGGGAGCGGTGCTTTTGCTGTTCGCATGGGCCTGCGTTACGTCAAAGGCCTGGGTGAGCTGCAGCGCGTGTGCATCGAGACGGCGCAGCAGCAGGCGTCGTTTGTTTCACTGCCGGACTTCGTGCGCCGCACCGGCTTGGATGTGCGCTCGCTCTCGAGCCTCGCGGAGGTGGGTGCTTTCGAGTGCTTCGATCTGCCGCGGCGCCAAGCGATTTGGCAAGTGCGGAGCCTGGTGCAGGAGCGTGAGTCCGCGCTCGAGCTGACGTCGCTCGGTCGCAAAGCGCGCTTCGCCGGGCTCACGCCGATCGAGCAAGTCGCTTGGGACTACCGCACCAGCTCGCACAGTCCGCGCGCGCATCCTTTGGCATTGTTGCGCTCGGAGCTGACGCGGCAAGGCTTGCCCGATGCGCGACGCTTGTCGGCGCTGCGCGACGGCGCGCGTGTGCGCTTCGCGGGCTTGGTGATCTGTCGTCAGCGCCCGGGCACGGCTTCCGGCGTGACATTCATGACGTTGGAAGACGAGACAGGTTTCGCCAACATCGTGTTCTGGCAGCAGGTGTTCGACGCGTTCGCCGTGCTCGCGCGCACCGCATCGTTTCTAGGCGTGAGCGGCAGGTTGCAAAAGCAAGACGGCGTAGTGCACATCATCGCGGAGGAGGCTTGGCAGCCGCAGCTGCCTTTGCCGACGCAGGTCGGCAGCCGCGACTTTCACTAGCTGTCTTGTTCTTCTGTGCGTGACTTGCGATCGATATGCCCGAGATCGCGCTCGGGATCGATGCGGTCTCGCACCAGCTGCTTGAGCTCCGCTGCTTCGGGGAAGCGCTGCTGCTCGGCGCGCGAAAACAGCAGCTCGCCGTCGAGCCGCACCTCGAACACGCCGCCGCGTCCAGGTTGGAGCGCTACTTCGCCGAGCTCTTCGGAGAACGTCGACAACAGCTCTTGGGCGATCCAGCCCGCGCGCAGCAGCCAGCGGCACTGCGTGCAGTAGGTGATCTCGATCCTGGGTTTGGCCATGTTTTGGACTCTTGTCTGCTCTAGCCAACCATCCAGCTTTTGCAAGCTGCTCCGAGCACCGCTCTGTTTCCGACGTGATCGTAGAGGCTTGCGCGTGGCGCTGCCGCGCCGCGTACCCAGAACGTTGCGTTCTTTGTCAGACATGAGCTGCCGCTATCGGCTGCACTGCTACAATGGCTGCACATCGTCGTGGCAATCAGCGGGCAAAGATTCTTCGCGATCGCGTGGGTTGGCGTGGCCGCCCTCAGCGCGTGCACGCCGGAGATCGGCCTGTATGAGCGGCAATCGCAGCGACGCGACGCGGGCCCCGCCGAGCAGCCCGACGCAGCTCAGAGCCAGCCCGAGGACTCGGGCATCGTGCTGGTCTTGCCGCAGCCGGATGCGGCCGGCACCGAGCCAGAAGTCGGCTCATGTGGCGCGAGCGTGCTGAAGGCCAAGTCGATCGTAGTCGAGCGCGAGATCGAAGTCTGGACCGATGTCGTGACGACCAAACCCGCGACGTTCTACTTGATGTTCGACCAGTCGCTCAGCATGGGTGTCAGCCAGCTCTGGCAACCTGCGGTCGGCGCGCTCAAGACCTTTCTGACATCGGAGCAGTCGGAAGACGTCAGTGTTGCGCTGCAGTACTTTCCGATCGCGCAAGGTGAGTGCGCGACGGGTGATGGTTATGTCACGCCCGATGTCGCGCCGGGCATGCTGCCTGGTCACGCCGATGCACTTGCGCGCTCGCTCGACACGCATGCACCTGCAGGCCTAGGCACGCCGATCCAAGGCGCGCTGATCGGCGTCACAGAGTACTGCAAGGCCTACCAGGCCCAGCACCCCGGCGAGCAGTGCGTGTCGATCCTTGCGACCGACGGCAAACCCGAGCTAGCGATCGGCTGCGACGAAGATCCGGCGGAGCTGGCAGCGATCGCAGGCCGCGCGCACGACGACGGCGTGATCACATTTGCGGTGGGTCTGCAGGGCGCAAACTTCGAGCTGCTCGACGAGATCGCCCGACAAGGTGGTGCGCCCGACTGCGATCCCATGCAGCCGAGCTACGCGTGCAACGTCTCGCAAGGTCCAGACAAGCTGGCCGACGCGCTGGCTGCGATCCGCGACAGTGTGGTGACCTCGACCGTCCACACCGAGCGCGTGAAGAAGCTCGAGCACGTCGCTCTGAGCTGCGAATGGAGCATCCCTGCCGCTTCGGATGAGTTCCGCGTGTTCGACCGCGACAAGGTCAACATTCGCCTGAGCTACGGTGGCGAAACCAGCATGCTCGTGCGCGTGCCGTCGCTCGAAGCCTGCACGGATCACGGCTGGTATTACGACTCCCCGCAGTCTCCCAATCGGTTCATCGCTTGCCCGACGCTGTGCGATACCATCGAAGATGCTGTCGACGCGCAGGTCGACATCTTGCTCGGCTGCCAGACCTGGCTGCCGGAATAGGGACACCCCCCGCTAATCGAGGTTGCTCTCACGGCGCGTCGTGACTTTCGTCACGATGCGATCGCGATCTTTGCCGCGCGGCGTGTTCGAGGGGCGAGCTTCGCCGAAGCTGTCTTGCACGCGCTGTCCACGGGCCATCAACGCTTGGTTGCGCGTGAGCGTGTACTGCTGCTTCATCAAGCTCAGCTGCTCGGCCTGGCGCTCTTCGTTGCGCGCACGGTGCGCGATGCGCGCCGCGACTTCGTGCACAAACCCGAGGATGAGCGGATGATCCGAGCCCGCGAGCTCTTGGCGCTCTAAGCGCTCGATGCGCTCGGTGGCGGCTTCGATGGCTTGGCACTCGGCCTCGGCCCAAGCCAGCTGTGCTTCGAGCGAGATGCGCGCCGTCGTGTGATGAGCGAGCAGCACCAGGGGATGTTGAAGCACGCGCATCAGAAACGCGCGCGCTTGGGCCGCTTCACCGGAAGCGATCAGCGCCTCGGCGTATCCATAGTAGAGCGTGTCCCAAGCGTTGCTGCGGCCGGGCTGCACGACATCCAGCCACTTGCTGTAGGTCGCGACTGCCTCCTGCGGCTTGCCCAAACACAACATCATGTGAGCGCGCGCGATCTCGAGCCAGGAGAGCAACCACGGCAGCTCGGGGATGTAGTGGGTGAACGTCTCCACCGCGCGGCGCAAGCTCGCGACGTCCATGGAACGCACGCTCATCACGCAGTCCACCGCGTTGCGCCAGACTTCGAACTGCTGATGCATGCCGGTCAAGGTGCTGGTGCGGGTCATGCTGGTGTCGGACTGTGCTTCCGAGCGAAAGCGCTCGCCACGCGCCAGATACAGCACCTTGTTCAGCTGCTCCGCTGCGAGCTCGAGCTCCACCTCGTCCACCGCATCTTTGGAGTCGCCGTAGGGCGTTGTCTGCAGCGCGCGCGCACGCTTGGCCAAGACCTTGAGCGCGTCGACGATCGCTGCAGCTTTGCTGCTGTGCAGTGCGTATTGTGCTTCTTGCATGCCCAGACCGATGTGCGCGATCGCGGTGATCGCGCTCACTGTTGCGGGGCTCGCTACGCGCAGCCATGCCGGATCGGCCGCGATGCGCTCGATCATGTTGTACGCGCTCGTGCGAGCGTTTTCGATGTCACCGCGCAGCGCGCGGAGCTGTGCGTCGAAGGTCTGCGCGATCAGGTCCGGCAGCGGGCCCGCGTGTCGCAGGCGCTCCGTGAGCGCGACCACACGCTCGAGCCCGTCCGCGTCGATGCCCGCGCTACGCACGCTGAGCGCGCTAAAAGCCACGCGGTAAAACGCGATCAGCGCGACCGGCGGTCGCGGCCCGCGCTGCGTTTTGGGCGTCAACCAATAACGCCCTTGCGTCGCTGCAAAGCCCACGATGAAGCGCGCTTTGCCACCGACGAACGGCTCCAGCACGCGCGCCCGCTCGCCGCCGGCGTATTCGCACAGTGTTTGAAGTGTAGTGTCAGCGTATTGCGCGGTCATGCGCCGATGGAGCGCGCCCGACAAGATCGTGCGCAAGCGTAAGCAATCGCGGGGAGGGCGGCCCCACTGCTCGTACACTTCGAGCGCAGCCTCGACCGCCGGCAGCGCGGAGATCGTCGTCGCGCCGCGCGTCTGCAGCCCTTTCGCGACCGACGCGATGATGTCCGCACCGCGCAGCTCGGCGCCGCCGCGGATCAAGTTGTAGCCTGCCTCGATTAAGTCCGCGGGCACCCCGGACTCGTATTGCAGAAGAGCTTCGCCCAGTCGGCGATGCAGGCGCTTCGCGCGCTTACTCGACAACCGCCGTAGAAACACCTCACGCAGCGCGTCTTGACCGAACTGATAGCCGTTTGCGCCGCTCACAAGCACGCCCTTGGCGACCAGCTCATCGAGCGTACGAAACAGCGCGCGCGAGTCTTGGTTGTCTGACAAGCGCATGCACAGGGGCAGCGACAAGTGTCCGCGTCGTACCGACAGCGCTTCGGCGAGCGCGCGCTCTGCATGCGGCAATGCGGCTGCGCGTGCGCTGAGCGTGGCCGCGAGGTTGCGCTGCAGACTGTCCTCTGGAACGTGCGGCGGCAGCACCCACATTCCATCGACGAAGCGCACCTGCTGCTCGAGCACCAAGTGCCGCGCCAGCTCCATGATCTGCATGGGAAAGCCGGTGGTCACGTCGTGGATCCAGTTGCCCAACAGCTCGACGTTAGGCACCGGGCCAAACAGCGAGGTCAGCAGCGCGCGCGTCTCCTCGCGCGTAAAACGATGCAGCCGTAAGCAGCGAGCGCGCGCGACCAGCGCATCGGCGCTAGCAGGCACGGCGACCTGATCCGCCAAGCGGCGTGCGGCGATCAGCAAGATGCGGTGCACTTTGATCGCCTGCGACAGGCTGTTGAGCAGCGCGGTCGAGTCGTCGTCCAGTCGCGTGAGGTCGTCGACCAACAACACCAGCGTGCGATCATCCGCCAGATCGAACAGCCAGTTCACCACGGCGTTGTGGATCTGGGTGCGTGCGCTCGCCGCAGGCAGCTCATGGCCGACCCGTCGCAGGCCCGTGCTGAACGTATTCGAGACGCGCGACAGGCCAGCAAGGTACGGCCCGGCCGCGTCCCGCGCGTCGTGCGGCGCAGCCTCGACGATCGCGCGAATCAACGCAGAGATCGCGCCGTAGTCACCCGGATGAGCGCGGGCATTCACGCGCACGGTGAGCGCACCTGAGAGCTGAGCCTGCAGCGCAGCTTCATCGAGCAAGCGCGACTTGCCGACGCCAGGGTTACCCTCGATCACCACGGTTCCACCGTGTTCGCGATGCGCTCGCGCGATCCGGCGCTTGATCGTCTCCATCTGCTTCGTGCGCCCGATCAAGCGCGAGCCGACCAGATAACCCTGCGCTGTCCGGCTCTGGTATTCATCCTGCGGCAGCTCCGCGATCGACGTCAGCCGGTCGATCACTTCGTACGCGGTGCTCGGCCGAAACGTCGGGTCGAGGCTGAGCATCGACATCACGAGCTCGTCGAGCTCGACCGGCACCTCGGGTGCGACTTCGCGCAAGCGCATCGGTGGTGTGCGCCACAGCTCAGGCAGATCTTCGAGCTGCCGCGCACGGTACGGATAACGCCCCGACAAAATGCGGTACGCGAGCGCGCCGAGCGAATACAGATCCGCGCGATGATCGAGCGCGCTGCCGCGCAGAGCTTCAGGAGGAACGAGCGGCGGCGTGCCGACGATGTCATCCGACTCGCCGAAGCCGGCCATGGTGCCGAAGTCCAAGAGCCGACAGCGCCCATCGCTGGTCAAGCGCACATTGCGCGGGCTGAGATCGCGATGCAGACGCTGGCGCGTATGCAAGAGCGCGAGTGACGACGCGACATCGCGCAGATAGCGACAAGCTTCGCGGTACGGGATCGGCTCGAGCTCGCTCAGGTCTTGGCCGTCGAGCAGCTCCATCGTGAAGTACGGGCCGCGCTTGTCGATCCCGTAGTCGAACACCTCGACGATGTGCGGATGCTTGAGCCGCGCGAGCGTGTCGTATTCAGCTTCGAACAAGAGCGCGAGCCGCGGTTTGTCGGCCACGTTCGCGAGCAGACGCTTGAGCGCTACTTTGCGTCCCGTCGACTCGTCGACCGCCTCGTACACCGCGCCGACGCCACCGCGGGCCAGCTCGCGCACGATGCGATAGCGCCCCGCCACGAGCTCGGACTCCCGCTGTGTCTGCGCCACACCGTCTTTCTAACAGACCTGACTGCGCTGCACCCCCGCGGGCGTATTGGGCCCGCGCTTTCTTCGCGCGCAGGGCGGGCGGAGCTGAGCACGCTGGCTATGTGAGACAAGCGGGTAGAGGGGGACGGTGTAGGTCCCCCTCGGCGTAACGCTAGCGGTGCTTCTTCAGCTCGAGCCGACCGAGCTGGTCGAGGTGAACCTCGTCCGGGCCGTCAGCGAAGCGCAGGGTACGGGTGTTGGCCCAAGCTGAGGCCAAGAACGTGTCCTGGCAGACGCCCATGCCGCCGTGCACCTGCATCGCGCGGTCGATCACGCGCAGCGCCATGGCCGGAGCTGCGACCTTGATCTCGGCGATCTCGATGCGCGCGGACTTATTGCCGACGGTGTCCATCATGTGGGCAGCGCGCAACGTCAGCAGACGCGTCTGGTCGATCTCGATGCGCGAGCGCGCGATGTCCTGACGGACCGAGCCCATCTCCGAGATCTTCTTGCCGAAAGCGACACGCTTTTCAGCACGCTGACACATCAGGGTGAGCGCGCGCTCTGCCACGCCGATCGTGCGCATGCAGTGATGGATGCGACCGGGTCCGAGGCGACCCTGTGCGATCTCGAAGCCGCGACCTTCGCCGAGCAGCAAGTTCGACTTGGGCACGCGCACGTTGGTGAACTCGATCTCCGCGTGGCCATGTGGCGCGTGGTCGTAGCCGAACACTGTGAGCATGCGCTTGATGTTCACGCCCTTGGCGTCGCGCGGCACGAGGATCATCGACTGCTGCAAGTGCGTAGACGCGCTCGGGTCGGTCTTGCCCATGAACACGAACACTTTGCAGCGCGGATCGCCGGCGCCCGACGACCACCACTTGCGACCATTGATGACGTACTCATCACCATCGGCTTCGATGCGCGAGCTGATGTTGGTCGCGTCGGACGAGGCGACGTCCGGCTCGGTCATACAGAAGGCGGAGCGAATCTCACCGTTGAGCAGCGGCGCGAGCCACTTCTTCTTGTGCTCTTCGGTGCCGTAGCGCTCGAGCACTTCCATGTTGCCAGTGTCCGGAGCCGAGCAGTTGGTGGCTTCGCTGCTGAGCGGGTAGTGACCCATGATCTCGCAGAGCGGCGCGTACTCGAGGTTGGTTAGGCCAGCGCCGTTTTTGCTCTCGGGCAGAAACAAGTTCCACAGACCGGCGGCCTTGGCCTTCTTCTTGAGCTCCTCCATCACCGGCACCGGCTGCCAGCGATCCGCCGCTTTGCTCAGCTGCTCATAGAACACCGCTTCCGCGGGCAGGCATTCCTTGCGTGCAAACTCTTGCAGGCGCCCGTGAATTTCCTGAGCTTTTCCAGACATTTCGAAGATGGTCGTCATTTAGTCCCTTGTGCAGTCATGCTACGACCGGTGGTTACCACGCATTTGCCAACGACCTGACGCTGTTGAAGCGCGTGGAACGCATCCTTCGTACGATTGAGTGGGAAGGTGTGGGACACCTGTGGTTTCAGTTTCCCCGCTTCGTACCACTCGAACAGCGTCTCGACATTCTTGCGATTCGCATCCGGCTCGCGGCTGACCCAGGCCGCCCAGAACGCGCCCACCAGCGACGCATTGCGGTTCAATACCAAGTTCGCTGGGAGCTTCGGCACCTCTCCCGCTGCAAAGCCGACGACCACCACGCGCCCGTCCCATGCGACGCAGTGCAGCGAGTCTTCCAGGATCTCGCCACCGACCGTGTCGAACACCACGTCTGCACCTTGGGCTAACGTGAGCTCCTTGACCTTGTCCTTCCAACGCGGCTGCGTTCGGTAGTTGATCAGGTGCTCCACGCCGTACGCCAACGAGACTTTCGCGAGCTTCTCGTCGCTGCCACCGGTCGCGATCAAGCGCGCGCCCAAGTTGCGACCGATGTCGAGCGCGGCGGTCCCGAGCCCGCCACTCGCACCATGCACGAGCAGCACTTCGCCTGCGCGCAACGCACCGCGCTGCACGAGCGCGTAAAACGCCGGGACGTAGCTCATGAGAAAGCCTGCGGCGATCGTGTAATCCATTTGCTTCGGCAGCACGAAACAGTTGTGCGCGCCGACTGCGACTTCTTCCGCGAGCCCGCCGGTACCAAGTGTTGCGGCAACACGGTCACCGACTTTCGGGCGACGCACATTGGGCGCGACTTCGATCACTTCGCCCGCGACCTCGGTTCCAGGCACAAACGGAAGCGGTGGCTTGTACGGATAGCGACCGGTGACCATCTGCAGGTCAGGAAAATTCACTCCCGCTGAATGAACCGCGATGCGAACTTGGCCGGCGCCGAGAGGTTTGCTGGGAACGTCCTCAAACGCGAGCGTTTCAGGAGGTCCAAAGGACTTACACAAAACCGCTTTCATACGCCTACCGTTTGTGCGCGGCCCATACTGCTGCATCGCGCTGTGGTTATTGATCGCTTGTATGATGGACTTTGCAGCGTGGTCAATCGAAGCGAACGCACAGCAGATGCATGCGATGAATGAAGCGTCTTCTTCGTGTCGTGCGAAAATATCGGCACGCAACACATCGAACCTAAACTTGTCGAGAACAGCTATCGGTGCGCTGATTGCAGCTATTGGCTGCAGCGTATTCTAGGCAGCGTTTAGTTACTCGCGCGTCGTCGCGCGCAGCGATCGTTTAGCGTTCAAACGCGTCGGGCTACTCGGTCCGCTCGACGACTGATTCAGAGGTGGTCCCCGAGCGCGTCCGACGCTTTTTGTCTGACCAACTATGGAAATTTGACATCTGGTCGCGCGTTCTGTACTCAGCTGTCTTACCTAATCGCGTGCGCAGTGGATGTCCGTTTAGGGCCTACACGCCGCCCTAGCAGGCGTACCGGCCACGCGATGGGGCCCGAATACGAAAGAAAAGGGGTCGCAAGTGCAGAAACTTACTCAGCGGCAAGAGATGGTCCTGCAGTACATCCAGTCGTCGATCACTGAACGAGGTTACCCGCCGACCTTGCGTGAAATCGGCAATTTTATGGGTATTCGCAGCACCAACGGTGTGAATGACCATCTGCGGGCGCTCGAGCGTAAGGGCTATCTGACGCGTGAGGACATGAAGTCGCGCGCGCTCCGGCCGACGGTCTTCGACGTCAAGTCCAACGGCGCAAACGGTGGCCACGTGACGGGTCATGCGACTGGCTATGCAGGCGTGAATGGCATTGGCGCAGTTCCTGGCGCGCCGCACAATGGCAATGGCCATGGTGTTGCGGATGCAGCGCGGGGCTATGGCAACGGACACAGCCAGCCCGCGCCCTACGACGACAGCTTCATCGAGATCCCGATCCTCGGTCGCGTGGCGGCAGGGCAGCTGACGGAGGCGATTCAAAGCCCCGAAGACACGGTTCGCATCGACCGCATGTTGCTTGGCGGCGTCACAATGGACGTGTTCGGTCTGCGCGTGCGCGGCGAGTCGATGGTGAACGCTGGCATTCGTGACGGCGATTACGTGTTCGTGCGCAAGCAGCTCGATGCCCGTCGTGGCGAGATCATCGTCGCGCTCGTCGGCGAAGAGGCTACCTGCAAGTATTACTACCCCGAGCAAGATCGCATCCGGCTCGTGCCTGCGAACGAGCGCATGACAGACATCGTGATCAACCGCGATGACTGGCGCTCCACGCAGATCCTCGGCGTGGTCGTCGGGCTGTACCGCAAGTTCAACTAGGCCTAATTGTTCCGACGGTCACGGTGCTCACGGTGGTCACGGTGAAACTGGAGTCGCCCCGCGTCATCCTCTGGGACATCATGGACACGCTTGTGCGTGATCCGTTCTTCACGCACATGCCCGGGTTCTTCGGGCATACGTTCGAGGCGCTGGTGAAGCGGTTGCAGCCGGGAACGTGGGTGGAGTTCGAGCTCGGGAAACTGAACGAGCTCGAGTTCTACGCGCGCTTCTTTCGTGATGGCAGCCCGATCGATGGCCCTGGGCTCAAGCGCTGCATGGCGCAGGCCTACGACTGGGTCGAAGGTATGCCCGCGCTGCTTGCGGATTTGCAGGCGCGTGCCGTGAATATGCATGCGCTGTCAAACTATCCAGAGTGGTATCAGCTCGTCGAGGAGCGGCTGGCACTGTCTCAGTTCGTACAGCTAACTTTCATTTCTTGTCGGACAGGTTTTCGAAAACCAGCACCCGAAGCCTTCTTGCACGCTTGTGCACACCTCGACGTGCCTCCTGAGCAGTGTCTGCTGATCGATGACCGCGCGCAGAACTGCGAATCGGCTCGCAAGGTTGGCTTACAAAGTTTGCACTTCGACGGAAGTATTCCTGCGCTCCGTCAAGGTTTGGTCGCGCACGGCCTTTTGTGAGCAAGCGCGCGGTAGCTCACATGGTCGATCTTTGGTAAGCAGCCGCCACGCGCGCGTTACGCACGCAGGGAGGCGTCGTGGTCGAGATCGAAGCATTCCGACAGCAGGTTCGTGAGTTTTTAGAGAAGGAAGCCCCGCAGTCGCTTCGCGGTCTGAATGACCCGAAGTACGCCTATTGGGGTGGTCGCAAGCCCGAGCTTCCGCATCCCGATGCGCAGCGCTACTGCGAGCTTGCGGCTGAACGTGGACTGACAGCGATCACGTGGCCGAAGGAGTACGGCGGTGGTGGCTTGTCGGCAGCGCACGAGAGGGCGTTCCATCAAGAGCTGGCGAAGCTTGGTTTTCCAGCGCCGCTCACTGGCTTTGGTCTGACGATGATCGGGCCGACGCTCTTGCAGTTCGGCAACGACGCGCAGAAGGCCGAGCACTTGCCGCAGATCGTGCGAGGCAAGATTCGCTGGTGCCAGGGTTACTCCGAGCCCAACGCAGGCTCCGACTTGGCGTCGCTCGCGACGTCGGCGGTGTTGGACGGCGATGAGTATGTGCTGAACGGGCAGAAGGTCTGGACGAGCTACGGCGACAAGTCCGACTGGATGTTCGTGCTGGTGCGCAGTGATCCGACGGCGAAGAAGCAGACGGGCATCACGTTCATCTTGATCGACATGCAGAACCCGGGCGTCGAAGTGCGTCCGATCTTGTTGATCAGCGGCGCTTCGCCGTTCTGCGAGTCGTTCTTCACCGACGCACGCGCGAAGGTGAAGGACGTGGTCGGCGGCTTGAACAATGGCTGGACGGTCGCGAAAGCGCTGCTCGGTCACGAGCGCACAATGATCGCAAACGTGTTCGGTGCCAGTGGCGGTGCTCGCAACAGCAACGACAAGAAGAACGCGATCGCTGATATCGCACGCGAGTACGTCGGTGAGGTCGCAGACGGCAGCCACAAGCTGGCGGATCCGATTTTGCGCGATGCGATCACGCAGGTGACCATGGATACGCGCTGCTTCCTCGCGACTGTCGCGCGCAACGCGGACAACATCAAAGCTGGTCATCGTCCGGGGCCCGAGTCGTCGATGTTCAAGGTGTACGGCACCGAGCTGAATCAGCGGCGCGAAGAAGTGCTGCTCAAGATCCGCGGTCCGCAAGCGCTGGGCTGGGAAGGCGCCGGCTACACCAAGGAGGAGCTCGACAAGACGCGTGAGTGGCTGCGTTCGCGCGGCAACACGATCGAAGGCGGGACGAGCGAAGTGCAGCTCAACATCATCGCCAAGCGCGTGCTCGAGCTGCCGGGTGATTGAGATCTGAGAGACGGGCAAAGAAGAGAAAGAAGAAAGAACTCAAATGGCCATTCAGCTCTCACTCACTGAAGATCAAGCCATGCTCCAGAAGACGGCGAACGCCTTTTTCTCTGAGCATTCCCCGCTCACCCGTCTGCGCAAGCTGCGCGATAGCGGTGATGAGCTCGGTTACAACCGCGAGCTGTTCCAGCAGATGGCGGAGCTCGGTTGGACGGCGATCCCGTTCGAGGAGCGCGACGGCGGCCTCGGTATGGGTTTGGCCGGTGCCATCCTGATCAGCGAAGCCATGGGGCGCACGTTGGCGGTGGAGCCGTACATCCCGAGCATCTTGCTCGCGGGTCAGGTGCTTGCGCTCGCGGGTACGCCTGCGCAGCGTGAAGCCTGGCTTACGCCTGCGATCGCGGGCGAGAAGGTGCTGGCATTCGCGCAGCAGGAGAAGACCAGTCGTTACTCGGCGACGAACGTGCAGACCAAGGCCGCTCCGAGCAAGAGTGGCGGTTACACCCTGAACGGCGAGAAGCACGGCGTGCTCGCAGGGGCGCGCGCCGACGCTTATCTCGTCAGCGCGCGCACGAGCGGCGACAGTACGGCGGTCAACGGTGTCAGCTTGTTCCTTGTGCCGGCGAACACGCCCGGTCTCAAGGTCACGCGTCAGCGCCGCATCGACTCGCGCAACGCCGCGATCGTGGAGCTGAAGGACGTGCAGGTTGGCGCGGACGCGCTGGTCGGCGAGAAGGACGGCGCGGGCAAGTTGATCGAGTCGACGCTCGAGCGTGCGACCGTGGCGTTGTGCGGCGAGATGATCGGCGCGATGACGGCGGCGTTCGATTCGACACTCGCGTATCTGAAGGAGCGGAAGCAGTTCAACGTGTTGATCGGCTCGTTCCAAGCGTTGAAGCACCGCGCGGCCAAGATGTTCATCGAGATCGAGCTGGCGCGCTCAGCGACGATGCTCGCGGCGCGTGCGCTGGACGACAACGACCCCGAGGGTCACGCCCTCGTGTCGGTGGCCAAGGCGCGTTGCTCCGACGCTTACGTGCTCGTTGCCAACGAAGCTGTGCAGTTGTTCGCGGGCATCGGTATGACCGATGAGCACGACATCGGCTTCTTCATCAAGCACGCCCGCACCTGTGAGCTCACGTTCGGCGACGCGGCCTACCACCGCGACCGCTTCGCCACGCTCAACGGCTACTGAACCAAAGCCGCTTGCCACACCCGAAAACGCCGGCGCACCGATAATGCGCCGGCGTTTTTTCGCTCGCAGGTGGATGGGATTTTCGAAGCTGGAGCGTTGCTTACGTCCCCGCCGCGCAGATCACCCGCGCGCCGGACACGCCGAGTGCGCATACGCACCGGTCGAGGTGACGCGTTGAGCGCAACAGCGTGGGAGCCCGCGCCGTACATCGCCTCTTCGTGCAGCGAGCGTGGATGCGAACGAGCGCATTACGTAGACGGCGATGCACTTGTGGCCGCTGCCGCTGCCGCGCGCGAAGTAGGCGCGTCGGGCCAGGTGCCGCTGCCGGCGGCTGGCGTTGGGTGCGCTGGTAGCGGGGCTAGCGGCGGCTGGCGCTTTGGTTGCTGAGGCTGTTGTCGTGCATGCCCGCCGCTTCGTGGTCGTCGGTGGGCTCGTCGTTTAGGGCGTTGCGCTGCTCTGGGGGCGCTTCGTCGAGTGGGTCTTCGCTGGTGTCGTCTTCGTAGCTGGCGCTGTTGGCGACTGTGCGTTCGCGCGGGATCGCTGCGGGCTGCGGGATGATGCTGTCGCTCGCTTCGGCGTCTGGATCGTCGGGATCGCTGGGGGGCAGGATGGTTTCGCCGGTGCCGTCTTCGTTGGCGCGTAGGCGTCGTGCGAGGACTTGCAGGGGGTTGAAGCCCAACATGCCGCTGACGCTCGTCACGTGCGAGATCTGCTCGCGCGCGTAGCGCGTCCAAGGCTCCAGGAAGCTGAGGAAGTCGATGCCACCGAGCAGCTCGCCCGTGCGACGCGCCGTCGCGCGCAGCGCATCGGCGCCTACCGCGATGTTCACGTACGCAGGCGACGGGTCGATGATGATCTCGCGCAGCGCCACAGCCTTTGCCCACGCACCGGGCTCGGCCTCGCGCAGCAAGCGCTCGAAGCGCCGACGCTGCGTATAAATGCCAAGCTGCAGCGGCGCGATCGACGTCGAGATCGCACGGCTCACCGCGCGATGATCGCGCCGAAAGTCGCCGCTCAGAGGCCCGACCGTGTCGAGCACCAGCTCCGGGCCCCCGATCAGATCGAACTGCCCGCCGCGTCGCCGCAGCACGAGCGCCGTCCACAGCTCGGCGTCTTCCCAGAGCGCTGCGACGAAGCTGTGCTCGTCCGGCAGCACCACATCGAGCGCGCGCGTGACCAGCTGAGGCGTCGGCAGCGGCACGACATTGCGAGGCTCCGGCCAAAAATACAGCGCACCTTCGCGCTCGAGCTCGCGTGCAGCCGTGAGCAGCGCAAGCCACTGGCCCGCGTAGTCGTCGGTGCGAAGCATCTGCGGCGTCGCGCGCTCTGTCAGCTCTTCGATCGTGCCGAGCTTGAGCGCGATGCCCCGGCGCACACCGTGCTCGGCACACAATGCGGCGAGATCCTCGCGTGACTTGTACTGATCACAAGCGATCGGTCCCCGGTCGCCGATGAACGCAGCACACGCGCCGCCATTGGGGTCCTCGACCACGACCACGACGCCGTAACTGTTGCGATGATCGTCGCGCGCGCGCCGCCTGCGCGACTCGAAGAGCGAAATGAAGCGCCCCCAAGTCACGGCATCGAAGCCGGTCACTCGCAGGTTGGTGCTCAGCACGGCGGACTCCGGCGGGCGGAAGGTGGGCGGGATCGACTCATCGCGCCGGATGTGCGCTCACAGACAAACATCCGACACGCGTGGCCCGAAATTGGGATCGCGACCTGGTCCGTCCCCTCATAGCGCTCGCCGGTGAGCGCGTCCACCAGCACCATCGGCTCTGGCAAACGCAGCTCGGCTTCCACCTCGCGCGCGTGCGTGTGGACCAAGAACACCACGCGCGGACCGCTGTGGTCTTCGTGCACTGTGGCTTCGACGCTCTCGGGCTCGACGACAAACGGCGTGGCCAGATCGAGCTCGTCGATCAGTGCGGCGACCAGCTGCGGCGCTTGGTCCGCAGCGCACAGCTGCAGGCCCTCTAGCGCGCGCGTCTCTGCCGCTGACAGCGGCTGAAGCTGAGCGTCGAGGCTCGGCGTGTGCGGGCCGGCCAACACGCGCCCGCCGCGCTCCTTGAAGTACGCCATCAGATGCAAGCGCTTGGGGTCGGCGAACTCGAATGTGGGCGTGATCAACACGCGCAGATCTTCGAGCAGCGTCTTGGACGCGTCGCTCTCGACGAACACATACGGAACGCGCGCCTGATCGAGCGCGTCCGCGAACTGCATCACGAACTGGCTCCACGCCAGCTGGATCGGCTGCTGAAAACCGAGCTCCGTACGCAGACAGGCCGCATCCGCCCCGGCGCCCGCGAGCGCCAGGAGCGACGGACTGAATGCTCCAAGCGTGTGCGTCGCACGAGACAGCCGGGCGTACTCAGTGGGCAACATGATCCCCACCTCGACGCGGCGCTTGAGCGCATGGAAATGCGTGCGGTGCAGCGCGCGCACCACGCGCCGCAGATCCTCGGCATGCGGTCGTTCGCGGGCGAGCTCATCGAACGGCGCGCCGTACCAGCGATCGCGGTCAACAGCCATGTACAGGTTCAGCCCGCGCAGGCCGTACGCGCACGCGCAGAGCAGCGTGTGGAGCCCGTCCGCATCGGTGCGCGCGGCAAACCATGGCGGTGCGCCGACGCCCATTTCGGGCGCGTACGGGAGGCGCGTGGAGCCCGCCAAGCGCAATGTGCGCGCCTTGACCGCGCTCATGTCCGAGCGCCGGTGGTAGTAGTCGAGGCCGTTCACATCGACGACTTGATCCAGACGCGCAAGTGACGTGGGCAAACCGCTCTCGCCCATCGGACTGTTGTGCACGGTAGGCAGCGGGCCGAGCTGGTCGTGCAGCATGCCGCGCAAACGATCGAGCGCGCCCGCGAGCAGCTCGGACTGAAACTCCATCAAGTCGAGCGAGCGCCGCAGCACCGGATGCGAAGCGTCGGGAGGGCAGCGCGTCGCGGGCAGGGCGCCTTCCCAGCCCGCGTATTCAGTGCCGTGCGCGCTGTTCAAGACCGAGATCTCGTCGTAGCGCACCTGCAGAAACGCTCGGTACTTGGCCAGCGCGTCCGGGTGATGGTCGTGATCGTACGGCGCATCGCGAAAATAAAACGCGGCTTCGTTGTCGACCTGCACCATCACGACCGGCCCGTTGGGCCAGATGCGCGTAGACAGCACCTTCGCCGTTTCGGCGTACCAGCGCTCGACCTCTTGGAAGAAACGCTCGCTGGCGAACGACGGGACAGGAAACATGCGCGGCGGCGCGATGAACGGCAGCGGCTGCCCGCGCGCCGAACGCGCCTGGCATGCTTCGTCGAACACCACACGTCGCGGCAGCCCGAAGTACGTCAGCTCGGCGTTGATGTTCGGTCCAGGACGTACGAAAGCGTACATTCCGAGCGCGTGCGCGAGATCGAGAAACGCACCCAGATCTTTTTGCGGATCGTATTGCCCGAAGTCGTAGCTGCCGTCGCGCAGCTCGTGCACGCCCCAAGGGACGTAAGTCTCGACCATGTTCAAGCCGAGCGAACGCAGCGCTTCGAGCGCCGCGCGCCATGTGCTGGGCTTCAAGCGAAAGTAGTGAACGGCCCCGGAATACAGCGGAACCTGCTGCGCCCCGAGCTGCAGCGCGCGCGCACCGAGCTTCGGCGACTGACCGCCGCCGCTGCGTGGCGCTGCCGCACGCACAGAAATTCTCGCCTTCGCCATGCGCTGCGAGGATACGGCTCAACACTCTTCGGTCACAACCGCTTCGTGCATGGCATGTAGGTTTCCCCCGATCCCTTACGCGTGCCCGTGCCCGTGCACGATCCACAGCACGCCGACGCGCATGGCCGAGAGTCGTGCGCGTTTACGGGCACGGGCACGCGTATGGGAAATACTGCGGTTCAAGATCGCTGACCTATGGCTGCACACGTTGTAAGGTCTCCCACGTGGCAGCTCTCCTCGTCGCGCTCGGCGGAGCACTGGGGTCTCTCTTACGCTTCGGCGTAAATGTGTGGTGCGCGCAGCTCGGCCCTGCTTGGCCCTTCGCGACCTCGATAGTCAATGTGCTGGGAAGCTTCGGACTGGCTTTCATCAGCCGTGCGTGGCCCGATCGCACGTACTTGGGCGTGCCGCTGATGCTGACGATTGGAACGGGAGTGTTCGGGGGATTCACGACCTACTCGGCATTCAATCTCGAAGTGCTGCTGCTGTTTCAGCGCGGAGACAGCGCGCGTGCCGTCGCATATGCGGCCGTGACAGTGCTTGGCTGTGTGGCAGCCGGCCTCTTCGGCTTCTGGTGCGCGGCACGCGTTGCCATGTAACCGTGGGTGAGCGCGATCAGGCCGCTGCATGCAGCGGCCGTGCGACGGGCTCCGCTTCGAGCTCGAATGTTTCGACCTCAATGCCGAGCCGCGCGAGCACGCGACCCAGGCTCCAGCCTGCATCGCGTTCCTCGTTGGCACCGCCGAGCAGCTCAGCCGCGCGCACCGGAACATCGGGCGTGCGCCATTTTTCAAAGCACAGGCCGAGGAAGTCCGCGTGCCAGAGCCGATCTGCCTCAGTGGCGATGACCAGCGCCTCGAGCTCGGCGCCATCGAACACAATGACGTCGGCCAGCACCGGTGAGGACGCCCGGCCAGCCGCATAGGCGCCGGTCCAGAGCATGACAGGCACAGGCGAGCCTGGGACCCGGAGGCGCAGGCAAACGGGCACTGGCAGGGCGCTCACGAGCCGCGCAGGCACGGCCAAGAGCTCTTGCAGCGCGGCATTGTTCCGAGCCGACAGGCTGACATCACGGCGTGCGTCCACCGCGCGGCCTTTGCTGACGGGGCTCGCGTCGACTTTGAGGCGGCTGATCACGTTCAGGGGGCTTGCAGGAGTCATGGGTTCACCGTGGGAAGGGTTGGCAACTGCTGGTTTCGATGGAGGTCCATACCGCTACTGAACCTTTGTCCAGTATAGGCGTGTATTCGCTGAACGCAAGGTTCCTGCACACGCCGTGCGCGTTTTTTCTTGCAACCGTTCTCGGCGCCCCGACGCCGCAGTTTTCTTGACGCGCGCACTTCTGCTCGTGCTGTCACGGCGGCGGTAGCGGGACTCGCTCCGCAAGCCGGCGACTCCCGAGCTGCGCTTACGGCAGGACTGGCGAACGAGAGACGCGGTCGCGCTACTCCTGCTCTTTGTCCCTACCGACGAGCAGGGGCGAAACGACGAAGCACAGAATGCCGAGCCCGATCAGGGCCATGCCTTCTTCCGGATGCGCTGTGGACCAAAGCCACGATCCACCGAGCACCAGCGCGGAACTGAACAGCGCATGCCCGATGCGACGCCCGAGTCGATCTGTGGCACGCGCGAGGCTCGGCTGGCGCACGACTGCGCTCATTCGCCCTTGGCGCAGGTCCTCGAGGATGTCGTCTGCTCGCGCTGGAAACTCAGTCGCTGCATTCGCAAAGCGCGCCGCCACGTGCAGCAAGTCGCTCGTGATGCGCTCGGGCGAGTAGCGATAACCTATGATCTCCGCGAAGTACGGCCGGATCTCGCGCACGAGATCGATCTCTGGATAGATTTGCCGCGCGATGCCTTCGACGGTCATCATCGCTTTGCCAACCATCAAGAGCTCGCTCGGCATCTCGATGCCGTACGTCAATGAGGCTGACGTCAGATCGCGCAGCAGCTCAGCGAAAGCCACATCTTCGAGCTTGCGGCCGAGGTACTTGTCCGCCAGCCGAGAGACATCGGCCTCGAACGCACCCCGGTCGATCTTCTTGGTAGGCCGGCCGATCCCATAGAGCACATCTGCGATCACGCGTGTATCGCGGCTCGCTGCTGCGATCAGCAAGTCGATCAGGCGATCGCGCAGCCGCGGGCTGAGCCGACCGACCAAACCGAGATCGATCAAGCCGAGCACCGGCTCCTCGGCGGTGCCCATGATCAAGATGTTTCCTGGATGGGGATCGGCGTGGAAAAAGCCATGCTCGAAGATCATCTTCACGACGACCTGCACAGCGTTCTTCGCGATGCGCTCGGCGCTCGAGCCTTTGGCTACGGCGTCGAACACGTTGAGCCCATCGAAGAACTCGAGCGTGATCACCTTCTTCGATGAGATTTCGCGGTACACCTTCGGGAAGCGCACCGTCTTCAGCTGCGCGAAGTTGTCTGCGAACCGCTCGGCGTTATCCGCCTCTTGCGCGAAGTCGAGCTCCGCGCGAATCGCACGGTCGAACTCTCCAACCAAAGCGCTCGGCCGATATGCGCGCGACTCAGGGATCGAGCGCTCGATCGTAGTCGCGAACGAATACAAAAGGTCGATGTCGCGATCGATCGTGCGCCCGATGTTTGGCCGCTGCGCTTTGACCGCGACCGCGACTAGGCCCTCGTCGGTCGCGAGCTGTGCACGGTACACTTGACCGATGGATGCCGATGCCAGCGGCTCTTCGTCAAACTGCGAGAAGACGCTTGCGATCGGCGCCCCGAGCTCGGTTTCGATCGCGCCGCGCATCTCTGAGAAGGGCAGCGGCGGTACGTTGTCCTGCAGCTGTTTCAGCTCATTCACGACCTCGGCCGGCAGCAGATCAGCGCGCGTCGACAGCACCTGACCGAGCTTGATGAACGTCGGCCCTAGCTCCTCCAACACCAAGCGGATGCGAACAGGCAGGTTGCGCTCGGGGTCTTCGCTGCGTTTGCCGGGAACGAGTCCGCTCAGTCCGGTGCGTTGCAGCAGCTCGCCGAAGCCGTGGCGTGCGAGCACGCCAGCGATTTCGCGAAGGCGACCGAGATCGCGCACCGTATCCAGGATCAACGCCATTCGCGCAGCATCTTGGCGACCACATCCATGGTCGTCAACTCAGCAACTCCCCACGTAATCGTAGCCGGATCAGAGTCGGCTACGGTTGTGATTACGATTGCGGTCGCGACGCCTGCCGCTCGCAGCTGCAGAGACAGCGTGCGGGGCATTTGCGCCTCGATCCTGAGCGAGAGCTTGGCAGCACGCCGCCACGGCCCGGAGCATTGACGCTAACATAGGTAGCGCGCTCCCCGCCGGTAGGTTTCTACTTGGTTTCTGCGGCAGAACGCTTGTCGGAGGCCCTGGCGATGCCCTAGTAAGGGGAGACGGCCGCAGCAGGGCTACGAGCCGGTCGGCCAGGATACTGAAGACAAAGAGCTTTCCTTTCCTCGAACCAGGAGGGGTCAGCGCGCTTCACAGCCGCTACCGTGACATTTTTACTCGCGGGAAATGATTCGGAAATGCTGGCTGGATACCTCAACCGTACAGCTCTGCGCCAGGGAGACTCCAGATGAAGAAAGTCGAAGCCATTATAAAACCCTTCAAGCTTGACGAAGTGAAAGACGCACTGGGTGAGATCGGCATCCAGGGTATGACCGTGAGCGAGGTGAAGGGCTTCGGTCGCACGGGTGGCAAGAAAGAGGTCTATCGGGGCTCCGCTTACGTCGTCGACTTCGTGCCCAAGGTTAAGATCGAGCTCGTGATCGCCGACAACCAGGTCAACCAGGTCATCGAGTCGATCGAAAAGACGGCCAAGACGGGCCGTATCGGCGATGGCAAGATCTTCATCGTCGGCATCGAAGAGGCGATCCGTATCCGTACTGGCGAACGCGGTGAAGACGCTGTCTGACGCTCCTTAGACGGACGACCCCCGGAGCTGAGCTCTGTGCCGCGTTAGCATCAGCGGTCAGCGCCACGAGCAACGGGGGGCCTGTTCCGGCACGATTGCAGCTGCCGCGGCCGCGAGCGAACGACGCGGCCGGCCTGGTCGCAGCGGTTATCAAGTGTGTGAACCTGCCGTTCCTGTCGCGCAGCGCACGCTGCCGACACGACGTGTGTTCTTCTGCAAAACGGCTGCGCTTCCTGTGATTGTTGGAAGCTTTTTCAGGCGTTCGTTCGCTGTCGCCGTTTGACGCACCTTGGAGGGCTCAGTTAACATCCCGGCAGTCGCTGAAGCGGAGCTAACCGGAAATGGGTGGGCCTGCAGGCGCGGTTCCATATGCTGCCAAGTCCTTCCCGTGTTGCCGCTTCCTCACTTCATATTCTGCCTCGCAAAAGCCTGAGCCGTGCCATCGGCCGGGCCGCGAGAGTGCCCGCGCCATCGCCCATGCTGCGGCTGGCTATGCGCGCGTACTGCCGGGCCTACGACATCGACCTCGATGACTACCAGGTGCCGGAGCAGGGCTTTTCCACCTTCGACGCGTTCTTCACGCGCCACCTGAAGCCCGGTCTGCGCCCGCTCGATCCCGAGCCCGATGCGCTGCTTTCGCCGGCCGACGGCCGCGTCGAGGACATCGGGCCGATCGAGCCAGGTGCCAAGCTGACCGTGAAAGGTCACGCCTACTCGGTCGCGGAGCTCTTGGCCGATCGTTGGGCGGCCAGCCTGTACGCGGGCGGGCAGTTCGCGATCGTGTACCTGTCGCCGCGCGACTATCACCGTGTGCACGCGCCGGTCGATGGCCGCGTGAGGGCGGTGCGGCACGTGCCCGGCTCTCTGTTCCCGGTCAATTCGATCGGCTTGCAGCACATCCCGCGCCTGTTTGCGCGCAACGAACGCGTCGTGATCGAGCAAAACAGCGCGGTGCACGGCCCCGTGACGAGCGTGATGGTCGGTGCGATCGGCGTCGGTCGGATCAGCCTCGCGTTCGACAACGAGCTGATCACGAACAACGGCCGCGCCTACGGCGAGCGCATTTATCTCGGCCAAGAAGGTCCGCAGCTCAACCGCGGCGACGAGCTCGGCACGTTCCATCTCGGCTCGACGGTGATCCTGTTCAGCGGTCCCGGAGCAGGTCTTGCCCCGGTGATTCGCGCCGGGCAGCGTGTGCGCATGGGCGAAGCGATCTGGCGGCGCACGGAGCGCCCGAACGAGGTGCCCCTGTGAGCGAAGAGCCTCGCGCTCGTAGCGGAGGTCGCAGACGGCAAACTACACGCCGCTTGCTGCGTCACCCTTCGCGCCTCGCCGGAAAGTCGGGGACGAGCGCAGGCTCCACGCAGGCTGAAGCTCCGGACGCTCGCAACGCGATCTTGCCGGAAGCGCCGTCTGAGCTCGCTCAATCCGGCGAGGTGGCGTCCGCGTCCGCGCTCGAACAGGTCCCGGTCGATATCGACGTCGACTCGAAAGACACGGGCGAGTTCGAGCCGAACACCGCCAAGCTCGGCAGGATCGAGCCAGCAGAGAACGACACTGATCTTTCGGCCGCCGCAGCGCGTGCGGATGCACTGACCGCAGCGGCGATCGAGGATGTGGTCTCAGATCTGCCCGAGGCGATCGAGAACGAGGCCAAGACCAAGCCGAAGATCCGGCTCTCCGATGCCGCAGCCAAGCGTCTGAGCCCGCCGCCGAAGGCACTCGACTCAGAGGGCGAGCAGGACGGAACGCGCAAGCCGCCGTCGATCCCACCGCTGAGCGGTCCACTCGAAGGGCTGGGGTTGGGGTTGGGGTTGTCCAATTTAGCGCGTGGATCGCTGCCGCCGATACCGAGCGGCGAGGGCATCGTTCGCAACTCACAGCCGCGCATCGTGCTCGAAGCCGAGCCGCGCGTGCGTCGCGACAGCGACATGCCCACGCGTCCGCGCATCCCGCTGACACAAGATATGGCGCTCGCAGCGGGCCGTATCACTTCGCAAGAGGTCAGCCCGTATCGCGCAGACGAAGGTCCGATCCGCGCGCGCGCGACGTACCAGAACACTCCGGTGGATGAGAACGCTCCCTCGGTGATCGTCGCTCGGGCACACGTCATCAGCGACGCTCCGCCGGCGCCTGCGAACGATCGTCCGGATGTTGTTCCGGCGCTGCGGCGCAGTCGTCGCCCGCGGCCGGACTCCGAAGAATTCGAGACCCTAGATCTCGATGACGAGGACACCGACGAGATGTCGCGTCTCGATCTCGACTTGCCCTCCGACTCGCCGGTCGGGGCGCTCGATGCATCGGTGCGGGTTTCGCGTACGCCGCCGCCGCCGCCCGCGCACGGGCCTAGCCCCACGAAACAACAGCAACAGTCACGCAGCCCGATCACCGGTCAGCACGCAGCGCCGCCGCCAGGAAGCAGCACGCAGCGCCCAGCTCCGCCTCCACCTCCGCCGACCGCGCCGCCGCGTCGAGCCACCACCTCGTCGCGCAAGCCCTCGGGCAAGAAGCGCTCCTGGTGGGAGGTCCTGTTCAGCGACGACTACATCCGCACGCTGCCGAAAGTGGCGCAGACCGCGGTGCAGAAGCAGGTCAACTTCATGGAGGCAAGCCTCGGCATCAAGCGCGGCGACTCCGTGCTCGATGTCGGTTGTGGCTTGGGTCATCACGCGCTGGAATTCGCGCGCCGCGGCTATCTGGTCGTCGCGCTCGATCTTGCGCTGTCGATGATCACGCGCGCTGCCGAGGACGCGCAGCAGCGCGGCCTGCGCATCAACTTCCTGCACAAAGACATTCGCGACATCGGCTTCGAAGGCACGTTCGATGCGGTGATCTGCGTTGGCACGACGTTCGGGTTCTTCGACGACGAGCAGAATCGCAGCGTGCTGCAGCGGCTCGCGCACGCGCTCAAGCCCGGCGGACGCTTGCTCTTGGACGTGGTGAATCGCGACTTCGTGGTCCAGTCGCAGCCCAACCTCGTCTGGTTCGAAGGCGATGGCTGCGTGATCATGGAGGAGAGCGACTTCAACTACTACTCCAGTCGCTTGCACGTGAAGCGCACGATGATGCGCGACGACGGCCGGCAGACCGATGTCGACTATAACATCCGGCTGTATTCCGTGCACGAGCTCGGCCAGATGCTCAAGCAGTGTGGCTTCGTGATCCGTGAAGTCAGCGGACAGGAAGCGACGCGCGGCTGCTTCTTCGGCGCACAATCTTCCCGCATCGTGCTCTTGGCCGAGCGCCGCCCGTTCACGAAAACGCAGGGCGGCGATGAAGCTGGTGGCGGCGGCAGCGGTGGTAACTCACCCGCGAACGGCCTTGACCACTAACCACTGAGGCTCTGCTTCTTCAAGGCGAGCCGTCGGACTCGCCGCCATCGCTCGGGAACACGGCTCCAGTCGTATCGAGGCTGCCGTTCAGCACGTAGCGCGCTTCACACGGCAGCGCGAGGAAGGCGCCGCCCAGAGCGGCAAGTGCGCCTTCGCAGCTCGAGCCCGACGATGGCGTGACCTGGATCAAATGCTCCGCGCTCAGATCGATGTCTGCCGACTCCGACTCATCGATGGCAGCGTCGCGGTCTGAGCGTGGCGTCTCGTTCACGACCCCGTCTTCGACACGGCGAGCCACCTTGCCCGAGACCGTCTGTTTGCGCGTGAGCGCACAGGCGCGAGCTTGTTGCCGCCTGAGATCGAAGTCCGGCTCCGTGGAGAGAAAGTCGCTCGGCTGTTCTTGGCGCGTGCCGGGCGCCGGTCCCACGAGCTGCGTCTCGCTCATCGAAAAGCTAAAGTTGCCGCTCTCGCTGAGCGTGCCCGAGGCCGGCGTCGCTTTGTTCGGCATCCAGTACGCGACGCCGGAGTCCGTGCGTAGCTCCACCACGAAGTCGAGCGGGTTCGCCGTGGGCAGCGCGACCTGACCGCAGGTGTTTTCGACGAGCACGCCGTGGATCGCATAGCTACCCACGAGGGCCCCGGGCTTGGTGCCCTGATTACACGCGCACAACCCAAGCACTACGATGCTGCACGCGCTCCAGAACGGTAGTCGCTCTCGGTGCATCAAGTCGTCCTCGGCTGGTCATTGGCCAAGGGTTCATTGTGGCACCGATCGCGGGCAATCGTCTGCTAACGCACCAACTTGTCCCGGCTCAATCCGGGCAACCGTCGTCGTCCTCGCGGCCGTTGTAGGTCTCGGCTTGCTCGGGGCACTGATCGCGGTCGTCGGGCAACCTGTCGCCGTCGAAGTCGGTCTCCGGGCAACCATCGTCGTCGCCGAAGCCGTCGGTGTCTTCAGGTTGATCTGGGCACTTGTCGGCGCCGTCCTCCACGCCATCGCGGTCCCGATCATTTTCCGGGCAGCCGTCGTTGTCGCGATCGCCGTCCATGTCTTCTGGCTGGTCGGGGCAGGAGTCGTAGCCGTCTTGCACGCCGTCCGCGTCGTTGTCGCGATCGGGGCAGCCGTCTTGATCTTCGAAGCCGTCACGATCCTCTGGATCGTCGGGACATTTGTCGAGACCGTCGTTCAGACCGTCAGCGTCGTTGTCCTCGTCGGGACAGCCGTCTTCGTCGAGATAGCCATCGTGATCTTCGGGGCTGCCTGGACAGGCGTCTTGCTGATCACCCACGCCGTCGCCGTCAGCGTCGAGGCCGGTGGGTTGCCACGCGGCGCTCGCGATCACACGGAAGTTCGGAACGCCGATGCCTGAGATCAGGCCCGCGCCACCGCCGGCTTGGAACACGAAGTCGCCGTGTGTGATGCGACCGGCGACGCGCCACTCCAATGGATTTTCGTCGAGCTGCGTCGTGAAGCGTGTGGAGCCAACGAGCTCGGTCAGCACGCTGAGCAGGCTCGTGATGTCCAGGTTTGCGGCGACGCCGTAGTACGCGTCCGAGCCCATCTTGGTCGAGAGCAACTGGCGCGACGGCCGATAAGCACCGCCGAAGTTGGCTGCGAAGCGCACGCGCTGCAGGCGCACCTCTGCGATCAAGTGACCGCCAGCGGTGAAGCCGTCGTAGCCGAGGGCATGCTCTTCCGAGATCAGATGTCCGACCGGCGCGGTCGCGTAACCCGCTAGGCCAAGCAGAAACCCGTAGGTGCTCGATCCGACGAGCCGAACTTTCAACGACAAGCGCGGGTCGCCGATGCCAAACGCCGAGCCACCGCGTAGCTCGATGTAAGGATAATCGAAGCCGCGCGTGCTCATGGCGTACTGGTCGCCGTGCGTGTAGACGAGCGGCAGGATCACGCCCACCTGGAAGCGATCTGCGAATGCCAACGTGCCCGCGATGTTGAGCGTGAGCTGCTGACCGATCAGATCCTTCGTGTTGTCTGTAAGCTCACACTTCGCAGTGTTTCCGGCAGCGCAAGTCGCGGTGTACAGGACGAACGGGCGATGCGCGTAGTCCAGCCATAGCTCAGCCGTGGGAGCCATTCGCCCGGCCACCGCCGCTCCGTCTACCTGCAAGTAGTTGCCCGGTCCGACAGCCGGGACATAGCGATTTACGGAGAAGCGATCGTTCGGAACGCTCTGCGCAACCGCCAAATTGGCAGAGGCGAACGCAAGCGACAGCAGAGTAAAAAGGAAGCTTGAACTCCGGCGCATCCGGTTCTCCCGACGCTGTTGTAGGAACGCGTCGAACGCGTTGGTAACCAAAGCCCAGCAGCTGCGTACCGCGTCGGAGCCCGACTATGGCATCGCTGAGTCTCTTTTGGCAACGTAATCACGCACAGACGCGTCGAGCCCGGAGGGCACGATGCCGATGACGTTGCCAACTGCGAGAGCGATCTAGGTTCGATTTGCGAATGGAAGCGAGCGACTCAGTAGCTGACCTCGAAGTCGCACGTGAAGCGGATTTCAGTCGCGACGGGTTGCCCGCGCTTGTCGAGTGGCGCTTGCCAGCGCGTCTGTCCGAGCACCTTCATGCAGGCTTTGCCGAAGCCGTAGTCTCCCGTCTCACGGACGATCGTCATCGGGCCAACCCGCCCATCCGCGAGGATGCGAAGCTTCACGACGGCGGTGCCGGCAACACCTTGCGCGCGCGCGCGGCTCGGGAAGTTCTGCTCGAGCAATGCGTCCAAACCGGGTGGTGGAACGGGACGACGCGATAGCGATTCCTCCCCGACGAGCGCTGGCGCTGTGCCTTTGCCGCCCACCGCGCCATCGCTCGCGCCTGCGCGATCGTTGCCAGTGACTTTACCGATGCGTGATGCAGGGCCTTGGATGGCTTCGCCGTTGCCTACGACCGAGCTCCAGCTGGCACCGTCGTCGCCGGTAAGCGTTAGACCTGTCAGATCGACGGGTGCCTCGGCGGCGGGCTTGGGTTCTTCCTGCGGTGGCGTTGGCGCGGGCTTCGGCGCAGCGATTTTCGGCGCGGGCTTCGGCTTCTCCGGCTCTGGCTCTGGTTCAGGCGGCGGAGGTTCCGGCTCTTGCGCAGCTGGTGGCGGCTCCGGCTCGATGATCTCCATCTCGACGTCGCGTTGCACCTCGAACGTCGGCGTGGGCACGAAGCCGAGCGCACCGAGCAACGCCATGTGCGATCCGAGGCTCATGCCCATCACGCCAAACACACGTGCTGCGGCATTCATGGCGCGCGAAAAGGGGCTTGCAGCCACCGCGACGACTGGCTTCGGTCGCGTGTGCGGTTGCGTTTTACGGCCTGCCGATGAAAGCGACTGCGCGCTGCCTGCGGACGAACGTTCGCTGCGATCACTAGCTGCTGCCCCGTTGCTCACTTCGCTTCCTTCGTCTCCATGGGGCTCGTGTTGATCGCGAACTTGGTCACCTTCTCGCTGCGCAGCAGATCGATCACCGAGACGACTTGCGCGTGCGTGACGCGACCGTCTGCGGAGATCACTGCTTTGATGTCCTTATCAGCAGCGTACGCGGCATGAATGCGCTGCTGCAGGTTGGGTTTGTCGATGCCTTGCCCATCGAGATAGAGCTGGCCTGCGACATCGAGCGAAATGGACAGCGTCGGCGTCGTCGCCTCACCCGTAGCGGCCTTGGGTAGCTCGACGTTGATCGATTTGTTGACCAGGTAGTTCGAGGTGACCATCAGCACGATCAGCAACACCAGCACGATGTCGACCAGTGGCGTGACGTTGATCGCCGAGATGATCTCGTCGTCATCCGTGTTCGCTGCGCCTGCCATGAGCTACTCCGCCGCGGCCGATTGTTCCTGGTGACGCGTAGACAACAGATGCGAGACCACGTCACTTGCCAGCGCGCTACCTCTAGCCAGGCGCGACTTGATAAGGCGTTGCCCGTAATTGAACGCTGCGACGGCCGGGATGGCAACCATGATGCCGATTGCGGTGGCAACGAGTGCTTCACCGATGTCCAACATCAGACCTGCGGTTACCTGACCCTTGCTTTCGTCCAGGCTGTGGAAAGCGCGGATGATGCCGAGGACTGTGCCCAGCAGTCCTACAAATGGTGCGTTGTTGCCGACGGTGCCGAGGAACGCGAGGTTCCGCTCCATGCGCAGGCGAGCAATCTTCTCTTCGCCAGTGATGCGCTCGGTCGCAGCGGCGGCGCCGTCGTTCGCGGAGTCCAACCCAGCCATAGCTAAGCTGGCTTCGAAGGAGCGCGAGCTCTGCATACGTTTACGTGCGGCGGCGAGGTCTCCGCGACGCAGCGCGTCGAGCAGGTCCTTGCGCAACGCGTCGATATCATCGCGGGTTACCGCGAAGAAGTACGCGCGCTCAAGCATGATCGCCACGCTCACGACAGACAGCCCGATGAGCAGCCACATCACCCAGGTGGCGCCCAGCAGGGCGAACGCAGTCATCCGTTGCTGGATATCCATGTTTCCTTTTACCAGCCGCCGGCCGGCCTTTACTGGCGCACACCCTACGCAACGGGCTGGCCCCGGGCAAGCGGCCATCATCATTCGCGGTATGTTGTCATGTAGCGCGCGACGGACCTGCGTGCCCTGTGCGGCCTGCATCGTTCATTCTGGCGGGCGTAGTTTTGTGCGAGACGGCCAGCGCTAGCTTTGAAGGACAGAAGCGCGGATTGACCGTCGGAATCCCTGCGACTGCGACATTGCGTCGCAGTCGCGTGCTCGCATTCCGCATCCTCCCCGCATTTCGATGGAATACATCGAGCTGCTCTACGTGTGACAAGGGGAGGGCGCGGGTGAGATGACGTCGCGCTTAAGCTCAGGGCACATCGAGCTTCATCACCTCGCGCAACACTGTGGTCGCGTACGCTCCCGACGGCAGCTCGAAACGCAAGCGCAGTCCAAGCTCCGTGCGTTCAACCTCGTGCTCGCTGAGCCGCACGCGCGCCGCGCGCCGCGTGCCTTCGCCCGACTTGGCGTGCGCGGCGAACATTTCTTCCGTGAGGCCCGAGCTCGCGAACACAACCTGCTCACGCTCGAGCGCCTCGGCCTCTGCGCGACGCATGCTCGCACCGAACATCGGGCCAGTCGCGCTCACTTCCCAAGCTTGCATACGACGCAGCGCGTCGTCGTTGTCCTGATTGATGAACAGCCCACCGGTGTCTTCTTTACGAAGCAGATCGCCGAGCACGGGTCGCGCGTAGAGCTGCTCTGTTACGCGGGCTGCGAGCCAGCGGTTGAACAATGACGACTGCAACGCTGACATCAGCATCTTGCGTTCGAATCGGTCGCGCGGCGCGCGCGCTTCTCCGCGCAGCATCGCGCACGCACGCGACACATTGCGTTCGCCGATGCCGAAGCGCTGCTCGCCGTAGTAGTTCGGCACCCCTTCGCGCTGCAGCACCTCGAGCACTTCGCGTGCGGCCTCGAGATCCGAAGCGTCGCGAATGATCAACTCGAAACGATTGGCGCGAACGTGTCCCGTGCGAAGCTTGTGTGGGTGGGGCACGGCCGCCAGAACCCGGACATTCGGTACTTCCAACCTCAGCGCAGCGTCGGCCTCGGCGCGCTCGAAGCTCGCCCACTGGGTTGTGACCGCGTGTTTATCCTTCTGTCCGGCGACGCCGGCGTCTCGGGGGTTCACACCCAGAGCGTTGGCTAGGTGGGTAACGGCTTCCCTGGTCGTGAGTCCCCGCTTCTCGAACCGGACGAATAAGTGACCGCCGTGCCCTGCGGGCGGGTACGCTGGAACTTCGTCAACCACGAAATCCTCGTCGACACAGCGAATTTTTCCGAGTGTCCTCAGCGATTTGGCGGTAGCATAAGGGAGTTCATCAGATGGCGCGTGCATGATCACCGGTAGGTACCTGTTAGTTTCACTGGACGCTTCGTCTTTTTCCCAGCAGCCGCTAGAGACAAGAAAGCTGTGAGCGAAGAACTCAAGCAGCGAGTGCAGCGCGAGGCCAGCCGGCTCATGGATGCTGGCGTCGCAGGTCAGGCGTTCCCAGGGGGAGTTGCCTGTGTCAACTGGCGCGACGGAGATCAAGTCCATTCGGTCGAGGTCGCCTCGGGGCGGTTGCGCGCGGGTGAATCGGAAGTCCGGACGCAAACACCCTACGATCTCGCGTCGCTGACCAAGCCCGTCGTCGCGATGTCCGCGTTGCGTTTGGTCGCGAGCGGCAAGCTGGCGCTCGACGTCAGAACCGACTCGGTCGTGACAGACGTGCGCGGTGGCGTAGGCGGAGTCGCAACCCTCGAAATGTTGCTGACGCATCGTTCCGGTCTCGCAGACTGGGGTGGGCTCTACTTGGACGTGCCACACGATCCCGGCACCGCGGCAGCGCGGCGCTGGATCTTGAGTGAGGCTTCGCGCCGACCCGCCGAGACGGATCCCAAGGGTCCGCTCTACAGCGATCTCGGTTACCTGATCGCGGGCGAGGTGATCTCGCGTACCGCCGGGGAAAAGCTGGATCGTGTGATCGCCAAAGAGATCACCGACCCGCTCGGCATCTCTAACGAGATCTTCTTTCCGGCAGCGTTGCCGCCGGATCGTCGTGCGCAGATCGTCCGGGAAGCCGCACCGACCGAATGGTGTGAGTGGCGCGGTCGCCTGATTCGCGGCGAGGTGCACGACGAAAACGCAGCAGCGTTCGGCGGTGTCGCCGGCAACGCGGGCTTGTTTGGCACCGCACACGGCGTCGCTGCGTTTGGTCGCGCATGTCTGGATTCGCTGCTCGGGCGCGGCACGCTTCTGCCGCAGGACCTGCTCGAATACTCGCTGCGCAGCGTCGATGGCTCGACCATGCGGCTCGGCTGGGACACGAAGAACGCGGACAACAGCTCCGCGGGGCGGCGCATGAGCGCCCGTTCGTTTGGGCACCTGGGCTTTACCGGGACCTCTATCTGGTGCGATCCGGAGCGCGATCTCGTGATTGTGCTGCTCACCAACCGCGTGCATCCGAGCCGCGCCAATGAGCGCATCAAGGGCTTCCGTCCCGGGTTCCACGACGGCGTGATCGCCGCCCTCTCGAAGTAACGCGTCAGGTTGCGGGCATCTGCATGCGGCTTGCGAGTCGCGTGTGCGTGACCTGTTGCTCGGCATTGCGAATTGCGCGCATGAGACCGGAGTCATCGCCGATCACGACCGCGAGCCTGCGCGCCCGGGTCAGCGCGGTGTAGAGGAGCGGTCGCGTGAGCAGCAGATGATGGCTGCGGTGTAGCACCACGATCGCGGCTGGAAACTCGCTGCCCTGTACCTTGTGCACGGTGCACGCGTACGCGAGGGTCAGCGCGCCCTGTGCTTCGGGCTCGTAGCTCACGTGTCGGCCCTGCATGTCGACAAACACGACACCCGCTTCGACGCGTTGAACGGTGCCGACGTCGCCGTTCCATACCTCGCGCTCGTAGTCATTCTTCAGCTGCATCACTTTGTCGCCAGCGCGGAAGCCGGCGTGGGCTGGCGCGGCCAGACCCGAAGCTGGGTTGAGCGCTTCTTGCAGCAGCTTGTTCAAGGCTTCGGTGCCGAGCGGGCCGCGGCGCATCGGTGTGAGCACCTGGACGTCTAGAATCGGGTCGAGCCCGTAGGCCGCTTGCACTCGCGCGAGCGCTTCTTTCAAGCGCTGCGCGACTTGCTCGGGTTGATCGGCGCGGACCACGAACAGATCGCCTGGGCCGCGCGTGCCGGAGACGCTGGGAGTGGGGCGCTGGCCATGCAGAATCTGGTGGGCTGCGCGAACGATCGTGCTCGACTCGGCCTGGCGAAAGACTTCGCTCAAGCGCACGACGCGGCAGACCTCGCTCGCAAGCAGCTCGCGCAGCACGGGTCCGGCGCCGACCGGCGGCAGTTGATCGGCGTCGCCTACCAAAATCAGCGCGGCGGATCGCGGCAGGGCGTCGAGCAGGTGCTGGGCGAGCTGAACGTCGAGCATCGAAGCTTCGTCGACCAGCACCACGTCCGCCTCCAGCGGCGAGGTGCGATTGCGCGCGAAGGTTCTGGACCCGGGGTTCCACTCCAGGAGCCGGTGGATCGTGTGGGCGTCGCGGCCGCTCGCTTCAGAAAGCCGTTTGGCGGCGCGTCCCGTCGGCGCGCACAAGCGCACTCGCCGCTCGGCACGCTCCTGCGCCTGCACGATCGCCCGCACAGTCGTGGTCTTGCCGGTGCCTGGCCCGCCTGTCACGACCAACAGCCGGCACTCGAAAGTAGCCGCGACCGCTTCCAGCTGCGCCGCCGCCAGCTGCCGCTGGTCCGCTTCATCGCCGTCGCCAACAGCTGCAACCCCCGGCTGCCGAAACCCGGCTGCAGGTCGCACGTGACTGCCCACAGCTGCGCTTCCCGCCAGCGCAATCCTCGCTGATGCCGCGTTTGCGGCCATCGCCTCCGGTCGCTGATCGCCGCCCACAGCAGCGACCTCGTTGTGGTGGGGCCCTGTTGCAGGTCGCATGCCGCCGCCCATGGCTGCGCTTCCCGCCGCCGCAAGCTCCGCGTCGCCAGGCGTGACGCCGCTTGGCTCCGCGTTCGCGGGCTGCGGGATGCGGCTTGGCGCTCTTTCGAGAGCCTGTGATGTCGGGCGCGCGGCTCGGCTGCTGCTGCTGTTCGCGCTCGGGGCGGCGGGAGTTGGTGGTGTGACCCGTTGATTTGCGAGCTCGCGTAGGCGGGTGGCGACGGCGACCTCGGCGGCGTAGAGCGGCGGGGCGTAAACGCTGGTGCCCTCGACCTTTAAAAGACCGCGCTGCTGGAGGTCGCCGAGCGCTGTGAGAAGGCGATCTCGTGGGACGTGCAGCGCTTGCCCGAGGTTCGCGAGCTCTTGTGTGGGCAAAAAGCAATGGCCGCTGTCAGCGGCACGGGCCACCAGGTGTAACGCTGCGCCCGCGGCTCGGCGCGGGTCGTCCTCGGAAAACCCGAGCGCACGCGCCATCGCGTCGGCAGTACGGAAGCCGATTCCTGCAACTTGTTCTGCTGCGAGGTACGGATCCTCTCGGACGACCCGCGCGGTGTCCTCGCCGTAACGTTTCCTGATCCGGGCGGACAGCGCCGGTCCGAGCCCCAGGCTCTGCAGAAAGCTCGTGACCTCGGCCTCGGCGAGCCTTCCACGTACAGCGCTCGCGATCGCCTCGGCGCGCTGGGCACCGATCCCGGGCACCTCGCGCAAACGGCCGGACTGCGTGGTGATGATCTCGAGGGTCTGGTCCCCGAAGCGCTCGATCAGGCGTTTTGCGAGGCCCGAGCCGATGCCGTCGATCAAGCCAGAACCGAGATAACGCGCGATGCCGTCTGCCGTCGTGGGCAGCACTGGGCTGTAGCTCTCGACGCGGAACCTGCGCCCGAAGCTCTTATGCTGCTCGTAGCGGCCGCGCACGCGCAGCGTTTCACCGGCAGCCGTGTTCCGGAGATCGCCCACCAGCACCACCGGCTCCAATCCCGTGCTCGGCGCGTGCGCACGCAGCACGCAGAACTGCCCGTCCGGGCTGCGAAACAGCACTTCTTCGATCGAGGCAGTGAGCAGTTGGTCGCGGTCGCGTTCCATGGCGGAGGCGACGCGCAAACGCGGGTCGCGAAGGGTGAGACCCGCAATATATCGCGCCCAGCGAGCGCGGCCCGCCCGTTCGTCCGTTGGCCCCGAGCTTCAGTGGCCTGGGGTGCACTCACCGAGGAACCAAGCGCTGCCGTCCGCGCTGCGCACGAGGCACTTTCCTTCCCGTGGTGACGGTTGCGCGGGAGCTGCGCTGACTCGGTGGCCTTCAGCGCTGCGCAGGTAGAGGCGTTCGCCGCTGTTGCTCAAGCCGGCGCGGGTTACGCTCTTGCCTACGCGTACCAGCAAGCTGCCCGGCGAGGGCGCTAGATCGCGTGCGTCGTGGGGATCGAAATCATCGCTGACCAGCAGCACGCGTGCACCAGGTGCGATCGAAATTTGCTCAGGCAGCGCCGAGCCGAGCGCTTTGGGATCGTCACTCAAGTGGAGCCCCGCGAGGCTCTGCGCTTCGCTGCCATAGTTCCAGAGCTCCACAAACTCCTGCTCGGGCTCGCCCCCATTCGGATCCGCGTAGACCTCGCTGATCGCGAGCGTCGCAAGCCAAGGTGCCGTCTTCAGTGGCCAGCTGATCTGCTCGGCATGGCGGCTGCCATCGATGGTCTCCACGATCAACGTGTACGTGCGATCCGCGACGAGCCCCGTGAAGCGCAGAGGCTCGTTCATGGACGCAGGCAGCACTGCGATGCGCTGCACATCCAGCTCCGCGAGCACGCGCGTTTCAGGATTCTGAAATAGCTGCAGCTCCACCCGTTCGTCTGCGATCAGCGCGCAGCCGACCGGCAGCGCTTGCTCGTCGAGGGCGCACGCCGTCGCTTGCAAGGTCGGCCGTCCATCCAGGAGATCCAGCCGCGTGCTGAAGCCTGCATGCAGCTCCGTGATCACAGCGCCGTGACTGTCGAGTAGGGCGCTGCCGCTACGCAGCACGTAACGGCTTGCTGGTTCCAGCGCGCGCTCAGGCACGATTCGTATGCAGTTGATGGCTGCAGAGTCGTAGCGCTTGCAGTCGACTTCTTCGGTCCGCGAGGGATGCGCAAAGCCGCGTTCGTCCTCGAGCCAAACGGCACTCTCACTGCCATGCACGAGACCGTCGAAGCTTATCAATGCTTCAGCGAGGTTCGTGGGCACGGAAGCAGCTTCCGCGGGCGGGAAGGTGGCGCGCACGGCCGCACCTGCGTGCGCCGAGTCGTCCACCCGCAGCTCCGCCATCAGCGGCGCTTTCATCCCGGCCGCCGCTTTCCGCGGCAGCGCCAAGGTGTACACGCCACCCGGGGTCAGCGCGTCGAGCGGCTCGATCGCCAGTCGCTCACCGTCCCATCTATGGCGGATGGCGACACTTCGCGACAGATGGGTGGCGTTCAGGGGAAGCTTCTCGAGATCGTCGAGCAGCGCGGGATCGCTCGCGCCAGTCAGCAACCATGGTCCAATGTTCGGGGCGTTTGGCGGCGCGCTGAGCGCGATGCTGAGCCGCGGTCGCCGCGGCAGCCGATCGAGCGAAACAGGCTCTCCGCGCGCATCCAGGGCGATCAGCAGCGCTGCGTCGGGAGTGGACTCTGCTGGAAATTCTGGCGTCAGCGCACAGCGCGGCAGCAGGCAGAGGAGTGCCGCGAGCAGCACGCACAGCGAAGGATTTCGCAGCATACCTACCTCATCGGTGAGGTCGCTCGCCGGTTGCGGAAAGGTCCCGTGCGTGCAGCTGCACGACTCCGCGATGATCTTGCGCTATCCTAGACGTGACCGCCTGGTGCGGATGCCAGGCGGCCGCTTGACGAGCCTCGCGATGGCCTATTCTCTAGATGCCCCCGTGTTGGTTCTGAACCGACACTACCAGCCAGTTCGTGTAACGCCCGCACGTCGTGCGATCCTGCTGCTCTACGGCGGTTCCGCGCACGCACTGGACGAGAAATACCAAACGCACGACTTCGCGTCGTGGATGCGCGCGCCGCTCCGTCAGATCGATGAATCGATCGGAACGTCGTCCGGCCCGCTGCGTATTCCGAGACTCTTGCTGTTGCATCACTACGGACGCGTACCGATGACAACGTTGCGCTTGTGCCGGCGCAACGTGTACCTGCGCGACAACTTCACCTGCCAATACTGCGGACGGCGCCCCACTGTGATGAAAGAGCTGAACCTCGATCACGTGAAGCCGCGCAGCCAAGGCGGAACGTCGACCTGGGAGAACCTCGTCACTTCGTGTCGGCGCTGTAACTTTCGCAAAGGTGGGTTCACGCCAGACGGCGCCGGCATGCGTTTGCTGAAAGAGCCGTTGCGTCCGAACTGGAGCGTCGCGGTCGCGCTCTCCGCGGCACCCCGCCACTTCGCCGAGTGGGAGCCGTTTTTGCCCGAGCGGCGCGAGGTGCCGGGCTCATTTGCCTGAGCTCACCACTCTTGGTACAGAGCCGCCTGTTTCATCGCCCAGCGAAAACAGGAGACACAGGTGAGTCAGCTGCAGCAACAACGAAGCTTAGTGCTCGCGTCGGGGTCACCACGCAGGCGCGACATTCTCGAGCAACTGGGTGTGCGCTTTCGCGTCGACGTCAGTGGGATCGATGAAAGCGCGCTGCCCGGCGAACAGCCTGCAGATCACGTGCAACGCTTGGCGCGCGAGAAAGGCTTAGAAGTGCGTGCCCGCTCGAGCGCAGCACCCGATCAGCCCTGCGTGCTGTCTGCAGACACCATCGTGCTGCTCGACGACGTGGTCTATGGCAAGCCCGCCGACGACGAAGATGCGCTGCGGATGTTGCGCAAGCTGTCGGGGCGCACTCACCACGTGCTGACGGGCCTCGCACTTTGTGATGCCGCTGGCAGCTTCGAGGAGGTGTCGGTCCACACGACCGCAGTCACGTTCCGCGAGCTCCCGGAAGCGACGATGCGCGGCTACGTGGCTTCAGGCGAAGCACGCGACAAAGCAGGCGCGTACGCGATCCAGGGCCTCGGCACGGGGCTCGTGCGCGAGATCTCCGGCTCGTACACGAACGTCGTAGGCATGCCCGCTGCGGAGACACTCGAGCTGCTGTTCCGGGCGGGCGTCTTGTCGAGCTGGCCATGAGCGACCCAGCCGCGATCGCCGCAAACATCGCGGCTGTGCGCGCACGCATCGCAGCGGCCTGCCAGCGCGCAGGCCGCGCGCCCGACAGCGTGCAGCTCCTAGCGGCAAGCAAATTCCAAGACGCGGCTGCGATCCGCGCAGCATACCAGGCCGGCCAACGCGAGTTCGGCGAGAACTACGTACAGGAGCTCGCGCAAAAAGCAGCGGAATTAACCGACCTCAGCGACCTGCGCTGGCACCTGATCGGCCGCTTGCAGACCAACAAAGTCAAAGACGTGGTCAGACTAGGCTGCACCGTGCAGACAATCGATTCGCGGCGCTTGTGCGACGCGCTTGCCCAACGCGCGCTCGCCGCGGGCCAGCGCGCAGCGGTGTTCCTGCAGGTCAACGTCTCAGACGAGCCGCAGAAAGCGGGCGCCTCGCTCGCCGACCTTCCACAGCTAGTAGCGGCAGCACGCGCCAGCGGGGTCTTGCAAGTGCGAGGCTTGATGGCGATCCCAAGACCCACAGACGACGAACAAGAACAACGCGCAGCCTTCCAGCGAGTACGCGAGCTAGCAGCGGAGCTAGATCTCCCCGAAATCTCGATGGGCATGAGCGACGACCTAGAGCTCGCCATCGCAGAAGGCGCCACCCTAGTCCGAGTAGGCACCGCCCTCTTCGGCCCCAGACCAACCAAGATCCCCTAGTGCCCAGCAGCCCAGAGCTGCACAAACGAAGGCCAGCGCTGAGGGAAGCGCAACGCCGTGCGCCGGGAGGGGAAACGGCGGGTCTCCCGCGAGCGGACCACCTCGCGCGCAGGACGTAAGCGGCGTGCCAACGCCTATCACCGCAACGCGCGTTGGCACCCCGCGTCCAGTCAAGTGTGCGCGCCGAACGAGGCCTCGAACCCGCGAGCACCACCGGCGCATCTGCACACTTGGCGTGTCCGAAGCGCGAGGCGTCCGCTCGCGGGAGACGTAAGCGACGATCGAGCCTCGAAACGCCCGCATGAAGATGGCCAAGCTCGGCGTCCGCTCTCGGGAGACCTAAGCGACGATCGAGCTCGAAACGCCTGCATGAGATGGCCAAGCTCGGCCGTGTCCGAAGTCGGCCCGCTTGCGGGAGACGTAAGCGAAGCTCGATCCTCGAACCGCGGGCGAAGCGCCTACTTGCCTAGCAAGCTGTTCGCGGCCTCTTTACCGAGCTCAGCGCCCCGCGCGTTTGCCGCACGCAGACAGGCCGCGACCGCGCCAGCGAAGTCGCGCGCTTCGAGCGCTGCCAGGCCCGCCGCGGTCGTGCCACCTGGGCTAGTCACCTTGCGCCGCAGCTCGCTGGGCGGGTCGTGACTCTCGATCAAAAGCCGGCCAGCGCCATAGATCGTTTGCGCAGCGAGCACCTTCGCGACTTCCGGCGCCAAACCGAGCTCTGCGCCTGCAGCAGCCAAAGCCTCGGCCAGCAAGAACACATAAGCCGGACCCGAGCCGCTGAGCGCAGTCACCGCGTCCATCTGCGCCTCGTCCACTTGCACCACCTGCCCGACGCTCACGAAGATCTTCGTCGCGAGCGCCATGTCCTCCGGCGTGGCTTTGCTGCCCGGGGCGATGGCTGTCGCGCCCGCAGACACCAGCGCAGGCGTGTTGGGCATCGCACGCACCACGCGAGACTGAGGCAAAGCTGCTTCGATCGCGCGCAGGGGCACGCCGGCAGCGATGCTGATGACCAGTGTGGACGGCGCCAAATGCGGAGCGATCGCGGGCAAAAGTCCTGCAAAAGTCTGCGGCTTGACACTCAGCACCAAGATGTCGCTGTGGCAAGCGGCGCGATTGTCGAGCGTGGTGCGCACGCCGTACTTGTCGCGCAGCTGCACAAGTCCTTCCTGACGGACATCGCTGACAAGCAGCTGCTCACGCCGGGCGGTGTGGGTCGCGATCAAACCTTGGATCAGCGCGGTAGCCATGTTGCCGCCGCCGATGAATGCAATGCCTTGAGGGAGCGCCATGGGGCGGCAGCCTACACCGAAAAGCCGCAGAGAGCGGCCGCGTTGTTTAGCCGCTCACGCGTGTCGCGGAAGGTGTAGATTCCCGCCGTGCCACGCGAGATCGACCATGCTGAGCTCCTGGACGCTGCACTGCGCGAGCGCGCTGAACAGCGCCTCTTGTGGCTGCGCGACCCTACGCGCCCACAACAACCCGGCGAAGCGTATACGCGCTTGTTCAGCCCGGAGGGTTGGGAGAGCCTGGAGCAAGCGATCCGCGAGCGTCGGTACAGTCTCGCGGAGCTCGCTCAGCTACCCGATGCGCTGGTCGACCTAGCGCGCGAGCGTGCGCGACTTGCGGGTCGCGGCTGGCTCGGCGCGTTCTTGCATAAACCGCTGGCGATCGGCTCCACCCAGCGCGTGCCTGCCGCAGCGCTATCCCCGTTGATCGAGCCCGTGCAAACAGTCCAAAGCCCAAGCGGTCCGAGTGAAGCGCTGCGCGCCTTGGGTGCCGCGCTCGAGCCCGACGTTATGCGCTTCATCGAGCTGCGCGAGCGCGCGGAATACGACGCAGAAATGCTGCGCGACAAGCTCGCACGGCTCATGCCGAAGCCGGCGCCGCGCGATGATCCACGGGCGCCTGACCCAAGCGAACAGCCTGCTGCGCAGACCGAGCAAACGCCGCCGCCGCCGCCGACAGTCGCGCAGCTCGCAGAGACTTGGCTCGAGCGCACCGACGATGCGTGGCAAGAGCTCGCGCGTTGGCTGATCAAACACAGCGAGCTACCTAGCAATGAGAACAATCTCGCTCGGATCCTGGTCGGATTGCGCGCGTTCGAGCTCGATGGTCTGGCGCGACCAGACCGGCGCTTTTTCCGCCTCGCGCTCGGTGCACGCAAGCTCGGCTTCGAGCGCGACATGACCGCACGCATGCGCGGCGAAAACGCACCCGCGTTGCTCCTGCCACTGCCGCTCTGTGTGCCGATCTCAGCGCCCAAAGACGTGCGCGTGCTGCAGCCGGATCTCGAGTACGGCGTGCTGTCCGATAGCAGCATCGCGCAGGGCATCGGCGAAGGCCTCGGGCTCGCGTTGATCTCGCCTGCTGTCGGGACGCTGTTCTCGCGCCCGCAAGGCGCCTCGGTGAGCGCAGCCATGGGCGGCCTGTTCGCGCAGTTTCGCGCGGACAGTGCTTACCTGCGTCGCGTCGACGGCTTCGAGCGCGACGCAGCGGAGAAAGCCGCGCGCATCTCGGCGCTATGGCTGCTGCTGCGCGCGCGCATGAATGCGGCGCTCGCGCTGACATGGCGCGCGTCTGCGCGCTCCAGCGAGGAGCGCTTACAGCAGCTGGCAGCTGCAGGTCAGCGTGCGCTCGGACATCCTGTGCCGCGCGGCATGTTGGCCATGACGCTGCTCGCACAAGAGAGCTCGGAGCAACAGTTCGCCGGCTTGCATTGGGGGTTCGAGCTGCACGCGCTGTTGCGTGAGCGCCTCGACCAAGACTTTTACCTGAATCCGCGGCTGTCCGAGGTCTTGCGCGGCGCGGCAACGCGCGGTGCGGGGTTGGATGCGCCGGGTTTGGCAGCAGAGCTCAGCACGCGGTCCCGTGGCGCAAGCGCGCTCGACAGGCTGTTCGAGCTGCTGGGCTGACCGATAAGCACAGGTGGTGTGTCAGATGCTTGACGCCCCGCGACGGCTCTGGGCAAGCTTTTTCGATGTTCGTTGCCAGTGAGCTCCGAAACCGTCGCGAGCGTTTCTGCAAGACCGTGGGCTCGGGGGCAGCGGTGTTCGCATCGACGCCCGTCGCGATGCGCAACAACGGCGTAGAGCATGAGTTTCGTCAGGACAGCGACCTCTACTATCTGACCGGCTTCGACGAGCCAGAGTGCGTGCTGATCCTGACCACCGAGCACACGGAGCACCGCAGTGTGTTGTTCGTGCGCCCGCGCGATCCCACACGAGAGATCTGGGACGGCCCGCGCGCTGGCGTCGAGGGCGCTGTCGCCAAGTATGGAGTGGATGCCGCGTTCCCCATCGCCGAGCTACCCACGCGTCTGCCTGAATACCTTCAAGACGTAGCTCGCTTGTTCTACCGGTTGGGTCGCGACTCGCGCTTCGACACACGGGTGCTGCGCGCGATCGAGATCGTGCGTGCGAAAGCGCGAATGGGCGTCAGCGCGCCGCGCGAGATCGTCGATCCTGGAACGGTCGTGCACGAGATGCGGCTGCGGAAATCCGCGTCCGAGATCGAAGCCATGTTGCGCGCCGCCGAGATCACGGCAAAGGCGCACCTGCGCGCGATGCACGCTGCCAGACCCGGCCGCTACGAATACGAGATCGAGGCCGAGTTGTTGCGCGCGTTCCGCGTCAACGGCGCCGAGCGCGCAGCCTACGGCAGCATCGTAGGCTCCGGACCGAATGCGACCGTACTGCACCATCGCAAGAACGATCGGCTCATGGAAGCAGGTGATTTGCTGTTGATCGATGCGGGCGCTGAGTACAGCTACTACGCGTGCGATGTGACCCGCACCTATCCGATCAGTGGGCGCTTTACGCAGCCGCAACGGGCAATTTACGAGCTGGTGCTGACCGCGCAGCTCGCCGCCATTGCAGCGGTCCGAACGGGCGCTACGCTCAACGACATTCACCGTGAAGCACTGGAGGTGTTGGTCGCCGGGCTGATCAAGCTAGGTTTGATCGAAGGCCCGTTGAGCTTGGCGATCGAACAAGAACGCTACAAGCCATACTACATGCACCGCACATCGCATTGGCTCGGGATGGACGTTCACGACGTAGGTGACTATTACGTTTCGAAACGGCCACGAGAGCTCGAAGCGGGCTTTGTTCTGACAGTCGAGCCCGGGCTTTACATCGCACCGGGCAGTCCATGCGACCCCGCGTGGCACGGCATCGGAGTGCGTATCGAGGATGACGTGCTCGTCACGGACGATGGTCCTCACGTCCTTACCGCTGCAATACCGAAGCGGGTGGAAGACCTTGAAGGTATCTTGGTTGCGCGCGGACCCGATGAAGGGTGAGATGTGCGACGCACTGCGGGTGTGCCTGCAGACAAGACAAGAGCCCGTGCAGCCACTCGATCTAGCGTGTCACTTGGGTCGACCGGCCAACATTGACACAAGTCGTGCCGGCAGCTAGTAGAGGCTGCTGCTCTTCTGGGCGAGCTACGCAGCAGCTTGGCTGCGTGTTGACCAAGGGTTAGCCTAAAGCCTGTCGGCGCGCGGCACGTGCGCTGCCGTCGGCCCTGCTGCCGTGAACCCTGGGTCAGATCAAGCCCGACATCATGCTCAGTACGTATCTACCAGCTCTGCTCATGGTCGCTCTGGCGACCGGGATCGCCGTCTTCATCTTCACGCTGACATCGATCGTCGGCGTCAAGAAGATGACCCCGGAAAAGGCGATTCCCTATGAGAGCGGAAGTGAATCGGAGGGTGCGAATCACGTACGTTTGAGCGTCAAATTTTACCTGACTGCTATCCTGTTTGTCGTGTTCGACATCGAAGCCGTGTTCCTCTACCCGTGGGCGTCGATCTTCCGACAGCTCGGATGGTTCGGAATGGTCGAGATGTTCTCGTTCATCACAGGGCTCGCAATCACGCTCGTGTACGCGTGGAAGAAAGGAGCGCTCGAATGGGAGAAGTGACCACCGCAGTTTTGGGTAACGAGCAAGGCTTCGCGACGACACGCTTCGATGCGTTCCTCGGCTGGGCGCGCAAGTACTCTTTGTTTCAGTATCCGTTCGTCACCGCGTGCTGCGGGATGGAGCACATGGCGACCGCCGGTGCGCGCTACGACATCGAGCGCTTCGGTGCCGGTGCGCCGCGCTTCAGCCCGCGTCAGAGCGACTTGCTCTGGGTCGTCGGAACGGTCTCGCAGAAGCAAGGGCCCGTGCTGCGCCGCATCTACGAGCAGATGACTGAACCGAAGTATGTCATCGCGTTCGGGACCTGCGCCTCGTGCGGAGGTTTCTACGACAACTACACGACCGTGCCCGGCATCGACAAGATCATCCCAGTGGACGTGTTCATCCCCGGTTGCCCGCCGCGTCCGGAAGCCGTGTTGGACGGGTTGATGCTGCTGATGGAAAAGGTTCAAAACGGCAATCGCGAGCCGGCTGTGTTGCCGCCACCTCGACAGCTGCCGCCACTCGTTCAGCTGCGCGACAAGCGGACCGCATGAGAGGGAATGGCCGATGAGCAAGCAGGTGCTTTCGCTGCTGCAGGAACGCTTCGGTGCAAAGATCCTAGCCGTCGATAGTTTTCGTGGGGACGACGAGGCGCTGGTCGCGCCAGAGGCGTGGCACGAGGTCGCTCTGTTTCTGCGCGATGACGCTGCGTGCACGATGGACCACTTCATCGACCTCACAGCAGTCGACTATCCGGAGCGCGAGCCCGAGCAGCCACGCTTCGACGTGCTCGTGTCGATGCGCTCGCAACGCAAGAACCATCGGCTTCGGCTCAAGGTGCGGGTGCGCGACGGTCAGCTGCTCGACTCACTCACCAGCGTGTGGGCCGGTGCGAACTGGACCGAGCGCGAAGTGTACGACTTGTTCGGCGTGCGCTTCAAAGGCCACCCCGATCTGCGGCGAATTCTCTTGTACGAAGAGTTCGTCGGGCATCCGCTCCGCAAGGACTATCCGATCGCGCAGACGCAGCCGCTCGTGCAGTATCGCGATGTCGGTCCCGCGAAGCTCGCGCCGTTCGGCAGCGATGAAGGCCAGCCGTTCGGTCGCATCGATTGGCTGGCGCGCATGCAGGGGCGCAATCAGCAGGTTTCTCCGGCGATCGCAGTCCAACACGGTCAGCAGCCGGCATTGAGCATCCGCACAGAAGACACTGGGCCTGAAGCTCCGCAAGCTCAGCCTGTACGGCCCGATCAGCCGGGACAGCCCGATCAGCTTGGGTCAAAGGCGTAGGTAGTAGGTAAAGGCACGATCATGGAGCCTATTTACGAGCACGAGGAAGAGACCGCGCTCGAGCTGCCCGCGGAGCCCATGCGCTTGAACATGGGGCCGTCGCATCCCGCGATGCACGGCACGATCAAGATGCTGCTCGAGCTCGACGGCGAGGTGATCAAGAACCTCGACATCGTTCCCGGCTACCTGCACCGCGGCTTCGAGAAGAGCTGCGAGCGCGGCACCTGGACGCAGTGCTTTCCGTACGTCGATCGGCTGAACTACGTGTCGCCGATGTTGAACAACGTCGGCTTCGCACTCGCGGTCGAGAAGCTGATCGACATCGAGGTGCCGGAGCGCTGCAAGATCTACCGCGTGATCCTCGGTGAGCTCGCGCGCATCAGCGATCACCTGACTTGCAACGCTGCTGGCTGCATGGAGCTGGGCGCGTTCACGCCGTTCCTCTGGTTCATGAAGGTTCGCGACTGGGTCTACGACATCCTCGAGCAGGAGACCGGCGCGCGCATCACGCACACGTTCGGGCGCATCGGCGGCATGGCCAAGCCGCCCACGGATGGTTTGAAGCAAGCTGTGCGCGATGTCATCCCGCAGGTCGACAAGGTGCTCGCCGAGGTGAGCGCCACCATGGTTCGCAACCGCATCTTCATGGATCGTTGCCAGGGCGTCGGCTGTTTGTCGCAAGAGCGTGCGCTCTCGCTCGGCGTGACCGGGCCGATGCTGCGAGCGACCGGCGTGGACTACGACGTGCGCAAGGCCTATCCGTACTCAGGCTACGAGACCTACGACTTCGAGGTCCCGATCGGTCACGACGGCGACACGTACGATCGCTTCATGGTGCGGATGGAAGAGGTTCGGCAGTCGTGCCACATCCTGCAGCAAGCGATCGAGCGGCTGCCGGACGAAGGTCCGATCAACGTCGACGATCCGCGCATCATCCTGCCCGAGAAGGACGAGGTCTACTCGACCATCGAAGCCACCATCGCGCACTTCAAGATCGTGATGGAAGGCGTGAAGCCGCCCAAAGGTGCTGTCTACTCGTACACCGAGGGCGGCAACGGTGAGCTCGGCTTCTACATCGTGTCTGACGGAAGCGGCACGCCGTACCGCGTGCGTTGCCGCCCGCCCTGTTTCCTGAATCTCAAGTCGGCGGAGGATATGATCCGCGGCAACATGATCGCAGACGTCGTGCCGATCTTCGGATCAGTCAACATGATCGGCGGTGAATGTGATCGGTAGGAGAGGCGATGCCTACGTTCAAGCTTGATGACCGCGAGGTGCCGATAGAGCCAGGCGACACGATCATGCGCGCTGCCTGGCGCCAGGGCATCGAGATCCCGCATTACTGTTTTCATCCGGGCTTATCTGTCGCGGCCAACTGCCGCATGTGCTTGGTCGAGATCAAGACCGACCGCCCGATGTTGATGCCGACGTTGAAGTGGGATGCTGAGAAGCAAGCCTACGTGCCGGGCGGCAAGCCCAAGCTGACACCTGCGTGTCAGGCGCCTGCGGTGGAGAACCAAGAAGTGTTCTCGAAGAGCCCCGAGGCGTTGAACGCGCAGTCGCACGTGCAGGAATTCTTGCTGCTCAACCATCCGGTCGACTGCCCGATCTGCGATCAAGCAGGTGAGTGCAAGCTGCAGGACTACTGGTACACGAGCCAGGGCAAGACCAAGCGCAAGCGCACCGAGCCTGTGCACAAGCCCAAGGCCGTGCGCTTTGGTCCGACGATCGTCTATGACGCTGAGCGCTGCATCGCGTGCACGCGATGCATTCGCTTCTGCGACGAGGTCGCGCAGGACCACGTGCTCGACATGCGCGAGCGCGGCAACAAGAACGAGATCACGGTCAGCCCGGGGCGCGAGCTCAACCATAAGTACACGTTGATGACCGAGCACGTGTGCCCGGTCGGCGCGCTCACCAGCCGCGACTTCCGCTTCAAAGCGCGTGTGTGGTTCCTGCGTACAGCGAACGGCGTATGCAACGGCTGCGCGACGGGCTGCAACAGCTACGTCGACTTCGATCCGCGGCACAACAAGGTCTACCGCTTGCGCCCGCGCGACAACGCCAACGTCAACAAGTTCTGGATGTGCGACGACGGCATGCTCAGCTACCACGCTGTCCATGAAGGTCGCGTGCTGCAGCCGCGTGTCCGCCGTCTCGAACGTCAAGCTGAAACGCACGCGACCAGCCCGAGCGAGATGTTGAAGCTCGCAAGCGCCAACCTCGTCAAAGCGAACGGCGCGAAGATCGCCATCGTGCTCAGCGCTGGGTTCTCCTCGGAAGACAACCTCGTGCTCGCGCAGTTCGGGCGCTCGGTCCTTGGTGCACAAAAGTTCTATCTCGGGGCGCGCGGTGGCTGGGAAGGGGACAACATCCTCCGCAACAGCGACAACAACCCGAACCGTGCCGGCGCGCTCGCCGCTGCGGCGGGTGCCCCCGTGGGTAGCCTGAGCGACTTGCTCGCTGACGCTCAGAGCGGCGCGATCGAAGGCTTCATCGCGCTGGGTGGCGGGGTGGCTGAGACCGCGGCGCAGCTCGCAGCTCTGCACAAGCTTCCGACCGCGATTACGCTGGCGAGCAACACGGGCCCGCTCGAAGACGTGGCCCACCTGCTCATCCCCGTGACGAGCTTCGCTGAGATGGACGGCACGTTCGTGAACGCCAAGGGCCTAGCCCAGCGTTTCAAGCGCGCGATTCTACCGCTGCCAGGCGTGACGCCGGCGTGGCAGACCTTGATCGACCTGGCCAAGCTCATGAGCAAGCCGCTCGCTCTGCGCGACCTCGTCGAGGTGCGCGGCGCGCTCCCGAGCCCCAGTGCGGCGCAGGAGGCGAGTCGCTGATGGAGACGTTCCAAGTCGCAGCGCTGATCGGCAAGCTGATCTTCGTGGTGGGCGTGATCCTGCTGTTTTCCCCGCTCATGGCGTGGGCGGATCGCAAGCAGTCCGCGATGATCCAGGACCGCATGGGTCCGAACAAGGCCAGCGTGACGCTCGGCGGTAAGAAGATCTCGCTCGGTGGCTTGCTGCACCCGCTGGCTGACGCAGTGAAGTTCATGTGGAAGGAGAACTTCATCCCCCCTGAGGGTGACAAGCTCCTGCACGCGCTCGGCCCGCTGATCTCGATCATCCCGACCTTTGCCGCTTTCGGCGTCATTCCGTTCGGCGGAATGATCTACCTCGATCACCTGTTCGACGTGCTGCCTGCCGCTCCGGGCGGCCCCGCGTTTCCGTTCCAGGTCGCGTCGCTCAACGTTGGCGTGCTGTACGTGTTCGCCGTCACAGGCACAGGCGTCGTGGGCGCAGCGATCGCGGGTTATTGCAGTAACAACAAGTACGCGTTGCTCGGCGGTCTGCGCGCTGCGGGCCAAATGGTCAGCTACGAAGTTACGCTCGGCCTGTCGCTGGTCGGCTGCTTCATGCTCTACAACACGCTGCTGCTCGAAGACATGGTGCAGTGGCAGCACGACCGTGGCTTGCTCGGCTGGGGCATCTTCCGCCAACCGCTCGCGTTCATACTGTTCTACGTGGGCTCGATCGCAGAGACCAAGCGCGTGCCGTTCGACCTGCCTGAGGGCGAGAGCGAGCTCGCCGCGGGCTACTTCATGGAGTACTCGGGCATGAAGTTCGGCATGTTCATGATGGGCGAGTACGTCGCCACCGTCGTGACCTGCTGCCTGCTGACCACGATCTTCTTCGGCGGTTGGTCGCTGCCGCTGCTACACGCGGACGGCTTCCACCTGTTCGGTGCGACGCTCCAGCTCAACCATCTGATCGTGTCGATCATCGGGGTGCTGACCTTCCTGATCAAGACCAGCTTGCTGTGCTGGTTCACGCTGATGATCCGCTGGTCTTTGCCGCGCTTCCGCTACGACCAAGTCATGAAGCTGTGCTGGCGCTACATGCTGCCGCTCTCGCTTCTTAACATTCTCGTCACGGGCATCGTCGTCCTGCTTTGGGGCAACTGAACATGGCCAAGCTCATACCGAAACCCAAGATGAGCGCTGCGGAAGCGGCGTATGTGCCGGAGATCGCCAAAGGCCTGCGCGTGACGATTGGGCACTTCATTCGCAACACGTTTAGCGCGCGCGGCAGCGAGCGGAGCGACATAGAGACCATCGACTACCCGCTCGAGAAGCGCGAGTACCCGGAGCGCTTCCGCGGTGTTCACCGCTTGACCTTGCGCTCAGATGGATCGCCGCGTTGTGTCGCTTGTTTGTGCTGCAGCACCGCGTGTCCCGCGCAGTGCATCCACATCGAGCCGGCCGAGTACGACGCCAACGATCCGAAGCATGGTTACGAGCGCTATCCCAAGGTGTTCGTGATCGACGAGCTGCGCTGCATCTTCTGTGGCTTTTGCGTGGAAGCCTGCCCGTGCGATGCGATTCGTATGGACTCGGGCCTGCACATGCCGGCGTCGACACGCCGTGAGCATTTCATCTTCGACAAAGAGATGTTGATGGCGATCCCTGCCGCTGACGGCAGCCACCAGACGCGCAATCCGCGCCACGAGCCGGGCGATCCAACGCATCCTGGGCTCGATCGCGACCACCACTGACTGGATACGGGGCACACGCCTGGGAGTTCAGCCGGGTGCGACCGGGGGGCGATATTGCAGCCCCGGGGCGCTCTGCTAACCTCCGGCCCCATATGTCGTCGCCCAAGGACTCGCGCTTGTCGCTCACGTCGGCTGTTCACGGCGCCGAGCCTCGGCACTTTGCCCATGATTCGCTGACAATCCCGATCGTCCAGACTGCCACCTACACGTTCAAGAACACGGCCGAGCTGGTCGAGTACATGCAGGGGCAGAAGGAGCGCGAGGAGTACGGGCGCTACGGCAATCCGACTGTCCGCGTCTTGGAAGAGCACGTCGCCGCCCTGGAAGGCGCCGAGGACGCCGCGGCCTTCTCCAGCGGCATGGCTGCGACCACCAGCGCCATCCTGGCGCTGGTCGGGCAGGGCGCACACGTGGTGCTGTTCAACGACTGCTACCGGCGCACACGCCAGTTCGTGACCACTTTCCTCGCGCGCTACGGCGTGCGGCACACGCTGGTCGGCTCGGCCGATTTGGGCGCGCTCGAAGCGGCGATCGAGCCGGACACGAAGCTCGTGATCAGCGAAGCGCCGACCAATCCGTTTTTGGCCGTGGTGGACCTGCCGAAGATGGCGCGCATCTGTAGGGACCGGCGCGTGAAGACGCTGATCGATTCGACATTCGCGACGCCCTACAACTTGCGTCCGGTCGAGCACGGCGTGGATCTGATCATCCACAGCGCGACCAAGTACTTGAGCGGGCACAACGATGTGCTCTGCGGTGTGGTGGCGGGCAAAGCGGGTTTGGTTTCGCTCGCGCGCGACGTCCGCGACATGACGGGCGCGATCTGTGATCCGCACTCGGCGTACCTCGTGGAGCGCGGCATCAAGACCTTGGCGCTACGCATCGCGCAGCAGAACGCCAGCGCGCAGGCGCTCGCCGAGGCGCTGGAGAAGCATCCTTCCGTTGCGCGTGTTTACTACCCGGGCCTCGAATCGCACCCGAACCATGCGACTGCGAAAGCACTGATGCGCGGCTACGGCGGCGTCGTGACGTTCGAGCTCAAGGGCGACCTGGCCTCGACCGGTCGCTTCATCGACGCGCTCAAGATCCCGCGCATCGCGCCGAGCTTGGGTGGCGTCGAGAGCTTGGTCGAGCAGCCCGCGTTGATGAGCTACTTCGAGTTGTCCACCGAGCAGCGTGAGCACATCGGCATGAAGGACACGCTGGTGCGCTACGCGGTCGGTATCGAAGAGACCGCCGAGCTGATCGCCGACGTGAACCAGGCACTCGCGCAGCTCTGAAGACCGCGGGTTAAAACAAACGAGGCGCACAGCTTACAAGCTGCGCGCCTCGTTGTGTTTAGGCAGCTAGATCAGCTGGCGGCCTTGGGTCGATCCAAGGTCAGCAGCACCTCACGTGCCTCTTTTACGCCGGCATCGCGCGCTGCGAGCAGCAGACCTCGCTGATTCATGCCTGCGAGCATGTTCGCGATCAGCTTGCGACGCGCGGAATCGGGATTGGTCGTGAGTTGCTTGTACAGCTCAGCGCGGATCCAGCGTGGGCTCACGCCGCCCGTGCCGTCCCAGCCCGCCGCGAGCCGAGCCGCAAGCTGGGTCCACGGGTAGGTGAACGCGACCTGCGTCTTGGGATCGCCATCGCGCATGATCTCGGCGACTTTGATGCGGCGGTAGATCTGACCCGACGTGAACATCTGCTCCAGCATGAGGTTGAAGTTGTCATCCTCGTTGCTGTTCACGATGCCGCGCAGGATTTCCTCGGCGTCGCGGTCCTGAGGCAGCACCTCGAGCAGCTTGTTGGCAACAGCTTCGTTGCCGCCGAGCACCGCTGCGACCGCTGCGTAACGACGCGCGTTTGCGTCATCGAGCAGCTTGAGGATGCCGTCATCAGCAGCCGGGCTGCCCGAGTAACCGATCGCGAGTGCAGCTGCCAGCTTCACTCCGCCTGGTGCTTGGCTCGTGAGCACACTCAGGAGCTTCGGCGCCAGGCTCGGATTCGGCTTGCGCCACAGACCGTTGACGTAGGCGGTGCGGATGCGCTCGTCCGCCTTGGCATCGGCGACCTTCGCGAACATCTGCTCTTGCAGCGCGGGATCCGCGATCTGCCCGAGCGAGACGCCGGCAGCCATGGCGAGACGCACGTCGTCTTCCAAGTCTTCGACGACCGTCACCAGTTCTTTGATGGCCTTGGGATCGCTCTTGCCGAAGAAGCCGATAGCTTGGATCGCCTCAAAACGATTGCGGTAGGCCATCTCGCTCACGACGCTGGGACGCGAGAAGTCGACCTTCGGGTCCCGCTTCACCATCGCGACGAGCTTGGGATACGCCTTGTCGTAAGGGATCTGCGCGAGCGCCTTGGCGGCAGCGCCGACGTCGTCACCCTTCAGCTCTTTTTCGATCATCGGGCCGGCCGCCATCGCGTGGCTCGTGCCGAGCGCGCGCATGACCGAGGCTTTGCGCTCCGGGAACTCCTTGAACAGCGGCAGGAGGCCGTCCGCAGCAGCCGGGTTACCCAGCTGACGCAGCGCGTCGAGGGCATCGCCCGCGTCGTCGTCGTTCGGGCTCTTGGCCGCTGCTAGGAGCGGCGGCACAGCGCGCGCATCACCCAGATCGGCGAGACCTTGTGCGGCTTCCTCGCGGACGTCTTTGTCTTCGTCGTTGATCAGCGCCGCGTAGGCGTCACCCGCGCGCGGGTCGTAGGTCTTGCGCAGCAGACGCACGAGGTCGCGCTTGGTGGTCGCGTCCTTCGCCTGACCGAGCAGCGTTGCGAGCTGCGGTGCAGCGGTGGACTTGCCGAGCGCTTCCAACACGCTCTGGCGCATATCCTTGCGTTGCGTCATCAGCGCGAACAGATCGCCCGCGGCGCTCGGGTCGCCCGCGCGACCGATGCCTGCGACTGCAGCGCGGATCACCTCGGGGTCTTCGTCAGGACGCTTGATCATGCGCGCGAGCGCGGGCACGACCTTGGGCGACGCGGCTTCCGAGAGCGCCATCGCGACAAGCGCACGCACGGGCTTGTCCGCGTGACCGGTGAGCTCGGGTTGGCTCAGGCGTTCCACGCCGATCGCTTCGGTGATGACCTTAGGATCGAAGTCGTCGTTCTTCTGCCAGATGCCTTTGACGAACTCCTTGAGGATCTCGTCGGAGGCTTGGCTTTCCTTCAACACGGCCAGCGCCCAAACCACCTGCGAGCGATCTTTCTCGTCGGTCGAGGGCAGCGCAGCGAGCAGCGCGGGCTTGGCGGACTCGGCGGTGGGCAGGCCAATCGCAGCGATGGCGGTTGCGGCCTGTGCGCGCACAACGCCCGGCTTCTCCAGCTCCTTGATAAGGAGAGGCACCGACTGCTTGTCTTTGAAGTGGGATAGATTGCGGATCGCCCGAACCTTGACGTCGTCGTACGTCGAGGTGCTGAGCACATCGCGCAGCTTGGCGAGCATCGGCTCGCCCTGGAGCGTTCCGGCCTCAGTCAGGCCGTCCATGCGGGCCTCGAAGGCCTTGTTGTTTTGGACGTAGACGTAACCAAGCCCACCCGCGCCGACAATCATCGCGATGAACACGATGCGCCCGAACGGGGTGGTGCGGCTGCCAATCTTGCGGAGTGCCTCGTCGTCGGTCATGCCGGCGGCGATGGCCTCTAGGTCTTCTGGATAGGCAGAGGCTCTCAGCGACGACGCCGGCTCCGGATGAAAGGGTGAGAATTTATCGCGCGGTTGCATCGATCGACCTCCACGGTTGCCGGTGACGATACTCACGGTGCTGGTGTGCGAGCAACGTACAACTGCAGCCGGCGTCTAGTTTCCGCGGCGGTCGAAATGTTCCCAAACCAGCTTCGAAATCGCGCAGAGAAGCGATCAAGCTCCCATACACGTGGCCGTGCCCGCTCTCGACCAACCGCGGAGATCGCGTACGGGCACGGGCACGCGCACGTGTTACGGGGACGTCAGCGCACGCTTGCTCGGGCTCGCGCACACGGCTCTACATGCAGCTGCGAGCGGCTGGTCAAACTTTGTGACGACAAGGGTTGTTCCCAACCTGACCGTTTCGCCGTATCATGGATGCAAGTATGCGTAATCGCTGTTGACCCGCTTGGTCTTAGACACCACAACCGGGTCGCGCTTAGCGAGAGGGTGCTGATGACGAAATCGGAGCTCATCGAGGCTGTCGCGGAACGCACGAAGATAACCAAGAGTCGTGCCGAACTGGTTGTGAACTGTGTTTTTGATGCGATGACTTCGGCGCTCGAGCGCGGCGAAGGCATCGAGATCCGGGGCTACGGTTCGTTTACCGTGCGCAGTTACAAGCCGTACGACGGTCGCAATCCGCGTACGGGCAATCAAGTCGCCGTGCCCTCCAAGCGACTGCCCTTCTTCAAGGTCGGCAAGGAGCTGAAGACGCTCGTCAACCAAGGCACCGGCCCAATTGGTGGTGCCAACGGGAGCGACGCAGACGACGACGACGACGATGACGACGACAGCGCCGATGACGCGCATGCTGACGATTGAGTGACAAGCCCACGTCGGCGGAGCAGCAGCCACGCAAGTGGCTAGCTGACTCAGCAGAGTGGGCTGCTCTAACTTGTCTGTCGCTCGGCTCGTTAAACCGCGGTCAGGCTCACCACGCGCGAGCTCAGGTCGCCTGTTGCCTGCAGCTCGCTGCGGATCACATCGGCGGGGCAGCGACCTTCGCGCACGAGCTGATCGAGCGCGTCGAGGTACATGCTCTCGCTCTCGCCGCGATCGTTGCGAACGTTGAGCTCGTCCAAGCCGGCACGTGCGATCTGCACGACTTCACTGGCCCAGTGCGAGAGCGGTTGGCCTTGCAGGGTCGCTTGCAGCCCGCGGCGCGTGATGTCGAGTCGCGCGCGTTGCACGACGTCCGCTGTGAGCGGCGTGATCAAGCTCTCTGCACGCCGCAGTGCGGTTTCGCTGTAGAGCAGGCCCTTCCAGAGCGCAGGCAGCGCGACCGTCAGCGCGCGCCCTTGTGCGTCCGCGCCGCGCATCTCGAGCGTGTTCTTGAGCCGCACCTCGGGGAAAAGCGTGTTGAGGTGGGTGCGCCAGTCGGTGCCGGTCGCACGCTCGCCATGCGCCCCGTGCTGCAGATATTCGCGGAACGTCTGCGAGGTGTTGGCGACAACTTTGTCGTTGCGCTTGATCAGGAACATCGGCGCATCGAGTGCCCACTCGACGTACTGCTTGAACGAAATGTCTCTCTCCCACGCGAAAGGCAAAAGACCTGTGCGCGAGGGATCCATGTTCAACCAAACGTCGGCGCGCTCGGAGGCGCGCTCGCCCAACTGACCTTCATAAAGCGGGCTGTTTGCGAACATACCCGTGACGATCGGCTGCAGCGCCAGCGACACGCGCAGCTTGCGCATCGCATCTTCTTCCGAGTCGAAGTCGAGGTTCGCCTGCACAGTGCATGTGCGACGCATCATATCGAGCGCACGTGAGCCGCGTGTAGGCAGGTAGCGCTCCATGATGCCGTAACGCATCTTCGGCACATGAGGCAGTTGATCCTGCTTCGCGAAAGGGTGGAAGCCGAGGCTGAGCCAGTGGATACCGAGGCCTTCGCTCACAGCGTGGAGCTGGCTGAAGTGCTGCTCGAATTCTTGAAAGGTCTGGTGCACCGAGGCGAACGGGGCGCCCGAAAGCTCGAGCTGCCCAGCAGGCTCCAACGTGATGGATGCGTTGTCCTTGGAGAGCGCGATGACCTCACCTTGAGGGTGCTCGCGCTCGGGCTGCCAGCCGAACTGCTGCAGCTTCTGCAAGATGCTCTGGACGCTGATCTCGCCTTGAAAAGGCAGAGGCTTTGCCTCGCGCGCCAACCATCCAAATTTTTCAGCTTCCGTCCCGACGCGGAACTCGCTCGCGGGCTTACAGGCTGCTTGAAATGGCTCGAGCAGATCGTCGACGCCTTGTACCAGCACATCTTTCGCCGTGGTTGTCCCCAAAGTCACACCTTTTTACCTTCGCACCGTCAGACGCGGGCACAGCTTCTAGCACGCGGCTGCGCATCCTCAGTCTGCCCATTCATAGGGCTCACTCCGCGGATGCGCTTCAATTCTTATCCTGACTGCAAACAAACCCGAGCGGTGCTTTCGTTGACAGCTTGCGCGCAGCCTGTTTATAGTGCCGCGTGCGCGTAGCTAAGTGCTCGTGTTAAAAGAGAAAAGTCCGCATATGCAAAGCCTGCGTAGGGCGCGTGCGGGGAGGTCTTCATGAGAAAGCAGCTTCAACTTGTGGCGCTGTTGGGCCTGGTTTTGCTCTACGGAGGTGTCGGCGGATGTCACCCGGACGACAACGATCCGAAAGGGCAAGCAGGCGATCTGAATGACCCCGTACGGCGGCAGTACGCGCTCGAGCGCTTGCAAGCCATCTTCAATACGCGGCTGTCAGAGGCGAAAGGCGATCGTACTGCAGGTCCGGTGAAAGAGTTCATCGAGGCCACGTACGAGCCGCTGACCAAAGCCTACGTCGAGCATCCGGAAGACAATCAGAACGGTCTGCGCATGCTCAGCTTGATGAGCGAGATGCGCGATACGCGCACGTTGCCAGCGCTGATCCAAGCGCTCGATTGGAAGGCGGAGGTCAGCGAGGATCACGCGGTGACCGCAGCGCTGACCATCACCGAGTTGCAGATGCCCGACGACCAGAAAGGCCCTGCGGTCGAAGCGATCGGCAAGGCGCTGATGCGCGTCGATGGCGCCCGCGGTGCGGACAACCGTATGCGCAAGTCGTTCATCGAGGTGCTCGGTAAGCTGAAGGACAAGCGCGCGGTGGAAGCGCTGACCAAGGTCGCGCTCAAGCGCGATGCTTCGCAGAGCTTCTTGTTCAACATCTTGGCGTTGCAGCAGCTCGTGACGATCTCGGATCCGAGCTCGGTTCCGACCTTCATCAAGGGGCTGTACTTCTTCGACGCCAACAACCCCGCGATGCGCATGAACGATGTCGCTACCAGCGGCCTAGTCTCGATCGGTCGTCCGGCGCTCGATCCGTTGCTGAAGACGCTGCGCGGCGAAGACGCCGACGCGAACGCCGTGGTCAAGCAGTACGTCGATGCGGTGAAGTCGAAGGATGCTGAGGCTGCGAGCAAGTTCGATCAGAAGACGCTGGTCTCGAACGAAGCCGCGTTCTCGTTGGGCAAGCTCGGCTTCCGCGAGGCGCTCGATCCGCTGATCGAGGAGACCAAAGCGGCTGATAAGACGCGTGCGATGGGTGCGGCGCTCGCGCTCGTGAGCCTGGTGCGTCAGCCCTCTGATACGCCGAAGATCGTGGAAGCGTTGACACGCGTGTACAAGGATCTCGAGATCGCGCAGAAGCCTCAGCTGCTCGTGGCGATGCGCCACCTGTACGCGCCGGAGCTCCTGCCGTTCTTGCTCACGACGTCGAAGACCAAAGGTAAAGAGTACGGCGCGGATGCTGCGCGCCTGTATGCGTTCCAGGGTTACGCGATGCTCGCGAACAAAGACGAGATGGCTGCAGCCAAGGCTGTCTACGACAAGGATGCGCTGTTCAAAGAGCAGCTCAAGGATCACGAGCCGCTGTTCGAGTCCGCAGCCAAGTGCGACGCCAGCGTGGACTGTTGGACGGGCAAGCTGAAGGACGACAACAAGGTGCAGCTGCGCAAGGCGGCCAGCATGCTCGCGCGCTACGGCATCGGGAACCAAAAGGCGATCGCTGCAATGATCGCGCTGTTCGGTCACCGAGATCTGGAGGTCCGCAACGAAGCGTTGAGCGCAGTCGATGCGATGGCCACCACCGGCAGCAAGGAAGCCGTCGCGAAGATCGACGAGCTCGAGGCTTCCGAGGGCGGTCGCTCCATCTGGAACAACTTCAAGCGCGAAGCGCTGCCGGCCCGCTCACGGCTGCAGCTGCGTAAGGGCGGCTGATTGTGTGAGAGGGGGGCCGTGACTCTACGGCCCCGTTCGCGCTAGATTAAGCCGGTGGAACACGGTGTTCGAGCCAGTGCCGGGCTGCTGATGGTTGTCAGCGCGCTCGGCATTTTGTTTTACGGCGTAGTCAGGATGCGCGATCGCGACTACCTCGGCTGCATCGTCCTCACGTTTACCGGGCTGTCGCTGGTGCGTGCAGGCGTCGAAGTGCTGCGTTCCTCGGCCGGAGAATGAAGCCAACGTTCAGCGTCGTGTTGTGGGTCTGTCTGTCAGCCTGCGGCGAGCAGGTCAGTGGCTTTCTGCGCGGCAACGAGTTGGACGAGGTGGTGGAGATCTCGGGCGATGTGGTGAGCCGTGTCGACGGCAGTGCCATTGGCACGCATGAAGTGGAGCGGCTCGCACAGGTGGGCAACTTGCCGCCAAACGCTGCACTGTCGCGCCTGCAAGCCGAGCGTTTGTTGGGCCAGGAAGCGAAGAGCCGCGGCTACGAGCGGCAGTCGCACACTGAGCAGCTTGCCCGCGAAGCGTTGGTGCAGGAGCTGTTGGCCTCTGCCGTGGAGCCGGTCGAGGTCAGCACCGCGGATCTCGAAGCGGAATACCAAACGCAAAGAGCGCGCTTCAAACAGCCTGAGAAGCGGCGCAGCGTGCATGTGTTGGCTACGCCACTGCCCGCCGCGGGGCCGGAGGCGGCACGCAGCGCCCAGTCCTTCATGGAGAAGACGCTCGCAGAGCTGCTCTACTCGCCGGACCGCGAGGCGGTGCTCGCGGCTGCCGGCGGCGTGCGCGATCCGGCGTTCAAGGTGGTCGTCCAGGAGCTGCCGCTCGCAGCGGACGACGGCACGTTCGTGCCCGAGTTCTCGCGCGTGCTGTTCTCCACGATCGCTACGGGTGTGGTGCCGAATGTGGTGAAGACGCAGTTCGGCTACCACGCGATCGTGATCCGCGAGATCGTGCCGGCGCTGGAAACGCCGCAGAGCGTCGCATTTGAGACGCTGCGCCCCGAGATCGCGACGCGTAAGCAAGCACAGCGACTGGATGCCTTGTTGAACGATCTGCGTAGGCGCACACAGGTGAAGTTCGCGCCTGATGCGCAGAAGATTCTCGCGACTCTCGATTTCTGACGCTTTTCACGGCAATTTTCAGCGTATGGCTCGCAGCGAGGCGGAGCGTGATCAAGTCGAGAGCGAGTTCACCGGCATTCTGCGTCGTGTGTTCGAGGCTGTTCCGGCGTTGCTTGCCGCTGTGTTCGTGGATCTCGAAGGCGAATGCATCGACTACGTCGCCGCGATCCAGCCGTTCGACGCAAAAGTCGTGGCTGCACATATGCACATGCTGCTCAAGCAGACGCGCGCAGATCGCTCGCGCTCGCTGCTCGGCGAGACGTTCGGATTCGAGCTGGTCTCTGCCGAACGCGAAGTCTGGGTCCGCCAGTTTTGCGATGAATACGCGCTGGTGGTGCTGCTCACACCGGGCTTCGATTTGTCCGAGCTACGCGATGCAGTCGCGACTGCCTGTCGCGAGTTTCGCGAAGAAGTGGGGTTGGCCGCGCCTACCTGGGAAGGACAAGAACGCCTTTCTGTGCGCTTGCGCTCTTCGCGCGAGTGGAATTACGCCCCCACGAGCTATTCACTGGGCGGCGCGCGCCGTGGCATCGCTGCCGTGCTCGGTCGCTGGATCGAGCCGGCACGTCCTGGAGAGCCGCCGTGGGTGTGTTTTCGCGTACGAACACAGCACGGGGAGGAGCTCACACTGGCCCATGACGAGCACACCGAGGCTTGGTCGCTGCGCGACTCCTGACGGGCGCGGCCGCTCAACGTTGCTCATGCATTCTAGAGTCGCTAGCATCGCGGCATCGTGAGCCGTACTTGTCCAAGCTGCGGAGCATCGTACCCGGAGGAGACTGCCTTCTGCGGTACGGATGGTGCCATTACCATTGCAGAGCAGGATCCGGCGGACTTCGATCCGCGACTGGGCAAGCAACTCGGAGGCTACGTCGTGGTCGCCCGCGTGGCGGATGGCGCGATGGGTCGGGTCTACGAAGGCCGGCACACTGAGACCAAAGCGCGTGTAGCGATCAAGGTGCTGCACGAGCAGGTCGCGCGCGATCGCGTCGCGGTCGAGCGGTTCAAGCGCGAATACGAGACCGCGAAAGAGCTGAAGAGCCCGTACATCGTGCACGTGCTCGAGTACGGCGCGACGCCTGACCGCTCGTGGTTTCTCACGATGGAGTTCTTGGAGGGCGAAGAGCTGTCCAAGGCGATCGCGCGTGGTAAGCCGCTGTCGTTGCCACGGATCGTTCGCACGCTCAGCCAGATCGGCTTGGCGCTCGAGCACGCGCATTCGTACGGCTTTATCCATCGCGATCTGAAGCCGGACAACGTGTTCTTGTGCGCGACCGATGGTGGCGCGCAGGTGCGGCTGCTGGACTTCGGCTCGGTGAAGTTGCAAGTCGAGACCGGGGCCAAGCTGACAGCGCTCGGCACCACGTTGGGCTCGCCTTGCTACATGTCGCCGGAGCAAGCGACCGGTGCTGCCGATGTCGATCAGCAGTCCGATGTGTTCGCGCTCGGTTCGATCTTGTACGAGATGCAGACTGCCAAGGTCGCGTTCGACGCCCCGACCGTGGCGATGATCTTGCTGAAGATCTTGAATCAGCAGCCTTCGCCAGCGAGCTCGCACAACCCCGCTGTGACGCCCGTGGTCGAAGCCGTGATCACGCGCGCGCTCGAGAAAGACAAGAATCTGCGCTTTCAGTCGGCGCGCGCGCTGGCCGAAGCATTTGCAAAGGCGGTTGGTATTTCGGGCACGTGCGAAGAGTGGGCGGCTCGCTCCGAGGATGAGATCGCTGCCGCGCTGGCCGCAGCGCCGTCTGCAAAGTCGCCGGTCAAAGCGCCTATACAACAGGCTCAACCGCGGCGCACAGCTGCAGCGGCGCAGCCCGTACTACAGCCTGTCAGGACCATGGGCAGCATAGGCGGCGGCATGAGCGACGCTCCCATCGAAGTGCCGCGCCAAACCGCCGCGACCAAGTGGGTGTTGGCGCTTGCGATCGGGATTGTCGTGATCGGCTTGTTCTTCCTGATCGCGCGCTGACTTATTGCCTCGGCGTGACGTCTTCGAAGCCTGCGCCGTGCAGCTCCAATACTTCGACGGCGCGCAGCGGCTCGCGTTGGGCGTCGAAACCGAGCGCGGGCGCGACCAGCCCGTTCGCACGCTGGCTACGCAGCTGTTCGATCAACGCTTCACGTGTCATCGCACCGGCTTCGACTCCGCTGCGAACCAAGCGATAGGCGTCGTGCGCGAACGCAGCGAACGCGTCGGGCTCGCTGCCGAACGACTCGCTAAAGCGCTGCACGAACTCGCGCGTGGCTGCATCGGCGCTCTGCGGATTGAACGGCACCGCGAAGTCTGCACCTTGCAGGTAGCGCCCCGCGAGGCGCGGCAGGTTCGGATGAAAGCCCACGCTGGGCACGAGCAGCCCGATGGCGCGGCCTTTCGGGGGCGCCGCCTCACCGCCTTTGCTGCTCCACAAACCTGCTGCTGCAAGCGCCGGAGCGATCAAGGCGACTTGCTGTGCGGCATCGGGAATGAACAGCACATCGAAGCTGCGCTTTGCGAGATCGGCCGCTTCGTTGCCGAATGACGTCGCGCCCGGCGCATACGCGAGCGTAGCTGCTTGGCGGATGCCCACGTTGCCGGCTTCGCGCGTGAAGGCTTGCACCATGGCTTGCCCATAAGCGTTGTTGGGGTAGAGCGCAGCGAAGCTCTGCGCGCCGCGTCTGCGAGCTGCGGCTGCCAGGGCGCGCGCTTCTGCTGCAGGCGTCGGGAAGTAGCGAAACACGTAGTTGCCAGCGCTCGGGATGTCGCCTGCGGGCGTGAGCGCGATTAGCGGTACCGAGAGCTCTTGCGCACGCCGGCCTGCGATCGCTGCCAGCTGCGCGTCCATCGGACCAATGATCGCGATCACACGGTGCACGTTCGCGAGCTCTTCCACGGCTTGCAGCGCGCGCGCCGGTTCACCCGCGTCATCGCGAAACACCACGCTCGGCGCATCCGGCGCGGCTGGACCTTGTGGCGGTAGACCGGCGGCTTGCATCAGCCCACGCAATGCCAGCTCGCCGACGCGCCGTGCGCGACCGCTCAGCGAGAGGATCGCACCGACCGCATTCGGGTTGGCACCGCCGTCTGTCTGCGAGCGCAACGCGATGGCGGTGAGCTCTTCGTCGAGCGGAATCTTCTCTGCGCGCAGCAGCTCGATCAGCTCGCGCACGCGGTCCGTGTCGCGCGCTGCTTCCGCGTCGCGCACCGCGCGAATCGCCGTCTGACGATACGCGGGCGACTTGTGATCGAGCTCGCTGAGCAGCTGGCGAATGTCTGCCGGGCCGGCCTTTTGGTCGATCAGCTCGGACATGCGCTCGCGCAGCTTGCGCCGCTGTGCGTCGGGCAGCTCGTCGTCCATGCGCAGGGAGATCATGCGCACAGCAGCGGCGTATTGCTGCGTCGCGACGTAAGCATCCGCCAACGTGTCCAGTAGCAGCCGGGTTTGCTCGGCTTCGATGGTGCGCCCGAGCATCGGCTCCAAGATTTCGATAGCTTCCTTGTGGCGTCCGAGGCGCTCGTTTGCGACGCCCGCGTAGAAGCGCCCTTGTTCCGCCACTGCGGGCTCGGGGTGCTCGGTGACCGAGTTGAAGAGCGCGAGTCCTTCGCCCTCTTGGTGCTTGCCGAGCAGCACGCGGCCGAGCTCCAGTTGCGCGACGGGCACCAAGCGGTCCTCGGGGTGAGCGTGTAGAAACTCGCGGAGCTGCTTCTCTGCCTGCGTGGTCCGGCCGCGTTCGACAGACTTTTGTGCGGTACGCAGCTCGGCTTCGGCGCGCGGATCGTCGCTCGTCAGCTGCGGAAGGCGGCCGATGTCGGGTCCACGAGGACCGCTTGCGCACGAGCAAAAGGCACACAGAAGAACAAGAATTCGCGAGGCACGGCCTGCGGGATCAAGGAAGCGCTTCTTCATAGTCGTCTTCACGGCACGCCCAGATTACACCGACTTGGGCCGCAGCACGCAGGACTGCGCAGGAAAGCTTGGTCGCGCGAGGGGCCTGAATTGCTAAGCTGGGGTGTGACCGCTATGCGCAAAGTCGTCGTCGTCCAGAATGAGCTGCTGAGCCCGAGCGTGATTGGCCTCACGTTGGCCTGCGCCGACGGGCAGCCGTTTACGTTCGTGCCCGGGCAGTGGGTGAATCTGCACGTGGCTTCGGGACCGGCTCGTGAGGTCGAAAAACGCCCGTATTCCATCGCTTCAGCGCCCAATCCCGCGCAGCCCTCGAGCTTCGAGCTGGCTGTCACGCTGGTCGAGGAGGGGCGGGTTTCGAGCGCACTGCACGCGCTGAAGCCCGGTGACACGGTGCACATGGACGGCCCGTACGGATTCTTCACGCGCGACGACCATCCGAACGAGGATGCGTTGCTCGTCGGCACGGGCACGGGTGTGGCTCCTTTGCGTTCCATGCTCCATGCGGCGCTGGCAGCCCCGAGCGGCCCGCGCCTGACGCTCCTGTTCGGCTGCCGCACGCAGGCGGACATCCTGTATCTCGACGAGATCGAGGCGCTGACGCGCACGCACGAGCGCTTTCGCTTCGAGGCCACGCTCTCGCGTGGCGAGTCAGCGTGGCAGGGACGACGCGGCTACGTGCAGACGCACTTGGAGGAGATGATCCCGCGGCTGGGTCGCCCGCACGTCTATGTGTGCGGGCTATCCAACATGGTGAACGCCGTACGCTCGGTGTTGAAGGAAACGCTTGGCTACAACCGCAAGCAGATCCACACCGAGCGCTACGACTGACCCTTAGAAGCGCTTGATCGTGTATGTGACGCGGTCGCGCTGGCTCAAATGCGTGAGTGGGAAGGTCTGCGACCGCACGAGTGGCTCGATGCAGTTCTGCAGATGCTCGGGCACGACGGACACCATCAGCACCTGCCCGTCTTCCACCACGAGCACGACGCGTGCTTGGAAGGTCTCGGGCTGGGCGTTTTTGATGCACGCTTGCAGCGGGTCGTGCACTGGCAAGAGCACTTGCTTGATGATGTCGACCGTGATGTGTGCGGGCGCTTTGGGCTGATCCTCGGCCTGCTGTTTGGCGGCATCTACCGCTTCGCCATCCGCAGCTGTTGGCTGCGCAGCGCCTGCTTGCGCTGCAGGCTCTGCACCCGCAGCCGCAGCGTCCAAGCTGGCCAACGCTTTTTGTGCCGCATCGCGCGCGATGTCCGCTGTCAGGCCGTCGTTGGCGATGCTGGTCAGGAGCTCTTTCGACGCGGGCCCTTGCAGCTTCACGAGCGCGGCGGGGATCAACGCGAGCGTCTTGGCGATGTGCTCGTCGATCGGATCGGCGTGGTACAGTCGTAAGAACGCGCGCAGTGGCTCGACCGCGTCGGCTGCACCCAGATCACCGAGCGCTTGCACCGTTTCGGGCAAACCTTCGGAGGGCGTGTTGGGATCTCTGAGATGCGAGATCAAGAGCGCGGTCGCACGTTGCTCCTTTTGTGCGCTCGCAGCCTTGGCCAGCGCGCCTACGGGCGGCGCTGTGGTGTTGGCGAGAAACGACGCGTGTCTCTGCAGTGCGCGCAGCACGTGCTCACCGCCGACAGTTCGGCCGCGCAGCAGTTTGCAAGCCGCTTTGCGCACCGCGACGGTCGTGCGGTCGTCCTCGCACAGCGCGACCAGATCGCCGGTCGCAGCTGCATCAGGCATCTCGGACAAGAGCTGTACCGCGAGCAAACGCACGGGCACGAGGCGCGCATCTGGATCGCGCGCTGCTGTGGCCAGTTGCTCGCGCAGGTTGAGTGTGGCGACAGAAGGATTGCGCGCCGCACCGATCGCGTTTTGGTTTGCGGGGAACTCGAGGTCGACGCTGAGCGGCGCGTTCTGCTCGCGCCAGAGTGGCGCGCCAGTCTCCGCGCCGAGGTACGTCACGGCGCCCTTGGCGTCGGCGAGCACGATGCCGTCGTGCTGTGCGCGGCCACCGATCACGTCGACATCGTGCGTGTGCGCCCAGCGCAACGTGTAGTCGCGCTGATCGAGCGCGAGCACGAAGCGATAGAAGATCAGGTAGACGTTGTTGGAGGTGAGCGTGATCGCTTTGCTCGCAGCGCCCGCCGTCTCCCAGGTCAGCTGCACGCGACTGTGCGCGCTCTCCGGTGGAGGCAGCGGCTTGCTCGCGTACGCGTCGTACAAGAACGCGGGCTGACCGGGCAGCTCGCGCTCGGGCGGCACGTAGTGCACGCCGCTGTTCAGATCACCGGCGAGCAGCTGGTGAGAGAGCTCGGCAATGCCGTGTTGGCTGCCAACGTAGACGTGGCCCGCGCTCACGAACGCGTGCGAAATCACGCCGCCGCGGACACGCAAGCGCGACAGCTCGTCGCCGCTGGTGGCGTCGATGCCGCTCAGATACTGGTTGCTCCAGGGCACGAGCACCACATCGCCGCTCAGCGCGGGCACGCCGACGGGATGCGCGAGCGTGTGGTTCCACAGGCGCTGTGTGCCTTCCAAGAGCACGACTTGCGAGCGCGCGTACGTGCCTTGACCCGAGGTCAGCGCGATGACGGTGCGCTCGCCGACGCCGTCGGCGCCGACCAAGTGCATGTCGCCAGCATCGAACTGGAAGCGCTGCGAGCCGGTCTTGACGTCGAGGCCGACTATGCGCCCGCCTTCTTGGATGACCACGGCGTTGCCCGCGAGCAGCGGTGAAAAGCGTGGCTTCGCTGGCGTCTGCCAGAGCACGCGCTTGGCGGCGAGGTCGTAGCCGTAGAGGTGACCTGCGGCGGTCACGCCTGCAGCTATTGGCGGCGTGGAGCGTTGGGCACCGGCTTGGGCGCGGTTCACGACTGCTGCGAAGTCTGGCTCGACGTTGTCCGGGTAGCGCGTGGCGAACGCAGCAGGCGCACCCGAGCAGCCCAGCAAAAACAACAGCAAGAGGAGCGCGGACTGCACTGCCTTTGGCGCGTGGCGTGTCATAAGCATTCCCTTTCAGTCCGCTTCAGTCAGCGATCTCTTGCATGGCTCGGAGCACCGCGCGCTTGAGAGGCTCGGCGAGCGCGTCTCCGGATTCGCGGATCAGGTCGCCGAAGTAATCTTTGACCTCACGCGTACCGACCTCTTGGAGCTTGCTCACGACGAGCAACTTGTCCTTCTCGGCGATGTCTTTGCGTTGCATCACCTGCGTGAACGCGGGCTTGAGGTGATGGAACGGCAAGGTCCCGAGGTAGCTGAGCAGCCGCGGCACGTGGTCCGTGCGCAGCGCGTGCCCGATCGCCGATGACGCCTCGTAGGTGCCGCGATCGAGCGACAGGAAGAGCTGTTCGACCGAGCCCGCTGCGCGCAGCTCACCGAGCGCGGTCGCCGCGGAGCTGCGTACCTTGGGATCGAGATCGGCGAGCGCTCGCTGCAGCGCGGGCTCGGCGTCTTTCGGCTTGAGCGCGACGATGGCCTCGATCGCGCGCACGCGGACTTCGGCGCGGCGATGCTCGAGCAGATCGAGGTAGAGCGGGCCGGCCTGCGGTTGGCCCAGCGCCATGAGCGTGATGATGCTCGTCTCCAGTAGATCGGGTGGCAGCCCAGCGCGTACGCGCGCGATGATCGGCGGCGCCGCTGCGGCCGTGCCGATCAAGCCGAGCGACTGGATGCCGGCTTCGACCTGATCACGATCGCTCGAGTTCAGCAGCGCTTGCGCGGCGAGGACATTCTTGTCTTCCTTCTTGCCTTTGCGCGCTGGCGTCTCTTTGGCCTCAGCTGGAAGCGTGATCGTCGCGGTAGATAAGCCGAGCGCACACAGACACGCGACCCACGTTCGTCGACGCTGGGGATGCGCTAACTCGGAACGGCTGACTGCGTGCGCTTTGCGCGCTCTCGGCTGCATCAGTGTTTCTCCTGCATGCGTGAATAATCAGAAGCTGCCGGCTGCACCGACACCGAGCGGAGTCGGCCCGGGCGTCAATCGGAGACTCGAGAAACCGAAGCTGGACTGCGGTGGCTCATCTTCGTTCGTTGCTGCCAGGACCAACAGCACCGTGCCGACGCCTGCCGCGGCGATGCCCACGCCAGTCAGCACAGTCGAGACCGTGGCCAGCGTTTTGCCGCTGTCGATACGCTGCTGTTTGTCGCCGGTACAAATGTCGTTCGGACATTCTTTCTCGAGCGAGGTGTAGATGCCGTGTGCGCCGAGCCCGGTGAAGAGCGACGCCAAGAGCACGGCACCACCGCTGCCGATCAGCACGACGGAGGGCGTGAACAGCGGATCTGACTCGAGCGGGCGTTTCGCCGGAGGCTCAGTCACAGGCGCTGCGAGCGCTGCATGATCCACGGGGACCGCGTTCTGGATCGCTTCCGGATCCTCAGGCGGTGGTGTGGGCGTGCTGGTCGGATTGGTCGCGACTTCTGCGGTGATGATCGTCTGGCCGGGAGCCGGTGTTGGCTCGGGCGCGCTCTGCGCCAGCGCGCGCGTGCAGAACAGACAGGACAAGATTAAGATCGCTCGGGCCAGCATGGACACCTCGTATACAGCTCGCGAGCATACCCCGGATAACCGCAGAACTGGCAAATGTTGAAAGGCTTTCGCGCACGCCTCGGGGTTGTCCCCTCCACTATCCCGAGGAGCAGCTGGTCCGACATCCTGGCGTTCAGCGCGGGCTTGTGCGTGCTGGTTTGTGATCTGCCTCAGGCGAACGCGACGACCACAAAGCAGGACGCGCTAGCGCTGCTCGTGAGCGCGCTCGATGCAGACGAGCTCACGCGCGCGACGATCGCGCGACAAGTCGGCGCTGAAACATTGTTGGAAGCGCTCCACCAAGCCGAGGACATTGCGCTGCGACTCGCGGCTGTGCGCTGCTCACCCTACCTCGGCGACGCAGATCGCGCGCTCGCCCCGCTCGCTCAGATCGCACGCGGCTCGGATCCCGAGCTGGCGCCGGCCGCAGCGTTACGCGTGTTCTGGATCGCGCAGTCGCTGATGCAGCACGGCACCGATCACGAGATCGCGCTTGACAGTCTGCGCGAAGCGCAGCGCGAGCTACTCGCGCTCGCTGACGATCGCAGCGCGCTCGGGCGGATCCGGCTGCTCGCGGGCCAAGCGAGCTTCCTGCTAGGGCAACTGCTCGCCCGCCAAAGCTGAGCATTGAGCTAGTGGAATGGGCAGATCTAATCGCCAAGGGACGCCAGAAGAACGCCGCAGAGCGCCAGAAGAAAGCAGAATGCTCCGCGCAAACTCGCAAAGCTCAGCGGGCATGCGCGTAGCCTCTCTCCCTCTGCTGGCGTTCTTCGGCGCTCTTGGCGTCCCCTGGCGATTAAACTCTCGTCCTCAACTCAGCGCTTCGAGTGCGTGCGCGAGCAAGGCGTACTCTTCGATCGACAATGTCTCGCCGCGGCGCCGGCCGTCGATCGCGGCTGCTTGCAAGATCGCGTCGCTTTGCTCAGCGCCGAGCGCTTGGATCAGCGCGTTGCGCAGCGTCTTGCGGCGCGCCTGAAACGCTGCGCGAACGATGCGTTCGAAGCTGGGTACGCGTGGCGCACGCGGTGTTGCCAGTGGCGTGAGCTTGACGACCGAGCTTGTCACTTTTGGCGGCGGGTGAAATGCCGTACGCGGAACGTGCAGCACAGTCTCCACACGGAACACTTGCTGCGCGAACACCGTCAGCGCGCCGTAATCCGAAGTGTCGGGCGCGGCGATCATGCGATCGCGCACTTCGCGCTGCACCATGAGTACGGCGTGCTCGATCGCGTCGCTCTGCTCGACCAACCGGCGCAAGATTGCGCCCGTGATCGCGTAGGGCAGGTTGCCTGCGACGTGAATGCGCGCACCGCCGGAGAGCGCTTTCAGATCCACTTCTTTGGCATCCCCAGGCACGAGCTCGACGCGCGCGCGATCGGTCTCGACCTCGAGCAACTGCAGCATGTCGGGGTCGCGCTCTACGGCGTATACGCGCTCGCACACGGCGGCGAGCGCGACTGTGAGTGTCCCGCAGCCCGGACCGAGCTCGACGATACGGCTCTCTGGCGTGAGCTCGCAGGCCTGGACGATGCCGCGCACCGCGCGCTCCGAGACCAAGAAATTCTGCGAGAAAGATCGCTTTGGCGTGAGCCCGTGCCGCGCCAACACGCGACGCGGGTCTTCCCAGGTGTAACTCATGGTGTGACCTTACCGAGCGCGGCGCGTGCGCCCTGGCGGCGTGCGCTCACGACCAAAGGAACACCGAGCTTGTACAGCAACGCTTGCATCTGTCGCGCCCGGCGAGATTCACCCAAGCCATACACCAAGTGCAGGTCGTGCACGAGCCGCGAGCTCGGCGCAGGCAGCAAGCTCTGGGCTTGCGGCACGATGAACGAAAGCGCGTGCTGGCGCGTGCGAAGCATGCGCACGGTGGCCTCGAGCCCGGAGGTGTCGCTGATGCCATCGAAGTCTGTGATCACCACGATCGAGCGCGGCACGCGCGAATCACCAGCCGCTGTGCGCAGCGCTTGGGTCAAACCAGGTGCTTTGGCGAGCCCGCGCGTTTCGGCGCGATACCGCAGGTCGATGCCGCGCGCGCGGCAGAAGCGTCGCAGCACCTGCACGCGTGGCTCGCTCGGGATCGCGGGCTTGGTCGCAGAGCGCGGCTCGTGCTCGCCGGCCAGCGCGCTTTGCGCTTGCCGAACCAGCGCGTCTACGTCGAAGCCATTGGTCGTGCGCACGTCGACGCCGTCTTGGTGACGCACGTAGCGCGCGACCAGGGCGATCACCTCTTCGTCATCCGCCTCGGTCAGATCCGGATCAATGATCTCGGTCGCGCCGAGCAGCACTTCGTGCAACCGCGCCATGTGCGACAGGCCGTCTCGCGCGGGCACATGCCCCACCACGCGACCATCGACAGTCAGCACGCCCGCGCGATCACCGCGCGCGAGCGCGTCGCGCGCCAGCGAAGCCGCCAGCTCGATGCCGTAGTCGAGCTTGCGATCGCCGAGCGCACCGCCGCGCATGGTCCCGCTGATATCCAGCACGAGGTAGAGCGTCTCCTGCACTTCGGACTCGACTTCGCGCACCATCAGCTTGCCGGCCTTGGCGCTGGCCTTCCACGCGATGGTCTTGAACGCATCCCCCGGTACGAGCTCTCGCAGCTCTCGCAGCTCGCTGCCCCCGCCTGGAGTGTGCCTCAGCACTTGACCCGCGCGTTCGGCCACCACACCCGAGCTTTGGCGCAACGCGAGACCAACGTGCACCGCGCTCCGCGGCAACGCGCGGATCACGAGCGGGATCGGAAAGTAGAGTGGGGCGCGAAACAGATCGAGCGGTCCGTGCACCATCACCGACAAGCCGTGCAGCACGAGCCTGCCAGGCGCGACCGCGATGAAGCCCAGCTCGAACTCGCTGCGCGACTGACCCGGCAACACCACCGCACCGTGGGCACCACGCACGCAGCGGAGCGCGGCGCCGTGTGCTGGCGCGAGCTGCGACAGCACCAACGTGCGCGCACCGAAGTGACGCAGCGAAGCCTGCACTTCGAAGCGCGCCCCAGCGACGACCGATCCGCGCGCGGTGACCGGCTCTCCATGCGTGTGCCACCAGGCCAGCTCCAGGCGATCGCGTCGCAGGCGCGCGCCGACCGGCAACGTCAGCGCGAACACGCTCGCCAGACCGAGCAGCACAGCGCTGCCGAGCAAGATCGCGAGCGCAGAGTTTGTCGCGATCCCGAGCGCGACCATGATGCAGGCCCCGATGAACGTGATCAGCGCGTTGGTCGTGGGCAGCGGCAGCATGACGTTGAGCGACTGGGGGCGCAGCCCTCAGCGGCGCGCTTCCCGGCGATGGCCGACCTTCTCGAGCGCTTCTTTGATCACGCGCTCGCCGGTCACGCCTTCCATCTGGGCCTCGGGCGTCATCACCATGCGGTGTGAAAGTACGTAGGGCGCGAGCCGTTTGATGTCGTCGGGCAGCACGAACGCACGGCCTTGCACGAGCGCCAGCGCCATGGCGGCGCGCACCAACGCGAGGCCCGCGCGCGGCGAAGCGCCGAGAAAGACCATGCCGTGACGACGCGTGAACTCGCCGAGCCGCACGATGAAGTCGATGATCGCGTCCTCGACGTGCACCTCAGCCGCCAAGCGCTGCGCGAACAAGATCTCTTCAGGTCGCAGCATCGGCTCGACGTTGGGCGAGCCGGCGAGAAAACGCCGCAACATGGTCTCTTCTTCGCGCGCGCTCGGATAGCCGATCATCAAGCGCATCAAGAAGCGATCGATCTGCGCTTCTGGCAGCGGATACGTGCCCGCTTGCTCCACCGGATTTTGCGTCGCGATCACGATGAACGGCGAGGGCAGCTTGCGGGTCTCGCCATCGATCGTAGTCTGAAACTCCTGCATCGCCTCGAGCAGCGCGCTCTGCGTCTTTGCGGGCGCGCGGTTGATCTCGTCGGCCAGCACCACGTTCGCGAACACGGGTCCTTCGCGCAGCTTCCACGTGCCGTCGTTCGGCGAGTGCATGTACGTGCCGGTGATGTCCGCGGGCAGCAGATCCGGCGTAAACTGCACACGCTTGAACTCGCAGCGCAGCGTCGAGGCAAAGGCCTTGGCTAGCGTGGTCTTCGCGACCCCCGGCACGCCTTCTAACAGTACGTGCCCGCGCGCGAACAACGTGACCAACAGCAGCTCCGCGATCTCGGGCGCCCCGATGAACACGCGGTTGATCGCGCGGGTCACCTCGGTAGCGCGGCCGGCGACGGCAGCCAAACGTTCCGGACTCAGGGCTTCACTCGTGTCGTTCATGATCGGGCTGCGGCGCTGTGTGCTTCCAGCTCGGTGAGGATACGCCGTCCCAACGCGACTAGTTCGGAGAAATGACGGACGCTCACCGGCTTGGCCTGGGCAGTGCTCGCATCCTGCAGGCGATCGACGGCCTGCAAAAACTGTCCGAGCTCACGCGCGAGCTCGGGCCGGAGACCCGCAACCACGAGCCCCTGCAACAGCTCATTGCGCTGCAGCTGCGCGTCGGGTCGCAGGACATCGGCGGCTTGTTGCTCCAGCTCGATTTTGAGCGTCAAAAGCGGCGACAGCAAACTGCGCTCGCCCGCAGCGTAGTGGGTCACGCGCCCCGCCATGCCGGCGAGGATCTCGCTGCCCTGCAAGTAAGCCCGCCGACCGTACGCGGATCGTCGCGGCAATGAGGTCGCCGCGACGCTGAGCAGAAGCCCTGCCAGCGCGCCTGAGAGCACCACGATCGCCAGCGGAGGAAGGTTGGGATGTGAGAGCCGTTCGAGGGTGCTGGCGAGCTGTGCGAGCGGCTGTTCGAACGAGCGCGTGCCGATCTCCCAGCGCGTCGCGCTGTCGGCGATCAGCAGCCGCGCGTTCGGTCCGCGGCCGCGAATGAACGTGACCAGATCGCGCGCGAACTGCCGGTTGCCCTCGAACTCGAGCATGTTGTTGATCAGCACGCTGGCGTCGGCGATCGCCACGAGCCGCCCGCCGCCCACCGCGCCCGAGAGCACGACCGCGCCGAGATCGCCGGACAGCTCGAAGACCGGTGTCAGCGTCGGGTGGAACAGCACGCGCGGGTGGTTGGTGACCAATGCCGATACCCCGTCCGTCAGCGCGTGCGCCACCACAGGGGCCGCGATCGGCCACGCCGGGTTGCCGCGCAGCGCGCGCGCGGGCTCGCCCTCCACGTCGCGCAGCGTCATTCCAAAGGTCCCGAGGAAGCGCCCACCCGCTCCGAAGTCGTCAGCGACGGCGACGCGGCCACCGCTGCGCATGAACTTCGCGAGCTCAGCAGTGGGCAGCGGCTGCACCGGGTGAATGATCAGCAGTCCGTCGTTGGTGGAAAGATGCGCTACATCGACCCGCGCAAGCCGCGTGACGTCGCCGTCTTGCGCAGCAATATCGAGAAGCTCCGAAAGCCCGTTCCAGCCAACGTTGTCGGTAGCGATCTCCTCCGCGAGAACCCTGGATTGACTCAAAACGAGCACCAGCCCGGAAAAAGTCAGAAGGCGGAATGCAGTACCAAGACGGTAGAGCTGGCCGCGCGCGGCTGAACTGGAGGAATGGGAAGTCAATTCAAGTGCTTGTGGTGACTCGCGCATGCTCGCAGAGGTCGGTGTGCCGCGGTCCGTATGCCCCGAGTCCCGCACTAAATTAGGTGTTCACGCCAGGGTCGCCGCAAAATACTTCCTAAGGTCCATTTGCGATGAGGCCGATGCGTTACTATGGAGAGTGTAGGAACTCCGCGAGGAACCCTGCCATGCTCAACCCCTTCATCATCGACCAAATCAAGAGGCGGGAACAAGAAGAGCGGCACCGGCATCACCGTGAGGCCGTGATCGAGCTGCCCGTTCCGATGCCCGCCGCTCCGCGGCCGGCTCGTTCTGAGGACGACGCAGACGACAACGCGGACGAGCGTGGTGTCTGTATCATCGACCTGCTTTGAGTGCGGCGCGCGCCGCTTGCGCGCCCTTCTGCTGACGACTGATTCGCGACGACTGACTGCTGCTGACTGTCGGCTATCTGTTTCAACGCGTTTGTTGCGCCTAACCCGCTCGAGTATGCTCCCAGAGTGAGGCACGGGAAGATCGGGCGGTACGAGCTCCTGCACAAGATCGCTGCCGGTGGCATGGCAGAGGTCTTTCTTGCCAGGCAATGGGGCCAAGGCGGCTTCTTCCGGGACGTTGTGATCAAGCGGCTCTTTCCGCACTACGCGGAGCACGAGCACGCCTTGCGCATGTTTCAGGACGAAGCGCGGCTGCTCGCCGAGCTGTCTCATCCGAACATCCCGCAGGTCTACGATCTCGGCCACGCTGACGGGTATTGGTACTTGGCGATGGAGCACGTCAGCGGCGTTACGCTGACCGACCTGTGTCGCACCGCTGCCAAGCTCAACCGGCCGATGCCGCTCGCTGTGGCGATAGGGATCGTCACGCAGATCTGCGTCGCGTTGCATCACGCGCATGAGCGGCGCGATCGCGAGGGCCGGCCGCTCAAGGTCGTCCATCGCGACGTTACCCCGCACAACATCGTGATCTCTCCGGATGCTGTGGTGAAGATGCTCGATTTCGGCGTCGCGCAAACTGCCGCGCGCGCGGATACCGATGCGGGCGCAGTGCGCGGCACGTACGCGTACATGGGCCCGGAGCAGGTGCGCGGAAAGCCGCTGGATAAGCGTGCGGACGTGTTCGCGCTGGGCGTGATCTTGTACGAGCTCACGACCGGGCGGCGCCTGTTCCGCGGCAGCGATATCGAGATCATGACGGCGATCGTCGAGCGCGATGTCATGCCCCCGTCGCGACATGTGCCCAACTATCCGGTGGAGCTCGAGCAGATCGTGCTGCACGCGCTGCAGCGCGACCGGAGCAAACGCACGGTGAGCGCGGTGCACATGGCGATCGCGCTCGAACAGTTTTCGATGCGCCTAGGCCTGGCCAGCGGTGCGCTGGTGGTCTCGCACTACGTGCGCTCGATCGTTCCGTACGAGCGCGCGCACGAGAAGGGCATGGGCATCGTGCAGGAGACCTCGTCCGTGCGCCCGATGCAGCAGCTTTCAGATCCTGGAGCCAAGGATCTCGAAGCCAAGCTGTTCGCGGAAGAGCTGCGTGCGCTCGGACACAAGCCGGTGGCGGTCGGGCCGAGCAGCGAGTCGGCTGAGATCATCAGCGTGCCCGCCGATGCGATCATCGAGGATGAGCCCGCCCAGCCTCGCCGCAGCGATCGGCTCGGCCTCGATGCGTTCGACGAAGACGCCAGCGTGCGTCCGGTCGTGCTGTTGTCGCGCAAGCGCAAGAACTCGGAGCAGCTCGCGGATGGCGCGTTTATGAGCGATCTCGAGCGTCGGCTGGACGCCGAGCCGGCGGTTGCTGCGCAAGCGCACTCTTCAGAGCCGGTGAGAAAGCCGTGATCACGCTGGACGATGTCTCGGCTGCGCGTCAGCGCATTTCGAGCTTCGTTCGACTGACGCCATGTGCGCGCTCTGAGCGGCTGAGCCTACAGCACGGCGCCGACGTGTTTCTCAAGCTGGAGAGCTTGCAGTCCACTGGCTCGTTCAAAGAGCGTGGTGCGCTCAATAAGCTCCTGCAGCTGACAGCTGCGGAGCGCGCCGGCGGCGTGATCGCGGCGAGCGCGGGCAATCACGCCCAGGGGCTTTCGCGTCACGCGCGTGCCCAAGGCATCGCAGCCACGATCGTGATGCCCATCAACGCACCGCTCGTAAAAGTAACCGCGACACGCGCGTACGGCGCCGAAGTGGTGCTGCACGGCGACAGCTACGAAGAAGCAGCGCAGGAGGTCGAGCGTCTGCGTGCGGAGCGCGGCTACACGCTGGTGCACGCGTTCGATGACGACGCCGTGATCGCGGGTCAGGGCACGATCGGTCTCGAGCTGATCGAGCAAGTGCCGAACCTGCAAGCGGTTGTCGTTCCGATCGGTGGCGGGGGCTTAGCGGGTGGTGTCGCCACTGCGATCAAAGCGCTACGGCCGGACGTCGGGGTCTACGGTGTAGAGACGCTGCTCGTGCCCTCGATGCAGCGCGCGCTGGAGCTCGGCGCGCCCTGCGTGCTGGCAGCGCGACGCAGCCTGGCCGACGGCATCAACACGCGGCGCGTGTGTGACCGCACGTTGGCCATCGCGCAGCGCCACTTGGACGACGTGATCAGCGTGGACGAGTCGGAGATCTCCGAGGCTGTGTTGCGCCTCCTGGAGGGCGAGAAGATCGTCGCCGAAGGTGCCGGCGCTGTGGCGCTCGCGGGACTGTTGAGTGGCCGGCTGCCGCTCGCTGGCAAGTCCACTGCGCTGGTCGTGTCGGGCGGCAACATCGACGTGAACCTGCTCTCGCGCATCATCGAGCGCGGCTTGGTGAAGAGCGGTCGCAGCATGCGTGTGCGTGTGCTGCTGCCTGACTTGCCGGGCACGCTGGCGCGCTTGTTGGCGACGATCGCCAGCGAAGGAGCAAACGTGATCGCTGTGCAGCACGACCGTGTGGCCGCGCGCACTGAGGTCGGAGGCGTAGCGGTCGACATCGTGCTCGAGACGCGCGGCTTCGAGCACGTCGGCGCGGTGGAAGCTGCGCTGCGGAGCGCCGGTTGGGAGCTGGAGCTGCTGTCTGCCAGCAGCTCCGCGCTGCCCAAGCGCGTGTAAGCCTACAAGATGCTGTAGTCGGTCAGCCGTCGGTAGAACGTGCGGCGCGGCATGCCGAGCGCTTGCGCTGCTTTGACGCGGTTCCAGCCCGCGGCCTCGAGCGCGTGCAAGATACGCTGCTTTTCTTCGAGCTTGTGGTGGTTCAGGTTTTCGATCATCGCCGCTGGATTCGCGCTCGGTCGATCCGAGCGAGGCGGCTGCGAGGGCGGCGGTGGCACCGAGTCGCCGAGCGCCAAATCGGTGACTTGCAGCGTAGTGCTTTCGGCCATCACGCAGGCTTGAAGCAGCACGTGGCCGAGCTGGCGCACGTTGCCGGGCCAGGGCTGATCCACAAGCATCGCGAGCGCTGCACGCGTGAGATGGCAACGCGGCACCGACTCGCGCGCGGCGAACTCACGCAGCAGGTGATCGCACAACAGCGGGATGTCCTCGCGGCGATCGCGCAGCGGCGGCACGCTCAACTCGACCACGCTGATCCGGTAGAGCAGGTCCTCGCGGAATTGTCCGCTCGCGACCAGCTCTGACAGCGGCTTGCGGGTCGAGGCCAGCACGCGCACATCGATCGACTCTTCGACGTCGCTGCCCACGCGCGTGACTTTGCGCTCTTGCAGCACGCGCAGCAGGCTCGCCTGCATCTTCGGCGACATCTCGGAGACCTCGTCCAAGAACAACGTTCCGCTCGAGGCGCTCGCGATCAGGCCTTTGCGATCGCGATCCGCGCCGCTGAATGCGCCCTTCACGTAGCCGAACAGCTCGCTCTCCAAGAGCGTCTCGGGCAGCGACCCGCAGTTGAGTGTGACGAACGGGCCGGTCGCGCGTGTCGACGAGTCGTGGATGGCGCGCGCCACCAGCTCTTTGCCGGTGCCGGTTTCACCGCAGATCACGACCGGCACGCTGCTGCCTGCGACGCGCGTGATCCCGTCGAGCAAGCGGTGCATGCCCAAGCTCTTGCCGACCATGCCGTGACGTGGGCTCTGCACGTCGCGCTGCATCACGTTTGCGAGCTCGCGCTGCACGTCGTCGAGCTGACGCGTGCGCGTGAAGAGCAGCTCTTCGAGCTGACCTTTGGCTTGCAGCAGCTCTTGGTTGGCTTGCTCCAGCTCGTCCTTTTGCTTGCGGATCTCGCGCAGCATGCGCGCGTTTTCGAGCGCGATCGCGGCTTGATCGGCGAATGCCGAGAGCAGCTCGACGGCTTCGTCGCTGAAGCGTCCGCGCGAGCGCCGATGCTCCAGATAAAGCACGCCGAGCGTCGCTGCGTGACCGCGGATCGGCAGACACGCGACCGAGCGCAGCATCAACTTGTGCACCGACACGTAGCTTTGCAGTCGGCCATCCGCGAGCGCGTCGACCGTGACGATCGGCTCGCCGTCGATCAGCACGGCTTCGGCGATCGAGCGGCTGAAGGTCTCGTGCCCTTGGTCGGCCATCGAAGGACGCGCGTGCGTCATCTGCGGGCTGAGCTGGCCCTTCTCATCGACCAAGAGCACCGAGCCGTGCTCCGCGCCCGACAGATCCACGGCGCTCTCGATGATGCGCTCGAGCAAGCGCGCGGGGTCCTGCTCGCTCGCGAGCCGGCGCAGGATCTGGAACAGGCGATCGCGCTCCTGATGCAGCGCGGTGCTGTCCGAGCCGTGCAAGGTCGCGTGCGACGAGCTGGGTCGCAGGTGCTCGCTCTTGTTCGCGTACTCGCGCACGGCGCGGCGGCGCGGATCCTGCCAGAACGCATCGCGGTGCTCGCGCGGCACGCGCACGACGATGTCTTCCAAGACCTCGACCGCTGCGCGCGCGCTGTGTTTGGCCGCGAACACTGCGCCGCAGCGCTCTTGTGCGATCGCCAGTGCCGCGAGCGCGGGCCACTCGACATCACGGCTGCGTGTGGCGCGAGCGCGTGTCACGACGTCTTCCAGGCCGCGTACTGCAGCATCGGGCTCGCCGCTTTCCAGGCGCGCGCGTGCGACCAACAGATCCAAACGTTGACGCAGATCGTCGGCTTGCTCGCGGTTCAGGTGCTCGCGCGCGCGAGCTAGGTACGGCGCAGCTGCAGAAGCATCGGCTGGTCCGCCGCGATCGAGCAGGGCTTCCGCTGCTTTCAAGTTGTAGTCGATCACTTCGCGTGTGCGGCCGAGGGCCGCGTAACGCGCGAGCGCGTCGTCGAAGCCGATCAGTGCGCGATCCACTTCGCCGGTGCGCGCCGACAGCTCCGCTGCGAGCGCGGTGAGCTGCGCTACTGTCGCGCGCTGACCTGCTGCCTCGGCTTCTGCGCGGAGCTCAGTGAGCTCGGCCCGCGCGCTCTCGTACAAGCCGAAGTACACGTGCAAGTGCCCGAGGTTTACGCGCGCGAACAAGCGAGTGTTCTTGCGACCCGCGCGGCGCGCGAGTCGCGCTGCGCTGGCGTAGTTCTCGGCCGCGGTCTCGGGCTCACCCAAGTTGTAGAAGACCGCACCGAGGTTCAGCGAGGCGGTCGCCATGCTGCCGACATCACCCAGGCCGCGTGCGATCTCGAGGCTCTGCGCGAACAGGTCGCGCGCAGCCAACATGTCGCCTGCGCGGTAGGTGCCGATCGCCAGGTAGCTCAGCACGTTGGCTTCGTCGCTGCGCACACCCTTCGAGCGCGCGAGTGAGAGCGCCTGCTCGTAGCACTGACGCGCGGCGCCTTGATCGCCCGAGTACGTGGCCACGATGCCGCAGCTGCACAACAGCTCGACGCGCACAGGATCGTCGTCTGCTGCGCTCGCGAGACCCGCTTTGACTGCGCTCGCGACCGCGTCGTAGTCACCGCGCCGCAGGTGGATCTTCGCGAGCTCGCGCTGGACCTGCGCCTGTTCCGCGGAGTCGATGCTCGCCGGTACACGGCCGAGCGCGCTGATCGCGTCGTCCCAGCGACCGAGGGCCGTCAGCGCGCGCGCTGCCAGCAACAACGCTTTTGTCTTGTGCTGCTCATCGGTCTCGGGATCTTCCGCGAGCGCGCTTGCCAGGTGCGCGGCGGTTTCGTCTTGGGCCAGCGCGTGTTGGATCGACGAGAGCTGTAGCGTTGCGCTCACGCGTTGTTCGCCCTGCGCGCAGGTCAAGAGCGCTTCGAGCATACCCGCGGCACGGGCCTGGGCGCCGATCCGCGACAAGCTGTCCACGGCTGCCGGGATCAAGCTGGACATGGCTGCGGTATCGCGCGCAGTGATCGCCAAGCCGGCGCGGTCAACCTGGCTGATGCCGTCTTGGATCAAGAGCTCTGTGGCGAGCGTGCTGCGCTCGGCATCGGCCATGGTGGCCACGATGCCGCGGCGCATCCCGGCATCGGCGAGCGCTACCTGCGTGTCGGGATTCGAGAGCGTGTGAAGCACGCCTTCCGAGACCAAGCGGCCCAGGCTGGCGGCGCGCTCCTCGGCGCTGCCCGTCAGCAGCGTAAGCGCCTCTCGCAGCGGCAAGGCCGCGACCAGTGAGAGCGCTTGCAACAGCCGGCGATCCGCCGCGGGCACGCGTGCGAGGCGCGCTTGCGTAAGCGTGAGCGTGGCTTCCGCCGCTGGCAGCTGCGCGACATCTTCAGGTGTGACCGCAGCCAACGCGTGCAAGCGATAGAACGCGCTGGCCAAGACACCAGGCAAACCTTGGCTGTATTGCACGAGCGCATTGACCACGCTTTGATCGAGCGCGCCGAGCGCCTCGGTGCAGAGTGTGGCTGCATCTTCGTCGCTCAGTCGCGGCAGCTCGATCTTGGTGTCGGCCTGCAGCTCCGCAACCGCGGGCGCTGCGCCGTCGGTGGCAGTCGCGACGACGGTGACCGAATCGCTAGCCACTGCGTGGATCGCAGAACGCAGCATCGAGCCGAACAGTGCATCCGCACGATCCAGGTCGTCGATGAACAGCGCGAGCGGGGTGTCCGCTGCGACGGCTTGGAGTGACTGACTCAACGCGTCGGCCGCGGCCATCTCTTGCAAGTGGCCGGAGCGCAGGCCGGTGATCACAGCGCGCGCAGCGGCGCTCGCCGGATGTTCGGGGCCGAGCATGATCTCCAGCTGCTCGAACAAAGCGACCAGGGGCATGACGCCGCTCGCATCGCCGATCCCGACCTCGAGCACGAGCTGTGAGGCCAGCTGGCGGCGCCACTTCAGCTCGCGCAGCAGCAGCGATTTACCGCCGCCCGACGGCGCTTGCACGACCACCGCGCGTTCCTTGCCATCGCTCTTCAGCGCCGCTTCCAGCTGCAAGAGTGGCTGCTCGTGCCCACGTGGGCGCGGCAACACGAACGCGCGCGTCTGCTCTACGCTGATCGAGACCACACGCTCGAGCGAAGCTTGCAGCTCTGCGACGCAGGGAAAGCGATCTTCGATGCGCGGGGCGAGCGCGCGTTGTGCCACCTCGCACAATGCGCGCGCTTGTGGGTCCGTGCTGTCCGGGATCTGCGGCAGCTGCCCGTCCATCTTCGCGCTGCTCGCGCGCGCACCGAGCTCTGCGAACGGGAAGTGACCCGTGACCAACAGCCAGAGCGTGACCCCCAGCGCGTAGACGTCTGCGGCGACGTTGGGCGTGCCGCCGCGCAACAACTCCGGAGACATGAAGCCGGGCGTACCGGTCGGCGCCTGCTCCTTCAAGGACTGCTCGAAGGTGCGCGCACGTGCGAGGCCGAAGTCGATCAGCCACGGTTGGTCGGAGGCGTCGACGATGATGTTGCCGGGCTTGATGTCGCCGTGCGTAACCCCAATGTCGTGCAGCGGCGCGATCACGCTCGCCGCTCTCAGCAGCAAGCGCACGCGCTCTTTCAGGCTGCGCCCGCTGACTGCGGTGTCGAGCGGCTCGCCGGCGATGTAGCCACGCGTGAAGAACGGCAGCGCAGGCTGATCCGCCCGCAGCTGGCGCACGCCGAAGTCGTACACGGGCGAAACGCCGGGCACCCGCAGCGCGGTCAGCATCGCGAACTCGCGCTCGAAGGCAGCTCGAATGACGTCGTCGACCCGGGCCGTGATGCTCTTGAGTGCCACCTCGCGACCCGCCAACAGACGGTCGTGCGCCAGGTACACGCTGCCAGCTCCCCCGCGCCCTAGCAGGCGCACCAGCTCATACCGATCAAAAAGCCCCATGCGCGGACAATACGTGCCAGTGGCACATTGCACAAGTTGGCTCAATCGATTTCTAAAGCGCTGTCAAATCAGCAAGTTGTTGCCTGGCACAGGTTGGTGACACAAAACGCATGAGCCATCATGTGCCATGTATGACGTGAATGTCGCGGTCGGCGAGCGGAGGGTATCCGCTCGCCGCGCCCGACGTTTCCTCTGAGAAGCTCGCCACTTGGCTCCGGCGACTGCGCCGAAAGCTGCGTGCTAGGGCGTGCCTACACCTGCGTCTGCGTCGTCGCCGGCCGTTCCCGTGCCAGCGGCGGCGCCAGCTGCGCCGGTCTGTGTGGGTGGTGTTGTGGCGGCCGTACTCGGCGCTGCCGTCCCAGCTGAAGCGGAGCCAGGCACCCCAGGCGCTGCGGTCGCAGATGCGCCAGCAGTGGTTTGCGTGGTGGGCGTGTTGCCAGGCTGGGTCGCCGCGTCGGTCGAGGGCGTAGACGTGACTGCCGTTGTGCCAGCGGCGGCCGCGCGCTCCGCGACGGTACCGGGCGCTCCGGTCGTGTTCGCCGCCGTCGGACTCTTCCCGGCAAAGGGCGGCTCCAGATCCGGACTGATGCAGCCACCGAGGCAGAGCGCTCCTGCGCACGCCAGCAGGCTGAGCATGCGGGCGGTTTTCTTCATGAATTTCCGGTCGATGCTCACACGTGCCTCGATCATTTCCGATACGTCGGCTGCCGTTTCGCACGCCCCTGGTGCGCGACTACAACCGAATGTGTTGACCGTTCTCCGGATCAGCTCACAGGCAGCTACAGAACCCAAGGTCCGCTGACCTCGCGCCTACTTATGCGTATTCCGTGCCAGAAATCTGGCCGGAGGGTCGGACCTGGTCAAGCCGCGTCATCTACCACGGCTCCGATCCCCGACAACGCGGAGAGTGTAGACAAGCGCCGACAGATCAGGCGTTGCGTTCAAACCAATCGCTGACCGAGACGCAGGCCTCTCGCACCTCGACGGTTCCGTCCAGCAGCACTACGAGCGGCCGCAGCTCGACCCGGCTGATCTGCTCGCGGCGGTCGTTTACGAATGCCGCTATCCGCTGCAGGAGGTCGGCGATGTTGTCGACCCGCGCTTTGCGCTGGGCCGGGCTCGTGTCCAGCAGCAGGTCTGCGCCTGCGAGCCGGCGTAGCGCGCGCTCGATCACCGGCAGCTCCGCGGGCAAGATCGTCGCTGTCTGATCGCCGGAGGCACGGCCATGCGGATCTGCGAAGCCGAGGTGGATCGCGACGCGACGATGCGGCAACGCGCTGGCCGTCACGCCGAGCTCGGCCAGTGGCTCGTTGGTCGCGCTCACGACGACGCCCAAGATCCGCCCTGAGCTGCTCGTCGGGCCGGCTGCAAAGCGGGCTTCTGCTGCGGCTATCAGCTGCCGAAACGTGTCGCGTACGCGTGCGGCGTTGTCGACCATGTCGACGCACAGGTCCGGGTGGTCCCAGATGCGCAGGTCGGGCGAGGCGAGCGAGATGCGTACCGGATAGCCGATGCGCGTAGCCTCAGAAGCCGCGCGCGAGGCGCTGCCGCACAGCTCCTCGACCGGCAGCGGAATGCCATACGGCGCAAGCGCATTCTTGCTCGCCGGATCGGAGAGCGCGCGCTTCGGTCCGAAGATCACGTCCATCACCGCGCGCGCATCGACCTCTACGCTGGACTCTACCTCGCGCTGCTGTGCATCGAGCCGGCGCAGCGAGAGCAATGCCTCGCGCACGTCCGCGGCTTCACCGAGCCGCACGGGTTGCGCGTCCGAGCTGCTGCGATAGCCGAGCTGCAGCGCATCGACGTTGAAGAACTGCGCGCGGCCATCGCGCGCGGATTCGAGCGCGGGCACGAGCCGAGCGCGATCGGCCGGGTTGAGCGTGCGCGCCGAAGCTGCGGCCGCATCGAGCGCGTGAATCCCGAGCAGAGCGCACAACGCGCACAGCGGCTTGAGCTCGCTGACGGCGCACAAGCCGAGCTCGCCAGCGACCTCGAGCAAGATCCGCTGATCGTCGCTCGGCGCTGGCAACGCCAAGGCCACGCGTTCCGAGCGACCGCGCGCAGCGTGGGAGAGCTCCACCAGATCGTCCAGCGGAGGTGCTTTGAGATACACGATCGCCGTCGGTCGCCCCGCACTGATCAGGCCGAGCGCTGCCGCACACGGCTTGTCATCGACGATCGGCTCGACAGCGAGGCCGATGTGTTGCGCGGAGGCCAAACACTGCGCGGCCAGGTCCGAGCTCTCACACACGATGGCCCAGCTCATTGCATCCACTCCCACCCAGGAGCACCGATGCTAGCGCGATGAGCCAGGCGCGGCGAATTCGTGACGAGTGGAGCCCGCGGCCTCTGCCACTGGAGTAGGGTGCGGGCATGCCGCGTGTCCGAGAGCTGATCGTCGCTGCAGTGTTTGTGTCGCTTGTGACCTTAAGTGCCTCCGCGCAGGACCCAGCAGCGCTGCAGGACGAGCCGTCCACTTTGGAGCGAGCCCACGCACATTTCCTGCTCGGTCTCGACTTGTTCAGGGCGCGCGATTTCCGCAAGGCGCTGGCTGAGTTCGAGCACGCAGCGAAGCTCTCGCCGACCGCTGATCTGTGGTTCAACATCGGCCGCGCGCATGAAGAGCTAGGCCAATACGCAGACGCAGCCAGCGCCTTTGATCGCTACCTGCGCGATCGCGTCGACGCGCCGGATGCGCCTGCGGTGAAAGCGCGGATCGCAAAGCTCAACGCGCTGCAGCGCGCCGCGCGTACGCGTCAGGCCGGCGAGCGCGAGCTGGGCAGCTTGCGCATTCGCGGCCGCGCGACGCGCTCGCTGGTGTTTCTCGACGGACAACCGCTCCAGGACGTCAGCGAGCCCGTGCTGCTGCCCGTCGGACGACATCGCTTCGATGTCACGCAGCCGGGCCACGTTCCGCTGCATGCTGCGGTCGACATTCAACCTGGCCTTTTGACCACTGCTCACGCGGCGCTGCGCCCGGCGCACATCGCGCGCACGCAGCCGGTGGTACACGGGCTCGACTACGCGCTCTTTGGTGTTGCGGGCGCAGCGCTGGCTGTCACCGGCGCATTCGCTACGTTGTCTGCGACCGAACGCGCCGATGGTTCGTTCGACAATGCGCGCGCTTGGGCGGTGCGCGCCGACGTGAGCCTCGCAGGTACGGCGTTGTGTGCGCTGGCCGCCGGCATTGTCTTCGTCGCTACGAAACATGCAGCGCGCACAGAGTTGTTGCCTGCTGCAGGGTCTCGATGATGGAACCCACACACGTCCGTGCGTGACAGCGCCGAAGCATGCGGAGACACTTGGGAACTTGACCCCACTTTGCTGGCGAGAGATATTGCTCGCCTCAACGAACATGCCTTCCAGAGAGTCGAGTGTGCGCGGGGAGGTGCTCCCGTCTGTGTTCAGGCGCCGCGAAGCAGGTCCCGCGGGAGGCTCGAAATCGTGCGATAGGAGACGCGCAACATGCGGCTGAAGATCGTCGCGGGAAACTTGGCAGTGGTCGTCCTCGCAGGACTTATCGCTTACGTCACGATCACCTCTCAGCTGCGGAACGCGCGCACCAACGAGCTCGAATCGGTCATCGACAGCGATCGCCAGCTATTCGATCGCTCCTATCGCTTGTCGTCGCTCGAGTTCGAAGCTTTTGTCGCAAGTCGCGCTGCGCAGCGCCAAATGACAGACATCTTCGGAGGGCTGGATCTCGATAGCCGCCGGACACGTGCGTACGAAGCAGCAGAAGCCACGCGCGCTTGGCTGGGTGATCCGGCTCGCGGTGGTCGCGGTGCACCCGACATTGTGGTGGTCGTCGACGAGACTGGCCAAGTGATCGCGCGTGACAGCGCGCGCAACGTGATGTTCGGCAAAGCGCTCTCGCCTGCGATTCCAGCGCTCGCGAACGTGTTGAAGACTGGGAGCTCGCGTCACGACGTGTGGCTCGAAGACGAGCAGAAGAAGCTGCTGCAAACGGCGATCGCGCCGATTCGCGCGGAGACGGGCAGCGTGCTCGGCGCGCTGATCGTCGGCTACGACTTGTCGAACGGCGTCGCGAAGAGCGAAGGCAAGCTGCTCGGTCGCGACATCGCGTTCCTTGTGGATGGCAAAGTGTACAGCTCGTCGCTCGACACCTCGGGCGCGCGCGACCTCGTCACCTTTTTGTTCGGTCCGAGCGCCGCGAGCACGAGTGGCGTGCTCGCCAGTCAAAACGGTGCGACGCAGCCCTGGCGCGTCACGCTCGCGGGGCAAGAATACACGGGGTTGACTGCGCGCCTGCCGACGGCGACTTCAGTGCCTGTCGCGTTTGCTGTGCTCGGCAACCGCACGGCGGCGACGCAGATCGCGAGCACTGCCAACGTGATCTTGATCATGACGGTGCTCGGCGCGGTGTTGGTGTTTGGTTATGGGCTCGCGATCGCGAACTCGATCATGCAGCCGATCGAAGCCATCGAAGAAGGTGTGCTCGCCGTAATCAATGGCCGGACCGACTTGCGGCTCTCGACCGAGAGTCCCGAGCTCGGCGGCTTGGCCTTCCGGATCAATCAGCTACTCAACGTGATCACCGGCACCGAAGAGGCTTCGGAAGACGAAGAGGGCAAGTTGTCCGTGCCGCCCTCCGAAGGCCACTGGAAAGATGCGGCGTTTTCGGACGCGCAGGCCAAAGCTGCCTCTGGTGGTACGGCTGGCACCGGCGGCAGCGTGGATCCCGACGAGGTCATCGACGATGAAGCCCTCGCGACACAGCTGTCGGCCGAAGGGGAAGACGCCTACGCCGACCGCGTCTATCACGAGTACGTTCGAGCCAAGGAGCAGCTTGGTGAGAATGTGGCGAGTATCCCGAAAGATCGGTTTACGCAGCGCCTGAAGGGTCGCGCGGACGCGCTGGTGCAGAAGCATGGTTGCCGTATGGTGCGCTTCCAGGTAAGTACCGTGGACGCGCAGGTGGTTCTGCGCCCTGTCCTGATTCGATAAGCCGGTCGTCGATCCGCAATGGCGTTTCTCGGAATTTTTGGCAAAAAGTCGGAAGGCGGCGCTGTGCGCAAGCACGCCGACCGGGTGGCGAACAAGCGCGCGCAGGCTTACGACCGTTGGGAGTCGATACAAGCACTCTCGCAGATGCACACGCGCGAGGCGGTCGAGGCCCTGTTGCCGCGCTTCACGTTCTACGTCGAGCCGAGCATCACGGATCAAGAAGAGAAGGACGCTGCGTTCACCGGCATTGTACAGAGCGGCGAAGTGGGCCTGGAGCCCGTGGTCGCTTTTTTGAAGCGCGTGGATTCGATCTCCTGGCCCGTCAAGATGCTCGACAAGCTGGTCGATTCGCAGACGGTCGTCGGGCACTTGATCGAGCTGCTCGCGAAGATGGACACCGAATACGCGCGCGATCCCGAGAGCAAGATCCAGATCCTCACCACGTTGGCGGAACGCAAAGACGAGCGTGCTGCTGAAGCTGTGGTGCGCTTCCTGAACGACATGAACGAGTCGACGCGCTTCGCGGCAGTCGGCGCGATCATCGGCCAGGAGGCAGTCGCCACGCACAAAGCCGCGCTGGTGAGCGCCTTGTGTCAGGAAGACAGCGTGCGCGTTCGAAATCGCATCCTGGACGCGCTGTCGACGGGTGGGCACAGCGTCGAGCCGGAGCAGGAGCGCGTCAAAGCGCGCCTGACCCCGGGCTTCACGCTCGACGCGGGCTCTGTGCCGCGCAAGCGCTGACGCGCTGACCAGACCTAGAAACCTGAATCGATCGCCGCGCACACGTCCGTTGCGGACGTGCGCATGAGCAAGTTGAACGCGCCGTCGATGAAGTACGGGTCGCCTGTCGTCCCGGCGCACGGGCTCAAGCTCAGCTGGAAGCGCGCACGCACGTAGTTGCCCGCGCGCGGCGTCGGCGCTTCGATGAACACGACCTGGCCCTCCGCGCCTTCGCAGGTTCCCCAAGTTCCGTGCTTGGCCAAGCGATTCGGACGCACGTAGCGCACGGAGATCGCGGGTGTCTCAGCGTCTGCGCCCACGGCATTGTTGCCCCCGTGGACGACGCCATCGACAAAATCTTGGTAGCCGAAGCTGAAGGTCAGCGAGTGGCCGAGGCCTGTCGGGCAGGCGCCGTCTGTAAACTCCAGGATCAGACGCAGCTTCGAGCAGTCGTCGTTCCAGCGCTCGACCTGCCGCGTCAGTGTCAGATCGCCCGGCATGGTGAGGTAAGTTCCGATCGGATCGTCTGCCGCGCTGCCGGCGGGTGGCGTCACGCGTGTGCAGAACGAGATCGGCGACTCCCCGAGCGGTGGCGGACCAGCATCCTCGTCTTCGTCATCCTTGCTGCCGGCGTCCCGCTTATTTTCTCCACTGTTCGATGAGTCAGTGGGACCCGGGGCGGGCGGGACCCGCTCCTCCTCTTCGCAGGCGAGGCAGGCGAGCACGGCACAAGCTGCGGGGATCAACGACCACGAGCGCAGTGTCATGGGATGATGATACTCGACGCGATCGGGGCTTCCCAACGGCGGAATTTGTTCTAAGTACTGTGCCCGATGCGCGCCATTCGTTTACGTGGGGCTCGCACCCACAACCTGCGAAGCGTCGACCTCGACGTCGAGCCTGGGACCTTACTCGTAGTCACCGGCCCGTCTGGGGCTGGTAAATCGTCTCTGGCATTCGGAACGCTGTATGCCGAGGGGCAACGCCGTTATGTCGAGAGCTTCAGCGCCTACGCGCGGCAGTTCCTCGAGCGACTCGCGCGTCCAGATGTCGACTCGCTGGAGCCGGTGCCTGCGGCGATCGCTGTCGACCGCCGCGCGCCGGTGAAAACCAGCCGTTCGACTGTGGCGACTTTGGTCGAGATGACCGACTACGCCAAACAGGTCTGGGCGCACATGGCCGAGCTCACGTGCACGCGCTGCGGCGCTGCGGTGCACGCCCATTCGCCGGAGACTGCCTACAAGAACATCCTGCGCACGCTGCCAGACGAACGCGTGGTGATCGCCTATCCGGTGCCTGTGCGCGACGCGGAGCACTACCTCGGCGTGCGTGAAGCGCTGGTGCGCGACGGCTATCGTCGGCTGTGGCACGACGGCCATGTTCGCGATGTCGATGAGCTCAAGCCGAGTGAGCTGCTCGGTGAGACTCCAGCGCCGAAATCTCGACGACGCAAAGCGGCGCAGCCAGCGGCTGCGCCCACAGAGACAGAGCCTCGTGCCGCGCTGCACGTGATCACCGATCGCTCGCGCGTTGCGTCGGGCGAGCGCAAGCGCTTGCTCGAGGCCTTGGAGGCCGCATTCGAGCGCGGCGCTGGGCGCGCGGAGGTGTTTACGCCAGACGGTAAAACGCACGCCTATTCGTCAGGCTTGGCCTGCGACGCATGCGGCGCGAGCTACCGTGCACCATCGCCGGGCTTGTTCTCGTACAACAGTCCGATCGGCGCATGCGAGGGTTGTAAAGGCTTCGGGCGCGTGATCGATGTCGACTGGGACAAGGTCATTCCCGACGAGAGCAAGACGCTCGCGGGCGGCGCGATCAAGCCTTGGATGGGCAAGTCGACTGAGTGGGAGCGCAAGCTGTTGCGCCGCTATTGCAGCCGTCAGAACATTCCGATGGACGTGCCGTATCGGCAGCTGTCAGCTGCGGTGAAGCGTGGTCTGCGCGAAGGCGACGGTGGTAGCTGGCAGAGCGGGTTTCCTGGGCTCGCGCGCTGGTTCAAGTGGCTCGAGTCGCGCGCTTACAAGATGCATGTGCGCGTGCTGCTGTCGCGCTATCGCAAGTACATCGAGTGCCCGACCTGCCTCGGCACGCGCTTTCGACCCGAAGTGCTGGCGTATCGCGTCGCGGGCCGAACGCTGCCGGAGTTCTACGCGCTGAGTGTGCGCGAGGCGCGCGTATTCCTCGACCAGGCATGCAGTGGGCAGCGCGATCCCAGCCTGCGTCAGGTGTTGAGCGAGTGCGAGGGACGGCTGTCGACGCTCGAAGCGGTCGGCTTGCACTACCTCACGCTCGATCGCAGCGCGCGTACGTTGTCGGGTGGTGAGCTGCAGCGTGTGTCGCTGACGAGCGCGCTGTCTGCGGCGCTCACTGGCACGCTGTTCGTGTTGGACGAGCCCACGGTCGGGCTGCATCCCGCCGACGTGCAGGCGCTCTTGCCCGTGGTCAAGAACCTCGCGCAGGCCGACAACGTGGTGGTCGTGGTCGAGAGTGATCCCGCGTTCATCGCCTGCGCCGATCGTGTGGTCGAGCTCGGGCCGGGGGCCGGGCCGAACGGCGGAAGTGTCGTATTCGACGGCGCGCCCAAAGAGCTAGAGAGCGCAGACACCGCCACGGCGCGTGCGCTGCGGAGCTCGGCACATGCCGGGCGCGAACGTCGCAAACCGCAAGACTTCCTGTCGCTGACGGCGGCGACCGGCAATAATCTGAAGCAAGTCGATCTCGACGTCCCGGTGGGCGTGTTGACGTGCGTGACCGGTGTCAGTGGGTCGGGCAAGAGCTCGCTCGTGCTGGACACGTTGGTGCCCGCGTTCGCGCGGCGCTTGGGCGAGGTGGCAGATCCGCTGCCCTTCGAGAAGCTGCGCGGCGGCGAAGATCTATTGTCGCTGGTGTTCGTGGATCAATCGCCACTCGGCCGTACCTCGCGCGGCAATCCTGCGACGTACCTCGGTGTCTGGGACACGTTGCGCAAGCGCTTTGCACGAGAGCCGCTGGCGATCGAGCGCGGCTACACCGCGGGCACGTTCTCGTTCAATGTCGCCGGTGGGCGCTGCGAAGCGTGCAAAGGTGAGGGCGCCGAGACGGTTGAGATGCAGTTCCTCTCGGATGTTACGTTTTCCTGTCCGGAGTGCGGCGGCCGGCGTTTTGCCGGTCCGATTTTGGATGTGAAGCTCGAGGGAAAGAGCGTCGCGGACGTGCTGGAGCTCACCGCGGAGCAGGCGCGCGAGCTGTTCGACAAATACGGCGATGTCCGGCGTCTGTTGAACCCGTTGATCAGCGTTGGTGCTGGTTATCTTAAGCTCGGCCAAGCGCTCAACACTTTGAGCGGTGGTGAAGCGCAACGCTTGAAGCTGGCAGCGGCGCTCGCCAACGCGACCACAGCGGCGCTGATCGTGCTGGACGAGCCGACTGCGGGCTTGCATGCGCACGACACTGTGCCGCTGATCGATACGCTGCAAGCGCTGGTGGAGCGCGGCAACACCGTCGTGGTCGTCGAGCACGACACGCAAGTGGTCGCGAGCGCCGATCATGTGATCGATCTCGGCCCTGGTGCGGGGGCCGACGGCGGCGCGATCGTGGCGAAGGGTTCGCCCGAAGAGGTCGCAAAGGGGCAAGGCGCGACAGCGCGTGCGCTCGCGCGATACTTGGGTCGCGCAAAAGGCGTGAGCCGCGCTGCATCGGTCCCGCCGCCCGCGCTGCGGACTGAGCTGCCTCACGATGCGATCGTCGTGCGCGGTGCGCGCGAGCACAACTTGAAAGAGCTCGATCTCAGCGTGCCGCGCGAGCAGCTAGTCGTCGTGACTGGCCCTTCGGGCAGTGGCAAGAGCACGCTGGCATTCGACGTGATCTTCGCCGAGTCGCAGCGGCGCTACCTCGAGACGCTGTCGCCGTACGTGCGGCAGTACTTGAAGCAGCTGCCGCGACCCGCGGTCGATCGCGTGATCGGTGCGCCGCCTTCGGTTTCGCTCGAGCAGCGCTCCACCGGAGGTGCGCGCAACTCGACGGTGGCCACGGTCACCGAGGTGGCGCACTACATGCGCCTATTGTTTGCGCGCGCGGGGCTGCTCCATTGCCCGACTTGCGCAGTGCCGATCGCCCCCCGGGCGCCGGCTGCGCTCGCTGAGCAAGCCGCTGACAGCTTCGGCCGCAGCGAGATCTCGGTGTTTGCTCCAGTGATTCGCGGTCGCAAAGGCTCGCATCGGGAGGTCTTCGCGCGCGCGCAGCGCGATGGCTTCGAGCAGGCGCGGGTCGATGGCAAGCTCGTGCAGCTGACGGCAGGCATGAGCCTGGACCGCTTCAAAGAACATGAAGTCGATCTGCTGGTCGGTCAGGGCAAGGCCGGCACGCCTGGGTTCTACGAGCAGCTGCTCAAAGCGCTAGCGCTGGGCGAAGGCTCCGTGCGCTTGATCGCAAAGGCGCGCGAGCTGCTGTTGTCGAGTCGGCGTGCATGTCCGCAGTGCGGCACGGGCTTCCCGGAGCCGGATCCGCGCTTCTTCTCGTTCAACACGCGCCAGGGTGCGTGTGAGCGCTGCGAAGGCCACGGCTACATCGAGCTCGAAGCCAAGCGCGGCGCCGAGCCGGAGCGGCGCGTGTGCGGTGCTTGCCACGGCAAGCGTCTGTCCGGGCTCGCGCTGCACACTACGTTCGCGGGTCGTCCGATCTCGGAATACTTCGGGCTGAGCGTGAGCGAAGCGAGCGCGCTGCTCTCGAAGATCGAGCTCGCGGGGCGCGACGAGAAGGTCGCCAAGCTGCCGCTGACGGAGGCTGTGAAGCGCCTGGCGTTCCTCGATCGCGTGGGTTTGTCGTACCTGACGCTCGACCGGCCAGCGTGGTCACTTAGCGGCGGAGAGCTGCAGCGCGTGCGGCTCGCGGCGCAGCTCGGCAGCGGCCTAACGGGCCTCTTGTACGTGCTCGACGAGCCGACGATCGGCCTGCATCCACGCGATACAGACCGCTTGATCGGTGCGTTGCGCGATCTCACGGGCAAAGGCTGTTCGGTGCTGCTGGTCGAGCACGACGCCGAGATGATTCGCGCGGCCGACCACGTGATCGACGTGGGTCCGTCGGGTGGGCATGGCGGCGGTCGTATTCTCGCGCAGGGTTCGCCGAAGCAGCTCGCGAATGATTCGCGCTCGCTGACTTTTGCATCGCTGTCGACCGCGGTGGTCACCGATGGTCCGCGCCGGGCTGTGTCGCGCGCAAAGGACGACGGTGCGCTGCTGTCGGGCGCACGTCATCACAACTTGAAGCAGGTAGATCTTTGGATTCCGCGCGGTCGCTTTACGGCGGTCACGGGCGTCTCCGGGTCGGGCAAGAGCACGCTGGTGCGCGAGGTGTTTCTGCCTGCTGTGCGTCAAGCGCTGGGCTTGCAGACGCGCGCGCCGGGCGCATTCGATCAGCTGCGTGGTGCGACGCTGTGGAAGCGCGCGGTCGAGATCGATCAGACGCCGATCGGGCGCACGCCGCGCTCCGTGCCTGCGACGTACATGGGCGTATGGGATGAGATCCGTAAGCTGTATGCGGCCACGCCCGAAGCGCGCACGCGTGGCTACACGGCGGCGCGCTTTTCGTTCAACACCAAACATGGCCGTTGTGAGGGGTGCGAAGGGCAGGGCGCGACCTGCTTCGAGATGTCGTTTCTGCCCGAGGCTCTGGTCACGTGTGAAGCTTGCGGCGGCTTGCGCTTCAACGCGGAGACGCTCGCCGTGACGCTGCGCGGCAAGAGCGCGGGTGAGATCCTGGAGATGGACGTAGCCGAAGTCTCGCAGCTGTTGGCTGCAGTGCCCAAGGTGCAGCGACCGCTGGATCTGCTGAATCGGTTAGGCCTCGGATATCTGAAGCTCGGTCAGCCGTCGAACACGTTGAGCGGTGGAGAAGCACAGCGCCTGAAGCTGGTGTCCGAGCTGTCGACACCGGGGCAGGGCGCGACGCTGTACGTGATGGATGAGCCGACCACTGGCTTGCATCGCGAGGATGTGCGGCGGCTGCTCGTGGTCATGCAGGAGCTCGTGGATCGCGGCGATACGGTCTTGGTGATCGAGCACCATCCCGACGTGATCGCAGCGGCGGACTGGGTCGTAGACCTCGGGCCTGAAGGCGGCGCAGGCGGCGGCGACATCGTCGTGCAAGGCACACCTGCAGACCTCATGCGCTGCAACGCGAGCCACACCGGCCGCATCCTCAAGCGCGAACGCGGCACTGGCGCGAAGCCCAGGCGGGCCGAGCGTGAATACGCGGCGCTTTAGCGTGGCTGCGTTCGGTCGAGAGACATCGCCTAAGACGCCAGAAGAGCTTAGGCGATTCCTCTCGGCCTGGCTCTCGCTCTCGCTCAGCCAGGAGCCATTGTCTTTACGAAGCGCTCGAACAGGTAGCGCGCGTCGTGGGGACCTGCGCTTGCTTCGGGGTGGTACTGCACGCTGAACGCACCCGACTCGATGTGCCGCACGCCTTCGCACACGCCATCGTTCAGATGCAGGTGCGTCAGCTCGCACTTGTCCTTGAGCGAGTCCAAGTCCACAGCGAAGCCGTGGTTCTGCGTGGTCACTTCGATCCGACCCGTCGCGAGATCCTGCACCGGCTGGTTCAACCCGCGGTGCCCGAACTTCATCTTGAATGTCCTGCCGCCCAGCGCGAGCGACAAGATCTGGTGCCCGAGACAGATGCCGAAGAGCGGCTTTTTCCCGAGCAAATCGCGCACGGTCTGGATGCCAGAAGTCACCGCGGCTGGATCACCCGGTCCGTTCGAAAGGAACACGCCGTCCGGACGATGCTTGAGGATCTCCTCGGCGCTGGTCGAGCCAGGAACCACGGTCACCTTCAAGCCGCTCTCGGTGAGGCAACGCAGGATGTTTTGCTTGATCCCGAAGTCGACCGCGACCACGTGCAGCCCGGACTGCGTCGTCTTTTGAAG
>Ga0209082_1000014_pt1 | contig 137018 bp, 102 predicted proteins | sample ColdCreekSource_FD_184127 | JGI IMG/M metagenome (GOLD analysis project Ga0209082, IMG submission 184127) | Groundwater microbial communities from Cold Creek, Nevada to study Microbial Dark Matter (Phase II) - Cold Creek Source (SPAdes) (version 3) | ecosystem: Environmental > Aquatic > Deep... | reverse complement strand
TCCCCGCGGATCAGCATCAGATGCGCGCGGTGGTGAAGAAGGTGTTCGGCGACGAGGGCCTGCGCTTCGTGTTTTCGACGCGCTCGGAGACGCCGGAGATCCTGGGTACGGATGGCGCGCCGCTGTACGCTGCAGCCGACTACAAGTTCACACCCGGTAAAGACGAGATCATCCGCGAGGGCACGAAGGGTTACATCGTCAGCTACGGCGAGATGTTGTACCGCGCGCTCGATGCCGTGGAGAAGCTGCGGGCTGCGGGCATCGACGTCGGCTTGATCAACAAGCCCACGCTGAACGTGGTCGATGAGCAGACCCTCGCGCGCATCGGCAAGACGGGCTTTGTGCTCGTGGTCGAGAGCCAGAACATCAAGACAGGTCTCGGCGCGCGCTTCGGCACCTGGCTGCTCGAGCGCGGCTTGTCACCACGCTACGCACACCTCGGAACCCATCTCTTGGGCGCCGGTGGTCTGTGGGAGCACATCGCGCATCAAGGACTCGACAGCGACGCGATCGCCGCCAAGGTTCGCTCGCTCATCTAACTGTTAGTGTCACACAGTCACGGCCGCCTGCTACAAGCTAGGCGGCCGTTGCCGTTTAACAGACAAGGGTGCTTTTCGCATGGGCTTGCGAGCCATACCTACAGCGCGGAGATCGCGTTGCGTGCGTTAAGCTCGTTAGAATTTCCGTCACGCTACAGGCGCGCGGCGGCATACCTAACCGGCGAGCACGACAATGCGAAGCGTTCGAGTTGGTCTATTCCTGCTAGTGGTCTTATGCGCGTGCGGTGAAAAGAGGGTGCCAAGCGCGCCAGGTACCCTTCAACCCGACTCGGGCCAGGAGCCGGACTCGGGCAGCTCGTACATGCGCGACGCGGGAGCACGCGACAGCGGAACTGGCTCTGCGCTCGGTCCGACGATCACATTTGCTTCGCCAGCTCCTGCCAGCGACCCGAACACGGACGAGCTCATCACCGAACCCACCGTCAAAGTGGCTTGCAAGGTTGTGCGTGCCGCTCACAGCGGCGCCGCCGCGGTCGACAAGACGTCGATCAAGATCGGCCTGCAGCAGCTCGACGAAGAAGGCGAGGAGAGCTGGACCGAGCCGGCAGTCAACGCCACGATCGACGATACGTTCGAGGCGATGTTCGAAGTGCGTGCGCTGCCGAATGGGCCGTTGAAGTTTCGCTGTGTGGCACGCGACCTCGCCGCTACGCCGAGCTCCTCCACTGCGCGCCTCGACACGTTGCTCGATCTCGGACCCAAGATCGAGATCGATGATCCGAGCAAGCCAACGTACGCGCTCAAGACGCCGGTGCCGATCAAGTTCAGGGTCGCGGCGAGTCCTGTCACTGACAGTGACAGCGAGGCGGCTGTGGACAAGGTGACCGTGCTTGTTTCGGGCGTCGAGATCGATGTTCCCGAGGACAGCTCGACGCCCGGGCTCTACCAGACCAGCGTGGACTTCGACGATCGCACGAAGTTTCCGGTACCCCCGCCGTCATCACAGATCAGCATCACTGCGACCAACAAGCGCTCACCCATCGCCGCAACGCGGAACATCAAGGTCGACATCACGATCGATGGGCAAGGTCCGACGATCACGGTCAAGGAGCCAGCCGATGGCTCGATAGTGCATGGAAAACGTGATCTCAAGATCGATGTCAGCGATCCGTCGGGCGTCAACACCTCGAGCTTGGTGGCGAACTTCAATCAGGGCTTGATCATCATCAAGGATTGGAACGGCACGGCGCCGACGTTTTGGCAGAGCTTCGACACGAGCATGTACACGACGTTGACGCGGCTCACCGTGTCGATCAGCGCGTCCGATGCTGTGGGCAACGAGACCACGGTGCCGCTGATCCTCAAGCTCGACAATCTTCCTCCAGTGATCAGCCTGAACCCGCCCTTGATCCGTGAATGGCGCAAAGCTGGTGAGGTCTATCAGTGCTCGGCGTTGTTCGACCCGGTTGGAGATGCTCCAAACGACAGCGATTCGCTCACGAGCTACGGCTACTTTCGTGTGCTGGTGGAAGACAAAACCAATCAACCTCCGTTCGGGCCCAACGACCCTCTACCCATCACGTACATCGCGGGCCTCGCAGAGGGCAAAGTCGAGCTGCACATGCAACGCGATGTGTCGCTCCCGATCGTTGTGGATACCAACGATGATGGTGTGTGCGACGCGATCAACGATAAGAACGAGGATGGCACCGCCTTTCCGGAGACGAAGCGTCCACGCAAGGTTGTGTTGTCGCCGGTCACGCCTACTGGCGGTCCTTACTACCGGCTCTACGATGAAATGAGCGTAGACAACGCAAGCTGTTACACGTCGACTGACGCCGACCCCGTCATGCAGCCGACTCTGCCCCCACCGGTGTGTCTCAAGACGCCGATGACTCGCGTCGTGCCCGGTCGCGCCGATGGGCGTCCACCCGCGGTGTACGCGCTCGACCCGACCAATCAAGCGCTGGGAGCATGCACTGGCGACTACTGGGAGCTGTTTCAGATCGCAAATCCAGGTTGGATCTGCGTAGCAGCCAGTGCGGAGGATAAAGTCGGGAACGTCGGTGTGTCCGAACCACTGCGGCTCTGCTACGGCGGAGACCCGTGCCCTGAACAGGACAAGCCGAGCTGCACAGACGGCTGCTCTTTCTCGGCGGCGCAGAGGTTCCAGGCCGTCGATGGGCTTATTCAGTGGTATTTCCCGTAGCCAGCGGCTGACAGCTGCGGCCACGTCATGCCGTGCAAAAGCGCGTCGTCCTTAAGTTGGCTATCGGCGCGCGGCGCGGACAGCTCGCTTGACCGAACCCTACGGTTTCGCCTACCTGTTGCTCAACAGTAGGAACGCGAACCATGGGCATGACCTTTGCTGAAGCCACTGCTCTCCTGCAAGCCGCAGGGAGCCCGTTTGAGTTAACAGTTGAGCGCGTGCTCGGTCGCGACGCCAAGGTGTACAAGACGCGCGAGCGTTCGATGCGCGAGAAGGTCGCGAACGCTGCTGTGCACGGTGCGAAGGAGTTCCTCATCTACGAGGATCGGCGCATTACGTTCACCGAGTTCGTGGATCTCGCTTGGGGCGCGGCCAACACGCTGCTGAAGGATTACGCGCTCGCGCGGCACAACCGCGTGGGAATCCTTGCGTACAACCGACCTGAGTGGTTGATCGCGTTGTTCGGCGTTGCTGCTGCGGGCGGCATCACGGTTGGGCTCAATGGTTGGTGGACCAGCGATGAGCTGCTGTACGGTCTGAACGATTCGGGCTGCCGCTTCTTGATCGTCGACGAGCTGCTTTGGCCGCGCGTCGAGAAGCTGGTCAAGGACGTGCCGACGCTGGAAGCGGTGTTTTACATCGGGAAGAACGCGCCTGCGGGGACGGTGTCGATCGAGAAGCTGTTCGTGCGTGGCACGGCGATGCCGACTGTGCCGATCGAGGAAGACGATCCGTTCGTGATTCTCTACACCTCGGGCACAACCGGTCGCTCGAAGGGCTGCATCACCACGCACCGCGGCACGATCGCGCAGGTGCAAAGTATTATGTACGCATACTTTATGGGTATGCTGATGCGCGACGGCGCTGCGGGCGCCACCATGCCGGAGAACCCTGGCACGCTCCTGACGTCGCCGTTGTTTCACGTGGCTGGTCTGCACAGCATGGTCTGTACTTCGGTGACGTCCGGTTCGCGCTTGGTGTTCGGTCCGCCGCGCTTCGAAGCGGAGCGTGCGTTGCAGATCATCCAAGCAGAGCGCATCACGAATTGGATGGCGATTCCGACGTTGCTGCAGCGGTTGATCGAGAGCCCTGAGCTCGACAAGTACGACCTGTCGACGCTGCAGGTGATCTCGACAGCGGGCGCGCCCACGCCGCCTGAAATCGCGCTGCGTGCGCACCAGGTGCTGAAGACCAAGCCCAACCTCGCGACGTCCTACGGGCTCACCGAGGTGCACGGTATGGCTTGCAGCATCGGTGGCGACGACTATCTCGCGCGCAAGAGCTCAGTGGGCCGGCCTGCGCCGGTGGTCGACGTTCGGATCGTGAACGACAAGAACGAAGATGTTCCGGTGGGCAGACCCGGCCAGATCTTGCTGGGTGGTGCGACGGTGACGCCGGGCTACTGGAATCGCCCGGAAGACACCGCGAAGACCATCGTCGATGGCTGGCTGCATACTGGTGACATCGGGTACTTGGATGAAGAGGGTTACCTCTACATCTCGGACCGCGCGAAGGACATGGTCATCCGCGCGGGCGAGAACGTGTACTGCGTCGAGGTCGAGAACGTGCTCGCGGAGCATCCGGAGATCGCGGAGGCTGCGGTGTTTGGCGTGCCGGACCGCGACTTGGGCGAGCGCGTGAAGGCTGTGATTCTGCGCCGGCCTGGATCGCAGCTGACGGTGGCGGAAGTGCAAGCGCACGTCGGGAAGCTGCTTGCGAAGTTCAAGGTGCCGGAGGATGTGGAGTTCAGCGTGGATCCGCTGCCGCGGAACCCGGCAGGCAAGCTGCTGAAGAACATCTTGCGTAAGACTGGCAGCGCCTCGTTCCCACCCGACACGCACTTGTGATCGACCGCATTCTCAGCTGCGGTGATTAAAACCGCCAAGGCGTCTTTTGGCGCCCTGGCGGTTAGGGAAGTCTCGTTCGCTCAGCCCGGAAGCTGAGTGTAGCGATCGAGGTGGAAGTCGGCGTTGCCGAGGAACATATCGATCATGGTGATGCGCTTGAAGTAATGGCTGATCGCCAGCTCTTCAGTCATGCCCATGCCGCCGTGGTTCTGAATCGCGGCTTGACCGATCTGCCGCCCTGAGCGGCCGAGCTGCACCTTCAGCGCTGACGCAGCCTTCGCAAGGCCTTGCCCCGAGTCCTGCGCCATCGTCGCCATGTAGACCATCGACTTGGCCTGCTCGTACTCCATGTACATGTCGACCATGCGGTGTTGCAGCACCTGGAACGAGCCGATGGCCACGCCGAACTGCTTGCGCTCCTTCGTGAATGCAACGGTCTGCTCGAACATCACCTGCATGATGCCGACGGCTTCCGCGCCGAGCGCAACGATGGTCTCGTCGGACGCGCCTTCGAGCAACGCCAAACCTTGACCGACCGTACCGATCACGTTCTCGGGACCCACCGTCACGCCTTCGAGCGTGATGTTCGCAGCGTGCAAGCCATCGACCGTGCGGTAGTTGAGCCGCTGCACGCCTGACTGCTTGCCGTCGATCGCGAACAGCGTGATGCCGTCGCGGTCGCGCGTGTTGCCGCTTGTGCGCGCAGACACGATCAGCGTGTCCGCCGTGTTGCCTGCGATGACCGCGAGCTTACGGCCTTGCAGCACGTAGCCCTTGTCCTTCGGCTTGGCCGTGGTCTCGACGTGGAACAAGTCGAAGCGCGAGCCAGCTTCGGCGAACGCGACCGCGAACACGCTCTGGCCGCCGATCAACTTCTCGATGTGCTTGGCGCGGCTCTTCTCGTCTGCACGGCGCAAGATGCCGCCTGCGAAGACCACCGTCGCGATGAACGGCTCGAGCACGAGGCCTTTGCCGAGCTCTTCGAGCACGATCATCGTGTCTACAGCTTTGCCACCGATGCCGCCGTCAGCTTCAGAGAAGGGCAGCGCGGTCCAGCCGAGCTCGGCGAAGCTCGCCCAGTTCTCACGGCTGAAGCCGGCTTCACTCTCCAGGAGCGCCTTGCGGCGATCCCAGGTGTAGCTCTTCTCTACGAACTTCTTGACGCTGTCGCGCAGCAGGTTTTGTTCTTCGGTAAATGAAAAATCCATGAGTTTTCTCCCGCTATGACGCTGGCGCTCAGAGCCCCAACACGGCCTTGGTCATGATGTTCTTCTGGACCTCGGACGAGCCGCCGTAGATCGTCACCTTGCGGTAGTTGAAGTAGTTCGCGGCCGCGCGCGCGGTCCACTTGGAGTTGATGGGCTGACCGTTCTCGGGCACGTAGGCGAAGCCCTCGTAGCCTGCCGCTTCCAGCAGCAGCTCGGTCATCGCCTGCTGCAGCTCGGTGCCGCGCACCTTGAGCAGCGACGACTCGGCACCCGGCGCACCGCCACGCGAGACCTTCGACAGCACGCGCAGCACTGTGAACTCGAGCGACGTGATCTGGATCTCGATCTCCGCGACCTTGCGCGCGAACGCAGGCGTCTCGAGCAACACGCTGTCGCCCACCTTCACCTTGGCGGCCTCGCGGCGCAGACGGCGCAGCGTACGCTTCAGGTTGCCGATATTCGCGACGTTGGTGCGCTCGTGCGTGAGCAGGTACTTGGCGTAGGTCCAGCCCTGGTTCTCTTCGCCGATCAGGTTTTCCACGGGCACGCGCACATCTTCGAAGTGCGTCTCGTTGACCTCGTGGTCACCTTCCATCGTGATCACCGGGTGCACGCTCACGCCCGGGCTCTTCATGTCGATCAGCAGGAACGAGATGCCTTGCTGCTTTTTGCCGTTCGGATTGGTCCGCACGAGACAGAAGATCCAGTCGGCGTATTGGCCGAGCGTGGTCCATGCCTTGATGCCGTTGACGATGTAGTGATCGCCGTCGCGCACAGCGCGCGTGGTCAGCGACGCGAGGTCCGAGCCCGATGCGGGCTCCGAGTAACCCTGACACCACCACACGTTGCTCGCGAGGATGTCCGGCAAAAAGCGCTTCTTCTGCTCTTCGCTGCCGAACGTGTAGATCACCGGCGCGACCATCTTCAGGCCGAAAGGCACGACCGGCGGTGCGCCCGCGGCGCCCATTTCGTCGTCGAAGATGTACATCTGCGTCGGCGACCAACCGGTGCCGCCGTACTCGACTGGCCAGTTGGGAGCGATCCAGCCCTTCTCGAACAACATCTTCTGCCAGCGCACGGCGTCATCTTTGCCGAGTGGCTGGCCGTGATCGACTTTGTCGCGGATGTCGGCGGGCAGTTTTTCGGCGACGAATGCACGCACTTCCTCACGGAAGGCGAGCTCTTCTCGGGTGAATTCCAAATCCATATTGGCTGTTGACTCCCTCAGCTTCGAACGACGTAGATATACAGATCGAACTGTCTATGGCAAAGCGTTCGGAGCGCATCCCGACACGCCGATGCCGCACGTTTTACACCTGTTGCGACGCGATCGAACGGGGCATGCGCGTTAGTTTAGGCGCTGTCCGTGCATTGCGCTGATGTGCTGCGGTCACAGCGCTCGTGCGGTTTATCGAAGCGCTGCCGACACTTGGTAGCCGGGCTTCCGCTGCATTCACTGCTTGCGCAAATAATGTTCGGCGCGCGCGGACGCCACACTTCGCGCGCTGCAGCCTTGTCTCTGTTTTGGGAGGCATGCGCCCGCCGCGATCGTGCGTCACGGCGGCGTTTTGTACTCGAGTCGCAGCGCGCGGTCACGCGGCTTTTGCCGGGGCCTTTGCAGCCCGCTGCGGCCGGTTTCACGTCACTCGCGGCTCGTGCTGGCGGTGAGCGGGATGGTGAATGAGACGGCTCTCGCTTGCGGCGGAAAGCGCGTGCTGCGCGCGACGTTCAGCAGGCATTGGCCGAGCGCAGTCTGCGTCAGCAGCTTAGGCGATAGCTCGACGTTGGTCTGCGATCCGTCCGCTGCGAGGTCGAACATCAACTGCGTCGTGGCGTGACCTTCGAGCGCGACCGAGTGATTGAGAAAGCAGGCTTCGAGCTTGGGGCGCTGCTTGCGGAGCGCACGCGAGAGCGCGGAAGCGCTGGGCGCAGCGGCAGCGGTCTTCGTCTTCTTCGTCTTGTCCGAGCCGGCCGGGTCTGGCGTTTCGGGATCCGGCGTAGCAGCTATCGGCTGCTGCACGGGGGGCTTGGCAGTGGTGGTGGCGACGGGACCCGGCGGAGGCACCGGGTTGGCGGGGTGAAACACGGTCGGCGTGCCGGCCACGCCCTGGGGAGTTTGCGGTGGCGTGCTGTTTAGCGCACGCAACCAGAAGCCCGCAGCGGCAACTGCCACCAGGATGCTCAGGCCAGCCACGAGGAAGCGTGGTCGTGAGCGCCTCTTAGGCTCGAGTGCGGGCGCAGAGGGCGCGGGAACGGTCTCGCTCTCGTCCTCGTCATCCTCCACGAGCTCGATATCTTGGAGCACCACTTTGATGCCGCCGGTGCGAGCGCGCGCTGGGGCGGGCACGGTCGGGAATGAATCTGGCGCACGGGCGGGCGGTGAGTCGGAAGGCGGAGAAACGTAGCCGCCCGACGGTGGCTTCGTCGGCTGACCCGCCTGATCCCCTTGGGTGTTGCCGCGGCGATTCCTCGACACCATCGTGGCGCCCACCGGAACCGGAGCTCTCGCGTGCTGGTCGTTGGCCGGCACTGCAGCCCTGACATCAGGTGCAGGGCCGGACGCGGGCTCGGCGGGACTTGTGACGCTCAACCTGCGCCAAGCTACATCGCGATCGGCCAGCGACTCGAGATTGAACAGCTTCGACATCTCCAGGCCGAAGTCATGTTTGAGTAGCTCCGAGAGCCGCCCACGGAGCTCGCTCTCCGCCTCATGGAGCAGCTTGCGTAGGTCCATCGCGAGCGCGCGCGCATCCTCGTGACGGTCGATCGGCGACTTCGCGAGCGCACGGGCCAAGACGCGATCGAGACCCTTCGGGGCGGACGCAGAGCCCGGCTCGAGCGCCTCGGGGGAATGGTTCAAGACGCGCTGCAGCGTCGCCGCTTGAGTCTCACCGCGAAACACGTTGCGACCGAAGATCGACTCGTGCAGCACGACCGCGCACGCGTACAGATCGCTGCGCGGGGAGGCCTCTCCACCTGCGAAGATCTCGGGCGCGGTATACGGCAGCTTGCCCATGAAGCCGCCCTGCACCTGGGTTTTGTACTCGTGCCCGCCGCCGCGCATGCGCGCGACACCGAAGTCCAGCAGCCGTCCGCGGCCGGCTTCATCGAGCAGAATGTTCGAAGGCGAGACGTCGCGATGCACGATCTGCATGGGCGAGCCGTCTGGGTGCAGCTGCGTGTGCGCGTGGTGCAGCGCGTCCAGCACGTCGATCACGATCTGGATCAGCACGTCGGCCGCTGCCGAGCGCTTCTTTTCCGAGAGGTAGCGCAGCCACAGCCCGAGGTGATAGCCGCGCACGTACTCGAGCACGAGCACATAGCCGCCGTCTTGCTGGCCGAACTCCAAGACGTCGACCAAGCTCGGATGCCGCAGCTGCGCCAAGATGCGCGCTTCGCGCACGAACATGTTGACGATGCGATCGTCTTCGGTGTGCTCCGGAAGGAGCAGCTTCACGACGACTGGCTTGACGAAGCCAACCGCGCCTTCGACGCGTGCCAGGTACACCACGCCCATGCCGCCCTTCGCGAGCTCGCGCACGATGCGGTAGCGACCCAAGAGCACACGGCCTGTTAGGTCAGTGTGTGTCGCTAATGGCTGGGCGGTCATTGAGACTCTGCTGCACGCCTAACGTAATAGTGTGTACCCAGCTTGCGATGCGACAAGCGCACCGCGAAGTCGGGAGTGCTCGGGGACGTTGCGATCCGACCTTGGAAGCGGCTTTCGCCGACTCTTTCGATTGTTCCACCATCGACGCTGACTTTCCACGCCGGCAGGAGCACTCCTTCGATCTCGACCTCGCTTCCAGCACTAAAACCCCGATCCTGCGGGGCGTTTAGGCTGGCCGTCGCCGCGGTGTTATCGAAGCGAACCTCCACTGCGGTTGTGCGTGAGCGCCGGGAAAGCGCGGAAAAGGTCAGACGATGTTGACCATCGGCGAGCGCGCCCGACGTGAACGTGTGCTCGGCCGCTGTGAGCTTCAAGGGCTTCCCGTCGACGTCCAGCTGATAGGCCGTTGTGTCAGGTGCGCTCGGCCAGCGCACGTGAATGTCAGGCGGCTGGTTCTGATAGTAAATCGTGTAGCCGCGGCCATCCGCTTCGACCTCTGACGTGGGTGGTCGCGCCGGGAGCTTGCGCGTACCAGCGTCTTCGAGCACGCGGACCTGAGCACGCAGCGCGGTGCGTGGCGGCTTTTCCGCGCAGCGCACGCTGTAGTTGCGCGTCGCGGCGTCGAGCCAAACCTTGATCACGCCGCTGCCGCGAAATTTTTCGCCGTTGTTCAGCTCGACCACAACTTCGCCCGTGCAGCTGCTCGGGGCCGTAATGCCAAGCGCGACGGGCAGCTCGGGCGAGTGCACGACGAACGACTCTCCAGCCGGCACGCTGAAGCTTACGGCCTCAGGGGGCTTACGCTGCTGAGGATCGTTGGGATCGCGGGGCTGGGTGGCGTGCGGATCGTCGCCCGGCCGCGTAGTCTCCGCGCCGTCCGTTGGCAAGCTCCACTCCAGCGGCTCGCCCGGCGCGATTTGCTTTTCCGTGTCGCCCGAGGTCCACGTTACGCGCCCGCGCGCGACGGCGAGGCGCGCGCTCGTCGCACCCACTTCGACATCCGCCTCACTGCCGCCGTCAGCGGCCCGGGCCAAGATCTTTCCGCCCGGCACGACCACCAGGATGTCGCCTGATTTGGTCAGCACGTGCATCTTGCCGCGCTTGGTCGTGACCAGCGGACCGTCGCCGGTCACGCGGAAGTCGCCCGCGCCGAACAACTCGACGCTGTCGTCCGCGCGCCGCAAGATCGCGCGACTTCCCGGCGCTACGCTGAGCATAGTGCCAGGCAAGATCGCGGTCGTGCCGTTCGCCAGCGCATGATAGCTCTGCTCGTGCGGGCCGCGCGCTTTGACGCCGCCCTGAGGAACTTCCAAAAGCAGCTCCTGGGTGCTGCGCTTGGCAGGCATGCTTGCGCGCAGGCTCTGCGACTCGCGGATGATCGCGGCGCCGATCTCGAGCCTCAGCGTTTCGCCCTTTTTGAGCACGACGTCGGCGCCGGCACTTGTGCGGAAGGTCGCTTCGCCGACGTGCAACAAGATGTGCAGCGCATCGCCCGAGCGTTGCAGTTGCAGCCGTGCGCCGGGACGCAATGTCGCGACACCGACTGTTGTGCGCACGGGCAGCTCTTTGTCGCCGCTTTGGATGAATGCTTCACCTTCCAGCAGATCGAACTCGGGCTCTTGCCCGGCTTGGGCAGGGCGAAAGCGCATCACGGTGTTCGACTGCAGCGTGAGCTCGCTCTGATCCGCGAGCAGCAAACGCGCGATGGCTTCGGCGTCGGTTCGCAGCGCGTCGCCTGCTTTGGCCTCCGTGCCGGTGCCACTGCGTTGCCAAGCGATCGGCGGGGCGAAGTCGTCGAGCTGCAGGACGCCACCGTTCACGCCGCTCACCGTCGCGAGCACATCGGAGCCGGAGCCGCAGCCCTTTTTGCAGTCAGAGGCGCATGCAGCCATCAGCAGCAGGCACAGAAGCCAACACTTCGGCTGCAGCGCGGGCTTCATTCGGACCGCATGTCGGCGTTGAGCACCGACACTCCGTTGCCTTTGATGCGCATGCTCTGGGTGTGCTTCTTGTACCCAGCAGACTCGATGGTGACCTTATACTGACCAGGCGGCAGCTCGAGCTCGAAGCGCCCGTCTGCGCTGCAGTCGCGCTCTTGCACGAGCTTGCCGCGCGTGTCTCGCACGCTGACGTGTGCGCCCAGCGGCTTACTGTCGAAGCTGCGGACGAGGCCGCGCAACACACCCACGTCCAGCCGCGGAGCGAGCGCAGTCGGCGTCTGGCTCTCGAGCTTCGGCTGACTGACATCGGCTTCCCACTGCTGCTTCGTGAAGCCCACGGCATGCGCTTCCAGCTGCGCTTTGCCGTACGGGACCTTTTCGAGAATGTACCTGCCGTCGCCGTCAGTGATCGCTTCGAGCTGCGTTCCATCGGCCGCCGTCAGCGTTACGCGCACGTCGGGCACCGGCTGCGCTTGATCGTCGACGATCACGCCTTGCACGCTGGCCAGCTTAACCACTGGCTTCTCTTCTTCAGGCTTGATCGCCGGCGTTTCTGTGGGCTTCGGCGGCGGAGGCGGCGCCGCTGTGAACGGCGACCAGCTGTAGCTCACGCCCACCAAGATCAAGACGCGCGGCTCGATCGGAACCCACGCCGCGCGAGGTCCCAGCTGTGGGCGCGTGCTGAGCGAGACCACTGCGCTGCCTTCGGCCTGGAAATGTTCGGCAAACTGCCAGCGCCCGCCCGCAGTGACACGCAGCGGCGAGTCTGTGAAGTTTGGCGCTTTGCTGCCCACGAGGATGTCGCCAGACAGCTCTCCGAACGCTTGGATGCTCGGATCGAGGATGTACAGCGCGCCGATCGCGCCGAGGATCGCGTGCGAGTCGCTGACGCCGAGCGTCTGGATGTCGCTCGGTCGCATGCGGCTGCGCGCGGGCGCGATCTCGCTGCTGTTGTCGAGCCGAGCGCCAGCGCTCGCGAACAACTGGAAGGGCAGGGCTTTCGGTTGGTATGCGCCGAGCACGCGACCATCGAGGCTGGTCGCTGCTGCGACAAACGAAGGTGCTTCGCTGCCTGGAGACCACGCCAACAGCTCAGCGCCGATCGACCACTCGGGATCGAGCGCATAGCCCGCGCGCGCAAAGATGCGCGGGTCGCCGAAGCCTGAGGTGTGCGAGCCGCGGCCGTCGTCGCCGTGCAGCTCTAAGCGGCCATCCAAGCGCAGACCGAAGCCGAGCCAATCGAGCGGACTCACAGAGGCTGCGAGCCCGCCCGCCAGGCGATGCGTCGCAGAGGGCACGAGCCTGCGGCTCTCGGTCAGACCGTAACCCAAGGTCGCGCGCAATGTGATCTCGCGCTGCCCGATCGGCGCGCCAGCGTTTGGCAAACCGCGTAACCCATTCGCGCTCGCTCCAGGCAACACGGACTGCGCAGCTACGAGCGGCGCAGAGCACAGCAGCAACACGACGCACGCCCACGCCACCACGAGCCATGTAGTGACGCGTGTACACGTTGGTGCCGTAGATTGGGTCCGCGAAGTTCCCGCGGCGCGGGGTCTGACCATAGGGGGTTGGCGAGCCTGCACCGGACCTGAAACGACAGAGCTCGGTGCACAAGCCCGTGTTACCCCAAGTGTACACAGGCCATTACGCTTCCTTGAAGTTGCTGTTTCAACGCGCCGTCGCCTTGGGAGTACATCGCGCGCAACAACGCCGCGCAGCACACGCCGCATCACATGGCTCGAACGCGTGCCCGTACACGATCCGAGATGGAGGAGTCAGAGCGCGTACGGGCACGGGCACGGGCACGCGTACGGGGAGACACCCGATCACATCACATGCAAAGTGCGATCAGCGCCGACGCTTCTTCGATCCACCACCAAGCAACGACCCCAAAAGCCCGCGCGAGATCTCCCGCGCCAAGCTCGACCCCATCGTCCGCGCCGCGCTCTTCGCAAGTGTCTCCACCAAGCCTTCGCGCTTTCCCCCACGCGGCCCGGTCGATCCAAACAGCACATCCTGCAGCACGTCACCGCTGCTGCGCTCCTCGTCTTCTTCCTTCGTCTTCTTCCCCGCACGCGACTTCGCGGGCTGCTGCTCCGGCTCCGGCTCCGGCGCACTCAGCTTCTCGAAAGCCGACTCGCGCTCGATCCGCTGCTCATAGCGCCCCGCGATCGGGGAGCTCGCGATCACCTGCTTGCGCTCCGCCTCCGTCAGCGGCCCGAGCCGATTCGCTGGCGGCACGATCAGCGCGCGCTGCGTAACGCTCGGAACACCTTGCTCGTCCAGCAGCGAGATCAACGCTTCACCCACTGCGAGCTCCTGCAGCACGCTGTCGAGCTCGAGCGATGGGTTCGGTCGCATCGTCTCCGCGACCGCTTTCACCGCCTTCTGATCGCGCTTGGTGAACGCACGCAGCGCGTGCTGCACGCGATTTCCGAGCTGCGCGAGCACCGAATCCGGAATGTCCAGCGGGCTCTGCGTCACGAAAAACAAGCCCACGCCCTTCGAGCGGATCAGGCGCACCACTTGCTCGATCTTCTCGAGCAGCACCGGCGGCGCCGAGTCGAACAGCAAGTGCGCCTCGTCGAAGAAGAACACCAGCTTCGGCTGATCGACATCGCCGACCTCGGGCAAGGTCTCGAACAGCTCCGAGAGCAGCCACAACAAACACGTGGCGTACAAGCGCGGGCTCTGCATCAAGCGGTCGGCGCGCAGGATGTTGACGTAGCCGCGACCCTCGCGATCGACGCGCATAAAGTCGCTGATGTCGAGCATCGGCTCGCCGAAGAACGCGTGGGCGCCTTGTTCTTCGAGCTGCAAGAGTGCCCGCATGATCGCGCCGACCGAAGCGCTCGATACGTTGCCGTACTTGGTCCTGATCTCTGCAGCGTGATCACCGACGTACTGCACGAGCGCACGCACGTCCGGCAGATCCAGCGCTTCCCAGCCGTTGTCGTCCGCGAGCTTGAACGCGATCGAGAGCACGCCGGACTGTGTGTCGTTCAAGTTGAGCGCGCGGCTCAGGAGCAGCGGACCGAGATCTGCGGGCGTCGCTCGCAGCGGCTGACCGGCTTCGCCCCAGATGTCCCAGAGCATGCTCGGCGACGCGCGCCACTCGGGCTCCGGCATGGCGAGCTGCTTCAAGCGATCGTTCAGCTTGGGATTCGGCGCGCCTGCCGCAGCGATCCCCGCGAGGTCGCCTTTGACGTCGGCCACAAACACCGGCACGCCGTGGTTCGAAAACAGCTCCGCCAAGCGCTGCAGGGTCACGGTCTTGCCCGTGCCGGTCGCTCCGGACACGCAGCCGTGCCGATTGGCCCGGCTCAGCAAGAGCGAGATCGGAAGCTCTCCCGCTTTGGCAAAGGTCAGCTCGGTTAGCGCGTGGCTCATAGCGGAAACCTGCTTTCGAGTGAGTGACTACGGAATTAGCAGCAGCTTGCCTACGGTGCGCCGCTCTGCCAGCTCCTTCAATGCTTCAGGAGCGCGTGAGAGCGGATAACTCGCAGAGATCACCGGTCGCAAGCGCCCGAGTTGGTACAGGTCGTAAAGCGCTTCGGTTGCCGAGCGCAGCAACTTCGGGTCGTTTTCGTGGTAGCCGCCCAAGTTCAAACCGATCAGGGAGATGTGCTTCAGCATCACGCGGTTCATGGCCGCGCTCGGAATGGTGCCCGAGGAGAACCCGACCACGACCAAACGCCCGGCCCATGCGATGCACTTCAGCGAGCCTTCGAACACGTCGCCGCCGACCGACTCTGCGATCACATCCGCGCCGCGTTGGTCGGTCAGGGCACGCACTTGTGCCGGCCAATCGGGCGCGCGCGTGTCGACTGCGGCGTGCGCTCCGTGTTGCAGACACAGCTCGAGCTTCTCGGCCGAAGCACCCGCGATCACGTTCGCATCCAGCGCCAATCCGACCTGCAGCGTAGCAAGGCCTACACCTCCCGCGGCGGCGTGCACGAGCAATGTCTCCCCCGCGCTCAACCGAGCGCGATCGGCCAACGCGAGATAAGCCGTCTGGTAGGCGATGCCGAGCCCGCACGCGTCTTCGAGCGGCACACCGTCCGGAACGAGCTGCACGCGGCGCACGTCGGCGCAGACATGAGATGCGTAGCCGCCGTAGCTCAGCTGCGCGGCGACTCGCTGGCCCACCTTGAAGCCCGTCACTCCCGGTCCGAGCGCGGCCACATGCCCAGCCACCTCGCTGCCGGGCGAGAAGGGCAGCTCGGGCTTCACTTGATACTTGCCCTGGCAGATCAGCACGTCGGCCCAGTTGCAGCCGATCACTTCCACGGCGATCGCGATCTCATTTGTCCCAGGTTCGGGATCGGGGAGCGTCGCTGCTTGAAGCCGAGAAGGATCGCCCAAAGCGCGCATGACCATGGCTTTCATGCGCGCGGTGATAGCCGAAGATGCCTCACTTTTCAGCTACTTTGCTCGCTTTGTGGCGGTTCGAAACGCGTGTATCATGGTTGAGTTACGATTGCGTCGCGAACGAGTCTTGTAAGTCTTTGGACGACGGGTCACCCTCCGTCCCGGTGTCCAAGAATGAACACTGCGCCGCGTCTGTGATAGTTGCGCGCCTCGCCGCAGGGGTTGCCGCGTTGGCCGCTGCCAGCTGCGTAGGCGTGATCGAGGACGCCGCCGGCTTGCCGGTGCGCAACAGCACGACAGCAGGCTCACTCGCGGCGCCGCCAACCGCTGCGAGCGGTGCGGTCGGGAACGCGCCGCCGACTACGTCGCAGCCCGGTGGGCAGAGCTCAGGGGGTGCTTCGGCACCCGGTCGTCCCACGCAGGGCAACGGCTTGATGACGCCGAACAACGTCGGCCAGCCAGGTACTCAGGTGCCCGGTGCTGGCGCTGCCGCTCCGGGCGGCGCGGTTGTGCCTTCGAACGGCGCGCCCAACTGGGATCCAGGTGCGACCAACGCCGATGGGCATTCGGTCGGCACGGGCAGCATCGATCAACCCGCGCAGGGACCCGAGCCCATCCACGGCTCGAAGGTTGGCGACGCTCCATTCGTGCTCGTGAAGAACTGGGACTTCGGCTCGGATGGGACGATCACGCAGATGAGTGATCTGATCGCGGAGTTCCAGTTCCACGATCAGTTCGACACCATCGCCAATGGCACAAACTACGGCTCGGTGATCGTCGCGCCCAGCGCAGAAACCTCGATCAAAGCGAGCGACTTGGGGCTGCCCAACAATCGCCAACCCGTCGAAGATCCCGCACGTCCGTTCCGCGAGTTCACACCCGAAGCGATCCGTACTTTCGTGCGCCCGCTCTCGCCGACCGCGAGCAGCATCAGCGCGACCAAGCACGACTCTGGTAACGGCAGCTTCATGGCGAAGTGGACGCTGCCCAAAGGCGGCTCACGGCTCGACCGCGACTTGTTGTGGGAGTCGCGCGTACGCATCCCCAAGCCGGTCAAAGCATTTTGGTTCTCGCTCTGGACCGCGGGCCACCGCTGGAACAAGGGCGCGGAGATGGACGTAGTCGAGTCGTTCGGCACGCCCAATATCGGCGAAGGCGCCAAGGCGTTCCACGTGAACTCGGTGGGCGGCCGCGACAAGCACGCGTACTCCAGCTGGTCGAGCACGCTGTCTGAGATCGGCGTCCCCTCCGCGCAGCGCGACTTGTCCGAGTGGCACACGTTCACTTGGCTCTACCTGCGCGACGACACGTACCAGGTTTATTACGACGACCACCTCGTACAGCAGGGTACGGTGATCTGGACGCTGGGCGGCACCGCCTCCGGCGAGGATCTCGACATGCAGTTCCTGTTCGATTTCTCGTGGGGCCACACGCAAGTGCAAGAGGTGAATATCACTTTGCCGGCGTCGGAGCTGCCACTCACCTACGAGCTCGATTACAGCCGCGTGTACCTGCGCAAGTAGGACAAACACTCTCGTTGTGTCACGTGACGCCACGTGACGTAACGCTAACCAATTCGAGTGTCAGGGTCAGATGAGCTGAGCGACTCCGCGCAAGTCGCGTTCGGGTATGATCGCCTTATGGCTCGCTCCAACAAACAAATGGCACGGGTCGCGCGACGAGGCAGCCGCTCGCGGGCACGCGCTCCGGAAGCCAAGCGCGATATGCGCTCGGTGCTGATCGTCGAGCATTCGCAGGCGGTCGCGCAGATGGTTGCGGCCCACATCGGCGCGCGCTTGGACCGCGAGTGCAAGGTGGTCCGTACACTCGCGCAGGCGCGCGAAGCGCTCAAGCAGCGCGAGCGCACGGAGTGGCTGGCCGCCGTGGTGAACTTAGAGCTCGCGGACGCCGCCGACGAGGAGATCGTCAACTTGATGATCTCGTACGGGTTGCCGACGGTAGTGCTCACCGGCACGGTCGATGAGTCGAAGCGCCGGCGCATCTTGCTGCACGACATCGTCGACTACTGCTTGAAGGGCAAGACCGGCATCGAAGCGCTTGTGCACGTGCTGGAGCGCTTGCAGAAGAACCCCAGCATGCAGGTGCTGGTCGTCGATGACATGGCCACTTCGCGCGCGACACAAGTTGCGCTCTTGGAATCGCAGCGCTTCAAGGTGCTGCAGGCGAAAGATCCGAAGGAAGCGGTCGAGCTGTACGACGAGCATCCGGAGATCGTGCTCGCCTTGGTCGATCTCAGCTCGCACGGTTCAGCGATCGAGCTGATCAGCGCGCTGCGCGAGCGGGCCAATCGCGATGACTTGGCGATTGTGGCGCTCTCGGCATCGCGCGCGCTGCACGCCGCGGCGGAGCACCTGAAAGCGGGCGCTAGCGACTTTCTCGCGAAGCCGTTCGAGAAGGAAGAGTACTTCTGTCGTGTGTACGGCTGCATCGATCGTGTCGAGAACATGCGGCGCATCAAGCACCTCGCGTTCACCGACAGCCTGACAGGCTTGTCGAACCGCCTGGCGTTCTTCAATATCGCGCCGGATTTGTTGAGCTCAGCGCTGCGCGAAGGCGAAACGCCCGTCGTCGCGCTGGTGTCAGTAGACGACATCAGCGCGATCAACGAGGCGCACGGGTACGCCGCAGGCGATCAGGTGCTGGCGCAGGTCGGCAAGGTGATCTTCAGCAACTTCGGCCCAGCGGCGCTCAGCGCACGCTTCAGTGGGCAACAGTTCTGCGTGTTCTTGCGCGACATCACGCCGGCCGCGGCTTCGAAGCTGTTCGAGCGCGTACGCACGAGCGTCGAACGTCTCAGCAGCGTTCACGATGGCGAGACGCTGAGCGTCACGCTGAGCTGTGGCGTGGTCAGCTGTGAGCCTGACGAAGAGAACATCGACACCTGTCTAAACCGCGCGGCCAGTGCGCTCGACGACGCTGAAGCTGAGGGCGGCAATCGGGTGGTGCTGCGAGACTGAAGCGCACCGGAAGCAAATTCTCCCGTACGCGTGCCCGTGCCCGTACACGCTCCTCCCGTGAGCCCCGCAGAATCGAGAGCGCGCGCGAGCACGCATACCAAAACGCCGCGAAGCGTGGTGCTCCGCGGCGTTCTGATCGTACTACGTCACGTCACTCAGCGGCTGCGTGCGCGTCCGCCTTGGCAGCGGTGAGCTTCAACAGGTCGCCCATCACGAGTGGGATGTCGATCAGGTGCAGGCCCCATTCGGCCGAAGGCGTGCCGTTCGACACGACGTCGCCCGAGATGTCGTCCGCACGCGGATCGTTTTCGTCGGCGTTGACCTTGATCGATAGGTACTCGCCGGTCTTGCCGAACTTGCATTCGCCGCTGATCAGGCCGGGCGCGCTGACGAAGAAGGTGTCTACCTCGACGTCGGTGGCCCACTCGCCCATGGGCGTGCTGGAGCTGCCAGGACCGCTCTTGCTGAGATAAGCGTGCAGCTCAGCGCTGCTGCCGTCCGCCTTTGCAGGGTTCGTGCACGCGGCGACCAGCGCGGGATCGCTCGAGCTGCCGAACAAGCTGTTGTCCGGCGGCGGGCTGTTCTCGCGGAACGAGGACCAGGTCTCGATGCAGCCGAGTTGCTCGGGCTTCTCGCACAGCGGCACGTGCGTGTATGTACCGCCGACCACTTTGTCCTTGGGCACGAGGATGTTTGTGCCCGCGAGATAAGCTGCGAGGAAACGCTTGTCGACAGGGTCCTTGTCGAGCTCGCGCTTGATCAGCTGCGCGAGCACGCCGGAGCCTTGCGAGTGGCCGATCAACACGAACGCGCGACCGTTGTTGTCATTGTCGAGGTAGTGCTTGAACGCCGCTGCGACGTCTTTCGGACCGAGCTCGCGGTCCACAGCGGTGTTGGGCGTGCCCGCGAGGTTCGCGCGCAGCGCGGTCAGCGTGACCTGGCGATAGATCGGCGCGAACAAGCGGCACTGCGCGCCGAAGCGTGCGAACTGCGCGCGCACGACCGAGGCTTCCTCCGGACCGGGATTCAGATCGCTGTTGGGCGTCGTGTCCAGCGAGACCGTCGGATACACATAGAAGCAGTCGATCTCTGGATCGGCCTTTGGCTCGTACGCTTCCGCCTCGGTCGAGCCGTCGGCCTTCACGATGGTGGTGTCGATGTCGACTTCGCAGAGCTCGTTGTGGCCCGGACGGCACAACCAGTTCTCCGCCTTGCCGTAATCGGCGGCTGCGACGGGCTCGGTAGGCCCTGCGCCCGCGTCGTCTTCGCTCGGGTCGGTTGGGCTGCCGGCGTCCTTCTTGTCGTCGCCGCGACCGCCGGTCCCGCCGTTGCCACCGTGGCCACCTTTGCCACCGTGGCCCTCGTCACCGTCATGGTCGTGGCCAGCGTCGCCCTGCTCGGACGCGCCTGAATTCTCTGCCGTGTCGTCGTCGTCACAAGCAACGCTGCCAACTAACAGCAGCCCTGCGATCCAGATGCTACGCGCGTTCATCGTTGTCTCCGTTTGGTAAGATCGAAGAGAAAGTACGCACGCATCAACTTTCACTCGAAGTGAAAGTTGAGCGCGCGCGATCTTGCCTTGCGGCTATAGCGCTTCTGAAACCGAGAGTCGTTCGAATTGAGTGCGGATCGCGCCGCGGCAAAGACCAAGCGAGGCGAGCTAGATTCGAGCGACTCTCGGTTTCTCGATCCGAGACGCTATTCAAACAGATGGTGCGCGGCGTGTTCGCTTGAGCGAAAGCTTGGTGAACGCGCGGCGTACCGCTTTGCGCTGGTTGCGATCGAGCAACCCCACCATGGTGAGGTGCAGATTCTCGCGACACAGCACGTCGCGCGCGACAGCGCGCACTTCAGCGGGCGTGACTGAGGCGATCTGCTCACGCAGCGCGCCGATGTGACCTTCTTGTCCGACGAGCGCACGCTCACCGTAGTGCGCGCACAGCTCTTGCGCGTCGTCGAGGATGGCTTCGAGCTGCCACTGGTAGCGACGCTTCACCTTCTCGAGCTCTTGCTTGCCGACAGGACGCTCGCGCAGCTCTTCGAGCAGGCCGAGCGCAGCGCGCACGAACACGGGCGTGTTGACGTGCTCCACCGCAGCGCCAACGTCCATCACGCCAGCTTCTTCGTACTGCTCCAAACATGCGAACACCTCGTACGCGAGCCCGAGCTCCTCGCAGATCCTGCGATGCAAGCGCGTGCTCATGCCGTCGTCGATCACGCGTACGAGCAGCTCGAGCGCGAGGTGACGCGGGTCGTTCGTCCCGAACGTGGGGAACGAGAGGCGCACATGCGTCTGCGAGCCGTGGCTCTCCATCATGCGTACGCGCTCGGAGGTGCGCTGCGGCGGCGCAGGCTCCGCGACACTGGGCGCACCCATCGGCAGCCCGCCGAAGTGCTTGAGCGCGCTGCGCAGCACGGTCCTGCCTTCGACCGCGCCCGCTACGCACAACACCATGTTGCTCGCCACGTAGTGACGACGCATGTGCGCGTGCAGGTCGCGCACGTCGAAACGCGCGAGGTTGTCCAAGCTGCCGGTGAGCGTCATGCCCAGCGGATGCGAACCGAACACCAGCTGCCGTGCCAGGTTGTCGGGATCGATCTCGCGGCCCCGATCATCGAGGTACTCCAAGATCTCTTCGCGCACGATGCGCTTTTCGATCTCGAGCTCGCTGAACGCAGGGCGCCCGAAGAGCTCCCCGAGGATCTCGATGCCGGCCGCGACGTTGCCCGGCGGCAAGGTCACCTCGAACATTGTGTAGTCGGCGTGCGTCGCGCCACTCAGCGTGCCGCCGAGCTCTTCGATCGCACGGTTCAGCGCGTACGCGGACGGATAACGCTGCGAGCCGCGAAACAACATGTGCTCGAGCAAGTGCGAGATGCCGTTGTCTTTCGGATTTTCGTGACGCGCGCCGACTTTTACCATCACCGCGACGCTGGCCGAGTGCAGCTGCGGCTGAGGAACCGTGATCACGCACATGCCGTTCGGCAGCGCGGATCGATGCACCATGTGCCCGGTTTGTACAAAGTCGGCCGCGTTCTTCGGATCGACGCAGCGAATACGCAGGGAGCTGCTCAGGCTCCCACGCTTAGCAGCGCCGTCCGCACGGGTCACCGGGCGCTTTCGCGCCGGGCTTCTTCCATTTCGACGGTCACGAACGCTGCCCCGGGCCATAAGTTAGTCCTCCTACGAGTTTTCCTGGTTGCTGCCTGCGACGAGGACAGTTTCGTCCACGTACACGGCCTTCTCATCCGAGGCTTTCTTCAAGAGCCCACGCACGTACTCGCCCAGCACGTCGCGTTTCTTCTGGCTCAGAAGGCCGTTCTGCAAGCGCTCGTCGTCCTTCGGCGTGAGGTCCTCACGCTTCACGAGCACCTTGTCTTCGAGGCGGTACACGATGAGCTCGTCGCCAAGCTTCATCGGCGCATCGGGCAGCTTGTTGTCAGGGCTCATCTCGAACGCGGCGCGCACGAGCGGCGAACCGTCGAACGGACCTGCGATCGGCGTGTCAGTGCGACCAAACGGCTGCGTGTCGCGCAGCTGCGGCGCGAGCGGATCGGCTGAGTCTTTCGCAGAGAGCTCACCGTTGATCGCGTCATCGGACTTGCCCGACTTGAGCGCGGCGAGTGCGTTCTGTGCTGCGGCTTGTGCGAGCTCTGAAGCCTTGCGGTCCTTGTAGAGCTTTTCGGCCAGCTCGCGCTTGGCCTCGCCGAGCGGCACATCGCCTTCGCGTACGCCTTCGACCTTGATCACGTGGAAGCCGAAGGTCGACTGCACGACTTCGGAGAGCTGACCCGCGGCGAGCGCGAACTGCGCGTCGTCGAACGGCTTGACCATGCGGCCCTTGGGATTCCAGCCGAGGTCGCCACCCTTTTTGGCGCTGCCCGTGTCTTCGCTGTTTGCGCTCGCGAGCTTGGCGAAGTCTTCGCCCTTCTTCGCGCGTGCGAGCAGGCCGTCCGCCTTGGCGCGCGCTTCGGCCTTGAGCTCGTCGCTCGCCTTGTCGTCGACCTTGATCAAGATGTGGCGCGCATGAACTTGCTTATCGAGGCCCGTGTAGCGGTGCTTCTCGCGCTCGTACTCGGCGTCGACGTCTTTCTGGTTCGCAGCGATCCAGGCTTGGATGTCAGCGTCAGTCGGGTGCAGCTGTTGCTGATAGAAGACCGGCGAGAAGCGCGCATACTTGAGCTTCACGGTCTCTTTCTCGCGCACGAACGCATCCCAAACCTCGTCGTTGCTGACGACGACTTGCGACGTCACGAGGTCGCGCATGTTCTGGGCGAGCGTCTCGTCGACCTGCTCGTTCGCGAACTCTTCGACGCTGCGGCGCAGCTGGTACTGGATGAACCGCTTGAGGTTATCTTTATTGAACTTGCCCTTCTGATCCTTGAAGTCGAAGCGATACGGCCGCGACGGGGGCAAGTACGGACCGGCGTTCACGGACATCGAGGTGTGGACCACGCCGTCCTCAGCCACCTTCTGCATGACGTCGTCCGCCGAGATGTCGAAGCCCAAGTCGCGGGCTTGCTTGGCGAGCAGGCTGCGCTCGACCAAACCGTGCAGGACCATGGTATCCAGCTGATACTGCTTCACCATTTCAGCGGGATAACGGTCGCCGCCGACCAGCGCGAACGCGGCGCGGTACTCATTCAGCGAGATCTTCTCACCGTAGACCTCTGCGGCGTACAGCGCGCCCGCGCGCTTACTGCAGCCATCTGCCTGCGGTCCGCCGAACTGCAGCACGAACACCGCCGACAACATGATGATCATGAACGCCAGGGCGATGCCGCGAAACTTCTGAAGTATGCTCTCGAGCACGTGGGGACCTTGAAGTCGAGGGGTTCGTTACGGAGGGTCTTGGGTCCGGGAGGGCCGGGCGTCCCGGGTTGAGGTGGAAAGGCGCGGTAACATAGATGAGCGTCTTAAGCCCCGCAAGGCATCCGGGTCGTATCTCGTATCATGTTGAAATCAAACGCTATTTTCCTCGGACACCGGGCCTGAAAAGAGCGCTCTTTTTTCTTGCTTTGGCAGGGGGAATTCTGCTCTCGAGACCCACCTGGGCCCAGCCGAGCGAGGCGATCGTGCTTCAGATCGGCGAGCTGTCAGAGCGCGTTTATTCGACGCTGAGCATCGATCGAACGCGCTTGATCGGTGTTGGCGCCTTGCAAATACGACGCCATCGACAGCGCGCGCTGTCGCGACTCGAGCGTGTGCGCGATGTCGATCAAGCGATCGCGCTGGCACGACAAGCTACTTTTGCGCTCGAAGAGGATCGCGCGTTGCGCGCGTTGTCGGCTGCAGAGCATACGCTGCAAGAAACGTTGGAGCTGCCGGGTGCATCACTGTTTTACGCCGAGCTTCAGCTGCAGCTTGGCGTGAGCGCAGCGCATTCGGGCTTGGTTGCGCTCGCAGATGCAGCGTTTGCGCGTGCGGCCAGCATCGATCCTACGCGAGCTTTGTTGGCAGGTGAAGCGGCTCCTGAAGTGGTTTTGCTCGCGCGTCGCGCGTTCGAGCGCGTCGCGAATGCCAAAGAAGGCACGCTGCACATCGCAGCGAGCTCTGCTGCTGCGCGTGTGTTCATCGATGATCGTGCGCTCGGTGAGGCCCCTCTGACCGCGCGTGTTCGCGGCGGTCTTCACGTGTTGCGCGTCGAGGCGGATGGGCATGCACCCTATGCACGCTTGATCGAGGTGCTCGAGGGTGAGCGGCCGGTCTGGCACATTGCGCTCTCTCCGGATCCGTACGTGCTTGCGTTGCGCGAGCTCGAAGCTGCAGTTTCACGCGCAGGGGCGGATGAGATCGAACGTGCGAGCGCGCGTGTGTTCGCGGTGGAGCCTGCGCTGCAGACGCTCGTGTTCGGAGAGCGTGCCGTCGAGCGAGGCTGGTTTGCTGATTGTCAGCGTGGTCAGCGTGGTCAGCGCGTTGTTTGTGCCATCGGCACCTATGCGAGCCTCGGCGGCGAATCACCACACGTGCAGCGCGTAGATACGCTCACTGGCTCCACACTCACTGACGCGCGTGCATGGTTGACACCCGAACGAAGTGTCGTTGCAGCGACGCAAGCAGCAGCGCCGTCTTTGTGGCAGCGTTGGTACGTCTGGGCTTTGGCAGGGGCGGTTGTGGTCGGTGCGGGGGTTGGGGTGGCCGCTGCGTCACAACCCGATCCACAGCGGAGCCTGCGCGTCAGCGTGGACCCTTCTGCCCTGCGCTGAGCTGCGCTCCTACAGCGATCGCGCGACATCGTCGTGGTCACGTCGTGCGCTGACGCGCTAGTATGGAGATTCGGTTCGAAAGGGAGTGTCAGTGACGGAGTCAGGCAAGTCTCAAGGAGGCAACACCAAGTACATCGTAGGTGGCTTGTTGTTGTTGTGCGGTGCAGGTGCTGTCGTGTTCATGCTGAAGCCAGCTGCTCCGGAGCCAACGCCCACTGCTGAACAAGCTCCCGCTCCACCGAAGAGTGCCGAGCGCGTCAATCCGATGGCGCAGCAAGAGCTGATCTTGGATGAGCCAGCCGATGCCGGTAAGCCTGCTGAAGAGCAGGTGGCCGCCAAGGAAAAGCCGAAAGCGCAGCAGCCGAAGGAAGTGCGCGACGAGTGGGATTGCGACGGCGATCTGTCGCGCGAGTCGCTGCAGGCGGTGATCGACAAGAACCGCGCGCAGGTTCGCAACTGCTACGAGAAGCGGCTCAAGGTGAACAACGTCTTGCAGGGCGACCTGAAGCTCAAGCTGAAGATCGGCGCGAATGGCCAAGTGGCCGCGCTCGCGGTCAATGGTTCGTTGCACGACAACGAAGTGTTCGGGTGCGTGCGCTCGGTCGCGCAGCGCTGGTCGTTTGCGCCACCCACCGATGGCAAGTGTGCTGTTGTGCAGGTGCCGTTTCAGTTCGCGCCTAAGTCGAACTGAGCCACGATATTCCCGTACGCGTGCCCGTAAACGTGCCCGACTCTCGGTCATGCGCGTCGGAGAGTTGGTGAGCGCGTACGGGCACGGGCACGGGCACGCGTACGGGGGATCGAGTTGTTTACTGAGTCGTCACGTGCGGTGGCGACTCGTGCATGTTGGCGCTGACGCGTAGCTCTTGGTCGGGTTGAAGATCGACAGTGATCGTCGTGTCGTGCGCGAGCGGTGGGCAGGAGAGGTTGACGACGTGCTTGCCTGTACGCAGCGGAACGCTGCGGCGTGGGGTGGCTCCGAGCAGGCGTCCGTCGACGCGAACTTCTGCCCATGGCACTGCGCTGACGCTGAGGAAGCCGCGCTTTTGTGCGGCTGCTTCGGCGGGCTCGGTCGCTTGCGCTGCCGCTGTCGGCTGCGCGAGCACCTGTGCGGGTGGTGTCTCGGGCGCTGCGGGTTCATCAGTGGGCTGGGTGGGTGCGCCGCTGCCGGCTGCCAGCGCTTCGGGCGCAACTTGCGCGACCTCGGCTCGCGCACGTTTGGGTGCTTCTTCCTCGTCGTCTTCCGAGCGCGGATACAGGAGCGCGATCACCAGGGCCACTGAAATCACACCGAAGTCGCGCAGCAAGCGCCGAGCGATGCGGTGAAATTCAGGATCCGCGGCCATCGGCTCTTCGGGCGGTCGATCGCTCGGGACGGCAGGTGCGAGCTCGGCCGCTACGGGATCTTCGCGCTCGATTCGCTCGGTCGCTTGCGCCAAGAGCGCGCTGAGCTCCTGGCTGACAGCGATCGAGCGCACTTCGATGCGCCCGCTGCTCACGCGCGGGGGATCTTGGGTCGACGGCGGCTTGTCGCTGGTCTGCGCGCGCGACTTCGCCACGCGCTCCGAGAGCTCGTTCGACAAGCCGCGCGGATGATGCTCGGACAGCCAGGTGCGAAAGCGCTCGGCGACCAGGCTCGCAGGTTGCGGTCGCGCGCTTGCGTCGCGCTCGATCAGGCCAGCGAGCAGCTCGCGCAATGTGTCGTCTGCGACCTCGAGCGGCGGCGGTGCAGGACACGCCGCGAGCTCAGACGCGCTGCGCAGCGCCGGCCAAGCCGGCTTGCCGCTGATGGCTTCGTAGAGCACGCACCCGAGCGAAAACAGATCGCTGGCGGGGCCCAAGCCGTCACCGCGCAGCTGCTCGGGCGCCATGTACCCGGGTGAGCCAAACAGCTCCCGTTGAGCCTGGCCAGTGTGCTCGACGCGCGCGGCGATGCCGAAGTCCAAGAGTCGCGCGTAGCCCGCGGTATCGATGATCACGTTGCGCGGCGTGACGTCGCGATGGACGATGCTGAAACGCTCGTGCGCGTAGTGCAGTGCGTCGGCGATGTGCGCGCCGATGTGCGCGACCAATGCCGCTGACAGCGGCCCCTGCCGTAGCAGCTCTTCGACGGTCGCGCCCTTCACCCACTCCATCGCGAGGAAGTACACGTCGTCGACCATGCCCAGCTCGAACACCGGCACGAGGTTCGGATGACTGAGCTGGACGAGCGTGTTGGCTTCCTTGACGAACAGCTTCACGAACTCGGGGTCGCGCGCCAGCTCAGGCAGGATCTGCTTCACCACCAGGTGCTTCTCGAAGCCCCCGGGGCCGCGCAGCCGCGCCCGGAACACGCGCGACATGCCGCCGCGCGCGAGCTCCTCATCGAGCAGGTACTTGCCGAATGCGACGGGTTCGTGAGCCTCGGAGTGTTCAGACATGCAGCTCGGTAAGAATAGCGCCGCCGGGGAGAACGTGCGGGGATTTCGCAGAACAGTGCCCGGCGTGCGACCACGGTGGACACGGGGGCGTAGTTTCCCACCTTGAGACGGGCCGCAATTTAGGGCTGAACTCTACCTATGCTGAGCCGCCTGCGCCGCCGGCGGCCTTGTGTCCGCGACTGGGTTCTCGCCGTGCTTGCACTGTGCGGGTTCTCTGCGTGCGAGCCTGCCCAGGAGGTCAGCACCTGGCCGCTCGCGTTACGCCAAGTGGGCTCGTGCAAGGTCGGCGAGCCTTCCGAGCTCGAGTTGGTCGCGCTCGGGGACTTTCCGAGTCGCAGCTACCACTTGCGCGCGGACGAAATAGATCCGGCGATCGACGACGTTCCGCTCCAGCTGCGCGAGCTTTTGGTGCGCGCGACTACACCGCTCGGCATCGCACAGGGCCGTCGTGTCAACGCGCGTCATCCTGGGTCGCCGCGTGTGGGGGCCGACGCCGTGTGGCTGCTGCGGTCGGGGACTTCGTGTCCGCTCGCGCATACCGCGCTGAGTGCGATCGACGGTCGCGCGGTGGCTGCCCTTCCGGACGGTGGTGCGCTGCTCATCGGTGGGATCGAGAACGGCGCCGTGGCCAAGTCGGAGGCGCTGTTGCTTGCTGAAGGGCAGGAGTTTGCCGTCGAGGTTGTGGGCGGGATGTTGCTGCGGCGCGCGTTTGCGAGCGCCACGGCTTTGAGCGACCTGGTGTTGATCGCTGGGGGTACGCCGGATCGTCGGGCTGGCGCGCACGATAACTTCGAGCTGCTCGACTTGGCATCGACGCGCTTCGTCGCCGCTCGCAGCGGCAAGCTCAACGAAGCGCGCATGCAGCACGCCGCTGTACGCCTGCCGGATGACAAGGTGCTGTTGATCGGCGGTCGCACAGAGCCCGAGGGTGAGCCGCTCGTGTCCTTGGAGCTGGTGGATCCGCGCGCTGGCACGAGCGAGCGGCTCGCTGGCACGTTGCAGGTGCCGCGTGTGGCACCGGATGCGCTCACGCTCGACTCGGGCAGCATGCTCGTGTTGGGTGGTCGCGACGGCGCGGGGCGCTTGCTCGGAAGCGTCGAGATATACGATGCCGATGCGGCTGACTTTTCACTCGCCGCGAGCGAGCTGCCTGTGCACGCGCAAGCGTGTGTGGCCGCGCTGCCCGGCGCGCGTGCCGCTTGGCTGAGCTGTGACCACGCAAAAGCGGGAGGTGGTGCGCCGTGTGAGCTCGTGTTGATCCGCGAGCTCGCCGGGGAGCTGGAGATCACACCAGTCGCGCTGGATTTCGAGGCGGAGGTGGCGAACGGGCTGACTGAGCTGCGCTTGGTCTACGCGGGTGATGGTCAGCTCTTGTGGACCGGTGCAGACGACAGTGATCCGACCGGTCGGCGGCGCGCGTTCTCGATCGATGTGGTGACACAGCGCTTGCAGCGCATCGAGGCTTCGCGCGTACCGGCTGCGCTCCTGCGCTTGGACAACGGCTTGATCGCAGAGCTCGACGCCGCGGGTGCGTCGCTGCGCGCTGCGTTCACGCGCGGTCGCTATGCGAGCCCGGAAGGTGACGTGCTCGCGGATGCTGCGGCGAACCTGGTGCTCGATGCGCCCGGACACTGGGCATGGGACGACGACGGGCTGTCAGCGGTCAGCGCCGGGGCGCGCCTGGATCTGGCCGAGCTGCGCTTTGCTGCATTCCAAGCGCGCGTGCAGGTCCAAGGTGACTACGCCCTGCAGCTCTATGACGGCCTCGGGCAGCGCGCTGGGCTGAGCGTGCGGGGCGGTATGCTGGAGCTTCCTGAATGCCGCTATCAGCTGCAGGACGATAGTGGCTTACAGCTCGTTCGGGCCGGGTCGCGTCTGACTGTTTCCGGCACGACCTGTTCGATGGAAGTGACAGGCACTGCGTTGGGTATCGCCTTGGTGCTGGAAAAGGACGCGGTTGTGCGCGGCATCACGATACAGCGCATGTGACAATTGCATCGTTGTAAGAGTCTAAGTGTTAGTGATCGTGTGAGGTCTCAGTCAGCGTCACCGCGCATGACAGAAGAACCTTGAACGAGAGTCGATCCGCTATCATGGTTCTTCGTCACATTGGCTGTTGCGCCCGCGCGAGCACAAGGAGTTAGTGTGTGAACGCTGTACCCGAAGAGCCCACTTATGTAGCGTCAGACAGTACAGTGGCTGGGCAGCTGGCCATGGCTGAGCGCGCGCAGTTCATCATGCGCACCTATGCGCATCTGGTCGGCGCAGTCCTGACCTTCGCTGCGATCGAGGTTCTGTTGTTTGTTACAGACCTCGCGCCCACGCTCGGCGCTGCGGTGCTGCGTGGCGGACCGCTGATGTGGCTGGGAGTGATGGGCGGCTTCATGATCGGCGGCTGGGTCGCGACGCGCGTCGCGCACACTGCACAGAGCCGGAACGCACAGTACGCGGCGCTGTTCGGCTACGTCTTGATCGAAGCGTTGTTGTTCTGTCCGCTCTTGTTCTTCGCTGCGCTCGTGGCGCCGCAAGCCATCGGGATCGCGGCGCTCGTGACTGTCGCGGGCTTTGCCGCGTTGACTGCGATCGTGTTCACCACGCGTAAGGACTTCTCGTTCATGGGCGCGGTGCTGCGCTGGGGCGCGCTGGTCGCCATGCTGATGATCGCGGCTGGTGCGGTCTTCGGCTTCAATCTCGGTCTGTACTTCTCTGCAGGCATGGTGGCGCTCGCGGGCGGCATGGTCCTGTACGACACGTCGAATGTGCTCTTGCACTATCCGAAGGACCGCTACGTGGGTGCGTCTCTGCAGCTGTTTGCCTCGCTGGCGCTGCTGTTCTGGTACGTGCTGCGCATCGTCATCTCACTGACCTCGCGAGACTGACCACTTAGTTGGAAGGTAGTTATGCATCTGCACGATCCCGCGCCGCGTAGACCTCTGACAGCCGCGGAGGTCCGCGCGGCCATGTCGTTTGCAGTGGGCATACTCGTGTTGCTCACCGCTGACATGTGGAGCGACTGGAGCCCGGCCAAGCTGAGCATGTTGTTCGTGCTGCTCGCGTGGATGCCGATGCTGGTGATCCACGAGCTCGGGCACGCGCTGGTCGCGCGCTTGGTGGGCTGGGATGTGATCGAGATGGTGGTCGGCTACGGGCCGGAGCTCGCGCGCTTTCGCGTCGGCTCGACGCTCGTAGCGCTGCGCGCCGTGCCGATCGAAGGCCACGTCTTGCCCACGCCGCGCGATCGCAAGCACGCGCGCCTGAAGAGCGCGCTCGTGTACGCAGGTGGGCCGGCCGCGGAGCTGCTCACGATCATGGCGATCGGCGCGCTGCTCGGCTTCGATGTGCTGTTCTCGCGCTCGGACGAGCTCTCGGTGATCGCGCTGCAGAGTGTGGCGCTGGTCGCAGGGATAGGTGTGGTGCTCAATCTCGCGCCGCATGCGATGAGCGGTGCGCCGAGTGACGGGCTGGGCATCTTGGTGAGCTTTGCGCTGTCGCAGGCGACGCTCGAGTTCAGGTTGGCGCTACCGTACGTGACCGGCGCGACCCGCGAGCTCGACTGCAACGACCCGCGTGCTGCTCATGCGCTCGTGCGCGAAGGCTTGACGCGACATCCGGAGAACGTGCCGTTGTCGATCATGCTCGCGCGCTGTGAAGTTGCCCTCGGCGAGATCGAGCGTGGACTTTCGCGGCTCGAGGAGCTGCGCACGCGTGACGAGCTCGCGGAAGCATTCGAGACCGAACGCTTGCATGCTGCTGCCGCCGCGGTGCTGGAGAGTGGAGATCGCGCGTGGCTGGAGAACGCGGCAGACGCGGCGCGCGCCGCGGTGGAGCGTGCGCCGTTGCAGCCGGAGTATCTGCTTACGCTTGGGGCCGTGCAGCTCGAGTTGTGTCAGCTCGCGCGTGCCCACGAGACGTTGCAGGCGGCTTACCGCTTGGCGCGTGAGCCTTTGCTGGAGGATCGCTGTCTGTCGTATTTGGCTGCGGTTGCGCACGCGCGCGGGCAGGACGAGCAGGCGCTGTTGTTTGCGCGCACCTTGCAGTCGCGGACGCAGAGCGCTCGGCTAATTGCTCGCGTTCAGGGCTGGTAACTCACTCTCGTTACGGCGGCGTTGGTCTTCGTATCGATGCGCGTAGATTGAGCAGCGCCGCAGCGATGATCAACGCGGCGCCTGTGAGCGACAGCGGGCTCGGGTGCTCGTGAAACAGCCAGATGCCCCACAGTCCAGCGAACGGAACTTGAACATACGCAAACGCTGCCATGCGTCCCGCTGCGTCGCTCGACAAGCCTCGCGTCACAGAGACCTGTCCGACTTGTGTCGCGCAGCCCAACAAGAGCAGCCACAGCCATTCGATGCCTTCAGGCATCACGGCGTGCGGCAGCGCGGTGACCAGCGAGCCGGGCAGGGCGACCAGCGGGAAGTACAGCACGATCACTGTGGGGTGCTCGCCTTGGCCGAGCGTGCGCACGGTGACGTACGCGCACGCGCTGAAGACTGCGCCGAGACATGCAGCCAGCACGCCCATCGGATCGAGCGGCGCCGCGGCCTGGCCGAAGAGCACCGCCGGCTGCGCGACTAAGAGCAGGCCGATCGCGCTCACGAGCATGGTGAACAACACGCGACCGTCGAACGGCTCTCGCAGCACCAGCGATGCGAGCAAGACGGTCAGCGGTGGGTACATGTACTGGAGCACCGTCGCCTCTGCGAGCGGCAGGTGCGTCACCGCATAGAACACGGACGAGAGGCCCAAGAAACCGAACGTGCCGCGCAGGAGCAGGAGCTTTTTGTGTTTACCGAGCGGCGCGACACCCGCGGCGCGCACGGCCAGGTAGCTCAAAACCAGCGTCACCAAGGCGCGTGCGAACACGACCTCCTGCCACGGCAGGCGCTGGCCGGCGAGCTTCACGAACACGGTCATCCAGCTGAACGCAAACGCGGATAGAACCATGTACGCCGGGCCGCTCACGCGCGCGTTGTACAAGTGCGCGCCGCCCGGCGCAACGCTAGCGCTCGAGTTGCTCGATGCGGTGAATCGTCTCGCCAGGGTGCGCGTCGAGGGCGATGTCTTTGTGCAGGCTGCGCTCGGGGTTCCGCAGTTGCACGAAGTGTTTGCCGGGCTGGAGCTTGATCGCGAGCTGCGGTGTGTTGCCGATCAGCACGTCGTCGACGATCACCCGCGCCCATGGTTGGCTGTCGATCTGTAGCGTCGCGAGTTGCGCGTGCGCGTCCGACGCGGGCGCGGTGACGACGACATTGGACGGGAGCATGCCGCTAGGAGCGGCAGGGGCTGTCGTGGCCGCGTGCTGGTGCGTCAGCAGATCTGCGAGGCTCGTTCGCTGGGTGCTTTGCCATGGCAGGCGCGGCAGGAGATCTGGCGCAAACAGCCGCAGCGCGACTGCGATCAACACGGCTGCGCAGATGGCCGCGCCGATCCACATGCGTCGTGTGCTCGCTGCTCGCATGCCTTTGTGCTGGGCGCGCCAATACGACTCGTCCGCGTGCTGCGAGAACGGATCGGATGTCATCGCCAGTCGAACGGGCAAACGCTCTACTTTCATCGTCGTCGCGTGACGCTTGCGCGCTTTCGCTGGTCGAACCGGCAAGCGATCGACCTTCATCGTCGTCATATGCCGCACGGACGCTACAGGTCGAACAGGCTGCGCCTGAGCTGCCGCCGCTGTCCGCTGCCGGGAGGGCGCGCTCCGGCTGGAGAGCGGCACTGGCGCGTTGATCTTTGCTGGCGGCGAGAAGTACGCGGCCCCGGTGCTCACGACCGCTGCAGGCGGGGGGCTGTCTGGCAGGTTGCTCGAATGTGCCGCGCCGCGTCGGTACGGGATAGTGGTTTTGTCGTCGAGCCAGGGATCGACGACCTCAACGCCGTCTCCCGATTCAACCCGACGTGGGCTCCAATGATACGCAGTTGAGCTCATGCACCTTACTCCTGCTCGGCGGCTACGTGGGCAGTAGTACCCCCCTGCGCAGGATCTCGGCTCACAAATTCTTAGTCATTGTTAGATGTGACTCGCGCGCTCCGGAATCTGGCCGATTTGCACACGGCGTTGCTGCTCTCAGCGGCGAAAGGCGCTGACAGGAACGGCCGAGCGTCGGGCACTCGAGCATTCGCGCCGGTTCCTCTCGCATGACGACGAAGCGTCTAGTATGCGGGATGGCATGCACCGCAGCCGACTCGCTGGATTCATCATCGATTGTGAAAACGCAGATTTGCCACAAGCGGCGAGCTTCTGGAGCGCAGCGCTGGGGATGCCGACTGCGGAGCGTGAGGGCGACTACATCAAGCTCGATGGCAGCTCGCGCGACCTGGCGATCGAAGTGCAAAACGTAGAGCACCCGAGTCGCTTGCATCTCGACATCGAGAGCGATGATGTCGAAGCGGAGGTGCGGCGCTTAGAAGCGCTGGGCGCACGTGCTGTCGAGCGTGTGCGTACGTGGGTGGTGCTGGAGGCTCCTACGGGGCAGCGTTTCTGCGTGATTCGAGCCAAGCGCAGCCTCGACGAGGCGCCCGGCGCCCAAGTTTGGCCCTGACTGAGGCTGTTTTGCACGGCGGCAACCCCTGCAGCCCACAGCGGCGACCGGGGTCGCACATTGCTCAGAGCGCCAGCGTTCGACGCGTGTAGCGCAGGCCGTTGAAACCCACATGGTAGATATCTCACCGTAATGTCTTGCGCGCCTACCGCTTCGTGCACCTTGCCGGCCTGCTTTGGGCGCTCGCGGGTTGCGGGCGCTTTGGTGTGGAGCTGTTTGCGGCCGAGCCGAGCTCCGACGCAGGCGTTGCGCCCACGCCTGATGCAGGTGGATACAGGGGCGACGCCGCAGTCGATGCAGGCGGCGTCAGCGTAGATGCCGGCCGCGCTTGTCCAGTGCTTTGTGTGAACGAGCATGGCGCGGCGAGCTGCAGCACTGGCGCGTGTGAGATCAGCTGTGAGATCGGCTATGCGGATTGCGACGGCATGGCCGGCAACGGTTGTGAGACGTCGACGACCGATGACGTCGAGCGCTGTGGCAGCTGCGAGCTGCAGTGCACCACGGCCCAGGGGGCGACGGCTTGTTCGGAAGGTGTGTGCCTCCCGAGTTGTGTCCCTGGTCTATCAGGGGACTGCGATGGCAATACGCAGAATGGTTGTGAGTCGACGCTGGACGACAATACTTCTGCGTGCGGCAGCTGCGCTGTGAGCTGCATGAACGCACATGGCACGGTGGGCTGCGTCGCGGGGCTATGCGCGTCGGCTTGTGACGCTGGCTATGCAGACTGTGACGGCAACCCGAACAACGGCTGCGAGACGCGTACCGAGACCGACCCCTCGCATTGCGGAGGTTGCGCTGACGCCTGCGATACTTCCTTTCAGGTTTGTGCCGGTGGGGCTTGTCAGGTGTCGTTGTGTCCGGCCGGACAGGGCGACTGTGATGGTGTGACGTCTGACTGTGAGACCGATCTGACTGGCAACCTCGAAGACTGTGGTTTCTGCGACAACGTTTGCAGCGTGAGCAACGGCAGCCCGAGCTGTGTCGATAGCAGCTGCGCGATCGCGGCTTGCGATCCGGGTTTCGACGATTGTGATGGGCTCGCGGCCAGCGGCTGCGAAGTGAGTCTGGGTAGCGACGTTGTGCATTGCGGAGGCTGCAATGAGCCTTGCTCGAACGGACACGGCACCACCAGCTGCATGAGCGGCACTTGTGTGCCGACGTGCAGCAGCGGGTGGGGCAGCTGCGACAGCAATCCTGACAACGGCTGCGAGACGCAGCTCGGCACGCTGACGAACTGCAATGGGTGTGGCAATGCCTGCCCGAACGCGATGGCCGGCGCGACTGCGGTGTGTCGCGCGGGCGTGTGCGGATACAACTGCGACAGTTTGAGCGGTGTGTACGCGCTGCGGATCAACGCGCAGTCGAGTTGGGGTGCCAAGCAGTACGTCAGTGCGGGCAGCGGACAGCTGCAGTTCTGGTTGCGCCTGACGCTGACGCAATCGGGGACGACGCTGAGCGGCACGGCTGCACTATGCGATCAAGTCACGCCGCCGTCGAATAACAGCCTCACAGCCGAGAGTTACCTACTCGACTATCCGGACGCGATCTACACGCCCGGCGCGCCTCCTGCTTCGTTCAGCGCAACGCTCGCGAGCTTGGCGCCAGGGGCGGGGCTCACGGCTGCACGTACGGTGCATCTGCTCGGCACCTCGATGAGTGATCCGTTGAACGGTACCTGGCCATCGCTGACGACTGTACGCAACAGCCAAGTCGACCACGATGGCGATGGCGAGGTGGGCATGACCTCAGTGTTCGTCGACAATTCGACCTACAATCACGTGCCGACCAGCGGCAGCTTCGTCGCGGCGCGCGCTTCGCACTCGTATGGCGCTCAGCGCTTGCGCTTCTCGCTGGGCGGCGCGCTGACCGCATGCACGGGCGCTTCAGGCAGCGCGACGGTGCAGTCGTTCGACACGAGGAACATCGGTTGCCGCTTGGAATCGAGCGCCGATTGCAGCTCGAGCCAATACACGCACGTGGACGACAATGCGACCGTGTACAGCGTGGGCAGCGCGACCTACAGCATGACAAAGCTCGGCAATCCCGGCAGCACCTTCAGCTGCGCTCAAGTGCGGTCCGCACTCTGACTTGCAGCTCGCCCGACATCGCGCATTCACGCGTTGGACATGCCGCGCCAGTGAACATGAGGCCCGGAAAGGTGGCCCATGCGAAGCTTATTGACTGGGATGTTCTTGACTTGGATGGCGTGCTCATCGAGCTCGGGCGGACAGACCGAAACGATCGCCAAAGCGCCGAAAGCAGACTCCGGCGCGCACTCGGATCCCGAAGATGCAGGTCCCTCGGATGCGACTAAGACAGTCCTGGACCTCAGGCACGTGAAGGAGCACCCGGATGCTTACGAGTGGTTCGATTTTCGACCGAACGTGAAGAAGCTGATCCTCGCCGGCGCAGCTGAGACTGAGCATATCGCGATCCTTTGGTACACTGTCGCTGACGGCGGCGTCGCGCTCCACTACCACTCGAAGACCGAGTCTGTGTACGTGATCGATGGCACGCAGACAGATGACAAAGGCAGCTACCCGACGGGCACCGTCTACTTTAATCCTCCGGGAAGCGGGCACGCGATCCGCGACAGCTCAGGCTTCTTCTTGCTGGCCTACGCATCGCCGCCCGACTTCATGAAGACGGATGCGATCGAGCGCTACACGCCGGTCCGCATCGATACGCGCGCCGATCTCATGACGGAACACCCGTTCGAAGAGGCGCAGTCCGGCGTCACGACGTTCTCGCCTGCGTTGGAAGCCGCCGGCGGCATGAGCGCGACCTTCGTTGCGACGTCAGCAGCGAGCGCTTTCACGTTGCAGGCAAACTATCTGACAGTCATTGATGGTGCATGTGTCGTCGACGGCAAGAAGGCCTCGGCTGGAGCGTTGTCCGTGGCAAAGGCCGTCGCCCCACAGGCGTTTTCGCTCGCCGCTGATGGCGGCTCCTGTTTGGCGTTGAGCGTGTCGTTCTAACAGCAGTGGTCAGCTCGGCGGGTCAAAGGCGTAGCTGACGATGCTCATGGCACCGATGGTTGCTGGTTTCTTCGAGACGTCGAGCACTGCGGACAGGCCGATCTCGAACGAGCCCGGATACCAGAACATACCGAGCGCTCCTAAGTAGCTGCGCTCGCTAAACTCTTGCTGAATGGCGCCTTCCAAGACGATCGAGATCTCTTCGAGCTTGAGGATGGCTGCCAGCGCACCCTCGGGCCGCACGCGCGGGCTGGGCGATACGTCTTGGCCGTAGCTCAGATCGAGTGTCAGGACGAGCTGCACATGCAGCGGCGCCCAGCGCGCGTAGCCGATCGCGCTCAAGTCATGCGCAAAGGCATTGTCGCCAGCCCCCGAGGGGCTCGGCAACACGTTGCGGAGATTGGTGGTCAGGCGCAGATCCTCGTGCGGGCTGACCCATTCCGAATACATCAAACTGATCTCCGCATTGCCCATGCCGCGCTCGTCCTTGGGCAAGAAGCCGACCGGCACGCGCGCAGAGACCGTCCAAGAGTCTTCGATGCCGAGCTCGACGCCCGCGTTCAGCGCGAGGCCAGCCTCGTCGTTCAGATCACTCGCGTGTAGCCGCAGCCCTGTTTGCACTTGAAAGTGCTGCTGCGGAAAAGCGTCTTCCTGCAGAAACAGGTTCTGCATCGCCGCTTTGAGTGGCTTGTCGGTCATCGGCTCCGCGGTCTGCGCTTCGTTGGTGCGTAGCTCACGCTGCTCTTCGGTCTCGGCGTGCGCGCTACGCCCGATACAGCAGAGCGTACAAATTAGGCTGATCGCGAGGAGTCTCCGCATGCCTGGCTGGACCGACCGGCGACCCTACGCGGTCTGCCGCAGCGAGGGAATAGGCACGTGATGCGTTGGGGCGGGGCGCCCCAGCTCGCCGAAACATGCCGCTGTCGGCGGCTACTCGGCGACGTCCTGCGTCGCTTCCAGAGCCTCTGGCAAGAGCCCGCCGCTCTGACGCGTCCACAGCTGATAGTACTGCGCACGGCGCGCCAGCAGCGCTTGGTGCGTGCCGTCCTCGACGATCTCGCCCGCCGAGAACACGAGAATGCGATCGAGGTCGGCGATCGTGGAGAGCCGGTGCGCGATCACCAGCACTGTCTTGCCGCCCATAGCTTCAGCGAGTGCGCCTTGGATCGCGTGCTCGGTGATCGAGTCCAACGCTGCCGTCGCTTCGTCCAGGATGAGCACGGGTGCGTCTTTCAAGATCACGCGTGCGATGGCGATGCGCTGACGCTGACCGCCCGAGAGCTTCACGCCGCGCTCGCCCACTTGCGCGTCGTAGCCTTCGGGCAGCTGAGAGATGAACGTATCGGCGTGTGCGCGACGCGCTGCATCTTCGACCTCGGCGTCGCTCGCTTCCAGCCGGCCGTAGCGGATGTTCTCGCGCAGCGACCTGTGAAACAACGTAGGATCCTGCGGGATCAAGCCGACTTGACGGCGCAGCGCGGCTTGCGTGAGCTCCGAAAGATCGTGGCCGTCTATGCGGATCGCGCCGGCCTGCGGCTCGTACAAGCGCAGCACGAGGTTCACGAAGGTCGACTTGCCCGAGCCCGACAAGCCGACCAGTCCGACACGTTGTCCGGCCGGAATCGACACGTTCAAGTCGCTAAACAAAGGCGCCGAGTCGGCGTAACCGAAGCGCACCGCGTCGAAGTGCAGCGCGCCGCGCGCGATCGGCAGCTCACGTGCGCTGTCGAGGTCGACGAGCTCGTGCGGACGGAAGATCGCGAGTACGCCGCTGCCGACGTTGCCGAGCGCCTCGAACAGCTCGAGGAAGCGCCGGCTGAGGTTGCGGACCTCGGCGATGATCAAGAGCGACAAGCTGACCGCCATCGCGAGCTGGCCTACGCCGATCGCGCCGCGGCTCCACAACCAGACCGCCAGCACGATGATGCCGACCTTCAAGACTGCTGCGGCGGCGAACTGGAACAAGCGCACACGCTCCATCGCGAGGTTTGCGCGCAGCACCGTGGTGAGCTCGGGGCCGTAGGCCGCGTCCAAGCGCTCACGCTCGTGGTCCAAGCGCGCGAACAGCCGCACGGCGGCGTGGTTGGAGACCGAGTCGACGATCATGCCAACGGTGCGACTGCGCGCGCTCGATGCCGCCGCTGCGAGCGGCTGCGTGCTGCGCGCGAGCAAGAGCGAGATGGCGACAAAGACGAGCGCCCATAACGCCATGAACGAGCCGAGCCACGGGCTCGCCAGCGCGAGCAAGACATTCGCGACCGTGATCACGATCGCCATCGGCCAGAGCTCGGTGATGAGCGACCACAACACTTGGTTTACGCCGTGGGAGGTCTCCGCGATGCGATTCGCGAGCGCACCCGCGAAGTTCTCGGTCAGGAAGCGATGCGAATGCCCGTGCAAGTGTCGAAACAGCGCGCGCGCTACGTACTGGCGCTGACGCGGTGTCACGCGCAGCTGGATACTCGAGCTCACGCGCCCGAACAGCAGCTCGCCCGCACAGAGCAGCGCGAACATGATCAGCGGGCCCTGCAGAGCACTGAACACCGCCGCAGGCTCGCCGTGCGCGGCCGTGACGCGGTTCAGGATCCGACTCAGCGCGTACGGCAGGAGTGTGCCGCAGCCCGCGTTGAGCGCCTCACACGCGAGCAGCAGCCCGTTCCACACGACGAAGCGGCTGCGCGCGACTTGCAGCACGAACGCCATGGGCGCGCGCGGGAGCCGAGTCGGATGGATCGGCAGGGTTGATTCGTTGGTGTTCACGCTAAGGTTACGCGGTACAACACGCGGCGCTCGGCCCCGTAGTCATGGATCGCACGGTGTTGCACCAAGCGGTTGTCCCAGATCGCCACCGAGCCCCGTTGCCAGTTGAAGCGCGCGTGTAGCTCGGGGTTCTCGAGCGCGTCGAACAAGATGCGCAAGAGGCTCTCGCTGACCGCACGCGTGACGCCTTTGATGTACGCCGTGTGCAGCTGGTTCGCGAAGATTGCTTTTTTGCCCGTGTCCGGGTGCGTGATGATCACGGGCACATCGATCGGTGGAAATTTGGTCCGCAGCTCATGGAGGCGCTGCTCTTCTTCGGCGTCAGGATGCAGCGTGCGCGAGTAGCCGTTTACGTCGACGAAGTTGGTCGCAGTCAAAGTTTCGAAGTAGGCGCGCAGCAGTGGATCCAGGTTCTCGTAGGCCGCGGTTGCGCTGGTCCAGACTGTGTCGAACGTTCGCTTTTTGGTGGATATCACCACGCGATCGCGCGGAACTTCCGCAATCGCGCGACCCACCACTTCCTCGGTGCCGTAAGCCTCCGCGGTGTCGATGAAGTCGATGCCGAGGTCGAGTGCGGTACGCACCAAGTGTACAGAAGCGTCGGCGCCTGCTGACTTCAAGCCGAGGCGGCTGTCACCACCTGCGCCCAGGCCCACGACATTGACTTTGATTCCAGTACGACCGAGCTCGACACGTGCCATGGCAATCCTCCGAAGTGTTAGGCGGCTTTGACGCGCTTGGTTTCTTCCGCGAGCTTGCCGCTGAGACGGGGGCTTGTCGTTGGGCCCAACGTCGGGATTGCTCGGGTTGTGAACGAGGGAGGCTGCGACTGTCGCGCGTTCGGATTCACGCTACGCGGCAGCTTGCGTCAGCCTCGTTTCGCGACAATATCGCTCAGAACGGTCGGCCGCCGCCGATGCTGATGCGCTTCATCACGCGACGTGTGCTCGGATCGAACGCGGTGCGCGCGTGCAGTGTCGCTTGATTATCCCAATACACGATGTCGCCGACACTCCAGCGATGCGTATAGCGGAAGCGATCCTGGTAGAGGTGCTCGCGCAGCTCGTTGATCAGCGCGATGCCTTGTTCACGCGGCAGCTCGGGCAGCTCGACCTCGGTGCCGTGTCCGAGGAACAAGATCTTCTTGCCGCTCTCGGGATGCGTGCGCACGAGCGGATGCGGATAGACAGGGCTGATCAGTGGCTCGTTCTCTGCGCGGTAGCGCGGGTTCTTCTCACCAGGTTTACGCAGGAACGGGTTGTACGTGATCAGGTTGAGGTCGGCGATGCGCGCCTTAGTCGCTTCGAGCAGTGTCTCGTATACGAGATTGAGGTTGTAGAAAGTGGTGTCGCCGCCGCTCGGAGGGACCTCGAGCGCGTACAGGAACGAGCCTGCTGAAGGATACGGCGTCCACTGGTGGTCCGCGTGCGGCGACAGCTCGCCGGTGCCAGTGTAGCCGTCGATGTTTGACACACGGACGATGTCAGGTGCGACGCCACCGGCATCAGCCGACGCGAGCACGGGGACATCCGCGGGATTTTGGAAGACGGGGCCGAAGCTCGTGGCCAGTGCCTTGAATGCAGCCTCGTCGAGATCTTGGTTCTTGAAGATCAGGATGTGGTGATCGCGCTGCGCTTGCTTGAGCTGGAGGAGCAGCTCGGCGGGCAGCGGCTGGTTTGCGTCCAGCCCGTGGATCTCGGCGCCCAGCGGCGCACCGTTTGGTCGAATCTCGACAGAGCGATTCCCGTGACCCATCGCAGCCTCCTCGTGAGGCAATGAACATAGCGATGGACGGTCTTATATACAAGACAATTGTCTTTTATCTGTTTGCGGCGCGGCGGTACGCACCCGGTTGTTTACCGGCGTATTTCTTGAGCGCGCGTGCGAAGGCCGCCGATGAGCTCGCGCTCGGCCCGCGCTTCGCTCCCGAAGCCGCGTACGCGAGGCATTCGCTATGCCAGGATGAGCGATGACGCAGGTGGTCGGCCCGTGCTGGAGCCGTGAGCGGCTCGGCCGCAGCACCGCGCTGTTTTGCTTGGTTAATTCGACCTCCCGCCGCTCGGGGCGCCGAGACTCGGCGGGCGCCCCAGACCCACGGCACGTGCCAGTGGGCAAAGTTCGTGTTAGGTCGAGCGCATGACGAGTTGGCGACGTGCTTTGGTGCTGGGTGGTGGTGGTTTGATCGGCGTGGCTTGGGAGTCCGGCCTGTGTGCCGGGCTGTTCGAGCACGAGGTCGATCTGCGCGAATGCGACGCGTTCGTGGGGACCTCCGCGGGCGCGATCAACTGCTCGCGCTTGGCTTCCGGCCACTGGCCGCCAGCGCCGAATGATCCGCCGCTGCCGGCTGCACGAGGCGCAAACCTCGACCCCTCGCAGCTCGACGCGCAGGCGCTCGGCGCGATCTTCCGCATCTGGTCGAAGCAGGAGGGGTTCTCCCCAGCTGCTGCGCGCGAAATGGGCGCGCTGGCGCGTGGGCTGTACCGAGAGCGCGAGGCCTCGTGGATCGAAGGCATCGCGGCGATTGCCGGCGCGAACGCTTGGCCCGATAAGCCGTTCTTTGTGTGCAGCGTCGACGCCGACAGTGGTGAGCGAGCGATCTTTGATGCTAGCGGCGGCGTTGCGCTCGGCCACGCGATCGCAGCATCCGCAGCGGTCCCGGGCTTGTTCCCATGTGTCTTAATCGGCGGGCGGTTGTGTATGGACGGCCAGATCCACAGCAGTACCAACGCCGACCTGCTGCTCACACATCCGCACGCGCAAAAGCCTGACGAAGTTGTGATCGCCATGCCGACCAATCGCCACACCGCTCCGGCGATCGGCGCACAGGCGGAGCGAGCAGTCGAGACTGAGGTCGCCGCGCTCGAAGCCGCCGGCTGCCGAGTCCACTGGATCACCCCGAGTGCAGAGCAAGTAGTGCGCATCGGCGCAAACCTCATGGATTCAGCCAAGACCGGCGAAGCGTACGCAGTCGGGCTCGAGACCGGGCGCGCATGGGCCGAACGACTCGGCGCCCGAGGCCGTGCGTAACGATTTGGTCAAAGAAGACCTATTTCATTGCGAGACCAATGTTAGGTCCGGTCCCATCATCGTTGCGAGCCAGTCGGCGATCGTATGAGGTTTCGGTGACAGTTCGCGTTAGGTAATGGTCGAGGCAGTCTTGCGACGTGGTAATCGTCCCCACGAACCGCGGTGCATCGCGCCGCTCACGCACGACATCGCTCGGTCGCAGCCCCGGGCTGTTCAAAGGAGCAGCTCGATGCTCAGCACTTGCGGTTAATAGCCGGTGTGCGGGCTCGCATGCGATCCGGTAGACTGGTGATCATGATTCGAGCATCCGCGACTTCGTGTGCGCTTGCTTGGCTGACTCTGGCTGCGTGCGGGCCGTCTACGCTTGCGGCAGTCGAGCCTAATGCAGCGCCTACGAACGGACCCGTCGCGCGCGAGGTGCTCGGCCCGCGCAACGGCGCAACGTCGCAAACATCTGGCTGCGCGCAGGACGCACTGGCATCGGTGCGCACGCTGAGCCCGACGCACTGTGAGGCGCCCAAAGCGTCTGTCTTGGGCGATGAAGATTGCTTGTTGGCTCGGCCGCTGCTGGCTTTGGTTTCCGAGGGCGGTCGCGTCATCGGCTTCCGGTACGACAGCCTCACGACCCGCTCGGTTTACGCACGTTGCGGCATTCGATCCGGCGATGTTTGGACGCAGGTCAACGGCGTGCCACTGGATAGCCCCGATCAGGCGCTCGAGCTTCATCCCCGCCTGCGCACGAGCGATCAGCTCAGCATTGCGTTGTTGCGCAGCGGGCAGCCACTGACAGTGCAGATCGAGCTTCGCTGAGCACAGCGAGGAATTGAGGTGCAGCTAGTCCTCTGGGATCGCGCTCTGAATCGTGCTCCTACCGAGCAACCGACTGGCTCCGCCGGCGCTACGGCAGGTCGACCCATGCCGCTTACAGCTGCGCGAGGCCGGGCCACAGCATTGTGATCGCTTTTTTGGGTTCCTTCCAACCTTGCTCAGCGAGCATGTTGCAGGCGATTTGCAGGGCTTGGACTTTGGCTTGCTCGCTCTTGATCGATGCCTCCGCGATTTCGAGGCCCGCTTCGTGCAATGGATTGTCGCCCGCGCCGGGCATCTTGCGCAGCTTTGCCGTGCATGCAAACACTCGCTCTTTGTCGCCTTCGAGCGCTGCCAGTTGAAGCTCGACCCAGAGCCGCGCGACCTCGGTCAGCCCGGAGCCCACGTTGCGCAGCTGGCGTTCGATGCGATGGGCGCGCTTGCGTAGCTCCAGCTGTCGTTCCGGCGCTGCATCAGCGTGAGCGGCCAAGAGCGAGCTGCACTGCATCATGCGCAGCGCGCCGAGCGGCGGCCCTACGCGAAAGATGGTCGCGCGCGAAATCCGCTCGTGCTCCGCTTCGAGCCAGCGCAGCGCGCAATCGCCGCCGCGATACTGCTGGATCCAGTTGTGCGCGATCAATCGTCCGAAATGAGCGAACGAGAATGGCTCAGCTGGCCACGGTACAAGCGCCTCTTCGATCTGCTCCGCAGCGCGATCTGGCTTGTCGAGCATCAGGTGCCGCACGAACCCGTAACCCAAGCCTTCGAGTGTCGCGCGCGAGAACTGATCATTACGATCGCGCGCTTCTGCGAGCCACGCGCTCGCGAGATCGGCGAGCACCGCATGCTCACCCAGGTTCGCGAGCACCGAGCCAAGGTTCGTGCGAACGTGTGTCAGCATCCAAGCCTGGTCGGGACAGCGCTCCGTGCCCAGGCGGTTCGCGTGCTCGAGCCGCTCACGTGCGACTTGCAGGTTCCACAAGCACGTCGCGACCGCGCCTTCGCGAAAGGCCAGCTCTACCTCGAGCTCCGGTGGTGGATCCGGGCCCGCGAGCTCACGTGCTCGCGCGAGCAAACCGTAGATCTCCTCAGTGTCTGTAGTCTCTATGGAGCGATTGAACCCCTCCTCGGCGAGTGCTCGCGCGAGCCCGCGCGCATCCGCTTGGGTGCGTGCGAGCCGCAGGTAGCGCACGCTCATCGCGTAGCCAGGAAACGGATCGACCCATTGCACCGGCATGGCCAAGTCGTGCAGTGCGTCCAAGCGCATGCGCGCCAAGGTGTTGTCGTTCGCGGGCGGGATCGAGTTGAGCGGCGCATTCGCTGGCTTAGGCCGGAGCGAGAGCGAAGACACTATGTTGCCGAAGCGCACCACCGTGCGGTCCCAAGAGACCCGCGTCAGTGCGCCCGCAGCGCTGCTCGCGAGCGGCAGACCGAGCTCCTCTAGCAGCTCACGCGCAGCCGAGAGCCCTTCTTGCACTTGGGCACTCTGAAGCAGGTGCTGCGTGGCGAGGATGCGCAAGCGCAGCCGCGTTTCGCCTGTCGCGTCCTTTGCGGCATGCAGATATTCGTGCGCCGCGTCCGTGCTGCGACCGCTGCGCGCGAGCGCGTCGCCACGGGCGCTGCGCAGCGCGATCAAACGCTCGGTCGATAGCTCCAGCTTGCCCGCGACTTCGAGCGCACGCGAGTAGAGCACCGCCGCCCGCGCGAAGCCGAGCGATGCGCTCGCCAGCTCCGCGGCACGCTCGAACTGCTCGCATGCGAGCCGGAGCTGACCGGCTGCGACGTGGTGGCGCGCGAGCACTGCCGGATCCGTCTCCGGCTGCTCGCCGAGCACTTGCGCGAGCCGCGCGTGCAACGTACGCGCGCGCTCGGGCGACAGGCACGCGGTCGTGACCGAGCGAATGCGGTCATGAAAACATGCGACATCACCCTGACTGCGCCGTCGCAGCAGCTTACGGCTGCACAGGTCAGCGATCAGCGGACCGAGCTCCGCGTCGTTCAAGTCGGCGACGCGACCGCACAGCGGCGGCGCGATCGGCCCGGCAGCTGCGGCCGTGGCGTCGACCAAGTTGCGCGCTTTGGAAGACAGCTGGTCGAGCTCGGCCTCTATCGCCGCTTCCAGCGTCAGTGCCAGCTCGCTGCTGTACGGATTGCGCGCCGCAAAGCGCGCGAGCACGCTCATGAACAGCGGATGGCCGGAGCTCTCGCTGACGATGATCTCGAGCCAGGACTCTGGGACTTCGGGTGAAGCGATCTCGCGCACCAGGCGCCAGGCGTCGGAGGCCGCGAGGCCGCGCATGCTCAGGGTGCTCACACCTTGCAGCGCGCGCAGACCCGCAACCGCTTCGGCGGTCACGCCGTCCAGCTCACTCGCCGGGCGTACCGTCGCGAGGACCAAACAACGCACAGGCTCGGGCCCGTCGATCAGCGCGCGCAGCAAGCTGAAGCTCTCAGCGTCAGCCCACTGCAAGTCCTCGATCGAGATCACCAACGGGCCTTGCTCACCGAGTCGCGTGAGCAAGCGCCGAAACACTGCAAAAGCCTGCAACCGCTGCACGGTCGGATCCGCAGGCAAGCCATGGAGCGGCTGCTCGCTGAGCTGCGGCAACGCGCCGAGCGCGGGAAAGAGCCGGCACAACAATGCCGCTCGCGGCGGCAGGAGCTGACGACACGACTGCTCATCGAGCTCGCTCAGAATGCGCGCGATGCCCTCGACCGCGCCGTCGAACGCCTTGCAGGCCGAGGTCTCGTTCTCGTAGCAGCGGCTGCGCAGGACGTAGCCGTCTTGCTCGACCAGCTCATCGATGTGAGCGCGCAAAAACTGAGTGACCAGCGCGCTCTTGCCGATGCCGCTCTCGCCCTCGATCAGCACGAGCTTCTGTCGACCTTGCGACACGCGCCGCAGCGCTTGGCCGAGCTCAGCGAGCTCGTGCACGCGCCCTTCGAAGTGGCTAGAGCGCGTGGTCATGCCGCCGCTGGCTGCAGGGTCGGAAGCCGGCTTGGAGCGCCCGCTGCCCAGCGTCTGCCGTACTTCGCTCGCGCTGGGCCGCTGCTCTGGATCGAGTGCGAGCAGGCGCGCGCACAGCTCGTCTAGATCTGACGGGACGCCCGGCGACAGCATCGCGGGCGACTGCGGAACCTTCGTGCGTTTGGCTTGCAAGAGCGCCTCGACACTGCTCGCATCGAAGGGCCGCAGGCCTGTGATCGCCTCGTACAGACAGACGCCGAACGCGTACCAGTCAGAGGCAGGACCCAGCTTGTGGCCAAGCGTCTGCTCCGGCGCCATGTACGCGATCGTGCCGAGCGCATCGACCAGTGAGGTTTGCAGCTCGTCGTCGAACGCCGCGGTCAACCCAAAGTCGAGCAAGACCACACGGCCTGCTGGCGTCACACGCACGTTCGTGGGCTTGAGGTCGCGGTGCAAAAGCCCCGCGGAGTGAAGCGCCGATAGACCGTCCGCGAGCTGACGGAATGCCGCTCGCAGCCGCAGCTCGTCGAAGCCGCGTGGGTCATCTTCGGAGTACACGTGTGCGAGCAGGTCCTCGCCGGGCACGAGCTCCATCGCGATCAGCCAAGTGCCATCCTCCTCGAACAGCTGATCGAGCCGGACGAGGTTAGGGTGGTGGACCTCTTGGACCGTGCGGAACTCGAGCTTGAAGCGCGCGAGCGATGTCGGGTCGACGCGGCGCAGCTCCTTGAGCGCGAGGTTGTCCCCCGTCGCGCGATCCAGCGCTTTGTAGACGACGCCGTACGCACCCTCACCGATGACGTCCAGCTGTTCGTATCTACCCAGCCGGGCGCTGCGGGCGAGCTGACTCATGAGTGGTTGGGCATTGCCCCCTAACGTGGGTTCAGGGTCGGGTCGGCCGGTACCGTCACATCTCCTGCATCGATGAACGCATTGCAGATCGATTCGATGTACGCGTGCCGGAGCTGATCGATTTGCGGGGTCTGCTCGAGCAGCACCACGCCGATCGGTAGAAAGCGCATGGCGCGGCCGGTCGCGAGCAGCCGACGTTCGAACGCGACGCCGGTGCTACTCATGAACTGCTCGACCTCCGCGTCTGTCTCGGGCTTACGCCGCGCGGACAGATCGATCGTGCGCGTACGGCTGTCGTCGGGCTGCAGCTCTTCTTGCCGGCTCCAGATGCGATCAGCCTCGGCCGTGAGATCGGAGCTCGCATTCAGCGACTGCGTGCGCGCGAGGCATGCAAGTTTGTCGCCTTGGATGACGAACAAGATCCCGCGCGGGCTTGACGTGCAGCCGCACAGAAATTCGAGCGCTGCGTGAGCACGAGCCTCGAGCGTCGGGCAAGACCGCAACATGGAGTAGAGCTTACGAGGGTGTAGAGGTTGAAAACCGGCTGTCATGTGCAACCGGAATAGGTTAGCACGCGTTTTCGCCGCGCGAGACTAAGGGAGCGCTGTCGTAACACCTGACATAAGGTGACATTTGCAGCGGTGTGTCTATGTACGGGCCACGCTGGTCGGTTGTGATCCCGCTGCCGCCAGCAGCGGCAGCGGGTGGGCATCGAGCCGGGCCAGTGCAGCGGCGGTCGGACTGACTTCGAACAACCAGCCCAGCGCCGGGAGCGCAGCGCAGCTCGCTGCCAGCACACGAAAGCCAGCGTATGCGCATGTACGCGCGAGGAGCAGGATCCAAGGCACCACGATGAACAGCAAGCCGAGTTGGGCGAGCTCGATGCCCGTGTTGAAGCCCACGAGCGTCCAGAGCGCTTGGCTCTGCCCGAGGTCTCGGCCCGCAAACGCCAGCCCATGAACGAGGCCGAACGCCGCCGTCAGCAGCAGCTCTCGACCTGGAAAGAGCGGCCGCAGCGCGTGCACTGCGGTGACCAGCACAGTGCCGGCGATCGTCAGCTCGACCCAGGTGGAGCCCGCACCTGCGCCCACGTTGCAGACCCGCTTCGCGTCTGCCAGGGCGGCCCAAATACGCGCGCCGATGCGCGGATCAGGCGCCCTGTGACTCGAATAACCACGGCCTATCACATCGTATGTGGAGGGGTTCGAGTGAGCCGTCATGGTGGCCGCAAAGGCTAGCAGTTGCGTTCGCGCAAAAGCTCGTCTAGGTGTACGCGCATGACGATTCGGACTGCGATTGTTGTGGAAGGCGGCGCTATGCGTGGCGTGTTTTCGGCGGGCGTGCTCGACGCGCTGCTCGAGCTGGGCCTGTCCGATTTCGACTTGGCCATCGGCACTTCCGCAGGCGCGTGCAACCTGGCGAGCTTTATCGCCAAGCAACACGGTCGCAATCTGCGTTGTTACGTCAACATCATGGCGCGCAGGCAGCTGTTCAGCTTGCGGCGCGCGCTGCGTGGCGGGCACTACATGGATCTCGATTGGCTGTGGGACGCCTTTGCCTCCGAGGACCCGCTCGACGAAGCCGCCGTCGCAGGCGCACGCACGCAGCTCGTGTCAGTCGGCACCTGCGCGGCGACCGGCGAGCCGATCTATTTCACTGCGAGCGGGCCGCGCATCCACCACGACTTGAAAGCAGGTTGTGCGCTACCTTTCTTGTACCGGGGTCCGGTCGCGATCCAAGACAAGCAGGTGGTCGACGGCGGTCTGGTCGATCCGATTCCCGCGCAAGAGGCTTATCGTCGCGGCGCGCGGCGCATCATCGTGATCCGCAGTCGCCCGTCCGGCGTGGTGAAGCGCTCGAATGCGTTCACACGGCCGATGGCGGCGCTCCTGTCGCGCACGCCTGCCGTCGCGAAAGCCAGCTTGCACACCGCGCAGCGCTACCAGGACGCCGTGCGCTTCATCCAAGCACCACCGCACGACGCGCAGATCATCGAGATCGCGCCGGTGGCGCCGCTCAAGACCAAGCGCACCACGCAAGATCCCGCTTGTTTGCGCGCCGACTACGCGACGGGGCACGCGCTGACACACGGCAGCCGAGAGCGGCTGCATGCCATGCTGAGCTGACCCTGAGGGCGCGGGAAAAGCACGAACGGTCAGGCAGCGCCACCGGGCAGGTCGTATGTTCGACCTGTGACTGACCAAGCCGAAGCCTATCGCGCGCGCTTTCGCAAAGTGCTCGAGCACATCGACGAGCATGCCTCCGAGCCGCTCCCCGCCGAGCGCTTGAGCCGCATCGCCGCGTTTTCGAAGCACCACTTTCACAGACAGTTCTCAGCGCTCTTCGAGATCGCAGTGCACGAGTACGTGAAAGCTGTGCGCCTCATGCGCGCGAGCGATCAGCTCGGGTTTCGCTATTGGCGCAGCGTGCTCGATGTCGCGCTCGACAGTGGCTACGAGAGCCCCGAAGCGTTCGCGCGCGCGTTCAAGAAACACTTCGGTCAGACACCTTCGCAATTCCAGAGCTCGCCCGACTGGCGCAGCCGCGATCAGCTGCAACAAACACTCGCAACGATCAGGACTGACTTCATGGCCACTGAATACAAGTTAACTGACATTCGCGTAGTCGACTTCCCCGAGACTAAGCTCGCCGTGTTCGAGCATCGCGGCGATCCGGCGCGCGTCGATCAATCTGTGCGCCGCTTCATCGAGTGGCGCCGCGAGGTCGGGCTGAAGCCGCCGGAGAGCAGCACGTTCAACATTTTCTGGACCGACCCCGCCGCCGTGGGCCCAGACGACTACCGGATGGACCTGGGCGCCGGAACCCAGAAGCCGGTCCCGCCGAACGATCTCCAGCTCGTGGCCAAGACCATCCCGGCTGGGCGCTGCGCAGTGATAAGGCACATCGGGCCGGACCCCCTCCACGCCCCGATCCACTTTCTCTATCGCGACTGGCTCCCGAGCAGCGGCGAAACCCCGCGCGACTACCCATTGTTTGCGCAGCGAGTCGCGTTCCCACCTCAGGTTCCCGCGCACGAAGCGATCGTCGACGTCTATCTGCCTCTGGCCTAGCGAGAGTCCCAGTTCTAGCGAAAAACCGCTTCGGATATGCATACTCGGCCACCACCCCATGGCCAGGGGCATCTTCGGATCTGCGCAGAAATCTGCTAGCGTCCCGACGATGCTTTGGGTTTCGAGCAAATCGTTCGGAGACAGCTTTGGCCCTGTGCTTACGCATAGCGTTTGCTCGGCGCTCGCTGTCTGTACTTTGGCTGGCTGTTTCTTGGACGAAAACCCGCGCGGCGCGGCAGCGAGCTCGACATCGAGCACGGACAAAGCGGACGGCGGCAAGCGCGGATTCGTGCCGCGCGACCCCGGCCCGGTCCGCACGCAAAACGCCGACGCAGCGACCACTGATCCTGGCACGCGCAATCCGACCGGGATCGGCGATCCAGTCGATGCGTCGACGCCGAGTGTGACGCCCATGCAGGATGCGCAAGTCGCACCCGCGATCGATGCGCAAGTCACGCCGGCGGTCGACGCGCGCGTGGCTCCGGTCGCTGACACTGGCACCACACCACCTGTCGCGACGAACGACGCGCAAGTAGCTCCAGTCGTCGACGCAGCGACTCCCGTCGTCGATGCCGGTCCGCCGCCACCAGCTGCACTGCCGCAACCGATCCATCGCTACGAGTTCGAAGGCGCCGCGCGCGTCGCGCTCGACTCGATCGGCGGTGCGCACGGTGAGCTGCAAGGTCGCGCGTACATGGCTGGCATGGGCGAAGTGCAGCTCGGCGGGATGTACGAAGACGCAGTGGTGCTGCCGCCGCGCATCATGCAAGGCGTGAAGAGCTTCACGATGCTCGGCTGGATGGTGCCGCGCACCCAAGAGTGCACGCAGCGCTTGTTCGAGTTCATCTACTTCCGCGAAGGCCAGCAGCGCTCGCAAGTCTCTGCGCTCTATCTCGCACCCTATGCGTGTCCAGACAACAGGCCCGCGGTCGGCTACCTGACCGAACGCGGCATCTCGAATGTCGTCAGCGATCAGGCGCTGAACGGCGTGCGCGATCAGGTGCTGCTCGGTGCCATGTACGACGAGAGCACGCAGGAGCTGCAGCTGATCGTCAACGGCGCCATCGCCCAGCGCGCGACAGTCATGATTCAACCGCGCGAGCTCGCCGCGTCGCAAGGCAGCCTCGGTCGCTCATCGCCCGAACGCGACAGCCAATTCGGCAGCAGCATCGCCGAGTTCCGCATCTACGACCAAACCCTCGACGAAGCGACACTCGCAGAAATCGCCCGCCGCGGCCCCGATCAGCTCTAACGAGCGGCCGCAGCTGTGCGCTGCACGAGCTCGATTAGCTCGCCGCTTGCGATGAGTCGTGACAGCGCGTGGTTGTCTTCGCGTTCGATCAGCTCGACGAGGTCTGGGGTGCCTGTCGCTGCGAGCTGCACGCTGCCTTGGAACGGCACAACTTCGTCGAGGGGCGCATGCACAAGCAGCACGCGCACGCCCGCGGGCAAACGCACCGTCGGTCGGTAGAGCACCGCGGCTTGCGCGAGCAAGAGCGTAGGTCCGCGGTACAAGCCACGCTCCAAGAGCGCCACAGCAACTGCGCCGCCGAATGACGAGCCGACGAGCACATCGGGCCGAAAGCGCAGCGCGGTCCCCGCATGGACAGCCACGCAGCTCTCAAAGTTGCGCGTATTCATAGTCGGCGTCTCGGCCTCGAAGTGCTGCGCGAGCAACCGAGCCTTATTCCCCTGCGGACTACTCTCCAAACCATGAGCAAACTGAACCCGCAGCATCACACTCTCCTACGTACGCGTGCCCGTGCCCGTACGCGTTCCCCATCCCGCGTCTAGTTCTGCTTCTCCCCCCCAGCATAACCCAACGCCCGCAACCGCTCCGCAACAGTCGAATCAGCAGGAATGTCCACGCTCTTCCGCGTAGCGCGCCCCTCAGCGGCATGACTCGCCTCTGTCTCCAGCGCCTGCTGCGACAGCTGAAGCAGCTCAGGCCGCTCATCCACCAGATTCACCTGCTCACCACGATCTTGGTCGACTTGGTACAGCTCACGCGGAGCAAGCCCGCGCGGATTGCCAGCATTTGCCTCGATCAGCTTCAGCGCACTGCCACCACGCTGCAAGCGCAGCGCGCGCAGCACGTTCCCCTCGTGGCTCTCCTCCGCGAACACACTGTCGTGCGGGTTGAACAGATCCTGCCCTTGAACCCCTTCAGGAACAGGCAGAGCGGCGAGCTTGAGCAGCGACGGCATCAAGTCGATCGACTGCACCAAGTGCCGCAGCACAGTCCCGCGCATCGCGTTCCCAGGCAGCTTCACGAACAGCGGTACATGCAGCGCTTCGTCGTACAGCGTGGTGCCGTGCCAATAGCCGCCGTGATCGAAGAACTCTTCTCCATGGTCCGAGGTCACGACGATGGTCATGTCGTCGTACAGGCCGCGCTGCTTCAGCGCTCCGATCAGCTGCCCAAACGACTCATCCCAGAACGTAATCTCCCCGTCATACAACTGACTGAGCCGCGGCGCTTCTTCAGGCAAAGGTCGAGGATGCGCCGCGCGCGCATACGCAGTGCCGTCGTAAGGATGCGCGTAGTATGGGTCGTGCGGATCCATATACGCAGCGAGCATGAAAAACGGCGCAGCGCGCTTGCGATCGATCAAGCCCAACACTTCGTGAGTGACAGTCGGCGCATCGCGGTACGCGCTGCCCACCTCGATCTGCCCACGCTTCGCGCGCATCGTCTCGATGCTCTGCCGAAGCGCCTGCACGAACAGCAGCTTGGCCGCAGTGTCGTTCGCGCCGAGCACGAAGCTCGGCTCTAAGTATGAGTACTCGTCGAAGCCTTGGTGGAAGTTGAAGAACGGCGCGATGTTGTAGTTCGTGACCACGCCGTACGTCTCATAGCCACCTGAGCGCAGCACCTCCGGCAAGGTCGTGAGCTCATCCGGGAAGGCATCACCCTTCGCCATGGTGCGATGGCTCGCGGCGAAGCGACCACTCAAGATCGACGCGAAGCTGGGCCGGGTCCACGACGCATTCGCAAAGGCAGCATCGAAGCGCAGCGCATCTTGCGCGAAGCTATCGAGCGCAGGCGTACGTCCGGGCCGATAACCGTAGCTCGGCAAGCGATCCGCGCGCAGCGTGTCGACCACGATCAAGAGGATGTTCCCAGCTTGGCTGTTCGCCGCCGGTCGCGCGACCGATGCTTGCGTAGGCCCAGCACCCCCCAGCGCACCTGCAGCCGTGAGCAGCAAGACCAGCACTGCGACAACCACCGGCGTGCCCCAAGCGCGCAGCAAGAACGCAAAGGCGCGGCGCTCGACTAACTTACGCAGCCCGAAGCTCGCGACTACGAACACTAGCACTGCGCACAAGACACAGACGAGCAACACGCCGAGCCCGTGCGGGCTCTTCCACACCAGCTCCTCGTGATAGAGATCGCGCCGCACACGAAACGCGCCGATCGCCAAGCCACACAGCGCGAATAAACCTGCAGCGCCACGCGCGTAACTCGCAGACGCAGCCATCGCTTCACGCTGCATCAGCCGGCCTAAGAGCGCGCTCACAAATGCGAGCAAAGCGCCGACGAGACCCAGCACAAGCGCATACACTGCAGTGCCATAGGCCAGCACGCCGTAATCCGGCTCGGTTGCGCTGCTCGCGAGCACGAGCAGGCCTTCACCGCAGCCAAGAGCGGCACCGGCCAACAAACCTGCGCCGAGCCCGAGCAGCGCGCCCGGCCATAACCGAGGCCACGCGCTCTCCGGCACAGGCTCGAGCGCTGCGTGCACATGTGCTTCGCGCTCAGCATCATCCACGCGGATCGCCGCTTGATAGCCGACGCGCCGCGACATGAACACGAGGCCCCCGAACGACGAGAGCAGCATCTCGACCAGAAAGCCGAGCGTCGGGATCAACACGGCTGTGGCTTCGGGGATGCCTCCGCGCGTGTACAGCGCAACAGCTGTCGCTTCTCTCAGACCAATGCCGTTCACCGACGCAGGCACGAGCGTCGCAAACACCTGCAGCGACGAACCGAAGAACACCTCGCCCACGCTCAACTCCGCGGCCAGCGCACGCGCGGCGCCCACGTAGATGAACGCGCGAAACACGTGCGTGCCGACGCCGAGCAGCGCCGCTTGCACGACCAACGTGCCTTGACCGTCGTACGCGCACACAGCATCGGTCGTCGTGCGCAGCTTGCCAGCGAGCGTCGGCGAGAGCTGCTGCACCAGCGCGCGAAACAATGCGGGCCGGCTCACGAGCAAGAGCGCGACGGCGATCAGCGATAGGAAAAAAGCATCGACGAGCAACACGCCGGTCCAGCCGACGAAGCGCACGCCGAAGAGCGAGCCGCCCACCACCACCGCACCGAACGACAACCAACCGAGCACCATCTCGATGCCGATGCAGGCCGTCGCGCGCGCGACTTTGCCTGTGTGCTTCGAGATGTCGTAAATGCGATAGCCGTTGAGACCGGTCCAGCCACCAGGCGCAAACTCCCCGAAGAAGCGCCCGATCAGAAACGAGCCGAACAAGTGCGACAGCGGCGCATGGATGCCTTGGCCGACGAGCAAACGCTGCCAGCGCAACACCGAGCAGCACACCGCCATCAGCTGCATCGCGAAGCCGAGAACGAGCCAGCCCCAAGCGAGGTTCGTGATGCGTTGCCAAAGGTCAGCTGCGCCGTTCGCACCGAGCAACTTGACGTACACCCAGCTCAATACGGCGAGTGACAGGAACAACTTGGCGAGGAACAGCGCGCGCTTTCGATTCATGCTGCGATCCCGCAGGGCCGCCATCAGCGGCCCCGCGTACAGGCAATAGTAACGCGTAACGCGTAACGCGTTCAGCGCACGCGCGCGATCGCGTCTTCGACGTCGAGCTTGGAGCCGATGTACAGCGGCACGCGTTGGTGCAGCTCGGTCGGCTCGACCTCCAAGATCGGCTGCGTCCCGGTCGAAGCGATGCCACCCGCCTGCGCCGCGAGCAGGGCCATGGGTGCAGCTTCGTACAACAGCCGCAGCTTGCCGTTCTTGTTCTTCTTGTCGGCCGGGTAGGCGAACACGCCGCCCTTGAGCAGGGTACGGTGGAAGTCAGCGACGAGCGTCCCGATGTAGCGAGAGCTGTAGGGCTTGCCCTGTTCTTTGTTAGGGGTCTTGAGCCAGTCCACCCAACCGCGGACCTTGTCGTCCCACTGCGCTTCGTTGCCTTCGTTGACCGAGTAGATCTTCCCGCGCTCGGGCATCTGGATGTCTGGATGCGAGAGGAAGAACTCGCCCACGGTCGGATCCAACGTGAAGCCGTGGACGCCGTTGCCGGAGGTGAACACGAACATGCACGACGAGCCGTAGATGATGTAACCCGCAGCGAGCTGCGAGCGACCGGGCTGCAGACAGTCTGCGAGCCCAGGCTCCTGGTTCTCGCTCACGCGGCGATGCACGGAGAAGATGGTGCCGATCGAGATGTTCACGTCGATGTTGGTCGAGCCATCGAGCGGATCGAACATCAACACGTAGCGACCCTTCGGGTACTTCGTGGGGATGGGGATCGGATCTTCGTTCTCTTCGCTGCCCATCAAGCACACTTGACCGCCGCCTTCGATCGCGCGGATCAGCGTGTCGTTCGCGAATTCGTCGAGCTTTTGAACTGTCTCGCCCTGGACGTTGACCTTGCCGGTGTGGCCCAAGAGCCCCGCCAAGCCCGCTTGATTGACCCGGCTCGCGATGATCTTGCCGGCGAGCGCGAGCTGCTGGAAGAGCTGCGTGAACTCACCCTTGGCCTCAGGGAATTGCCGCTGACGCTCGAGCAGAAAGCGGTCGAGCGTGGAGCCATATTCGGGTCTGCGGATCTCTGACATGCGTGTCCCTTTTGTCGTTTCCCTTGCTGCGCGGTGACCGGCAGGCCGCAGGATCTAGCACCGATTATCGGGCGAGGAAACTTGCCACGAAGCCGCCGCCCTCGAAGCGAAACAGCGGCCGCAGCTCGGGCACGCCTGCAGTGTTGCGCTGCAGCTCTTGAATGCTGAGCAGCCGGCGCGTCCCTGACGGGTCCGAGCCTACGTGGATGAACAGCGACAGCGCCGAGCCGAGCAAAACGCTCGCCAGGCCCGCGTTGCCGCCCAACGATTGACCTGCGCTATGTGCGAGCAGGCTGAGCGCGACCTGAGGGCTCGGCGCGTGCAGCCCGATCGAGACCCCGCCGCTCGCGGCTGCAGCAGCCAGCGCGCTGTCCGCCTCTGACAGCCGCAGGTCATCGAGGATCAAGCGGTCAGGCCGGAGCGCGGTCGCGCGCTGCACCAGCTCATCCAGGCTCGCCTGTGGCAGCGCGCGCCTGCACAGCGGCACGACCTGCGGGTTGAGCAGGCTGGCATTGGGCGCATCTTCGATCGTGACGATGCGTTCATGCTCGGGTGCGAGCCGCGCCAGCAGCATCAGCCACTCGCTTACGCCCGAGCCCACGGTGCCGAGCACCAGCACATTGCGCCGCTGCTGCATGCACCCGCGCAACAGCGCGAGCATGTCCATCGAGAGCGCGCCGTCGGTTACGTAGCTCTCGGGGTTGCGTTGAGCACGGGTCGCACAGCGCACGGTCATGAGTGGCCCGCGCGGCGACAGCGGCGGCAAGAGCAGCTGCAGTGTCCCGCCTCCAGGCAGCTGCGCTTCATGGACCGGCTTCGAAGGGTCGAGCTTCTGACCGGCCCGATACAACAAGCGCCCGGCGATCACACGCACAGCGCCATCGTCCGAGAAAAAGCTAGAAGTCCGCGTCAGCCCGCCGCCCAGATCCACGTGCACGCACGTCGGACCGTCGACCACGATTTCTCGCACTTGTCGGTTGTTCAGCAAGCGCTCGAGCGGGCCAAGGCCCACGGCTTCGTTGATCGTCGCCTCGCGCAGCGCGGCCGGATCGATGTCGTCCGCGAGCATGCCTTCGTCGACGAGCTGATCGATCAGCGCATCGAGCAAGGCTTGGTGCTCCGACGGGAACGCGCTCTCCTCGTGGCGCTGGATGTCCAGGTGCGGCGCGAGCCGCTCCAGCAGCATGCTGAGTGCCGTTTGCAGGCGCACGTTTGGTGCGAGCGCGGCGGGTGAGGTCAAACCCGACAGCGCTGCCGCTTGCGCGCTGTCTACGCCTTCGAGGCCTTCGCTCTGGCCGATCCGCGGCAGCGGCGGAATGCTCGGGTTGCTTACGCCGCTCGGCGGCATGCTCGCGCGATCGGTGTGGAGCGATGGCGCGGGTACGGTCGTGCCTGCTGCTGACAGCGGCGGAGAGCTCGGGCTGCGAACACGCGCGCCGCCGCGCCGGGCAGGGTTCTTGGGCTCGCTTGCCGCCGACGGCGGCGCCGAGCTGCTGCCGCGGCGCGCGGGTGCAGGCGGCGTGACGCTCACGCGTGCGGGGGGTGGGGTCGAGGTGCGAGGCAAGGGCGGCGGCGAGGGCCGCGCACGCGCGTCATGGGGACCGGCGGGTTTGCTCCCCGGGCGCCTGCGCTGCGTCTCAGCGCGCGGATCGGCGGGTGGACCGACCGACAAGCTCGGGCTGCCCGCGCCCTCACCGAGCACAAGGATAAAATCGCCGATGTAGATCTTGTCGCCCCGTCGCACCACCGCGGGGCCGCTTAGGCGCCGGCCGTTGACATAGGTGCCGTTGGTGCTCTGTTGATCCACGATCACATAGCGCTGGTCTTTAAACAGCAGGCGCGCGTGATGCTTAGAGACATTGTTCTTCGGCAGACATAGCTCGTTGTCGTCCAGGCGGCCGATGTTGACCTCCGCCTCATGGAAGTCCAGCTGCTGCTGGGCTCCGCCCTTTTCCGTGATGACGATGGAAAACACCGATCGGCATTGAACTCGGCCGATGGTGCCGCGGTCAAGCACCGGACGTTGTTCCCGCTGTGCAGGCGGGTGTAGGCTCATTTGCGGAGAAGACGACACTATGGCGAAGCGACGGGGTAAGCGCGGAAAAACCGAGTCTGAGGAGCCTAAGCAGCCGGCTCCTGCGCCAGACGCCACCACGTCGCTCGGGTCATTGCTCAAGGCGGCGAATGTGGCCGTCGTGAAACCACCCCGCACCTTGGCACCGCCCGGCCCAGAGTCGCTCAGGCCCGCGTCGCTGCCACCCAGTCGACCAGGGCCAAAACCGCTAAACACGGAGTCAGGTCTCAAAAACAAAACCAACCCTGCCACAGAGCTGCGCATGCTGAACGACGCCTACTCGGGCGTGCGACCGCTTGAGCACAAGCGCGCGCGCAAGGTGGTGGTCAGCCCGGAGCGTCAGCGCATCACGAAGATCGATCGCGAGGAAGAAGCCGCGGCGCGCCAGCGCTTGGCCGCGTTGGTCGCAGGCGGCATTCACTTCAAGGTCAAGGAAGAAGACGGCTTCGTGGAGGGACAGCGCAGCGATGTGCAGCCCAAGATCGCGCAGAAGCTGGGCGGTAAGAGCTTCGCGCCCGATGCCACGCTCGATCTGCACGGCGAGGTCACTGCGCGCGTGAGCGATGTCGTCGCCACGTTCGTGCGCAGTCATCACCGGCGCGGTGCGAAACAAATGTTGATCATCGTCGGCAAGGGCCTGCATTCCGAAGACGGTCAAGGTGTGCTGTTGCACGCGCTGATCGACGCGCTCACTAAGGGCGGAGCGGCGCCGCTCGTGCGTTGTTTCGCGAGCGCACACGCGAACCTCGGTGGCTCCGGGGCAGTGGCGGTGCTGCTGATCTGAGGTACGCTGGCATCGCTATGATGTCCAACGAGCTCCAACACGCCATCGAGATCGCGCGCGAAGCCAGCGCCGTGCTGCTAGATATCTACGCCACGGATTTCGCCGTGGACTTCAAAGGCAGCGGACAGAGCGATCCGGTCACCGAGGCGGATCGGCGCGCGAACGCGCTGATCGTTGCACGCTTGCGCGAAGCGTTTCCGGACGACGGCATCATCGCAGAGGAGAGCGAGCACAACAGCTCGGTGTTCCAGAAACGCCGCATCTGGTACGTGGATCCGCTCGACGGAACCAAAGAATTTGTCGCGAAAAACGGCGAATTCTCCGTGATGATCGGGCTCGCCGTCGAGGGCCGCGCGCAGCTCGGTGTGGTGCTGCAACCGAGCGACGGAACGCTGTACGCGGGCGAGATCGGCGTGGGCGCATTCGTCGAGAGGGACGGCGAGCGCACGCCGCTCGGGGTGAGCGCGCTGCACGAAACGCACAGACTTTCGTTGATCGTCTCGCGCTCGCACCGTCCGACCGCGACGAACGAGCTGATGCAGCGCTTGGGCATCGCGCGCGAGCTGAGCAGCGGGTCCGTCGGGCTCAAAGTCGGGCTGATCGCGCTGCAGAACGCAGATCTCTATGTGCACATGTCTGACAAGTCGAGCGCGTGGGATACCTGTGCGCCGGAGGCCGTGCTGATCGCTGCTCACGGGCGCTTCACCGATCTCGCGGGTGAGCCGATCAAGTACGGGATCCCCGATGTGCGCACGCGCCGCGGCATCCTCGCCTGCAACGCTGCGGCTTTTGAAGCGGTGTTGCCGGTGGTGCGCGAGCTCGCCGAGCGTCAGGGCTTGGTCAAAAACTAAGCCATCACGTTGAGCACGACACGCGACACCGTGAAGTAGACGACCAAGCCGAAGACATCGACGAGCGATGCGACGAACGGCGTGGACGACACCGCTGGGTCGAGCCCCAAGCGCTTGATCAAGAGCGGCATGAGTGAGCCGACCAGCGTGCCGAGGGTGACCACGGCGATCAGGCTGGACGCCACCACAATGCCCATCACCAGCGGGTGCGAAGTGCCGCCAACGAGCACCGTTCGGAGAAAACCGACGATCGAGAGCAAAACGCCCAGCGTGATGCCGACGCGCAGCTCGCGCCAGAACACCTTGGGCCAGTCGCTGGGGTCGATGTGCCCGAGCGCGAGCGCGCGGATGATCAATGACGAAGATTGTGAGCCGCTGTTGCCGCCGGATGAAATGATCAGCGGCACGAAGATCACCAGGTCGATCAGCGCGGCGATCTCCGACTCGTACACACGCATCACATTCGCAGTGAGCAGCTCGCCGAAGAACAGCACGACCAGCCAGGTCACGCGGCTGCGCACGAACCTCAGAAAGCTGATGTCCAGGTACGACTTGCCTACCGGCTCGACGGCGGCCATTTTCTGCACGTCTTCGTCGGCCTCTTCGATCACAACATCGACCACGTCGTCGACAGTGACTACGCCCAGCATCTGGCCGTTCGGGTCGACCACCGGCACCGCCGCGAGGTCGTACTTCGCGAACATGCGCGCCACTTCTTCTTGGTCGGTCTCGGGCGCGACCGTCACCACATTGTCGGTCATGTACATCGCGATCGACGCGCCTGGCTCGCCCAGGATCAAATCGCGCAACGAAAGCACACCCACCAACGTGCCGCCGTTGAGCACGTACAGCGAATAGATCTGCTCGGGATTCTGTTCCTGCGCCATTCGGCGCACCTCGTCGATGGCCTTGCGGCAGCTCATGCCCGTGCCGAGTGCGAGAAACTCGGTCGTCATGATGCCGCCCGCCGTGTCCTCGCCGTAGCTAGCGAGCACACGCGTCTCTTCGGCGACCTCCGGCTCGTGCTTCTGCAGCTCGGAGAGGATCGACTCACGCATGTCGTCCGGCAGCTCATTCACGAGGTCGGCGCGGTCGTCCGCCGACATCTCGCTGAGCATTTCGGCGGAGGTCTCGGGGGCGAAGAACCCGAGAATCGCGATCCGCACCTCCTCCGGCAAGCGCTCCAGCACCTCGGCCGCTTGCTCCACGGGCAAGTGCTTGACCACCAGCGCGGCCTGCTCAAGGGGCAGCTCCTCCGCCAACACAGCCGCAATGTCCTCGGGGTGCACCTCGGACAGCGCGTCCTGCAACTGCTCAGGCTCTTCCTCTAGGGTGGCTTTGAGGAGAGGGGTGAGCAGCTTGGAGACGTGCATGACGGGAGATTGTGCAGAAAGCGCTGCCACGGCAAGCAAAAGCTCTGCATCTGCGCGCGCGAAAAGCTCATTCCGCGCCGCGAACTGTGACGCGCCAAGTCAGCTCATCGCGAACCTCACCGCTTCCCGTCTCGAAGTACTGCGCTGCCCAGTCAGCTGGCGGAGCCTTGCCGTAAGAAAGATCGCCCAGCACGATCAGCCCGTCTGCTTGCTCGTCCGCGACCAGCTGGAGCACATTCCGTGCGTTCGTGATGACGCCTTGGTCACCAGTGTTCGCGTCGTCCGCAGCGGAGGCGCCACAAGCAGTCGTGATCAGGCAGAAGCGTAGTAGGCGTAACTGTTCGAACATCGCTATTGGTTTACAATGCGACGTGGCGCCGCGCTCGGCTGCGGCCGTTGCCCAAAGTTCGTTGGAGAGATCGCTGACGTTGGTGCACAGTTGGGACATCCCGCTGTGACAACAACCGACATCGGCGCCGCTGAGGGCTGCGCCGTATGCCCCTGTATCGAGTGATGTTGCCACTGTAGCGCGTGTTCTGCGCGCTGAACGCTCTGCGACACCCGCGTACGATGTCTTAGCGTCTGCTGCTGTGGGCTGCAGAACTAACAGGCCGGATTCCGCTAGTTCGCTGTGCACAACGCCCCTCGACCTATCCTAGTGCTCCCAATCGAACCGGGAGCTCGCATGTCTATACTTACTGATCGCCGCGCCGGCCTAGTGTCGCTGCTCTTCGCAGTCGCAGCCTGCGCTGCTGAGCCTGCAGCGCAGCCCGAGGTGCAAGCGCGCGCGGCAGCGCTGAGCCATCCCGACGTGGTTTGGGTCATGATGAAGGACCAAGCCAATCTCGAGCAAGCGCGCAGCATCGGTGATTGGGGCGCTCGCGGCGCGGCCGTCCGCGATGCGCTGCTCGCAACGGCGAGTGACAAGCAGCAGGCGATCCAGCGCTACCTCGTCTCGCGCTCGGTCAAGTACGAGCCGTTCTGGATCGTCAACGCGCTGCGCGTGCGCGCGGACGCTGCCACGATCGAGCAGCTCCGGAGCCGGCCGGACGTGGCCGCGGTCTCTGCAGAGCGCGCGTACAGCATCCCCGAGCCGCAGCCATCAGCGGCGGCGAGCAGCAGCAACGGATTGACCTGGGGCCTTTCGAGCATCCGCGCGCCCGAAGCTTGGCAGAGCTCTGGCAGTCACGGCGAAGGCATCGTGATCGGGAGCATCGACTCTGGCGTGCAGTTCGATCATCCCACGCTGGTGCGCCAGTACCGCGGTCATCACAGCGGCGGCTTCGATCACAACTACAACTGGCACGATCCCAGCAACGTGTGTGGCAATCCCTCGCTCGTTCCTTGTGACAACACCGCACACGGCACGCACACGATGGGCACGATGGTGGGCTTGGATGAGAGCGGCGCGCACGCGATCGGCGTTGCGCCTGGCGCGCGCTGGATCACTGCCAAGGGTTGTGAGGATCACTGGTGCTCGACCTACGCGCTCTTGTCAGCTGCACAGTGGATGCTCGCGCCGACCGACCTGAACGGACAGAACCCGAGACCGGATCTCCGCCCGAATCTTGTCAGCAACTCGTGGAGCAGCAGTCCAGGTGACACTTTCCTCGCGCCCATCGTTCAAGCGTGGGTTGCAGCCGGAATGTTCCCCGTGTTCGCCGCGGGCAACGACGGTCCGCGCTGCGGCACAGCCAATTCGCCGAGCGACTTCCCAGAGTCGTATTCGGTCGCTGCGTACGATGTGACTGACCTGATCGCGCCTTTTTCAGGTCGCGGCTCGGGCGCACTGGGTGCAACGAAGCCCAACATTGCGGCACCCGGCGTCGACATCTTGAGCAGCTGGCCGGGCAACGGTTATTACGCGCTCAGCGGCACCTCCATGGCGACGCCGCACGTCGCAGGTTCGATCGCCTTGCTTTGGTCTGCCGTGCCGTCGCTGCGGGGCGACATCCAAGGTACACGCGCTCTGCTCGACAAGACCGCCGTGGACACGGGCGACTGGAACTGCGGAGGTGACAAAACAAACAATGCGTCGTGGGGGGAAGGCAAGCTCGATCTCTACGCCGCTGTAACGAGTGCGCAGTCTCAAAAGATGCGCGGACAGTTGGTCGGCCGCGTGACAAGCGACGACGTCCCACTTGCCCGTGCCACCATCACCGCGCGCGCAGCGGGCCAGCCAGACCGCTTCATCATGACCAACGACGACGGCTCGTACGCGCTCGGCTTGGCGGTCGGCAGCTACAGCATCGAAGCGCGCGCGTTTGGCTATGAGACACGTACGATCGGACCCGTCGAGATCACGGAAGACAGCGCCCTCTCGACACCTGTTAGCCTCGAGCCAGCGCAGACTGTGTCGATCTCCGGTGCTGTCGTAGACGATAGGGGCGCAGCGATTCCGTTTGCGACGGTGACCGCGGTCGGCGCTCCGCTCGACCCCATCTCTGCAGATGTACGCGGACAATACACGCTGAGCGGCTTGCCAGTCGGAAGCTATGTTTTGAGCTTCGACGCATTCGGCTGCTACGAGCAGAAGCAGCTGAGCGTGGCAGCACTGTCCACGCAAACGCTGAGTGTCACCTTGCCGCGGCGTCACGATAAGTATGGCTACGGTTGTCAGATCTATGGCGACAAGCGTGTCCCCGCCGATCAGCCACTCCTGACTGCAGGCGACGATCAATCGCGGGTGTACGAGCTGCCTTTTCCGTTTTTGTTCTACGGCAAGGAATACAAGAGCGTGACTGTGAGCATCAACGGCGCGCTCAGCTTTCAACCTAAGCCGTTCGTGTTCGCCAACGGTGCCATCCCGTCTCCGACCTCGCCGAATGCAGCGATCTACGCGCTCTGGCACGACTACGTGGTCGGCGGAGCCAGCGGCGTCTTTACGCAAGTGCACGGCACAGCGCCGCGGCGCCTGGTGGTGCTCGAATGGCGAAACGTGCGCGTGCATCCTGCCGCGAACATCGACAAGACCTTCAACTTCAGCATCGTGCTGCACGAGACCGGTGAGATCACAATGCAGTACGGCGCCAGTGATGCTGCGACGCGTTACGGGGAGCTCGCGACCATCGGCATCGAAGACGAAGCTGGTAGCGACGGTCTGATGTATTCGCTGTACCGGACCAGCCTCGTGCCCGGTATGTCTGTACGCTATGCGGTCGCGCAGGCGGGAGTCGTGCGCGGAACCCTGACAAATGCCAACGATGCTCAACCACTCGCAGGGGTGATGGTTGCAGCCATGCGCGGCCCACAGCGCTTGCGCACCGTGACGACGGATACGCAGGGCAAGTATCTGCTGCAGGTGCCCGCGGGCAGCACAACCGTCGTCGTGAATGCCAAACACTACAACGAGCAGGCGCGCGCGGTGACTGTCAGCGCGGGCCAAACGACTCAGCTCGACATGGCGCTGCAGACTGGCATCGCAGAGGTCGAGCCCAACGCGATCGAGCTGATCGCCGCAGTGGGCAAGAGCAAGACGCGGGAGCTCTCGCTGACGAACCAGGGCTCTGCGCCGCTGCGCTGGTCGTTTCAGCAGAGCGGCCCCGCTCAGCGGAAACCAGGAGAAGTCCTGACGACCCTCACGCCTTTGGTGCTTCTACCCTGGGGTGTAGGCATGACAGACAACTTATGGATATCGGATCTCTACGCCCAGCAGAACATCGAGCTGACGAGCGAAGGTGTCGCGACCGGACGCATGTGGCCGCCAGAGTGGCCGAACCTCGCGCTCGACATGGCTTATGACACAACGCACAAGCTGATGTGTCAGGTCGACTTCAGCGCGGGCTACAGCATCGGGCTGCCGTGTTGGGATCCTAACACTGGCAAGGTCGAAGCCTCGATCAGCGGCGACTACCCGTGGACACAAGTGCCACAACGCGGCGTCGCTTACGTGCCTAGCGACGATACGTTCTACATCGGCGGGCCGGACCATGGCGTCATCTATCACATCGCTGGTCTGAGCCATGACCACCCCGGCGAGGTCATCAGTCAGTGTCAGCCTCCCGACCGAGGCATCTCAGGCCTCGCGTGGAACGCTTCGAAGCGCGTGTTGTGGGAGGCGACGAACAGCCCGTCAGATACATTGTTCGAGCTCGATCCCGACGACTGCAGCGTATTGTCTGCCATCGCGCACCCTGCACCAGGCTACAACGGCGCTGGTCTCGAGCTCGACGCACACGGCGACCTGTGGATGGTCGCGCAGAATCTCGGCACGGTGTACCTGGTCGCAAGCGGCGTTCCCACGTTCGAGAGCGTCCCTTGGCTCTCGACCACACCAAGCCGCGCCACGCTCGCTCCAGGTGACAGCGCAAGTGTCACGCTGACTGTCAACCCATCGGGTCTCGAGCCCGGCGCGTACAACGCAGCCGTGTACCTCGAGTCGGATGCGGCGCGCGGGCCGAGCATTCGCATCCCGGTGAGCTTGGTCGTGACTGACTATCAGCGGGCGATCGACTCGGGCAGCGATCTCACCTACACCGACTCGGAGCTCGAGACCTGGTCCGCGGATCGGCGGTATGTCAGCGGCGAGTGGGGTTACGTGAACGACGCACAAGCCGTACGCAGCGCGCGTGCGATCACCGGGACGGCGGAGCCAGCGCTCTACCAGAGTCTGCTGCTCGGCCCCTCGGCTTATCGCTTCGACAACGTCCCGAACGGCGTGTACGCCGTCGAGCTGCGGTTCGCGGCACCCTCGGACGTGGTGGAAGAGCCGCGAGAATTCGACGTGATCGTAGAGAACGAGATCGTGTTGCCCGCGTTCAATCCAGCTGATCGCCTCGGGCTGGACGCGGCCGACGAATACACGTTCTTCGTGCCAGTGAGCGATGGCGAGCTCGATGTGCGCTTCAGCCCGCGGGTCGGTCAGCCATTCGTGAACGCCCTACGCGTGACGCATAGGCCCGATCACTGACGCCATTTCAGCGTTTTGGTGATGCAGCCAACAGCTGCGCTGAGCTGCTCGGTCCAGGTTGGATCGAGTAGCCGCGAGGGTCCATCAACCTCGCCGCAGAAGGGAAGTTGCCATGCAGATGTGTAAGATTGGCTGGTTCGTGCTGGCAGTGTGCCTCGGTTTCGCAGCTTGCGCGGTCGATGTGCCGCCGCAGGAGGTCGCCGCGGTGGGCGTCCATGAAAGTGCGCTCACCGAGGACGGCTGTGCTTCGCCGCGGCCGCCGATGCGCGGCTGTCGCATCCCGTGCAAACCGTGTTTGATTCCCGAGTGCGTCGACGGCAAATGGACCTTCGAGCGCGTCGAGTGGGATGGCTGCGATTCCGACCCGCTGCCTGGTCCCGGCTGTTGCAAAGCGAGCGCCTGGGGCGGTTGCCCCGCGGAATGCCACTGCTGCGACTCCAACTGAGTTTCCACGAACAGCGTGGGGCTCGCGAGTGCGGGCCCACGTTGACTGTACGCAACTGACGTCCGCTCGGACGGAAACGGTCGGGAAGGCGCAGGTGCGACGATGAAGCTACGGAAGCCCAGCTACAGGAACCGTCAGCTCGATCCGCATCTGTGAGATCAGCGAGGCCGCGTGCTCGGCCTCCGCTGCGCTGTCGACACATGCGATGCTGTCGTCTTCACGCAGCACGCAGACGCGGAAGCCTGCGATCGCGAGCTCGCGCGCGGGCACGTCCGAGTAGACCTGGAACGGAAACTGACCCGCGACATTGTCCACGCCCATCATGGGCAGTGTGAATGATGGCAGGTTCCAACAGCGCCAGGTTTGCCCGGGATAGTTGGCGCACAGCACGAGCCCGCCGCTCCCAGCTTCAAGCGCGAGCGCACCCGTGGAGTCTGGCAGCTCGACGCGCGTGGCGTCGACGATGCTCTGACACAAGATGCCGCCGCTGTCCGGGAGCCCGCACACGTAGTCAGAGTGCGGCATCGCGATCGTCTTCACTTTCGGGAGATCGGCTTTTTTCGGCGTGCTCCAGCGACCTTCTTCGGCGCGGAAGCACAACACCTCGCCGCCCGCGGTGAGCGCACAGTAGCTGGCGAACGCACCGACGCGCAGCTGCTGGATGCCAGTCAAGCCGGCGATCTGCGAAGGCACGAGTGAGCCGCTGTCCGGCTTGAGCGAAGATGACTCGCCCCAGCAAGACACCGCGTGCTCCGCACCGTGCACAACGCACGTGGAGTTGTCGTCGACCGCGAGCTGATGCGCGTCGCTGATGCCTTGTGCTGCGGTTGCGGTCATCGTGGCAGTGCGTGTGCCGTCGCCGATCTGCCCTGCCGAGTTTGCGCCCCAACACGCAATTTCGCCGCTCGTCCGGCGCACGCACGTACGGCTTGTTTGCGTGCCAACCTCGACGACATCATCGCCCACATCTTGCGCGCGCACTGCGCTCGTTGAATCTGTGGTGGAGCCATCCCCGAGCTCACCGCTGGCGTTGCGCCCCCAACAATACAATCCATCGTCGCGGATCGCGCAGCTGTGCGTCGCGCTTGTGGCGAGATGGTGTGTGATAGCGTCGCCGCTGCCAGCTTCAGGCGACGCCGTGTTCTCTGACCCGCACGCGCTGCACAGCAGCCACAGCGCAAGCCAGCGTGTATCCCCCCAGAGATCGCTCATGAGCCCAGCCTATGCGAGGCCCGGAAGTGTTACAATGCGCCCATGATCGTTGTCACCAATCGCATTCCAGTCGCCGAAGCTCATGTCATCGATTTCGAAGATCGCTTCAAAAAGCGCGTCCATTTGGTAGATTCTGCGCCGGGCTTCATCCGCAATGAAGTGCATCGCCCGAGGCCCATGAAGTTCGATCACACACAAGGCGGCTTCGTCCCGGACCCCGAGCGTGAGGGCTACTACGAAGTGAAGACCTGGTGGCATTCGATCGAAGACTTCACGGCTTGGACGCGCAGCCCAGCGTTCGCCGAGGCGCACAAGAACCAAGCGCCCAAGGAAATGTTTCGCGGTCCGAGCGTGCTCGAGGTCCACGAGGTGATGACGAGCACCGATCTCGAGGTGCCGTGAGTCGCAGTGATCGTGCACAATAGCGTTTGACGCCACGCCCCACGCATACGGAGCGCTGAGAAGGAGTCCCATGCCTACATCGGTCGAGCTCGATACCCTGGCCATTCACGCGGGCCAAGAGCCGGATAAAGAGACTGGCGCGGTCATGCCGCCCATTCACTTGTCCTCTACGTTCGCGCAGTCCGGTCCCGGTCAGCATCGCGGCTTCGAGTACTCGCGCAGCGATAACCCCACGCGGCGCATGCTCGAGAACTGTGTGGCTGCGCTCGAAGGTGCAGAGCACGGCATCGCCTTTGCGTCGGGCTCCGCGGCGAGCGCGGCCGTGCTCGGAACACTGTCGCCCGGCGATCACGTCGTCACCTCCGACGACGTGTACGGCGGCACGTTTCGCCTGATGGACAAGGTGTTCGCGCCGCAAGGCATCGAGTACACGCGCGTCGATCTGACACAGCCCGAGCTCGCGCGCGCCGCGATTCGCCCGAACACCAAGTTGATCTGGGTCGAGACGCCCACGAATCCGCTGCTCAAGTTGATCGATCTGGAAGCGATGGCGCAGCTCAGCCAGCAGCACAAGCTGAAGCTGGTGGTCGACAACACTTTTGCGACGCCGATCTTGCAGCGTCCGCTCACGCTCGGCGCGCACATCGTTCTGCACTCCAGCACCAAATATCTGAACGGCCACAGCGATGTGGTCTCGGGCATCGCGCTCACGAGCGACGCCGCGCTCGCGCAGCGCCTGCGTTTCCTGCAGAACGCGATCGGCGCGGTACCTTCGCCGTTCGACTGCTACCTCGTGCTGCGTGGGTTGAAGACCTTGCCCGTGCGCATGCGCCAGCATTGCGCGATCGCCGCGTCGCTGGCCGCCTTTTTGGAGCAGCAGCCCGCGGTCGCCCGCGTGATCTATCCGGGCTTGCCCAGTCACCCACAACACAGTCTGGGCAAGCGGCAGATGCTGCTGCCCGGGGGCATGATCAGCTGTGAGCTGCGCGGAGGCATGGCGGCAGCGCGTGCCATGCTGGAGACCACGCGTTTGTTCGTGTGCGCCGAGAGTCTCGGCGGGGTGGAGTCCCTGATCGAGCATCCCGCGACCATGACGCACGCGTCGATCCCGCCCGAGGCCCGGGCCGAGCTTGGCATCGGGGAGGGCTTGATCCGTTTGTCAGTAGGCCTCGAGGCCGAAAGCGATCTGCGCGCCGATCTGCAGGCGGGACTGAAAGCAGCACAGACTGCCCGTTAAAACATGCGTGCCAACCAACTTGCTGTCTTAAGCAGCTCCGGGCTACCCTGGCGCGAAAGCTAGGTGACGATGACCATGCGATCGACGCCAGTGTGGCTTGGGGTGCTTTCTTTGCTCGGTGTTGTTGCGAGCTGCACGAGCGAAACCACGCCCATTGTGTACATCGGGATGACGTACCAAGTGCGCTGTCTGGACTGCGAACGGCGCGAGCCAGATCCGTCGCCGCGGGACATCCGCGCCGTCGACGGTGAGGCTGGCTACAGCTTGGATTGCTCTGTCTCCTCGACTGGGGGCACGAAGCGCGTGACCTTCAGCGCGGAGCACCAGGGCGAAAGCGCCGAGAACAAGTACGTGCTCTCCGTGAGAAACGCGCGCCTGGGCGGCGACGAGTCCGAAGGCCCGTGCGATGTGCGCGTGATCGAAGGCAACAACACCTACGTCGCGGGCTGCAGCACTGAAGCGCCCACGACCGAGCGTCCGTGCCAGATCAGCCTGAAAGAAAAGGGCGGCGTGGTCAGCGGCGAGCTGTACTGCGACAAGATGCCGAGCGACGCGAGCCTCAACCAGGTTCGCCACTTGGTCGCGCCCTTCACCGAGACCGACCCGGCCAAGCTCGAGCTTTACGGCTGTCGCGGGCTCTGAGCTTCGTGCTGTGCCGCTGCTGGCGGCGCAGTCAGCTTCTTGAGTGCGGACGCGATCGAACAATCGTTCGCTTGCGCTGCGCCACCTTCGCCCTGGCCACGTTCGGTGGTCACGCCTTGCGAGAGGATCCGGCTGGTGAGCAGGATGCCTTGCGCGCGCACACGGGCGCTCAGCTGGAGCTTGTTTTCACGTAGATTCCAGACGAACACGCGCACGTGCTCGTCACTGCGGCTCTTGCCTTCTTGCAGCACGAGCATGAACCACGGCGCACGCATCGCGGCTTCGAGCCCAGGCCGATCTTTCGTCATGCGCTGGTTCAGGGTTTCTTCGCGCACGCGCAGCTTCATCAGGTTCTCTTCGTCCACGCGCGCGATGAACTCGGGCTGTGTGAACGCCCCGATTTCGTAGAGCTCGCGCGCGGTCAGCGGATTCCAGCCCAAGCAACTCGGGATCCAATCCGGCTCCATCTGCAGCCCGGCTTGCGCGATCTGCGCTGCGCTGCCCGCCTGCGTGAGCGGAATCCGCAGATACAAGCCTGGCTGTCCTCGGAAGCCTTGGAACACCTGCCCAGCATCCACAGTGCCGAGCTGCTCGACCGGCATCTTGGCAGCGTCGATGATCAACGTGTGAAGCCGACTCAACGCGGCGTCGTACTCGGTTCGTAACGGCTCGAGATCCGTCTGATGCATGCGCCGGAGCTCTACCCGGAGCGCCGCTGCTCGCTGCTCTTGCCGCCAGTTGAAGCCCAGGACGATCGCGCCGATGAGCACGCCCAAACCAGCGAGATAGCGCCATGGCAGGCGCGGAAGAAAGCCGCTGCGCTTGGCCTCACCCATGTCAGGGCGAGCAGGCACGAGCCGCAGGGACGGTCGATTTGGATCGTCGGTGGCCATGATCGAGGTTCGTGGAGCCTATCAAAAGCAAACGGCCCCGCTCTGTTGAGCGAGGCCGATAGCTGTGTCGTAGTCGTGACGTGGTGACGGTCTACTTGTCGCCAGCGCGATTCACCGCGAAGCTGACGTTCGAGTAACCAGCCTGTGCGGTCGAGAACATGATCTTCTTGATCACGCGGTAGTCGATCGACACGTCGGCTTGCAGCACGACCTGGCCGGGGAAGGGCTCGGTCGGGTGCAGGATGCTCCAGTTACGCTTGAGCGTCTCCAGATCTTGAATCAGTGGCTCGATGCGCTCGACCTTCGGATCCGACGCCAGCGTGGCCGTGTCCGCCATGCGGCGGCCGTCCAAGGTGACTGTGATCGTGTCGATCGCGACGACCGGGTTCGGCTCCAAGTCAGCGACGTTCGCCGCCTTGGGCATAGTCAGGTTCGCCTTTTGGGCGAGCAGCTCACCGCTCGCGCTGAACGAGATCAGCAGGAAGACGACGAGCACGATCAGAAAGTCGATGAACGGAACGAGCGGAATCGATATGTCGACCGCCTTGGCGCCGTGACCGGAGACCTTCTTCGCTACGAAATCGAGCGGAACGTGCTTGAGGAGGACTTTACCTGGTTGATGAATAGGCATGCGCTGTTAGTCCTGAACTTCAGAGAGTGGAGCCGTCTGAGAGCGACATGTCCGGGAAGCCTTCGCCCACCACCATGTCCATCGACGCGACGACGTCTTTGTACTGAACGCCGTCCTCAGGCGCGACCACGAGGTCCTTGCGGTTTGGCTCGAGGCGCTTGCGCTCCTGAAGCTTCTCGCGCAGTTGCTCCATGTCGTACGTGTCACCGGACTTCGGGATCTCGATGCGATCACCGGCCGAGGACGCGAGGACAAAGCCGCTGGCCTGCACCTGGAGGATCACTTTGATCTTCTCCTCCGGAGGCGGCTCGTTCGGCGCTTGCTGGCCAGGCTGATTCTGGTTGGCGTCGATACGCGCCAGCTGATTCCAGACTGCAGTGACCAACAGAAACATCACGCAGCACAGCAGTAGATCGATAAACGGAACCAGGGGGATCTCGGAGTCGACCGACTTCTTCCCGCCGTGTCCTCCGCCCACATTGATGCCACCCATGTCAAACCTCGTCGGCTAGAAACAGAACGCTGCTGAGGAGGAGCCGAGGTGCAGAACTTATGCGCTGCACCTCAGCCCATCACGAGACCGTAACCAGTAACCGCAGGCGATCAGTCTTGCTGATCAAGCCGCTTGATTGTCGTCGAGCTGAATGCGCGAACGATTGTTGACCACGAGGTTCACAACCTGGACGGTCGCGGCGTTGATATCGTCGAGGAGCTTCTGCGTCTTGGTGTTGTGCGCAGCGAAGCCGACCAGCGCGATGATCGCGGCGAGCAGACCGAACGCGGTGCAGTTCATGGCTTCGGAGATACCCTTCGCCAACATGGTCGCCTTCGAGGAGGCGTCTGCGTTTGCGACGGCGCCGAAGGCGGCGATCAGACCGGTCACGGTTCCGAGCAGACCGCAGAGCATCGCGAGATTCGCGAATAAGGCGAGCAGCGGCGTGCGGTGCTCGATCTTGGGCAGCTCGATGAGAGCGGCCTCATCCATGGCGGCTTGGACTTCGGAGTCCGGGCGATTGACCTTCATCAGGCCTGATTTGACGATGCGAGCCAGCGGCGCATTAGCTGCCGAACAGAGCTTGATCGCGCGACCGATATCGCCAGCGAGGATGCACTTCTGCATCGTGGCGAGGAAAACTTCGCGGTTGATCGAGCACTTGTAGAGGTAGATGGCGCGCTCGACGATCACGCCGATGGAAAGCATGTTGAAAAACAGGATGGGGTACATACCCCAGCCGCCTTCTTCAAAGTGATGCGCGATAGTCGACATGCAGTGATTCCTCCTCAGGGCGGCCCATTTCTCCGTTGGGCACACCATCGTTTTGCTAGTTCGAATCGTCGTTATGGACTGTCTACCAAGGTGGCCGGTTGTACGTTCGTGTCACCGGTCCGCTTTACTAACGCCTTGCTAGACGAAATTCGAGTCTGGGACGCTTACCTTTGTTGTTTCCTATACTTAAGGCACTTTAAGTCGGCGTCTCAGCCTGAGCGAAGCGTCATCATATAGAGCGAGTTGCTCCTGTCAACCTCGATTTGCGCACAAATCCCACAGCATGAGCACACGAGCACTCTCGTTTCTCGGCGTTCATCAAAAGGTCCGACAGCCCAGCACAGGTTGCGATCGACAACGGTCGGTTTCAGAAGTTCCGCAGGTTCGACACGCGCACGCCAAACGAATACGCGCATGTGCTCGCGCCTCCGTGAGCGGCGGCCGACGCGCACGTTCTGGGGCATCGCACTCTGTGGCTGACGTGCGGATCGATGCGACGAATCGCTGTGCGACAGTCTCCATCTGTGCGTGTTCGTTGACATTCCTGGACCGCGTGCGATAGCTTCCCCAATCGATATTCGTCCACCAACTCGGATGGATGAGCATTGGATTCGGGATTCATCGCGTAGCTCGAGCGCGTGCGACATGAGCCACCTAGGAACGAGCATCGACTTCCGAGACCCTCGCGAAGAGATGGGCGCCACCAAGCGCACTGCGCGCACTTGAGAACCGAGCGAGCTAGCGAGTTAGGTACCAACGGGAGCCGCTTTTTCCATGGAAAAAATCTGGGGATTCTTGCATGACGGAGCGCCTTTCTCCTTCATCAACGTCGCAATCCTTGCCTTCGTCATCGCGATCATCGCGGACCGCTTCGTCCACATCCTGACGAAGCACCAGGTCAATGGTGAGGAGTTCATGGCGCAGATCCGCAAGCTGGTTCAGGCGGGCAACATCGATCGCGCCATCAAGCTGTGTGAGGCAGAGCCTCTCCCCCTCCTGCAAGTGGTGAAAGCGGGCTTGACCCAGGTGAACCGCGGTGAAGAGGCGATCATCGCGCAGATGGAAGAGCGCATGGGCGAGGTAGTCCCTCAGCTCGAAAAGCGCATCGGTGTGCTCTGGGCGCTCGCGAACATCGCGACCCTGATCGGCCTGCTCGGCACGATCTCCGGTCTGATCAAGTCGTTCGCCGCCGTGGCCTTTGCGGAGCCGGCTCAGAAGTCTGCGCTGCTCTCGCGCGGTATCTCCGAGGCTATGTACAACACGGCTCTCGGTCTCGGTATCGCCGTGCTCTGCATGTTCTTCCATATGGTGCTGCACGGCTGGTCGAAGAAGATCAAGCACGACCTCGAGCGCACACAGCTGAAGCTCGAAAACTTGCTCACCCTGAAACGCGAGTAATCCGCTCCCCACGCGCCACGGAGGACGCAGGACCACGGAGGGAAAACGCCGGGATGCCCAAGTTCACGCCGAAGCAACGCGCTTACATCCGCAAGCGCAGCAAACCGAGGGATCTCGATCCATCCGAGGTGGTGGGCGAGCTCAACATCGTCCCGTTCCTCGATATCGTCATGAACCTGATCATGTTCCTGCTGGCCACTTCGGAGGCCGTGCTGCTGATCTCGCAGATCGAGTCTGACCTGCCGAAGATCGCCAAGGGGCGTAGCTCGGGTGCTGATGTCTCCACGCCGCTCAATTTGAACGTGACGGTGACGGACGGTGGCGTGATCGTAAGTGGCTCGGGTGGCAAGCTGGCGCGCGGTGGAGCAAGGTCGCGAGCTCACTGTTCCGAAGAAGGGCGCCAAGTACGATTGGAGCGGCCTCACGGAGTGCGTGTCGCGCGTCAAGCAGCAGTACAATGACGAGAGCTCGGTTACGGTGAGCGCGGATCCTCAAGTGCAGTACGAGCACGTGGTGTCAGCCATGGATGCTGTGCGCAACAAGGGCAAAGACCCGCTGTTTCCAGAGGTCATGATCTCCGTGGGCGTGCGCTGACACGTATCGAGGAAGCCAATGACAGATCCAGTTGAAAAACAGGCGACCATCGGCGACTGCAAGCGCGTGATCCGCCGCACCCTCGCGAAGCATGTGCACGAAGAGGAGATGGGTCTGAACATCTATCCCATGATGGATATGATGACGATCCTGCTGGTGTTCTTGATCATGAGCTTCGCCTCTGGCGCAGCAGACGTGGTCCAGTCTGAAGAGCTGCAGATCCCCACCTCGACCTCGCAGGTCGAGGCGGCCGAGGCGCTCGGTATCGTGATCTCGACGAGCGAGGTCGTGGTCGAGGGCAAGCGCGTGCTCGCGCTGCGCAATGGCAAGGTCGACCCGAGCTTGAAGCAGGGTGGCGGCAACGGCTGGTTGATCACGCCTTTGTTCAACAACCTCAAGCAGCACCGCGATCGCCTGAAGACGATCGCCTCGAAGAACCCGCAGCGCGCGTTCCGCGGCGAAGTCCGGCTCGTCGCCGACAAGCGCACGCCGTTTAGAACACTCGGCGAAGTGATCTACTCGCTTGGCCAAGCCGAGTTCGGAGCGTTGCGCTTCATCGTCCTGCGCGAAGGCGGCGAAGGCTAGCCCCCACTGCGCGCTGTACTGGGCGGCGGAGTGGTCGTGCAACTATCCCGGCCTTCGTCGCAGAACTGTCCTTCCGGACAGGTCGAGCCGCTCGACTCCGTGCACTGCCCGTAAGGTCCGCAGGTATCGGCGCCGTTGCACGAAACGTTGTCATCGCAGGGCGTGCCGGAGGGTCGCGGCGAGAACCGATCCTGTACGCGTTCCGGAACGCAGTAGAGGCAATCGTAGCGCGGAGCCGCTTGGGCCTCGCGGAAGCACGTGTTCGAAACGAGGCAGAACCTCGCTTTGACCTTCGGCGTGCACAAACCGGCTTGGCACACGCCACCGTCGAGGCACTGCGCTGGGCCTGCAAACGCGCAGCTCGCGCCATCGGGCAACAGGTTGCAACCATCACAACAGGGCGCACCCGCTGCACAGGCACAGGGAGCCGCCTTGGCTCCGGCTGCGCCGGCGCTGCCGCTGGTAGCTGCAGCGCTGCTGCCTGCTGCGAGTGTGGTGCTCCCGCCGCTGTCAGCTGCTGCTGAGTTTGCTGCAGTGTCCGGCATACCAGCATCGTCTGCTTTGCTACCACTGTCCGGAGTGGCATCGCTGGCGAACGGATCTGCGGGCGCAGCGGCTTCCGTCTGGGCTGGCGTCATCTCGACGGGCGGGATCCAGGCTGCGACTTCGGGTAGGGCGCATGAGAACAGCGCGAGTGACGCGACGGCGAGCTGGAGAGTGCGACAGACGCTCTTGAGCATGGCGCGCCAGTCGTAACACTCCCGGACCGACAGTTCGATGCAGCACGCACCGCGGATTGGATCGACCCTAGCCTCAGAACTATCGCTGCTGCGCCGCTTCTGACAGGTGGGTGGCGGCCGTCATGGGGTGCCTGGCGGGCGCCGGTCAAAGCGGCAGCCAGAGTGGGCTGTGATGGCTGCTCGCGCCGGGCATTGCGCTTGCAATGATCCCTGAGCAGAAGGAGCTCGGTCTGTTATGCGCATGGTTCATCTGTTTATGGGTCTGTCCTTGTTCGCCTGTGCTTGTGGTTCGACTGATCGTGTCGGTGGGAGCACGGCTGCGCTTGCGCTGTGTCCGGATGCAGGACCGGCTGTGCCGGATGTTTGCTTGTTCGGCGAGGTGTTCTCCGATGTCAGGACGAGCTCGGCGTTAGCGATCGATAGCGAACGTTGGATCCGAGCTGCCGATGATCTTGATGCGCTCGCCGCTGAGCAGCTGCTGCGTGCTGTCCAGCAGTCGTCGCACAGCGATGTCGTTACCGCGGAAGAGGCGCTGGCGAGAGTGGATCAGCAAGAGGTGCGGGTGATCGCGCTTCGCGCGCTCTCGAGCGGGCGCGCATTCGCTGTGTATGAATACGGTGTCGGCGACAATTCTTATGGAGCATATTTCGAACGAGACGGAACTGAGGTCGTGGCCTCGATCCACGACGGCGATGTCTTGGATTGCAGCGTCTTCGGCGACTAGCCGCTGACCCGCACCTCAATCGGTTGGTATCACCAACTTCCTAGAACCCACCCTCGCCTTGGACCTCGCGTTCCCCGCTTTCATCTTGGGTGTGTCCCTATATTCAAAAATAGCTATCACTCCGGTACGCGTGCCCGTGCCCGTAAACGTGCCCGACTCTCGGTCGCTCGTGGCGGAAGGCGCAGATCGTGTACGGGCACGGGCACGAGCACGCGTACGGGAAATATAGGGGCGACCCTAATGTGTCACACAACGCGACATGTCTGAGGTCTACCAACAGCTCAACCATTTGAGCTGTTAGATTGCGCATCCGACCGGACCGGTGGTTTGGTGGTACGAATTACATAATCCCGCGTTCCAGCACGGGTCGTCGTGCCTCGCACGGGTCATGGTCGACGTACGCGCGTAAGGTCGTCCTCGTGCACACCCGCAATGGACTGTTATAGCCAAAGTCACTGTTGTGGTGACGAAACCGCGTAGACTAATGGCATGAGAGGCACTGTCGCATTCCCTGGGTACCAGGCCAAAGCGCCCGCGCAACCACGTCGTTTCGACTTGCTTCGCAAGGCCTATCGTTATGTCAGGTCGTCTGTCTACGACGTCGCGACGTACCCGTATGGCATGTACAAGCATCACGCGTTGCTACGCAGTAGCGAGCGGGTGTCGACGCATACGTATACTTGCTTCTATCGCGCGCCGGCTCAGCTACGCGCGTTGAGCGGAGCGGTGCTCGACTTCCTAGGCAACCCGCAGCGAACTGGAGAGCGCTTGGACATCCTGCTCTTCGCATGCTCGAGTGGCGCGGAGGTCTACACGATCGCATCGTGGCTGACGCAACAGCTGCCCGGCCTGAACTTCCACATTCACGCCTCGGACTTGCACGAAGAGCTCGTCGAGTATGCGCGCGTTGGCAAGTACACGCCCGACGAGGTGCTGCACAGCGAGTACATCGATCAGCCGTTCATTGACGCCACCTTCGAGCGGCTCGACGATGGGTACCTCGTGCGCCCGGAAATTCGGGCCAAGACTTCATTCCAGCAGGCCAATCTGCTCGATAGTCGCGGGCTGCGGGAGCGCTTCTCGAAAGCGCCGCTGGTGATCGCACAGAACGTGCTGTTTCATCTGTCGGCAGTGCATGCCACGACCGCGTTCGAAAACCTGGTCAGCCTGATGACACCGCGCTCCGTCTTGCTGTTGGAGGGCATGGACCTCGGACTGCGGTCAAAACTGACGGGAAGTCACGGGCTGCGCCCACTGACGACGGACGCGCGGCAGATCTACGAAGAGACTCGCGTTCATACGCCGCGAGATTGGTGGAATTACTACTGGGGTGTGGAGCCGTTCACTCCGCTTCACCCTGATCGCGAGCGACGGTACGCGACGATCTTTCTTCGGCCCTGATCCGACGAACTGAAACGGGGATGTCATGCAACGCAACGCGCCTTCGCCGATCGCCGTCGTAGGCATCGGCTGTCGCTTTCCTGGTGCACGCTCGGTCGCCGCGTTCTGGGAGAATCTCCTGCAGGCGCGCGAAACGGTCGAGACGATCGATGAGCAGACGCTGCTGGCAAACGTGCTCGACTACGAAGCGATCAAGGGGGACGCCGAGCTCGTGCGGCGCGCTGGTGTGCTCGAAGGGGTGGAGGACTGGGATCACACGTTCTTTGGCGTGTCGCCGCGCCAAGCCTCGCTGATGGATCCGCAGCATCGCCTGTGGCTGGAGTGTGCTTGGGATGCGCTGGAAGACGGGTGCCTCGACCCGAGCCGGTTTGCGGGCAACGTCGGCGTCTTCACGGGCATAGGTACGCGCGGCAACTATCTGATGGCCAACATCGTGCCCGACCGTAGCTACCTCGACGTGTTCGTTCGTAACGCGGACGTCGATGTCTACGAGACGCAGCTGCTCAACGATCGAGACTATGTCGCGACGCGCACGTCTCACAGCTTCGGGCTGCGCGGCCCCGCTGTGGCGTTGCAAGCAGCATGTGCGACGTCGCTCGTCGCTGTCTCGCTCGGCTGTCGGAGCTTGTGGTCCGGTGAGTCGGACGCGGTGCTCGCCGGAGGCAGCTCTGTGCAGCTGCCGCAGGCGAGAGGCTATCGTTACCAGCCGGGCGGCATCTTCTCACGCGACGGCTCCACGCGCTCCTTTGACCGCGACGGCACGGGCACGGTGTTCACGTGTGGCGTGGGCACCGTCCTATTGCAACGGCTCGAGGATGCTGTCGCCGATCGCAGGCCGATCTACGCGCTGATCCGCGGCGTCGCGAACAATAACGACGGTGGCACAGCCGGCAGCTACATCGCGCCGAGCGCTGCGGGCCAAGAGCGCGCGATCGTTGCGGCGCAAACGATGTGCGGCGTGGATCCCCGCAGCGTCTCGTACATCGAGGCGCATGGCACAGCGACGCAGCTCGGCGACCCGGTCGAAGTGCAGGCGCTCACTGCAGCGTTTCGCCGGCACACTGCGGACAAGGGCTTTTGCGGGCTGGGCTCGGTCAAAACGAACATCGGGCATACGTCGGCGGCTGCCGGCGTGGCAGGCGTGATCAAGACCAGCCTCGCGCTGCGCGAGCGCACGCTGCCCGCCTCGCTGCACTTCAAAGAGCCCAACCCGCTGTTAGACTTGAGCTCCAGCCCGTTCTACGTCGTCGACGCAGCGCGGCCCTGGCTCGGTGATGGCGACCAGCCGCTGCGCGCCGGCGTGAGCGCGTTTGGTGTCGGCGGAGCCAACGCGCACATCATCATGGAGGCGTACCGATGACTCAGGCCCTCCGGTCGGCCCCCGAGGCCGTGGCGAATGACAGTCCGCGCAGCCAAAGCGTGCACGATGTCCACGATGTGCAAGATGTTCAAGATGTTCACGGCGTTCACGAAGTCACAGCAGAGAGCCGTTTGCTGCTGGTATCGGCGCACGATTCCGAGGCCGTCCAAGGTCGGCTCGACGACCTCCTCTCGCACGTGGCTTCCGGCAAGCACCCGCTCGATGACGTTGCGTACACGCTCGTAGCAGGGCGGCAAGCCATGTCCGTCCGCGCAGCGCTCGTGCTCGGCCAACAGCAAGCGCTCGCGGACGTGCGTGACAAGAGCGCAAGCGTCCACACCAGTCGCGGCAAGCTGCCTGAAGGCAAAGCTTCGGTCGCGTTGATGTTTCCCGGCCAGGGCTCCCAAGTCATCGGCATGGGCGGTCAGCTCTACAAATGTCAGCCGCGCTTTCGCGCGCTGTTCGAGCGCTGCAACGATGTGCTCGAGCCGTTGATCGGCCTGTCCCTGCGCGACCTGCTGTTCGCTTCAGAAGGCGGCTCGCAGAGTGAGGCGCAGCGCGTACTCACGCAGACGGCGATCGCGCAACCTGCGCTGTTTGTGATCGAGTACGGAATCGCTGATCTGCTCCTTCACTACGGCGTGCAGCCAGACATGCTTTTGGGTCACAGCATCGGCGAGTTCGCCGCCGCGTGTCTCGCTGGCGTGTTCGAGCTCGAAGCTGCGCTGCAGCTGGTGGCGGAGCGCGGGCGCCTGATGCAGTCGCTGCCGCCTGGCTCGATGCTCGGCGTGAAGGCAGACCTGGAGCAGGTCGAGCCGCTGTGCGGCGACGGGATCGACTTGGCTGCGCACAATGCACCGGGCATGGTCGTGGTCTCAGGCCCGAGCGAGCGCATCGAGCACATGGCGAGCGAGCTCAAGGCGCGCGGCATCGACACGCGCAAGCTGCACACATCGCATGCATTCCACTCGGCCATGATGGAGCCGATCCTCGAGCCCTTCGCGCGTGCAGTCGAGAACGCCAAGCCAAAGCCACCGCGCATTCCGATCATCTCGACGATGACCGGCAAGCCTTTGAGCTCCGAGGAAGCGTGCTCGAGCGCGTACTGGGCGAAGCAGCTGCGCAATCCGGTTCGGTTCGTAGACGCGATGGCGTCGGCGTGCGAGGGCCAGCAGACGGTGCTGGTGGAGGTCGGGCCGGGTGTCGCGTTGAGCACGTTCGCTGCGCGGCCACGGCAGGGGGCTGCGAAGCCGCGCAAGGTGATAGCGACGCTCGGACATCCAGAGAGCCATGTGCCGGCTTTCGATGCGGTGCTGCGCGGCTTGGGCGAGCTCTGGATGCAGGGCCTCGACCTGAGCTGGGAGAACCTCTATCGCGCGTCGGCGCGAGAGCTGGTTCGGCTGCCGACCTATCGCTACACGCGTCGCAGGCACTGGATCGAGCCGCCGCCGCTCGCGGCAGACAACGGTGCGTCGACGCCGCGCGTTGCGGAAGCTGCGGCTGCGCCCAGCGAAGCGCTCGCGCCCGGCGCGCAGCTGCGCGAGCGTTTGCTGAAGTTGCTGGGCTCGCGCGTCGGAACGCAGCTCAACGAGGCGCACCTCGACACGAAGTTGCTCGAGCTCGGCTTCGATTCCATGGCCCTGAGCCAGCTCGCCGCGAAGCTGCTCAAGGACTTTGGTGTGCGCGTGCCGATCCGGCGCTTGTTCGAAGACCTCGACAGCGTGAACAAGCTCGCGGAGCACCTGCTGGCAGAAGGGTATTCCGCTCCGGTCGCGGTCGCAGCAAAAACGGTGGCCGTAGCCGCTCTGCAGCCTACAGCGGCGGAGTCCGATGCGTTAGCCAAGATCCTCGAGCGTCTCGAACGCATCGAAAGCGCGCTGACCGCGGCGTCTCAGAACGCGATCCCTGCCGCCGACGGCCACGAAGGCTCTGCGCTTACCGCCTCGCAGCGCGAGATCTGGCTGGGCGTGCGGGTAGGGGGACCGGCCGCCACGCTCGCGTACAACGAATGCCGCGCGTTTCATTTTCGCGGACGGCTCGACCTCGGTGCCCTGATCAAGAGCCTCGAAGAGCTCTCCGAGCGGCACGAGGCGCTGCGTCAGACTTTCTCCGCGGATGGAGAGCGCTGCATCACGCATCCGTCATCGCCGATCGCGCTGACTCAGTCGGACCTGCGCAACAACACTGCCGAGGCCCGCGCGGCGCGCCTCCACGAGTTGATGCGCGAGCAAGTCTCGGTGGCGTTCGATCTCAGCGCGGGCCCGCTGTGTCGCGCGCACCTCGTACAGCTTGCTGACGACGAGGCGCAGCTGATCATGTGCGCCCACCATATCGTGGTCGATGGCTCGTCGTGGGAGATCATGATCCGCGAGCTCTCCGGTTTGTATTCGGCCCGTGTCGAAGGTCGGGCCGCTGACCTGCCGCGCGCTGCTTCGTTCGCCGCGTACGCCGCCAAGGAACGGCAGGATAAGCGCAGCGCCGAGGCACAGAAAGCCGAGCGGTTCTGGCTCGAACATCTGAGCGGCCAGAGCAGTGATCTCGATCTGCCGATCGATCGCGCGCGGCCAGCGCAGCGCTCGTTTCGTTCAACGCGCAGCGACCAGCTGCTGCCAGCGGCGGCGCTCGAGCGCGTGCGCGCGGCTGCCACGCGCGCCTCCTGCACCACGCAGACGTTCTTGTTGGGCGCGTTCCAGCTGCTGCTCCACAGGCTGACTCGGCAAACCGATCTCATCGTAGGCATTCCGACGTCGGGGCAAGCGGCGGCGGGCTTCGAGTCGCTCGTCGGCCACTGCGTTCACGTCTTGCCGCTGCGTACTTCGTTCGAGCCCGATAAGCCCGTTGCGCTGCATCTGAAAGAGCTGCACCGCGCGCTGCTCGACGGGCTCGATCACCAGCAAGCGACCTTCAGCGAGCTGCTGCACAAGCTGAAGCGCGCTCGGGATCCGAGCCGCCCCGCGCTGATCCAAGTGGCGTTTGGCATGGGCCGCTCGCAGAAGCGTCCCACGTTCGCTGGCCTGGACACTTCGGTCCATGTGGTGCCGCGCATCAGCGAAGCCTTTGAGCTGTACGTGTACGCCACCGACGCGGGTGGGCCGCTCGAAGTATCCTGGTCATACAGCACCGATCTGTTCTCTGAAGCGACGATCGCCGTGTGGCAGCGCTGCTTCGCGACGATCATCGACGAGCTGGTCACCGCACCGGAAGCGCGAACATGGCTCGAGATTTCGAGCGTCGCGCCGTCGGATCGTGAAAAGCTCTTGCAGCTTGCATGGGGTGCGGAGGTCTCGCACACGCCGCACGTGCCAGTGCATCACACGATCGCCCAGCACGCAGCGGCACAGCCGAGCAAGCCGGCACTCTTCGACCACCTGGGCGAGCACAGCTTCCAAGCGCTCGAGCAGCGGGCCAATCGCGTCGCGCGCTGGCTGCTCGGTAGAGGTTTGGCTCGCAACGCGCTCGTGGGCGTGTGCCTCGATCGCAGCTTCGATCTCGTAGCGGTGCTGCTCGGCGTGTGGAAAGCCGGGTTCGGCTACGTTCCGCTCGACCCGACTTATCCAGCTCACCACATCGCGATCATCCTCGAGGATTCAGCCTGCGGGATCGTGCTCACAGAACGCGCGCTCCACGAGCGCGTCGCCGCCGCGGCAGGTGTGTACTGCTTGGAGGAGATTGCTGGCGAGATCGACGCCGAGTCCACCACGCCGCCAACGGCTGCATACACGCCGGATGATTGCGCCTACGTGCTCTTCACCTCCGGCTCGACCGGACGACCCAAGGGCGTGCAGATCCCGCAGCGCGCGCTGGAGAATTTCATCGCTTCGATGCGCGTCGCGCCGGGCTTCAGCGACCGCGATCGCTTGTTGGCGATCACCACCATCAGCTTCGACATCTCTGTGCTCGAGCTCTTCCTGCCGTTGGCGGCAGGTGGACACGTGACAGTGGCCACGCGCGAGCAGGTGACCAATCCGGCGCAGTTGCAGCGGCTATTCCAGGAGCAGCGTATCACCGTGGTGCAAGCGACGCCTGCCACCTGGCAGATGCTCTTTGATGCAGGCTGGGCCGGGCAAGCAGGCCTGAAGATCCTGTGCGGTGGTGAAGCCTTTCCGAAGCACCTCGCCGAGCGCTTCTTGGCTTCTTGTGGCGAGGTTTGGAACGTGTACGGACCCACTGAGACAACGGTGTGGTCGACGGTCAAGAAGGTCGAAGACGCGAGCGAGCTCACGATCGGCAGACCGATCGACAACACGTCGGTGTACGTGCTGGACGAGCAGCTGCGTTTGGTTCCCCCGGGTGCGCACGGAGAGCTCTGGATCGGTGGTGCGGGTCTCGCGCTCGGATACGTCGGTCGCCCCGAGCTGACTGCGGAGCGCTTCAAGCCTAATCCGTATCGCGCTGGCAGCAACTTGTACCGCACGGGCGACCTCGCGCGCGTACGAGCGAACGGAGAGATCGAGTGCCTTGGGCGCGTCGACTCTCAGGTCAAGGTCCGCGGCTTTCGGATCGAGCTCGGTGCGGTCGAGAGCGCGATCCTGAGCCGGCCCGAGGTCGCGACATGCGCGGTGGTCGCGCGCGCAGGCAGAGACGGGAACACGCTGCTCGCAGCGTACGTTGTCGCAGCGAGCGGACAGACGATCGATGTCGAGGCGTTGCGTCAAGCGCTGTCGGCGCAGCTGCCTGCGTACATGATTCCTGCATCGTACAGCGTGCTCGAGGCGCTGCCGATGACGCCTAACAATAAGGTCGATCGCAAGGCGCTGCCCGATCCGCAGCCGACAGCGGCGAAGACAGCCGCGCCACGCGATCAGCTCGAGCGCGACATGCTCGCGTTCTGGACCCAAGCGCTCCAGTACGGTGAGCTCGGCATTCACGACAACTTCTACGTCGTCGGTGGGCATTCACTGTTGGCGATCCGTTTGGTCTCGCAAGTGAACGAGCGCTTCGGGACAGCGCTTTCGGTCGATACGTTGTTCGGCAATCCGACGGTGGCTGGGTTGAGTGCCGTCGTGCGCGCGCAGGTGGGCGCTGGCCCGGCGCGAGAAAAGCCTGTGCACCGTCACCGCGGCCTCTTTCTGCTCCAGCAAGGACGAGAAGGCGGGTATCCGCTGTTCCTGATTCATGGCGACCAAGCCAACGGTCTCTTGCTGCCCAAGCTCAGCAAGGATCAAGAAGTCTGGGGCTATCATCACCAAGGCTCCGACGGCGACCGCGTCGCGCTGACCACGGTCGAAGCGCTCGCCGAGCACATCCATCGAGAGTGGATCGAGCGCCACGGTGAGCGCCCGTGTGTGCTCGCGGGCCACTCGTTCGGCGCGCTGCTCGCTTATCACGTCGCGGTGCTTCGAGAACGCGAGGGCCTGCCCACGCCGAGCGTGATCATCATCGATGCTCGGCATCCGGACGTCTTTGCGGGTCGCACGCTCGGGTTCGGAGCCAAGCACCTGCGCCGTCGTGCGCGTCTGCTTTCGAAGCAGCTGGAAGCGGGGCGCAATGTCGTGCATGCGCAGTGGTACTTGGCGCGCGGAAAGCTCGTTCCATTGAGCCTACGCACGTCATACATCTTGAGTACGTACTACGTCGCCACGTTGCGCTATCAGCCTCCGGTTTCGCGTGGCAACCTGCACATCGTCCGCTCCGAGGAGTACATGCGCACATCGCCGGTGGACGGATGGGACCCGATCGCCCGAGGCAAAGTCATCAGAGTGGGCATCCCCGGAAGCCACCTCTCGTGCGTGCGCACGGCCGAAGGCGTAGGAAGAGTCTCCAACGTCGTCCGCAAGATCTTCGAAGATCTCGAGCGAGCGTAGCACCGCTAGCGGGCGGCGTGGGGGCGGCGAGGGTTGGGGGTGGCTTCGCCGGTGTCGGTGTGGCCTTGCATGAAGCGGATGCGGGCTAGGTAGTCTTCGGCTTCGGCGCGGTGGGCGTTGCCGGTCTTGGCAAAGGCTTGGAAGAGGGTCGCCGCGCGATCGAGTTGCTGGATCGCGAGCCGGCTGATCGCTTCGGTGCGGAGCGCTTCGGCTGTGAGCTCGTCGGTCGGGAGACTCTTGCCGACCGCGTGTCCGAACAGCTCGGCGGCGTGCCCGTAGCGGCCTTGGAAGAAGAGCTGGCGGCCTTCGAGGTATTCGGCGAGGCCGTCTTGGCGCAGTGGGCGCAGCTCGCGTGCGAGATACACGGCGCTCGCGGGGTCGCTGCGCTGGCCAGGCTCGCCGACCAGCAGCTCGAACAGGAGCTCTGCTTGGCGCTCGCCGTCGAGGGTGCCGCTCTTGGCTGCGTGCGTGGCCAACGTCTTTACCTGCAGCGCGCGCCGCTGGTCTTCTTCGACGGGCTCGTTGCTCAGACCTTCGTAGAGCGCGAGCGCTTTGTCGTATTGGCCGTCGCGCAGCGCTTGGTCAGCGATGGCTTGTTTGACCGACGCGATGTAGGGCGCAGCGGCATTGGACGCCGTCAGCTGCGAGAGCTGCGCTTCGGCACCGGGCACATCCCCTTGGCGCGCTTTGAGAGACGCGAGCACCGCGCGACTCGGGCTGTCGTTGGGATCGATGTCCAAGATGCGTTGGCAGCTCTGGGCGGCGGTCGCGTCGTCGCCCGCGGCCATGTCGGTCTGCACGGACTCGCGCAGCTTAGCCAGCGTGTGTGGGCACAGCGCCGACAGTACGCCGGCCCCGCTGAAGCGCGCGCGCGCCAGATCGCGTGCGCTTGCAGCCAATGGCTGCTCTTGCAGCGCCTTGCGCCAAGCGGTGTCGATGTCGTCGAGCGGCTCGCCCACGCCGACTTCCAAGCTGCCGCTGCGATACGTCTCGCGGATCGCTTGAGCGCCCCAGCGCTCGTGCACAAAGTGCAGGAGTGAGCCGCTGAGTGTGTACGCGAGCCGCGCTTGCTGCTCGAAGAAGCTCGGCCCGAACAGCTGATCGAGCGGCGGCACCATGTCGAGCTCCATCATTGCGTGCGCCCACTCGTGCAGGGTGAGCCCGCCTTGCGGCTGGAATGCCGCCGCTGTCGCGACGCCTTCGATCAACGCTGGATTCGGCCACAAGCCATCCAGCCTGCCCGACACGCGGAACGGCCCGGTGCCCGCCGCTGCAGCCACCACGTGCACCAGCTCGTGACCCAGCACAGGGTTCGGCCAGCCGAGGTGGCTGATGTACACGCTGCTGCGCCAAGGCTTCGCCAAGTTGGTGCCCGCGGCGCCCATCAACGCGTACTTCTCTGCGGGCGAGCGGAACAGGTACACGTTGATCAGCTTGGGATGCGAGAGCCCGAGCCAGCGCTCTGCCTGCTGGGTGCGGAAGTCGCAGTCCTGGGCCAAGCGCTCGCGATCTTGCGCGGACCACTCGCGCGGAAAGAACAGCTGGCAGCGCTCGCTCACCAGCTGGCCGCCGAGTGCTGCGCGAATCTTCGCTGGGCTCGACGACCAGCCCAGATCATCCGAGTACAGCTCGCTCAGGCCACCGAGTGAGAGCAGCGTGAGCGCGAGCACGAACGGCACACCGCGCCCAGGCCGCGGCGTGCGCTTCAGCGTGAAGCTGATCTCGTCCAAGCAGCTCAAGTACAAGAGCGCGAGCCCAGCGAGCCACACGCAGCTCGCGACGCGCAGCCAGAGAAAGCTCTGTGTGAGACCGATGTTCTGATCGTAGAGCGTGCCCGGGAAGAAGCCGAAGAAATGCCCGTAGGCGAAGATGCTCGGCCCGAAGTACAAGCCCGCCGCTGCGCGCAGCATCGTGACCAGCGGCACGGCTGCAGCCAAGAGCGGCAGAAAGCGCAGCCGCGGCTGGGCCAACGCCAGGCCCGTCGCGACCACACTCGCGAGCGCGCAGCTGAACAGCGGGCCGAGCAGCATGGACACAAAGCCCATGACCGGGTTGCAGTTGCGCACGCGCACGCTGTCCAACAGCAATACCAAGACCGGCACGAGCCAGATCACGATCGCGATGCCGATCGTACGCGCGAACAGGCCGTTCAAAGTCGGCGACTTGTGGTTCTGGTAGCGCAGCGCGATCGTGGCCGCCGCGTAGGCACACAAGCTCGGTTGGATGAGACCTAAGACGAGCGCGCTCTCTGTGCCGGCGACTGCGAGCAGCGGCACCGTGCACATCGCCAATGCCACAAACAACGACACGCTGAGTGCCGTAAGAACGCTAAGTGGCTGGGACAGGAGCAGTCGTCTCATCACTAAGCGCCGAGGGGTGTCCGTGGGTGTTCGACCGAGTAGTTTGCGTCGATTTTTCGTCGGATCGCCCGCGAAAAACGCAGGCACAGTGGTTCTATATCGAGGCTTTTCGCGGGCGAGCTGGCGGAAATGCGCTGTGTCGCAATGCCCATGGACACCCCTCTAGGCGTGGGCGGGCGTCGCAGCGGCGGTGGTTCCGCGCGTGAGCGGCTCGACCAAAGCGAGGTCGAGCACCTCATCCACGCGCGAGACGAAGTGGATCCGCAGGTCGTTGCGGATGCGCGGCGGCACCTCTTCGAGGTCCGGCTCGTTGGCCTTGGGCAGCACGACGTCTTTGATGCCGGCGCGATGCGCGGCCAAGCATTTCTGCTTGAGCCCGTCGACGCGAAGCACCTTGCCGCGCAAGGTGATCTCCCCGGTGACGGCGACATCCGGACGCAGCGCGACGCCACGCAGCATGGAAATCAGCGCGAGGAAGATCGACAGACCCATCGCCGGTCCATCTTTGGGCACGGCGCCCTTGGGCAAGTGCACGTGCACGTCCACGCGGTTCAGGAAGTCTTCCTTCAAGCCGAAGAAGCTCGCACGCGCACGGATGTAAGAGAACGCTGCGGCTGCCGACTCTTTGAGCACGTCGCCCATCTTGCCGGTGAGGTGCACTTCGCCTTTGCCGGGCATCTGCGTGCTCTCGACCAACATGATCTCGCCGCCACCCGGCGTCCACGTGAGCGTGGTTGCGATGCCTGGCGCGGGCACTTTCTCCGCGATGTCGAGCTCGTACTTCGGCGCACCGAGCACTTGTTCGACAAACGCTCCGTCCGCGTCGATGTGGCGTGTGTCGCCGCTCGCGACGCGCACAGCTACGGCGCGGCAGATCGCTGCGACTTGCTGCGCCAAGTGACGAACACCTGCTTCCGCGGTGTATTCGTTGACCAAGCGCTCGAGCGCAGAGTCTGTGAACTCGAGGTGATCAGGCGTCAGGCCGTGATCGCTGAGCTGGCGCGGGATCAGGAAGCTCTGCGCGATCGCGAGCTTGTCCTCGCGCGTGTAGCCCGGGATGTCGATCACCTCCATGCGATCGAGCAGCGGTCGCGGGATGGTGTCCTTCCGATTGGCCGTGGCGATGAACAAGATCTGCGAGAGATCTATCGGCACATTCAGGTAATGATCGACAAACGCGTAGTTTTGCTCGGGGTCGAGCGCCTCGAGCAACGCGCTCGCAGGATCGCCGCTGAAGTCCGAGCTCATCTTGTCGATCTCGTCGAGCACGAACACTGGATTGTTCGCGCCGCCTTTCTTCAGGCCTGTCACCAAGCGGCCGGGCAAGGCACCGACGTAGGTACGGCGATGACCGCGCACTTCGGCTTCGTCCTGCACGCCACCGAGTGCGATGCGTTGGAACTCCCGGCCCGTCGCGCGTGCGATCGAGCGCCCGAGTGATGTCTTGCCGACACCTGGTGGCCCGACGAAGCACAGGATGGGACTGCGTTTGTTGGCCTTGAGCTTGCGAACCGCGACGTACTCGACGATGCGTTTTTTGGGCTCCTCCAAACCATGATGATCTTCATCGAGGACGCGCCGCACTTCGGATACCTCGAGCCGATCAGGCGTAGCCTTGCTCCAGGGCAGGTCGCACAACCACTCCACATAGTTGAAAGAGACTTGATACTCGGCGCTCGCGGAGTTCATCGCGCTCATGCGTGACAGCTCGCGCCGGCCTGCTTTATCGGCCTCCTGTGGCGGACGTGCACGCGTGAGGCGTTCGCGCAAATCGTCGAGCTCGTCGTCCTCGCTGCCGGTCTCACCGAGCTCACGGCGAATCGCACGCAGCTGCTGGCGCAAGAGCAGCTCGCGTTGCGACTTAGACATCTCCTCCTCGACCATCGAGGCAACTTCTTGTTTGACGCGGTGGATCTCTTGTTGGCGCTTGATCAGCTCGAGCACGGACTTGAGCCGCACGCGCACATCGAGCGTCTCGATGATCTGCTGCTTGCGCTCAGTAGGTACGGGCAGGTGCGACGCGACCAAGTCCGCGAGCGCGCCGGGTTCCTGAACGTTGTCGAGCACGACGCCCATCTCGCGTGGCGGGGAGGGCAAGCTCTTCAGCAAGCCGCGCGCAAGCTCACGTAAATGAGCGCTCAGCGCGTCTATTTCCTCGTCGCGGTGCAGCTGCTCCGTCAGACGCTCCACACGCGCGCGAAGGCATGGCTCGCGACCTACTGGCTGCACGAGGCGCATGCGCGACACACCCTGCAGCACAACGCTGTAGTGCCCCGAGCTGAGGCGAATCACCTTCAGCACACGCGCGAGCGTTCCGACCGTGTATAGGCGTTCGAAGCCTGGGTCCTCTTCTTCGGCATCGCGCTGGGCGAGCACGCCGATCGTCGGTCGTTCCTGCCCGAACGCCTCCTCGATCAGCCGAACCGAGCGCGCTCGTCCGACATTGACCGGTACGACGGAAGCTGGGAACAGGACCGAGTTTCGCAACGCGAGGATCGGTAGCGAACGCAGCGTGGTGTCAGGGATAATCGACTCGGCCATGGTGCATTGCACTATTGCCGATCTTGCGGACTCCGCCAACAGAACGGGGCTCACGCCGCACCAGCAATGAAGCGGTTTCTGCGGTTTTTTTCCGTGGCGATCGACGGGCGTGCTGTAGTAGACCGCCATGCGACTCAGCAGTGTGTTTGTCGCTCGTTTGCGGGAAAACTCGCACTTGCCCCACCCAGCTTATGCGCCAGCGCTTCCTCGGTAGTTTGCTTGTTTGTGTGCTCAGCGCGCCCGGCTGTGGAGGGTCTGTGGGTGGTGGTTCCGGTCTGGCGACGGGCGTTGCCGGTTTTTCAGGCCCAGCGATTTGGGGAAATCTGCTGCTGCTGGCACTCAGTGTGGGGATCTTTGTGAGCACTTTGGGGCTGCGCAAATAGCCTGCTTCGAAGTGCCTCTAACCCAGTTGTAGGCGTACGACTTTCTCTCACGTACAGGTCGTGGGAGCCGATGTGAAGTCCGACGACGTCTCGCGTTTGCTAGCTCGCTCTCCGAGAAAATTGGCGGAAAGCGCGACTACAAACCACGCTTCCGGCAGGGGGGCCGCGATTCGTCATCTTTGCTACCCTAGCGCCCGCATGACCAAGTCACGTTCTGAGCAAGAGCCCGATAGCGAGTATCGAACCATCGATACTTTTACAGTGGGTGAGCTCGAAGCCATCCGCCTCTTGCTGCGCGGCGGCTCGGTGATCGACTGGCATAGGCTCAACTTCGAGCATGAGCGTGAAGCGCACGAGCTGATCGCCGCGCACGAGCTCTACATGTCGGACCCCGCGGATGCCGAGCGCATCTCAGCTGTGCGCGACGAAGCGATTGCGTTTCTGCGTCGGCACTTCGACTTCCCTGTGCCGAAGCCAGTGGCTGCACTCGACCTGCCTAGCTTGATCATGCTGGCTGCTGGCAGTGGCCATCGGCAGATGTGTGCGTGCGCGATCTTGAAGGTGATGCACATCATCCATCACCTCGAAGGGCGCGAGCTCTTGTTCATGCTGCCGTTCTCCGACCAAGAGCTGTTCTATTTGGTCGAAGAGAAGGTGTACCGCGTGATCGGTGGCATGCTCGCGCACGGCTTTCCGATCTTGGAGTTCATCGGTGGCCGGAAGAACAAAGACTCGCTCTACCAAAAGCTCTTGTCGAAGCCCGAGACCATCGCGGCCAACATCTACGACAAGCTGCGCTTTCGGATCGTGACGCGTGAGCCGCAGGACATCTTCCCGACGCTCAACTATATGTTGCGTCACATCTTCCCGTTTAACTATGTGATCCCCGGGCAGAGCACGAACACGCTGTTCCACTTCCGCACTTACTGCGAAGACCATCCGCACCTGGCGCAGCAGTTCACTAAGCTGCAGACAAAGCCGGACTTGGAAGACGAGCTGACCCGGATCGACAACCGCTTCAGCGCGAGCACGTATTCGGTCGTGCACTTCGTCGTCGACATGCCGCTGCGCGTGCCGCCAGAGATGCTTAAGCGTGCGCCCGCGCAAGCGAGCAACCTCGGGCCAGTGATTTTCGTGCTGACCGAGTTCCAGATCCTCGACCGTCACACCGAGCTGCGCAACGAGCTCGGCGACGCGAGTCACTCTTCCTACAAAGAACGCCAGAAGCGCGCAGTCGCACTGCGCCTCAAGGTCGGCACCAACACCGAGAACTCATCGCCACCAGCACACGGCATCGCCAGCAAGAAGCAGCCAACCTAGCAGCCGCGACTACGGCTGTGCGATCGGGGCGGGCGTGGTTGGAATGAGCGTGATGCTTTCGGTGCGGGCTTCGCCGCCTTCTACGATGACAGTCCGGGTGACGGGCTCGTAGCCGTCTGCCGTGACACTGAGGACGCGTGAGCCCGCGGGGACGCCGTCGAGCGTCGTGGGCGCGCGCCCTCGATAGATGCCGTCGAGCTTGATCGTCGCCTGGACAGCGGGCGTGGTGGTGATCAGGACGGCGCCGAGCGGTGCTTTACGCAGGCCGAGCGTGATGCCCAGCGGTGTCTTGACGATGAGCCCGATCAGCAGCACCAGCGCGGCGGCACCGAGCACCCAGTAGAGCGGCGAACGTGCCGCGGGCGGAATCGACGAGATCACGATCGTGGGTATGCGTGGGGACGTACGTTCGATGACTGAGCTCGGAGACGCGAGCGGCAGCGGCACAGGTGCGTGTTGACCGGTGCGGCCTGAAGCTGGTGGCGGCGCTGGGAGCCTGCCGCCGATGGCTGCAGGGACGCGGGCCGGGACTGGAACGCGCAGCGGCGTGGGGTGCGATACCGTGGTCAAGCTGTCGTCCGGAACGTCCGGTAGCTCGATTCCGCCGTCTTCGTTCGTGAAGAAGATGTGCGTCGCTTCGTCGTCGTAGGAGTGCGACGCGGGTGCGGCTGGCTCGAACAACGCCTTGGCAGCTGATGGCTGCCCGCCCAAGTAGTTTGTGGCCTCGGAGTCGAAGTCCAGCGCGACGTCGGTGACTGCTGGCTCGCTCGGCTGTGGCTTCGCGGCTGCTGCCGGTTTGTCCGGTTTGTTCGGTTTGTTCGGTGGCCTGGGTTTATCTTGCTCGGCCGCGAGCGGCTCGGAGTACTCCTCGGGCGCGAGCTCGAACACTGTCGGCTCGTTTTGCAGCTCCTGCAGTCCGGGATCGATCGAGGGCTGCGTGATGCGCCCTGCATCGTGTTTGTCTTTGTCGGCGAGCGTCTCGCGAATGTCGCTGGCGGCGGCGGCCTCACGCATCGACGGCTCCGGCCGGTACATGGTCTGCTCGGCGTCGTCTTCGCCCGAGCGCCGGATCAGCTCGTTGTATTTCGCTTCGGTCGTCGTGAGCCCGCCACGCGCAAAGACGCCTGGACGCGGCGTCTCGAGCGCCGGTGGACGCGGCGTCTCGAGCGCTGGGGACGACGTCGGAGGTCGGTAGGTTGTGAGCGCGTCGTCTTGTGCCTGGTGCGCCGGGTCTTCTGGCCCCTGTTGGGCGTTCGCAGTCGCGGGCGGTGCAGGCAGCTGCGCGCGCGCCTTTCGTTGCGAGATGTGGCTGCCGGTCAGGCTCTCGCTGCTGCTCGTGTTCGAGCCGGGTGGTGGTGCGATCGCAGGTGGCGCTGGTGGGGGCGGGCGCGTGCTCGCGTGCTTGCGCGTGGCCTCCGCTCTGGCGATGGCTCCAGCTCCGAACGGCGAGTGGAAGAAGCGCCGCCGCTGCTCCATCACGTTGGGGTCCTGGCTCGCTTTGAGCAGCGTGTTGAGCCTGCCTTGCTCGGTCTGCTTGTCGGTCTCGAACAAGCTCTGCATCAGCTCGACGACGTTGCGTGTGCTGAATGAGGGATCATCCGCGACCACGAAGGCTGTGAGCGCGTGCGCCATTTCGCCGGCGCTCGGCCAGCGCTGCTCGGGATCGCGCGCGAGCGAGCGCATGATGATGGTCTCGAGCTCGTCCGGTGTGTCGTCGCGCAGCGCAGATGGCGGCTGCACGGTGGCGTTACGCAAGAGCTTCAAGGTCGCGATGTCGTCGGTGCCGGCGAACAAGCGCTTGCCGGTGACCATCTCGTACAAGCACACGCCCACGCCGAACAAATCGGAGCGGCGATCGATCGCTGTGCCGAGTACGAGCTCCGGGCTCATATACCCGAGCTTTTGCTTGAGCGCGTCGACGTTGGTCTGTTGGGCGCGACCTGCAGCGCGTGCGAGCCCGAAGTCGAGCAGCTTCACTGCGCCTTCGTAGCTGACCATGACATTGGCTGGCGACAAGTCTTGGTGCAGCAGGTTCAGGCGCTCGCCTTTTACGTCTTTCAGGCTGTGCGCGTAGTCCAGCGCGTCGCACAAGCGGCTCGCGATCCATGCTGCTGCCAGCGGCGGCATCACGCGGCCGGTCGCTTGCAAGCGCTGCAGGATCGCGCGCAGGTCTTTACCAGCGACCCATTCCGACGCCATGTACAGCGATTCGCCGACCTTACCCAACTCATAGATTGGACAGATGTTGCTGTGCGTCAGACGCGCACAAACTTTGGCCTCGCGGACGAAAGTCTCGACGAACTCAGGATCGCCGGCCATTTGCGGCAGGATCCGCTTGATGGTGACCAATCGCTCGAAACCAGCCTCACCGCGGATCTTCGCGCGATACACCGCAGCGGTCGCACCCGCGCTGATCTTGTTCAGCAGGATGTACTTGCCGAAAGGGATCAGTTCGTCGACTGACCAACGCATAGGATTGTTCGCTGGTGTTGGTGCTGGTGGTGGTGCTGGTGCTGGTGACAAGGCTGGTTCACCGGAAGGCGTGTCTCGTGTGACTTTGCGGTGCGTAGGTGCGAACGCGAATCCTGCTTAGCGCAGGATGTGTGTCTTGTTCTCGCGACCTTAGCATACCGCATCCCTGGCGCGCGGGGAGTCGCGCCTGAATCATGGTTCCCCGTAGCCAAAATCGTGGCTCGTTACCCAGTAACCTCGCTGGGTCACGGGATCGCGCAAAGGTGAGATCTCACAGCCGGCGTTCGAAACCGCCACGTCCGCAACGCGCCACAGCATGCCCGGGGCGGAAAGCTGGACCGCCTCGGGATCGAGTTGTTGTTCAGGATCGCCACCGAATGTTCCGAGCAGGTCCCCTTCGCAATACACATTGACCCACGCGCGCGTGTCGAGGTTGGCGGAGGTACCGGCGTCTTCTATGTGTCCATCTGACAGTACGTTCGCTTTGTACAGAACAGCGACGCGAAACTGATCGCCGGGTTTCGGCACATCGAGGTTGATGTTCTCTGTGATGTAGACAGAACGCGAGCGCGCATCGAGGCGGTTGTCGCCATCGAGGCGCGGGTTCGGACAAAAGCCGAGCGCGCTGTAGGTCTCGAAGTTTTGAGCAGAGGGGCCAGAGCATGTCTCGAGCGGAGTGGTGTTCGCGTAGCCCCACAGGCCGCCCGCGCCGCGACACGTTTGCCAGTAACAATCGGTCTGCGTCTCGAACTGTTGTGTCTCGGCGCGCTTCGCGAGATGCAGATCGAGATCGACTGCATCGCCAGTCCGTTGTGCGCTCGGTCCGGTTTTGTCCCAACACAGCTCGACGCGGATGCCAGGCGCGCGCACGTGCACGTCGAAGCTGCAGTGCAGCTCTGTGCCGTCGCGCGTGACCACGGTGAGGTCGACTGTGTAGCTGCCGCTGAGCGCGAACACCACCTCGGCCTGGGTGCTGCTGGTGTAGCGCATGAGGTAGCTTTGCTTGCCGCTCTCAGCGTCAGCGCTCGGATCGATGCGCTGAAACATGCGATCGCAGGGCGAGCCGCGGATCGCAAAGCGGTACGAGACCGCTTCCGGGCCGGCGAAGAAACGCTTGGCGTCGAGCACATACGGGACGAACGGCTTGGCGTCGGGGACGCGCGGGTCGCCCGGACCCGGGCAACTCACGATCGAGCCGCAATAGTTCAGCTCATCTCTGCAGCCGTCGCAGTCGTTGTCGATGCCGTCGCAGCGCTCCTCGCTCGGGCCCTTGCTGCCCTCGCACGGGCCCCAGTGTGCGAATTCTTCGCCGACGCAGCGCTGAACGCCGCTCTGACATGCGCCGACGTTGCGCCGGCCGTACGGGCCGACGAAGCAGCTGCGAGCGGCACCGAGCGTGCAACCGCATTGCACGTCGTTGTCTACGCGACCGTCGCAGTCATTGTCGAGCCCGTCACAAGTCAGCGCGTCAGGCTCGCTTTGGGTGCAGCCCGACTCGGGAATTTCGGGGCCGGCGCACTGTGCTTGGCCCTGTGTTTCGTAAGGTGGGCCTCCAGTGGGTCCTTCGGAACCCGCGTCGCGCGTGGCGACTAGGCCGGCGTCGGGCTCGGGCAGCGTCGCGTCTGCGCTGGCGTCGCGCTTTTCGCGCGTAAAGTGCAGCGGATACTCGCCATCCAGATAGTCATCGAGCCCGTTTTTGTCGCGATCCACTGGGGGCGTCAGGCGATCCTCGTCGCCGGCTTCTTCGCGATCGCGGATGCCGTCGTTGTCCGCGTCGGTATCGAGGTAGTCGGGCATTCCGTCGTGGTCCGTGTCGCGCCGCTCGTCGATGCCCTCTGCGAGGTCGCAGATGAAGTCGCAGTCGCTGTCGCGACACACGCTGCCTTCGTCACAGTGACGCTCCGGATCGGGCGGGAGCTCGTCGCAAGACCCCAGGAGCACCCCGGCCCAGGCGCAAAAACCGACGGCCCACGGCCAAGACGCATGCTTACGCTGCACGTTTACAGAATAACCCAAAGCCGGGGCGACAGAAGTCAGCGCAAGCGTGGGCCCGTGTGTGCCTCTCGACAAAGTGCGCGAAGGGGGGAATAACGCTCTGCGTGTCTTCACAGAGAGAACAACGTCTTCCGCACACCCTCATCGCCACGGTCGCCGATCGCCCAGGCGTGCTCGCGCGCCTAGCCACGTGCTGCGCCGAGAAGGGTTACAACATCCGCTCACTGGCCGTCGGCGCCTCGGAGCGGTCGGGTACGTCGCGCATGACCTTTGTGGTCGATGCGAGCACGGACGCGCTCGAGATGGTGGGCGAGCTGCAGAAGCTCGACGAAGTCAGTGAGATCCAGGACATCTCGGCGCGCGAGTTCGTGAGCCGCGAGCTCGCGATCGTACGCGTGCAAGGCGGCAAGGAGATGCGTAAGCGGCTGATGGAGATCGTCGACATCTTCCATGCAGTGATCTTGGATGTCGCGCCGAACTCGATGATCATCGAGGTGGTCGGACACGAGCACACCATCCATTCACTCACACGCTTGCTGAACGACTACGGCGAAGTAGAGATTGTGCGTACCGGCCGCGTCTCCATGCTCCGCGGCGACTGACAAATTCTCGGCCGAGCCCGAGCCCGGTCTCTTCCCTCACGAGCTCGCGCCACGTGCGAGCGCGCGATCCGACGCTACTCCGACGTGAGGGAGAGGAGGAGTGTGTCGGGCTCGGGCTCGTGCCTAGGCTCGAACGAGAGTCAGAAGCTTTGCGGCCGCAGGCTGCGGTAACTGTTCTGTCGCTGACAGTAGGCTGTGATGGCTTGCGGTAGCGTCTCTAGGCCTAGCACTTCGTGGGCGACAGGTGCGCGGGGGTCCTGCGTGCTCACGTTGAGGTCGCGTTGGGCGAGCGTGTAAGAGCCAGCGTTGCGCAGCGCCCACAGCCCGAAGCTGCCCTGGTCACCAGTGGCTCCTAGCAGCACGCCCAACGCGCGTGCGCCTAGCGCCTGCGCTACGGCTTCGAAGAATGTGTCGGTGCTCGCTAGACCCGCGGGCCTGCTGGATCGGCCGCCGCTCGGGGCTGCGGGGCTGATGCGCTCGAGCTCGATGCCTGCCGCTGTGAGCTGCGGTCGCCAAGCCGTGTTGCGGTGGCAGATCCACACACTGCCGGTGGTGACCAGGCCGGGCTCACCCGCTTCGTGGACGCGCCAGCTGGTCTCTTCCGTGAGCAGATCTCGGAGCTCACCGTCGGCCTGCGCGTGTCCATGCAGGAGCACGACGCCGGGCAGGTTGTTGGGCAAACGCGACATCAGGTACGCGACCGCGTCGCCGTGCGGCGCGAACGAGCCCAGCACGATCAGCGAGCATGGCGCTTCGTCTTGCTTGGCTTCGACCTTCGCTGGTGCCGGCTGGCCGCTCTGGCTGCTCGGGGGGCGCAGCGAGGCGGAGCCCGGTGCGGGGCGCAGGCTCGGTGCGAGCAGCGGACGTAAGCGCAGCGCGAGCTGGCGCAGGCCTTCCGGTGAACGCGAGAAGCCTTCCGCTGCACCGGCTTGCATGGCGAGCTGCAGGTCGTGCGAGTCCGCGACTGCGAGGCCGATCACGCCGTGCGAAGTGTTCGCTTTCTTGAGCAAGTCGAGAAGCAGCGGATCGATCGGTGCGCCGCCGACCACCATGACTTTGGGTGGATTGCGCAGCAATGCAGCGCGCGCTTCTTCGACGTTCGCGTACGTCACGACGCGTCCAACACTCCCGCATGCTTCGCGCAACAGATCTCGGAGCATGGGTGAGGAGAGCTCAGCGATGCCGACGTTGTCTCTCATTTTGTTGTGTACCCCCGGCCGTCCCGCCGCCATGAGCGACGGCCGTGTTGAAAGCGCAAGCGCTTCTTACGAACTCTAACATTGTCGTGCACGCAGCCGCTGCTTCTCGCGCGTAGCGTTTTCGCGTAGTCTGGTCGCTCACCGTAGAAACCTTGAGGGGATTCGTATGCTGCGTACGCTACACACGTTTCGCGCCGCTGGCGTGCTTGTGCTCGGTTTGCTTGCCATGTCGTTGTCACTGTCTTTGTCGACCGGCTGCGGCAGCCGTCAATCTGCACCCACTCTCGCGAGTGGAAAGCGTCTGGCGGTGTTGGTGTTCTTGGATCGCACCGTGGCGCCGGAAGTACCGGCCGAAAAACTCACCCAGCTGCAAGAGGTCGCAGACTTCATGGAGCCCGACTTGCTCGCGGTCTTGCGTGACTCCGGCTACGACGCAGCGGTCGTCTCCGGCGCGGTACCGCAGGTCGAGGGGCAATACACGCTCAAGGTGCAGATCACCGAGTACAACGGCGGCAGCAAAGCTGCGCGCATGTTCGTGGGCTTCGGTGCCGGCGCAGCGCGTCTCGAAAGTCACTTCGAGCTGATCGGACCCAACGGTACGAGCTACACCCAAGGCTCACCCGGCTCATCCACCAGCCGCTCCAGCTGGCAAAAGGTTGTGCGCAAGGTGAACCAAGAGATCGTCGCTGCGGTCAACGTCAGGTTGCGTCAGGGGTTGTGATCACTCGACGTGAATAGCGCGGGCTAACCAAGCGGCCGCTGCGGCTGGGCTCTGTTTGTCCTCGCTGCGGTCGACTTGGAGGTTGGCTTTGCGCATCTGTTCGATGTCGATCGCGTCGATCAGCGGGCGCAGCGCGCTGAGCAGCAGCGGGTCCTGCGCGCGCGACTCGGGGATGAGCACCACCGCGTCGTAGGGGGGGATGGCCTGCTTGGGATCGTCGAGCACGATCAGGTCGTAGGTGGCGATGCGGCCGTCGCTCGAGAAGGCTGAGATCACGTCGACCTCAGCGTCGGCGACGGCCTTGTACATGAACGTCGATTGGTACTGTTTCCGATCGGAGGGCACGAGCTCGTACTGCGTTTGGAGCGCGTGCCACTCGGGCCGTGCGAAGAACTCGAAGTCTCCGCCGTACTTCAGCGTGCCGCGGTGCTCTGCGAGATCGCTGATGCTGCGGATGCCTAGTTGTTCGGCGCGGTCGCGTCTCATCGCGAGCGCATAGGCGTTTTCGAAGCCGAGCTTGCCGACGAGCTGCACGTGTCGTTCGCGCGCGAGCCAACCTGTAAGCTCGCGCAAGAGCTCCTCGCGCGGCGGATTGTCGTTGCGCTTGAGCACGTTCGCCCAAATCGTGCCTGAGTAATCGACGTACACATCCAGCTCGCCTTGGCTGAGCGCGCGAAACGCGACCGCTGAGCCGAGCCCAGCTTTGCGCGTGACCTCCGCGCCGCGCGCCTCCAACCGATCGGAGATCAAGCGCGACAAAATGTATTGCTCGGAGAAGTTCTTGGCGCCGACCATGTAGGGCTTGCCACGCCCTGCCGCGCTCAGCTGCGATGCTGCCGCGATGGCCACGCCGAGCAGCAGCACGCCGAGCGGCGCGAATACACGGATCGGTCGACGTTCGGCGACGCCGCGCTCGATCACGCCGAGCATCTGGTCGGTGAACATTGCGAGCGCTGCAGCGACCACACAGCCGAACAGCACGAGCGTCCAGTCTTCGATCTGCAATCCCGCGAAGATGTAGTTGCCGAGGCTGGTCTGGCCGACCGGCGTCGAGAGCGTGGCGGCGCCGATCACCCATACGGCTGCAGTGCGCACGCCGGCCATGATCATCGGCGCGGCCAACGGCAGCTCGACGCGCCACAAGCGCTGGCGCGATGTCATGCCGACGCCGTTCGCAGCTTCGATCAGATCGGGATCGAGGTTGGCGATCGCGGTTACGACGTTGCGGATGATCGGTAGCATCGAGTACAGCGTGAGCGCGAGCAGCGAGGGCCAAAAGCCGAGTGCGGAGAAGCGCGCGCCGAGCACGCGTTCTGCCAGCGCCGAGAGCGCGAGCAAGATCGGATAGAACAGCGCGAGCAGCGCGAGGCTGGGGATGGTCTGCACGAGGCTCGCAAACGCGAGCACGGGCCAGCGCAGCCAAGGGCGGCGGAGCGCGAGCACTGCCAGAGGCAGGCCGACGAGCAGACCCAAGCCGAGCGCGCAGGCACTCAACACCACGTGCTGGCTCAAGTATCCCGGCAGGAGCTTGTAGGCCGCGTCGATGCGCTCAAGCATCCGAGTCCCTCGTCACGGGGAAGAGCGTCCGTAAGCGCTCGGCTTGTTTGCGCGGCATGTCGAGTAGCTCACGCACGATCGGGTCGTTGTCTGACTGTAAGAGCCGCTCGGGTGTGTCGTTAGCTAACAGTCGACCTGACTGCATGACCAAAATGCGATCCGCGATCAGCAGCGCTTCGACCATGTCGTGTGTCACGAGCACTGTCGTCAGCTGCATCTGCTCGTGCAGCGTGCGGTACGCGCGGCCGAGAGTGTCGCGCGTCAACGGATCGAGCGCGCCGAAAGGCTCGTCCATCAACACCACTTTGGGCTCCGCCGCAAGCGCGCGTGCCACACCGACGCGCTGGCGCTGTCCGCCCGAGAGCGCCGCCGGTGCGCGCGCGCCAAACTCGCGCGGCAGCTCGACCAGATCCAGCAGGTCCTCCACGCGGGCCGCGATGCGCGCGCGATCCCAGCCGAGGAGCCGCGGGGTGATGCCGATGTTCTCCGCGACGCTCAGGTGCGGAAACAGACCGATGCCCTGAAACACATAGCCGACGTGCCGGCGCAGCGCAGGCCCGGGCTGTGTGCGCACGCTCCTGCCATTCAAGTAGATTTCGCCGCTGTCGGGCTCCACCAGGCGATTGATGCACTTCAGCGTAGTGGTCTTGCCCGATCCGGAGCCGCCCACGAGCGCGACCAGCTCGCCTGCTTGGACCTCGAATGAGACCTCGTGCAGCGCGGGACTGCTAGCGTTTCCGTATCCTTTGGTGACTTTGTCGAACTGAATCATGAGGACTTGCGCGAGCCCAGTCCCTCGCATCAGATTGAGCTGTTGTGGTGTTGGACTACGATTTAACCACTGAGGCGGTTTGGCCGCGCGAAATGCGCCTGTCAGAAGCCATGCATCGCTGCCTGTTCGAAGAGGCCGCAGACGCCATCATTATCGCCGATGCGACGACCGCGCGCTTGCTCGAAGTGAATACGCGGGCCGAGGAGCTCACGGGCTACAAGCGTGCAGAGCTCTTGGACATGAGCGTGGCCGACCTGATCGCGCCCGAGAGTCTGGCCGAGCAGCGCGTGCGCTGGGATGTATTGCGCGAAGATCACGTGATCTTTGCCGAGCGGCTGATCCGTCGCAAAGACGGCAGCATATTTCTCGGGGAATTCAGCGGGCGGAAGCTGTCCGATGGCAAGGTGATCGGGCACCTGCGCGACTTGTCGCCGCGCAAGCAGCTCGAGGCTAAAAATCGCCATCTCTCCCGCTTGTACTCACTGCTCAGTCACGTGAATCAAGCCGTGATCCGGAGTCGCGAGCGGCAGGATCTGTTTCAGACCGTGTGTGACGTGGCCGTAGAGCACGGCGGCTTTCGCATGGCGTGGATCGGGCTGGTGGACGATGAGACGCAGCGGCTCGTGCCGGTCGCGCACGCGGGCCACGAGGCGGACTATCTGTCCGGAGTACTGGTCACAGTGAATGATCCGCAGACGAGCCGGGGGCCGGTGGGCAGCGCGCTCCGAGAAGGGCGGCTCGCCGTGTGCGACGACATCGCTGCGGACGAGGGCATGGCGGTGTGGCGCGAGGCAGCGCTCGCGCGCGGCTACCGCACGGTGGCGTCGGTCGCGCTGCGAGTGCAGGGCCGGAGCGTGGCCGCGCTGACTGTGTACGGCGATCACGTCGGTTTTTTCAGCGAGGACGAGCAGCGCTTGATGCAAGAGCTCGGCGACGACATCGGCGCGGCGCTGACGTTCATGGAGGCACAGGCTGATCGCAGGCGGGCCGAGCTCGCGCTGCGTGCATCCGAGGAGCGCTTTCGCTCGCTCGTGCAGAACAGCATGGATGCGATCGCGCTGTACGCTGCTGATGGCTCGATCCTGTATCACAGCCCGGCTGTGTCGCGCATTCTCGGGTACGAGCCGGAAGATATCTACGCGCTGGTGCACGTGGGTGATCGCGAGCAGCTGCGCGCCGACTTCGCCGCGCTGCTGCAGACCGCAGGCTCGAGCGTGCAGCGCGATCGGCGCTACCGGCATCACGACGGCAGCTATCGTTGGATCGAGAGTGTCGCGACCAACTTGTTGCACGTGCCGAGCGTGGGCGCGGTGGTCGATAACTTTCGTGACATCACCGAGCGCAGGCGCGCCGAAGAAGAACGCCAGCAGCTGCTCGCTGAGCTCAGCCACGTACAAAAGCTGGACTCGATCGGCCGGCTCGCGGGCGGCGTGGCGCACGACTTCAACAACATGCTCGCGGTGATCTTAGGCAGCGTCGAGCTGGCGCTGAAGGATGTGCGCGTGCCTTCGCAGGTGCAGGGCTTTCTGCGTGAGATCCGCGACGCCGCGCTGCGCTCCGCGGACTTGACGCGGCAGCTCTTGACGTTCGCGCGCAAGTTGCCTGCCCAGCCGAAGATCATCGATGTGAACCGAGTGGTGGAGGGCGCGCTCAAGCTCTTGCGGCGCTTGATCGGTGAGAATGTGACCTTGGCCTGGAAGCCGGGACCGGAGATCTGGTCGGTCGAGATGGACCCTACGCAGCTCGGTCAGGTGCTCACGAACCTGACGGTCAACGCGCGCGACGCGATCAAAGGCGTGGGTGTCGCGACGATCGAGACCGAAAACGTCGTAGTCGACGCAGATTATGCCCGGCACACGAACGTAGTACCAGGAGAATACGTTAAACTGAGCGTGTCGGACACCGGGGGTGGCATGGCGCCCGAGATGCACGCGCACATCTTCGAGCCGTTCTTTACGACCAAGCGGCCGGGGCGCGGCACTGGGCTCGGCCTCTCGACGGTGTACGGCGTCGTCAAGCAGTACGGTGGGTTCATCCTGGTGCACAGCACGCCTGGACAGGGTGCACGCTTCGACATCTATCTGCCGCGTCACAGCGCCGAGCTGGAAGCGCCCGAGCACGGGCGGCGTGCGTTGACCGGGTCTGCGCAGAACGCAGCGACGATCTTGGTGGTGGAAGACGAGCCGCAAGTGTTGGCGCTCGTGACAACGCTGCTCGGAAACCTCGGGTATGGAGTGCTCGGTGCGCCGACGCCAGCCGCGGCGCAGGAGCTGGTGCTCGCGCGCGTGCAAGCTGGTCAGCCTGCTCCAGATCTCCTGCTGACCGACGTGGTGATGCCGGGTATGAATGGCGTCGAGCTGGCGCGCACGTTGCGTCAGCATCATCCAGGGTTGAAGTCGATCTTTATGTCAGGGTACGTCGCGGATGCGCGCGCCAACTTGGCGGGCGACACATCAGTGATCCTGTACAAGCCGTTTACGCTCAAGTCACTCGCGGAGAGTGTGCACACCGTGCTGAGTGGTGCTCTTCGCTGACTTACTCGTCGCAGCCTTTGGTGCCGTCCAATGTGATGCCGGTGTTCAGCGCCGAGCGCGATCCGCGGCGCGGCCAGACCGAGCGGGCGGCAAGCCTGGGGATCATCGGACGGCGAGAGTAGCCCGCTTCACACGCGACTTAAATGACTGCGTTGCTCGTCACGCAGCGCTGTGTGCGCCGCCAGGTGCTGGAGACTGGCGAGGCTCGCGGTGGTCCGACGACTGGTCAGCCTGCCCCAGAGCTCGTGCTCATCGACGTTGTCGCTGATTCTGTACAAGCCGTTCACTCTTAAGTCACTCGCGAAAAGTGTGCACAGCATGCTGAGTGGCGCGCACACACTGCAGAGGGACCATTACGGTATATCAACTGACTTGACACGCAGCGTGTCGGGCGGTCTAACGCGATGCGGTGTTAGGCTTAGAGTTACGAGACATCGGTAAGCTGGTAGAGCGTGAGCTTCAGCTCAACGGCGTTGGTCTGAGCTTCCCGCTTGGATCCTTTACGACGTTGCTGGGGCGTTTGCGCGCGGGCAAGACGAGTCTGTTGCGCATCATGGCTGGGCTCGACCGACCGAGCCGCGGGCAGGTGCTGTGGAATGGGCGTGATGTCACGCACGAGGATGTGCGCAAGCGCGACGCCGCGATGGTCTATCAGCAGTTCGTGAACTACCCGTCGTTCAGCGTCTACGACAACATTGCTTCACCGTTGCGCGTGCAGGCGCAGCTCGACGCCAAGACCATCGACAAGCGCGTGCGCGAGGTCGCTGAGCGCTTGCACATCGAGCCGCTCTTGCAGCGTTTGCCAGCGGAGCTGAGCGGCGGTCAGCAGCAGCGCTTGGCGATCGCGCGTGCGATGGCGAAGCGGGCCGGCCTCGTGCTGCTCGACGAGCCGCTCGCGAACCTCGATTACAAGCTGCGCGAGGAGCTGCGGACTGACCTGCGCGAGTACTTCGGTGGTGACGAGCGCGCGGTGGTGTACGCGACGGCTGAGCCGCGCGAGGCGCTGGAGCTCGGTGGTTACTGTGCGGTGTTGCACGAGGGCAAGCTGCTGCAGCACGGGCTTGTGTCAGCGGTCTATGCCGCTCCAAACAGTGAGCAGGTGGCGCGCATCGTGACAGATCCCGAGCTCAATGTGTTCGATGTGACAGTGCTGGAGGATCGCGTGCGGGTGACACAAGAGCCTGCGATCACGTTTCCGCGTTTGGGGTTGCCGCTCGGGCCGGCGCGCTTCGGCGTGCGTGCGCACGACCTGTCACCGGAGCCGCTCGGTCCTGGCGCGACCGCGCTGCGCGCGCGTGTGATGCTGGAAGAGCTGAGCGGATCGGAGACGTTGGTGCGCGCGCAATCGGAAGGTGGATTGGAGTGGACAGCGCAGTGGCAAGGCACGCATCGCGCGGAGCTGAGCGAAGTGTTGGACCTCTACATCGATCCGAGTCGCGTACTGGTGTTTTCCGCGCTGGGGGCTGGCTGAAAAGATGGCGCGTCTAGAGCTTCGCGACATCGCACACTCCTATCAGCGCGACGCTGATTACGCCGTGAAACCTGTGGATCTGGTCTGGGAAGATGGTGGTGCGTACGCGCTGCTCGGGCCTTCGGGTTGCGGCAAGACCACGCTGCTCGGGATCCTGTCAGGGCTCTTGCATCCGAGTCGCGGTCGCGTGTTGATCGACGGGCGCGATGTGACCGCGCTCTCGCCGCGCGATCGCAACATCGCGCAGGTGTTTCAGTTCCCCGTGCTGTACGACAGCATGAGCGTGTTCGATAACCTGGCGTTCCCGCTGCGCAACCGCGGTCTGGGGAAACGCGAGGTGGATGCGCGCGTGCGTGAGGTCGCAGAGCTGCTCGACCTGAGCGCGGAGCTGCCGCTGCGTGCGAGTGGCTTGTCTGGCGAGCTGAAGCAGAAGATCTCGCTCGGGCGCGGGCTGGTTCGCAAAGATGTGTCGGCGATCTTGCTCGATGAGCCTTTGACGGTGGTCGACCCGCATCTCAAGTGGCAGCTGCGCCGTAAGCTGGTGCAGATCCATCACGACCTGCGCGTGACACTGATTTATGTCACGCACGATCAGACCGAGGCGCTGACCTTGGCGGATCAAGTGGTGGTGATGAACGCCGGTGAGGTGCTGCAGCGCGGCACGCCTGAAGCGCTGTTCGAGCGGCCCGAGCACTTGTTCGTGGGGCACTTCATCGGCAGTCCGGGCATGAACAGTCTGCCTTGCACTCTCAGCGCCGATCACGTGCTAGTCGCGGATCAGCCCGTGAGCGCGCGGCCTGCGGGTACATTGTCAGGTGAGCTGTGTGTGGGCGTGCGGCCGGAATTTCTGAAGTTGCACGCTGACGCGACCCGCGGCGGCGCCCCAGTGCGCGTGATCAAGCATCGCGAGCTCGGCGGCAGCGCGCTGTTCGACGTGCAGCTCGGGCCGCACACCCTGCTGGTCAAAACTGGACCGCGCCAGGCCTTTCAGGTCGGCGCCGATTGCTATCTCGAGTTCCCTGTGGGTCACACGCATCTGTACTGCGATGGACAGATCGTGAACGGAGTCGCGTGATGGAGAAGCCGACCAATCAACGGGCTTGGTGGTTCGTAGCGCCGGTCGTGCTCGTGGTGGCGTTCAGCGCGCTGATCCCACTGATGACTGTGGTGAACTACTCCGTGCAAGACATCCTCGGCCCGGAGCAGCGCGTGTTCGTCGGCCGCGAGTGGTACCAAAAGGTGCTGACCGATCCGGAGCTGCACGGCGCGCTGCTGCGTCAGCTGACGTTCTCGTCGGTCGTGTTGCTCACCGAGCTGCCGCTGGGTGTGATGGTCGCGCTGTGCATGCCGCTTAGCGGCGCGGGCTCCTCCGTTGCGCTGGTGCTCTTGGGGTTGCCGCTGCTGATCCCGTGGAACGTCGTGGGCACGATCTGGCAGGTGTTTGCGCGCAGTGACATCGGACTTGGAGGCGTGCTGCTGCATCGGCTCGGGTTCGAGTACAACTACACCGCGGACGCGCTGGATGCTTGGTTCACCGTGCTGGTGATGGACATCTGGCACTGGACGCCACTGGTTGCGCTGCTCGCGTACGCGGGGCTGCGCTCGATCCCGCAGGCGTATTATCAAGCCGCGCACATTGATGGCGCTTCGCGCATCGCGATCTTCCGCTTCATCGAGCTGCCGAAGCTGAAGGGCGTGCTGGCCATCGCCGTGCTGCTGCGCTTCATGGATAGCTTCATGATCTATACTGAGCCGTTTGTCCTAACAGGCGGCGGGCCCGGTAACAGTACAACATTCTTGAGTCAGTATTTGGCGCGGCTCGCTGTGGGCCAATTCGATCTCGGGCCGGCAGCTGCGTTCTCGATCGTGTACTTCTTAGTGATCCTGCTCTTTAGTTATGTCTTCTACAGCGTTATGACGCGGGAGTCTTGATATGCCGATTTGGCTCCCGATCGTCGTGCTGAGTCTGTATCTGGCCTGCTCGCTCGTGCCGATCTATTGGCTCGTGGGGATGTCGCTCAAGACCAATCAGGACATCCTCGGCAGCTTTCAGCTGCTGCCCACGCGGCCCACGTTCGAGAACTACCTGACCATCCTGACAGATCCCGACTGGAACCAGGGCTATATCAACTCGATCACATACGTGATCATCAACACCGTGATCTCGCTGACTGTGGCGCTGCCTGCAGCGTATGCGTTCTCGCGCTTTCGGTTCCTCGGCGACAAGCACCTGTTCTTTTGGCTGCTGACCAATCGCATGTCGCCGCCTGCGGTGTTCCTGCTGCCGTTTTTCCAGCTGTATTCGAGCATCGGGCTGTTCGACACGCCGTGGGCAGTTGCGCTTTCGCATACATTGTTCACGGTTCCGCTGTCAGTTTGGATTTTGGAAGGGTTCATCTCGGGCATACCGCGCGAGATCGATGAGACCGCGTACCTCGACGGCTATTCGTTCTGGCGATTCTTCGTGCGCATCTTCATCCCGTTGATCCGCGGGGGCATCGGTGTGACCGCGTTCTTCTGCTTCATGTTCAGTTGGGTCGAGCTTCTACTCGCACGCACGCTGACGTCGGTGGATGCCAAGCCGATCGCCGCTACGATGACGCGCACTGTGAGCGCGGCCGGTATGGACTGGGGCGTGCTCGCAGCTGCAGGTGTGTTGACGATCGTTCCGGGTGCGATCGTGATCGGCTTTGTCCGCAACTACATCGCCAAGGGCTTTGCGCTCGGAAGGGTATGAGCCATGGAGTTGTCCTTATCGTGGATGGCGTGGACGTGGCCTACTGGCTTGTTTTTCGCGGCGATCGCGTCAGTGCTTGCGGGGTACACGGTCTGGGGCGTACGCGCGCCGTCGTTGCCGCGACGCGGCTTTCTGCCTATGGACACGACGCGCGGTGATCGCTTGTTTCTGGGCCTCTTGGCGAGTGCGTATCTCAACCTCGCGTGGGCCGGGCTCGATGTCGCGCCACAGCTTGTGTGCGCAGTGATTTGGGTGCCGATGCTGTTTGTGATCGGTCGCTGGGGATGAGTACCTGAACATGGAAGAGGGATGCTATGAAGCAAGCCGTCGTCTGGGGTGCAGCTATCGTCGCGCTATTGCCGATCGTAGGCTGCAAGAAAACAGAGGAAGCACCGCCGCCGCCATCAGCGGAGGCGAAGAAAGAAGAGCTCGCCGCACCAGCGCCGGATGCGGACGCTGCGCTGGAGCAGGCCGCCGCTAAGTGGGTGGACCAGGAGTTTCAGCCCAGCACGCTGACGCGTGACCAGCAGCTCGCTGAGCTCAAGTGGTTTCGCGAAGCGGCCAAGCCGTATCGCGGCACCACGATCAACGTGGTGTCAGAGACCATCGACACACATGTCTATGAGTCTAAAACGCTGGCCAAAGCGTTCGAGGAGATCACTGGCGTCAAGGTCAAGCATGACTTGATCCAAGAAGGCGACGTGATCGAGAAGCTGCAGACGCAGATGCAGTCGGGCCGCAGCATCTATGACATGTACGTGAACGACAGTGATCTGATCGGCACACACTTTCGTTATGGGTTCGCTTTGCCGCTGTCTGACTTCATGTCGGGCGAAGGCAAAGACGTGACGCTGCCGACGCTCGATCTCGATGACTTCATCGGCAAGAGCTTTGGTACTGGGCCGGATGGCAAGCTGTACCAGCTGCCTGACCAACAGTTCGCGAACCTGTATTGGTTTCGTGCGGACTGGTTCGAGCGGCCGGAGTTGAAGCAGAAGTTCAAGGCGAAGTACGGCTACGAGCTCGGTGTGCCGGTGAACTGGTCGGCGTACGAAGACATCGCGGCGTTCTTCAGCAACGACGTGAAGAACATCGATGGCGTGCGCGTGTACGGCCACATGGACTACGGCAAGAAAGATCCTTCGCTCGGTTGGCGCTTCACCGATGCTTGGTTGTCGATGGCGGGCGTGGGCGACAAGGGCCTTCCAAACGGCAAACCCGTGGATGAGTGGGGTATCCGCGTCGAGGGTTGCAACCCCGCCGGTAGCTCGGTGACGCGCGGTGGTGAGGCCAATGGGCCTGCGGCCGTGTATGCGCTCACGAAGTACATCGACTGGTTGAAGAAGTTTGCGCCTCCAGAAGCTTCAGGCATGACGTTTTCGGAAGCGGGGCCTGTGCCTGGGCAGGGCAACGTCGCACAGCAGATCTTCTGGTACACGGCGTTTACCGCGGCGCTCACGAAGCCTGGTCTGCCGGTCGTGAACGACGATGGCACGCCGAAGTGGCGTATGGCGCCTTCGCCGCATGGTCCTTACTGGGAAGATGGCACAAAGCTCGGCTATCAAGACACCGGCTCGTGGACCATGTTGAAGAGCACGCCGCTCGAGCGGCGCAAGGCTGCTTGGTTGTACGCGCAGTTTGTCGTGGCGAAGACCACTTCGCTCAAGAAGTTCTTCACCGGGCTGACGCCGATCCGTAAGTCGGACATCGACTCGGAGCACACGACCAAGATCGCGAACAAGCTGGGCGGTTTGGTGGAGTTCTATCGCAGCCCCGCGCGCGTCGCTTGGACGCCTACCGGCACGAACGTGCCTGATTATCCGAAGCTCGCGCAGCTCTGGTGGCAGAACGTGAGCTTGGCGGTGACTGGCGAGAAGACGCCGCAAGCTGCGATGGATAGCTTGGCGACGCAGATGGACGATGTGCTCGCACGCTTGGAGCGCGCGGGCATGACCAACTGTCCGCCCAAGCTCAACGAGCCGAAGACTGCAGACTACTGGTACAAGCAGCCCGGTGCGCCGCGGCCGAAGCTCGCGAACGAGAAGCCAAAGGGTGAGACTGTGCCCTATGAGACGCTGCTGCAAGCGTGGAAAGAGGGCCGCGTGCGCTGAGGCTTAGCGCATGTCGTGATCGTCGTAATCGTCGTGGTCAAGAGGATCCGCAGCCGTTGGCTGCGGGTCCTTTTTTGTGGTTTGGCGCTGGGGTCTTATGAACTGGCGGGGTTGGGCTTGGCCCGTGTAAGCGGCAGTTGCATAACGCGTGAGGTACGGGACGTAGTCGTGTGCGAGCTGCGGACCGAGGATGAGCAGCGCGAGCGCGCCGAGCGCGAGGTTTTGCCAACGTGAGTTGAACGCGCGCAGCGTGTGCACGCACAGCGCGATGATCAACGTCCATCCGAACCAGCCGTACATGCCTGCGAAGCGGTGGATGACCGTGTGTTGGATCATTACGAGGTTCCAAGAGAGCGCTGCTAACAGGACCAACAGCATGAAGCCGAGGCGCTGCTTGGTTGGCCGGACGCAGCTGACGGCGAGCATGGCTGCGAATGCGAGTGGCGCTGTGCCTGAGAGCGCCTCGATGCGCTCGAGCACGATCTGCGGGTAGTGACGCAAGTGGTGTGGCTGGAGGAATTTCTTGTCTGGATACCACTGCGAGTGCTCGACCCGGAGGTCGAGCGTGCGTGCCGCAGCGATGTCGTGCATGCGAAAGAGCGCTGGGTCGAAGCCCCCCATGGCGTAGGCGACCTGAAGAAACGTGGTGAGCGCCGCTGCGAGCGGCATGAGCGCGAGCAGCACCGTGTCGTGCAGCGAGAGCTTACGTTCGTGCCATTGCAGCGCGAGCAGCAGCAGGCCCGCGCTCATGTAGTAGAACCAATAGCTCTGACAGAGCAGGAAGTACGCGATGCAGGCCCCTAGCAAGCTGCGTTTGCCACCGGTTCGTAGGTGGGTGACGTAACAGAATACTGTGAGGTTGAAGAACGCGAAGCACCACGGTTCGTGATGGATAGAAGATGAGTAGAACAGCGCGAACGGAGTGAAAGCGAGGTACGCGATGGCCGCTGCAGCCGGCAGCTCGCTCCGAAACAGTGCGAGTAGCCACAGGTACAAGAACACGAAGCCGGCGTTCCAGAGCGCGATCGAAAGCAGCTGGTTCGGCAGCGGCGTGCTCGCGCCAGCGCGCACGCACAGCTCGGCCACGAACATGAACGCGCCCGGATTGCGATCGAAGAACAGCGCGTGATTCCTCACCTCGAAGAACGGCCGCTCCGCCTGCTGCCGCGCCAGCCTGTACACGCGATACACATTGCGCTGATTGGTGCCTCGCTCAGCGAGCCGATTCTCGTCCAAGCCACTGTTCAACGGCAGCGCTCGCAAGACGGCGAACACGTTGAACATCACGAACAACACGCACAGGAACACCCGGCTATTTCGGGACAACGCGTTCATGCAGCGCCGCGGACTGTACACGAGTTGCTGGGTGCTCCTCCCACATGCTCTGACTTTGTAGCGGCGCCTGCTCGGGCCGACCTCGATATGCCGAGGAGTTTCGGGGTGGGAGAGGGGCGGGGGTGTCGGGTGGATGGGTTGCCGCTGTCGGCTACAATTTCGATATGCGAATTGGCAATGCCATGGCGATTGCTAGCAGCGCGATGCGTGTCGAGACGCAGCGGCTGGCGCAGTCGGCGGCGAACACTGCGAATGTGCAGACGCCCGAGTATGAGGCGCAGCGCGTGGACAGTGTGTCGCTAGAGGGTGGCGGGGTGCGCGGCGTGAGTGTCGCGACGTATGGTCCGCACGCGGTGCGCGTCGAGGAAGGCGGCGGGACGACGCAGCTTTCCAACACGGATCTTGTCGAGGAAACAGTGACGCAGATGAGTAGTCTGCGTGCGTTTCAGGCCAACGCGTCGGTACTACGCACCGCGGATGAGATGCTGGGTGAGCTCGTGCGTCGGCGCGCCTAACCCTTCGGCAAGCTCCAAACACTCTCCACGCAACCGCAACCGCATGAGCTGCGCGAAGGGCGATCAGTATCGATCAGCCATGACCGTGAGTTCTGTCGTAGGAGCGATTCGGAGTCCTGATGAGCTCGGTTGCGATTATGCGCAGCTGGGGGGCCGATGCGGGCCGCCCGTGGCGAGCCTGTGATGTATCGGATACATGCGGCAGTGCATGCCGCGTGCTTCGTATCCTGCAATCGCGATCGATGGGCATTCGCGCAACGCGCGCTGGTTCTGTGCGTCCGCTTTGGCTGTGCTTGCGGCGGCCTGTGGGGCTGGCGAACCGGGGGCTGAGGGCTCGGACTCGACCGGGGTGGTCGCGGCCGGCGGCGAGGCCGGGCATGTTGCCGCTGGCAGCGGCAACGTTGCAGGGTCGGCCGGCACCGTGGCGTCAGGCTCGCTGAGCGGCAGATCCGGGGCTGGTGCAGGGCCGAGTCTCGGGAGCGCTGGTTCGGGGAGCATCACGGGTGTGGGCGCGGCCGGGAGCCGCGCGGGGTCAGCAGGTTCAGGTCTCGCCGCCGCCAGCGGAGCAGGCGCAGGCGCCGCTGGCTCAGCTCCCGGCTCTCCAGGCAGCGCAGGCGCTGGTGCAGCCACAGGCGGCGCAAATGCGGGTGGATCGGGTGCAGCCACGAGCGGCGCTTGGGCCGCCGCGCCTGCCGCTGATGGCGACATCACGATCTGGCTCGCTGGCGACTCCACCGTGGCCAAGGGCAACACCCCTTGCCCGGTAGGTTGGGGCGCGGGCTTTCAGGCACTGTTTAAGCCCGAGGCCAAGGTCGTCAACAATGCGGTCGGCGGCCGCAGCGTGCGCACGTGGCTGTACGAAGTGCAGACCGCGATGGACAGCACGGGCGAATGCGCGCTGAACAAAGACAGCGCGGGCGAGCCAGTCTTGCAGATGCGCTGGCAAGCGATGCTCGACGGCATGAAGTCCGGCGACTACCTGTTCATCCAATTCGGCATCAACGACTCGTCACGCACCTGCGATCGCCACGTCGGCCTCGAAGCCTTCAAGGACAGCTACGGCGTGATGGCCGAAGCCGCAAAAACGCGAGGCGCGCAGCCCATCTTCGTGACACCCGTGAGCATGATCGCTTGCGAAGGATCGACAGCCCAGCCGAGTCGCGGCGCGTTTGTGACAGCGACTGTCGAAGCAAGCGAGACCTACGACGTTCCGGTGATCGACCTGCATGAACGCAGCATCGCGCTCTACAACGAGCTCGGCCTTTGCCCGATTCCCGGCGGCTCCGATGTCAGCGCGAGCACGGGCGGTAAGGTTGGCGCGTTCTTCTGCGAGGATCACACGCACTTCGACACCGAAGGCGCGGACCAGATCGCAGGGCTCGTCGCCGCCGCGTTGCGCGAGCAAAGCATTGGCCTCGCCAGCTACTTGAAGTGAGGTCGGGCTCGGGAAGCTTAAAGCGGCAGCTCGATCCGGAATGTTGCTCCGTGCCCCAGCTCGGACTTGCAGCCGATAGACCCGCAGTGCGCGTCGACGATCTTCTTGGCCATCGCGAGCCCGAGCCCGGTGCCGTTGGCCTTGCCGTAGCTCGCGAATGACTCGAACAGCTTGCCTTCCATCTCCGTCGGGATGCCAGGCCCCGTATCGCTGCACTCGAACACGAGCCGCTCGTTCTCCTTCGACGTCCTCCACGTGAAGGTGCCGCCTTCATTCATCGCCTGGCACGCGTTGCGAGCCAGGTTCAATAACACACGCTTGAGCTTGGTCTGATCGAAGCGCGCCGCACCGTCGTAGTCAGCCTGAATGTTCAGCTGCACCCGGTACTTGTTCGTCTCGTGCACGAGCAGCTCACGCACCTCTTCGATGAACTTGTGCAGATAGATCTTCTGCGTGAACACCTCGCGCTGCCCACGCGCAAACGCCAGCACCTCCTGCGTCATCGTCTCCATGTGCGAGAGCGCGCGCTCGATCTTCTCCACGTGCGAGCGTCGAGTATCGCCATCGTCTTCCATGGCCATGAGATCGGCGTAGCCGGAGATCGCCGTCATGGGTGTGCGCAAGTCGTGCAGGATCGCGCTGACCGAATGGCCCAACAGATCCAGCCGCTCGGCGCGCTCGGCCGCATGCCGCTCGCGCTTGCTGATCACCGCGCGTGCTACCTGTGCCGCTAACAGCTGCAGCATGCGCAACATCCACTCCTCGGACTGCGAGCCGTCGCTGCGGTTTGCGAGCTGAATCAAACCGACCGTCGCCTTGCCATCTGAGAGTGGCGCGCTGAACGCCTCGTGCAACAGCGACTCCTCCATGTCCAGCACCAGCACATCGGTCAGCACGCCGGCGTAGTCGCGTTCATGGTGCAACGGCTGCCGGGCATGCGAGAGCAGGTTGCGCGCGCTGCGCAGATCGATCGACTTACAACAAACGCCCTGACTGCCGGTGCGATACACGAAGCTCTCCGCAGACTTGTCGTCGACGATCAGCAACCCGCCGTACTCGACCTTGAGCGTGCTGCACACACGCTCGAGCGTATCGGCGGCCAACGCCGGCATGTCTGGAGCCTCCGCGATCCGCTGCTCGATGTCGTACAACAACTCGAGCTCGCTGTGGGCGCGGCGCGAGCGCTCCTCAGCCCGCTGCAGCGCACGGTTCTTCTGCAGCAGCGCGTCGTACAGCACGGCACCTTCGAGCGCGATCGCGCATTGCGCGCCGATGCAGTGCAGTAGCTCTTCGTCCTCTTCGTTGAACCGCCGCCGGCCCTGTTTGTTCAAACATTGGATCACCGCGATCACTCGCAGCTCGCGATCCAAGATCGGCATGCACAACAGCGAGCGCGTGCGATAGCCGCTGCTCTGATCCCAGCTGCGGTCGAAGCGTGCATCGGTGTGTGCGTCCTCGAGATTGAGGATCTGCGCTGTCTGCGCCACCCAGCCCGCGATGCCATCGCCCACGCGCAAGCGAATGGTGACCGACTGCTCCCCCTCCAGAACCTTCGACCAGATCTCGCCGCGCTGCGCGTCTACGATGTAGAACGTCGAGCGGTCCGCCTTCATCAGCTGCGTAACCTTCTTCATGATCTGCGGCAGGATCACGTCGACTTCTTGCGCTGAGCTGATGTCCGAGCTGATCTCTTTCAGCGCTTCGAGCTGCTTCTGAAAGCGATCGGGGTCCGGCGGTAAACTGAGCTCTGGCCGTAGCTGCGATTCGGGCATACTGCTCGAAATTATCCGCGCTCGCGTTTCGCTGACGCAAGGGCAGGTTGCACGTGTGTGTGTGTGCCGCCGTCAGCGGCAGTCAACCACCCCAGCCCGCGTCGAGCACTTCCAGCAATGGCCGACTGGCGTCACCGCCCAGCCGATGCCGTTCTGCCAGCTCCTGCAGCTCGCGCATGACGTCGCGAAGCTGTGCGCCGCTGGGGCCAACCCCCCTATTCGCGCGGTCACAGAAGAATGTGCGGCATCCTAGCGGGCGCACCTCATACACGCTGCAGCGCTGGTTGCGATCGAGCAGCGGGCACACGCGCTCGCTCGACGCCGACATCAGGATGGGCAGCGCGCGTTTGTTGTCCGACAGCAACCCGCCGCGCTGCGCCAGAGCGCTGCGAACGGCCAAGATCTCGATGCTGGTCAGATACGGCTGTCTGCCGGTGATCCCGAAGCGACAACACTCGGTGCTCGTTGGACAGCTCCAGTCCGCGTAGAGCGCATCCACGCGTGCATACAGTGCTTTCAACTCCAAAAGGAAGCCTGCGTCACCGCGCTGCTCCCCATCGTGCGTGCTCATTTGGAAGCTAAGCATAGCGCCATTTGGGTTGCGAACACCGCATTCGCTCACACAGTCGTTGATGACAGTCGCTCAGCGCTGAGCTATGGGCGAGGGATGGCTCGAAACCTTGGGGTACCCGTAGCGCTGTGCCTGGGCGCGCTGAGCTGCCAGCACGACGACTACGGCGACCCGTTTCTGGGCGCGCGCACAAACGACGCTCAGGCTGCAACTGTTCCGCCCCAGATCGTAGAGCAAGCGCAGCGCGCCGCGCCCAGCGATGCGGGCGCATCTCGCAGACCGAGCACGAGCACGAGCATGCAGCCGCGCGCTGCTGCTGCAGATGGCGGCATCTCCGATGCCGGCGTGGATGCCACGAGCGCAGATGCCGCGAGCCCCGCAGATCCCGGCGTGCCCCCCGAGGTCGCAAGCTACGCACATGACTGGCCGTTGCCCAACCGCGACTACGACAACACGCGCCGAGCTCAGACCGCGATCACCGGCGAGAACATCGCGAAGCTGCGCGAAGCTTGGCGCTTCAAGCTGCAGGGCGGCGTCACGACCTTCGGTTACTACACAGCGAACACGCTGATCTTGGGCGATGTCGTCTACCTTCAAGACATGATGAGCAACGTCTACGCGCTCGCGCGCACGACAGGACAAGTACTCTGGACGCGTTCGTTCAACGCCGAAACTTTCGGCCCAAACGGCGTGGCGATCGGCTGGGGCAAGCTCTTTGCCGCCGTGGGCGACAGCAAAGTCGTCGCGCTCGAGCTCGCTGGCGGAGCAGACAAATGGCGCTACGCACCCACGCTCGGATCGAGCATGGGCATCGACATTCAGCCCGTCGTGTACGCGGGGCAGCTGTACGCGGCGACGGTGCCCGTCAGCACCACGCGCGGGATCTACGGCGGCGGCACGCACGGCCTGCTGCTCGCGCTCGACGCTGAGACTGGCAGCGAGCGCTGGAGCTTCGACACGATCGACTCTCCGGACGCTTGGGGCGACGCTGAAGCCAATGGCGGCGGCGGCGCGTGGTACCCGCCGCTGATCGATGCGCAGCGTGGCCTGACTTATTGGGGCACAGGCAATCCCGTGCCGTGGCCAGGCACAACGACCCAACCGAACGGCGGCTCGCGCCCGGGAGCGAACTTGTACACGAGCTCCCTCGTTGCGGTGAACGCAAGCGATGGCAAGCTGGCTTGGCACTATCAAGACAGGCCTCACGACATCTTCGATTGGGACTTCCAAGTCACGCCCGTGCTGGTGCGCGCTGAAGCTCAGAGCGGCGGCGACCGCGTGATCGGTGCAGGCAAGACCGGTGCAGTCGTAGCACTCGATGCACAGACCGGCGAGCGCTTGTGGCGCACCAAGGTCGGCAAGCACGAGAACGACGAGCTGACCAGCTATCCCGCGCAGTCGATCACGATCTTTCCTGGCGTGCTCGGAGGCGTGATGAGCGCGCTCGCCTACGCGGATGGCGTTGTGTATGCGGCGAGCGTCGACGCGAGCATGAGCTACGACGGGAACTTGCTCTTGCCGGAGATCAGCGGCACGGGTGCGCTGACGGCTATCAATGTCGAGGATGGCGCCGTGCTCTGGTCCTCGGCTCTGCGCGGTGCGGGCTACGCGTCCGCGACGATCGCCAACGACTTGGTGCTCACCGCAGACGAAACGGGGCGCGTCTACGCGTTCGCGCGTGCGACAGGCGAAGAGGTTTGGCACTACGATGCGCCAGCGGGCATCAACGCGCCGCTCGTTGTCGCAGGGGATGACCTGTTGATCGGCGTAGGCATGGATCTCGGCGTCGTGATCGCGCTCAGCTTGAACGCGCCCGACATGCCGATGGGCAATGCGGGCGCGGCTGGCGCGCTGGCTCCGCCGCCGTCAGCGGGCAGCGCGGCGCCCTCCACCGAGCCGACTTGGAGCGCTGTGTACCAGGCGATCGTGCAGCGCGGTTGCAACGGTGGAACCACCTGCCACAGCAGCATGCTCGCAGGCCAGCTGCAGATGAGCAGCGCGGCGCAAGCTTACAGCGCGCTCGTGTCAGCGCCTGCGCTGGGTCCTGCTTGCAGCGCCACCGGCCTCTTGCGTGTGGCGCCGGGAGATCCAGACCAGAGCTTGCTTGTGCAGAAGCTGGAAGCGGCGATGCCGATCTGCGGTCAGCACATGCCGCCGGGGGGCACGGTCCCGGCGGAACAGCTCACGCAGCTGCGCATGTGGATTGCGAGGGGTGCGCCCAACGATTGAGCGAGTTACGACCGAAAGATGTAGACGCTCTCGTGGTCGAGCGTGATGTTCGCGCCGTTTTTCTTTGGCGCCGTTTCTGGGAACGACAGCTTGAGCTCTCCGGTGGGCGCAGGCAGAACCACGGGATTTTTGCCCAGGTTCGCGAGCAAGGTGACGCGACCGCGTTGCACGCGCAGCCAGCGCTTGTCTTCATCGAAGCTCACGTCGACCAGATCCCGACGACCATCGAGCAGCTCGGGCGATTCACGACGCAGCTGAGCGAGCCCGCGATAGAACGCCAAGCGCTCGCGATGGGGCGTGCGGTCTTTTTCAGCCCAGTCGAGCTGCGAGCGCTTGAACGTGGCTTCGTCCTGCGGATCGGGCACTTGCTCCGGATCCCAGCCGAACTGACGAAACTCTTCGCGGCGACCTTTGCGTACCGCGTCTGCGAGCTCGGGGTTCTGATGATCCGTGAAGTACTGGAACGGGGCGCTTGCTCCCCATTCTTCGCCTTGAAACAACATCGGTACGAACGGCGATATGTACACGAGCGCCGCGCCGATCCGCGCGAGCCCTTCCGAGCACAGGTGCCCGATGCGCTCGCCCTGCGCGCGATTGCCGATCTGATCGTGGTTCTGCAGGTAACCGAGCAGCTTGTGCCCGGAGACTTCGCCGAGCGGCTGACCGTGGCGGCGTTCTCGGAACGGAGAATAATCGCCTGCATACACAAAGCCGCCTTTGAGCGCGCGCGCGATGTGCTCGACCAGGCCGAAGTCTGAGTAATAGCCGTTGGTCTCACCGGTCAGCGCAGCGTGCAGCGCGTGGTGAAAGTCGTCGCTCCACTGCGCATCGAGGCCATAGCCGCCCGCCTCGGGCGGCCGCACCAAGCGCGGATTGTTCTGATCGCTCTCGGCGATCACCACGAGCGGGCGACCAAGCTTTGGCTCCAGCGCGTGTACGGCTGCGCTCAGCTCCTGCAGAATGTGCAACGCCGACTCGTCGTACAGCGCGTGCACGGCATCGACGCGCAACCCGTCGAAGTGGTACTCCTCGATCCACATCAGGGCGTTGTCGATGACGAAGCGCCGCACCTCATCGCTGTGGGCATCGTCGAGGTTCACCGCTGCGCCCCACGGCGTGTTGTAGCGCTCGGTGAAGTAGTGCCCGTATTCGCCCAAATAGTTTCCGTCCGGGCCGAGGTGGTTGTAGACGACGTCGATCAGCACCGCGAGCCCGTGCGCGTGACAGCTCGCGACGAAACGCTTCACGTCTGCAGGACTGCCGTACGTAGGATGCGGCGCGAACAGCGCTACGCCGTCGTAGCCCCAACCCCAGCGACCGGGAAACGTCGCGAGCGGCAAGAGCTCCACGTGTGTGACGCCGAGCTCGACCAGGTGCGGCAAGCGCTCGGCCGCCGCCGTCAGCGTCCCTTCCGGCGTGAACGTCCCGACGTGCAGCTCGTAGACCACTGCAGCTGATAGCGGCGGTGCACGAAAGCCCTCGTCGTTCCATTCGAAGCTGCGCGCGGCATATTGCGAAGGCCCGTGGATCCCCTTCGGCTGAAAACGCGAGCGTGGATCCGGTAAGTCGCGACCGTCGACGCGCAGCAGATACTCGGAACCCTCTGGTGGTGGCTCGGCGCTGTAATAACCCTTGGCCTCAGCGCTCGCTTTGTGCGCTTTGCCCGAGACCACGATGGACAGCTCTTTCGCGCGCGGTGCCCAAACTTTGAATGTCATGCTTCTCACGTTTCCCTGATGAGCAGCGCGACCGGAAAACGGCCCCACAGTTGGCTCACTTGACACGGATTGGTTGTCACCGACTCTCCGGTCAGTACGTTGCGATAGCGGCCCTCTGGCAGCCGCACTTGGGCTTGCCGCTGCTTCGGATGCGCGTCTTGGTTCAAGCGCGGCACAACGGTGACCAGCTCACGGTCACGCGCAAACGCGACCACGTGCGCCGAGTCCGGGCCCGTGACCTGCAGGCGCTGGTACGCGCCCTCGAACGCTTCTGGACGCTGCTTGCGGAGCTGCAGCGTCTTCCACGTCAGCCACAGCTTCGGTGTGCCGCGCTCCATCTCCGCGAGCACAGCGTCCGGAGCCTGGTTCTTCACCTGCTCGAGAATCTTGCGCCGCTCGGCATAGTCGACCGGTCTGCGATTGTCGGGATCGACCAAGCTGAAGTCCCACAGCTCAGTGCCTTGATAAACATCGGGCACACCGGGCGCAGTCAGCTTGATCAATGTGCGCGCGAGCGACGTGATGTACGCGCCAGGCGAGATGCTCGCGACCAGCTGTGCGACGTCGCCGGATAGATGTTTGTCGGCGATCGCAGCCTTGATGAAGCTCTCGACCGCAGCCTCATAGTCTGCTTCCGGCTGGATCCAGCTCGTCGAGCGCTTGGCTTCGCGCGTCGCTTTCTGCATGTATGCGAGCGCGCGTTCTTCGGTCAGCGGATAAGCGCCGACCAACGTCTGGTAGAAAAAGTATTCGGTCGCGCCATCGATCAGCTCCGAGCGGTACTTGCGCGTGAGCTCGGACCAGCGGTTGACCGCTTGCTCCCAGCGCTCCGGAATCTCACTCAGCGCGAGCAAGCGCGAGCGTGTGTCCTCGCCGCGTTTGGTGTCGTGCGTCGCGCTCGCGAGTAAGCCACGCGGCTTGTCGATGCTCTCGAGCGATCTATGGAAGTCGTCCACCGAAATGCCAAACACCTCAGGCGACCCGCCGACTTCGTTGAGTCCCGTTAGCCGCACGTGTCGATAGAACAAGGTATCTTCGATCGACTTGGCCATGACGGCGCCGGTCAGCTGCTGCACGCGCAGCGCGAGCTCGGTCTCCAGCTCGCCAGCCCACTGCAAGCTCAACACGTTGTACAACCCCTCGAAGATCCGCGCGTCGACCTCCGGGTGGAGGCTGTGCGCCTTTTTGACCACTTCATCGAGCAGGCTGCGATCGCTGTCAGAGATCGAACCGACGCGCACATACGAGCGATAGACAGGGTAGCTGACCAGCAACTCGGTCACAGCGGACGAAAGCGCCTTGCGCGTGGCATCGCGCAGCTCGATGCGTCGCGTCAGCACGCGCTGCGCGAGATCGGTGATGAGCTCGCGCTCGCTGCCCAGTACTTGCTTCAAGATCAAGCGCTTCGCGTCGCGCACGCGCTCGTCCCAGTTGCCGGTCTCTCCGCTGAAGCGCTGCTCCAGCGCATCGAACTTCGTTTGGTTGCTCGACTCGACGAACAGCTGATCGGTAGTGCGGATGAACTCGTAGCCCGTTGTTCCTTCGATCGGCCACTGCCTCGGCAGGGGCTCGTTTTCTGCGAGGATCTTCTCCACCACGATCCAAGCATCGGGCGCCGCTTCACGCAGCCGCTGCAAATATTCGTGCGGATCGCGCAGACCATCGACGTGATCCACGCGCACGCCATCGATCGTACCTTGCGAGAGCCAACTCAAAACAACGTGATGCACGCGCTCGAACACGCGTGGGTTTTCGATGCGCAGACCGGCGAGCGAGTTCACATCGAAGAAGCGCCGATAACCGAGGTCGGTCGTCGCGTTGCGCCAGTGCGCGAGCCTCCAGTTTTGCCGCTCCAACCAAATGTCCAACGCTTCGACATCGGCGTTGAGCTTCTCGAGCTGCGTGTCGATGCGCGGATGCAGCTCCGGCTCGCGCTCGAGCAAGCGCGCGAGATAGTCGAAAAGCACGTCCTTGTCGCGCTGACGCCGCTGCGTCGCGAGCTGATCGGTCGCCGTCGGCGCGCTAAGCTCTTCGAGTGAATCAGCGAGATAACAGAGCTCGTTGTGCTCAGGCGCCGACGCGCGCAAGATCGCGCCGAGCGAGCGCGGCGCCGCGGGCAGCTTGTTGTCGTAGTACTCGACGATGAACTCAGCGCCGCTGCGCACCACCTTCACGTGGCGCTCGCGTAGCTCGTCGAAGTAGTGCTCGCCCAGAATCGGCAAGAGCACGCGCGTGTCTTCACCGCCCTCCCAGTCGACGTCGAAGAACGCTGCGTAGTGACTGCTCGGCCCATTTTCGAGCACATCCCACCACAAGCGATTGCCGGCGACGATCGCCATGTGATTGGGCACGATGTCGATCAACTGCCCGATGCCTTGCGCACGCAGTGCAGAGCACATGCGTGCGTGCGCGGCGTCACCACCGAGCTCGGGGTTCACATGATCGTGATCGATGACGTCGTAGCCATGCTGACTTCCGGACGCGGCAGTAAGCACGGGCGATAGATACGCGTGACTGACGCCGAGCTCAGCGAGATAGCTCGCTAGCTCGGCGATGCGATCGAATCCGAATTCGGGTGTGGCTTGAAGGCGATACGTGGCGCGGGCGGGCGCGATGGGCGAGACCATGCGCCTAGGCTACTGCGTTTTCTATGCCACGCACGCTGGGGGCCACCCCCGACCGCACTTCGCCATGTGTTGTTTACAAAGCGAGCACGCGTCGCGCAGCCAAACCAGTTTCGGCGGCGACATCCACGAAATCGTCGTGCTCCACTTCACTTTCGGCATTCACGCGAAATCGCTGCACGCCCGTGAGTGGTTGATCGCTATTTCCCGCATCCGGCACGAGCAAAAGACCGGTGCTCGCAGCAAATGCAGGCATACCAAGGACGAAAGCGCCGTCGCTCTCCCACAGCTCCTCCTGTTCGCCACTCGCCAAGTCGACGCGGTACAGCTTGTCGACCTCCGCGGGTTTCATGGTCTTGCTGTCGATTCGACCGGCTGCCACCGCGACGACAATGTTGCCTCCAAGTGAGGCGACGTTGCTATTGGTATTGGCTGCGTCGTCGTGTTCCGCTTTACGAAATGCGTGTTGGATCTTGGCTTTGCCCGCGGTGTCGACCGTCACTTTGAGCAGGCCTGCTTGAGCGCCCTCATCGCCGAACGCGCCGATGCACGCGACGATCACGCTCTGTGGCTCGGAGGGCACCGGCTTGAGCTCACCGCAGTTTGACAAACCTTCTAGCTTCAGCGTGCTCACCAAGCGCCCGCGCTCGAGATCTACGATCGCGAGCCTGCCTTCCGCGTAGCTGTAGCTCTTGGTGATGCCGGTGATGCCGACGGCGGCGAAGCTCCCGCCCACTGGAACGAGCGCGTTGGGCGACGCGTACGCGGTCGCTTCTACGCTGTCGGTCGAGTTGCCTTCCATGTCGAAGGTCGGCTCTTCGAGCTGCTGATCGAGCTCGCTGAGATCGATCCGGCGATCTGTGCGTTTCCAGGTCTTAGGGTTCCACTCGATCAAGTCGTTGCCGCGCTCGCGCGCTTCAGCATCGCTGTTCGGATTCGATTCCCAGCGGCTGACCCACGCGCTCTCTTCGCTCACGAACAGCACGTCTTGCGGGTTGCTGTGGAACGCGGCTTCGTCGTCTTCGGGCGAGTCGTCGGTGCGCAGCTGGCCGAGCACGTTGCCAGTGGCGAGGTCGAAGCGCGTGATCACTCCGAGGCTGCGCTCGACCGTGGTCAGGATGCTCGCGTCCGCGGAGCTCGTGGGAAACACCACGTCGTCGCTGAGCGGCGTGCGCAGCTTGGGATTTTTCACCTTGGACGACAGCCAATCGTCTTGTGACACGTTGGCTTCGTCGTCGAGCAGCGAGATGCTGGTCGCACCCGAGTAGTTGTCGGAGCCCACAGCAAACTCACCGCTGCCGGCGTTCAGCCCGTGTTCACCGACGCTATCGTTGCAGCCGATGGCGGCAAGAACCAACACAAATCCCCAAGCTCGGTTGAGCATAACTTCATCCCTCGTTGTAAGTGACTGAGACCATGATCGTGCGACCGGGCAGGGGAAACTGACGCAAGTCGCGCCCCCCACGGTCCAAGACATCGGTGACGCTAAGGCGCAAGAGCGCGCGCTCGCGCAGCACCTGACATGAGATGCCTGCATCCAAGAAAAGTCCCGGTGGCTTCGGGACTGTCTGATTGTCAGGATCATCGAAGCTCGACGCGATGTACTGCAGCTCGATGAAGCCGCGCACGCTGTCGACCAGCCCGAGCTGCTTCCACTCGACACCGGGCTGGACCAAGAACATGGCGCGTGGGCGGTTCGGTAGACGTTTGCCAGGTTTACCCTCGGTGTCGAGCAGGGTGAGCGCGCTGTTGAGCCAGTAGCGACCGAGCTGTGCGCGTGCGCCCGCCTCGATTCCGCGCACGCGACTGCTCGCGAGGTTGAGTGGTAAAAGCTGAGAGAACGAGTTGCGCACAAACAACACTTGATCGCGGATCGCCAGGTCGAATGCCCGCAGCTCGAAGCTGCCGAGCACGGGGCCTCTCGTGAGCACGTTGCTCAAGCCCAAGTCCCATGTACGACTGTGCTCCGGGCGAAGCGCCACGTTGCTCAAGAGCAGAACACCATCGCCGAACAGCTCCAGCATGCTGGGCGTGCGCGCGCCGTTGGCGTAGCCGAGGCTCAAGCTCAGCGCGCGCGTGAGCTCGATCGCTGCTGCGATCCGGTAGGTCCCGAGTGTCGTGTTGTTGCTCACCGGAACGATCGCGCCGAAGCGCTCGGTGTGCAGGCTCGCCCGCGCATGCTCGACGCGCGCCGACGGTCGCAGCTCGACGCGATGGCCGAGCAGCTCCGTGTGCGCGAGCAGCTCCGCGCCGACTGCGAGGCTGGTGCGGAACGACTCCGGCTCGCGCACGCGCGTGAAGCGCCTGCTGGGCGTGTAGTCGTCTCGGTTGAGCGTCGCGAGCGCGATCAGCTGCAGGCCGGGGACGAGCTGTGTCTCGCCGGCCAAGCGCGCGAAGCCACGCAGCGTGTTGCGTTCAGCTACAGCGTTGCCCGAGAGCCCGATCTCGCCTGCTGGGTCGGCGAAGCGGTTGCGGCTCGCGCCCACGCTGGCTTGCGCTGCGATGCGTAGGGCAGGGCGCCCATTCGCTGCGACGCGCGTAATGTCATACGATAGACCTGTCAAGGCTTGCAGCTGTTGGCGGCGAGATTTGTATGCCGGATCTGCAGGCGCCGAGGGCTCGCCGCCCGTGCGCGCGTAGCCCAGCGCCCAGCCGGTTAGTCTGCCGGGACCGAACTGCTCGGACACCGAAAACAAACCGTTGCCCTGCACGAAGTCCGCGTTCTTGCGGCGCATCGTGTAGTCGTCGCTGGGATCGAAGGTCGTCTTATTGTCAAACGCGACCGGGAAGTCGCCGCGCGAGCCGAGCAGCGAGCCGAGCGCTTGCAGCTTGAGGGTACCGCGTGTCACCGAGGCATCGCTGGTCAGCCCGTACGTGCCGAACGAGCCACCCGTGAGCTGCGCAGACGCGCGCGTGTCTTCCGCGCTGCGTGGGACGAGCTGCACGATGCCGCCGATGGAACCTTGGCTGAGCCAGAGTGGTGCGCCGCCACGGTAGACAACTACACGATCGGCCAAGGACAGCGGCAGCGCGCTCAGGTCAAAGGCTGCGACGTCGGCGCTGGTCAGCGGGATCTCACCGAACAACACTGCCGTGTGCTCGGCTTCGGCGCCGCGCAGGGCGGCACTGGTGAAGCTGCCCAAGCTGCCTGTGCGATAGGGGCGCGCGCCCGGCACCTCCAGCAACACGTCGGCCAGGCCTTCGGCCGCCGCATCGCGGCCCTTCACCTCGATCTCGGTGCCTGCCGCAGTGGCATCGAGCCGCTGCGTCGCAGCCATCGGCCGCAGCACCCGCGCGCTCGCCCCAAACTCCTGAGCCGACGCAAGCCCGCCGCTCTGAGCGGCAAGCACGAGCAGCAACGCAAGGTAGCGATGGTCAGAGTGCGGCACGGATTCCCGACTTCATTCACCTTCCCCGAGGTGAACGAGACACAACGCTCTGAGCAGGTTTCCGGACTCGCGACCCTGAGCTCCTCACCTTCCCGGCGCGCGATCGCGCCAGTGGTGTCCGAAGAGCTTTTCGATCGCCTACCGTGACGGGTTCGTGCCGGCGTTCGACCGGCTTCCCTACCGCGGCCGATTGCGGCGCGGTGCCTCTAGGCGAGGCATCTCAAAGCGGGCCGACGATGCTCCAACCGTGGGGTTATGTCAAGCAATGCACACAACCTCCGCGCGCCGCTCCGCGCTGGCGGTACGTGTTTTGCAGCAACTTGCGGCATGGCCAACCTTTCCTCGCAGCCACCGGAGTCATTGTCCGAGCTGCTACGCTCCATCGCTGACCAAGCCCAGACGTTCGTCAAAGCTGAAGTCGGGCTGATAAAGCTCGAAGCACAACGCACAGTTACGAGCGCTGTGATCGCGCTCCTGGTGTTGGTCGCGAGCGGCATATTGCTAGCGATTGCGCTGTCCCTGGTGGCTGCCGGCGTAGTTGTCCTGCGCGGAGGCAGCGCGGGAGCGGCGCTGCTAACAGCTGCGGGCGTGGATTTGACAGTTGCTGTTGTGTCCAGTGTCGTGGCCGTCAGCTGGGCGAAGAAACGTGCGGAGAGCACTGCAGCAGAGGCGTCGCAACTCACCAACCTGCCACAGCACGGGAGCTCACTGTCATGAGCGAGCCAATCAGCGAACAACAGCACGAGCCGAGTGAACTGGAGCTTCAGCAACAAGCGCAAGCGGCGCGCGAAGCGCTCGCGTCGTCCCTCTCGCGCTTGGATGATCGGGTCAAACACATCCGCAGCACGGCGGTCAATGCGACGGCTGCGAGTGGTTGGGGCCTTGCCGCTGCCGCCGCGTGGTGGTTGAGCGTTGCGATCAAACCCAAGCAGCATGAGCTGCACCTGCCCATTCGCCGCGCACGACCTTCGCTGTTTGCGTCCATACTGACTACTGCGCTTCGGACTGCGGGAGTCGTAGCCACAGGTGCTCTGCTGTACGCATCCTATCGGCGCGCGCGTCACCTGAGTGATGACAACGGAGCAGCAGGTCAGCTCACTTCAGGTGAATGAAGCGCGACAACATGCAACCGCGCCTACGCCTCACATGGGGCTGCTTGGTTCGATGTCGTACGCCCAACTGCCATTCACGCGAGCACGCGTGTGGCATGCGGCGTGCTTTTTAGATTCGATTACTGTCCGCGAACGCTTCCAGGAGGCTTATGGAATCAACCGTCACTACTACGGCTAGCACCACACAAGAGTGGGTCGATAAGACACGCGACACAATCAGTCAGGTCGCCTCACGCGCTGACGGTTGGGACGCGCAGCTGCGTACCTTTGCGAGCGAGAAGCCCTTGGCTGCGGTCCTCGCTGCAGTAGCCGGCGGCTATGTCTTGGCCCGTCTTTCCACGTGGAGATGAAGACATGTTGGAGACAGCACAGACACCGAAACCCAGAGAAAACCGCCAATCCACAGCGAGCTACGAGAGCTCGTCCGCGCCGAAGATCGGTGTGACCGAGTCCGCGGATCTGGCGATTCAGTCAGTCGGAACGCTATACCAGGCACTCGACACAGCCGTGTCGAAGCAAGTCCGCGAGAACCCGTACGCGACATTAGCCGCGGCGGCAGGCGTGGGCTTTCTTTTGGGCGGAGGATTGCGCTCGCCCTTTGGTCAGCTCCTCGTGCGCGTCGGCGTGCGTGCTTTCGGCCCGCCCTTGGTCACTGCTGCGCTTCACAGCGCGGTCGAACGTGCACAAGGTCTGACGCAGCCCAAACCCTAATCCTCTAACCCCTGACAAGGAGAAGAACGATGATTTATCGAACGGCATTGAGAGACGGATTGAGCTCACTTCAGAACTTCAGCGGCGACGACATCCTCGCTGCGCTTGGTCTCGAGAAGCGGCGCTCTTACAACACCGCAGCTGCGCTCGTCCCACCGATCGCTATTTTCGCTGCGGGTGCATTGGTCGGTGCTGCGGCGGCAGTGTTGCTGACGCCCAAGACTGGCCCGCAGATGCGCCGCGAGCTCAGCGATGGCGCGCGCGACCTGCAGCAGAAGCTCACGAGCACCGCGCAGGATTACGCGGGGCAACTGCGCACAGGCAACGCGTCGCCGCAAACCCAAGCGTGAACCACTCGGCTAATTAAATTTCCCCCGCAAACGTGAGGCCCGCCCTGCGCTCACGTTTGCGGGGGAATCTGTTTTAAGTTGCTCGTCGAAGCGTTCGCCGAAGGCGCCAGAAGACTAAAGAAAAGCTACGCGCATCCTCGCAAAGCTCAGCGAGCACGCGCGTAGCTTTTCTTGTTCTTCCTGGCGTCTTAGGCGAACGGCTCGAAATCTCGATCTTCTCAATCGAGCTGGGCTACACGCACTTGCATGCCGCGGCAGAGCTGCTCGCAGCGTGCTGCGCTGCGCGAGCAGGCTGTGAGCTGATAGGAAAACTCTGCGTGCCTGCGGCACTCAGCGGCACAGGCGGCGCAGATCAACGCGCAGTTATCGAGCTGCTCGCGCACAAGCGCAGGTGCTGCCAGGAGCGCATCCGCCATGAAGCGCCGCGTCGTCCAGCAGATCTCCGCGCAGTCGAGCGTGAGCTGAAGGCACATGCTCAGCTGCTCTTCACGCAGATCATTTAAGCAAGCTTCCGTCGCAGCGAGGCAAGCCAACTCGCACCAGGCGCACGCTTCCATGCAGTCCTCGATCGGATGGTTTCCCTCGACGTTTACGCGCAGCTCCTTCAGGCCTAGCATCGCACTCTCCTGCAAGGCTGAACGCAACTGCTGCGAGCGCCTATCCAATGCAGCTGCAAGCTGCGTGCCCAGCTTTGCGACACGACGTCGTGCAGGACACTTACGCGCTGCGCAGCTTTGCCTCATGTGAGGCGCGGCAGCGCTCGACGTCCTGCATTTTCGGCGTTCAGACGGCCTTGCAACGTGTGCGGGGTTGTCGCCGTCGGCTGCGAACACTCGGCACGCGGAGTGCAATGCTCGTCAGACATCGCAGCCGTTGCTGCAGGAGGATAAGAACATGGCCTTGCTTGGATTTCTGGTGTTCGGTTTGATCGTGGGTCTGTTGGCGCGGCTGCTCATGCCCGGCCGCCAGCCGATGGGTATCTTGGGCACCATGCTGCTCGGCGTCGTTGGCTCGTTCCTCGGCGGCCTCGTGGGCAACCTGCTGTTTGGTGGTGGCACCTGGGATCATCCATCTAGCGCCGGTTGGATCGGCAGCATCCTAGGCAGCTTGCTGTTGCTCGCGCTCTTGGGCCGCACGCGTCGCCGCGGGGTCTTGGGTTGATCGCAGCCGCTCACGGCTGCAGAAACGACCGGCTGAGGGACCGGTCAGGCGACCCCGCCCACGAGGTGGAAGTGCGCCGCGGTCCCCGCTACCGCGCCTCTGGATAAGGGCTTTTTCTCCCTTGGCGTTCGCGAGAATCAACCTATGTGTCTTGGACTAGAGACCATGTAGCTGTAGATTCCCGCGCCATGTCAGACCCAGTGAGCGAAAAGACGATCGAAGACGCGCGGACCCTCGTGGCCGCGACCACACGCCTGACGGACCTCGCGGTTGCGCGTGCCACGATGCTGACCCAGCAGGGGAAGCAGATCGATGACCACCAGGTTGTCGTGGACCGTGTGGCCTACGCCGCGACCGAAGCGCGCGCCAGCGCCGAGCTGCTGCGCGCGGCCGAAGGCGCAAAAGGCGACAAGCTCCTGACCGGTTTGGCGATCGCGGCCTCGGCGGACCTGTTCCGCAGCGTGCGAGACCGCCTGGAACCAGTGGCTTCCGACCTCAACCTGACGGACGAGGTGAACGGCGCGAGCAACTCCGTTCGCGTCGCACTGCTGCGTGCCGGCCACGAATCCGTGGTTCGCGATAACGGTCGCGCCGTGGCCGAGTTGGAGGGGAAGACCAACTGGCCGATCGACTCGACTGTGGCTGAAGTGCGCAACTCGGTGCGTCAGTTCGCCGAGCGCGAAGTCGCACCCCGTGCAGAGCACATCCATCGCCACGACGAGCTTATCCCCGAGACGTTCATCCAGGGCATGGGCGAGCTCGGTTATTTCGGCCTGTCCGTGCCTGAGACGTACGGCGGTCACGAGCTCGGCAACCTGGCAATGATCCTCACGACCGAGGAGCTCTCGCGCGCCTCGCTCGCGGCGGCTGGCTCGCTGATCACGCGTCCGGAGATCCTCGCCAAGGCGCTCTTGGCCGGTGGTACCGAGGAGCAGAAGCGCCACTGGCTGCCGAAGATTGCGTCCGGTGAGCTGATGGTCGGCATCTCGGTGACCGAGCCGAACGTGGGCAGTGACGTAGCTGCTGTCAGCTGCAAAGCCACGCGCGGCGAGCAGAACGGCGAGCAAGGCTATTTCATCGACGGCGCCAAGGCTTGGTGCACGTTCGCCGGTCGCGCCAACGTGCTCGCCGTGCTCTGTCGCACCGACCCCGACCTGAAGAAGGGCGCGCGCGGTCTGTCGCTGTTTATCGTTCCGAAGCCCGCGTTCGACGGCCACGAGTTCGAGACCTCGCAGCCTGGCGGCGGCAAGCTCGAAGGCAAGGCCGACCGCACGCCCGGTTATCGCGGCATGCACAGCTTCACACTCTCGTTCGACCGCTGGTTCGTGCCGGCGCAAAACCTGGTTGGTGAGGCGCAGGGCGAAGGCAAAGGCTTCTACCTGCAGATGGCCGGCTTCGCCGCGGGTCGCTTGCAGACCGGTGGTCGCGCCACGGGCGTCGCGCAGGCCGCGCTCGAGAAGACCGCAGAGTACGTCAACCAACGCAGTCAGTTCGGTCAGCCGACGATCACGTTCGGGCTGACCCAGTACCACCTCGGTCGCATGGCGCATCGCTTGGCTGCGGCGCGCGCGATCACCTACGCCGCTGCGCTCGCGATGGACGCAGACGAGCGCGCAGCAGCGCCACTCGCCGCGCAAGCCAAATTGCTCGCCTGCGATGTGGCGGTAGAAGTGACACAGCTCGGGCAGCTTTTGCACGGTGGCTGGGGTTACGCCGAGGAATACGCGATCAGCCGCTACGTGATCGACGCCCAGGTCCTACCGATCTTCGAAGGCGTGAAGCCCATCCTCGCCCTCAAGGTAGTCGGTCGCGCGCTCCTCGCAGGCAGCGCCGCCTAACAAACAACGTGCACGTGCTCGTTCGCTGCTAGCTGGCGAGCAGGCGCAACAACATCGGACCCAGAGTGCTCGCGCTGTAGCGGCTCACACAGGCTGCTGCAGCGCGTTGTCGCATGGTGTCGTGGTGAGCGTCGCTCTCAGCTGCAATGCGCTCCAGGTGCTCGCAAAGGGCCTCGGGCGCAAAGGGATTGCATACGTAGCCGAGCTCGCCCCCGTCCAAGATCTCCGAGGGCCCAGCGTGATCGGTCCCGATCAAGATCAAGCCGCGCGCAGCAGCCTCCGGAAACACCATCCCGAACGGCTCGTCCACCGGCGTCAACGCGAACACATCGCAAGTGTCGTACACACGCTCCAGCTCGGCTTGAGGCAGAAAGCCATGGAAGCGCACGGCGGCATGGACACCGAGCTGCCGGCTCAGACGCTCGAGCGCAGCGCGCTGAGGTCCGACCCCGACGACATGCAGCTGTGCGCCGAGGGCTCGCCGCGCGTACAGCGCGAAACCAGTCAGGACGTGATCGAGGTTCTTGATTGGATCGAGTCGCGCGTGTGCGAGCACCTGCAGACCGCGCGTGCGATCGATGCCTGTGCGAGCGCGACCCGCCGCCGGAAAATGAATGATTGGGTTGATCACGTGCGCGTCGCTGCGCTCGTAGATACGCCGGATGTTGTCACGCGTGTACTCGCTGTTCGCGCACAGGATCTCGACCTGGGCGCTGTGCTGACGGTCGAGCTCACGCGTGCGTCGTCCGAGCTCCGTGCTGGTGAGTAACTTGTATAGGCGCAGCTTATTCGCGTACGCACGCTCGGCCCCGCTGCGCGCAGGCGTCGCCAGCACGCGTGCATGCATGTACGGCGTGCTCTCGATCAGATGCAGCGTGCGGTTCGGCTCATTGCAATACCAGACGCGCTGGGTGCCTGGCAGCTCGGCCATGCCCAGCAGCGCGCAGCTCGGGAAGTTGTGCGCGATCACGGCATCGGACCCACGCAGCTGCTCGAGTGCTCGGGGCAGGGCACGCTCGATGCGCGTCGCGCGTGGCAGGTACCATTCGCCCGGCAAATAAGTCTGAAAGTGGTCCTGCGCCACGCCGGCAAATGCCGCTTGCCAGCGCTCCGGCTGACGCATGTGGCTCACCAGGCGAACGTCGTGGCCTTTTTCGACCAGGAACCGCGCCTGCGCCGCGATCAGGACCTCGGCCCCACCGACGCCCTTGAACTGCGGATGAAAGAAAGCGGCTCGCATGCTGAACTGCGCGTCGTGCCGCACCCGGTCAGGAGTGGTCCGACGGGGCGCGCGGGCGCACTGTACGCTGCCGCTCGCGCACCCTCAAGCCGCACGTACCCGCACGTGCCCGCTCAGGATTCGGGGCTGAGCGCGCTCCGAAACCGGAACAGCGCGTCGCGCAGCTCGCTGATCTCTTCCGTCGAGATCGGGTTGTCGTCGAGCAGCGCTACAGGCACCTGCTTCGCGCGGCGCTTAAGCGCTTTGCCCGTGCGCGTCAGCTTGATGTAGCGCTCGCGCTTGTCGTGCGAGGGCGTCTTGCGCGTGATCAGACCGCTCGCTTCCATGCGGTTCAGCAGCGGCGTCAGGGTGCCGGAGTCCAGATCCAGTCGCTTGCCGAGAGCCAAATAATTGGGAGTGGCGTAGTTCTCCTCCTCCCACTCCCACAGCACGAGCATCACGAGATACTGCGGATACGTGAGGCCCAGCTCTTCCAGCACCGCGTGATACTTCCTGATGACAAGCCGGGAGGTGCTGTGTAGTGCGAAGCACAACTGATGATCCAACTGCAACAGAGTGGAGTCGGAAAGCTTCGTCGCTGGAGAGCGCAACTTCGCCACTGAACTATCCTTCGGCAATGACTTCATGACTCGTGACAGTGAGCTGCAGGCCACCGAAAATGCGGGGTTTGCCCGCACCGTCGCGAAACAGACTGAGTGCCACAGCGTCGGAAACAATTTTCCGCTCCTAAGACCGGAGCGGCAGCGGAACCGTAAGCTGCACAGCGCTTTAAGCGCAAGTCATCCTCGTCTGTCATCGTGCATATGTGTGTCAACTCGCCGACAGCGGACCGAGCCGGAAGCAGGCGGCTGCGGCAAATTCTCGCGCGATCTATCGCCATGGAGTATGCGACGATCGGACTCCTGACAGTTACATGCCTGGTAGTAGCTCCGTGAGTCGGCGACCGGAAACTATCAATCAGGCACACGCCTTAGAGTGTGAACAACGGCCCGCGCAGGGCAGGGTACGCATGACCAGTGACTTGCGATTGACAGTTTGACGGTATCGACCTCGAGCGCGATCGGGTCATCGCGCATAGTCGATTTAGCGTGCTGAGCCTGCCTCGCGTGCATCGTCCAGCTGCAACAGACCTTGCGTGGGGATGATGCGAGGCCACAGCGGCGCTTGACGTGTGAACAACTGGCCTTGTTCCACGTGGATGAAGCGCTCGGTGTCGATGCGGCGCACATCGCGCGCTGGAACATCAGGGTGACTCGGGTCGGTGTCAGCGACATCGACCTGCTCGGTGATCACCACGTAGCGCTGGTCGTGATCCACGCTGGCCATGATGCGCATGTGTCTATTCCAGCCATTTTCCAGGCTCAGGTCGGCCTCGCGCTTGAGCTCGACCCAGGGCGCATCGATGCACTCGCGGGTGCCCGTGCGCTGGATCGGCGCGGTGCGAAAACGCCCGCGATCGAACACCAGCAGTGTCGCCGCGCGCCGGCATGTGCTGGCATTGCCAGGCAGCGTGCAGCTCTCGCCTGCGCCCATGAGCACAGTCTCCCGGCCGATCTCCCAGAGGTTCAGATCCACGCGCTCGGGACGCAGCCGCAACAAACCGAGCGAGCCGATGACCGCCTTGCCGTCGGCCAAGGTGACGGCTGCGACGGGGCCGAATCCGTCGCCGTTCGGGAAGCGGTGGGTCATGATCCAAACCAAGCGCCGCTTCTCGGGCAAGATGCGCTCGACCACCGATGCCTCCGTCAGCGGCACTGGCTCGGGCACACCAGGGTCAGTGGTTTGCACCTCGCACGCACTGGGCAGCGGCTTGTGCTCGATCGGCTCCTCGCTGCACATCAGCTGGGCGATGCGCGCTGGACCGTTCTGCTCGGTGATCAGGAGCAGCCGCATCCAGTCTTCCGGGCGCATAGGCAAGAGCGCACCGGCGCGCTCGGGCTGCGGGATCTGACAGATCCCTTGCACGGTGGGTGCGGGCTTGGGGCTGCTCGCGCACGCGCTCAGCACGAAACATAGGGCGAGCGCTGAGCTTCTCGTGATCACGGTCGCACCGATGGGCCGGAGCGCGGGGGCGGCGGCGAAATGGAGCGACGGCCTCCGGTGATCGCGTAGTACTTGCGCGCGAAGCCGCGTCCGAACAGCTTGCGGGTGAACCGGTCGGCGTCAACCGTCTCGTCGAACATGGTGACGTAGCGCGTCCAAAGCTCTTTCTGATCGACGCCCAGCAGCTTGCCGAAGAAGCTCGCGCCCGGGCGTTCGCCGCGACCTGCGAGCGTGGCTGGGGAGAGCGCCTGCAAGATCTCGCGGGCGCCCTCGACCACTGCGCTCACCAGCGCCACCGGGTGTACCGCGAAGTCAGCCATTGCGCGTGCGAGCTCAGTGATCTTATTGCTGTGAGTTGTGTCAGGGTTTAACAAGTAGGCGAGCACCGCGCGCGGGTCGTGTGTCCCGTGCAACAGCGAGTCTTCCTGCAGCTTGTCGAGCGCCATCTCTTCGCAGAACTGGGCGTTGGCGGTGCGCAGCTCGATGAACGCGCTGCTGAACACCTCTAACACCTCGCCGATGCGCTCGAGCGCCAGCGCGCCGTTGATCGGCGTGTGCTGGCCGGGTGGTGGGAACAAGCCGCCCGTCAGGCGCCGCAACCAGTCAGTCATGTCCGGCACGCCCGTGCGCCACGTCTCGATCCCGAGCTTGCCGAGCTGCTCGCGCAGCGAGGTCTCGTGTGCCAGCTCGGGATAGCGCTGAAACAGGCTCTCGCACAGCGCCTGGCGTTGCTCCGGCGCTGCCGCTTTCAGCTGCAGGCACAGGCCTGCGACCAGGCCAGTACGCGTACGCGCGTACTCACGGTACAGCGCTTCGATGTTGTGAGGCTCCGGCGAGACCTCGTAGATGGGCAGCTCGCCGCTGGCCGCGTTGCGATCGCGAGTCACGACGCCGGTCGCGGACAACCCGGAGGGTGGGCTCGACGCGCCTGCACTGCGCGCTGGCGGCGCGCTCCTCACTTTTATCTGTGCGCTCGGCTCGTCTTGCTGTTTGGCCGCTCTGAGCGCAACCGGCGAAGGCACGTTGCCCAGGTACATCGTGGCAGCGACGTTGTTGAACGAGGTCGCCTCCGCACGCGCAAACGACGTCTTGCGCCGCGCGCCGTAGAGCTCCGGCGTAGCGGGCGCCCGAAACAGATGCAGGCGCAGCGAGCCGATCCGGATGTCTGTGTTCTCGGTGACCTCGATCTCCACGTTGCGGGCGACCGGCTTACCGTCGATCATCGTCGGATTGGTGGAGCCGAGGTCGAGGTAGGTGGTGTGTTCTTCGTCGAAGCGGATCACACCGTGCCATTGCGACACGAAGCTCTCGTCGAGCTGCAGGTCACTGAGCGCGTTGCGACCGATTCGCACAGGCGAATTGGCAAAGGCACAAGTGTCAGCCAAGCGCTCTTGTGTCCGTTCGATCTGAATGACCAACGGCAGCATGGGCATGTGGTTTGACAGTAACGTGGCTCGGCCCTCCTGAGCAATCGTGTTGCATCTTCCGTGGGACAGTCTGTGTGTTCGACTCTGCTTTCCTTACAGTTAGAGCTGCACGCGCATGACGTAGACTCAACGGGAGCGTGAGCTGCTTCACTCGTCGCGCCGCTCAAGGCGGCAGCGCGACATGCTAAGATATCGCGGAGCGGCCGCGCGTCCCGATCACGCGCTAGAGCGTTGTAACCTGTGCTCGATCAGAACCTCCCTCAGAAGGGCGACGTCGTCGCCGGCAAATATCAGATCGACCGCATGCTCGGCTCAGGCGGCATGGGCGCGGTCTATCAAGTCACGCATCGCGTCACCGGCAAAGCGTTTGCGATCAAGTGGCTTTTGCCGCGGCTCAGCGCGCAGACCGATGCGGTGCAGCGCTTCATTCGCGAGGCACAGGTCGCAGGAAGGGTCGATCACCCGAACATCGTGGAGGTCTACGACGTCGGGCAAGAGGGCGAGACTTTCTACATGGTCATGGAGCTGCTGCACGGCGAGTCACTCGCGCAGCGCATGGCGGCAAAGGGTCGCCTCTCTCCTGCAGAGATCTGTCAGATCTTGATTCCGGTCACGCGCGGCCTGGAAGCGGCACATCGCGCGGGTGTGATCCATCGCGACTTGAAGCCGGACAATATTTTCTTGTGTCACGAAGAAGGCGTCTCGGATCTGCCGAAGCTGCTCGACTTCGGGATCTCGAAGATGAGCGAGCTCACCGGTGAGGTGGGCACGGGCATCACGCGTCAGGGCGCGATCATGGGCACGCCGCACTACATGGCGCCGGAGCAGATGCGCGGACACGGGGTGGATGCGCGCACGGATGTGTATGCGCTCGGTGTGATCTTGTACCAGGCGCTGAGCGGTGAGCTGCCGTTCAAGGGCGAGACGTTTGCGGACTTGTTGCTCAAGATCATCAGCACGGAACCGAAGCCGTTGGCTACGCTTGCGCCGAACACGCCCAAGCCGCTGGTCGAGCTGGTCGAGCGCGCGCTGGCGCGCGATCAAGCCCTGCGCGTGGAGACGGCTGCGGCGCTCGGGGAGCTGCTTACGCCGTTCGTCACAGGGGCCGTTCTCGGGAGTGTTGCGCCGAGGCCTCACGTCTCGGTGCCGGCACCTGTGAGCATGACGACCGAGACGCCGCTCGCGACCAACTTCAAACCCGCCGGAAACCCGGAGCAGCAGGCGAGTCGCAAGCACGTGTATGTGCCGATCGCGGCCCTGGCGTGTGTCGCGTTGGGCGCGGTCGCATGGTTCGCGACGCAGCAGCCGAGCGCAGCACCGCTGGCGGCGAGCGAGTTGTT